>VOFG01000950.1_pt1 | contig 541223 bp, 483 predicted proteins | sample 5384171 | NCBI WGS metagenome assembly VOFG01 (sample SAMN12384726, study PRJNA508395) | human gut metagenome | isolation source: healthy gut F | host: Homo sapiens
TGATAGCGTTTTAGCTTATGACGGTGGAATTTATAATAATTTCCCGACCGACATCATGCGCGAAGATTTTCGGCCGGGAGTCATTATTGGTAGTGTGGTGGCTGCTAATCCCGGTAAGCCAAAAGAAAATGATTTGATGAGTCAGCTTGAGAACATGATTATGCAGAAAACGGACTATACTCTTCCGGATTCTTTGGGTATTGTTATGACATTTAAGTATGATGACGTAAGTCTTTTGGATTTTGATCGTTTGCAAGAATTGCACGATATCGGCTATAATCGGACTATCAGCCTGATGGATTCTATAAAAAGTCGTATACATCGGAGAACAAGTGCAGAGAATGTACGTTTAAGGCGTCTTGTATATCGAAGCAATTTACCTCAGTTCCGTTTTAGAGACATCTATATAGAAGGAGCTAATCCACAGCAGCAAGCCTATATTAAAAAAGAGTTCCATGATGAAGACCATGAGGTGTTTACATATGAAGATTTGAAGCGTGGTTATTTTCGCCTATTATCCGATAATATGATATCGGAGATTATCCCACATGCGGTTTATGATCCCAAAAACGACTTATATTCATTACATTTAAAGGTTAAAATGGAGGATAATTTCTCTGTACGAATGGGCGGAAGTGTTTCTACGACCAGTTCTAATCAGATTTATTTAGGACTGGGATATCAGAATCTGAACTATTATTCCAAAGAAATTACTCTTGACGGTCAGATTGGTAAGGTGTATAATAATGCGCAACTTATGGCTAAAATAGATCTTCCTACTCGTGTTCCGACCTCCTATCGCCTTATTGCTTCTTTGAGCACGTTCGATTATTACAAAAAGGATAAGCTTTTCTCTAAAAATGATAAACCTTCTTTTAATTCTAAAGATGAGCGTTTTGTGAAGTTGATGGTGGCTCTGCCTTTTTTAGCAAATAAGCGAGCCGAAATAAGTATCGGATATGGAAAGCTTCAGGATAATTATTTCCAATCCAATGTGATAAACTTTGATAAAGATCGTTCGGACAGGAGTACTTACAACCTTTTAGGAGGTGCTATAGGCTTTTATGGTAGTACATTGAATGCACGACAATATGCCACAAAAGGCTATTTTGAAAAATTGGTAGCACAGGTTTTTACCGGAAAAGAAAAGTTTATACCGGGAAATCCTACAGAAACAAGTTTCACAACTAAAGATCGGCAGTCTTGGTTACAAATATCTTATATGAAATATGCGTATCATACCATGACTCCAAAGTTTACTTTTGGGGTGGATGGCGGAAATGCTATATTCATCGAAGAATTTTTCAGAGAATTATGCGGCAACTATGTTGCAGGCTGCAGATTTTTCTCCGACTCCCCATAGCAAGATAATGTATAATGAGGCATTCCGGGCCAATCAGTTTTTAGCGGCAGGTATCAAACCGATTTTTGTTTTCAATGACATGTTTCAAGTTCGTTCTGAACTTTATGGATTCATGCCTATATTTCCTATTAAAAAGAATGCTTTGAACAAGGCTTATTACGGAAAAGCGTTTTCCCGCTTTGAATATTTGGGAGAAATTTCAGTGATATGTCAATTACCATTCGGAGCGATATCAGCATATGTAAATCATTATAGTTCACCGAAAAAGGAATGGAATGTGGGGCTGACACTCGGTTGGCAATTGTTTAATTACCGATTCATTGAGTAATTTTCCTCAAAAAAAGTGTGCATATTGTTTGCTAATTTAGAAAAAGTACGTATCTTTGCACCCGTTAAACAAAAAGGCCGCGTAGCTCAACTGAATAGAGTAGCTGACTACGGATCAGCCGGTTACAGGTTTGAATCCTGTCGCGGTCACAATTTGTTAATAATAAAGGTCGCGTAGCTCAACTGAATAGAGTAGCTGACTACGGATCAGCCGGTTACAGGTTTGAATCCTGTCGCGATCACAAAAACCTCTACATTTATTGTAGAGGTTTTTTGTTTGTTGCATTATAAGATTGACCCATAAAAAAAGCCTCGCTAATGCGGGGCTTTTTTATGCTCTAATATATAATTTAGCATTTGATATTTAATTCGTTTAATATCGTACGCATAGCTTCGAAAGTTGTGATTCTAGTTGGCACGAGTGGCAGACGAAGTTTATTTTCAATCATTCCCATTGCATTTAGCATAGCTTTAACTCCAGCAGGATTACCGTCTACAAAGAGTAATTTGAATAATTCAGCAAATTTGTGATGAATTGTCAGTGCATTTTGGTAATCTCCTTGTAATGCCAAGCGCACCATACGACTGAATTCGCGCGGGAAAGCATTTCCTATGACCGAGATGATGCCAACTGCCCCTAAGGTGATCAAGGGAAAGGTGATGCCGTCATCGCCTGAAATAACGTCGAAATTAGCAGGTTTATTTTTGATGATATCATCCATTTGGGTAATGTCACCTGATGCTTCCTTGATTGCAATGACGTTTTTGAAGTCACGTGCAATTCGTAAGGTTGTTTCAGCTTTCATATTTACACCGGTGCGTCCCGGTACGTTATAGAGTACAATAGGGAGCTCTGTGGCTTCGGATATCGCTTTATAATGCTGGTAAATACCTTCTTGAGAAGGCTTGTTGTAATATGGTACAACAGAAAGAATCGCATCTACTCCGGTAAAATCGTCATTTTTCAGAGTATCTACCACAGCGCGAGTATTATTTCCTCCTACTCCGAGTAAAATAGGTATTTTCCCATTCACCCGTTCGATAACCATTTTCTTAATTTTCTTTTTTTCGTCTTCAGTCAAAGTCGGAGTTTCTGCTGTGGTACCAAGCACGCATAAAAAGTCAGTGTTGTTTTGAAGCTGATAGTCTACTAAACGCATCAATGCATCGTAATCAACGCTTTCATCCTCTTTAAATGGAGTAATCAGCGCTACCCCCATTCCTTTCAATCTAGTCTGTATCATGAGTATTATAAAGTAATCTCTAATTAAATGACTCGCAAAAGTACGATTTTTTTCGATTTACCATACAAATATAAGCTATAAAAAAGCTTTTTGTGGAAATTTGTTAGGATATGAGCGTTAAAAACTCATCTTCGCTTATAATCTTTATACCCAGTTTATGGGCTTTTTCCAGCTTGAACGGCCCCATATTTTCACCTGCCAGAATAAAACTGGTCTTGGTGGAGATGCTGCCAACGTTCTTTCCACCATTTTTTTCTATCAGATCTTTATATTCATCTCGAGAATGATGGGTGAATACGCCGCTTATTACGATAGATTGCCCTGCCAGTTTATCCGTATATTCATTCAAATCTTCTTCTTTACGATATAGTTGCAACCCGGCAGATTTCAGACGTTCTATAAGATTGACATTCAATGGACTTGAGAAGTATATTAAGATGCTTTGCGCTATTTTTTCCCCGATTTCATCGATACTTGTCAGCTTTTCGAGATCTGCATTTTCCAGTTCCTCTATATTATTAAAGGATTTGGCTATTTTTTTGGCTACTGTTTCACCCACGAAACGAATTCCCAATGCAAAAAGCACTCTTTCAAAAGGAACTTCTTTGCTTGCCTTGATTCCTTTAATAATGTTTTCTGCAGATTTCTCACCCATACGGTCTAAATTTTTAATATCCTCTGCTGTGAGTTGATATAGATCTGCCGTATCCTTGATTAATCCCAAACGATAGAACGTATCTACGGTCTCCGGACCCAGTCCGTCAATATTCATAGCCTTGCGACTGATAAAATGCTCTATTTTGCCTTTTATTTGGGGGGGACAAGCTGTTTCGTTAGGACAATAGTGGGCTGCTTCTCCTTCATAACGTACCAACTTGCTGCCACATTCCGGGCAATGAGTGATAAATTTTACTTTTTCACCGATAAGCATGCCGCGTGCATCTTTGTCCACCCCTGTAATTTTGGGTATGATTTCTCCGCCTTTTTCCACATAGACCATATCTCCGATATGTAAGTCCAACCCTTCGATAATATCAGCATTGTGCAGGGAGGCTCTCTTCACAATAGTACCGGATAGTTGTACGGGGTCTAAGTTGGCGACAGGAGTTATTGCTCCGGTGCGTCCTACCTGATAAGTAACCCTGTTTAAACGCGTTAAGGCACGTTCTGCCTGAAATTTGTATGCTATTGCCCAACGAGGAGATTTTGCGGTGAAACCAAGACTTTTTTGTTGGCGCATACTGTTGACTTTTAGTACGATACCGTCTGTCGCAACCGGCAGGTTTTTACGTTCAGTATCCCAGTATCGAATATATTCGAATACTTCTTCAAGGCTGTGAGTTTTTTTCGTGTGCTCTGAGATCTTAAATCCCCAACCGGCGGCTGTTTGCAGATTCTCATAATGCCCGTCACAAGGCAATTCCTCTCCTAAAAGATAGTATAGATAGGCATCAAGCTTACGTGAAGCTACAATAGCGGAGTTTTGCAGTTTTAAAGTTCCGGACGCGGCGTTACGTGGATTGGCAAAAAGCGGTTCTTCACGTGCTTCTTTTTCCCGATTGAGTTCTTCAAATACCTCCCAAGGCATTAATATTTCTCCTCTGATCTCAAAATGTTCAGGATAATTGTTGCCATGTAAAACCAATGGTATGGTGCGGATTGTTTTTACATTGTCTGTCACATCGTCGCCTTTTTCGCCGTCTCCTCGGGTTACGGCACGTACTAACTTGCCGTTCTCGTAGGTCAATGAAATGGACGTTCCGTCGTATTTCAATTCGCAGCATATTTCAAAATCCTCATTCAGAGCTTTTTTTACTCGGTCATAAAAGTCCGTTACTTCATTTTCGGAATAAGTGTTTCCTAACGAAAGCATGGGATATTTATGAGTTACCTGTGTGAAGTTCTTGTTCAAGTCACTTCCTACGCGCATGGTGGGAGAATTTTCATCTTGATACTCAGGATGCTCTTTCTCAAGGTCCTGCAATTCGCGCATCATGTCATCGAACTCTTTATCTGATATTTCGGGGGTATTCAGCACGTAATAATTATAATTGTGCCGATGGAGGTCGGTGCGTAATTGGTCTATTCTTTCTTTTATTGTCATAACGATTTTAGAGTTTGTACGCAAAAATACGGGTTTCTCCCGAATATTTTTTGCTTTTACTCTTAACTTACACTATTTTTGCGGAAAAATTAAGTATATGCGTATTGACATCATCACTGTTTTGCCGGAAATGATTGAAGGCTTCTTCAACTGCTCCATAATGAAACGCGCTCAAAATAAGGGGCTTGCAGAAATCCACATTCATAATCTTCGCGATTATACAGAAGATAAGTATCGCCGGGTAGATGATTATCCTTTTGGTGGGTTTGCCGGAATGGTTATGAAAATAGAGCCCATAGAGCGCTGCATCAATACTTTGAAGGCAGAACGAGAATACGACGAGGTAATTTTTACAACTCCGGATGGTGAGCAGTTCAATCAGCCTATGGCCAATACGTTGTCTTTGGCTAAAAATCTCATTATTCTCTGTGGGCATTTCAAGGGGATTGATTATCGCATTCGAGAGCATCTTATTACAAAAGAAATCAGTATTGGCGACTACGTACTGACAGGTGGTGAACTGGCAGCTGCCGTTATGGCTGATGCGATTGTTCGCATTATCCCCGGGGTTATCTCTGACGAGCAGTCTGCTCTTTCCGATTCCTTTCAGGATAATCTTTTAGCTGCTCCGGTCTATACGCGTCCTGCTGATTACAAAGGCTGGAAAGTTCCGGAAATTTTACTATCCGGTCACGAGGCTAAAATTAAGGAATGGGAATTGCAACAGTCACTTGAAAGAACTCGTAAACTACGTCCAGATTTGTTGAATGAGTGATATGTAAAATGTAAATAAAAAGAAAAAGGACATTCATGAGTGAATGTCCTTTTTTATGAAAATTGTTTGCGAATGGCTATGCCTTGTTAAGTGTTATATCTCAAGCGCACCTATTATTTCCTTCACAGACTTATAATTGTGTCTGTTGAGATAATCATCAATTCCTTCTGCAACCTTCACGGTTATTGCCGGATCGATAAAGTTTGCTGTACCAATTTGTATGGCAGAAGCTCCTGCAAGCATGAATTCTACTGCATCTTTCCAATTCATGATACCTCCCAGTCCTATGACTGGTATTTTTACCGCCTTAGCAACTTGCCATACCATACGGAGTGCAATGGGTTTCACTGCTGCTCCGGACATACCTCCCGTTACAGTAGAGAGTATAGGACGCTTGCGTTCCGCGTCCACAGCCATTCCTAGCAAGGTATTGATGAGTGATACGCTATCTGCACCGCCATTTTCGGCTGCACGTGCTATTTCTGTAATATCTGTAACGTTGGGTGAGAGTTTTACGATAAGTGTCTTTTTGTAAACTGAGCGTACAGCTTTTACTACTTCTTCAGCGCCTTTGGCTGTAACTCCAAACGCCATTCCACCTTGCTTGACATTAGGGCAGGAAATATTTAACTCTATGGCAGGAATATTTACAAGATCGTTGATGATTTCCGCTGTTTTCACATAATCTTCAATGGCAGAACCTGAAACATTCACAATCATATTGGTTTTGATATCCTTGATGCGCGGATAGATATGTTCAACAAAATAATGCACACCTTTATTTTGCAGTCCCACAGCATTTAACATGCCGGACGGAGTCTCTGCCATGCGCGGATATGGGTTACCTTCACGTTTGTGAAGAGTGGTGCCTTTTACAATTATACCACCTATTCGCGATATATCGATGAAATCGGCAAATTCTTCACCATATCCAAAAGTTCCGGATGCCGTCATTACCGGATTCTTCATTTGCAGTTCGCCAATATTTACACTTAAATCTGCCATAATAGTTTATTTGTATTAAAAACCGGACCTTCTTTACATACACATAAATGACCTTCCGTAGTATTTTCCACGCAACATAAGCAGGCTCCTATACCACATGCCATCATGTTCTCCAGGGATACTTCACAATTGATGCCTTTACTTTTAGCATATTTAGCTACGGCCATCATCATCGGTTTAGGCCCGCAGGTATATATTTGTTCAAAATTCACTTTGCTTAATATAGAGTGCTGGGTGACATATCCTTTTTCGCCATAGCTGCCGTCTTCCGTAGTGGTATATACTTCTCCATAAGCAGCGAATTCTTCTAATTGCAGCAAGTCTTTATTGCTTCTGGCGCCTAACAGGAACGTTGGTTTGCTTCCGTTTTTAGCTAATTGTTCACCTAAATACAACATAGGTGCTGTGCCTACACCACCACCTACTAATAGAAGCTTATCTGAGGGCTTTTCAGGCATTGTGAAGCAATTTCCCAACGGAAGTACTACATTGATTGCGTCTCCCTTTTTCGCTTCGCCTAAACGCTTGGTTCCGTCACCAACAAGTTGAATGAGGAACCAAACCTCATTCCGTTGTTTGTCTACATAATTAATAGAGATAGGACGCCGTAGGAAAGTTGTTGGTGAACCGTCTACACGAATCTCTGCAAATTGTCCCGGTAGCATTTCCGGAAGCGGGGACGAAGAAGTCAATTTCAGCAGCGCATAATTGGCATGCAGACGAACATTCTCGGTCACTGTCAGATCTAAAATATATTTTTCATATTATCTATAAAGAAGAATTATCTTTCGGCTGCAAAGATACGGGAATTTGTGCAAATAGCCGTAGCTGTCTTCTAATTTTCCGGTTTGAATGTTTCGTAAGTATTATCATCAAAGAAAATTCTTATTTCGGTTATTTTCCTTGGTGGCCTTTCTTTATAGATAATCTCTTGTTTTACAATCTCTTTGGTGGGCTTTTGTGCTGTTTCTAATGCGATTTCCTTGCGATTTTCCGAAACATTCGGTTCATAGGACGGGTTTTCTGGATTGTCAGCAAATAGCGGATAGTCAAATCCACCGCTTTCAGTGGAAGAGGAATCATTACTCATATTTCCTTTCCCCGTTAGCAACCATTCCAAGTTAATGTCCTTGTAACATTGGTGCAACTTCAGAATTACTTCTGTACTTGGATATTTATTGCGAGAACCTAAAATATGAGAAATGGTAGCTTGGGCCACTCCAATGCTTTCGGCAAATGCTCCGGCAGTTAGTTTTTCCCGATCCATTATCATCTTAAATCTATCTTTTATACTCATGGCGTGATTAGTATTACAATTGTATTTATAAACTATCCGATTACAAAAGTAAATAATAAAAATCACAAAAGCAAATTATAATTGTGATATGTAATTTTTTACAGTTGTACTCCAGTTATTACTTATGTTATATATTAATGCGCAATGTCTATTATCGATTGATTTATTATTAATATTTTTAGTTTAATTAAAATCTATATTTTATTGATATATAATGTATTATACACACTATATTTGCTTGATTTTACCTGTATTACAAATGTTTCATGCTTGTTATTTGTTCTATTAAGCCTTTGCTATAATAAAATGTAGTATAGTTAAGATTTATAGCTATTTATATTTCTAAAATATTACTATTAATGGTTTGTTGTATAAACGTATAATGAGCGATATTATTAATGCAAATTTCGATATTCACAATTGTACTGATGATATAATATGTATATTTGGTATATATTACCATTGTATTTTATACAATAGTAATATATGCTTTTTACGAAAGTTATATTCCATAGTTGCAGTGCACAACTATTCTCTCTATTTAGTATTGATGGATAAATTTGGATGGCTATTTTTTTAAGAAAATGGGTGACAATTAGCAAGCGGATTTATATTCTCTCTGTTCCACTTCTCATTAAGATGAAATCTCTGCCTTATTTCCGTATAAATGTCTGGATGATTAAAAAAATGCGATTCTCAGGGCATCTTTTTGGGGGTATTTTATTGTATATTAGTCTTTTATACTACTTTTAGGGTTATTGGCAAAGAGGTGAAATAGAAAAAAAGGGGGAAATTCCCCCTAAATGTGACAGAATGATACAAAAATGAACAGTTTCTTCTATTTACTTTATTGTAGGAAAGGTTATGTTCAAAGGAGTTTTTAATGCAGGATTTTAAAGATCAACTCACGCAAGAGATCGCTGTCATTTAATGAAGAGTTGCCTACTCCTTTGGATTTTGCATCCGTATATCGTATTTCTCCAATGATTTGCATGGTTTTTACTCCATTATATCGCCGCATGGCATTTAGATATTCACGAGACTGCCATGGAGTCTTTAAGCCTATGAATGAAGCAATGCCTTGCTCTGTTTTTTCGGGAGCGTAATAGGCTAACATTAAGTTGGAAAAGAATCCAAAAAGTAAAGATAAAGTCATTTGAATCGGATTGGTTTTTGGATTTTCTTCAAAATATTTTATTATTTTATTCGCTTTCAAGATGTCCTTTTCCACAATGGCGCTACGGAGCTCAAAGTTGTTATAATCTTTGCTGATTCCAATGTTTCGCTCTATCTGCTCGGGGGTAACGCGTGTCTGGCTTTTTGGAAGTGTAATAATCAGTTTCTCCAGCTCTCCGGTAAGGCGACTGAGATCGGTTCCTACGAAATCGGCAAGCATGGAAGTTGCTTTGGGATCCATGTCTACCCCCTTACGTTTCATGTATGACGTGATGAATGTCGGAAGCTGGGCATCCCTTACTTTCTTAGATTCGAACAGTATGCCGGACTTTTCTATTTCGGCAGCCAGCTTTTTCCTTCTGTCCAGTGTGCCATGCTTGTGGCATATTACCAATATAGTAGAGAGCAAAGGCTTCTGAAGGTAATAGGAAAGCTCTTCCATGTTGCGTATGTTCTGTGCTTCCTTTACCACAACCACTTGGTGTTCTGACATCATCGGATAACGTTTGGCGGCATTGATGATTGTAGCTACATCTACGTCTGCACCATACATTACGGTCAGGTTGAACTCTTTTTCGGTTTCATTCAGTATATTGTCCGTTATATAATCCGAAAGAAGATCGATGTAATATGGTTCTTCGCCCATTAAATAATAGACGGGGCGGTATTGTCCGGCTTTTAGCTCTTTGATAATGTCGTCACACGTGATTTCCTGCTTTGCCATATTTTTTTGCTTTACCAGTCGAATTTCAGATGTTTTACGGTTTTCTTTTCGTCAATAATCATACGCAGGGATGCGATGCCTATTTCAACGTGTTCCGTTACGTAATTTTGGGTTACTATATTATCGCTCTTATCGGTCTTGACCCCTTCGGGAATCATTGGTTGATCGGACACCAGTAATAAGGCTCCTGTCGGGATATGATTGGCAAAGCCGCAGCTGAATAAAGTTGCCGTTTCCATGTCAACTGCCATGGCGCGCGTCTTCTTGAGGTATTCTTTGAAGTTTTCATCATGTTCCCAAATACGGCGATTGGTAGTATATACGGTTCCAGTCCAGTAATCACGCGCATAGTCGCGAATGGCGGAAGAAACGGCGCGTTGCAGCATAAACGCCGGTAATGACGGTACTTCCGGTGGAAAATAGTCGTTTGAGGTACCTTCGCCACGGATGGCGGCGATTGGAAGGATAAGGTCCCCTATTCTATTTTTTTTGTCTATACCACCGCATTTGCCTAAAAACAGACATGCTTTAGGCTGAATAGCGCTCAGTAAATCCATGATAATGGCGGCATTAGGGCTTCCCATTCCAAAATTGATAATGGTTATTCCTTCCGCACTGGCAGAAATCATATTGGCATCTTTGCCGAGAATGGGAACATTGAACTTTTCAGCGAAAATTTCCACATACTTGTTGAAGTTGGTCAACAGGATATACTCTCCAAAATCTTCCAGGTTACGTTTTGTGTAACGGGGTAGCCAATTAGCGACGATTTCTTCTTTTGTTTTCATAAGATTTCATTAAATTTGTTCCCTAAAGAGTCGTTAAGGAGTGATTGTTTAACTTACAAAGTTACAATAAAAAAGTAAAAACAAGAAATTAAAATAGAATGTTCTCACTGAACTTGCCGGCATTTGATGCCAAAATTGCTATGAGAGACGGGAAAAGGAGTATTTTTGACGTGGTCCGTCGCCGATATGTTGCTTTGACTCCTGAGGAATGGGTGCGACAGCACTTTGTGCACTTTCTTTTGGTGCATAAAGGCTATCCGCAGGCGCTTATGGCAAACGAGGTGCAGGTGCAATTGAATGGCACTAAAAAACGCTGTGATACAGTTCTTTATAGGCGTGATCTCACAGCGCGTATGATTGTGGAATACAAGGCTCCCGAAGTGGAAATTACTCAAAAGGTTTTCGATCAGATTACCCGTTACAATATGGTATTGAAGGTGGACTATCTGATAGTGAGTAATGGTATCAGGCATTATTGCTGTCGTATGGATTATGAAAATAATAGTTATATTTTCTTACAAGACATACCCGATTACAAGGATCTTTGATTTGAGTCACTGAGTGAGCTGCAATGAGTCCCTGAGTGAAAGGGATTCAGTCAGGGAGTCAATGCCTTTCACTCAGGGACTCATTGTATCCCCTCTCAGAGTAGCTTCTGGACGGGGGATGAAAATGTTGATGATGTGTGAAAATGATAGTAAAAAATACGTATCCCCTCCTACTCCTATAAGTTTGGACAAATGTGTGAAATTAATTGGAAATAGCAAAATAGGCCTACTTTTGATTTTCATGTTCACAAATAAGGTTCAGGCTGTTATTCATCTCATAAAATAACTGCCTGAACCTTATTGGGGTTATCGCAAGAATTACGGAATTTATTCAGCGTCTGCTGCTTTCTTTCTGCTTCTTGTTGTTTTTTCTTTTACCGGTTCTTCTTTCACTTCCGGAGCAATACCTGCCAGTTCCGGGTCAATCATGATACGTCCGCAATATTCGCAAACAATGATTTTCTTACGTGAACGGATGTCCAATTGTCTTTGAGGCGGAATTTTGTTGAAGCAACCACCGCAGGCATCACGCTGTACATAAACGATGCCCAAACCATTGCGTGAATTTTTGCGGATACGCTTGAAAGACTGGAGCAGACGCGGTTCGATTTTTGTTTCGAGATCTTTGGCTTTGTCTCTTAGCTTTTCTTCTTCCTGTTTGGTTTCAGAAATGATTTCGTCCAGCTCATTCTTCTTTACGTCCAGATCTTTTTGTCTTTCTTCCAAAGCGGCAATGCTTTCTGCTGCTTCCTGAGATTTCACTTCCTCATCAGCGGTAAACTCTTTGATTCTCTTTTCGCAAAGCTCAATTTCCAATGTTTGGAACTCGATTTCTTTACTTAGGAAGTCATATTCGCGGTTGTTGCGTACGTTTTCCTGTTGTTCTTTATATTTTGCAACGGAAGCTTTTGCGGTTTCGATCTCTACTCTTTTGGTAGCAATAGCGGATTTCAATTCGGAAACCTCCGACTGGATTCTTTCGATACGGGTACTCAAACCGGCAATTTCATCTTCCAAGTCTTGCACTTCCAGAGGAAGCTCGCCTCTCAACGTCTTGATTTCATCAATTTTAGACAACATGGTCTGTAATTGGAACAAAGCTTTTAATTTCTGCTCCACTGTCAATTCCTGAGGATCTTTTTTTGCTTCTTTAGCCATTTTAATTACATGTATTTTATGGGATTCGTATTTACTTTGCTTGGTTGAACTTCAACAGCAGGAAACAAATCCCGGATTATTGTATAAAATATTTCTTTTGTATACTGTTCGCTTTCATAATGCCCTATCTCTGCCAACAGGATGTCTGTGTCGTGGCCGAAATAGTCGTGGTATTTTATTTCGCCGGTAATGAAGACATCAGCATGGTTGCGTATGGCAAGCGGCATGAGAAAAGCCCCTGCACCGCCACATAGGGCAACGGTCTGTATCTCCCGTCCGGTCAGTTTGTTGTGTTTCAGGCAACCCACTTCAAAGGTTTTCTTGATACGTTTCAGGAACTCCAATTCGGTTTCCGGAGCTTCCAATTCGCCGATAACGCCTGCTCCGGCTTGTTGCCAGGAGTTCTGCAACGGATATAAATCAAATGCAGGTTCCTCGTACGGATGTGCGGCGAGTAACGCTTTTATTGCTTCTGCTTTTCGGTAAGCTGGCAGAATGGTTTCGATACGCGTCTCCTTTTCCACATGCAGTTCGCCGATTTTTCCGCAATAAGGATTGGCGCTTTCAAGAGCACGAAACATTCCCTCGCCCTCCACATTGTAGCTGCACGAATCATAATTGCCGATACATCCGCATCCGGCAGATGCCAATGCTGTGCGTACTTGTTCCGCCTGTGCGGCAGGTACGAATGTCACCAGTTTCAATAAAGCGTTTTCTTTGGCTTCCAGTACACGTACATTCTTTAATCCGATTTTTTCGGCAATCTTGAAATTCACTCCTTCCGGTGCATTGTCCAGGTTAGTGTGGGCGGAATAAATGACAAGGTCGTTCTTGATAGCTTTCAAGATACAACGCTCCACATAGTCCTTTCCTGTTATGGATTTATAACCTTTGAAGATAAGCGGATGATGCGATATGACAAGATTGTACCCTAACGCAATTGCTTCGTCCAATACGGCTTCAGTAACGTCAAGACACAACAAAGCCCCTGTTGCTTCCGCATCTGTCAATCCAATTTGCAGGCCGGCATTGTCAAATCCGTCTTGCAATGGCAGAGGCGCGAACCGTTCAAGGGCGCTTACTATCTCCTTAATTTTCATTATCAGTAGAAAATTTGGTTGCAAATATACATAAAAGTAGCGAATTACGGCTTACTTTTTACTTTTTTTTCTACCATGACAGGCCGTAGCTTTCCGTAGGCGTCGAAAGACTTACGCGAAGCCAATGAAATGGTTATCATCAGTGAAAGCATAGATGCCGTAAATGTGATAACCATAATCATCATCTGATATTTGATAGCGACATTGGGACTACTCCCGCCCAATATCTGTCCAATCATTGTTCCGGGAAATGCTACCAAGCCCATGACAGAGATATTGGCGATGAGCGGACTGAATGCCTTGATAATGGCCTGACGGATAAACGGCGCTTGCGCTTCTGTACGGGTAGCCCCGTTACCAAGCAGATAGCGGTAAAGTTGTTGCTCGCGTTTCAATCCGCTATAATAAGTATTTAGGGCTATAACATTACTGGATAGCATGTTTCCCATCAATATGCCGAAAATAGGAATGAAGTATTGGGCACTGAACACATTTTCAAGGCGCAGTACGATTCCTATAAAATACATTCCCACGCATACCACGCTACACAGAAAACCTACGGATATAGGTATCAGTAATATCTTGCGTTTCAGTTGTGTGCGTGCCAGTGCCGTTTGCGAAGCTACGAGTATCATGACGATTACCCACAGGAAATTAATCCATGGATTATTCCAAAGAAAAAGGTATTTCAGATAAACGCCGATGAAGAAAAGCTGCACAATCATGCGTGCCGTACCGATGAGAGTTGCACGTAGCAGGCCGGTCTTGAATTTCCATATATAGAATAATGGTATTAATAGCAAAAGTAGTCCGATGCTCAGACTGAGGTATGATATGTCGATAGTTCCCATGAGTATTTTCGATAGCTTGTAATGCAAAGGTAGCGCTATTAATAAATTATGGAAGAATTTATTAATAAATTTACCGGAATTTATTAATAAATCTTGGAAAATTCATTAGTGTTTTGGTGGTTCTCTTTTTCCTGCGGAATTAGCGGATAAATAAGAAAACCAATGCGGATGCAATAATAATGCACCCTCCAATAATAATCAGCATCATTCGTACGGTATGTTTCTGTTCGGAATGTTCCTTTTGCCGGGTAAATTTGGTTATCTTTTCCATGTCTTCTGCAGTTGTATTGTGAGGCATGCGGCGCCCTTTGTGCATTTTATCTAAACGCTCATTGAGACGTTCCCGGCGAAGAAGACGTAAATTGCGGTTCTCCTTATCACGACGTATCATATCAAAAACAAATCCGGCAAAACTCATGGCTTTATGTTTATCAGGTTTGTCACATTATTATATGTCGGTCACATCCTTTGGCGAAATCCATGTCGTGTGATACTGCCAGTACGGCGGTTCCCTTTCTGGTTTGATGCCGTAAGAAGGCCAGCACTCTCTCCGTAGAACCCGAATCAAGTGCCGAAGTCGGCTCGTCCACAATGATTAGTGGCTTGTTGATCATGGAAGCTACGGCTATCATCATGCGTTGGCGTTGGCCGCCGGATATCTCATTTACACGTTTATAATATAACTCTTCTTCAAGTCCTAATTCTTCAAAGCAATTGAATAGTTGCATTTCGGAGAACGGTGTGGCTCGATTGGCTTTCAGACTGAAAGGCAGCTGTATCATGTCTTTTACCCATTCTAACGGTAGCGCCAATTCTTGTGGAATCCAAGCTATTTGTTTGCGAATGAGGTCTATGCTGTTTTTATCCGATACGATGTTATTGACCGTAATACGTCCTTCTTTTAATGGAGTAAACCCCAGTATGGCATTGAGAAGAGATGTCTTTCCGCATCCCGACGAACCGGAAATACAGGCAATCTCTCCCTCCTCAATTGCAGGTTGAAGTTGGAGAATAGTATATCGTGACCGTATGCAATACTGGCACCCTCTATTTGTAACATAAATAAATTCTTTAGTCCTTATTGCAAAGGTAAGGAAAAAAGATTTGCAAAGATAACTTTATACTTTTATCTTTGTATCACTAATTAATTCGGGAAAAAAAGTATGATACAGAACGAACGGGATTGCCGCCATGAGCATGTACTGGGTGTGGCGAGACAAATGATGACTGCCGCACGCACAGCGCCTAAAGGGAAAGGTGTAGATGTAATTGAAACGGCGCTGGTTACAGGAGAAGACCTGAAAAAACTTTCAGAAAAAATGAGTGCCATGGCAGAAGAATTGGGTATGAAGTTCTTTCTGCGTGATGCGGCAAACGTTTTGCAAGCAGAATGTGTTGTTATAATAGGTACGCGCGAGCAGGCGCAAGGGTTGAACTGCGGTCATTGTGGCTTTCCAACTTGTGCCGGGCGTTCCGAGGGTGTGCCATGTGCCTTGAATACGGTTGATGTGGGGATTGCTGTCGGCTCTGCTTGCGCTATGGCTGCCGATATGCGGGTGGATACCCGGGTGATGTTCTCTGCCGGGCTGGCTGCACAACGAATGAATTGGCTGAAGGATTGCAAGGCGGTATTCGCTATTCCGGTCAGCGCTTCTTCCAAGAATCCGTTCTTTGATAGGAAGCCTAAAGAAGAAAAGAAATAAGTGCATTGCCGAACCTGAAGTTGAGAAATGTAAAGTTGAACTTTAGGCTTCATTATCTTACTTAACGAATTAAATAACTTAGAATTGATATGGGATATTTTGTTGGAATTCCATTAGGTGGAGCTACCGAAAAAGATTATCAGGTGCGTTTTGGTAAGAATATGACCTTTCAGGTGGAAACGCGTGCTCCTCACCTGCCTGCAGAATGGGCTTTACAAAGCGGTGTACAACTTACATGGCCTCATGCAAATACCGATTGGGCTTATATGCTTGAGGAAGTACAGCAATGTTTTATTGCCATTGCTTCCGAAATAGCCAAGCGGGAGTTGCTGCTGATTGTAACTCCGGAACCTGAGGAAGTGAGAATGCAAATCTCCGCGGCAGTTAATATGGATAACGTACGTTTTCTGGAATGTGAAACGAATGATACTTGGGCGCGCGACCATGGAGCTATCACTATGGTAGATACAGAGGGAGCTTCTCTGCTTGATTTTACTTTTAATGGCTGGGGACTGAAATTTGCTTCGGATAAAGATAATCAAATTACACGTCGGGCTGTTGAAGCCGAAATCTTAAAAGGTCGATATATGAGCCGTTTAGGCTTTGTGCTGGAAGGCGGTTCCATTGAGAGTGACGGCTTGGGAACATTACTTACCACTTCGGAATGCCTGCTGTCGCCTAACCGTAACGGTCAGCTGAACAAGGTGGAGATTGAAGAGTATCTCCGATCGACATTTCATCTTGAACGGGTACTTTGGCTGGATTACGGATATTTGGCCGGAGATGATACGGACAGCCATATAGATACGCTTGCCCGTTTTTGTTCGCCGGATACGATTGCTTATGTGCAGTGCCGGGACGTGAATGACGAGCATTATGAGGAGTTGCACCAAATGGAAGAACAACTTAAAACGTTCCAAACACTCGCAGGAGAACCTTATAAACTGTTGGCACTGCCAATGGCCGATAAAATAGAAGTGGAAGGCGAAAGACTCCCGGCTACGTATGCTAATTTCTTGATAATGAATAATGCGGTGCTATATCCCACATATAACCAGCCGGAGAATGATATGCGCGCCCAAGAGGTGTTGCAAAAGGCATTTCCCGAACATGAAATTGTAGGCGTAGACTGTCGTGCTTTGATAAAACAACATGGCTCGCTGCACTGTGTCACGATGCAATATCCGATGGGGGTAATCAAATAGTAGGAAGATATGGGAGTTGTCAATTTCATTTTTTGTGGGATATTTATAACTATGTATACAGCAGGCTGGTTCTTTCCTAAGTTTCGGCGGTATATTAAAAAGAATATATGGTTGGACAATCTTCCGGGAGTATTGGAACTTATCTTTCTTCTAAATTTCTCCGAATATCTTTTTGTAGAGCAATGGAATTGGGAATATGGTGAAATACTCTCTTGGGTTATTTCAATTCTTATCAGTTTGGCAACTTATTATTGGTGGGATAGATTAGACCGAAGAACAATAAAAAAACATTCAAAAGAAATATAGATTATGAGAAAAATAAAAGTCGGTATTATCCAGCAGGCTAATGTCGCGGATATGCGTACCAACCTGATGAATCTGGCCAAGAGCATCGAAGCGTGTGCCGCTCATGGTGCACAATTGGTAGTGTTGCAGGAACTGCATAACTCACTCTATTTTTGCCAGACGGAGAATACCCAACTGTTTGATTTGGCGGAACCTATTCCCGGACCGTCAACCGGTTTCTATTCAGAGTTGGCAGCTGCCAACAACATTGTATTGGTAACCTCGTTATTTGAAAAACGTGCTCCGGGTTTGTATCATAATACAGCAGTTGTTTTTGAACGTGATGGTAGCATTGCCGGGAAATACCGCAAAATGCATATACCTGACGATCCGGCGTATTATGAGAAATTTTATTTCACTCCCGGAGATTTGGGATTTGAACCCATACAGACTTCTCTTGGAAAGCTGGGGGTGTTGGTATGTTGGGATCAATGGTATCCTGAGGCTGCGCGTCTAATGGCATTGAAAGGTGCCGAATTGTTGATTTATCCTACGGCTATCGGTTGGGAAAGCAGTGATACGGATGATGAAAAGTCTCGCCAATTGAATGCTTGGATAATCTCACAACGCGGACATGCCGTAGCCAACGGACTTCCTGTCATTTCAGTGAATCGTGTGGGGCATGAGCCTGATCCTTCCATGCAAACGAATGGTATTCTTTTTTGGGGAAATAGTTTTGTGGTTGGTCCGCAAGGTGAGTTTTTGGCGCAGGCTGGTAATGATCAGTCTGAGAATATTGTGGTGGAAATTGATTTGGAACGTTCGGAGAATGTCCGTCGTTGGTGGCCATTCTTGCGTGATCGCAGGATTGACGCCTATGAAGGATTGACAAAGCGTTTTTTAGATTAAAAAAGGGCTTCACTTAAAAGTGACCTTTTTATTCATCAGGAAGTTCACTCCGCCATATACAAATAGTCCTAAGAATTGGGCAAGATACTCATCGCAGTTTAGCCCTTCTACCAGTCCGATAAGGAAAATGAATTGTGCACAATAAGCCATGCCAAAGGCTATGGAAAAGAGCAGCACTTGTCGCCAAGTGTTGCTCTTCTTTTCTGTTGGGAATATCCAATACTTGCACCAAATGAAATTGTGAGTCTGTGCAAGTATGTATGCCGTTACATTGGAAAGCATGTAATTGATGTCCAATTCATCCATCATAAACCAGATGGTGACTGCTGTAATTAAAGCGTTTAGCGTACCGATTACTGCAAAACGAAAAATACGTGTGGACTCTTTCACTCTCTCCTATTCTCTTGTATTTATTCTTTTACCTCAACAATAAGGTTGAGTTCATCCAACTGTTTCTGATCAATAGCCGAGGGTGCGTCCAGCATAACATCTCTGCCGGAGTTATTCTTCGGAAATGCGATGCAATCACGAATACTGTCAAGGCCTGCAAAAATACTAACCCAACGGTCAAGACCGTAAGCCAAACCGCCATGAGGAGGTGCTCCGAATTTGAATGCATTCATCAGGAATCCGAACTGCTCTTCGGCTTTCTCCGGAGTGAACCCTAATATTTCGAACATTTTAGCCTGTAATTGTGCGTCGTGAATACGTATAGAACCGCCACCGACTTCAATGCCATTGCACACCATATCGTAGGCATCGGCGCGGACTGCTGCGGGATTGGTGTCCAACAAAGGAATATCTTCATCTTTAGGATGAGTAAACGGATGGTGCATAGCCATTAGGCGTCCTTCTTCTTCGCTCCACTCAAACATCGGGAAATCAACAATCCAAAGCAATGCAAATTTATTCTTATCGCGCAGCCCTAACTGATTACCCATTTCAAGACGAAGCTCATTCAGTTGCTTGCGGGTTTTCATTGCATCATCACCACTTAAAATAAGAATTAAGTCACCTGGTTTAGCGCCAAAGGCGGCTTTCATTTCCTGCAAAACTTCTTGTGTATAGAACTTGTCGACACTTGATTTTACGGTACCGTCAGCTTCTACACGAGCATATACCATACCTTTGGCTCCGATTTGCGGTTTCTTTACGAATTCGGTCAGAGCATCCAGTTGCTTGCGGGTATAACTTGCAGCACCTTCAGCACAGATACCTCCGATGTATGCAGCATTGTCGAATACAGAGAAACCATGCCCTTTCATGATGTCCATCAATTCTACAAATTTCATACCGAAGCGCAGATCAGGCTTGTCACTTCCATAATACTTCATGGCATTTGCCCATGGCATACGTTGGAATGGTTCTGTCAACTCCACACCGCGAATTTCCTTGAAAAGATACTTTGCCATGCCTTCAAAGAGTTCGATTACATCATCTTGTTGTACAAAAGACATTTCGCAGTCTATTTGTGTAAATTCCGGCTGGCGGTCGGCTCTCAGGTCTTCATCGCGGAAACATTTGGCTATTTGGAAATAACGGTCGAAACCGGAAACCATCAGCAATTGCTTCAATGTTTGAGGGCTTTGCGGCAGTGCATAGAATTGTCCCGGATTCATGCGTGAAGGAACAACAAAGTCGCGTGCACCCTCCGGGGTAGAACCTATGAGAAGCGGAGTCTCCACTTCGATGAACCCTTTACTGTCCAGATATTTACGAACTTCAATTGTCATTTTATGACGCAGTTCCAGATTCTTACGTACAGTAGCACGACGCAAATCCAAGTAGCGGTATTTCATACGGATATCATCCCCGCCGTCTGTATTATCTTCGATTGTGAAAGGCGGAGTCAGAGCGGAATTTAGCACATTCAGTTCTGAAACAATAATTTCAATGTCTCCGGTAGGAATATTTTTGTTTTTGCTGAAGCGCTCATTCACAGTTCCCACTATCTGGATTACAAATTCGCGTCCCAAGTGGTTAGCCTGCTCGCAAAGCTCGGCATCTACTTCTTCATTAAATACTAATTGGGTAATTCCGTAACGGTCGCGAAGGTCTATGAATGTCATCCCCCCATTTTACGGCTGCGTTGTACCCAACCTGACAATGTCACTTGCTTATTAATGTCGGAGATACGCAATTCTCCGCAGGTGTGTGATCTATACATCTTATTATATTACTATTTTACAATTTACTATTTTCTGTTTGGCGATGCAACATCAGGATGCGTCATTGCTAAAAGCGGATAAATATTGCGCAAAAATACATAAAACATATTACAGACGTATCAAAACAGAAGAGTTTATTTTAAAAAACAACTTTATGGAACAACTTGAATAATAAAATTATCAATCTTGAACATCTCCCGATAATCTTGTAGACTTTAATTCTTTCTAAGTTTTTTTATTTGTTCCTTGCCTTTATCCAATATCATTCTGTTTGTATGAGTAATATCTTCCATTATGGACTCATTTATTTGTTTAAGGCCATTGATGTAATCTTGAGCACGTTGTAGTACGTTTGAGGTGTCTTTTTCTGCATTTTTGGGCACAATGACTTGTAACCCCCTTTGGATTATGTTGACGTCAATATTTTCTCCCATCATCATCGGGTCTCCATCAAAGTGTATTACTCCCGGTTTGGAACGGTGGATACGGAGTGTTTTACAACGGAACGTTTTTATTCGGCTGTTCTGGTCAATGGTTTTGTTAAACAGCTGGAATGATAATGCAGGTACATCCAATACGGTAAACGGTTCCAGGATGGTAACATCCAGCAGACCGTCGTTAAGTGTGGCTTGCGGGGTGATATAGGCGTTGTTTCCATATTGTGAGGCATTTCCGCATGCAATCAGGAAAGCTTTATAGCGTGATGTGCTTCCGTCCATTTCCAGCTCGTAAGTTTCCGGTTTGTACTTTAAACTTTCAAGCAGGGTTTTCTCCAGATATATGAGTGGCCCCTTCTGCCGGCCTTGGAAAATTGCAGACTGACAAATGCGTCAAATCCCACTCCGCAGGTACAGAAAAAAGGAACATCATTGATCTTGCCATAGTCAATAATGTCTATCAATCCTTCATTGATGATGTCAATTGCCTTTTTGGCTTCCATTGGAATTTGCAGATGACGGGCGAGTCCGTTTCCTGAGCCACATGGAATAATACCTAATGCCGTTTTGGTGTGTACCAATGAACGCGCTATTTCATTGATTGTTCCATCTCCACCAATGGCAACTACGGCAAAAACCTCTTCTTTGGCCTTTCGGGCAGCTATTTCAACGGCATGTCCCGCCCATTCCGTATAGATTACTTCGGGCATGTACCGATTCTTATCTAACTTTTCGTCAAGCCATTTCAATATATGCTCCTTACCCTGTGTACCGGATATAGGATTTATTATAAATGCTATTTTCTTTTTATTATCATCCATTTAAACGGGGTTTTCTATCATGCAAAAGTAATATAAATCCTTTAATTTTAACCATAGTGAGTCTCTTAAAACGAGTTAGAGTAGATTTTTTAGAGTAAAAGGAACATATAACAACATATTTTGCTATCTTTGCCCCCTGTTTTTAAGAACTTGTTTTTAATAGAATTAATATTCATTATATAAAAGACATTTCATGGGTTTACTGCAAGACAAATTCGCGAAATATGATTTGCCGCAACAATTTATGGCAAAAGGGGTATACCCCTATTTCCGCACAATTGACAGCCATCAGGATACTGAGGTGTTGATGGATGGTAAAAAAGTCCTGATGTTCGGTTCGAACGCATATATGGGATTGACATATGACAAACGAATCATTGACGCTTCCATTGCTGCCACTGAAAAATATGGTACAGGATGTGCCGGTTCCCGTTTTCTGAACGGTACTCTTGATATACATGTTGAATTGGAAAAGGAATTGGCTGAATTCGTAGGGAAAGATGAAGCACTTTGCTTTTCTACTGGTTTTACTGTAAATGAGGGTATCATTCCTGCAGTAGTAGGTCGTGGAGATTATATTATCTGCGATGACCGCGACCATGCTTCTATCGTGGACGGACGCCGCCTCTCTTTCGCTACACAATTAAAATACAAGCACAACGACATGGAAGACCTTGAAAAGGAACTCCAGAAGTGTGAACCGGATGCTGTGAAGTTGATTGTTGTAGACGGTGTGTTCTCAATGGAAGGTGATTTGGCCAACTTGCCGGAAATCGTTCGTTTGAAGAAGAAATATAATGCCAGTATTTATGTGGATGAAGCTCATGGTTTAGGTGTATTCGGTAAGCAAGGTCGCGGTGTTTGCGACCATTTCGGAGTTACCGAGGATATTGACCTGATAATGGGAACATTCAGCAAATCATTGGCTTCGATAGGTGGTTTTATTGCCGGTGATAAGGATGTCATCAATTGGTTGCGTCATAATGCCCGTTCTTATATATTCCAGGCGAGCAGCACGCCGGCAGCAACAGCAGCGGCTCGTGAGGCTCTTCACATTATTAAATCAGAACCGGAGCGTATTCAGCGTTTGTGGGATATCACTAATTACGCTTTGAAGAGTTTTCGTGATGCTGGTTTCGAGATCGGTGAAACTGAGTCTCCTATTATACCTTTGTATGTACGTGATACGGAAAAGACATTTGTTGTGACAAAGATGGCTTTTGATGAAGGTATTTTTATTAATCCGGTTATTCCACCGGCATGTGCTCCTCAAGATACATTGGTGCGTGTGGCGCTAATGGCTACTCATACTAAAGAACAAGTGGATTATGCAGTTGAAAAGCTCACAAAATGCTTTAAGGAATTAGGTATTATCAAGTAGAAGAGTATTTGCAAGAAATTATATGAAGTGGGCTGTCCGGTTACCGGGCAGCCCACTTTTTTGTAGTAGAGAGTAAAAAAAAGTGCTTTTGTTTGAATTTGCTGGTTCTAATTACCTGTTTGCTTTGAATTTGAAATTATTTTAGTATATTTGTTGCTATTATTAATGAAAAGCATAACATTTGAATGAAAAAACAAGATTTCCTTTTCGTTTTTACTCTAATCGTAATCTTCTTACCTTTCTTTGTAAGCGATGCCCTTTATGATTGGTATAAATCTTTCAATGCAGCACATGGCATGATAATGAGTTTTGTGAAATTCGGGGTGCTTGCCACTTTGGGCGAAATTCTGGGGCTTCGCATTAGTTCAGGAGTGTATAATAGAAAAGGATTTGGTGTCCTCCCTCGAGCGGTTGTATGGGGGCTTTTAGGAATGGGGATTAATATGGCAATGATTGTCTTTTCCAAAGGTGTACCGCAATTCATGGAATACATGGGAATGGAAAATGCCTCGTCTATAATTAATGGAGAATTCTGCTTGGATAAGCTATGGGTTGCTTTGGCTATATCTGTCACTATGAACACAATCTTTGCTCCTGTGTTTATGACATTTCATAAGATAACGGATACGCATATCTTGGATTGTGGCGGTTCGCTCCGTAGCCTTGTAACCCCTATCCCGATGACGCGCATCATTACACATCTTAATTGGGATGCACAATGGAACTTTGTTTTTAAGAAAACGATCCCTTTCTTTTGGTATCCGGCGCATACTATAACTTTCTTGTTGCCGGGAGAAGTCAGGGTTTTGTTTGCGGCTATATTAGGCGTTGTTCTTGGAGTGCTGCTGGCTATTGCTGCAAGAAAGAAATAATAAAGCTTTTGGATTAGTGACTAGTCCTAAATACTGTAACAGTTGTTTAGGGCTTAGTTGATTTTTCTTTAGCATAACGTAATGTATAGCCGTAGTTGGAATTTAAAACTAATGAATCAGTTGTAAGTTTTTCAATTTTTAAAGTGTCTATCCCTTCTATTTCCACGCCGTTGCCAATGCTCTTTACTGTCAGGTAAAGTTCATCTCCTTGCTGCTCCCAATATTTGTATACCAACGTAGCCATGTTAATAGAAGATGCTTCTCCATCTTCGTCCAGTCTTATGCCTTGCATCTTGCCTGGTTGTCCATCAATGGGCATTATCCATGAGCCAATGATGGTGACCTTACTCTTTTTTTCGTTACAAGCAGTCATAGCTATAATTAATACTGTCGCTGCTAATAAAAGTGTTTTCATACGGTATTTTTTTGTTACTAAATCAATCATCGGTTAAATCGTTTCATCTGAGTAATAAAAAAGGAGCTACATTTCACTGTAACTCCTTGATTCTTATCAGTCGGGGTAGCGGGATTCGAACCCACGACCCCCTGCTCCCAAAGCAGGTGCGCTAACCGGACTGCGCTACACCCCGAGTGCTTTACTTCTTAAAAGCGGTTGCAAAGATAGATGTTTTCCTAATACATGCCAAATTTTTTAATAACTTTATCTGAAATAAAATTTTAAAACATTGATAAACAGCAAAAAAGACACAGAGGATTACTGTGTAAAACGAAATGCCACTTTTATCAAGTTTCTTTCGAGTAATATTTAATAGTTTTTTAACCATGTGGAATAAATAAATTCTGCAAACATGCTCTTCTACTAATAATCATCCTATAACCCATTTGCTATTAGGCAAATAAGAGATAAGTTTTGTAGTGATATAACAACTGATAAAGGTAAGTATGCTAATAAGAGGAATAGCTGCCGCAATAGATATTTGTGGCTGAATGATTGATACCCAAAATGGCAACCAAAGCATGTGCATCAGAAACATACCATAACTGTTGACTGAGATACTCTTAACTAAACCGTAAATCTTACCTGCTTTTTGAATAGTAGTGAACAGAATGAAAGCTCCAAAAGTAGCTATTACACAGTTGATAATGCAGAAGCACCATGCTATCTCCAAGTCAGAGAGTTGTTGTGGAATACCGGGTTTAGCCTGGAGGTAGAAACTAAGAACGGTGAAAGAGGTACCGCCCAATAGGCAGACGAGTCCTATAACGGAGCGCTTCAGGCGTGTCCAGTTAATATGATAACGAATGTAATGCCCTAAAACCAAATAACCGGAATAACCACTGAAATTGTACAACATATGATATTGATTCCACCAACATGTCCCAATACATCGCCATAGAATTTATTCACAAAAAGGCAAGCAAGTGGTCAGTGCCCATAGATATAAAAACATACGCTCTTGCTTAGCGGTGGCTATACGCAGCCAAGGTGAAAGAATGGGAATAAGCAAGTAAAGTCCTATAAGAGGATACATAAACCACAGATGAAAAGCATTCATCGGGAAGTTTAACGGTAACTTGCAAACAGCCACACACATGCCTTTCCAATCGCCTCCTTCTTGCCATACCTGGAGCACAGCGTACACAATCATAAATACCAACATAGGTGGCAGAATACGAAGGAAACGGCGTTTAAAGAACTCTCCCCATGACTGCTTTTCTTTCATGGGAACAAGTAAATAGGCTGAAGTGATAACAAATAGGGGTACTGAAATGCGACTCATTCCATCCCAAATTGCAATCCAAAATTTGTGGGCATCTGAAAGAATAGGCACATCACCTACTCCATAAAATGCTTCGCTGGCATGTACCATCATTACCAAAAAGCAAGCAATCCCCCGTAAATAATCCAAAAATATAACTCTGTCCTGTTTCATATGATTTATTTGTGTTTTGGCGAAAATAATAAAAAAACAATGATTATTAAAGCTAATAGGAAGTAAAGTGAGCTTGCATTTACATCTTCAAATAAAATTCTTTGGTCAGTGAAATATATTCTGAAGTGAACTTTCCATGTTTCTCTCCTTCTATATAAAGGCTATCTTCAGTACATGATACTTCTTGTCGGCTGAAAGCTAGCAATACGCGTCGATAAGGTTTTCCGGGCTTGGTGAAAACGTGTAGGCAACGATATGGATAAAGCTGGTATTTCCAAGCCGTATCAATAACCGTTTTTTCAACTTCCGAGGGAATGATAACACTTATGATCCCCTTTTCTGATAATAAATGAGTGGAATGTCCGAAGAGTAATTCATAATTCAATTCATTTGTATGTCGTGCCATACAACGCTGATTATCCGGACATTTCAAGGCATCGACGAAACGCTTTCTCTGTAATTGCTGATTTTGAGGGGAATGAGGAACAATTGATGGACATTGAGGTAGAAGAGGTCTTACCGATATTGCCTCTTCGAAATATGGTATTGTTCCCTGGGGTGTTTATGCCGGTATCTGTAGGAAGAAAATCTTCCCTCAAATTGGTGCGTGAAGCAGAAAAGAAAAATTCTTATATAGCTGTTGTATGCCAAAAGGTGGCTGAAACAGAGACACCTCTGTTTGAGGATTTACATACCATCGGTACAGTTGCCAAGATAGTACGTGTGCTTGAAATGCCAGACCAGACAACTACCGTCATTCTGCAAGGCTCCAAACGTATGGAACTGAAGGAGATTACGGATACGACTCCTTATCTGAAGGGACGGATAGCTACGCTGAATGAAGAACTTCCGGAGAAGAATGACAAGGAATTCCATGCATTGGTAGAGGCGTGTAAAGACTTGACAGTACGCTACATCAAGTCATCCGATATGTTTCCGCAGGATTCGGCATTTGCCATCAAGAACATTACCAATCCAATGTTTTTGGTAGACTTTATCTGTACGAACCTGCCACTCAAGAAAGACGAAAAGATAGAACTGCTCCGTATCGACTCTTTGCGGGCGCGTACCTACCGCCTGCTTGAGATTCTGAATCGTGAAGTGCAGCTTGCCGAAATCAAAGAGTCTATCCAGATGCGTGCACGTGAGGATATAGACCAGCAGCAGCGTGAGTATTTCCTGCAGCAGCAGATTAAAACCATTCAGGATGAGCTGGGTGGCGGCGGTCAAGAGCAGGAAATAGAGGAGATGCGTAAGAAGGCGGAGACCATCAAATGGAATGATGAGGTGAAGGCTACGTTCCTGAAAGAGGTGGATAAGTTGGAACGTACCCATCCCCAGTCTCCCGACTATAGCGTGCAGCTGAACTATCTGCAGACGATGCTTAGTTTGCCGTGGGGCATTTATACGACGGATAATCTGAGCCTTGTCAATGCAGAAAAGACACTGAACAAAGACCATTATGGTTTGGAGAAGGTGAAGGAACGCATTCTGGAACATCTTGCTGTATTAAAGCTGAAAGGCGATATGAAATCACCCATCATCTGCCTGTATGGCCCTCCGGGTGTGGGAAAAACCTCTTTGGGGCGTTCCATTGCTGCCGCCTTGAAGCGTAAGTATATCCGTATGTCGCTGGGAGGCGTGCATGATGAAGCTGAGATTCGCGGTCATCGTAAAACCTATATCGGTGCCATGCCGGGACGGATTATCAAGAATCTGATAAAGGCAGGCTCCTCCAATCCGGTATTTATTCTGGATGAAATAGACAAGGTGAGTGCCGACCGCCAGGGAGACCTCCTCTGCCCTCCTCGAAGTGCTCGACCCGGAACAGAATACTACATTCCATGATAACTTTCTGGATGTGGACTATGATTTGTCCAAAGTGATGTTCATCGCTACTGCCAATAATCTGAATACCATCCCCGGACCGTTGCTGGACCGTATGGAGCTGATTGAGGTAAGCGGCTATATCACGGAAGAAAAGATTGAGATTGCCCGCCGCCATCTGGTTCCGAAGGAATTGGAGGCAAACGGTATGAAAAAGAATGATATCAAGATTCCGAAGAACACACTGGAAGCCATTATAGAGAATTATACCCGTGAGAGCGGCGTGCGCGAACTGGAAAAGAAAATCGGAAAGATACTCCGTAAATCTGCACGCCAATATGCTACGGACGGTTATTTTGCGAAGACTGAAATAAAACCGGGAGACTTGTATGAATTCCTGGGTGCACCCGAATATACCCGGGACAAGTATCAGGGTAATGAGTATGCAGGGGTGGTGACCGGTCTGGCGTGGACTGCCGTAGGTGGTGAAATACTTTTCGTGGAAACCAGCCTGAGCCGTGGCAAGGGTGGACGTTTGACATTGACCGGCAATTTGGGTGATGTAATGAAAGAGTCGGCCATGCTGGCATTGGAATACATCAAGGCGCATGCCTCCCTGCTGAATCTTGACGAAGAGATTTTTGATAACTGGAACATCCATGTCCATGTGCCCGAAGGCGCCATTCCGAAAGACGGTCCGTCTGCCGGTATCACGATGGCTACCTCCCTCGCTTCTGCCCTCACCCAGAAAAAGGTGAAGGCCAATCTTGCCATGACGGGAGAGATAACACTTCGCGGTAAGGTACTTCCGGTAGGAGGCATCAAGGAGAAGATACTGGCTGCCAAGCGTGCCGGTATCAAGGAGATTATCTTGAGCGACGAGAACCGCAAGAATATAGAAGAGATACAGGATATATATCTGAAAGGACTGACTTTCCACTATGTAAAAGATATAAAAGAAGTGTTTGCCATTGCGCTGACCGATGAAAAAGTTGCCGATGCCATCGACTTGTCCGTAAAGAAAGAAAAGACCGAAAAGAAAGAGGAATGACATTCGAGTTACAATATACAGACAGCAAGACCAATGCACGTGCCGGACTGATTACTACTGACCACGGGCAGATTGAGACACCTATCTTTATGCCGGTAGGTACAGTGGGAACAGTGAAAGGCGTGCATCTGCCTGAGCTGAAAGAGGATATAAAGGCGCAGATTATATTGGGTAATACCTATCATCTTTATCTGCGTCCGGGACTGGAAGTGATAGAGAAAGCCGGTGGACTGCATAAGTTCAACGGCTTTGACCGTCCTATGCTGACAGACAGCGGCGGTTTCCAGGTATTCTCGTTGTCCGGTATCCGCAAGTTGCGCGAAGAAGGTGCGGAATTCCGTTCACACATCGACGGTAGCAAGCATATCTTTACGCCGGAGAAGGTGATGGATATAGAACGGACTATCGGTGCAGACATCATGATGGCCTTTGATGAATGTCCTCCGGGGGATTCGGACTACGAATATGCCAAAAAATCACTGGGATTGACACATCGCTGGCTGGACCGTTGTATCAAGCGTTTCAACGAAACAGAACCGAAATACGGTTATCAGCAATCCTTATTTCCCATTGTGCAGGGGTGCGTCTATCGCGACCTCCGCGAGCAGTCAGCAGAGTTTGTTGCCTCTAAAGGTGCTGACGGTAATGCCATTGGTGGTCTGGCTGTGGGCGAGCCTGTAGACAAGATGTACGAGATGATTGAGCTGGTGAACGGTATTCTTCCCAAAGACAAGCCTCGCTATCTGATGGGAGTCGGGACCCCGGTAAACATTCTAGAGGGCATTGAACGCGGTGTCGATATGTTCGACTGTGTGATGCCTACCCGCAACGGACGCAACGGCATGTTGTTTACCAAGGACGGCATCATGAACATGCGCAACAAAAAATGGGAAATGGATTTCTCTCCCATTGAAGCAGACGGTGCCTCCTACGTAGATACCATGTACAGCAAGGCATACTTGCGCCATCTGTTCCATGCACAAGAGCTGCTTGCCATGCAGATAGCATCTATCCACAACTTGGCTTTCTATCTGTGGCTGGCAGGCGAGGCACGTAAGCATATCATTGCAGGCGACTTTGCTACCTGGAAACCGATGATGGTGAAACGCGTATCGACAAGATTATGAGAAAAATGAACTGGAGGATATGGAAGAATATAAAGCTGCCGAGAGGTAAATTCCTGAAGCGGCTGGACTGGTACATTATTAAGAAGTTCCTGGGTACATATGTCTTTGCCATCGCATTGATTATCTCCATTGCGGTGGTGTTCGACTTCAACGAGAAGATGGACCGCTTCATGTCTCATGAAGCGCCGTGGAATGCTATTGTCTTTGATTATTATCTGAACTTCATCCCCTACTTTGCCAATCTGTTCAGTCCGCTGTTTGTCTTTATCGCAGTAATCTTTTTCACTTCCAAGCTGGCGGAGAATTCGGAAATTATCGCAATGTTCTCTACGGGAATGAGTTTTAAGCGCATGTTGCGTCCTTATATGGTATCTGCGGCAATCATTGCGGTAGTGACGTTCTGCCTCGGGTCTTATGTCATTCCCAAAGGCAGTGTGACACGTATCAATTTTGAGGACAAGTACTACAAACCCCGTAAGGCGAATACGGCACGGAACATCCAGCTGGAAGTGGATTCGGGGGTAATTGCCTATATCGAACGTTTTGAAGACTACAGCAAGACCGGTTATCGCTTTTCTTTGGACAAGTTCAATGACAAGCAACTGGTCTCCCACCTTACAGCCCGTTCCATTACCTACGACACGACGGCCGTGCATAAGTGGAAAATCAAGGATTATATGATTCGCCAGATGGATGGCATGAAGGAGAGTATCACGAAGGGTGACCGCATAGACACTACCCTTTTTATGGAGCCTGCCGACTTCCTGATTATGAAGAACCAGCAGGAGATGTTGACCAGCCCTCAGCTAAGCGAGTACATCAACAGGCAGCGGCAACGCGGCTTTGCCAACATTAAGGAATTTGAGATAGAGTACCACAAACGCATTGCCATGTCGTTTGCCTCCTTTATCCTGACGCTGATTGGAGTGTCTTTGTCTTCCAAGAAAACGAAAGGTGGAATGGGATTGCATTTAGGTATAGGCTTGGCATTGAGTTTCTCTTATATTCTGTTTCAGACCATTGCTTCCACATTTGCCGTGAACGGCAACATGCCTCCGGTCATCGCTGTGTGGATACCGAATATAATGTATGCCTTCATTGCATTCTATCTATATAGGAAAGCGCCGAAATAAGCATTCTAAACCTCTACTTCAGCTTGCTCAAGTTGAGGTTTGGCGTACTAAAGCAGAGGTTTAGGATGTTTGTCTCTGGAAGCCCATTAAAATAAGAAGCCCCTCCCACTTTGCGTTGTACAAGTGCGGGAGGGGCTTTTTTGTTGTATTCATTTTCCTCTTTTGTTCTGTTCCCTTTTTTGCCGGAAAGAGACGTCGGTTTCTAGGGAACACCCTCACTTTCGTCTTACAGGTTCTTTAAGTTGCTGTTGTATGCACCGGGCATCAGCAAGCTTAATTCAAGTAAGCGGAAAGTTCTGCAGCAGAGATGTTTTTGGCAATAATTACACCATTATCATCCAGTAAATAGTTAGTGAATCCGCGGCCTAAGCGATATTTCTTAAAGAGGCCGGAATATTCGCCTTTAGTTTCCACGAAACAAGTGGGCGTAACTATTTGGTCCTTACGGATGGTTTCTTCAAAGATTGACTGATACTCATCGAATGAAACTGAAACCATCTTCACATTGTTGCGGGCAGTAGAGCGAAGCGCATTGCTCAAACTTGCGTTTTGCATCCGGGACTGCGCGTCGTAACTTGCCCAAAAACTGAGCAATACATACTTTCCTCTCAAGTCTGAAAGTTCGGTTTGGGATTGCTCTGCCGACATGGTTTGGATTTTGAAATCCGGGGCCATGTCACCCACATTCAAACCTCCGGTAGGTTTGTCTTTTTCTACAAAAGAAGTCAAGGAACTTATTAGTAATACAACAAAAATCCATTTTGCATATTTCATGCGGCACGGTTTTGGTTAATACTATCCGGGACTGTCCTTCAACAGTGATTTCTTCCCGGAACATCGTCTTGTCAAAGCCTTGAATAGTGATAAAGACACTGATAATCAAAGCTTTTAATTCTGAAATCGGGTGCAAAGGTAAGTAATTCCTAAACAAACTTCCAAATAAACAAGCATTTTTCTCACTTTTTAGAGGCATATTTTTATGTTATTTAGCATAAATAGCGGGAATTTTCCTTACTTTTGTAGCCTATTATTCTATCAAAAAGATGACTTATGCAACCATTGAACACTGAACTCATCCTGATACGTATTACGGGTGAAGACCGTCCGGGACTGACAGCTTCCGTGACGGAAATTCTGGCTAAATACGATGCTACCATTCTGGATATTGGCCAGGCAGATATTCACAATACTCTTTCGTTGGGCATTTTGTGCAAGACGGAAGAACAACACTCGGGGTTCATTATGAAGGAACTGCTTTTCAAGGCTTCCTCCCTGGGAGTGACTGTCCGTTTCTACCCCATTACTACCAAAGAGTACGAGGATTGGGTGAATATGCAGGGAAAGAACCGCTATATTCTTACTTTATTGGGGCGTAAGTTGTCTGCCCGTCAAATATCTGCCGTTACCCGTATTCTTGCAGAGCAAGGCATGAATATCGATGCCATCAAGCGCCTTACAGGGCGTATCCCGCTGGACGAATGCGAATCGCGTACACGCGCCTGCATCGAATTTTCCGTTCGTGGCACTCCGAAAGACCGTATTGCCATGCAAGAGCAGTTGATGAAACTGGCAACCGAACTGGAAATGGATTTCTCTTTCCAGTTGGACAATATGTACCGCCGGATGCGCCGCCTCATTTGCTTCGATATGGACTCTACGCTGATTGAAACAGAAGTAATTGACGAATTGGCCATACGTGCAGGTGTGGGCGACCAGGTGAAGGCCATTACCGAACGTGCCATGCGTGGTGAGATAGATTTCATTGAGAGCTTTCGCGAACGAGTGGCTTTGCTGAAAGGATTGGATGAGTCCGTGATGCAGGAGATTGCAGAAAATCTTCCCATTACGGAAGGTGTGGATCGCCTGATGTATGTTTTGAAGAAATACGGTTACAAGATAGCTATTCTTTCGGGAGGGTTTACCTACTTCGGGCAGTACCTCCAGAAGAAGTACGGTATAGACTATGTGTATGCCAACGAGTTGGAAATAGAGGATGGCAAACTGACCGGCCGCTATCTCGGTGATGTAGTCGACGGTAAGCGTAAGGCAGAGTTGCTGCGTTTGATAGCTCAGGTGGAGAAAGTGGATATTGCGCAGACTATTGCTGTGGGCGACGGTGCCAACGACCTGCCCATGCTGGGAATTGCCGGCCTTGGAATCGCTTTCCATGCAAAGCCCAAAGTAGTTGCCAATGCCAAGCAATCCATCAACACCATTGGCTTGGACGGCGTACTTTACTTCTTAGGTTTCAAGGATTCATACATTGATATTCCCCGTTGAAGGCAGATGCTTGAAACAAATTTGCAAGCCCTTGAGATAATTATTGTCCCAAGGGCTTATTTTTTTTACTGTAAGAGTCTATTTTATAAGTCTTTTTTTCCTATCTTTGTGCTCAAATTTAAAAGAGATACATGAAGTTTTCAGAACTACATTTAAATGGCAATGTGCTGGAGGCACTGGATGCCATGCGCTTTGAAGAGTGCACCCCCATACAAGAACAATCAATTCCCGTTATACTTGAAGGCCGAGATTTAATAGCGGTGGCACAAACCGGAACGGGAAAAACAGCTGCATATTTGTTGCCTATATTGAACAAGCTTTCAGAAGGTGGACACCCTGCCGATGCTATCAATTGCATTGTCATGGCTCCTACCCGTGAGTTGGCACAACAGATAGACCAGCAGATGGAGGGCTTCTCCTACTTCATGCCGGTTTCCAGTGTGGCAGTGTATGGCGGTAATGACGGAGTTCTGTTCGAACAGCAGAAAAGAGGTTTGACATTGGGTGCAGATGTTGTCATTGCCACTCCGGGACGTCTGATAGCCCACCTCAGTCTTGGCTATGTAGACCTTTCGCGTGTCTCTTATTTTATTTTGGATGAAGCAGACCGGATGCTGGATATGGGATTCTATGATGACATTATGCAGATTGTCAAGTTTCTCCCTAAAGAGCGGCAGACCATTATGTTCTCTGCTACCATGCCTGCCAAGATACAACAGTTGGCTGGCAACATTCTGAACAATCCCGCCGAAGTGAAGTTGGCGGTTTCCAAACCAGCGGAAAAGATTGTGCAGGCAGCCTATGTCTGCTACGAGAATCAGAAGCTGGGCATCATCCGTAGCCTCTTTGCAGAGGAGACGCCGGAACGCGTCATCATCTTTGCTTCTTCCAAACTGAAAGTGAAGGAAGTGACCAAAGCCTTGAAGCAGATGAAACTGAACGTTGGTGAAATGCACTCCGATTTAGAGCAGGCACAGCGCGAAGAAGTGATGTACGAATTCAAGGCAGGACGTATCAATATCCTGGTAGCTACAGATATCGTTGCGAGAGGTATTGATATCGATGACATCCGTCTGGTGATAAACTATGACGTTCCCCACGACAGTGAAGATTATGTGCACCGCATCGGACGTACGGCGCGTGCCAATAATGACGGCGTAGCCATCACTTTCGTTTCCGAAAAGGAGCAGGGGAACTTTAAGAATATCGAAAAATTCCTGGATAGGGACATCTATAAAATACCGGTTCCCGAGGAGCTGGGCGAAGCCCCCGAATACAAGCCGAGAGCATTTGACGGAGGAAGACGGGGCGGCCGTGGAAACGGACGTAAGCCAGGAGGAAACAAGAACGGCCGTAACAACAGTAAAGGTGGAAAGCCCAGAGCCAAACGTCCACAGAATGGCGGCGAGAAGAAATAAACATTGTGGTGAAGAAAAGAAATAGAAAAAGCGGATTTATTCCGCTTTTTCTATGTTCATTGTATTGTCAAAACCAATAATCATATTTACCAAATTGTATACGGAACTTTCGGGTATGCCGAGGGTTGCCTGATAATGGTACCCCTTACTATCCACACCCATGAAATTCATATCGGCAAGAATGGCCTGGTCCAGCATTTCGGCAGGGAATATATCCGCAAACATCTTTTTAGTGATGTCCTGGCCATAAAGCATCTTCTTCCCTTCGTATACACAGATGTGGATTACATTATCATAATACACATTGTCCACACTGATTCCATTTTCAGAATAGGAAGTCTTGAAAACCTTCATCTTTGAAGGGTTGATATATACATATCCCCTATATCTTGTATTCTTGTATGTTACGATACTGTCTTTCTTTATCACTTCCGGAGTAGTAGAAATGACCTCCACTTCTCGACTGGTGAAAACCAAAGAATCTTCCGCATTCTCTGATTTATGCAGTTTAATTACTTCGTCGGCCAGCGAGTGGAACCAGAAGCTGTATTCCGTTTGACGGTCTATCTTATAGGCCACCGGTTCATTGCTGTATATGTAGATTGTATCGTGAACAACCTTGAAAGGTACGGGAGCGCTTTGCGGGTTGGCATAATATACCGTATCCCCTTCGATGCGCATCAACGGCATTTCTGTTTCATCGTTCACCCAGATGCCTTGTAACAGTTGTTTTGCAATGAGGTCTTCCTTTACGGAAACCTCTCCTGTTTGTCTGTTGCTGCATGAGGCCAATGAGACAACAAGTACAATGAGAATCGCACTTCCTTTTATTGTCATAACGTCCCTATTTATTTCTTTTCTTTTCTGCAACTTTATTTTCCGATGCAATGATATGTGAAACCTTGTTCTTCCATATCTTTCTTGTCATAAATGTTACGTCCGTCCAATACCAACGGCTGCTCCATAGTTTTCTTGATGACTGCCCATGAAGGCAGGCGGAATTCTTTCCATTCGGTCACCAGCATCAGTGCATCTGCATCCAGCGCAGCATCATACATATCTGTCGCATAATAAATACTTTCTCCTATGCGGCGTCGGCATTCGTTCATGGCAGCCGGGTCGTAGGCACGTACTTTACAACCGGCCTTCAGCAACTCGTCAATCAATACCAGAGCCGGGGCTTCACGCATGTCATCTGTTTCGGGTTTAAAGGCCAGCCCCCAAATGGCAATGGTCTTTCCCTCCAAATCATTATTGAAATGCTTCTGCAACTTTTCGAATAAGATACTCTTCTGTTTCTCGTTCACCTCCTCTACTGCATGGAGTACACGCATCTTGTAGCCGCTCAGTTCAGCCGTTTTAATCAGTGCCTTTACATCCTTAGGGAAGCATGAACCGCCGTAACCTATCCCCGGATAGAGGAACTTGCGTCCGATATACGGGTATCCGAACCGATACCACTGCGCACCATGTTTACATCCGCTCCCACCAATTCGCACAAATTGGCAATGTCGTTCATGAAGCTGATGCGGGTGGCAAGCATGGAGTTAGCTGCATACTTTGTCATTTCTGCAGAAGGGATGTCCATAAAGATGACACGGAAGTTGTTCAGCAGGAATGGTTTGTAGAGCTTGCTCATTATCTTCTTGGCTCGTTCGGACTCTACTCCCACCACTACACGGTCGGGACTCATAAAATCGTTGATAGCATTACCTTCTTTCAGAAACTCGGGATTCGAAGCGACATCGAAGTCAATGTTCATCCCTCTCTTATCAAGTTCTTCTTGAATGGTAGCCCGCACTTTTCTGGCAGTACCTACGGGAACGGTACTTTTGGTTACCACCAACACATATTTCTGCATATTGCGTCCAATGGTGCGGGCAACTTCCAGCACATAGCTCAAGTCGGCACTTCCATCCTCATCGGGTGGTGTACCTACGGCACTGAATACCACTTCCACCTCATTCAGACAACTCTCCAGAGACGTGGTGAATTGTAGGCGTCCTGCTTTCACATTCCGGCTAACCATTTCTTCCAGTCCATTTTCATAGATAGGAATAACACCCTTTTTCAGTGACTCTATCTTTTCACTGTTCGTGTCTACGCAAATAACGTTGACACCGATTTCCGCAAAGCAGGTTCCGGTTACCAAACCGACGTATCCTGTACCGACAATGGCTATTTTCATATTTTATTCATAATAGACCGCATCCTTGAACGATACGGCATGTCCGTCTTTATCTGATAATAGAAGCTGTTCCGTAGCAACGGGCCATTCAATACCGATGGTTTCGTCGTCAAAACGGATGGATGCCTCGGATTGTGGTGCGTATACGTTGTCTACCTTGTATGTAAAGACAGCTTCATCGCTCAGCACCAGAAAACCGTGGGCAAAACCACGCGGAATGAAGAATTGTCTTTTGTTCCCCTCACTTAGCTCCACACTGACATACTTTCCGAAAGTGGGAGAAGATTTTCTTAAGTCGACAGCCACGTCCAGCACTTTTCCCTTAATGACACGTACCAGTTTGGCCTGGCTGCAATCACCCTTCTGGTAATGAAGACCACGTAATACACCGAAAGAGGATTTGGACTCATTGTCCTGGATGAAGTGAACGTTTCCGACATGTGCACGGAACTCTTCTTCCTTAAATGCTTCCATAAAGTATCCGCGGGCATCATGGAATACTTTCGGCTCAATCAGCCATACGCCGTCAATCTCTGTTTGTATGTAGTTCATTTTCTTAAAATGTTTTATGTACTTTCAGTTGGAATCCAAAATTGTCTCCATATATCTCTCCCATATCCAATGCAAGGGACGCGTTGAAGCACCAGCCCTTCCATTTACGGGGAATATAGTAAAACGATGCAAAAGTAGAAAAATTTTCTAATATATCGGGTATTGGACGATGAGGAGTTCCCCAAGTTCTGTTGTGGGACAATTTTGCCACATATCTCCACTCACTGCTGATGTCGCCGCTCCATCCCAGATGCAGGGCCTTAACGCGATTGTACTTGAAACTCATATCGCCATCCTTATTATAGATAGGCGATGCTATCAACGGATTGGCTATCGCCATACCCCAATGTGCCCATCCTGGGTAGTAACCGTTGTTATAGTAGTTGTCGGCTCCTCCGGTCTTACCTACTACAGAATTTTGCAAACCGTGCAGTGGACCGCTCATATTGGTAGTCTGGAGATATTCGATAACGATTCCGTTGATGGCTTGTCTATGGTTGGATTTATATTCCACACCCCATAAGCCATCCCAACCGTTGAGTTTGGCCATGGCGGAGAAGTCATCAAAATGATTGTCCAGATAGGCGCTGATGGAGAAATCTTCCTTAGGACGATAAGTCATTTTGATATATTCGCTACCCAGAAAATTGCCTTGGAAAGCCAGATGTTCACCTACCGGTCCGTCCTCACGCCCGTGGCCGGGGAAGAATACGCGTACGTAATCCTTCCATCCGTTGCCCAAGTCTCCCGATTCGGAACCTCCAATCTTGTATCCTCCGAATTGGGTGTCGAGGGTCATTCCGAGTTCCAGTTGCCATTTTCCTTTGGGTATGCCGATACGCAGGAACCCTTCTTTATGATGGTATTTGATACTCTTGGTGTACCAGTATTTTTCTCCGACTTGCTCCCGCTGGTATTTGTTATCTGTAAACCATCCGTACGAGATTTCTCCTTTCAGGCCTAAACGGGGTAGCAACTGTACATACTCGGGTATGCCTATCTGTACTTGTGGGATGGGACGCGCATTGCCCGACCAGGTCATGCCGCCACTGCTCAGCTCTTGATTCAGCAATGGAGAATTCTGTTCCCGGCTTCCGGCAAAGAATCCAAACCACTTGTAACGGATGTCTACGTAAGCCTGCTGTACAATGAAGGAGGTCGTGCTGAATCCGGCTGCTGCAACCAAATCCAGTGCTTCTTCAAACTTCCATTTTCCAAGTTGGTGTTTGTAGGATATTCCTCCACGTATGTAAGTATTGTTGTCGAGCGAAGTGAGTCCTTGCTGGTTGCTGACCTGCCAAAGAGGAGTATTGTCACCGGTATGCAGGGCTGCTCCATATTCTACGAATGAGGACAGCTGCTGTGCCAGCATCGTGTTCTTTCCTATGAACAAGAAAACCATCAGACAGAAAATAATACGCATAATAGTCTTTTGTTAAGTGTTTAGGTTTGTATACTCTTGCGAGGACAATTGTCTTTCTATTCTTGACGAGTATAGTTAAACGGTACAAAAGTAGAAATTTTTCCGGTAAAAATTCCTTCTCTTGCCAAAAAACCTTTTTCAAATACATTTTCAATGTGCAATGTTCATAATTTGTTGATAAGAAAAAAGCTCTGAAACTAGCGTATATCCGATATTTCCGCTACTTTTGTAGCATGATTGAATTAGCACAGCACATAGAAGTATTGTTATTGGAGAACGATTGTGTGTCATTGTTCCCGGTTTGGGAGGATTTGTAGCTCATTATACTCCGGCAATGAGAGTAGCGGAAGAGAATGTTTTTCTGCCCCCTACCCGTATTATCGGTTTCAATCCTCAACTGAAGATGAATGACGGCTTACTTGTACAATCCTATATGGCTGTCTATGATACTGATTTTTCTGATGCTACGCGGATTGTAGAAAAAGAAGTGGCGTATATATTCACTACTCTTCATGAAGAAGGTAAGGTGGATTTGCCCAACATTGGCGAATTGCGTTACTCCATTCATGGTACTTATGACTTTGCTCCCTATGACCACAAGATAACCACTCCTTACTTATATGGGTTGGATAGTTTTGAAATGCAGGAACTGGCGGAACTGAAGAAACCGTACATGGAAAAGACCATCCGTTATTCTGTTCCAGTTGTGCCGGAAGACAAAAAGCGAAGGTTTGAGATTAAATTCAACCGTTCCTATTTGTCGAATGCGGTTGCCATGATTGCAGTGGTTGCCTTGTTTTTCTTTTTGTCTACACCGATAGAGAATACGGAAGTGGTTGAAGGAAATTATGCGCAATTACTTCCGAATGAACTTTTTGAGATGATAGAAAAGGAATCCCTTGCCATTAATCCGATTGTTGTTAGCCGGAAGGCCGACACTCCGAAAGCGTCGGCTCAAAAAAACACGGGGCAGAAGGCAAAGAAAAAGGTGGTTCCGGTTGCCGTAAGAGAGGTTAAGGTGGGCCAAGCTAACGCGCAAAATGCTCCGGTTGTTTCTCAGCCTAAGCAGCAGGCGGCAGAAGTGTCCTCTTCAACATCTGTAACAACAAAGAGTGAAATTCAAAAGACCACAGCAAGGACTGTCGCCCCGTCACTTGTCTCTGCACAGAAATACCACGTCATCATTGCCAGTGTAGGTACTGAGAAGGATGCCGAAGCAATGGCAAAGCAATTGATTGAAAAAGGTTACCCTCATGCAAAAGCAATTGTTGGAGATGGTAAAATGCGTGTCAGCATTGAGTCTTGTGGCACAGAAACAGAAGCATATCAGGCATTGAACAGAGTTCGCCAGAATGAAACGTATAAGAACGCTTGGGTATTAAAGAAGTAGAAAGTAATCTACCCTTGCTTTATTTTTTAATTCTTTAATTTTTAACTATCATGAAGCGTATCCGTTGTCCCAAATGTGAGAATTACTTAACATTCGATGAAACCAAGTATACCGAAGGCCAATCACTGGTCTTTGTATGTGACCAGTGTAAGAAGCAGTTCAGTATCCGTTTAGGTAAATCAAAGATGAAAGCCCCTCAAAAGGAAGAACGTCCGGATGAAGCGGAGTTTAAAGAGGCTTTTGGCAGCATCACGGTCATTGAGAACGTGTTTGGTTTTAAGCAGGTACTTCCATTGCAAGAAGGTGACAATATCATAGGCCGGCGTTGCGTGGGGAATGTTATCGATGTGCCGATTGAGACTTCGGATATGAGTATGGACCGGCGTCACTGTATCATTAATGTAAAGCGTAATAAGCAGGGAGTGTTGATTTATACCTTACGCGATGCTCCCAGCCTGACGGGAACTTTCCTTAATAATGAAATTTTGGGTGACAAAGACCGTATTCGCATTGAGGATGGAGCCATTGTAACTATTGGTGCCACTACTTTTATATTGCGGGCAGCAGAGCAGGAAAGCCTTTAGACAAAAAAGAAAACTGTGGCTTAATTATTTCCCATCAAATGTGGTATAAATAAAGCAGACCGTATAAAAACTCCTTTTGTACGGTCTGCTTGTTTAAAATCATAGGAATTAAAGAATACCTTTTACTGTTTCCTGCATGCCTTTTTCTTGGATGGATTTTAAGAAGCAGGTAATCATGTCTGTCAATCCTGGAACGGTATTCAAGTCTCCGTGTTCCCCCCAAATAAGGTCTTTGGCTGCCAATACGCCTTCTGCCACTTTTGCGGGTATCCCCGTTGCCCACAGGTCTTTCAGCAGTTGCATGATTTCGGGAGCATCGTTCGGAATGATTTCTGTGCCGTCTGCGCGGGTACGCCTCCTTTGTAGTACGTGATGATGGCAGCCAGTCCCAATACCAGTCCCTTCGGAAGTTCGCCTTTGCGTTCCAAGTAGGTTTTTCAGGCCCGGCAGGTCGCGAGTTTGATATTTCGGGAAAGAGTTCAGCATGATGCTGGTCACCTGGCATGGTCAACAAATGGATTGTTGAAACGCTCCAATACATCTTCTGCAAACTTTTTCAATTCGTTTTTCGGCAGATTCAATGTTTCCATCAACTCGTCAAACATCACCTTATGGATGTATTGTCCGATTATAGGATGATGGCAGGCATCGCGTACAATATTTACCCCCGACAGATAGGCCACCGGAGAAAGTACGGTGTGAGGGCCGTTCAGCAAGGTAACCTTTCTTTCATGGTAAGGTTTTCGGAAGGAACAAACAATACATTCAGTCCGGCTTTGTCGGCAGGGAATTCTTCGGCGACTTCTTGCGGAGCCTCGATGACCCATAAATGGAAAATTTCAGCCTGCACTACCAAATTGTCATCGTACTGTATTTTTTTTTATAGCGGCAATGTCTTTGCGGGGGAATCCTGGAACGATACGGTCCACCAGTGTTGCATACACCGCAGGCTTCCTCAAACCAAGTTCTGAACTCATCACCCAACTTGCCATAATTCAATGTATTGATAGATTGTTCCTTCAATGATGCCATTCAGGAAGATCAGTTCGCAAGGCATGATGATGAGACCTTTGCTCTTGTCGCCTTTGAAGGTTTTGAAACGACGGTACAACAGCAATTGGGTCAGCTTGCCCGGATAGGAAGACGCCGGTGTATCTGTCTGAACTTACAAGCAGGGTCAAAGGCAATGCCGGCTTCCGTTGTGTTGGAGATGACGAAACGTATTTCCGGTTGTTCGGCAATTTCATGAACTCATCGTTTTGTGAATAGGGGTTTAAGGCACGGCTGATTACATCTATCATAGTCAGACTGTTGATGGTTTCTCCTTTATCCAGACCTTGCAGATTTACATGATAAAGGTCATCCTGGGCATTCAGCCATGTCAACCATACCTTTATCGATGGGTTGGACTACTACCACATTGCTGTTGAAGTCGGTCTTTTGATTCATGTTGTAAACAATCCAATCTACAAATGCGCGAAGGAAATTACCCTCGCCGAATTGGATGATTCGTTCGGGGGCGTTGTGCTTTGGGAGCAGTTTCTTTGTTTAATGCTTTCATTTAAAAAAATGATTTAAATGGTTGATATGTAATTTTTTGATTATTCAAACTCGAAGTAAAAATCAATGTTTTCTTTCATCAGGATGTCGATAGGCATGTATTTCACTGCAGTGACCGGTTTTTTAAATACCACGTGGTTGCATAAAGTCTTCACGCCACAATAGCCTTGCAGGCCTGGGCGTTGACCGATGAGAAAGGTTACTTCACCGGTTTTCAGGGAACTCTGTATTTTTTGTAAAAGGTCATATCCCACAAGTCCTGCCAGCTTCTGCCCCTTTTTCGTGCAGATAATTTGCCACCTGATAAACACGGGAATTAAAAACAGCTCCCAGTACGGCTTGGGGATGTTCTTTAAAAAAGCATCCAACATCCGTCTGTTGCCGTCAGTATCTTCCTTGTGCAACACAATGTCATGGATAATCAAATCCTTATGTTCCTCGGAAAGGTATTGCATGAACCCCTCGAGGCGGCGTTGCATCTGGATTTCTGCCGGATTGTTTTTCTGATTGTTCAGGAATAACACAAGCTCCTGCCCTTTTTCATAGCTACGCATCAGAATCTTGGCAGCGATGTATCCGCTGGTTTTGGAATCTTGTCCGATATAACACAAGGCATGCGTCTGTTCAATATTGAAGTCTATGAATGCATAGGGAATATCCGCTTCCTCCAAATAAGCAGTGAGTTTTATGGTCTCCTCTCGGAAATTCGGGGCAACAAGTACGGCGTCGGCATTTTCCTCCCGGAGCACAGCACATGCTTCTTTATAGGAGGATTTGTCCGCATGCCGATAGTACAGATAGCTAACTCCAACATTGAACGGCCGTAATTCTTGTGCGGCACGGTCAATTCCCGCGGCTACAGCATACCAATAATCATGCTCTATATAATAAGGTATAATACATATTATATGGTAGCGCTTCTTGGCAGCCAGACCTATGGCAAACATGTTGGGGTGATAGTCTATTTCATCGAGTACTTTCTGGACTTTTTCCCTACTGGAAACGGATACGTCTCCGCGGTTGTGCAGTACGCGGTCTACAGTGCCGGCAGAGACGCCGGCCATGCGTGCTATGTCTTTAATGGTATAGTTCTTGTTTTCCATCTTGAGGTATGCTGCCTAAGGCGGTAAAGGTGAGACGTCTGAAGCTTAAATATTATAAATATTCGCCGCAAAGATACGAATTATTTTGTTTCTCCAAGTAAAATTTCTACTTTTGTGTTCGATAACGGTTAATAAAACTAAAAACAATTATACGACCTATTAGCTTTACAATCAATACTATATAAGTGTAATAAATAGAAAGTAATATTTTTAGATACTTAAAACACAAGAAGATGAAAAACTTTATGGACGGAAACTTTCTGTTGCAAACGGAAACATCACAGAAGTTGTACCACGAGCATGCGGCTAAAATGCCGATTATCGACTATCATTGTCACTTGATTCCTCAAATGGTGGCGGAAGACTATCAATTTAAGTCACTGACTGAGATTTGGTTGGGAGGTGACCACTACAAGTGGCGTGCCATGCGTACCAATGGTGTGGACGAACGTTTCTGTACCGGTAAGGATACTACAGATTGGGAAAAGTTTGAGAAGTGGGCCGAAACGGTACCTTATACTTTCCGTAATCCGTTGTATCACTGGACCCACCTTGAATTGAAGACCGCTTTTGGAATCGATAAAATTCTCAATCCTCATACGGCCCGTGAAATTTATGATGAATGTAATGAGAAGCTGAAACAGCCTGAATATTCCGCCCGTGGCATGATGCGCCGTTATCATGTGGAAGTGGTTTGTACTACAGACGATCCTATTGATTCACTGGAATACCATATAAAGACACGTGAGAGCGGCTTTGAAATCAAGATGTTGCCTACTTGGCGTCCGGATAAGGCAATGGCGGTGGAAGTTCCTGCCGATTTTCGCGCATATGTAGAAAAGTTGGCCGAAGTGAGCGATGTGGCTATTTCCTGCTTTGACGATATGGTTGCTGCCTTGCGTAAGCGTCACGATTTTTTCGCGAAACAAGGATGTAAACTGTCTGACCACGGAATTGAAGAATTCTATGCCGAGGATTATACAGGAGCGGAAGTTAAGGCTATCTTTAACAAGGTATATGGCGGTACTGGATTGACGAAGGAGGAAATTCTGAAATTCAAGTCGGCCATGCTGGTTGTGTTCGGCGAAATGGATTGGGAGAAAGGTTGGACACAACAGTTCCATTATGGTGCTATTCGCAACAACAATAGTAAGATGTTCAAACTGTTAGGTCCTGATACCGGTTTTGATTCCATTGGCGAATTTACTACAGCAAAAGCTATGGCTAAATTTCTCGACCGCTTAAACTCCAATGGTAAGCTGACCAAGACTATTCTTTATAATTTGAATCCATGCGCCAACGAAGTCATTGCTACTATGCTGGGTAACTTCCAGGATGGTACGGTTGCCGGTAAGATTCAATTCGGTTCCGGTTGGTGGTTCCTTGACCAGAAGGATGGTATGGAAAAGCAGATGAATGCCCTTTCTGTACTGGGCTTATTGAGCCGATTTGTTGGTATGCTGACCGATTCCCGTTCCTTCCTCTCCTATCCGCGCCATGAATATTTCCGCCGTACATTATGTAATCTTGTAGGCCGTGATGTAGAAAATGGTGAAATTCCTATTTCCGAGATGGAACGCGTAAACCAGATGATTGAAGATATCAGCTATTATAACGCTAAGAATTTCTTCCAATTCTAAAAAGCAATAGTAAGCTATAAGTTATGCAGTTTCACCCATAACTTATAGCTTATCTAATATTCCTTTGATACTATCCAATCGTATAAAATTGGGATGTCGTATTTCCCCTTCATGTTGCTCGTATGCCCAAGTCACGTGGTATGGTACATGGGCAGCGTATCCCCCAAGTTCCAATACCGGAAGTATGTCTGATTTTACAGAATTACCTATCATCAGGAGTTTTTCAGGCGGACAGCCCAATGTATCAATCAGCCTCTGGTAATCATCGATTTTCTTGTCACTCATAATTTCGATATGATGGAAATATTCTCGCAGTCCGGAAGCTTCTATTTTTCTTTTCTGGTCGAACAAGTCCCCCTTAGTGGCCAACACCAATTTATATTTCCCATGAAGTGACGATATGGTCTCCTTCACGCCTTCCAGTAGTGTAACCGGTTTCTGCAGAAGCTCTTGTCCCCATCCTATTACTTCTTCTATAAGATGCATATTCCCGTTTCCGTCTGTCACTTTGCAGATGGTTTCAGTCATACTGAGCATTATGCTCTTCAGCCCATAGCCATACATATGCAGATTCTTCATTTCTGTTTCAAAAAACCTTTGTGATATGGATGAAGCAGGCAGATATTGCCTTAAAAGGTTACAGAATTTGTGCTCGAACTCCTGAATATAAAGTTCGCTTTCCCACAGTGTGTCATCAGCGTCAAAAGCTATAAATTCGATTTTATCTTTCATGAATGGTCGTTTTATAAAAGCGTCCAAAGATACGGAGTATTCTATATAAATGAAAAGATAAATAGTGATAAATGGGAAGTTAATATCTTGTCTGCAACTTATTAATATTGTGTTTGCAGAAAATTAATATCTTGCAAACACGATATTAATTTCCTATTTTTGCATTTATTTTTTCATTTAATACATAAATTTTAATCGTACAAAAGGATGATGACATCACCCCAACCCGCTTCCAAAGGCTTCAGCAGAGCTTTTTGGGTAAGCAGCACAGTAGAACTGTTCGAACGCATGGCATATTATGCTGTATTTATTGTTCTTACCATTTATCTTTCCAATATTTTAGGTTTCAATGATTTTGAGTCAAGCATGATTTCCGGTCTGTTTTCGGGAGGGCTCTATTTGTTGCCTATCTTTACGGGCGCATATGCCGATAAGATAGGTTTCCGAAAGTCGATGATTATTGCTTTCTCACTGCTTTCCATCGGGTATTTGGGCTTGGGATTGCTTCCCACCCTACTGGAAACAGCCGGTCTGGTGGAGTATGGCGAGACAACCCGTTTTTCAGGATTGCCGGATAGTAATGACCGCTGGATGATTGTCCCCGTATTGTTTGTTATCATGGTAGGAGGTTCGTTCATCAAGTCTATCATATCGGGATCGGTGGCTAAGGAAACAACAGAGGCTACCCGTGCTCGCGGCTATTCCATCTTCTATATGATGGTGAATATAGGAGCTTTTACCGGAAAAACGGTGGTCGACCCTCTACGGAATGTTATCGGTGAGCAAGCTTATATTTATATCAATTACTTCTCGGCTGCCATGACGGTGCTGGCATTATTGGCTGTCATCTTATTGTATAAATCGGCACATACAGCAGGTGAAGGGAAAAGCATGCGTGAAATTGGGCAAGGTTTTCTGCGTATTATCACTAATTGGCGTTTGTTGATTCTTATCCTCATCGTAACCGGCTTTTGGATGGTGCAGCAACAGCTCTATGCAACTATGCCCAAATATGTCATCCGTATGGCGGGTGAAACAGCCAAACCGGGGTGGATAGCCAATGTAAACCCGTTTGTAGTGGTTTGCTGCGTAAGTTTTATCACCCGGTGGATGGCAAAGCGCACAGCTATTACTTCTATGAATATAGGCATGTTTCTTATTCCGGTATCGGCATTGCTGATGGCATGCGGTAATTTGCTGGGCAACGATATTATTTCCGGCACGAGCAATATTACTTTGATGATGGTGTTTGGTATTGTTGTGCAAGCTTTGGCAGAATGTTTTATCTCACCGCGTTATCTGGAATACTTCTCTTTGCAGGCCCCCAAGGGCGAAGAAGGTATGTACCTCGGTTTCAGTCATCTTCATTCATTCCTCTCTTCTATTTTCGGATTCGGTATTGCGGGGGTGCTTCTGACAAAATATTGTCCTGATCCAGTCTTGTTTGAAACCCGCGAAGCGTGGGAAGCAGCTAGTGTCAATGCACATTATATCTGGTATTATTTCGCTGTTATAGGATTGGTTGCGGCAATAGCATTATTCGTTTTTGCCAAAACTACCGAATTCATCGACAAAAAGAAGAAGGCATAATCTTATATATTGCATACTTTTTGTATATTTGCCGTCACTTTTTTTAAAAGCGACGGCTTTTTTGTAATTAAGGAGATTAGAATGAAAGTAAGATTTATAAGCCTTGCAAGTGGTAGCAGTGGCAATTGTTACTATATAGGCACAGAAAAATATGGAATACTCATCGACGCCGGCATTGCAGTACGGACGATAAAAAAAGGACTGAAAGAAGCAGGTATCAGCATGGAAATGATACGTGCGGTATTTGTTACGCATGATCATGCGGACCATATCAAAGCAGTAGGCGGATTGGGTGAAAAACTGAATATTCCTATTTATACAACCGCCCGGATTCATGAGGGCATCAACCGGAGCTATTGCATGACAGAAAAGTTATATTCGTCTGTCCGTTACCTGGAAAAGCAGCAACCCATGCAGTTGGAAGATTTTCATATCGAATCTTTCGAGGTACCTCATGATGGCACGGACAATGTGGGCTATTGCATTGAGATAGGCGGAAAAGTGTTTGCCTTTCTTACAGACCTTGGTGAAATTACTCCTACGGCCGCAGAATATATCAGAAAGGCCAATTATCTGATATTGGAAGCCAACTACGATGAGGAAATGTTACGCATGGGTACCTACCCCCAATACCTGAAAGAACGGATTACCAGCCGCACCGGACACATGAGTAATATTGCTACTGCTGAATTTCTTTCGGAAAATATGACGGAACATTTACAGTATATTTGGCTTTGTCATTTGAGCAAGGACAACAATCATCCTGAATTGGCATATAAAACAGTGGAATGGAAATTAAGGGAAAAAGGAATTATCGTAGGAAAGGATGTACAGTTGTGTGCTTTGAAGCGTACTACTCCTTCTGATTTATACGAGTTTGAATAAAAAATCCCATTTCATCGCAAAAAATACACCGTTTTGTTTGCACGAATAAAATAAAAGGACTACTTTTGCACCCGCAAACAAGAAATAAGGACCTATCGTAGTGGCGGAAGAAACAACTTCACAATAGATGAACTCTTAAGGCCTTATCAGGGAAGTGCCATACATGCCGGAATGGTATGGCAAACTCCCGTAGTGGCATACGGAATGGGAACGGCCGATGCAGGAAAAAACATTGCCGAAGGGGTTAATAATTATAAAGTAAGAATAGAATCTTTAGTCGGAAAAAATCATGTAGGCAATGATTGGTGATACAAATAAAGCAGCATCCGTTATTCTAAACAGATGCTGCTTTTCCGGTTTTAACGGTCGGCATATTGTTTTTACCGGTATAGTATCCCTTTCTGTTGCAACATTTCAAAATCTTCCTCGCCCATACCTATCTCATTCAGTGAACGAGCTTCATTGTGGTCGTTGAGATACACTCTGGGCTTTTCGGTAAACAAAACATTTACAACAGACAATGAATCATTTCGATAAGGCGTTGTAACTCCTCCTAACTCCAGCATCGTGTGGAAGAAAGAGGCACTGGATGAAATGTTTTTCTGCTTATTGGATATTGTATTCTCCCAAAGAGACGGATAATGGTCCCGGTAACTGTCAGACATCCACAGTAAGAACGGCACATGTATCTGGTAATAAGACGGAACCGGTGACGCATGCAGGAAAAGGCGTCGGCTATCATCAAAAATATCCTCTCCATGATCCGAAGAGTAAAGCATTGCAGCATCTGTGTTCTGTTCCTGCAACATTCCGATAAGGCGTGCCAGAAAATCATCTGTATAGCGGATAGAGTTGTCATAGGCATTCACCAGATTATCTTTATATTTCACTTCGGCATCCACAGGAAAATCGGGTAAGAAAAAAGCGTTTTCCGAAGGATAGCGCTCCCGGTAATTGAAATGTGAACCATAGGTATGGAGAACAATAAATTGCTTAGGAGCATTTTTAGCCAACTCAGTGGCTACCAGTTCCAACAGCTCATCGTCGGAAGGGTTGTAGTTGGCATGCTTCACATTTTCTTTGATAAAATTGCATGTATCAGCTTCTTTTCCGAAAAAATCAATGAAAGAATGGTTATAGCGCTGGTTGGAGAAGAAAGCTGTCTGATAGCCTGCTTCTTTGAATGTTGTAATGATACTTTTCTGTTGATAAATGGAATTGAAGTCATGTGCCGAAACCGAAGACATCAGCATAGGTACACTTTTATGTGTAGTATTGGATTCGGTCAGGACGTGGCAGAAAGCTGTTAGTCCCTTTACCTTTGACAGTTTGGGGTTCGTTTCGCGATTATAACCATAAATCGACCAATTAGCCGAACGGGACGTTTCCCCAATAACCATAACATAGACTTCCCTATTCTTTTGGGGATGAACGGATTTAGCTTGGAATGTGAAATCTTTCGATGTTTTTGCATAGCTCTGTGTCTGTGCAGTGCGTTGAAAGGCGAGTGCAATGTTATAACACACATTGGCCGGGTATAAATCCGATTTCAGTTCATAGCGGGAGTCAAACAGATAGGCAGCTCCCAATGACAAAACCCCGGCAATCATTGCTAATCGGGCGCGCTTACGCTCTCTGTGGATAAACAGCTCTGGCAATTCCCGTTTTTTGATGACAGATACCGTCGCCACTGCCAATGCCGGAATATATAACAGCACTACAATAACAATAGCCGGTATCAGGTTGTCCAGCAACTCCAAGGCTTCGCTGGAATTGGTTGTTACCAGGTTGAGAAACATATCCACTGCAATAATGGACTGTCCGAAGAGATATAACAACACAATCTGGAATGCTCCGAAAAACAAAAAAGGAAACAATATCCAGAAAGTCCTGCCGCAGTTTCTCGACCAACTCATCACCATATAATATATGGAAAATGGCAACAACACATTGCATACCTTTGCCACAATCGGCATAGGCTCCGTAAAACATAGTACAACATTGGGTACTATCAAAATTATCAGGAACAAGTAAAACAAGTTCTCTTGATTTTCAAACCATTTCTTGATTTCTTTAAAAGGCTTCATTGATATTGAATATAAATCCTGTCTGGTGTTTGCCAAACCCTAAATCTAAACGTACATTTACTCTCTTTTTAAATTCCCAGCGATAACCGAAACCGTAATTGGGAAGAATATGTTTCATGTCAAATTCTGAGAACCTTGGAAAAACAGTTCCCGCCCCCACCCATACGGCCACTCCATTCCGTTTCCAGACATGTTGGCGAAGCTCTATTTGGGCATCCATGACACATTTGTCACGATAGCGTCCTTCATAATAGCCACGCATGGAATACGAACTGCCTAAAATTGCCATCAGGCCCCAGGGAGGATTCCCGTAATTCAGCAGAGTGTGGAACTGTCCGGCCAAAACGCCGCCTTTCCACACCTCATGATAATATCTCGTATCCAGTTCCGTACTGCTGAAGGCATATTTGTTTCCTAAGAAGGCGGGACTGAAACGTTGGTCTATTCTAAGATAGTACCCTTTGTATGCATTTGTCAGAAAGTCGCGCGAATCATAAAGCAGTGACAACCCAAGACTGAAATTTGTGGTGCGTGCGTTCATACCTTCCCACAATTCAGGTTTTTCAATATTGTGCCCATATATGTAGTCAAACACTGCCATAGGGCCCACATAGAAGTTGCGTGCCAGCCGGAACATAAAATCCACTTTCATCTGCGCCTGAAAACGGTCATAATCGCTTTCATTGGCATTATTAACTCCGTTATCATACCCTTTTCCCCAATATAAACTCGGAAAGGAGTAGAAATATAAATTATAATTCAAGCGATATTTGTCACGAGGAAACAGATGCGTCCCGCGTATTCCCAACAGATAAAAGCCTACCGTAGAAACATCTCCATACAACGAAATATTGGAGGGCGGAAGAATCGTATCGTTACGGTCGGTGCGATAAAGCCCGGCAGCCACCAACCCCAATCCCAATTTGGTATCACTGGAGTAATGAGGTCCACCGATAATGCTAAAATCGAATTTTTTATTCTTCTTCTCTTTATTAGCGTCATTGAAGTAGTCCAAGAACTTCTTGAAAAAACTCCGTTTGGCAGAAGCCGAATCAAGGACGGTGACAGAATCCGTACCGGCCGAAGTATGTACTTCTGCCAAGCGTGTTTGTGCATGAACAGCGGTTACAGTCACCAACAAGATTAATGATGATAGCCATGTTTTCAAATCAGTGCTCATTCTCCAATACTAAGAAAACTTCGTGACAAAGTTAGTTGTAAATAATTCATGTTACAACAATGTTACAAAGCTTTTTGTTTTCCTTTCTTCCTATTTAATGTCTGTTATTTCCTTAGAATATTTTAACTTGGGCATCAACAGAACATTCCTTAATCCTCTGTGTTTCTTTATAATGAACCAAGAACAACTTGAGATATGAAAACAGCAATGGATATTCCCGACAAAGAGGGCCGCAAACGACTGGTCATTGTGGGAGGCGGTTTTGGAGGGCTGAAACTGGCAAGGAAACTGAAGAGCGATAAATATCAGATTGTCCTACTGGATAAGAACAACCACCATATTTTTCAACCTTTACTTTATCAGGTGGCTACGGCAGGTATTGAGCCGAGTGCCATTTCCTTTCCCTACCGCAAAATCTTTAAGAAAAGAGAGCATTTCCATATACGTATTTGTGAAGCACAACGCATTATGCCGGAAAATAACTTACTGGAGACTTCCATTGGTACGTTGGCTTATGACTATCTGGTAATTGCTACCGGATGTGATACGAATTATTTCGGCAACAATGACATGGCTAAACAGACTATGGCCTTAAAGAATACATCGGAAGCCCTGTTCAATCGTAATCAAATTCTGGATAGTTTTGAACAGGCCCAAAACACCGGAAATGAAGAAGAACGCAAGCGTCTGATGACTTTTGCCATAGTAGGCGGCGGGGCTACGGGCATAGAACTGGCAGGTGCTTTGGCAGAAATGCGAAAATTCGTTCTTCCGCAAGATTATCCGGACTTGAACATCAATGAAATGCGTATAATTCTCATAGACGGCGCTCCTCGCCTCTTGTCTGCTTTTTCGGAGAAATCCTCCCGGGAGGTAATGGAATATTTGGGAAAACGGAACGTAGAGGTTAAACTGAATGCAAGGGTCATCAACTATGAAGGCAATGAGCTTGTGTTGAGTGAGGGGCCGGTTATTGATACGAAAAATGTATTCTGGGTGGCGGGTGTAAAAGCCAACAGTCTGCAAGGATTACCTTCCGAAGCATACGGACCGGGAAACCGCTTGAAAGTGGACAGTTATAACCGCTTGTGTGAGTACTCCAATATCTTTGCCATCGGTGATACCGCCTTAATGTCTTCCGATGCTTACCCTAAGGGGCATCCACAAGTGGTTCAGCCGGCTATTCAACAAGCAAGAAATTTAATCGTCAACTTACAGCGTATGGAACAAGGCTTGCCTTTGCAGCCCTTTATATATCGCAATAAAGGCTCTATGGCTACTATCGGGCGCAACCATGCCGTTGTAGAGTTAAAGAAACTGCGTTTTGGTGGTTTTCCGGCATGGGCAGTGTGGCTGTTTGTTCATTTGATGAGCATTGTAGGTGTAAAGAACCGGCTTTTTATATTTGTGGACTGGATGTGGAGCTATTTCACCTATGACCCTTCATTGCGGATTATCATCAAGCCTTTGAAACGGGAGTAAACATTTATTCATTCTTATTTGTTAAGAATACATATCAACTTAAAAAGACGAACAATTATGTTAAAACGATTTTTATTTCCTGTCAAGCCGGACGGCACTTTCATATCTGTCATATTATTAATAGTTAGAGTTGTATTTGGTGTTATGCTCATGAATCATGGCATCGATAAGTGGGCAAACTATCAGGAACTTTCAGCCGTATTTCCCGATCCTCTCGGTATTGGCAGCCCTCTTTCCCTGGGGTTGGCTATATTCGGCGAGCTGGCCTGTTCAATGGCGTTCATCATAGGCTTTCTGTACAGGCTGGCTATGATTCCCATGATATTTACAATGTGTGTGGCTTTTTTCATAGTCCATGCCGATGACCCGTTTGCAGTAAAGGAACTTGCATTTGTTTACTTAGTGGTATTTGTGCTGATGTACATTGTAGGACCGGGTAAATTCGCGGTAGACCGTTGGATTTCCAAATCCCTTTTTCGCAAATAGAGACAGATACGGCTCTTTTGTCTTACAAAGTGTAATTTTTTACGGCTTTTTTGTGTTCTTTTATAAAAATGGCTATATTTGCACTAATCTAAAAAAAGGCTGGTTAAATACAACCTTAACAAAATATAGTAAAAAATAAAAGAAAGTGATTATGAAAAAGTTCAATTTGAAATTGGCTGCAACTGTAATGGTATGCGGTGCTTTCCTTTTTAGTTCATGTATCGGTTCTTTCGGTTTGCATAGCAAACTGTTGAATTGGAACCAGGGCATTGGCAATAAATTTGTCAATGAACTTGTTTTTCTGGCATTCAATATCATTCCGGTGTATGGCGTATGCTATTTGGCAGATGCTTTGGTCATCAACTCCATTGAATTCTGGAGTGGCAGCAACCCGATGGCAAGTGTCGGTGATGTTAAGAAAGTGAAGGGCGAAAACGGAAACTATTTGGTAGAAACCCTTGAAAACGGTTATTCTATCACGAAAGAGGGCGAAACTGCATCTATGGAGTTGATTTACGATAAAGACTTGAATACTTGGAATGTCGTAGCAGACGGTGTAAGCACCGAACTCCTGCAGATGAACAACGACGGTACGGCACAGATCACTTTGCCCAATGGTGAGGATATGACTGTCACTTTGGATGCTCAAGGTATTTCTGCTGCTCGTCAGGCAACTATGGTCAACACCTATTACGCAGCACGTTGAGGATTGAAAATTAAGAACTAAATAAGAAAGGCTACGCGCAATGTTTCCAAAGAAACCGCGCGTAGCCTTTACTGTTTTAGAATGGATATCCCACAGCAAAGTGGAAAGCAAAATCACGACTGAATTTGGGATGTATAATAGGGAAATGTTCTTTCCTGTTACTGAACACAGGATTGATAGCTTTCATGCCGCCGTCAAAACGCAGGACAAAGAAGTCCAAATCCAACCGCAGGCCCAACCCGTAGGCCACTGCTATCTGCTTATAGAATTTGTTGAATTCAAATTTGCCGCCCGGCTGATCTTTGTAATCACGCAGTGTCCAAATGTTACCCGCATCCACAAAGACTGCTCCTCTGAATTTCCAGAAAAGACGTGTACGGTACTCGACACTCGCATCCAACTTAACATCCCCCGACTGATTCATGAAATTTCCGTCACCGGGAAAAACGCCCGGACCTAAATCACGTACCGACCAGCCGCGTACACTGTTGGCGCCACCGGAGAAGTAACGCTTCTCAAAAGGCACAATGGTTGCATTGCCGTATGGTACGGCTATCCCTGCCCCTACATGGAATGCGATGGAATTGCGATTGTCGATGACTATGTTCTTGGCAAAATCAAAATCTCCCTTTACATATTGTGCGAATGGGATACTTAGCAATGAATACTCCCCGTCTTCATTCTTTCTCATATCAGCCATTTTGGCAACTGCATACAGAAGATTACCTGCTGACTCAAAATTAACGCGAATGGAATACGAGTTGCCGATTATTGTATTATTCATCAATGCCTGCCCTGCGCTATTGTACGTGTAGCTGTATCCTGTGCGGACAATCAGGCGGTCGTCATAGTTGTATTTTAAGATATAATTCTGTTCGTTGTTCAGGTATTTGTCACGAAACTCCTGTGAAATGGAAGGCATGTACAGATAGTTTATGTCCAACAGGTCGATGCGGTGCTGTGCACGCTGGCGTTGCAATCCCCACTTATAGCTCCAATTGGCAGAAGCGATGATACGCGAAAACTCCGGTCGTATCTGATAATTATACTGCACGCCGAACTCCGTAGTGGCACGTATCTTCCGACGGAAATCGTTGGACAGGAAAGGAAAAAGGAAACGCGGGAAGTTGATCGTCGCCTCTGCCCCCAATTCAGTGTAATCCTCGTGGTTATAGCCGCCTTGCAGACCTGATACCGCTTCGTAAGCGCCACGTAGTTTTATCATAAAAGTTTCAGAACCTTTGAACATATTCCTGTTCTGGAACGATACCGATGCAGCCGCCCCCAAGTCTCCGGCAGAATTGGTTCCTTCCAACTCGAACGATACCGACTGGTACTTACTCTTTGTCAGCATTACGTAAGCATTCAGTTTGGAAGTATCGCCAACCTGTGTCTCGAAAAAGCGGATATTAGTATATTTCAAAGCCTGCAAACGTCCGAAATTGGAGTATGTCCGCTGTACGTCCGGTTCGTTGTACAAACTTCCCGGTGTAATGCGCAGGTTATTCGTCAGGACTTTCGGACGCAGATAGAGTTTGTCCTTATAGTATATGGGGAAACCCTTGTAATGTATGGAGTCGTTTATTTCTATGCTGCTCAAGGCGGATGACTCCAATACATTATAGTCCGTAATGAAGTTCACCTTATTGATGTAATACTGGCGATGATTTTGCGGAGTATTGTCATTATGCTGCCGAAACGGCGCCAAGTGCATAGTAACATCCACCTGATAAGTGTTCCTCACCGTATCTGCCGTATAGGAGATATATTCTTTATTAAATTTATAATATCCGTTGCGAAGCAGGTTGTCCGTAATGCGCTGCCGTTCCGCATCCAGGCGATTTACATCGAAATACATGCCTTCCGTCAAATAGGTATCTGCCGAATCCTGCCGCATGTATTCTCTGATTTTCTCGTCCTTGATGTCATATTTGAGGGAACGTATCTTGTAGGGCTTTCCGCTGGAAACCTTATAAGTCAGTTTCAGCTTCTTCTTTTTTATGTGCGTGACAGGTTCTACAACTGCTCCCATATAGCCCATATTTTGCATGGCCTTTGTCATTTCCTCACTGGAGCGTTCCGTTTCTTCTTCTTTATATATGACCGGAGCATCTCCCATTCTTCGTAAAGTGCGGTTTATCCAACTTGCAGAATCCCTCCCCGACCAGTTATAGACGTACAACTGTGTCTTTATCAGGCTGAACCATTTGGAATTCGGATTTTGACGGACATACATCGAGAGGCTGGAAGGTTTGATTTCCCTGTTGTCCGTTTGTATGCGCACCTCGTCCAATAAATATGAACCTTCCGGCACATATTTCGTGGCAGAACATGAAGCTAATAAAAGTATGGCGGTAGCAAATAGTGCGTAGCGAAAGCCTTTCTTCATACTGGATTATTAATTGCGCATAAATTACTGCAAATATAGAAATAATCGTGTACTTTTGCCAAATAAAACCAAACAACTTATGGCACTAAGTAAGAATCGTATTAAATATATCCGTTCATTGGAGTTGAAGAAGAACCGCAAGGCTGATAAAGTGTTTCTGGCAGAGGGTCCGAAGCTGGTAGGCGATTTATTGGGGCATTTCCGTTGCCGCTTCCTGATTGCAACCGCTGAATGGCTTTCCGCACACAGGCAGCTGCCGGTGGAAGATATAACCGAGGTCTCCGAAAAAGAACTCTCATGCGCCAGTCTTTTGAAAACTCCCCAACAGGTGCTCGCTGTTTTTGAACAGCCGGATGAAGTAATGGATGCTTCCGTTGTAGCCCACTCCCTTTGTCTGGCGCTGGATGACGTGCAGGATCCCGGTAATCTGGGAACCATAATCCGGCTGGCCGATTGGTTTGGAATAGAACATATCTTCTGCTCGCCCAATACTGTGGATGCCTACAATCCCAAGACCATACAGGCCACTATGGGGGGCATAGCAAGGGTGAAACTGCATTATACTTCTCTGCCCGGGCTGATTGGCTCTTTGAAAGACATACCGGTATACGGCACTTTCCTGGACGGAGAAAATATGTACACGCAACCACTCTCTGCCCATGGACTTATAGTTATGGGGAATGAGGGCAACGGCATAGGGAATGAGGTGAAGCAACTTATCAACCGGAAACTTTATATTCCCAATTATCCGTCGACACGTGAAACTTCCGAATCTTTGAATGTTGCTATTGCTACCGCAGTAGTCTGTGCCGAGTTCCGGCGGCAGGCAGCATTGTTGTAATGTCAAAATTGGAGAAATAGACAGGTAAGAGTTGGCAACGCCCTTCAATAGAGGGCGGAAGAGCCATTAATAAATTCTGAGGGAATTTTACTAAAATTCTTGTAGAATTATAGTAAAATTCCGCGGACGTTTTACTGTAATTTTGTGGAGCATTTACTAAGGGGGAATTTGTGTCAAGTTCTTTCAATTCATCTTGCGTCAAAAGAACGATTGCTCCCGGCAGCCATTCCACGTTTTCTATCTCTTCCGTTAATGGAAATATGCGTACAACGCTCCCCTCTTCCGTTTCCACCGCATATTGTTTTAAATAACCGTATGCAGGCAGGAATAAAAAGTGTGATGCGAAGCGTTTCATTTACTTTTCGGTAGTTTGGCGTAATCGCGGGCGAGGGCGCATTTCCGGACGGCGGGCATTGTTCTGCTCTACATCCTGTTCTTTCACTTCTGCCGGCTTGCTCAAAACCGTATCTTTCTTCACCACTTTGTCGTCGGTAGGCTTAAGGCTCTCTTTGTCGGCATTAAACAGGGTGTCTGTTGCATGATAACGCATCAGGCTGATACGATCCGTCAATATACTCTGTGCAGATGTTTGCACCGGATAATAGATAAAGCCGCGTATTTCTTTGATTTCTCCCAGCGTATCGGCAAACAATGATATGGTTTCTGTACCCGATTGCTTTATTCTCCGCATATCGTTCAGTGTGTCTTTTGCATAAAGGATCTGCATTGCCATTAACGGTGCATGCAGGCTGTCGGGGACTCCGTTCAGGAAACGGAAGCGAACAGTCCATTTGAGCGTATCCCGATCCTTAAAATTCGTATCCGAAGGAAGTGCAAAGGTCAGCTTGTTGTCCAACGACATTCCGGTCAGATGATAGATGTGCCGTCCTATCCATACGTCGATGCTATCGCCCGGAAGAGATTCTTTGGGCTTGTTGTCGCGCAGGGCAATTAGATGATTGATGCCGTCTCTTTCGGCCTTTAACCGTTGATTAACTTTTTCGTAGACTTTTGTGAGAGCATCCGGGTGGCGGGCATACCACACCATTGAGGAATCGAAATCGGCTTGGGTAATGCCATGTTTCTTGTAGACCGATTCAATATATAGCACACGCTTGTAGCTGTCGCTATACGGAACCTCCTCTCCCATTGCCTTTGCAATGTGGAAGTCATAGAGTACGTTTTCCATTTTGGCGTCCGGTATGACTGTTTCAGGTCTTTTCACCTGGCACGCTGTCAGACTGAACGCCAAAAGGATTACGCTATACCATTGAATCCGTTTTTTCCTTTTCATGATTTCTTTATAACATGATAGGAATCATTCAAATATTTACTGTAAAACAACAACAGAGCTATAATTCCGCAACTGATTGCTGCATCGGCAAAGTTGAAAATCGGACTGAAAAAAATGAAATGCTTTCCACCTATGAACGGCATCCACGTGGGCCAGTTCGTTTCGATAATAGGGAAATAGAACATATCGACCACTTTGCCATATAGCAACGGAGCGTATCCGCCGCCTTCAGGCATAAAGGTTGCCAGTTGTGAATAGGTGCTTTCATTAAAGAGCACTCCGTAGAATACACTGTCGATGATATTGCCTAATGCTCCCGTCAGGATGAGTGAAACACAGACAATAAACCCTGTTTTCATTCCATGTTTTACGAACTTGTACAGAAACCAGCCTATAACTCCTACTGCTACGATTCGAAATGAAGTGAGGAATAGTTTTCCGAATATCTCCAAGCCGAAAGCCATGCCATTGTTCTCGGTGAAGTAGATATAAAACCAATCAGTGATGCGTATGCTCTCATGCCAATACATGTGTGTCTTAACAATCACTTTAATTACCTGGTCGATAATCAGTACCGAGAATATAACAAGTAAGGCTATCCGTCCTTTCGTGAAAAAATTCTTCATCCTTATTTCTTGCCGTTGTTTTTAGCTTCGATGCTTAATGTTGCATGAGGCACTGCACGCAGGCGCTCGGCAGGAATCAACTTACCTGTTTCGCGGCAAATACCATACGTTTTGTTCTCAATACGTACCAGAGCTGCCTGTAAACCCTGAATGAACTTCAGCTGGCGTTGCGCCAGACGTGTCGTTTCTTCCTTGGATAAGGTATTGGCCCCTTCTTCCAGTACTTTGTATGTAGGAGATGTATCGTCGGTATCATTACCGTCTGCACCTGTCAGGCTGGCCTTCAACAATTCATAATCGCGTTGAGCCAACTCCAACTTTTCCATAATAATGGCGCGGAATTCTTCCAATTCAGCATCCGAATATCTTGTTTTTTCTGCCATAACTTTACGTGTTTAATCGTTAGTATTAATAATCTATTCTTTTACAACGCTTACATACAGTTTGAAATCATCGAACTCGAGTTCCGTACCGCTTTCTACACCGTCTGTCAGCGTTAGTGAGGTTCCTAAAACCTGGTTACAAATATAATCTTTATATTCATTTACCGCATCATCTGTTTGCGGATTTTTTGATAATGTAATCTTTATTTTATCCGTTATCTCGAAACCACTCGATTTACGGATATTCTGAATACGATTCACCAATTCGCGGGCAATACCCTCGCGGCGGAGTTCCTCGGTGATGGTAACTTCCAGAGCAACGGTGAGTTTACCTTCATTGGCAACCAGCCAGCCTGGAATATCCTCACTGAATATCTCCACATCGGATGTCTCTATTACAGCTTCCGCACCATCCAGGTTCAACGTATAAGCGCCGTTCTTCTCCAGTTCGGCAATGGCTTCCTGTGACATTCCGGCAACGGCTGCGGCAACAGCTTTCATCTGCTTGCCGAATTTCGGGCCGAGTTTCTTGAAGTCGCACTTCACTTTCTTCACGAGCACACCGGCAGCACCGTCCACAAACTGGATTTCCTTTACGTTCACCTCGTTCATGATAAGCGCTTTTACAGCCTCAATGTGGGCACGTTGCTCTTCGTCTACCACCGGAACCATGATGCATTGCAAAGGCTGGCGCACCTTGATGTTCACCTTACGGCGCAAAGCCAATACCATAGAGGTTACGTCTTGTGCCATTTGCATGCGGGCTTCCAGCTCTTTGTCTATTATCTCTTCTTTGCATTCAGGGAATTTAGCCAAATGAACGGAAACTACATTGTCACGCCCGGTAGCTGCCGTCAGGTCAGAGTAGAGCATATCCGCATAGAATGGAGCGATAGGAGCCATTAGTTTGGCTACGGTTTCCAAACAGGTATAGAGCGTCTGGAAAGCAGACAGCTTGTCTTGTGTCATGCCACCACCCCAGAAACGTTTACGATTCAGACGGACGTACCAGTTTGAAAGGTTATCGTTCACGAAATCCGAAATCAGGCGTCCGGCTTTAGTCGGCTCATATTCGTTGTAACAGTTGTCCACGTCTTTCACCAGTGTATTCAGTACGGAAAGAATCCAACGGTCTATTTCCGGACGTTCTGCCATGGGAACATCTGCCTCTTTGTATTCAAATCCGTCCACATTGGCATAAAGGGCGAAGAAAGAATACGTATTATATAAGGTACCGAAGAATTTGCGGCGAACTTCCTCCACTCCGTCTACGTCAAACTTCAGGTTGTCCCATGGTGAAGAGTTGGTTATCATGTACCAACGCAAGGGGTCGGAACCGTATTTTTCGATGGTTGAGAACGGGTCTACGGCATTGCCCAAACGTTTGGACATCTTATTGCCATTCTTGTCGAGCACCAGACCATTTGAAATCACAGCCTTATAGGAAATGCTGTCGAACACCATTGTTGCGATGGCATGTAGTGTAAAGAACCAGCCACGTGTCTGGTCCACACCTTCTGCTATGAAATCGGCAGGATATACCTGGTGGCTGTCAAGCAACTCTTTATTCTCAAACGGATAGTGTATCTGTGCATACGGCATGGAACCGGAGTCAAACCATACGTCAATCAAGTCTGATTCGCGTTTCATGGGCTTTCCGCCTTTGGAAACGAGAATAATATCGTCCACGTAAGGACGATGAAGGTCTATCTTGTCGTAATTATCCTGTGTATATACACCGGGCTGGAAACCTTTCTCCTTATATGGATTGGACGACATCAGTCCGGCTGCAACGGATTTCTCTATTTCGTTGTAAAGCTCCTCTACGGATTCGATGCATTTTTCCTCATCGCCGTCTTCCGTACGCCAAATAGGCAACGGAGTACCCCAGTAGCGTGAACGGCTCAGATTCCAGTCGTTCAAGTTTTCCAGCCACTTGCCGAAACGTCCGGTACCGGTGCTTTCCGGCTTCCAATTGATGGTCTTGTTCAACTCTATCATGCGCTCCTTGCAGGCAGTGCTGCGGATGAACCAGCTATCCAGCGGATAGTACAATACAGGCTTGTCAGTACGCCAACAGTGCGGATAGTTGTGCACGTGCTTCTCTATTTTGAAGGCCTGGTTAGCGGCTTTCATCATCATGCAGATGTAAATATCAAGTGTCTCGGCTGCCTGTGCGGCTTTCTCGTCATACTTGCCGTCAACTGTAAATTGCGGATCGTAGGCATTCTTCACCCAGCGGCCTTGATATTCTTTATATGCGTCTACATTGACACATTCTTTCACGAACTTTTCGTCCAGTTCATCCAGTAAATAGAACTTACCGGTAAGGTCTACCATAGGACGCGTTTCACCACGCTTGTTAATCATGAACAAGGAAGGGATGCCTGCTGCGCGGGCCACAAAAGCATCATCTGCACCGAATGTCGGAGCGATGTGCACGATACCCGTACCGTCTTCTGTGGTTACGTAGTCACCGAGGATTACACGAAAGCCTTTGTCGCTGACACTCCAATTTCCCTCATTATCCACATCTACCGGTTTCACCCACGGAATGAGCTGTTCATATTCCATTCCTGCCAATTCCGGACCTTTGTACTCGCCTACAACCTTAAACGGAATCAGTTTGTCTCCCGGCTTATAGTCCTCTAATGCAAGATCTTCCGCCTTTTTGTTGAAGTGAGTGTAGAGTAGAGCTTTAGCAAGTACCACAGTCATCTTTTCCCCCGTATAACCGTTGTAGGTCTGTACGGCTACGTAGTCTATTTTCGGACCTACGCAGAGAGCTGTATTTGAGGGTAATGTCCAAGGAGTCGTGGTCCATGCCAAAAAATAAGGAGTACCCCACTCTGTCATTTCAGGCTTCGGGTTCTTCATCTTGAACTGTCCTACTACGGTAGTGTCTTTTACATCACGATAGCACCCGGGCTGGTTCAACTCATGCGAACTCAAACCGGTTCCTGCAGCCGGAGAATACGGCTGTATGGTATATCCTTTATAAAGGAGTCCTTTTTTATGAAGCTGTTTCAACAGCCACCATAGCGTTTCAATGTAACGGTTGTCATAGGTGATATAAGGATCTTTCATATCTACCCAATATCCCATTTTATGGGTAAGGTCCTCCCACTCTTTGGTGAATTTCATCACGTCCTTGCGGCAGGCAGCGTTGTATTCGGCAACAGAAATCGTCTTGCCTATATCTTCTTTGGTGATACCAAGTGCTTTTTCCACACCCAGTTCCACAGGAAGGCCATGTGTGTCCCAGCCGGCTTTACGCTTTACTTGGAAACCTTTCATGGTTTTGTAGCGGCAAAAAATATCCTTAATGGAACGAGCCATTACATGGTGGATACCCGGCATACCATTGGCCGAGGGAGGTCCTTCGAAAAACACGAAAGAAGGACAACCTTCACGTTCTGTCATACTCTTGGCGAAAACCTGGTTTTCGTCCCATTTCTTCAACACTTCCTTGTTTACTTCCGAAAGGTCAAACTTTGAATATTCGGCAAACTTCTTACCCATCTTGATATTTACGATTTGACTATTTACGATTTACTACTCTTAGTGATAGCCCGAGGAGTCTTTTCAGCGCATCTGGAACTATCCTCTTTGTTTTAAGGGTGCAAATTTACAAAAAAGTTAGAGAAAAGAGATTTTTGAGTAGATAATTTTAAAATATGCCATTTATAAACTTTCGTTTTAATCGTAGGTTATTTCATTATAATTCCTATCTTTGGAAAATATAGAGCGATACGTTATAGATTTAAGCGATGTTCTCATAGAAAAAATCTGTTGTCGTGTCGGCATGCTGTCACTATCTTTGCAATATACAAGGTCCCTATTATTAACTCTAAAATGGTATTTATGGAAAAAAAGAAGCTCACAGCAGCCAACGGTCGTCCGATAGCAGACAACCAAAACAGCCAGACAGCAGGTCAGCGAGGTCCTATGGTGTTACAGGATCCCTGGTTTCTGGAGAAGTTAGCCCACTTTGATCGTGAGGTGATTCCCGAAAGACGCATGCATGCCAAAGGCTCCGGTGCTTATGGAACATTTACTGTAACGCATGACATTACAAAGTATACTCGCGCGGCAATCTTCAGCGAAGTAGGAAAGAAAACGGAATGTTTCGTCCGTTTCTCAACAGTGGCCGGCGAAAGAGGTGCAGCTGATGCCGAACGCGATATTCGCGGATTTGCTATGAAATTTTATACGGAAGAAGGTAATTGGGATTTGGTAGGAAACAATACTCCGGTATTCTTTTTACGTGATCCTTTGAAGTTCCCGGATTTAAATCATGCGGTGAAACGCGATCCGCGTACTAACATGCGCAGCGCCAGTAATAATTGGGACTTTTGGACATTATTGCCCGAGGCATTGCATCAGGTAACCATTACCATGAGCACCAGAGGTATTCCCTACTCATATCGACACATGAACGGCTACGGCAGCCATACATACAGCTTTATCAATGCAAACAACGAACGTATCTGGGTGAAATTCCATTTCAAGACCATGCAAGGCATTAAATGCCTGACTGATCAGGAAGCAGAAGCAATCATCGCCAAAGATCGTGAGTCGCATCAGAGAGACCTATATGAGAGCATTGAAAAAGGAGATTTCCCGAAGTGGAAACTTCAGATTCAACTGATGACTGAAGAGGAAGCGGACAATTATCGCATCAACCCTTTTGACCTAACGAAAGTGTGGTCGCACAAAGACTTCCCGTTGCAAGACGTAGGTATTCTGGAGCTGAACCGTAATCCGGAAAACTATTTTGCCGAAGTGGAACAGGCTGCTTTCAATCCTCAGAATATCGTAGAAGGAATCGGTTTTTCGCCTGATAAGATGTTACAGGGCAGACTGTTCTCTTATGGGGATGCACAGCGTTATCGTTTGGGGGTGAACGCGGAACAGATTCCGGTAAACAAGCCTCGCTGTCCGTTCCATGCGTTTCATCGCGACGGCGCTATGCGCGTAGATGGCAACTATGGTTCCGCCAAGGGGTATGAGCCTAACAGTTATGGAGAATGGCAGGATTCACCGGAGAAGAAAGAGCCGCCTTTGAAAATCCATGGCGACGTTTATAATTATAATGAACGTGAATACGATGATGACTATTACAGCCAACCGGGTGATTTGTTCCGACTGACGCCGGCAGAAGAACAACTGCTTCTATTTGAAAATACGGCTCGTGCTATGGGAGATGCCGAATTGTTCATCAAGCAACGCCACATACGCAATTGTTACAAGGCAGATCCGGCATATGGTACGGGAGTAGCAGCTGCTTTGGGTATTGACTTGCAAGAGGCTTTGGCGAGTACCAAATAAAAAAAACGCCACCGATTATGCAAATTTGCACAAGCGGATAATTGATAGAATCCGTATCAATAATTTGCATAATCGGTGGCAAATTATTTCTTATTTCTTCATTTTCACTTCATACAAATCATTTCTGCGGTCTTTCAGGTTACGGACGCTGCCATAGGTGTGCAACTCGTTCAATAAATCCAAATCCACATCGGATACAAGAATCATTTCAGTGTTTGGAGTGGCTTCGGCACGCTTCCCGTCAGTGGGGAAAGCAAAGTCGCAGGGAGTAAATACACCCGATTGGGCATACTGTATATCCATATTGTGTACACGAGGAAGGTTACCCACACTACCCGCTATAACAACGAAACACTCGTTTTCAATGGCGCGGGCATGGGCACATACTTTGACGCGCGAATAGGCATTTTGTGTATCGGTAAGGAAGGGAACAAACAATATCTGCATACCCTGGTCTGCCATAATACGTGAAAGTTCGGGAAACTCCACATCATAACATATCAGAACACCGATTTTAGCACAATCGGTATCGAATGTTTGCAAAGATTTACCGCCACTCAGGCCCCAACTTTTTATTTCATCGGGAGTAACGTGTATTTTTTCATACATTTCGTATGTTCCGTCGCGACGGCAAAGGAAACCTACATTATACAGGCGCCCGTCTTCTTCCTTGATGAACGGCATACTACCTGTAATGATATTTATGTTGTAACTGATAGCCAACTTCACAAACCGTTCCCTGATTTCATTGGTATAGGCCGCCAATCCGCGAATGGCTTCTGACTCACCTTCATCGTTGAATTTTGCCATCAACGGCGCATTGAAGTATTCAGGAAAAAGAACAAAGTCGCTCTTATAATCGGAGACGGCATCTACAAAGAATTCCACCTGCTCAAATAAATCATCCAATGTTTTGTAAGTACGCATCTGCCATTGCACCAAGCCGACGCGTACTGTCGTTTTCGGACTGACATACTCCTGTGTAGGCGGCTGATAATAAATATTATCCCACTGCAAGAGGCAAGCGTAGTGTTTGGATTCTTCATCGTTCGGAAGATAGTTGCGCATCACTTTACGCACATGAAAGTCGTTACTCAACTGGAATGTCAATACAGGATCGTAAATTTCTTTTTGTTTTACTTTGTCAATGTACTCTTTCGGACGTATTTGGTCAGCATACTTGTGGTAATTAGGAATACGCCCGCCAAACATGATGGCTTTCAGGTTTAGCGTTTCGCAGAGTTCCTTGCGATATTCGTACATACGGCGTGCCAAGCGCAGTCCGCGATATTGAGGATGAATAAAGACTTCGATGCCATAGAGAATATTTCCCTTAGGATTGTGAGTGTTGAAAGTTTCCTTGCCTGTAACTTGGGCATAGGTATGATCATTCTTTACATCGTCATAATTCACTATAATGGAGAGCGCACATCCCACAATTTTCTCATCAACGACTGTCACTATCTGTCCTTCGGGAAAGATGCGAATCAGCTTTTCTATCTGCTTGTGTGTCCAAAAAACGTCACTCCCGTCTGAATAAACGCGCGTGAATGATTGTGCCAACTGGTCGTAATCTTCTATCTGCAAATTACGAATCTGCACTTTATTGATTTTCATTTCGTCCATAATCTTTGTGTTATATACCTGAGTTTAAACGGTGCAAAGTTACAGTTTTACTGATACATTAATCCTTATGTGGGAATGATTTTTTCTTACCTTTCTCATCAAAAGACTATTTATCCTCGCAGACGGACGGTCCGAACGAATCAAGCATATATTACGGTAGACAATAGCGTGCTTATAATCAATAAGATACAGATACCGAATTGTTCCATGCTTTGGTACTGACTGTACCATACTAAGGTACTCGGTGTACCACCGGGTGGTAGTCTCCGTACCACGCTTTGGTACAAACCGTACCATCCGGTGGTAGGCGTCGAAAGCCGAAAGGTTTAAACGCAAAAGGTCGTGCAATTCATTTCGAACTGCACGACCTTTCATATTTTGTAGAATGAAATTCTTACAAACTTATTTCCTTTTTTTCCAAAGTTTGGTCATATCTTCCAGGGTCTTACCTTTCGTTTCAGGAACAAGTTTCCATACGAAGATAGCAGCCACCACACAGATAATACCGTAAAGAGCGTATGCGAACATATGTCCGAACTTGTCACCCATTTCTCCAAGGCGCATGTTGTACATCGGCAGGAAAGTGGATGAAACAATGAAATTGAAGATCCATTGGAAGGCAACTGCAATAGCTACTGCTGCGCCACGAATGGTATTCGGGAAGATCTCAGAAATCAGTACCCAGCAGATAGGTCCCCAGCTGAACATAAATGAAGCGCTGTAAATCATAATGCTGATGACCGATATGATAGCAGGAAGGCCTGTCACTATGTTGCAAAGAGCTACACCGAAAGCCCCTATTGCCATACCGATGGAACCGGAGATGAGCAACGGTTTACGTCCCCATTTTTCAACGGTAAATACGGCCAATAGAGTAAACAGTATATTGACAATCCCCATAAGAACCGTCTGTACCATCGGATTTGCCATGCCCATTGTCTCAAATATACGAGGCGCAAAATAAAGCACCGCATTAATACCGACAGCCTGTTGGAACACGCTCAACATGATACCGATGAAAATAACCATCCAACCGTAAGTGAAAAGTTTTTCTGTCTTTTCTTCGGTAGTAGCCTTAATATCGGCCAAGATAACTTTAGCTTGTGAAGAACCGTTGATGCGGCTTAGTACGTTCAATGCTTTTTCATCTTTACCGCACATGGCAAGATAACGTGGAGTTTCAGGAACCAACAGTACCAGCAAAGCGAATAATCCGGCAGGTACAGCTTCACTGACAAACATCAAGCGCCAGCCTGTTTCGGTTGTCCATGCGGCAGCTTCAGGGTTCATAATCTGATTCACTCCGTTAACCAAATCGATAACAGGATTGGCATGGCTGCCCAAAATCAGGAAGTTCACAAAGTAGACTACTAATTGGCCGAAGATAATCGCAAACTGATTCCACGAAACCAATGTTCCTCGAATATTGCTCGGAGCGATTTCAGCGATATACATCGGACAGATGGCAGACGCCAGTCCAACCCCTATACCGCCCAAAACCCGGTAGAAATTGAATGCAACCAAAAGGGAATATGAAGGAACTCCATGCTCAAAGAACAGGAATTCCGGATAGTATGAACCTAATGCAGATAGAAAAAACAAGATACCCGCCAAAAAAAGAGAGTTTTTGCGCCCCAGTCTGGAAGCAAAAAAGCCTGAAATAGCACTACCGATGATACAACCGATCAGTGCACTGGATGATGTTATGCCATGTATTGCGTCTGTGTATTCAAAATCGGCTCCCATGAAGAAAGCTTGAAGCCCCTTTTCGGCACCGGAGATAACCGCTGTATCGTAACCAAAAAGCAGACCGCCGATGACAGCCACAAGTACAATAGAGAAGAGATAGATCTTACTACCTTTTTCTGTATAATTCATGATATAATAGATTAGGGGGATTAATACAAATTACGAACTACAAGTTACAATCTACCGGCAGCGGCTATGCAACTGTTACAAAGCCGCAATTCCGGTAATTTTGTAATTTGTAATTCGTAATTAATCGATATTAGCAATACATATTTACGATTGCTTCGTACAATTCTTGCTTGCCGCTGGTTTGTTTCGGTTCGCCATTAGCTTTGGCATAAGCTACGACATCTTCCAGTGTCAACTTGCCATCTTCAAATTCCTTACCCTTACCGTTGTCAAAAGAAGCATAACGGTCTGCAAGCATTTTCTTGTAAGGAGATTCTTCGAGCAATTTAGCAGCGCTCTCCAAAGCACGTGCCATTGCATCCATACCGGCAATATGAGCGATGAAGATATCTTCAAGATCGGTGGAGTTACGACGAGTCTTGGCATCAAAGTTAGTACCACCGTTGCCCAAACCATCGTTGCGGATAATCTGCATCATAGCTTGTGTCAGTTCGTAGTTGTCGATAGGGAATTGGTCTGTATCCCAGCCGTTCTGGTAGTCACCACGATTAGCGTCAATAGAACCTAACATGCCGTTATCTACTGCAACTGCAAGTTCATGTTCAAAAGTGTGGCCGGCCAATGTAGCATGGTTCACTTCGATGTTCACTTTGAAATCTTTATCCAAACCATGAGCTTTCAGGAATCCGATTACAGTTTCCGTATCTACATCATATTGATGTTTGGACGGTTCCATTGGCTTCGGTTCAATGAGGAATGTACCTTTGAAACCACGTGCACGAGCATAGTCGCGTGCCAGAGTCAACATTTGTGCAAGATGTTCTTTTTCGCGTTTTTGATCGGTATTCAGCAATGACATGTAACCTTCACGTCCGCCCCAGAATACATAATTCGTACCACCAAGTTCGATTGTGGCATCAATAGCGTTTTTAATTTGAACAGCTGCACGAGCTACAACATCAAAATCCGGATTGGTAGCAGCACCGTTCATGTAGCGTGCGTGACTGAATACGTTAGCAGTACCCCACAACAGTTTGATACCGGTTTCAGCTTGTTTTTGCTTTGCATAAGCAACAATTGCTTTCAGGTTTGCTTCATATTCTTCAATAGTAGCAGCTTCTTCGCAAAGGTCAACATCGTGGAAGCAGTAATATTCGATACCCATTTTTTGCATGAACTCGAATCCGGCGTCCATCTTATTCTTGGCTGCCTGTACTTTATCAGCATCACCATTCCAGGGGAATTGTTTGGTACCGCCACCGAATTGGTCGCCGCCTTCTGCGCAGAGTGTGTGCCACCATGCCATAGCAAACTTCAACCAGTCTTTCATTTTCTTGCCCATGATGACTTTTTCTGCATCATAGTAGCGGAAAGCCATTGGGTTCTTACTTTCTTTACCTTCGAATTTAATTTTTCCTATTCCGGGAAAATACTCTTTTGTTGCCATAATTCTAATTGATTTAAAGGGTTAATATATCACTATTTAATAATTTATTATTTCATGTTCATGTCCAAACAGTGCTTCCAGCGTGCATACGCATCTGCATAGGCTTGACGGTCGGCTTGTTTCGGTTCTATGATTTCCAATTTTTCCAACGTTGCAAAAGCTTCGTTATTATCCTTATAGACGCCTGCGCCTATACCTGCACCTTTTGCTGCGCCCACCGAACCGTCAGTATCATAAAGCTCGATTACCGCTCCTGTTACACCCGCCAATGTTTCGCGGAACAACGGGCTGAGGAACATATTGGCCTTGCCTGCATGGATTTTTTGCACAGGAATACCCATTTGCTCCATTATATCAATACCATATTTAAAGGAGAACACAATTCCTTCCTGGGCAGCCCGAATTATGTGCTGTTTGCCATGCTGATTGAAGTTTATGCCTTGAATGGAGCAACCTATTTCCTTGTTTTCCAACATACGTTCGGCGCCGTTACCGAAAGGCAGAATACTGAGACCTGCACTTCCGATAGGAGCTTGGGCGGCAAGAACATTCATATCGCTGTAAGAGATACCCTCGGGAGCAACGGTCCGTTTCATCCATGAGTTAAGGATGCCTGTGCCGTTGATGCATAAAAGAACTCCTAAACGAGTTTGTTCTGTTGTATGATTAACGTGCGCAAAGGTGTTGACACGTGACTTCGGATCATAATTCACTTCACCGTTCACGCCATAGACAACTCCCGATGTACCTGCCGTAGATGCTATTTCACCGGGGTTAAACACATTCAGTGACAAGGCATTGTTCGGTTGGTCACCGGCACGATATGTTATAGGCGTACCTTCTTTCAGGCCCAGTTCCTGCGCAGCGGCAGCATTAACGAGTCCTTGCAAGGAGAAGGTTGGTTTGATGTCAGCTATCAGTGAATGGTCAAAGCCATAATACTTCATCAGGAAATCTGCTACTTGGTTGTTCTTGAAATCCCAAAACATCCCTTCCGACAAGCCTGACACAGTGGTGCAAATTGTACCGCTTAGTTTCATTGCGATATAATCGCCCGGTAACATGATTTTGTATATTTTCTCGTAGATAGCCGGTTCGTTTTCCTTTATCCACGCGAGCTTAGATGCAGTAAAATTGCCCGGAGAATTCAGCAGATGAGAGAGGCACGTTTCTTCTCCCAGTGTTTCAAATGCTTTTTGTCCATAGGGAACTGCTCTGGAGTCACACCAGATGATTGCCGGACGCAATACATTCTGGTCTTTGTCAACGCATACCAGTCCATGCATTTGGTAAGAGATGCCGATAGCTTTGATATCTGCTGCATCCACGCGCGATTCTGCCAGTACAGCCTGTGTTGCCTGTTTCAAATTTTCCCACCAGTTTTCCGGATTTTGTTCCGCCCAACCCGGTTTTACAGCAATAATCTCCGCTTCTGTTTTCGGAAAGAATGCAGAAGATACACATTTACCGCTTTCTGCGTTTACCAAACTCGCTTTTACGGACGAGCTGCCGATGTCATAACCTAATAAATACATATTGAATTAAAAATTAAAGGTACTACTACTTTATTTACCACCCTATTATCACACATATTATCTCTTTATCGTCTCACTTTATTATAAATCTTCTTGTCAAAGCGATAATATCGTGCTGCGCGGTGGGCAACGCCTTGCTGTTTCTCTTCCAAAGGCACTACATATTCCATTAGGGCTATTTTTTTGTGGAAGTTACGCACATCAATCTGTTTGTCGTACAACAACTCATACAAAGTACGAAGTTGCGACGCAGTAAATTTGCGTGGAAGCAAATCAAACAATGATGACGGGTTGAACTCTATATATTGACGGATATAAGTTATCGCTTCTTTTATAATAAGGTTATGATCGAAAGCCAACGCTTTTATATTCGGCAGCGCCACCCAATCAGCCATATAGTTGTCCAAATCACGATTCAGTGCTCTATCTATTTTCACCAGTGAAAGATATGCTATTGTCACAATGCGCTCAACTTTGGACTGCATAGCACGTTCCAACCAATGCACATCCTTGGGATCTTTGGTACGGTTTTTGGAGCCGAACGCTTTGAATTGCATCAGATTTACATTTTTGAGTCCGGTCAATTCATTCAACACCCTTTGGGCTGCTTCATCCAAATCCTCATCCATATAAATCAGGCTGCCGGGAAGTTTCATATCATGGAAGACTTCTCCCTCTTCCTCTCCTGCCCGTTTAATCAGCAACACCTTTAGCTGCTCTCCGTCAAAACCTATCACCACACAATCTACGGAAATATGATTGTTTGCCAATGGCGTGTTATGTTCCATGTTTTGCATAATATTTATGTTTAACGGCTGCAAATATAATGAGGTTTTTTGAATATGCAATAGGCGAAAAGAATATTTTTGATATGTTACAAAGCATTATTTTACAGATAAATACATATCATATCTTTTACAATATCACCTTGTTGTGTTATCGTATAAGATACAATATGTAATTTAAGCAGAGCTCCATTGTTATAATTGTAATAGGCACAATAACTATAAACTCCTTAATTTATAAGGATTTTACAATTTGCCCACTACTCCTTCCGAGGGGCTACATATTGTATTATAAACACACGTCAAGAAGCGCCTTGCACAAAAAACATCTGTTTGTGCGATGATTACCGGAAAAAACCTATACCTTTGCACCACTTTTTTAATTAAACACTAAAAATAAGTAAATATGAAAGCATTTGTATTTCCGGGTCAGGGTGCTCAGTTCGTAGGAATGGGAAAAGACCTGTACGAAAATTCGGCTTTAGCCAAAGAACTTTTTGAAAAAGCAAATGATATTCTCGGATATCGTATCACAGATATCATGTTCAACGGTACGGATGAAGATCTGCGTCAGACCAAAGTAACACAGCCTGCCGTATTCCTTCACTCTGTTATCTCTGCACTTTGCATGGGAGATGACTTCAAGCCCGAAATGACTGCGGGTCATTCACTCGGTGAGTTTTCTGCATTGGTGGCAGCCGGGGCATTGAGCTTTGAAGATGGCCTGAAGCTGGTTTATGCTCGTGCAATGGCTATGCAAAAGGCTTGTGAAGCACAGCCTTCCACTATGGCCGCCATCATTGCTCTGCCGGACGAAAAAGTTGAAGAAATCTGTGCACAGGTAAGTGCGGAAGGTGAGGTTTGTGTTGCAGCCAATTATAACTGTCCGGGACAAATCGTTATCTCCGGTTCTATCGAGGGTATCAACAAGGCCTGCGAACTGATGAAGGCTGCCGGTGCAAAGCGTGCTTTGCCTTTGAAGGTAGGCGGCGCTTTCCATTCTCCACTCATGGATCCTGCCAAAGTAGAGTTGGAAGCTGCTATCAACGCTACTGACGTTCATGCTCCGAAATGTCCGGTTTATCAGAATGTAGATGCTCTGCCCCATACTGATCCGGCCGAAATCAAAAAGAACCTCGTTGCTCAGTTGACAGCTTCCGTACGTTGGACACAAACGGTAAAGAACATGGTTGCCGATGGTGCCACAGACTTTACGGAATGTGGTCCGGGCGCAGTATTGCAAGGTCTTGTTAAGAAGATCGACGGCAGTGTATCTGTTCATGGAATTGCATAATCAATAAAGAGCAATAAGTTCAAAGGGGGTGGCTTCGATGAAGCAACCCCTTTTTCTTTTCTTAGGGATATACTCATGCTGAAATCGGAGTAATTCAGGAGAATTTGGGATATTCATACCATGACTATGATATGTAAGATTTCCTATTAGCCGGAATATATAAAATAGACATATTTGCAGGCAAATATTAACTTACAGAATAAAAAACTCCCTCTTTTATTTTTTATATTTTATTTTCTCTTACCTTTGCCACCGTAAAGACAAAGGGGTGCCCCGACGGGCTGAGATTATACCCTCGAACCTGATGCAGTTAGTACTGCCGTAGGAATTGGATATTTTTTTTCTTCACAGAACTTACCTTAACGGTGCTTCTTTGTATTTACTTCCATTGTTTTACTTAACAGAAACAGAAAATGAAAGTATTAATCAACAACAAAGAAGTGGAAACCGAAGCCTCTACCCTTTCACAGCTGACCAATGAGCTTTCCTTACCGGCGCAAGGCATTGCCGTTGCCGTCAATAACCGTATGGTTCCACGCATGGAATGGACGAATTACGCACTATCCGAAGGCATATCTATCGTAATAATAAAGGCAGCCTGCGGCGGATAAATTATGAAAACAGTTCAGTTCATTACACATTACACTGAAAAGTACTCCTATCTCGACTCTGCCCGTATGGCATTGAAAGGGGGATGCCGGTGGATACAACTGCGTATGAAAGATGCCGGCAAAGAGGAAATAGTGTCCGTAGCTATGGAGCTGCGGAATTTATGCAATGATTGCGGCGCCATATTCATCATTGACGACCATGTGGAGCTGGTCAGGGAAATCGGGGCGGACGGCGTGCACCTTGGTAAAAATGACATGTCCGTTGCCGAAGCGCGGCGCATACTTGGAGACGAATATATCATAGGCGGCACTGCCAATACGTACGAAGATGTGAAAAAGCATTGGCTCGACGGAGTGAATTACATCGGTTGCGGACCGTTCAGATACACTACAACCAAACAGAAACTCAGTCCTATATTGGGGTTGGAAGGATATAAGGAGATTATCCGGAAAATGCAGGAAGAAAAGATCTGTCATCTTCCTGTCGTAGCCATTGGCGGGATTACCTTTGCCGATATTCCTGCGATCATGCAGACAGGCGTTACGGGCATTGCTCTTTCAGGGACTGTGTTGCGTGCAGACAATCCGGTAGAGGAAATGCGAAAGATACTTGCCGTAATTAACCAAACAGACAATTATTGAAACAATAAACAAAAAGGTATATGGAAAAATTAGTTATTGCGGGACGTGAATTCAACTCCCGTCTGTTTTTGGGAACAGGAAAGTTTAATTCCAATGAAATAATGGAACAGTCCATTCTGGCATCCGGTACGGAAATGGTAACGGTGGCAATGAAACGCATTGAGCTGGAAAACAAGGAAGATGATATGCTGAAACATATCCGTCATCCCCACATTCAGCTCTTGCCCAACACTTCGGGCGTGCGTAATGCCGAGGAAGCGGTGTTTGCCGCACAAATGGCACGTGAAGCATTCGGAACCAACTGGCTGAAACTGGAAATTCATCCTGATCCGCGCTATCTTCTTCCCGACTCCACCGAGACCCTGAAAGCTACGGAAGAACTGGTGAAACTGGGGTTTGTAGTCCTTCCCTATTGCCAGGCGGACCCCACACTTTGCAAACGGCTGGAAGAAGCCGGCGCTGCTACCGTCATGCCTCTGGGTGCACCTATCGGTACGAATAAAGGATTGCAGACCAGAGACTTTCTGCGGATTATCATCGAACAGGCCACTATCCCCGTGGTGGTAGATGCCGGTATAGGTGCTCCCAGCCACGCTGCCGAAGCAATGGAAATGGGTGCTTCCGCCTGTCTGGTAAATACGGCCATTGCCGTAGCCGGAAACCCCACAGCTATGGCACAAGCCTTCAAACAAGCCGTAGAAGCCGGACGTATGGCCTATGAAGCCGGTTTGGGATTGCAGGCCGACAGCTTTGTAGCCGAAGCCAGTTCTCCCCTCACAGCCTTCCTTAATGAATAAAACAGCAACAATCAGTTATGAAACCAAGAATAAAATTCCCTCGTTCCGAGAAAGTATATCTGCCGGGAACGTTATATCCCGAACTTCGCGTAGCTATGCGCAAAGTGGAACAAGTGCCCAGTACGACCTTTGTCAATGGAGAGAAAGTGATTAGTCCCAATCCGGACATTTACGTCTACGACACCAGCGGTCCTTTCAGCGATCCCGACATTGAGATAGATCTCAAAAAGGGATTACCCCGCCTGCGCGAACCCTGGATACTGCATCGCAATGATGTGGAGCAGTTGCCGGAGATTACTTCCGAGTACGGCCGTATGCGTCGTGACGACAAGTCGCTCGACCACCTGCGGTTTGAACACATCTCATTGCCCTATCGCGCCAAGCAAGGCAAATGCTGCACACAGATGTACTATGCCAAACAAGGCATCATCACTCCTGAAATGGAATATGTGGCTATTCGTGAAAACATGAATTGCGCCGAATTAGGGATAGACACACATATCACTCCTGAATTTGTCCGCCGGGAAATTGCGGAAGGACGTGCCTTGCTCCCTGCCAATATCAATCATCCCGAAGCCGAGCCGATGATTATAGGCCGTAACTTCCTTGTGAAAATCAACACGAACATTGGCAATTCGGCTACCACTTCGAGCATTGATGAAGAAGTGGAAAAAGCACTTTGGAGTTGTAAATGGGGCGGTGACACCCTAATGGACCTATCGACCGGAGCAAACATCCACGAAACCCGGGAGTGGATCATCCGCAACTGTCCGGTTCCCGTTGGTACGGTTCCCATTTATCAGGCGTTGGAAAAGGTGAACGGCAAAGTAGAGGAACTTACTTGGGAACTCTATCGGGACACGCTGATTGAACAATGCGAGCAAGGTGTGGATTATTTCACCATACACGCAGGTATCCGCCGCCACAACGTACATTTGGCGGACAAACGCCTGTGCGGCATCGTGAGCCGCGGCGGAAGCATTATGAGCAAATGGTGTCTGGTGCACGACCGCGAAAGTTTCCTGTACGAGCATTTTGATGATATCTGCGATATATTGGCGCAATACGATGTGGCGGTATCCTTAGGTGACGGTTTACGTCCCGGCTCCACATACGATGCCAATGATGAAGCGCAGTTTGCAGAACTCGACACCATGGGCGAACTGGTGCTTCGTGCCTGGGCAAAGAATGTGCAGGCTTTCATCGAAGGTCCCGGACACGTGCCCATGCACAAGATTAAGGAAAATATGGAACGCCAGATAGAAAAGTGCCACAACGCTCCTTTCTATACGCTGGGGCCGTTGGTTACGGACATCGCTCCGGGCTACGACCATATCACCTCTGCTATCGGTGCGGCGCAAATCGGTTGGCTGGGTACGGCCATGCTGTGCTACGTCACCCCCAAAGAGCACCTTGCATTGCCCGACAAGGAAGATGTGCGCGTAGGAGTTATCACCTATAAGATAGCCGCCCACGCCGCCGACCTTGCCAAAGGACATCCCGGTGCGCAAGTACGCGACAACGCGTTGAGCAAGGCGCGTTATGAGTTCCGTTGGAAAGACCAGTTCGACCTCTCGCTCGACCCGGAACGCGCACAGACTTATTTCCGGGCAGGACGCCATATAGACGGAGAATACTGCACGATGTGCGGCCCTAACTTCTGTGCAATGCGGTTGTCAAGGGAATTGAGAAAGAAAAAAGAATAACTATCGGATTAACTTTATCATAGAATAAAATGTTTTCAGACGAATTAGAAAAAATATCCTGGGAAGAAACGACCGTCCGCATCAATTCAAAGACAGATGCGGATGTGCGCCGCGCACTTTCCAAGGAGCATTGCGACGTAGAGGATTTTATGGCGCTCATTTCACCGGCCGCCGTTCCCTACTTGGAAACAATGGCGCGTTTGAGCAAGAAATATACGGAAGAGCGTTTCGGCAAAACGATTTCCATGTTTGTGCCATTATATATTACGAACTCCTGCACCAACTCCTGTGTGTACTGTGGTTTTCACATCAGCAATCCCATGCCCCGTACCATACTGACAGAGGAGGAAATTGTCAATGAGTACAAGGCTATCAAGAAGCTCGCGCCTTTTGAGAACCTGTTGCTGGTTACAGGTGAAAATCCCGCCAAGGCAGGCGTTCCGTACATTGCCCGCGCACTCGACTTGGCAAAGCCTTATTTCAGCAACCTGAAGATTGAAGTAATGCCCTTGAAAGCCGAAGAATATGCCGAACTGAAGACGCATGGCATGAACGGCGTCATCTGTTTTCAGGAGACCTACCACAAGGCGAACTATAACATATACCACCCGCGTGGCATGAAGTCCAAATTCGAATGGCGCGTAAACGGCTTTGACCGTATGGGGCAGGCAGGCGTACATTCCATCGGCATGGGAGTGCTCATCGGTTTGGAAAAAGAGTGGCGGACGGACATTTGCATGATGACATACCATCTGCGCTACCTTCAGAAGCATTATTGGAAAACGAAGTATAGCGTCAATTTCCCGCGTATGCGCCCTTCGGAGAACGGCGGGTTTCAACCCAACGTGATTATGAGCGACCGCGAGCTGGCTCAGGTTACCTTTGCCATGCGAATATTCGACCATGATGTAGACATATCCTACTCCACTCGCGAACCGGCTTTCATACGCGACCACATGGCAACTTTAGGAGTTACCACCATGAGTGCGGAGAGCAAAACAGAACCGGGCGGATATTATAGCTATCCGCAAACTCTGGAGCAGTTCCACGTCAGCGACGAGCGCAAAGCCGTAGAAGTGGACAGGGCTTTGAAAAGTTTGGGACGGGAACCCGTATGGAAAGATTGGGATGCCAGCTTTGACCTGAAACGTGTCTGACACTCTTTACATATATAATTATGACCCGATACAGCAGACAAACCGCCCTTCCCGAAATAGGAGAAGACGGACAAGAGAAACTGCATAAGGCAAAAGTGTTGATAGTAGGTGTAGGAGGGCTTGGCTCCCCTATCGCCCTCTATCTTGCGGGTGCAGGAGTAGGCACAATAGGCTTGGTGGATGACGATACGGTGAGTATCAGCAATCTGCAACGCCAGATATTGTACGCGGAGAACGAAACCGGCCTGTCCAAAGTGCACTGTGCCGCCAAGAGGTTGCAGGCTCTGAACAGTGAGGTGAACATCCTTGCCCACCCCTTTCGTCTCAGTTCGGAGAATGCCCGCCGGCTGATTGCAGAATATGATATTATCGTTGACGGATGCGATAATTTCTCCACCCGCTATCTGATTAGCGACAGTTGCAGTGCACTGAACAAACCTTATGTTTACGGTGCTATCCAAGGATTTGAGGGGCAAGTTTCCGTATTCTGCCATGGCGGGCAACCTAAGACATACAGGGACTTGTATCCCGACGAAGCCGCAACATTACAAATGCCTGCTCCCGATAAATCTGTGATAGGCGTTACTCCAGCCATTGTGGGCAGTGTGGAAGCGAGTGAGGTTCTGAAACTTATTTGCGGTTACGGCGATGTACTGGCCGGAAAATTATGGACTGTCGATCTTAGGAGCATGCAGTCGTTCATTCTTTTAATATAAATGGCAGAAAAAATATCCCCGAATTGTATGAAACTGATAGTGATTACCCAACCTGAATTCTTTGAAGATGAAGCCGCTGCGATCACTTCCCTGTTCGATGCCGGACTTGAGATCCTTCATCTTCGCAAACCCGGTGCGTCTTACGAAGATATGGACAAGCTCTTGCGCCGCCTTCCGGCGGAATACATGGAGCGCATCGTTACCCACGACCATTTCGGGCTTGCATCCGAACGGCACTTGAAAGGTATTCATCTGAACAGACGCAACCCGGCAGCACCTGCTGGCTTTACAGGGCATGTCAGCCGTTCCTGCCATTCGCTGGAGGAAGTGGCGGAATATAAAGCGGCATGCAACTATGTTTTCCTCAGTCCCATATACAACAGCATTTCAAAAGAGGGATATGCTGCTGCCTACGCTTTTGATGATTTGCGGAAGGCACATCAGGCGGGCATCATCGACTCCGGCGTAATGGCGTTGGGGGGTGTCACTGCTGAGCACTTACCCGAAATCAATTCATTAGGTTTCGGCGGTGTGGGACTGTTAGGCGATATATGGCAGCGGACGGGAACGGATTTCATCAATCATTTCAGGGAGCTGCTCCGTTCGGCTTCTGTCTTTTAATCATCAATCATTTTATCATCATGTTGTCCACTCCAGTCATTCTCACCGTTGCCGGTTCCGATTGTTCCGGCGGCGCAGGCATACAGGCGGATATTAAGACGATTTCCGCATTGAAGGGGTATGCCGCCTCCGTCATTACCGCCGTTACCGCACAGAATACGGTAGGGGTTCAAGCCGTCTACCCCATTCCGCCGGATATTGTCCGCATGCAGACAGAATCTGTCATGGACGATTTGAAGCCTGCTGCCGTCAAAATAGGAATGGTGCACAATGCCGCTATCGTACGCGCCATTGCGGAATGTCTGCAAAGGTTCCGCCCCCGCTTTGTTGTCTGCGATCCGGTCATGGTGTCTACCAGCGGACGGCAACTGATGACGGAAGATACCATTCACACAATTCAGGAAGAGCTTTTCCCCCTCTGCTCACTGATAACTCCCAATTTGAGTGAAGCATCATTGCTGCTTGCACGCACTGTCACAGATGTGGAGGATATGAAACAAGCGGCTCGCGAACTGGCAGACCGCTATCATTGTGCCGTATTGGTAAAAGGCGGCCACTTGTCCGGAACCACAATGTGCGATGTGTTGTATGGCGACAACGGATTCAGCCTGTTCGAACAACAAAAGATAGAGAGTTGCAATCTTCATGGTACGGGCTGCACGCTGTCTTCCGCCATTGCCACCCTCGCTGCCTGCAACAACGGGCTTGAGGATGCCGTCCGTCAGGCAAAAGCCTATATAAGCAAAGCTATTCTTCATGGCAAGGACCTGCACATAGGGCATGGAAACGGGCCTTTATGCCATTTCTTCCCGGAGGAGGAATGATTGCTCATCTTTTTCCGGAAAACTTCATAATTAAAGCCCGAAATACTTGACAAGGGGTATCCTCATTTCGTATATTTGCACATCGAACAACTAATAACATTAACCTAAAACTTAGTAAATGGCAAAATCAATTTCTTCCTTTTCGGAGTTGGCACAAATGTATTTTCCCGGTTGCACTACTCCTAAAAATGCGGTGAGATGTCTGCAACGCAGCATTAAGAGATGTACAAAATTGGCAACATTATTGGCGGAAACGGGCTATCTTCCCTATAATCACCGCTGGATTTCGCCCAAGCAACAAGCGCTGATATTTGAAAATTTAGGCGATCCATACCCTGATTAAGTTTATAAAACGACATGAAAAAACGGCATTTCACATTGTGATTTGCCGTTTTTTTGTATCCATATTTCAATAAATTCATTCATAGACATCAAAACGCCTATTAATAAATTCCGGAAGAATTTTACTATAATTTTTCAAGAATTACAGTAAAATTCCAAATACATTCATTTATAGGAAGATTTTAAATGTATCATCATTTTACTTTTTCGCATGTAAGCAAATAATGAAAGGCATTTAGGTGGTGGAAAGCTGTTTCTTTTTCTGATTTATGCTTTATTTCATCAAGAAAGGCGGTGTTGTTTATGTATATAAATAGTTACGTTTGCGGCATTGTCCCGACCCGGTTTCCGTATGCATGCAATCATAATGTTTTCGAATCCACTAATAATTAGCAGCTTACAACTTTTTTCAAAAAAACACGTTCCAAAGGGCCCAAAAGGGGACTGAACGCCCGGCAGCCTGTTGTACCTTTGCATAGTCATTAAAACAAATGGCAATAGTAAACCTTTTATTTTTTAACCTATTAAACTTTAACGATTATGGCTTTAGAGTATGTAGTAACCAAAAGAGTGTTTGGTTTTGACCAGTCGAAAACAGAAAAGTATGTAGCGCGTTCCGTCGGTTCCGGCCAAGTGCGTTTCGACAAAATGTGTGCAAAGGTCAGTCGCCTGTGCGGTGTTCATCGCAAAGTGGTAGACTTGGTGGTAAGCGGTTTGGTGGACATGATGGCAGAGGACATTGACGACGGCAAAACGGTGCAAATGGGAGAATTCGGACTGTTCCGGCCTACCATTAAAACAAAAAGCGCCAACACAGCCGAGGAGGTCAATGCAAGCAATATCCTTTCCAAGCGCATCGTGTTTACGCCGGGAAAGATTTTCCACCGTACGCTGGAGGAAATGAGCGTCACCCGTTCAGTGCCTGTGGACACTGACTATACAGACGGAAGCGGCAATAGCGGAAACACCGGTGGCACTGACGGGCCTAATGAAGGCGGCGAAGAAGAGAATCCGTTGGGATAACCGTTATTGAGAGAATACATTATTTCTTCTACCCTAAAGATGAAAAGCAGCGGGACACGTCCCCGCTGCTTTTTTATATAATATACCTGCCATTATTAAATTTTATCTATTATTTTTGCAAAAACATTCACAATAAACCAGACATATATCATGGAAAAAGCAAAAGTATATTTTTCGGACTTACGCACCTCTCCCACTTCCAATCTTTTAGACAAAATGGAACGTCTGCTCAAGCGTGCCGGTATCGGACAGCTTCCTTTACAAGACAGCTTTACCGCCATCAAGATACATTTCGGCGAACCGGGCAATCTGGCATACATCCGCCCCAACTATGCAGCGCGTATGGCAAATTTACTCCGCAGTTTCGGAGCCAAACCTTTCCTGACAGACTGCAACACCCTATATTCCGGCCGCCGTTCCAATGCTGTGGAGCATCTGCAAAGCGCAATGGAGAACGGGTTCAATCCCATATCCGCCCAATGCCAGGTGATTATTGCAGACGGAGTCAAAGGTACGGATTACAGGGAAATACCGATAGACGGAGAATATTGCCCGACTCCCAAGATCGGCACCGCTATCGCCGATGCGGACATCATAATCAGCATGAACCACTTTAAAGGGCATGAACAAACCGGATTTGGCGGCGCTCTGAAAAATCTCGGAATGGGATGTGCCAGCGTAGGCGGCAAACTGGAACTGCATGCATCTTCCCAACCTAAAATAGACACCGGAAATTGCATAGGGTGTAACATCTGCGTAAAACATTGCGCTCACAATGCCATACATTTGAACGCAGAACGCAAAGCGGAAATAGATTATGCCAAATGCGTGGGATGCGGACAGTGCGTAGCTCTGTGCCAGCATGATGCCGCCGTTGTGAGCGACTGGGACACATCCGAACGGCTGAATTACAAAATAGCAGAATATTCCGCCGCCGTACTGAAAGACAAACCGCATTTCCACATCAGTTTCATCATGAACGTATCACCCGAATGCGACTGCTGGAACCATAATGACGCTGCCATCATTCCCGACCTCGGCATGCTGGCGTCGGCAGACCCCGTAGCGTTGGATAAGGCATGTGCGGACTTGGTCATTCAGTCGCCCATTTTGCATGGAAATAATGTGCTTGCCAAAGGACACGAGCACGAAGACCTGTGCGGTTGCGACAAATTCCACATGGTGCATCCCGATACGGACTGGCTTGCCGGCCTGCGCCATGCCGAAAAAATCGGTTTGGGAACAATGGATTACGAGTTAATAAAAATCTAAAGCAGCATTTACACTTATGGCAAAAACAATGGAGGAAGTGTTGGAGCGTTTCCGCACTATTGAATTCCACGAGGATTTTGATATGATTGTGGCTATTGCCAACGGCGGAATTGTTCCGGCGGGTATCATCAACCAGCGCTTGCAGAAAGAAGTACATCTCTTGCGCATCAATTTGAGAGACGAATACCAGCATCCAAAGTATGACGTTCCGCAATTACTGGCGCCTGTGGATTTCGACTTCAAGGGCAAGAATATCTTGCTGGTGGACGACCGTATAAAAACCGGTTCCACCATCAGGCTGGCACGCGAACTGCTGAAAGATGCATGCAGCATCAAAACCTTTGCAGTGAACGGTACGGCCGATTATGCATTATTTGATGAGACATGTTTCAAATTTCCATGGATATTATGAATAAATGAACATTTTCCTGCTGTTTTCCTTTCTTGCTTCGATAAAATAACTAATTTCGTACCGGACTAAAAATAGCAGAGACTAACAATATGGAAGTAGTAACGAACAACTGGTTCTCAAATAAATATTCTATCGGTTATGCCTTGAGTGGCGGCTTCATTAAGGGATTCGCCCATTTAGGAGCCATGCAGGCACTGCTGGAGCATGACATTAAGCCCAATATAATTTCAGGTGTCAGTGCCGGTGCGTTGGCAGGCGTTTTTTATGCGGACGGCAATGAACCGCATAAAGTCCTGGATTATTTTGCCGGGCATAAATTTCAGGACTTGACAAAATTGGTAATACCCAAAGTGGGCTTGTTCGAGCTTGGCGACTTTAAAGATTTCCTGAGAAGTAACCTGAAAGCGAAAAAACTGGAAGAATTGCAATTGCCACTCATCATCACCGCTACCGACTTGGATCATGGACGTTTGGCACATTTCCATAAAGGAGACATCGCAGAGCGTGTAGCTGCATCCTGCTGCATGCCGGTATTGTTTGCACCCGTAAAAATAGAAGAAACCTATTACGTGGATGGAGGACTTTTGATGAACCTGCCGGTAACCACCATCCGACGGGTGTGTGAAAAGGTGGTGGCAATCAATGTCAGCCCTTTGATGGCGCCTAAGTACAAAATGAACATCGTGAGCGTAGCCTTGCGCTCGTACAACTTCATGTTCCGTTCCAACTCGTTCCCGGAGCGTGAGAAAGCGGACTTACTGATAGAGCCTTACAACCTGGACGGTTACAGCAACCGGGAGCTGGAAAAAGCGGAAGAGATATTTATGCAAGGATACAACGCTACCAATGACATACTGGAACGTCTGCAAATAGAAAAAGGCACTATCTGGAAAGAGTAAAATAACCATTCTCTAAATAAAAAGAAATGAGCGACGAAAATAAACTGATTATTTATCAAGTGTTCACCCGGCTGTTCGGGAACAACAATAACCACTGTATCAATAACGGTAGTATTACCGAAAACGGATGCGGCAAAATGGCTGACTTCACAGCCAAGGCATTAGGAGAAATAAAGAAGCTGGGGGTTACCCATATATGGTATACCGGTATTATAGAACATGCAACGCAAACGGATTATCGTCGCTACAATATCCAGCCCGATCATCCGGCTATCGTGAAAGGTAAAGCCGGTTCGCCATATGCCATAAAAGATTATTATGATGTGGATCCGGATCTGGCAAAGGACGTTCCGGAGCGTATGAGGGAATTTGAAAACCTGGTGCAGCGCACACACCGTAGCGGCCTGAAGGTCATTATTGATTTTGTACCTAACCATGTAGCACGCCAGTACCATTCGGACATGCAGCCGGACGGCACTTCTCAGTTGGGCGTGAACGATGATGCGAACTATGCGTTCAGCCCTTACAATAATTTCTATTACATCCCGCAATCGGAGCTGCATGGACAGTTTGACATGCAAGGTACAGCCGGTGAACCGTATAAAGAGTTTCCGGCCAAGGCCACCGGCAACAATCGTTTTGACGCCTATCCCAACATCAATGACTGGTACGAAACGGTCAAACTGAATTATGGAGTGGATTATCAGAATGGCGGCACCTGTCACTTCAATCCTATTCCCGACACATGGACCAAAATGCTGGATATTCTGATGTTTTGGGCCGGGAAACATATTGACGGCTTTCGTTGCGACATGGCGGAAATGGTTCCTGTCGAGTTTTGGGAATGGGCTATCCCTCAAGTAAAGACCAAGCATCCCGACCTTCTCTTCATAGCTGAGGTGTATAATCCGAAAGAGTACGGTAACTATCTGTTCCGAGGAAAGTTTGATTACCTCTATGACAAAGTGGGACTGTATGACACGCTCCGCGCAATAGTGTGCGGCGACGAATCCGCAACAGCCATTACGAGGGCTTGGCAGAGTTTGGGCGGAATAGAGAAACGGATGCTGAATTTCTTGGAAAACCATGACGAACAGCGCATCGCTTCCGACTTCTTTGCAAGTAACCCGCGTAAAGCCATACCCGCCCTCATCGTATCGGCCTGTATGAACGTAAACCCTATGATGATTTACTTCGGACAGGAATTTGGCGAGCTGGGCATGGACAGCGAAGGCTTCAGCGGAAGGGACGGGCGCACTACGATCTTTGACTATTGGAGCGTCGACACTATTCGCCGCTGGCGCAATGGCGGAAAATTTGACGGGAAAATGATGACGGACAATCAGAAACACCTGTATGCCATCTATCAACGCATACTGACATTATGCAACGAGGAAAAAGCAATCTCACAAGGTGACTTTTTCGATTTGATGTATGCCAATGTCAACGGCTGGCGTTTCAACGAACATAAGCAATATACTTTCCTGCGCAAGTCCGGAAGAGAATTATTGCTGTTTGTCGTAAACTTCGATCATATATCGGCAGACCTTGCAATCAATATCCCTTCCCATGCCTTTGATTTCCTGCAAATACCACAAATGGACCGGTACCATGCCGTCGATTTATTGAGTGGCAAAGAAGAGACAATCAGCCTATTGCCATACAAGGCAACGGAAGTATCTGTGGAAGGATACGGCGGTAAAATTCTTAAAATAAAATTATAAATTATGGAAATGATGCAGAGTGACCGTTTCACTCTGCATCATCCCTACCTTCCATTTTATCCTTCAACCTGTACATACGCGTAATGGCCGGATTATAGAACTCATCCGGATAATGGGCGGTAATGTCACTCAGGTTAGCTTGTACATACCTTTTTACATCAAATATCGTTTCAGCATCGTTCAATTGTATCTGTTCGGGAAATGATGCCGCTTTGGACCACTCTATCAAGGCATTGACACTTTCTTCATCGTATTTATACTCTCTCATAATTCATATATTTTCTTGCAAAGATATAACAATTGCTAAAGTTATCCTTACCCTTATGAACAAATTCTGAAAGGGTGACGTTATATAGATGTGTTTTTCATAGTATTAGATATAAGATTAATTAAAGGAGACGTACCCGCTTGTGATAAGTAAGTACATCAAAGAACAGAAGCGTCTGTTTTGATTGATAAATGTGTAAGAAGCATCGGTTTACCCCAAGCCGGTGCTTTTTTTATGTCTGTTTGTAGCATGTTATAAATATTATCCGTAAATTTGGCAGAAATAAGGATTTATGATTGATATGAACATTCCTGTTATATTTCAATTTCTGAAAGAACTGTCCGCCAACAATAATCGCGAATGGTTCAATGCTCACCGGGAACAATACGAAAATGCCCGAAATGAGTTCGAGAACTTGCTGACAGTGATTATCTCCCGCATCTCATTGTTTGACGAAAGCATCCGCGGCATCGAAGCCAAAGACTGTACATACCGCATCTATCGGGATACACGCTTCTCGGAAGACAAAACACCCTATAAGAACCATTTTGGCGGCTATGTCAACGCCAAAGGAAAGAAATCCGACCATTGCGGATACTATATCCATTTACAACCGGGAAACTGCCTGTTGGCAGGCGGCAGCTATTGCCCGCCCCCTCCCCTGCTGAAAGCATTGAGACAGGCGGTGTATGACAATATAGATGAATTCCGGGGAATTGTCGAAGATCCTGTATTCAAACAATACTTTCCCGTTGTCGGAGAAAATTTCCTGAAAACAGCCCCGAAAGGCTTTCCTAAGGACTATCCGTACCTGAAGTACTTGCAGTGCAAGGAGTATACCGTTGCCTGCAGCCAACCGGACAGTTTCTTTCTGGCTCCGGACTTTCTGGATCGTACAGATGATATTTTCAAACAGATGAAACGTTTTTCAGACTTTGTGAATTACACAATAGACGACTTTGAATAATTACCTATTTATAACTAACTTAAAACATTTGAATTATGGTAGTAGACAGACTTGAAAACATAGAGAAATATGCTTCGCTGAATCCTTTATTCGCACAAGCCATTGAATTTTTGAAATCACACGATTTGAACGCTTTGGAAGTGGGAAAAACGGAGCTTAAAGGTAGAGAATTGCTCGTAAATGTGGCGCAAACCAAACCGAAAACAAAGGAAGATGCCAAACTGGAAACACACAGGGATTTTATTGACATCCAAATTCCTCTGTCTGGTACTGAAATAATGGGCTACACCGCAGCAAAAGATTGCGTTCCGGCAGATGCTCCCTACAATGCAGAGAAAGATATTACTTTCTTTTCCGGTCTGGCAGAGAGCTATATCGAAGTTAAACCGGGCATGTTTGCCATTTTCTTTCCACAAGACGGACACGCTCCCGGCATCACTCCGGACGGTGTGAAAAAAGTAATTGTGAAAGTTAAAGCATAATATCAAATACCTCATATTAATCCTTTATGGAAACATTGAATTTGATTAAGAACGATCCTTGGCTGGAGCCTTACGCAGATGCCATAAACGGACGTCATAAACATGCTGCTGAAAAAGAAGCGGAATTAACCAACAAAGGAAAACAAACCTTATCGGATTTTGCATCCGGCTATCTTTATTTTGGCCTGCATCGCACTGATGAAGGCTGGGTTTTCCGCGAATGGGCTCCCAATGCCACTCAGATTTTCTTGGTTGGAACGTTTAATGACTGGAAAGAGGAGAAAAAATACAGCCTGAAACGTAAAGCAAACGGAAACTGGGAAATAAAACTACCGGCCGGCGCCATGAAGCATGGTGACTTATACAAACTAATGGTGCATTGGGACGGTGGCTGCGGCGAACGTATTCCGGCATGGGCAAATCGGGTTGTTCAAGATGAACAAACCAAAATCTTCAGCGCACAGGTATGGTCGCCGGAGAAACCGTATAAGATGAAAAAGAAAACTTTCAAGCCCGCCACTAATCCATTGTTGATTTATGAATGTCATATCGGTATGGCGCAACAAGAGGAAAAAGTCGGCAGTTACAGAGAGTTTCAGGAAAAGATTCTTCCACGCATCGTAAAGGATGGATATAACTGTATCCAGATTATGGCTATTCAGGAGCATCCATATTACGGCAGTTTCGGATATCACGTATCAAGTTTCTTTGCTGCTTCTTCCCGCTTCGGTACTCCGGACGAACTGAAAGAACTCATTGACACAGCCCATAGCATGGGCATCGCTGTTATCATGGACATCGTTCACTCCCATGCAGTGAAGAATGAAGTAGAAGGGCTGGGTAACTTTGCCGGTGATCCGAACCAGTATTTCTATCCGGGTGCCCGTCGTGAACATCCGGCATGGGATTCGCTTTGCTTTGACTATGGAAAAAATGAAGTTATTCATTTTTTGCTGTCCAACTGTAAATATTGGATGGAAGAGTATCACTTTGACGGTTTTCGCTTCGATGGCGTGACTTCAATGCTGTATTATAGCCATGGCTTAGGCGAAGCATTCTGCAACTATGGAGACTATTTCAATGGCCATCAGGACGACAATGCCATTTGCTATCTGACACTTGCCAACCGCCTGATTCATCAGGTTAATCCTAAGGCAATTACCATTGCCGAAGAGGTATCGGGAATGCCGGGACTGGCTGCAAAATTCGAGGATGGCGGCTATGGCTTTGATTATCGCATGGCGATGAATATTCCCGACTATTGGATCAAAACTATCAAGGAAAAATAGATGAAGACTGGAAGCCCTCCAGCATGTTTTGGGAAGTGACCAACCGTCGTCAGGATGAGAAAACAATATCTTATGCGGAAAGTCATGATCAGGCATTAGTTGGTGACAAAACAATTGTTTTCCGTCTGATAGATGCCGATATGTACTGGCACATGCAGAAGGGTGATGAAAACTATACTGTAAATCGTGGTATCGCCTTACACAAGATGATACGTCTGTTGACGGCAACGACTATCAATGGCGGTTATCTTAACTTCATGGGTAATGAGTTCGGTCACCCCGAATGGATAGACTTTCCTCGTGAAGGTAATGGCTGGTCGTGCAAATATGCCCGTCGTCAATGGGATTTGGTAGATAATAAAAATTTGGCATATCATTATCTGGGTGATTTTGATTGCGCCATGTTGGAAGTTATCAAAAGTATGAAGAATTTCCAAGCTACGCCGGTTCAGGAAATATGGCATAATGACGGAGATCAGGTATTGGCGTATATGCGTAAGGATTTAGTATTTGTATTTAACTTTAATCCCAAGCAGTCTTTCACCGATTATGGATTCTTGGTTCCTGCCGGTTCTTATGAGGTTATATTGAATACCGATAATCCGGATTATGGTGGCTATGGACTGACTGATGACACAGTGAAGCATTTCACCCTTTCAGATCCTTTGTACAAGAAAGATAAGAAAGAATGGCTGAAACTCTATATTCCGGCGCGAACAGCAATGGTTTTAAAGAGAAGTAAATAATTGAAGTACAAAAACAGAGTATGATAAAAAGAGAGACAGACCTTGATTGGACTGTCTCTCTTTCATGTTTTATGTATGTGGGTTTTATAACTGAGTATTTATAAAGTTCAGCATTGTATTGGCATTGTCTATCATTTTCTTTTGAGCCGGTTTGCTCGGAGACAACAATGGAATAAGTTTTTCCAGATACTCCTTGGACTCTTTGAATTGTCCTTTTGCCTTTTCAGCATCTGTATTCAATGTAGCGGCGCCTTGACTGTAAAGCAATACTCCTAAGCTATTGAGGGCGTTTACATTATCCGGCTGGATTGCAAGAGCTTGTTTGAAAGCACCTTCTGCATCATCAACCTTTTTAGCCTGTTGTGCAACAATACCTTGATTCACGTAATAAGTAGCATACATTCTTGTTAAGGTCTTATTTCCCGGGACTGCTTCCAGGCCTTCTTTCAGAGTAGCGACATATTCATCATTTTTCTTCAAGTCCTTCAATGCACCGGCTTTACCAATATAGGCATTGGCTAAGTTATACTTTTTCTGTACAGCTATATCAAAGTATTTCAAAGCATCGGCAGGCTTCTTAATTTTATCGGCGCAAACACCGCAGTTAAAAGCAATTACAGAGTCTTGGTTATTTGTCTGTGTCAAATAAGTGCTGAATTTTGTGAATGCCAGTTGATAATTCTTAGATTCAAGTGCGGCTTTACCTTCATTGACCAATTGTGCAGGGTCGGTATTCTGCGCAAAGAAATTAGTAGCTGCACAACAAAGTGCAAGAGATAAGATTAATTTTTTCATATGCTTTTATGATTTTAAATATTGATATCTCAAAGTTAACAGCCTACAACGTAGAAGCAAAACCTTTTTACCTTTTTTGGGTTTTTTACGGTAGTAGTAACAAGTGTTATTTTACGTAAACAAAGAAACTGACAGAGTATGGAAATTCTTATTTTTATAGTACCATAATCCCATATCGGAATTTGCTCCGTTTGCTCCGTTCACTCCCAATAAAATAATTCCTGTAATCAATACAAGTTACTGATTATTTCCGGTGTTATTTCTGAAAGAAGAAACTCGCCTTTGGTAAATTCAGTAAAGTATCACCAGTATTTCCCGCAACTGCTTGCAGTCATACGTTTGGATGCACTTTATGCTATCGAGCTTTTCTTGATACTCGTTTAGGAGGGTGCGTAACTTGGTATTTATCATTGCTGCGTCTGGACGCTTGACGACTTGACCATTTTTGAATTGGGAGAGGTTGTCGATTTTGAATCGAGTGACAATGTGCTTTGTTTCTTCCTTTTGCTGGAATTAAAGCTAATCTGATTGTTGCCATAGACTTAAAATATTAGAGAAAATCCTTAGACAAGATTTCGACAAGGTAAATCGCTCAAAAGTGAGCATTTTCTCGTTTTTTTTAATCTAATAGCATCTTGTTTTAAAAGAAAAACGCTGATTGTCTTATTGATAATCAGCGTTTTATAAAAGTGATTCCGTTGCGATTCGAACGCAAGACCCACGCCTTAGAAGGGCGTTGCTCTATCCAGCTGAGCTACGGAACCATCCTTAGTTGCGGTGCAAAGGTACGTTTTTTTATGAAAACTACAAATTTTACATCCAAAATATTTATTGTTTATACTAAAATGATAATCTCAAATCGAAAATATAAGGAGTTGTTCTCCTGAGATACAATGCATTATGGCATATGAAGTTTTTCTTAAAAGGAGTGATAAATACAGCTATTAATATGACACAAAATTCCAGAAGAATCAGCATAATCAAAAGTTTGATCAGTTACTCCCCCACAAATTGGCAATTTCTACAGAAATAATTCTCGAAAGAATCAATTACAGTTTACTACAATTGATAATAAGCCTCGTTAGCCATGACGATTGCATCTTCCAAAGTACCACCACTTTGTTCTACAAATGCAATGACAGCATCTATAAATTCGTTGAAAGAAGCAATATCTTCGCCAGCTGTTTTTTCATTATACTCTTCTTCTGTAAAATCCAAGCTTTCTATTAATTTTGTCTTCATCTTCATTTCAATAATTATTATAGTATTATTATATTCAATACCTTTTTTGCAAAAATAATATATCGCCATGACTTCTTAGCTATTATTTGCAAATAATATTTACCATTGTAATATATTATGGACATTCATTACAAACATGCAATTTTCTTTGGTAGCTATAATATAATTGAGTTATGCAACCACACCATTCATTCACAATGCAGCCAACAAATGTATATGTTTTTCTAAATAGAATTTTTCTATTTATATTGATGATATTCAGCCCATTCAGGTTTCATAATGACAGGACAAACAGACAGAATGTTTCTATATAAAAACTAGGCTTCATGACGAAGATATATAGGAAATGATGAAATAAAGATTTATAAAAGGTTACGATATATTTCCAAGACATTACAACCCTAACGGTAGCTTGCAAACATACCAAAGTACAAATAAAGCAGTCCAGGCAACAAGGATAACCAATGAATACCTCCACGTGTATTTAAGTAACGAACCATATGTGGATTGCCTATCGTACTGCTGCATATAAGTCAGCACAAGCGGCATATAAAACATAAACGGAGTAATGGCGTTTGTTGCACTATCACCGATGCGATAAGCACATTGTGTCATATCCGGAGAAACTCCCATGCCGGTCAGAACAGGAATGAAAATGAAAGACATAAATGCCCATTTCGATGTGGAAGATACCATAATGAGGTTTATAAAAGCTGTGAATAGGATGAATAATATCAGTATCCACAAATTATCCAATCGGACTAAAGAAAGCATATTAGCTCCCATTATTGCTATACACTTGTCTAAATGAGAATACTCAAAACAGGCAAACATCTGAGAAGCGAAAAAAGCGATTACAAAATATACCCCCAATAACTTCATCGGTTGCGTCAATCCCTCTATCACATCACTATCTGTACGATAATGCCCGGAAGCAAATCCATATATCATTCCCATTAGACCAATACCCAAAGATAGTAAAAACAGAATACCAATGATAAATGGCGAACGAATCAGTCCTCCATTAACTCCTCGCAAAATTCCCCATGATGAAAATGTAGCCCATAAGATAAGTACGGCATAAAGTACCCCCACAATTACAGCCCCTAATAAAGCTCTCTGTTCTTTACGGGATAATTGTTTGTAACCGCGAAAAACATCACTTTCATTATACTTTCCCAAACTTGGCAATAGTTTTTTACGGGTTATATAATAAATAATGAATATTAATAAGAAAGTAGATACACAAAAGAAATAATAGTTACATAGTGGCCCGATTCGTCCGCCTGATACATTTGTCATATCAGCAGCCTCTTGTGTTGTAGCAGCCAGCATGGGATCAAGTGTACTCAAAAGTATATTAGCGCTATAACCACACGATACCGATACATAGGCAACAATAATTCCGCCTATGGGATGCAACCCTACCGAATGAAATAGTGTTGCGGCGATAGGCAGTAATATAATGTATCCGGCATCTCCCACAACATTAGACAGCAATCCCAAGACAATAACACTGAGTACAATACGCCAGGGATTATGCCTTTGGTTACGAAGACCTTTACGAATACACGCGTCTATAAATCCTGAATGCTGGGCAACGCCTATTCCAAACATCGCCACAATAACCAACCCTAACGGGGCAAAACCGGTAAAGTTTGTGACCACATGGCGCAACAACCAACGAAGACCTTCCGGGCTCAACAAACTTTGTACCCTTATCTCCTCTCCTGTCTGGGGCAATCGCACATTCAAGCCGTAGACATCGAATATCCACGACAGAAAAATGATTCCCAGGGTCAACAGGAAGAACATTGTTGCAGGATGGGGCATGCACCATTTATTTCTCATAGCTGTTTAGTTTCCAGAGCTGTTATTCATCGTCTGCTTCCAGATTGTCAATATCAAGAATACGCAGTTCAAGTGCACGCACGACAAGACGCGTGGCATTCACCCCTATGCGTTCGGAAGCAGAGAAAAGGCGTCCTACTAAATCATTCTGTCGTTTCTCCAATGACTTCACTCCAAAAGGCATTCCTTTCAGACTGGCAATCATCTCCTTTGTGTAGCCCAAAGCAAGATGACGGAGAAAACGTTCATCATATTCGTCGATATCGTAACAGATGATAGCCTCCTGCCGTTTTGCATCGTTTAGGACAGAAGTCTTAAAACGCTCCACAATTTTTTCCAATATGGGATAATTAAAGACAAGTTTCTTTCCATCCATAACGGCTTGTACATCCGTTTTTGTCAGCAACTCTCCTGTTTTCAGAATGATGCCGTCAGCTCCTGCATCAAGGACATCCACCCATAACTTTTCATTCAATATTTCTCCGGTGAAGATCAACACATACACTCCCGGATAACGTTTAAAAATATTACGGCAAATATCCACACCGATAGTAGTAGAACCACCCAATCCCAAATCCAACAAAACGAGATCAGGCACGCCTGCTTCCATTAAGCTCCAGAACTCCTGTTCTGTCATGGCAGTACCGATAATTTCCGCTTCCGGTATTTCGTGCCGGAATATCTCTTCCGTACCTTTTAGCTCCAATTTTACATCTTCTACAATGATGACTTTGAATTTCTTTGCTTCCATATTTTATTTCTTTTCATCCTTACTTATTCAAATTTGCTCTGAAGAGAAACAGTTATTCTCTCTGCTAAACTTTCTTTATATAACGAGGCAGCGTAAAGTATACGACAAGCCCCCCTTCTCCAACGGTTCTGCATTGATACGACATCCTCTCCTTCCGACAAACTCGTCATGATCGCGAATTATTTGTTTGCATATCAGATATTCCGTACCACACAATTCACCTCTTTCGCCTGTCGTCATACGTGTCAGATTCGGATAAAACAGTTGATTCAGTTCCTCCCTCGTTTTCTCCCGTCGCATATCTGTAAAAAGGAAACGTACAAAATCTTCCTCTACTGCACAAGTCAGGGTGATTTTTCCTGAAACTGGTACTGACAGAGCTTCATCAATTAAGTTCTCCAACAGAAAACGTAATTGGATTACATCTCCGACAACAGACTCATTCACGATCTCCGTTTTGAAAATGACAGGCACAGTAATTCCCTTACGCACTTTACGGAAATACTTTTCCGCAGCTTCCGATAACTCGGATACAGGAATGACAGTACCTCTGAAAGTAACCTCCTCCAGTTGTCGGGACGCGCACTGACTCAAAATGGTGAATACTCCTTTGTAATACTCTATCAGTTCACTAATAGCCGTTACCGTCTCCTGTTCCTCCGCCTCCGATAGTTTACCGGAACGAAGCTTACCTATCAGCTGCTTAATTCTATTAGGATAATAAATTGTTTCATGCTTGATAGTAGACAAGCAATTATCAAGCACCATATTCTGAACATGCAGCAGGCTATCTTCCCACGATGCACGATGTGCTTCATCCTGAGCGGTTTCAATATTCCGGTATTTTGTGGCCAATTTTACAACCGCATTAAATATCACAATCGCAACGTAACGAGCTATCAACTCCAGCAGCAAATAATCGCTTTCTTGCTGTGCTTCGTTTCTCACCAAACACAACACTCCTATACACCGGCTGGAGCTCCCGGCTTTTACGACAAGAGGCAACGCCTGCATCCCATTTTCTGCCAGACAGGTTTGTTCTTCGAAACTGCTTTGCATCAGACTTTTCCATGTCGATTTGCTCTCCACCGTTTCTTTCAAAGGGTTGGATGCATACTCCAGTCTATGGGCGGCCTCGTTATAAACAGCGATACTCAACTGTTCTATACCCAATAATTCATTCACTGCATCGAATGCATTGTCCACAATTTGTTGGGGGATATTTTTCAATATATCCTCTTCCCGTTGCAACATTTCTTCATTTTCAGACGTAGGCATTATGGATGCTGTGAAAATCTGTTTGTTAATTTCCAATACTTGTTCCAAATTCCAACGATTCACCAATCGCCTGCGAAAATACAGAATATAATATCCCAAGCATAATGCAACCAGTAGGATAGCAACGAGTAAAATGCTCACCATTTTATTGTTGGTGGAGCGTTCCAGTTCGCGACAGAAATATTCCAAAGACTGATCTTCGCCCAGCAACTTGTACAAGGTTGTATATGCGCCATTGTTATAACTGTAATTATCCCATTGTTTCAAAGCAAGGAATGCAACAGCCGCTTCATTCCGAAGATCCAGTATCACATGAAAATCAGAATTAAACATTTTGTTCCACCAATCTAACTCTGCAGGCATGTCGTTACCGGTTAATGTCATATAGCAGTGCGGTTTTTCGGCATACTTCCCGTAGTGCTCATTCAGGCACATCATTGCAGAATCTATGTATTGCAAAGCCATTGCATATTCACCTTCTACATTACAATAATATGCATCATTGGCATAATCAGAAGCCTGATCCAGCAAAAACTCATATTCTTCCTGAAAAGCTGAGACTAAAGAGTCTGCAGGCACTTCTTGGGACATATCGTTATTGGCTGTCCTACTGCAAGATACCATGCTCAAAGAGAGCACAAGCAACACCGCTGTTATAATTTTGCGTACACCGACCGGTAACCTGAAATAGAAACGGCTTCCTTTTCCTAATGCACTCTCCACATTGAATAAGCATACATTGAAAATCGGATTTGTTTTCTTATATTTCTCGATGATGCCTTTACAATTCATTAATCCAAACCCACTGCCTTTCTTTTTCCGCAATTCTTCCCGGTTGGGTGCATCATTCATGCCGATGGCTTTGGAATCATATATTTTCTCTCCTATGATGTGGGCAACATCTTCCGGAGACAAACCGTGCCCATTATCCTCAACAGATATTTCCACATAATCATTCTCCTTACGGGCGTAAATCTTTATTGTCCCTCCCTTAGGAGTATATTTGCGTGCATTCTCCGCCAATGTATTAATCATAAAAAGAGTCAGTGCCTTATCTGCTTTTACACAAACGTCGGTTGGACTCATTACCAAATCCAACTGCTTCATCTCAAAAGCCCGATTCCCTTTCTTCAACAGCTCAAAGAGTTCGTTCAACTCAAAAGTTTCGATATTTAAACTCAATGTACCCTGCTTCATCTTGATCCACAAAGCTAAAATATCGTTATACTCATTAATCGTAGTAACAAGCTCATCAATATACTGATATTTCACATTCTTGATAACTTCATCATGGATATATCCCAAATGCACCAGTTTATGTACCTCATTCAAGATGCGGTCAATATAAGGATGAATACCATTGACGATAGAAAGGCAAGCCTTTTTAATCAAATTCTGCCGCTTGTTCCCGGCGATATGCTGTTCGTGAATATACCGTTGTTTTTCCAGTCTGCGCTGTTCCTCGCCAAGAGAGATGGAAGTCATTCCGTTGTCCAGTGCCCACTGGACATATGGATTGATTACCTGTATCATAGCCTGCTCATCCTTCCCTATGCGCTGTGCGAAGGCCATCTTTCTATCCTTAATATATATATCTTCTGTTCCGAATAATTTTTTCAGACCGGGACGTATTGCTGTCAGAATAGCATCCGTTATATCTTCTTCGGTCTGTGCGTCAGTGGGGATGGATGCCGTTATTCCCTGGCAAATGTCCAACATGGATTGCAGGCGGTGCAGATGCAGTTTATTACGTGCTTTGGAACGTTTATTAAAGAACCAGAAGAATATCAATACCAGAATGAGTCCCATAATCACAAAGAAAAGCAGCAAGTTCAACTGAGCAGCCTCTTTTTCCAGTGCCTGATAACGGCTCTCCAGTTCTTTATCCTGACGGGTATCTTCCAAAATATCCAAATATATGTTTCTGTTGTAGTCTGAATATTCTTTCATCCCTAATCCGGCATAGGTTACGCTCAATTGTTCACGTATCCTTGAAATCCATTCGGGAACAGTTTTCAGTTTTTGTTGTAGCCACGCCTTCTCCACATATATCGTATCGCGGCGATCATAAGCTCTCAACCAATCCAAGCTGTCATGGCAATCATAAAAATGGCGATGATGATCGTTGACACACTCCAGAGCACACACCAAAGTATCAAGTGCCTGTTTATACTTTCCATGCGCATTCAAATACCTTCCAATGGAGACATACGCACCCGCAATCTGGTAAATGTCATTGTATTGCCGGAACTTCTCCAAAGCCAGTTGCCCTAACCGCATAGGCAGTAAAGAATCCACAGGCTCGCCAAATTGCTTCAAAGCATGCGAGCGCCGTCCCTGAAAGAATTCATAATTATCCGATGAAGCCATTAGATTTGCCAAACCTTGCACCCCATTGCCCTCAAAATACAAATACCCTCTTTGGGAAGCCAGTCTCCAGGTTGTATATAGTTCGTCAAACTCTTTCAGACGACGTTCGTCAAGAGTTTCTCCATCGCACAAAGAAGCCGATCCTTTTATATAATGATAATACAATAACTGGTTGGTGTCCTTTACCAGCTCTTCATTTTCTGTTACTTCATTAATGGATGCCAAAGCTTCCGGACGCTGTTGCAAATAATAATAATATATGGCAGATACAATATAGAACTCCGATCTTGCATAAGCCAAACGCATTTTCTCATGTCTGTCCGCAAACAGGTTATTATCCTCCGCAATACGTTTCATACGACGTAGAGCACTGTTCCGGTAATCATAAAACTCTTTGTTCAGTGCTGTCCGCTGATAAATCTTCATCAGCCCTATATCGGCGACAAGAAGTTCCAACTCATTCTTTGTCAGATTGTATACAGTCTGATAATATTTCTCCGCCTGCTCAAAGTCCATGCGCATGAAGGCACAGAAACCCAAATTATTACAGGCTTCTGCTTTTCCCTGACTATAAAGTCCTACTTCTTGATAAGCTTTTGAGGCTGCATGATACGATGAATCCAGATTTTTGTAACGATAAGTATACGCCACCTGGTTTAAGGAGTCAACCAAATGCACTTCTTTTGTAGGAGCTGTACCCACACACGAAATAAATGCCGCACCTGCCTGGCATAACATTCCTACCGACAATAATATAGATGAAAAGCATTTCACAGAGCAAAGCTACAAATAAATCCGGGAAAGAAAAATATTTTTTCTACAATAAGTCTTGTATTATGTAGTGGGAAATTCATACCTTTGCATGCAAATTAATAAATAGGTAACATCTATTACAAAATGAGCGAAAAAGCACCCTTTATGGTATTCTCAGGAACAAATTCGAGATACCTTGCAGAAAAAATCTGCGCTAGCCTTGATTGCCCTCTAGGAAAGATGAATATCACCCACTTTGCTGATGGTGAATTTGCTGTTTCTTATGAAGAGTCTATCCGCGGCGCAAACGTATTCCTGGTTCAATCCACTTTCCCTAATTCCGACAATTTAATGGAACTTCTGCTGATGGTTGATGCAGCCAAAAGAGCATCTGCCAAAAGTGTGATTGCAGTTATCCCTTACTTTGGTTGGGCACGTCAAGACCGAAAAGACAAACCACGTGTATCTATCGGCGCCAAGCTGGTGGCCGACTTACTTTCGGTTGCAGGTATCGACCGTTTGATTACTATGGATCTTCATGCCGATCAAATTCAGGGTTTTTTCAATATTCCTGTTGATCATTTGTACGCATCGGCTGTATTCCTTCCATATATTGAATCATTGAAGTTGGATGATCTTGTCATTGCAACTCCCGATGTAGGTGGGTCAAAACGCGCCAGCACATTCTCCAAATACCTCGGTGTACCTTTGGTGTTGTGTAACAAAACACGCGAAAAAGCAAACGTAGTTGCCACCATGCAGATTATCGGTGATGTGCAAGGCAAGAATGTTGTATTGGTGGATGACATCGTAGATACGGCAGGTACTATTACCAAAGCCGCTAATATTATGATGGAAGCCGGAGCTAAATCCGTACGTGCGATTGCCAGCCACTGTGTGATGTCCGATCCGGCATCTTTCCGCGTGCAGGAGTCGGGCTTGACTGAGATGGTATTTACAGACAGTATTCCTTATGCAAAGAAATGTGCCAAGGTTAAGCAATTAAGCATTGCCGATATGTTTGCCGAAACTATCAGAAGAGTGATGACAAATGAATCTATCAGTTCTCAATACATTATCTAAAACTTATAGATAATAAAAGACTAAAAATAAAGGCTGCGCAATGTCCGTTTGAACTGCGCAGCCTTTATTATTTCCTTTTGACTTTATTCTTTAATTACTCAGTCTTCCCATTTTGTAAGTACCTTTCCGTACCAGTTTCCCATTCTTGTCTGTTTCCACAAACGGACCGTCCTTTTTACCTTGTTTGAAGAAACCTTCGTAGCGGTTTCCATTCTTATCTTCCTGTACACCGCTTCCCTCTTCCAGCCCGTTTACAAAACCTCCTTTATACTTTGTGCCGTCAGTAAGGATTAATGTTCCCTGACCGTTGAATTTATTATCCTTCCACTCGCCTTCGTAGGAGTCACCGACATTCCATTTGTAAACACCATAGCCGTTACGTTGGTTATCTTTCCATTCTCCGTCATATACAGCACCGCTGGCCCACGTAAACGTACCACGCCCTTCCTGCATACCGTTCTTGAAATTTCCTACATACTTATTGCCACTGGCATGATAGTAGATGCCTTCACCCGTACGTTCACCTTGTACATAAGAACCCTCGTAGCGGTCACCCGTATGGAAAAAGTAAATGCCCTTACCATGCTGCATGTCTTCTTTCCAGTCACCCACATACTTGTCTCCATTGGCATATTCAAATGTGCCTTTACCATCGCGGACATCGTTCTTCCAATGACCTTCATATTTGCAGCCGTCATTCCATACCAAGGAGCCTTTTCCGTTTTTCTTGTCATCTTTCCAAGAACCGACGTATTTAGAACCGTTTTTCCAAGTATAAGTGCCCTGACCTTCACGTTTATCGTTCACCCAGTCACCTTCATAAAGGTCTCCGTTATAATAGTACATGGTACCTTTTCCATGTTGATAATCTTGATACCACATACCGTCGTAACGGTTATTATTCATAAAATAATAGATACCCTTGCCATGCTGCTGGTCCTGAAACCACTGGCCGTCGTATCTTTCACCGTCGGGAAAGGTATATACACCGTATCCTTCACGTTTTCCTTTGACGTACTCGCCTTCATAAACATCACCATTTTTGAATACCGTCTTTCCTTTACCGTTGGGTTTACGTCCTTTTATCTCGCCGGTGTATACGGAACCGTCCTTAAACGTATAGGTTCCTATTTTTATTTCCGACGAGAAAGTCCCTTTTATTTTATCGAAGAAGCCGCTTTTCTCCTGGGCTGCGGCATTGCCCTGTGATAAGAATAACAGAAAGACTGCAGTATATAGATATTTCATCTTGGGTTACAAATTACTTTATTAGGATTCGGACAAAGATACGATTAATCTACTAAAACCACGAGACGCTTCCTGCTTTTTATGACATTTTTTTGCCGGATATGACTTCTTTTAATTTCTCTTTGCACAAATACCGTCCGGCAAGTTCGCGTATTTCTTCCGGTGTAATATTCTTAATTGTATTCAAAACATCCTCAAAATGTGTATCTCCAAAACCTGAAACTTGAACGAACATCCATGCATCTGCCAGCGAGAATGCCGATTCATAGCTGCGGCACATCTCGCCCAGCATATAATTCTTTACCATAAAGAGTTCATCTTCCGGTACCGGATCATTTTGTAAACGGTCTATTTCATGATAAACCTCCCGGACAAGAGGTTCTACAAACTCATTTGCAGTTTCCGTATTGATAACCAGTATACCTTGCCCCGGATATGGAGCGATACCGGCAGAAATTCCATAAGTGTATCCTTTTTCTTCACGAATATTAGACATCAGGCGACTTCCAAAATATCCACCGAACAACGTCACCATTACCCGCGCCTTTAAATAGTCCGGATGACAGCGTTCCAAAGAAAGCATACCCATACGGACTGCGCTTTGCATGACATCTGCATATTCCACAAAGATTCGTTTGTCTACGGAAGAAACCGGAACGAAATCTGTCTTTTCAGGTTTTTGGAAACCCTTTCCAAAAGCTTCTCTCCCAAATAAATCTTCAATCCGCCGTACACAATCATCGCCAACTTTTCCGGAAACATAAATTGTACAGTTCCGGGAGTGATAGTACCGGTCGTAGAACTTACGTAACACATCAGGAGTTATCCGTTTGTAATCTTCTTTCTGTACCAATCGTCCGCAGGGATGCTGTCCGCCATACACAGCTTTCATCAAAGCCCGGTGCGCCAAGAAATCCACTTTAGATGAATTGACAATGAATTGCTGAATGTTATTTTCTGCTACAACCCCCAACTCCTTTTCGGGAAACGTAGGTTCTTTTACAATAGACTCTAACACATCCAAAGTCTGTGGCAGGTATTTATTCAACGAGTAAAGAGTAATGTATGCATATTCCGATGCACTTGACAGTTCCAGCCAGGCGCCGTAATAATCCAATTTCTCTGCAATCTCCAGCGTGCTGTATCGAAGCGTTCCCTCACGCAACATACGGTTGGTGAACAAAGCCTGTAAAGGTTGCGACTGATGCCAACGTCCGCCCTCTATCAGCAAATCAATACGGACAACTTCATTATCACCAGAATTAAGTATATTCAAAGGTACACCATTGGGCATGATGAAACGTTGGGGCATTTGTACGGCCAGATGTTCAATATCTCTGACTTTGGGTTGAATAGTTCTGTCCAAAAGCATCATTAATCAAACATTCATTTAGCAGCCCGGTCCAGCAAGAAACGTTCCGCACGTTCCAAATCTTGCGGTGTATCAATCCCGATCGTCTCAACTTCTGTGATGCCGGCTTTAATGGTATAGCCATTCTCCAACCAGCGCAGTTGCTCTAACGATTCCGCCAGTTCAAGTGAAGATTGGGGAAGCGCGGTTATCTCTTTCAGTACTTCTAAACGGTAGGCATATAGCCCGATATGCTTGTAGTAAATATGATTTTTCGGCCATTCACATTTTTCGGCGTTTCGCTGGTATGGGATGATAGAACGGCTGAAATAAAGAGCATTCATATTCTTGTTGAGCACCACTTTAGGAGAGTTGACATTCTCCAATGCTTCAAAACCGTTGTCTGCTGTAAAAGGTTTTACTAATGTGGCAATCTGCGTAGCCGGATCGTTGAAACAAGCCTTTACGGTTTCCAACTGGGACGGTTGGATAAAAGGCTCATCACCTTGTATGTTTACTATCACATCAAAGCCATCTCCTACTTTGGTGCAGGCTTCATAACAACGGTCTGTGCCGCTTTTATGGTGTACAGACGTCATTACAACTTTTCCGCCAAATGCCTTTACGGCTGCCTCAATACGCACATCATCAGTAGCTACGTAGGCATCGTCCAACACGCCGGCAACTTGCTCGTACACCCGCTGGATAACGGCTTTTCCTCCCAATAAGGCCAAAGGCTTAGCCGGAAAACGCGTAGATGCATAACGGGCAGGTATTATTCCCAAAAATTTCATATTATAAAAGCTTTATTAATGCAGTTTAACTATATTTTCTCATCCAATTCTTCCAGTCCGCGTACAATATAATCCCGTTTCAAATCTTCGGGCTTATATACCCTATTATCACAGGAGAGCAAGTCTATATCAAGGCGTACGATCTCCTGTTTTTTTTCTTCGGAAGTTCTTCCGGCTTCCCGTTCTATACTCTTCAAATAAAGTGTAATTTCGTGGACATCGCAATCGGACATGAAACGCGCCACCTGGTTGGCAAATAATGCTTGCCGGCGGAAGAAAAGCGGTTGAGTATCTGTCTCTGCAGAAAAACGGATATCCGGAAAAAGCTCGGACAACCTTTTTCGCGCTAACGCCAGATTATCTTTCCGACGTTCGTTACTGCCGATGCAGATTGTATAAACCATTCCTAATCTCCGATTCTCATTCTTTAATTAAAGAGGTCATCCAACCCTATTTCTGATGCCGGTTCCTCATTTTCATACTCATTGTCCTTACAGGGGTCAAAACCTTCGGGCAATTGGAACGTTTCGTTCTCATCATACCCCAAAGACTTATCACCAAATACTTTCACCATATATTTGGCCCAAATAGGCAATGCCATAGAAGCGCCCTGTCCATGAAGCATCGTATCGAAGTGAATGTCGCGATCTTCACCGCCTACCCAGCAGCCGGACACCAGCGAAGGCGTAAAGCCCATAAACCAGCCATCGGCATTGAAGTTGGTAGTGCCGGTCTTACCACCCATATCAGCCTTTACACCCAAACGACGAACGCGCCCGCCCGTACCTTCATTGATTGCAGCACGCAGCATTACCAGCATTTTATAAGCACTGGACGCGCTGATTACCTCCTGCATTTCCGGTGAGAACGTAGCCAGTACATTACCGTCATTATCCTCGATACGGGTCACAAACAGCGGTGCAACACGAATTCCCTTATTCGGGAATGCTGTATAGGCACTTACCATTTCACCTACGGAAATCTCGCATGGACCAAGACAGAGGGAGACAGAAGGTACAATCTCACGATTACGCACGCCGAAACTATGCACCAGGCGTTTCAGTTCGTACGGATTCAGTTTACTCATCAGATATGCCGTAATCCAGTTGTCCGAATTTGCCAGTCCCCACTTCACCGTCACCATTTCGCCGTAGCGTTTATTGTTGGCATTACGCGGTGTCCAGGGCTTTCCATTTTCATCTATCAGGGTATATTCCACATGGCGCGCCTGGTCGCAGGGTGAAAATCCGTTTTCCATAGCCAGCGAATACACGTAGGGTTTCATGGTAGAACCAATTTGGCGGCGTCCCACCATTGCCATATCGTATTTGAAGTAATGATGATTCGGTCCCCCTACATAGGCTTTTACATGACCGTTTCTCGGATCCATTGACATGAACCCGGCACGCAGGAAGAATTTGTAATAGCGTATCGAATCCATTGGAGTCATAACAGTGTCTTTCTCGCCATTCCAACTGAAAACAGACATTTCTTCCGGCGTATTAAACGCCTTTTTGATTTCAGCTTCAGATGCTCCGGCATTCTTCATAATGCGGTAACGGTCGGACAATCTCATGGCGCGTCCCAGAATATCGTCCACCTGCTCTTGAGTCAAACGGAAAGTGTAAGGCGCTTTCTTTGCGCCTTTCTTCTCTTTGAAGAAGTAACCCTGCAACTCTTTTAAGTGTTCAACCACAGCATCTTCCGCATATTTTTGCATGCGGGAGTCAATCGTTGTATAGATTTTCAGTCCGTCCGTATAAAGATTATACTTGCTGCCGTCTTTCTTCGTATTCTTTTCGCACCAGCCATATAGAGGATTGGTTTCCCAATCGAGCGAATCTTCATAGTACTTCTGCATCTGCCAGCCGCGGTAATCCGATTTATCGGGTTTCTTGGCATTCAACACACCACGTAGATATTCACGAAAATAAGTTGCAAGACCTTCATTATGGTCTACGCGATGATACGATAGTTTCAAAGGCAGCGCCTGCAATGAATCACGTTCTTCAACAGTGATATATCCGGCTTTACGCATCTGGTCGAGCACCACGTTGCGGCGTCCGCGCGAGCGTTCGTTGTAGCGCACCGGATTGTAGAGAGACGGGTTCTTGCACATACCTACCAAAGTGGCGGCTTCTTCTATCTTCAGATCCTTCGGTTCGCAACCAAAGTATGTATAGGCGGCGGTCTTTATGCCAACTGCATTATTCAAGAAGTCAAACTTATTAAGATACATAGTAAGAATTTCCTCTTTGGTATAATAGCGCTCCAACTTTACGGCAATCACCCATTCAATAGGCTTCTGAAACAAACGCTCCATTATATTATCGGCACTTGGCGAATAGAGCTGTTTGGAAAGTTGCTGGCTGATTGTGCTGCCGCCACCCGCATTTTTCTGCATCAGAATTCCACGTTTCACCACGGCGCGAAACAAGGCGATGGCATCAATGCCCGAATGTTCGGCAAAACGTACATCTTCCGTTGCAATTAGCGCATTGATAATATGGGGTGACAAGTCATTATACCCCACAAACACGCGATTCTCTTTACTATAAGAATAAGTACCGAGAACCTTTCCGTCTTCCGAAAATATTTCCGTTGCAAATTTGTAATTCGGATTTTCAAGATCTTCCACAGGAGGCATATAGCCAATCCAACCTTTTGCTATCGAGAAGAAAATAATAACGCATGCCAATGTAACCAGTGCTATGAAAATCCAAAGGACTTTTACGACTCTTTTTATCATGTTCGATTTCAACAATTTCTGTGATTATAATAACAGGACAAAGGTACGGAAATATAATGTATATACACTCAAAAGCATCTGCTTTTTTCGTCTTTTTTAGGTTAGGGAAGCGCGTTAAGCTGAACATTTTTGATCGTTTTTTGCAAAAAAATGCATCGGAACTGCCACTTAGCTGAATAAAACTATCACTTTTGTGAATTCATCAATTCACTAAACAGCAGTCAATTAAGCTTTTTTACGCGTTTTTCGATGCAAAAAGTTACATATATATATTGTTATAATAACAACATCAAAAGAAAAGAAAAAGAGATGCTGTTGCTTTTCCTTAAATAAAATCGAATAATCTCCGTCCGTATCCAATACTTCAAAGTACGCACCTTGCTGCGTGCTTCCGGACAGTAAAGTACGTCATTGACGGCAACAGGTATTTTTATCTCAAAAAAGTCCTTTCACATTTTTGTGCGCCATATCTTTTTCGTACCTTTACACTCTCGAAAAGCAAAAAGAATATCAACGATATGGAAAACAGAAGTTTAGTCACTATCGCCGAACACAGCAAGGAAAAAATTCTCTACATGCTCGAAATGGCGAAAGAGTTCGAAGCAAAGCCCAACAGGCATTTGCTTGATGAAAAAGTTGTCGCCACTCTATTTTTCGAGCCATCTACCCGCACCCGTTTAAGTTTTGAAACCGCCGCCAACCGCCTCGGCGCACGTGTCATCGGTTTCAGCGATCCCAAAGCCACCAGTTCATCCAAAGGTGAAACGCTGAAAGACACCATCAAAATGGTAAGCAATTACGCCGATATCATCGTAATGCGGCACTATCTGGAAGGAGCGGCACGCTATGCCAGCGAGGTTACCACAGTTCCCATTGTCAATGCTGGAGACGGAGCCAACCAGCACCCCTCTCAAACGATGCTCGACCTCTACTCTATCTACAAGACACAGGGCACTTTGGAGAACCTGAACATCTATCTTGTGGGTGATTTGAAATACGGACGTACCGTACACTCCCTGCTGATGGCAATGCGCCACTTCAACCCTACATTCCATTTCATAGCTCCCGAAGAGTTGAAAATGCCGGAAGAATACAAAATTTATTGTCGTGAACATGGCATTAAGTTCGTAGAACACACCGACTTTACGGAAGAAATCATAGCTGATGCAGATATTCTCTATATGACTCGTGTGCAACGCGAACGTTTCACAGATCTTATGGAGTACGAACGTGTAAAGAACATCTACATACTGCGCAACAAAATGCTGGAACACACCCGTCCCAACCTGCGTATCCTTCATCCGCTGCCTCGTGTCAATGAAATAGCCCTTGATGTGGACGACAACCCTAAGGCATATTATTTTCAACAGGCGCAAAACGGTCTTTATGCCCGCGAAGCAATCCTCTGCGATGTACTCGGCATCACCCTGGAAGATGTGAAAAAAGACGGGAAATGAGTATAGGGCATAAAGCAATGAAGCATAAGACATCATTTAGACTTAAATAACCCATGAGCGAGAAAAAACAAGAATTACAGGTGGCCGCATTGGAAAACGGCACTGTTATAGACCATATACCTTCCGAAAAATTGTTTACGGTGGTGTCATTGCTCGGATTGAAACAGATGAGCAATAACATAACAATCGGTTTCAATCTCAAAAGCAAGAAGCTGGGAACAAAAGGCATTATCAAAATAGCGGATAAGTTCTTCTGTGACGAAGAGATAAACCGTATTGCCGTAGTTGCTCCCAATGTAAAGCTGAACATCATCCGCGACTATGAAGTGGTGGAAAAACGCGAAGTGAATTTGCCCGACGAATTGTGCGGCATTGTAAAATGCGCCAATCCCAAGTGCATCACCAACAATGAACCAATGCCTACCCTATTTCATGTGGTGGATAAGGATGATTGCGTAATCAAATGCCACTATTGCGAGAAAGAACAAAAAAGAGAAGAAATAGAGATAATTTAATGAAAGAAGATTGGAAACCGGGAACAATGATTTATCCGCTCCCCGCTGTATTGGTGAGTTGCGGGAGCACCCCGGAAGAATACAATATACTGACCATTGCATGGACGGGGACGATTTGCACGAACCCGCCCATGTGCTACATCTCCGTACGTCCGGAACGCTACTCTTACGACATCATCAAACGCAATATGGAGTTTGTCATCAACCTGACAACGAAAGATATGGCGCGTGCCACCGATTGGTGCGGCGTGCGTTCGGGCAAGAGCTATAACAAGTTCGAAGAGATGAAACTGACACCCGGCAAAAGCACCGTTGTCAGCGCTCCGCTCATCGAGGAGTCTCCCTTGTGCATCGAATGTCGGGTAAAGGAAATAGTTGCTCTCGGTTCGCACGACATGTTCATAGCCGACGTCGTAAATGTACGTGCCGACACCTCCCATTTGAATACGGAGACGGGTAAACTGGAACTTGCCGAATCCAATCTGCTGGTCTATGTACATGGCGGTTATTATGAGCTTGGAGAAAAGATCGGAAAATTCGGCTGGTCGGTAGAAAAGAAGAAATAGTGACACAGTGATTAATGATTGGGAAGAATGATGAGAAGACGTTGGTTACTTTTCGGAATTTACTTGCTGGCTTGCACCACATTCACGTGGGGACAGTTGCCGGTTGTACCCGGAACAGAAGAGCCGGAACGTCCCCAGCATGTCCACCGTCACGACCGCCGGGTGAACTTCGGTATCAAGGGAGGATTCACCTCTTCGCTTTTCCTTGTCTCCGACTTGGTTCTTAACGGCACAGTCATCAACGAAGTACAGAATAACTACAAGATAGGTTATTTCGGTTCGTTTTTCATGCGGATAAACTTCAAACGCCATTTTCTGCAACCTGAGTTCTCCTATACAATAAACCGTTGCAACATCACCTTTGAGAAACCGCTTCCGGATGATGCTCCTGAAAGCAGCACTCCCGAAATGGCCTCTATTACCTCTTCTATCCACAGCTTTGAAATCCCCGTAATCTACGGATACAACATCATTAAGGAAGGGCCATACAGCCTTGCCGTATTCGGCGGGCCTAAAATACGCTATATATGGGACAAAAAAAGTAAAGTCACTTTTGAGAACTTCGACCAGCGAGATATTAAAGAGGAACTTTACCCCTTAAATGTCAGCTTAACCGCCGGCGTCGCTGTTACGATCTCCCGTATCTTCTTCGACTTCCGGTATGACATCGGACTGCACAATATTTCAAAACGCATCAGTTATAAGCCCATTTATGACGAAAGTGCCGGCGAAGAAACCACCCTTGCCAATCAGATACGCTTCCATAGACGGGACAATGTGCTCAGCTTTTCGCTTGGAGTGTTCTTTTGATAGGAAATTTCTTACTTTTCTTACAGTTTATTCATTTATTTCCTTTAAATTTGTACGCTTAATAAGAGAATATAGAATTATCAAACTTATCTAATAAGCAAGAATGAAAAGAGACGATTTAATTTTCGACATCATCGAAAAAGAACATCAACGTCAGCTCAAAGGCATTGAACTGATTGCATCAGAGAACTTTGTAAGTGACCAAGTAATGCAGGCAATGGGGTCCTGTCTCACCAACAAGTACGCAGAAGGCTATCCCGGCAAACGCTATTATGGCGGTTGTGAAGTTGTAGACCAAAGCGAACAGATTGCTATCGATCGTTTGAAAGAAATTTTCGGTGCAGAATGGGCGAACGTACAGCCGCACTCAGGCGCACAGGCTAATGCAGCCGTATTCCTTGCAATGCTGAATCCGGGTGACAAATTCATGGGTTTGAACCTTGCACATGGCGGTCACCTCTCTCATGGTTCATTGGTCAACACCTCCGGTATCATCTACACTCCCTGCGAATACAACCTTAATAAAGAGACAGGACGCGTAGACTATGACCAAATGGAAGAAATTGCCTTACGCGAAAAACCCAAAATGATTATCGGCGGCGGTTCTGCATACTCACGCGAGTGGGATTACAAACGCATGCGCGAAATCGCTGACAAGATAGGCGCAATTCTGATGATTGACATGGCCCACCCCGCCGGACTGATTGCAGCCGGTGAATTGGATAACCCGGTGAAATATGCTCATATCGTAACTTCCACCACTCATAAAACCCTGCGTGGTCCTCGTGGTGGCGTTATCATGATGGGTAAAGACTTCCCTAATCCTTGGGGCAAGAAAACTCCGAAGGGCGAAATCAAGATGATGTCCCAACTCCTCGACTCTGCCGTATTCCCCGGAATTCAAGGTGGTCCGCTGGAACACGTCATTGCAGCAAAAGCTGTTGCTTTCGGTGAAATTCTGCAACCAGAATGGAAAGAATATGCCAAACAGGTGAAGAAGAATGCTGCTACACTGGCACAGGCTTTGATAGATCGTGGTTTTACAATTGTTTCGGGCGGTACGGACAACCACTCCATGCTGGTGGACCTTCGCAGCAAATACCCTGACCTGACAGGTAAGGTAGCTGAAAAGGCACTGGTGTCTGCCGACATTACGGTAAACAAGAATATGGTTCCGTTCGACAGCCGTTCTGCTTTCCAGACTTCCGGTATCCGTTTGGGTACTCCTGCCATTACTACCCGCGGTGCAAAAGAAGATTTGATGCTGGAAATTGCAGAAATGATTGAAACCGTACTCTCTAACGTAGAAAACGAACAAGTTATTGCAGATGTCCGCGCACGTGTTAATGCCAAGATGAAGGAATATCCGCTGTTCGCTTACTAAATTGAAAGATGATAGTTTCTTATAACAGATATTATATAGGTTAAAAGGGGGTTAGAAGATTCTTTATAGTCTCTTGTCCCTTACTCCGTATAATTTTCGATAAAGAATAAAAAGAACAGGCTGCGCAATGTTCATCTGAACTGCGCAGCCTGTTCTTTATTCTTATTTCCAGTTTATGAAAGTCCCTCTATGTTTCCATCCACAATGTCGATGTGTTCTGCTTGGGGCACTTTAGGCAAGCCCGGCATACGGAGTATTTCGCCTGCAATGGCAACAAGCATTTCCGCACCGTTATTGATGACGATGTCCTTGATATGGAACTCAAAGTTGTTGACCGCACCGTATATTTTCGGATCGGCAGAGAAAGAATATTGTGTCTTGGCTATGCAGACGGGATAATGTGCAATACCCATTTCCTCAATGAGTTTCATCATTTTGCGTGAAGCGCTGCTGTAAGTCACCACACTTGCTCCATACAGGTTACAAGCCACTTTCTCTATTTTCTGTTGTACGGTATCTGTTTCCTCATAAGTGTACTGCAACAGAGCAGAGGGCTTCTTTTCAATCGTATCTACCACAAGATTTGCTAAATCTATGGCGCCCTCGCCCCCCTCGGCAAAAGCGTTGTTGATGGCAAACCCCACCTTTAGTTCTTCTTCACAATGACGACGGATAGCTTCTACCTCCTCATCCGTATCGCTGGCAAAACGGTTGAAAGCAACGACGACCGTCTGCCCGAAATAGCGTAGGTTACGAATATGCTTGTCAAGATTTCCAAACCCTTCTTTCAACCCTTCCATGTTAGGTTCTTTGATGCGGTCAAGACTGACGCCGCCATGCATCTTCAATCCCTGTGCAGTGGCGACTATGACAGTCAATTTGGGTTGCAAGCCACTTTTGCGGCATTTGATATTATAGAATTTCTCTGCTCCCAAATCTGCACCGAAGCCGGCTTCTGTCACTACGTAGTCACCAAACGTCATTGCCATTTTAGTGGCAAGAATCGAGTTACAACCATGCGCTATATTTGCGAACGGCCCACCATGCACAAATGCAGCCGTTCCTTCGGTGGTCTGCACCAGGTTGGGATGAATGGCGTCTTTCAGTAATACAGTAATAGCACCTGCAACTCCTAAATCTTTAACAGTGAATGGTTTGCCTTCAAAGTCAAAGCCGAGTATTATGTTTTCGATACGCCTGCGAAGGTCTTCCGTATCTTTTGACAGACAGAGAATTGCCATAATTTCCGATGCAGGCGTAATATCGAAGCCGGACTCCATAGTAACGCCGTTGGTACGTGGTCCGAGACCGGTAACGATGCTGCGCAAAGAACGGTCGTTTACATCGAGCACACGCCGCCAGATAATTTCCTTCAGGCCGAAACCGTCTGCCTGATGCTGATAAATATAGTTGTCCAACAAAGCGGAAATCATGTTATGCGCAGAGGTGATGGCATGGAAATCGCCTGTGAAATGTAAGTTTATTTTCTCCATTGGAAGAACCTGTGCATAGCCACCGCCTGCCGCCCCTCCTTTCATGCCGAAACATGGTCCAAGTGAAGGCTCGCGTAAGGCTACAATGGCTTTCTTTCCGATCTTATTAAGTCCTAATGCCAGACCGATAGAAACGGTTGTTTTGCCAATACCCGCCTTGGTTGCCGTAATGGCGGTCACCAGAATCAGATTACTCTGTTTTACCTTTTCCTCATCAATCAGTTGCTCAGGAATCTTGGCGATATAACGACCATAGTTCTCTACTTCTTCGCGAGGAATACCCACACTCTCTGCAACCTGCTTTATCTTCTTCAGTTCTATACTGCGCGCTATTTCAATGTCTGATTTCATACAGGGTCTTTTCTTTAAATAACAACTTTGATTTTTGAAAGTTGCAAAAGTACGAAAAATCCATTACTACTCCATCAGTTTGCCCAGTTTCTTCAACAAACTTCCTTTGCTGTAACCGGACCACATTTCCACAACCTCTCCCTCTGATGATAAAAACACATAGCGGGGAATAGCCCCTGAACTGTATTTGGCATACAAGCCATGATTACCTTTCAAGTCATTCAAGTTCCACCAGCAGATATCATGATGCCGAGAGGCTATCTCCCAATTAGTCTTGTCGTCAATGCTCAAACTTACCAACACTAAACGTCCCTCATATAACCTGCTGATTTCCTTCATCTCCGGCAATGCCATGAGACAGGGACCGCAACCACGACTCCAAAAATCGATTAGAACAGGTTTTCCTTTAAAGTCGGACAACCGATGTACATTGCCCTGCAAATCATACAAGTCACCGTCTGCCGCTTTTGCTTTGACAGAAACCGTTTGCACCGATGATAAATAAGACTGAATATCCAAAGCCTGCGATGTCTGGCGTTGTTCATCAGTAAGCCTGCCGTAAAGTTCTTCCACCTCCTTGCGATAAGGATAATCTTTCGTGTATTTTACTCCCAACGCCAGACTCATAAGTTTCATCATCCACACCTCTTCCACCGGCAATTGCTTCATGCGTTCTATCACATTGGAATCTATACGAACCTCCAACCTGTTTTCTATTCTTTCCAAACTATCAAGCATGGCCATCATCTTGGCTTTTTCCTCCTTGGATTCCTCTCTTTTGTAAGCACGCATAAGTTTCTTTTGTTCCCAAGAATTCATTTGGAGAAGGTTCAACAACGGACGTGAGTCTTTCACAAAAAGCTGCCATATTTTCTGTTGTGGCACATCACTTTCCACTTGCCAAGTATAAATGTTCATGTCTTCACCCGTCAAGCGGATATGCGAACCAGCCTTTGCCCATAAGCTCAATCCCATACTGTATAAGTTTCCGTCACGAATAAGCAGACTTAAAAGGGTTGTACCTGTACCCGAAACAGGTACTTCAAAACGAAAGCTATCTCCCCGCAACGTATCTACGGCAATACTGCTCCCCACACTTCCTTCCATTTGAAACAGATTTAAACAAACCCCTTGTTTCACGTTTTTCACTTTCCCTTCAATGACAAAAAGATTTTGTGCCTGCGCTCCAAAGCTCAGCAGTAACAAGGATATACAGCCAATGATGCTCCAAAGATTCGTGTTTCTCATGATTTTCTTTTTAATGATATGTTCGTATTGCGTATAAAATTAATAAAGACTATTTGCAATTATGAGATAAACGCATCTTATTTATTCTTCTTTAACCAAGCTGTAGCTCTGTGATTATCTTGAAAAAGCATTATCATTTGAATCGTGACGTATCCACTCCTTCCCTTTGTTTTTCTTTATATCCGCCGAATTTATACGTAAACGACACTCCGAATTCACGAAAACAAGAATAGTGATTGGTCACGTTCTGGGTTTGAAAACGGATGCGTGGCGAAATCTGTCCTGTTTCAAATATATCGTTGCAATACAGATTCAGGATTGCTTTTCCTTTGGCAAAGCCATAGCGTAAAGCGGCATTTACATTGCCCGATGTAGGCAGATCATAAATACCCTGGATTGCCTTGCTATGTACAAATCCGGTGACGGTCAGTTTCAAGTCCGGCCGGGTGGAAAGGGTGAAAGTGTTATTCATTTGGGCGATGCCGTAACACTGCTTGCGATTGAAAGGAATATCCCAAAAGTCATTATCTTTCTCATGATGCCATATCCCGATAAGCGTCAGGCGGGAGTTAAACCAATTCTTTATCTTAAATGGAACTGATGCCTGTATTCCAAACTTTTGCTGATAATCAAAATTCAGGTATTTATAGATTTCAACCAGACGTTGCGAAGACTGATAAAGCGTCTGCACCGAATAGTCTTTGGTGTGGCTGAACCAAGTGCTGAAGATATATTTGCTTTTCAAGACATAGTTCAATTTGAACTCATAGCTTTGTGCAGGTTTCAACAGAGGGTTACCATGAATTTCGGAATATCCTCCGCCCACATAAGAAACAGCGTCCTGCACAGCCCAATAGTCGGGATAGTCCTTATCACTGCTTAAAGCAAGTTGCAGAATATGTCCGGGTGCAGGCATATAGTTCAGATTGATGGTAGGATACCAATCCCACTGATTCCAAACGGGTGTCTTATAGCGTTCTATGGCCAGGGATGCATCCAGTGAGAGCTTGTTGCCAAAGCTTTTGCTGAAGCCGGTATAGACATTCAACGTCTCTTCCCGCTTGCGGGACTTCATGTTGCTGAGATTGCCAGTGCTATTCTCACTCGCTGCCGATGAAGCAGTGTCTCCGCTTCCCAACTGCTCTCCTGTCTCCGGATCATAGTAGTATTGATAGCTGTTATCGGTACTGGTGGTGTAGACAATGCCGTAGTTCAACGCCCACCCCTTATTCAGATTGTGTTCCTGTGCCAGAAACATTTTCCAACGATTGATGCGTTGGCAGTCTTGCGTAAAGAAGTTGAGTTCATCACTGTCCAACAGGCGGCTATTCAGCAGTTGGTCGGACGGGGAACGGTAGTAAGTCAGCTCCACACCGGCTTGCAATCCGAACGGGGTACGATAGTCCAGACGGCCGTTGTGAAGCCAGCCGGTGCTATTGCTTAAAGTGGTGGACCGCTGCGAGCCGTTGATGTTCATCCGGCTGTGATACGTCTGGTAGTTGCCGTTGTAGACAAAACTCAACTGATGCTCTTTGGCAATATTATAATCGGTCCCCACCCGGAAGTCATGCGTGTGCGAACGGCCCACCTTCACCTCGCCGGTTTTCATCGGGTGCACCGAGCCGTCCGCTAAAGTGTGCATGGCATCTTTGTCTGTCGTATTGTAAGTACGCCCATGTTTGTGTGAGTAAAGAAAATCTATTGAGAATTTATTTCCGTTATATAACATGCTGGCACGTTCTTCAAAGTTTTCGTAGTGTTTCTGATTGTATTTGGCGTAAAGTTCACCTTGCCAGGAAGCAGGGCCGTCTGTGGTTTGCTTCAACTGCACGTTGATAAGGGCTCCACGCACTTGATAACGGGCAGGCGCATTATACATCACTTCGGCTTTTTCTATCCGGCTTGCAGGGATGCTCCTCAGCAAAGCATAAAGCTGTTCGGTGCTGAGGGTGGTTACTTTTCCATTCAGAACGACGGTGACTCCCTGTCCTGCCAGTTGCAGGCCGCCGTTCATTTCGGTTACGCCGGGAAGTTCCTTTACGGCATCATAGGCATTGTCCACAGGCAGATCATGGATAAGGCGCGGCAAGTCATAGACCAGTTTGCCCTGCGAGGCTTTCACTACGGGCCGTTCGCCGGTTATCATCACTTCGGGCAGACTCTGGTAAATACTGTCCAGACGTGCATCCGAGGTTATGATACTGTCGGCGCTGAGCGTACGTTCTTCGCCGGTGTTTTCTTGTGCGAAGATGCCGGTGCTTAAAAAGCAGATAACTGATAATAGATAGAATCGTTTCATTGTATTTGATAGTTTAAATTCATTCTTTGTGTTGAAACCTTTTTCATTCTCTGTGTTGAAACCTCTGCAAAGTACGGCATTAGCAACGTAACTCTGTGTTATCACCGGCTTACCGAGTGTTATCTACTGTTATCAGAAGTGTTATTTAGTCTTATCGCATGATGCAGCGCACAATATAACTCCTTATATTTGTCTGCACAATTAATAAAGCAGCAACCATGAGACTACCTTTGAAATATATTGCCGTACTCGTCATCCTCTCTTTGGCGGGCATATTCTCTTATCAGGCCTACTGGCTTGGCGGACTGTACCGCACCATGCGCAACGACATGGAACGTAACATCATAGAAGCCATGCGCATGAGCGACTACAATGAAATGATGCTGCGTGTGGAGAAACTGCGCAAGGACAGCACCGATCATGGAGAGGTAAGTGTATCTGCCGGATTCGAGAAAGACGGAATAGAAAGCAAGGCCTACGTGCACAGCACCACCAGCATCGACCGCAACGGCCGGAAAGAGCAGTCCACTACCCGGCAGGTCATAACCCATAATGCCACCGCTGTCCCGGACTCCGGCAACGTACTTTTTATCGAACAAAGAAAAGGACGCAACGAGGCCCAATGGCTGAACCCCGATGCCGCCCAAAAGAAACTGGAGGCAGCCGTAAAAGACACCGGTAATTCCCCCAAAGCCGCACTGAGAGCAAAAGGCGGGCTGGATATGATTCTACGCGACCAAAACAGCATGCTGGAACTTGCCACATATTTTCAGCGGGGACTGCACTCCGGACTGGACGTCATTTCCGATCCCGATGTCCATGTGTACGACAGCCTGCTAACCCTCCAGCTGAAAGAACGGGGCATCACACTGCCCCACCGTCTGGAACATATCTACACAAGCGACAAAAGTTCGCCTCATATATTCGTAGACACACTTGCCGTTGTGAGCACTGCCGGATATGTTCCTGGCCCCGAAGCCAAGCAATACAACTACGCCTTCGACCTTAATACCCACCAAAGCTACCGGCTTTGGATGGAACCCGTCACGCAATTGGTCTTGAAACAGATGTGGGGAATTCTGGCTACCTCGTTCGTTATCCTGATTATCCTCAGTTTCTCATTCTGGATACTCATCCGCACCATCTTGCGGCAAAAGACACTGGAAGAGATGAAAAGTGATTTCACCAACAATATCACCCATGAGCTGAAAACCCCTATCGCCGTAGCCTATGCCGCCAACGATGCTCTGCTGAACTTCAATCAAGCAGAAGAAAAGACACAGCGCGACAAATATCTGCGCATCTGCCAAGAACAGTTGCAACGGCTCAGCGGACTTGTGGAGCAGATACTGTCCATGAGCATGGAACGCCGCAAGACCTTCCGTCTGCATCCGGAAGTCTTGTCTATGGCAGACATTCTTGAACCGCTCATCGAGCAGCATAAGCTGAAATCCGAAAAGCCTGTCCACATCTTGACAAAGATCGAACCCGCCGGACTGACTCTCACCGCAGACCGCACGCATTTCAGCAATATCATCAGCAACCTGATTGACAACGCCATCAAATACTCGTATGAAGAAGCTGAAATCAGCATTTGTTGCCGACAAATCACCTCCTCGGAACAGGGGGACTGCGTTGAAATTTCTATCAGCGACCGGGGAATCGGTATCGCTCCCGAAAAGCAAAAGCATATATTCGATAAGTTCTACCGCGTTCCCACCGGCAATCTGCACGATGTGAAAGGCTACGGCCTCGGCCTGTTTTATGTCAAAACCATGACCGAGAAGCATGGTGGAAGCGTATCGGTGAAAAGTGAACCCGGCAAAGGAAGCACTTTCACCGTAAGGCTGAACAAGTAGCAAAGAGTATGGGGATATACGGCATATAACGCATAAAGACAAAAAGCATCCCATAGGGAACCAACAGTTGCACTAAAGGATACTGACAGTTTTCCTTGTTGAAACTGCGAGTTTCAACCGTTAGAACTGCGAGTTTCAATGGTAAGAACTGCGAGTTTCCACCTTTGAAACTGATAGCGTCAAAGGTGAAACCGGTTTTCTCCTTAGGAGCAATAGTAATAAGCCTGTCAGGCAGAAAAAATAAAGAGTATGGATAAAATAAAAGTTCTATTAGTTGAGGATGAAGAAACCCTTGCGATGATTATTAAAGACACACTGGAAGGGCAAAACTTCATTATAAACACCGCTACCGACGGCGAAGAAGGATTGCGCCTGTTCTTCGACCTGCGTCCCGATGTACTTGTGGCAGACGTTATGATGCCCCGCATGGACGGTTTTGAAATGGTGCGCCGCATCCGCCAGACGGATAAGTATACCCCGGTGCTTTTCCTTACGGCTCGTTCCGCCATCAATGATGTTGTAGAAGGCTTTGAGCTCGGTGCAAACGATTATCTGAAAAAGCCCTTCGGCATGCAAGAGCTGATTGTCCGCATCAAAGCGCTGGCGGGAAAGGCTTTCAACTTCACAGAAAGCACCCCCAAAGAAACCACCGGTTTCGAAATAGGCGATTATCGATTCAACTCCGTCACACAACGCTTGTCGTATGTAGGAACCGGTGCAGCGCCACATGCCGCTACTGAAGTGGAACTCTCTTACCGGGAGTCGGAAATACTGAAACGCCTTTGCGAAAACCGAAACCGGGTAGTCAACACCCAGAATGTTCTGCTGGATCTTTGGGGAGACGACAGTTTTTTCAACTCCCGCAGCCTGCACGTTTTCATAACCAAGTTGCGCCATAAACTCGCGCTGGACGAGCGAATACGCATCGTAAACGTACGCGGGATAGGATACAAACTGATAGTATAAAGAAAGAGAAATAATATAAAGAAATTTCGGAAAATTATGGGAAAGGCTTATCTTTGTCTAATACGTATGGCACGCAAAGTGTAAAAACATAATCTGAACAAAGCTATGAAACAAGTTTGTCTTTTTATCATCGCGTTATTTGCGGGAAGCATTTCACTGTATGCCCAAAGTGAAGCACAGGGTGACAGTATCCGTTCCCATGTCCTGCCCGACGGCACTCCGCCCGAAGGTGCGCTTATGCCTGAGGTGAAGAATTATGACGGTTTCCTGTTGGATATGAGCCTGTTGAAGATGGAGGCTCCCCGCCTGCCTGAATTTACGCTGGAAATACCGGATGCAAGCAAGGATTACAGCAGAATGTTCCGTCTCAATCCAAATGCTACCTACTCGCAAGGGCTCTCCAATGTCTTTTCGCTTACTAACTCCACCGTTTACAGCATGAACCCCTTCGGACTGTCCGGATTCTGGTCGTCACCGGAAAACCTGCAAATGGGAAGTTTCAGGCTGAAAAACGGAATGCGCATCAACACCTATGGCGAATACGACAAAGACGGCTGGAAAGTTCCCAACCACTCGGCATTGCCCTGGGAAAAGAACAACTTTAAGGGAGCATTCGAAATGAAATCTTCCAACGGTGCGTTCGGCATACGCATCGAAGTGCAACAAGGGAACAGGACACCGTTCTAAAGCATAAGCTCCGGTTCTGCCAGTCCTTTCTCCTTACGGTACATGTGCACCATCTCCAGAATAATGTCCCCGTACTTCTCCAACCCTTTCTTCCCAAAATAGGGAACGCGGATAAGCATCGCCTTGTCTGCGGGCAGTAGATTGCTGATACCCAGGATGGCCTTTTGCTGGATAACCGTATAGACAGGCACTCCCATTCGGAACGCTTCGGAATTTCGCCATTCCACCAGCCTGTCGTAGAGCTCAGGATGCAGTACATCCGAAATTTTTTGAGTGGCAGCGGCCTTTGCCTCTTGCCTTTTCCGTTCTTGTATATTTCTCTCCACAGTCTCCAGCATACCTCTCCGCTTCAAATCTTCTTTTCCGGAAATAACCCGTTCGCCGATAGACAATACCGCTTTCTGCCTTAAAAAGTCGGCTGTATGGAAGCCGTTCTCTATGACGTAAGCCAAAAGGTCGTCTTTCTGCAGGAAAATAGTATTCAGTTCTTCTTTTGCCTTGCTCAGTTGTTTCTTCAGCTCCTTGTTGTCTGTGGCAAGAACATGATCTCCTATCAATGCAAGATACTGCGGTTCCATTTCTTTCTTAAAGTATTTGGCTCCCGCTACAATTCTCTCCTGCAATGTTTTGTCCGTAGCATAGTTCTGTGCAGCGTCAATCAAACGGTTGTATTGCATACCGAACTTCTGCGCCACTTTTATCACCTTTTCGCGAAAACGCTCCATTTCCTCTTTGTATGCAGTCAACTGGTTGGGATAGAGCTTATAGAGATGTTCATCAATCAAGCGCACATAATGTTGCAATACCTGTTCCAGTGGCTGGAAATCGAACAATCCCGTCAGGAGCTCGTGGAAATAAGCCCGTTGCAATGAATGGAAACGTTGCTCGTCCGGTTCGTTCCTGCGGGCTGTCTCCGTAAACCGGTCTACCTCCCGATCGCTGATGACGGCTCTTGCGGAAAGCGGCGCACTGAGCACCAGCCCCTCCAACGTCTTGCAACGGCTCAACGCCACATACGTCTGCCCATGCGCAAAGGATGAACTGGCATCGATAATGGCGCGTTCAAACGTGAGTCCCTGACTCTTATGAATGGTAATGGCCCATGCCAGCTTCAAGGGGAATTGCCGGAAAGTGCCTTCTATATCTTCTACGATCTCCTTGCTTTCCTCATCCAATACATACTTGGCATTTGCCCATTCCTCTTCCTGCAGCAGGAAGTCCTCGCCGCTATCCTTGGCACGCACCTCAATGCTACTTGCGGATACTACGGTCACTTCACCAATCATGCCATTATAGTAGCGATGCTCGCCGGACGAATCGTTCTTCACAAACATCACCTGAGCACCTTTTTTCAGTTCAAGAACCTCATCCGTAGGATATGAATATTCGGGAAACTTCCCGTCTATCGTGGCACGAAAGGCATAGGAACGTCCCGGAAGCTGTTCCAGCTCGTAATTGTTGATGCGTTGCGCCTGATAGTTATGGGTCACCAGACGGATATAACCCTCTTCTTTGCGGGGTTGAAAATCGGGAAGACAACGACGGTTCAACGCTTCCAGCACTTGCGAATCGCAATGGTTTTCACGAATACGGTTCAACAAATCCAAAAAGACTCCGTCATTCTGCCTGTATACGGTCTTAAGCTCGATAGTGCAATATTCCGTCTGCTTCAAAGCCAGGCTGGAGAAGAAATAAGGAGTATCGTAATACTTCTTCAGCATCTGCCACTCCTCCTCCTTCACTACGGGAGCCAACTGCTGCAAATCGCCGATCATCAACAGTTGCACGCCACCAAACGGCTTGTGGTGATCGCGGTAACGGCGAAGCATCTCATCCACCGCATCCAGCAAGTCGGCACGTACCATGCTGATCTCATCGATCACCAGCAAGTCCATGCTGCGTATTATATTGATTTTCTCTTTGCCGAAACGGAAACGGTAGGTAGCATTCGTACTGAACGAACTTTCGGGCACATAAGGCGCAAAGGGAATCTGAAAGAATGAATGAATTGTTACACCACCGGCATTGATAGCCGCTATGCCGGTAGGCGCGAGAACCACCATCCGTTTAGGGCTTTCCTGTTTGAGCCTGCGCAAGAAAGTAGTTTTACCGGTTCCGGCTTTGCCTGTCAAAAAAAGATGTGTGCCTGTATTTTCAATGAACTGCCATGCAAGCGCTAATTCAGAGTTTTGCTCCATTATTCTTTCTGTTTATTCTTATGAGTGGTAAAGGTAGTATAAATAAACAAGGGAAAAGACAGATTGGCCGACTGTTTTTCAGGAGAAGCACTGCCGGATATAACAACAAGAGGCTATATCCTTTTGGAATATAGCCTCTTATCACTGTTTCTCTTCGAGAAAATTATTTCATACTGCCACCGATGATATCCAGCAATTCATTCGTAATTGCTTGCTGGCGGCTCTTGTTATACTGCTTCGTCAAATCCTGAATCAATTCATTGGCATTGTCCGTAGCCGCCTGCATGGCAAGCATCCGGGCCGCATGCTCCGAAGTGTTGGAATCCAACAGAACTGTATAAATCTTCTGGCTCAACACTTTAGGAAGAAGTTCTGTTATCAACCGGGCAGCAGAAGGCTCTACGATATAGTCATTATTGAAACTGCTTTTTCCTGCAGTGCTTTCGGTTGCTTCTTCAGCCACCTTATCCAGATTGATAGGCAGATATTCATCCCTCGTCAGAATCTGTGAACCGGTGGACTTAAAATGATGGTAGATCAGTTCTACCTTGTCCACCCGCCCCTCCAGAAACTCTTTCATCAAGGTCCCGGCAAGCTCATAGGCCTGCATGTATGAAGGTTTGTCCGCCATTTCCTGATAACTGCCCTGCGGCACAAATCCCAGCTTTTTTACGGCCTCCTCCACTTTCTTGCCTACGGGATATATCTGAATATTCTCCCGGCCCAATGATTGATACTCTTCCAGCGTGCGCTCCAGCATCTTCGCCACATTGGAGTTGAAAGCCCCGCATAATGACGAATTGGACGAGAACGCCACAATAGCCACCCTCCCCACCGGACGTTCATCGGTATAGGGCGACTCTATCGTAGCATCCGTACTCAGGAAGTTAGTCAGAATCTCATTCAGCTTCCGTTGATAAGGCAGCATATTCTCGATCCGCCCCTGCGCCTTATGCAGCTTGGCAGATGCTACCATCTTCATCGCAGAAGTTATCTGACGCGTACTCTTGACGGAGCTTATTCTATTTTTTACCTCTTTCAGTGAAGCCATCTGATTAAGTGATTAGCGGTTAGTGATTAGTGATTAGCGGTTGGCAGCCGTACATTAATGATTAATGACTTGTGCCGATCGCTATCTACATAAATTGTTTAGCAGTCTTTGCCGCAGTCTCTTCTATTTTCCTGCAGATATTATCATCAATGACGCCTGTCTTCAAAACATTGAGCACTTCCATTTGATAATCTCTTTCAAGGAATTCGAGGAAGCTGTGTTCAAACTCGCTTACTTTATCCAAAGGTACATCCTTCAACAAGCCATGCGTGCCGCAATAAAGGATTGCAATCTGCTTTTCCACAGGCATCGGAGTGTATTGCGGCTGTACCAGCAAACGGGTGTTCTTCTGCCCCTTGTCGATAGTCAATGCAGTTACAGGGTCCATGTCGCCGCTGAATTTGGTGAATGCCTCCAGTTCGCGATACTGTGCCTGGTCTATCTTCAATGTACCGGCCACTTTCTTCATCGCCTTAATCTGAGCATTACCGCCCACACGGCTGACGGAGATACCCACATCAATGGCAGGACGATTACCTTGATTAAAGAGGTTGGTGTCGAGAAATATCTGTCCGTCGGTAATGGAAATCACATTCGTCGGGATATAGGCTGACACGTCGCCCGCTTGCGTTTCGATAATAGGAAGCGCCGTCAATGAACCTCCGCCTTTCACCTTACCTCTCAAACTTTCGGGCAAATCGTTCATCTCGCGTGCCACTTCTTCCTGATTGATGATCTTTGCCGCACGCTCCAGCAAACGGGAGTGCAGGTAGAAGATATCACCCGGATAAGCCTCACGCCCTGAAGGACGGCGCAAAATCAAAGAGACCTCACGATAGGCCACTGCCTGCTTGGACAAGTCATCATAGACAACCAACGCATGGCGGCCGGTGTCACGAAAATACTCACCGATTGCAGCGCCAGCAAACGGAGCATAATATTGCAATGCAGCCGGATCGCCTGCCGTAGCAGCCACAACAATGGTATAGTCCATTGCACCGTATTCACGCAATGTGTTCACGATTGATGCCACCGTTGAACCTTTCTGACCGATAGCCACGTAAATACAATATACAGGATCGCCTGCTTCATAGTTGGCACGCTGATTTATGATAGTGTCGATAGCTATCGCTGTTTTACCGGTCTGACGGTCACCGATAATCAGCTCACGCTGTCCGCGACCGATGGGAATCATTGCATCAACTGCTTTCAAGCCGGTCTGCAACGGCTGGTTCACCGGCTGACGAAAAATAACACCTGGGGCTTTGCGCTCCAACGGCATTTCGCATAATTCACCACCTATCAACCCTTTACCATCCAACGGCGCACCCAACGGATCAATAACACGCCCCAGCATACCTTCTCCCACCATAATGGAAGCAATGCGCTTGGTACGTTTCACCACAAACCCCTCTTTGATCTTATCCGTAGGCCCCAACAACACAGCACCTACGTTATCTTCTTCAAGGTTCATTACGATGGCTTTGATGCCGTTGTCAAATTCCAGCAACTCGTTTGCTTCGGCATTGCGCAATCCGTAGATACGTGCCACGCCATCACTGACTTGCAGCACTGTACCTATTTCGTCCAGTTGAACGCGGGTATCAATTCCTTCCAACTGCTTGCGCAAAATATCGGAGACTTCGCTTACTTTTATATTTCCAGACAACATTTTATTTAGCAATTAATGTTTAGTGATTAATGTTTAGCGATGAATGAGCAGTGTTTAGTGATTAGTGATTAGCTGTACGCTTTGGCACTCCCTAAGCACTAATCATCAATCACTAATCACTGTTATACAATTCTTCTGTTCTTATCAATGAACTGTTGTTTCACTCTCTTCAGCTGAGTAGCAATACTGGCATCCAGGCGAAAATCGTTAATGTCGAATACAAATCCACCTTCAATAGAAGGATCAACATCAGTCTGTAACTCCATTTCAGCATGCAACAAATGGGAGGCACTATTCCGAATACGTTCCCAAACCTCGCGGCTTACGGGTACGGCTGTTGTCAGTTTGGCAATACCAATGTGCCTGTCTTTTCTGTATAAATCCAAAAAGCTCAAGCATATATATTGCAAAAACGACTCACGCCTGTTTTTTAATACCAACATAATGAAACGAGCCAATTCGCGTTCGGCCGGGGCATCACCCACAGTAGCGGCACAGATGAGCGAAAACTTCTCTTGTACCGACAGAACCAGATTCTCCAATGCTGTACGCAAGTCCGGGTGTTTCTCAAAGCTCCGGCTCAACATACGCATTTCTGCATACAGCCTGTCTTCCGTACCCGTACTTTTTGCATACTCCATAAGAGCTTTTGCATATCGCATCGAAACAATTCCTATATCCATTTTTTCTAAAGATTAACGATTAGTGATTGGCCGCCAGCATTTCATCCAACATACGGTCAATCATTTCCATCTGCTCATGCTTTTCGTCCAAGTTACGACGGATAATCTTCTCCGCAATATCTACCGACAGTACAGCGACTTGGCGGCGAATATCACGAATAGCTTCTTCCTTCTCTTGCTGAATCTGCTGTTTTACATCATCCAGTTCTTTCTGTGCAACGGCTTCCGCATGTTTACGTGCCTCGATGATAATCTTGTCACGCTCGTGCATTGCTTCCCGCATGATGCGTCCCTGCTCTTTGTTTGCAGCGGCAATCAAAGCTTCACTTTCCTCTTTCAGTTTGGCGAGCTGGATGTTTGCCTGACGCGCCACCTCCAACGACTGATCTATATAGGTTCTACGGCCTTCCACCATTTTTGTTATGACAGGGAAACCATATTTGGCCAATACCACAAAGACCACACCGAATGAAAGAAGCATCCAGAACAGCAGACCACTATCAGGTAATAACAATGACATAATTTCAATTATAAATTATAAATTAAAAAATTAAACAGGGAAGTATTCTCCCCACTTTTATAAGAAGAATACCAGCAGACACACAACAACTGCCAACAGAGCAACGCCTTCAATCAAGGCAGCGGCAATAATCATGTTCATACGAATATCTCCCGATGCTTCCGGCTGACGCGCAATGGCTTCCATGGCAGAACCTCCAATTTTACCGATACCCACACCAGCTCCAATAACAGCTAAACCAGCACCGAGCGCTGCACCTAATTTACTAACTCCAACCCCTGCCGCAGCAGCTTGTAATAATACAGATAGTAACATAACTTTCAGTTTTTAAATGGTTATTTTATTAATGTTTATATTCTCGATTATCTTATCATTTCATTACTTTCTCTTCCGCTTTCTCCTTATGTTCCTCCTGTGCCAGACCTATAAATACAGCCGACAACATAGTAAACACGTATGCTTGGATAAAGGCAACCAGTAATTCCAACGCGTTCATAAAGATGTTAAACAATACCGAAGCCACTGTCAGCGTTCCATTCAAAGCAGGTCCCATACTTGCCGATATAAATATCAGGCAAGTAAGCACCAACATTGCCATATGCCCTGCCAACATGTTAGCAAAAAGACGGATCATCAATGCAAACGGTTTTGTGAAAATTCCGAAGAACTCTATAAAAGGCATCATAGGCACAGGTACCTTCAACCACCAGGGTACATCCGGCCAGAAAATATCTTTCCAATATGCCTTAGTTCCAAAAATATTAACGGCAAGGAATGTACAGACAGCCAGTACCATTGTGATTGCAATATTTCCGGTGACATTTGCCCCACCCGGAAATATTGGAATCAATCCCATAAGGTTATTTATGAAGATAAAGAAAAAGGCAGTCAGCAGGTAAGGTGCAAACTTACGATACTTCGGACCCACACAGCTCTTTATAATATCATCATTCACCATCATTATAAACATTTCCATGAATCCGATGAAACCACCCGGCGCTGCACTGCCTTGCGGATGCTTACGGTACCATTGCGCTACGCTCAGGATAATGACGAGCAGCAATACGCTATTGATAAGCAATGCTAATGTTACTTTTGTTATAGATATATCCCAGGGGCGCACCTCATTACCGGCGTCATCATATTCTACCAGCTTTCCTTCATATTTACTGCCTTCCGGAGCTATGGAAAAACCTTCATAACTTCCGCCGTTTTCCTCCAAACGGGAAGACAGGAAAGCATGCCATCCTGTTGTACTGCTATATAAAATTACAGGCAAAGGAATAATGACTTGCGTTTCTCCAAAAGCAGTGATGTGCCATTCGTACGAATCGCCAATATGTCCGAATACAATCTCCTTTACGTCCACCGTATTCTTCTCTTGTTCCGCAGGAGTCACATCGTCACGTTGAGCCATGCTGTCAAGCTCAGCCACAAGTCCGTCTTGGGTAACGGGAATACTGTCGGCCTGTACAACAGCAGGTGACAATGCTCCCAGCACCAGCAACGCTCCGGTTAATATGTTACGCAATCGTTTCATTTTCTTTTCTCTTTTTCTTTTTTAACTTCCGGTTGGCTTCAAAAGTGAAGAAAAACCAAGAGTCATAAATCAAATATATCAGATAGTTCACAATAAACGTCAGCAGGAACTCTTTTGCTTCTTCGCGTACTGCAACACAATACACCAGCATTACAATGATAGAAGCAAGCATTCTCATAACACGCATCAACAGATATATCTGCAACATCCGCCCCGGCATCCGATGACGGCAACTTTCGACCATGTTTATCATAAACACGCCAAAAGTCAGAAAGAATATCGGTATCAACGGGTAACCACCGAAATAATGATGCGGGAACACCGAATAGTAAGCCCAACCGCCTATACCTCCTATCAATACAGTCAAGAGCGTTATTTGCCACAAATAGTTCCGTTTTGTAATGCTCACGTCTATATGCAATTTAAGGTTGGAAATCAAAAACTCAGTCCACACAGACCGAAGCTTTGTTATCGTTCATCTCTACAAAACCGCCATGAATATCCTGTACATGTTCTTCTCCGTCCTTTGTCACATAAGACAGCACACCGGCTTTCAACGATGATACAATAGGCGCATGTTTCGGCAGAATAGTAAACGATCCAAGCGTACCCGGCAAAGTAACACTGTCAACTTCACCATTAAAGATCTCCTTATCCGGTGATACAATATCCAAATGCAGTCCTTTCATTTCTTTAATCTATTGAGATTTACTACAAAAACTATTTCTTAGCTTGTTCCAACAGCTTCTTGCCTTTTTCTATCGCTTCTTCAATAGTCCCGACATTCAAGAAAGCCGGCTCGGGCAAGTAGTCCACTTCACCATCCAGAATCATCTTAAAGCCTCTGACTGTATCTTCTATGGAAACCATCGTACCGGGAACTCCGGTAAACTGTTCGGCAACAGCGAACGGTTGGGAAAGGAAGCGCTGCACACGACGTGCACGATTTACCAACGTACGGTCGGCGTCCGAAAGTTCTTCCATACCAAGAATAGAAATGATATCCTGCAATTCTTTATTACGCTGAAGAATCTGCTTCACACGTTGAGCCACTTCATAATGCTCCTGCCCTACAATATGCGGATCAAGAATACGAGAAGTCGATTCCAACGGGTCAACAGCCGGATAAATACCAAGCTCAGTAATCTTACGGCTCAATACAGTTGTTGCATCCAAGTGTGTAAAAGTAGTGGCAGGTGCAGGGTCGGTCAAGTCGTCAGCCGGTACATAAACTGCTTGTACGGAAGTGATAGACCCGTTACGCGTGGAGGTGATACGCTCCTGCATAGCACCCATTTCAGTAGCCAACGTCGGCTGGTAACCTACGGCAGAAGGCATACGCCCCAACAATGCAGATACTTCAGAACCTGCCTGCGTGAAACGGAATATATTGTCAATAAAGAACAATATATCACGTGGTCCATTCGACTCGGATCCCATATCCCGGAAAGACTCCGCTACCGTCAAACCGGATAGTGCGACAGACTGACGTGCACCCGGCGGTTCATTCATCTGACCGAATATCAAAGATACCTGCGATTTAGCCACCTCATTATAATCAACCTTGGAAAGGTCCCAATGACCTTCCTCCATCCCTTTCTTAAATTCTTCACCATAGCGAATCACACCGGATTCAATCATTTCCCTAAGCAAGTCGTTTCCTTCACGAGTACGCTCACCTACCCCGGCAAATACAGAAAAACCGTTTTGTTTCTTGGCAATATTGTTGATCAGTTCCTGAATAAGCACAGTCTTACCTACACCGGCACCACCGAACAAGCCAATCTTACCACCTTTACTGTATGGTTCCAGCAAGTCGATAACTTTGATACCTGTATAGAGCACCTCTTGTACAGTAGTCAAATCTTCAAATTTAGGGGGTTCGCGGTGAATGGGATAAGCACCGGTACGATCCAACTCTTTCATTCCGTCAATAGAGTCACCAACAACATTCATCAAACGGCCTTTAATCTGTTCTCCTATCGGCATAGTAATCGGTCCGCCCAGCGGATAAACTTTCATGCCTCTCTGTAAGCCGTCCGTACTATCCATCGCTACGGTTCTCACTGTGTTTTCACCAATATGCTGCTGCACCTCTACAATCAGCCTCTTACCATGACTCTTTTTTATTTCCAGCGCGTCGTGAATGCTTGGCAGCATCAGTTCTGCCTCCGTACCTTCAAAATAGACGTCTACAACAGGTCCTATAACCTGAGAGATATGTCCAACAATCTGTGACATAAGCAATCTTTTTATATTCTGTTTTCTTAATTATTATCTAGTAAAGTTGTTAGTTGTCGCGTATCATCATCATCCTACTGACCTAGTCGCGTCTTCTGTCATTCAATCTCACTTTCCTCTATTAACATTTACGCCAAGCCATTTGTTCATTCAAAATAGTTACATAAACAACCTCACAAATGTATAAACAAATCAGGTCTAATTGTTCTCCTTAGAAGCTTTTTTTCTATAAATTATACGATTTTGAACGTTTTATACTACAATAAGAACAATCTATTCCATATATAATAACGTTGGTTAACAATTAGTAATGCACCTAATTGAAGAGATTATTCATCCCAATCCATATCTGCATCCGGATTCTTGCCTCGACTGATAAAATCACAATGAACCAAAATATGATGGAAATAGGGAAAGAATCATCTTAGCATAAAAAAATAAGCCTTGTCTCTCGACAAGGCTTATCACAACACAAACACAAAATAAAACACGACAAAACTACTATGCAATCGTACCTGTCTATGCCGGGGAGGCATACGTACTAATTATGGATATTCACATACACATAAGCAGCTTCAGGCTGATTTGCATGTAATAAACAAATGCAGGAACGCATTTGTTTATATCCTATCTGTTAAAAAAAAAGACAAACTCATTTATTCGTCATTGAATACCTCTTTCACGAAGTTTCAACTGCCAATTCCATGCAGAAAGTAAAGTATCTTCAATGCCTACTTCCGCTTTCCAACCTAATTCATTATTAGCCAGTTCAGGATTAGCCCATACTTTCTCAATGTCTCCGGCACGACGACCTACAATCTGATAGTTTAACTTCACACCGGTTGCTTTTTCAAATGCATTGATCAATTCCAATACAGAAAGTCCACGTCCCGTTCCGATATTGAATACTTCCACCTTCTCTTTCTGTTTCTTCTCCAATATGCGGCGGATAGCTACAACATGAGCTTTTGCCAAATCCACAACATTGATAAAGTCACGAATACAAGAACCATCAGGAGTATCATAATCATCACCAAATACACTCAATTTTTCGCGGATACCAATAGCTGTCTGAGTGAGATAGGGTATCAGATTTTGTGGCACACCGTTAGGCAACTCACCAAGCAATGCAGTAGGATGAGCACCGATCGGATTAAAATAACGCAATAAGATAGCATTAATAGGAGCACCAGAAGCAACTGTGTCACGAACAATTTCCTCATTAATTTGCTTCGTGTTTCCATAAGGTGATTCCGCTTTCTTGATAGGCGCCTCTTCCGTTACAGGAAGATGATCCGGCTGACCATATACAGTACAAGAAGAAGAAAACACAATTCCCTCTACCCCATGTTTCGGCATCAACTCAAGTAAGTTTATCAAAGAGACCAAGTTGTTACGATAATAAAGCAACGGCTTCTCCACCGACTCTCCCACAGCTTTACTTGCTGCAAAATGAATAATCGCTTTAATGCCTTTATATTTGGTAAACACAGCGTCAAGACCGGCGTAGTCCAAGCAATCCAACTTTTCAAAAACAGGACGGATGCCTGATACCTTTTCAATGTTGTCAACAACATCTGCGCTGGAGTTTGATAGATTATCGATAATGATAACTTCATAACCTGCGTTCTGAAGTTCTACAACAGTATGAGAACCAATATAGCCGGTTCCACCTGTAACCAAGATTTTTTCTTTCATATTAAAATAGATAATTTAGCTTTTAGGTTATCATTAGGCTACAAATGTAAGGAAATAAATTCAGAATATATACAGATAGACAAAAAAAATGAACCAAACATTACTCTATTCCGACTGTGTTCGATAACTCCAACAATAAAAAAAGCGGAGAAACCACTCTCTCATTTTATAAAGAGAATAGCTTCTTCGCTTTATCTTAACTGATTAAGCCTACCTTATATCTTAACTACACCGGAGAAGCCCATAAATGCCATAGCCAGCAAACCGGCAGTAATCAGGGCTATCGGAGTTCCTTGCATACCTTTCGGTACATTCACCAGACTCATCTGTTCGCGCAATCCCGCAAAGAGTGTCAATGCCAGACCAAAACCAATAGCAGTAGAGAATGCATAAACCACGCCTGTCAGCAAATCATAATCTTTCTGGATAACGAGAATAGCCACACCAAGAATACAACAGTTTGTCGTGATCAGAGGCAAAAACACGCCCAATGCCTGATATAAAGAAGGAGATACTTTCTTTAAGATAATCTCTACCATCTGTACCAATGCGGCAATCACAAGAATGAAAGTGATAGTTTGCAAATAACCTAAATTGAAAGCATCAAGCACATACTTCTGGATGAGGAACGTCACAATTGTTGCAATAGTAAGCACGAATGCCACTGCTGCCGACATTCCCAACGCAGTCTCCACTTTCTTGGATACTCCCAAAAACGGACAAATACCCAAGAATTGCGACAACACAATGTTATTAACAAAGATTGCCGAGATAAATATCAATATATATTCCATAATATCAATTTATGAATTACAAGTTATGCTTTCTTGAAACTGTTGACCAATGCAATGAGGTATCCCAAAGCAATGAATGCACCCGGAGCAAGGACAAAGACCAACATACCGTATTCTTCGGGAAGAATAGTAAGGTTGAAAATCTTGCCTGTACCCAAGAACTCGCGAACAGCACCTAATAAAGTCAATGCAATAGTAAAACCTAATCCCATGCCCAGACCGTCAAAAAACGATGCCATCGGATTATTCTTAGCAGCAAACGCTTCGGCACGCCCCAATACAATACAGTTTACTACAATCAGCGGAATGAACAAACCTAATGTTGCATAAAGAGCAGGAACATAAGCCTGCATCACCATCTGCAATAATGTAACGAACGATGCGATTACAACTATGAAAGAAGGGATACGTACCATGTCCGGAATTAAGTTCTTTATAGCAGAAATTACTACATTAGAACAAATGAGCACGAACATTGTAGCCAATCCCATACCCATACCATTGATAGCAGACGAAGTAGTGCCTAACGTAGGACACATACCAAGCAGGAGCACAAACGTAGGATTCTCTTTAATAATCCCGTTCATCAACACTTTAAAATTATTCATATCTCTACTCCTTTCTTATTTAGCACTGACAGAATCAGTGAGTTCAACTTTAATAGTAGCTCCCGTAGCGCCATCAGCCGTATTTTGACCGGCATATGCTGCATATGCAACATTTACAGCATTCAGAAAAGCACGTGAAGTAATGGTCGAAGCCGTAATAGCATCTACCTTACCGCCATCTTTACTTACAGTTAAAGAGGCTTCACCGGGATTCATACCTGTAATATCTCCCTTATTTCCTTTCTTGAACCAATCGGCTGCTTTGGAACCCAACCCCGGAGTTTCTGCATGTGATAACAAAGAATAATCAATAATCTTACCTTCTGCATCGAAACCAACCAATACCTTCAGCTCACCACCGAAGCCCATAGAAGTCGCCTCGACAGCCGCACCAATGAATTTGCCTTCTTTGGTAGCTGGATATACAGAGTATTCAACACCGTTCACCTCTTGAGTTTTCTTGTCTGCAATCGGATCATTGTCAAAACCCGGAACGACTGCACTTACTGCATCGCTCAGCGTTTTAGCATTAGCTTGCGCAATAGGCTCCTTTGTCAGTTCGTTTACATAAGCCAGCAGTGCTACGGAAATAGCAGTAACTCCCGTAAGTACCAGCAACATATTCTTTAAGGATGATTCTAACTTTTTCATTTCTTCTTCGCTACCTCCCCAAAGCGTTTAGGTTTAACATATGTGTTAATCAGCGGAGTGAACGCATTCATAATCAGAATAGCGAACGACATACCTTCAGGATATGCGCCGAACAGACGAATAACGACTGTCAGCAGACCGATGCAAACACCGTAAATCAACATTCCTTTATGGCTCATCGGAGAAGTAACATAATCTGTGGCCATAAAAACAGCACCCAGCATCAAACCGCCCGACAGCAATTGTACTACCGGAGACACATAAATTTCCGGATTAACCAAATACATGATACCGGAAAAAACAAATACTGTACCCAAGATAGCAACAGGAATATGCCATGTAATAATTTTCTTCCATAACATATAGGCCAGTCCCAACAACAAAGCCAACGCACTGACTTCACCCAAACAACCGCCATTGTTACCAATCAGCAAATCGAAAGATGCAGGAAGATCACTTAAAGACATTCCGGGAGCACCGTTTATAACGCCTTTCATAATAGCCAGCGGTGTGGCGGCCGTAGTAGCATCCGTATATGCAGTCAACTGTCCGACAGCCGGCCATGTTGTCATCTGTACAGGAAAAGAAAGCAACAGGAATACACGTCCTGCCAATGCCGGGTTAAAAGGATTACAACCTAAGCCACCAAAAGACATCTTGCCTACACCGATAGCAAACAAAGCGCCCAAAATGATAATCCAGATAGGAAGGTTGGAAGGTAAGTTAAATGCTAGCAACACACCTGTGATAATGGCAGAACCATCACAGATAGTTGTAGTTTCTTTTTTCATCAGGAACTTGCCGATAGCCCATTCAAAGAACAAGCAGGCTGCTACGGATGTAGCCGTAACAATCAGCGCACCCAGTCCGAAAAAGTAAAGCGACACAAGAAATGCAGGGATCAATGCTATAAGCACGCCATACATATTCTTCTTTACGCTGTCACCGCCATGAACGTGGGGCGAAAGGGATACGATTAATTTATTCATAAGATTATATTAAATTAAATCTTTCATTTTTTTACTTGACGTGCACGTATCATCGCTCCCACTTTACCTTTACCCAAACGGATGTAATCCAGCATCGGACGGTTAGAAGGACAAGTGAACTGGCATGAGCCACACTCGATACATGACATGATATCTTCTTTCTCTACTCTTTCAAAGTCTCCATGAGCCGATACAGTAGCAAGCAAATAGGGTTCCAGTCCCATCGGACAAGCAGCTACACATTTAGCACAACGGATACATGGTTGTACCTCACCGCGTTTAGCCTCTTTATCGTTCATAATCAGAATACCGGAACTACCCTTAGCTGTCGGCACATCTGTATTTATCAAAGCTTTACCCATCATCGGACCACCGCCGATAATCTTCCCCGTATCTTCAGGCAGACCGCCACAAGCATCAATCAATTGTTTCATCGGCGTACCGATACGAGCCAAGAAGTTGGAGGGGTGAGATAAAGACTTACCAGTTACGGTAATGACACGCTCAAACAAAGGTTTATTCTTCTGTACAGCCTGATATACGGCAAATGCAGTACCAACGTTCTGAACAACTGCACCGGTAGAGATAGGCAATGCACCGGCAGCAACCTGACGATTGATGACAGCATCAATCAGTTGCTTTTCGCCACCTTGCGGATATTGAACTTTCAAAGGAACAACCTCGATGCCTGCATAACCGGAAGCCACTTTCGTCATTAACTGAATAGCATCAGGCTTATTATTCTCAATACCGATAAATGCCTTATTCACTTTTACAGCTTTCATCAATATGGAGACACCTACCATTATTTCTTCGGCATGCTCCAACATCAATTGATGATCGGCAGTCAAATAAGGTTCACACTCCACTGCATTAATAATCACACATTCTGCCTTAAATGCAGGCGGCGGACACAACTTAACCTGTGTAGGGAAACAAGCGCCTCCCAACCCTACGATACCTGCATCCGCAATTTTCTTCACAATCTCCTCGGCTGTCAGATTACATTCTTTCACCAATGTCTCGGTACGGTCAATACTTTCTTCCCATTCATCTCCTTCTACATCAATGAAAATGGCAGGCTTTGCGTATCCGCTGGCATCTACAACAGTGTCAATTTTAGCGACCTTGCCGCTGACAGACGAATGAATAGCAGCCGATACGAAGCCACCGGGTTCGGCAATCTTTGTACCTACTTTCACAACATCACCCTTGGCTACGATAGGCTTAGCAGGAGCTCCAATGTGCTGCCCCAGCAAGATAACAGCTTTTGCCGGAATCTCCGCCTGTACGATAGGCTGATGTGCTGAAAGTTTATTTTCGTGTGGATGAACTCCACCGATTGAAAATGTCTTCAACATACAATTCTGTATTTTAGTCGTTTAATTACTTTTAATATTATGCCTCTGCTTTCGGAGCTTCTCCTTCTGTTTTGGGTTTACGTGGAGGGAAGTTGAGTGCGATAATTGTACCTTGCGGACAAACTTCCTCACACTTACGACAAGATTTACACTTATTTGGATCAATATACGCCAAATTATTTTCCAGTGTAATCGCTTCGAAAGGACATACTTTCACACACTTACCACAACCGATGCAAGCTACGGTACAAGCCTTACGTGCTACGGCACCCTTATCCTTGTTTACGCATTGCACGTACACACGACGGGATTTCTTACCTTGAGGACGAATTTCAATGATGTTTCTCGGACAAAGCCTTGGCGCATGCACCACAAGCAGTACATTTAGACTCATCTACTTCAGGAAGTCCTGTTTCCGGGTTCATATGGATAGCGTCAAACTGACAAGCGGTTACACAGTCTCCACAACCCAGACAACCAAAACTACATCCCGTTTCACCACCGTAAAGAGAAGCTGCAATAGCACAACTCTTTGCACCGTCATATTGATTGACGCGAGGACGGTTGGCACATGTTCCGTTACATCTCACCACTGCAACCATAGGTTCGGCAGTAGCAGCATCCAATCCCAAAATTTCAGCAACCTTCGTCATAACGGGTTGTCCCCCTACCGGACAAAGCTTACCTTCGAGTGAACCTGCTTTGACACAAGCGTCTGCAAAGCCACTACATCCCGGGTAACCACATCCACCGCAGTTTGCTTGAGGCAGCACAGCTGCCACTTGTGCAATTCGCGGATCTTCATACACAGCAAATTTCTTAGAAGCAACATAAAGAATAGCGGCTGATACCAACGCTATAGCTCCTAATGAAATTACTGCAATCAGAATTACATTCATAAATTAGTTGTTTATTAATTATTTGTTTTATGTATTAGTTAGTTCATTGGTTTGACCGAAAAAGAGAACTTCTTCCTCAATTGCGATTTATTCAGCCACAGTACATAATAATAAGGTATAAGAAGAGCTAATGAACAGAGTGCGGAACTCAATTCATCATTCCATACAGCCATCAAGACAAAGAGAGAAAAGACTAAGAGCAAAAAAGGAAAAATGAAAGCCAACAGCACTGCCATTGCCCCCATTGACAGCTCACCGATTACCCACACGTGGTCGCCAGGCTGATAAGAAAATGTGCCGTCATTGGTAACGTCAATGATTTTCTCTTTTGTATCGGACGAACTGCAATGTCCCTTGATACTGCATGAAGCACATGCTGATGTCTGAACAATTCTCACTTGAAGATGAGAACCGCTTATGTTTTCCACAATACCCTGATGTTTTATAGTATTCGCCATTTTGCAAAGTGTGCATTACAAATCGCGGCAAATTTACGCATTATTTGCGAACTGCAAGGGATTAGATTGTTTTTTCTGTGTACGCAAACATTCTTTTTCCCGTTTTTAGTGATTTTTCTTTATTTTTTCTACTAAAAACACAAAAAGCGCTCCGCTGTCATCCAACGGAGCGCCCCTCTTGGCCATTAACAATGTATATGGTTACCATTTGTAATTAATACCAAAACTCAACAATTCTTTTAATTGAAAATAGCTATCCCCTTCGGTCGGTTTGGCACTGTCGTCAAAACGAGCATGTACATAGAGCTTAGTGGAAAGATAGCGGTTCAGTACAAAATTTACAGTGTTTTCCCATTCGACACGCGTCCATTCATAGCTGGTCTGAAAATCCAAACGTGAATCTAAGACGATAGAAGGTATGATAGTCCATGAAATCGTAGGTTGCACCTGAGAACCGAAATTATGCTTAACGCACTTACCTTCGTCCAAACCGAACTTCACTTCATCAACTTCTTTGTTGCCTACGTAACGCATCATATAAGTCAATGGAGCTATAAAAACCGATAAATTAAATTTCTTTTTTTTCAATTTGTAGTCCATACCAATACTGGATGCCCAGTCCGCCGGAGCGAAGAATGCAGAAACCAACTCCTCACTATTAGCTTTATAACCATGACAAAATTGAGTTTTAAACTCTGTTGTTATGGTATAGTACCATTTGGATGCGGCCTGAATACCTATTTTACTATAAATTCGAAGTTGGTCGGTGCTTACCAAATAATCATGAAATTCATCGGAAGGAGCAGAACTAAAACCTAATTTAGCATCCAATAAATTCTCCCATTGTACTTTTTCCTTATCATTATAATTGGCAAACAATTGTAGATTGGCAAGCAAAGCATTAGTACTTTCACCACCTTTATACCAATTGTCAGAGATATAGTTTTGCGTAATTTGTAATGAACCGTTTCCACCGGTTACCCACCAGTTGGGTTTCTGTATCACAACTTCCGCATCTTCTTTCACTCCAATTATTTTCTCTTGGGCAAAAAGTTTGGCAACGGAAGGTTTGGAAGAGACTTCCTTTTCAATATTGTCCTTAAATACCTTTGTTTTTTTTATTTCCTTTTCAGTCATTTCCACTAAATCCGGACGATTAACATATGTGTTCATCATCACGCGATCCACAACTCTGTTCGCATTCTCTTTCGATAAAAAGCTCAATGTATCAAACGGCAGAAGTTCTTTCGTCATAGCGGGTACTGTATCCTGTTTTTGAAAAGTCCAGTTAACCTGCGACAAACGCTCCATTGGAGCATAGTAATAAGTAGTAGGAACAAACAAGCGATAGTAGTCCGGATTATATGCAATATAACGTTCAGGAGTAGCCGGATCATTCAAATAATTCAGCACACCAAAATACTTTTCATACAACACAGAGACTGTATCCAACTGATATCCTCCATTATGCGGCTTCAGTTTCAATATCCAGTTTTGACTCCAAATGCCCGACAATGTATCCGCACTTTCTGTTCTAGCCTGCTTCTTTATATCTTTTACAGAAGTTAAAGAATCCTGTGCTATCACCGGAAATGAAAATAGTACGGCAACTAATCCTATTAAAATACGTCTATTCCTCATATATTCTTAAAATCTATATTTGAACGCAAAATTAAACCAAAATGTTCAGATTACAAAAAGAGAGAAGTGAAAGTTTATCAGAACCTTATTATGCATGCATATTCCACTTTTTATAATTGTTTTCACAAAACTGTTATGTACTTCCTCTTTTTTTTCATAATTTTGCGCTTTAATTTTTAGAGAAAACATTTAAAACAGTATAGCTGTGGGAGAAACAAAGTATATTTTTGTCACCGGTGGTGTTGCCTCTTCATTAGGCAAAGGTATTATTTCATCATCCATCGGTAAGTTATTGCAAGCAAGAGGTTATAAAGTAACAATTCAAAAGTTCGACCCGTACATCAATATTGATCCGGGTACACTGAACCCTTATGAGCATGGAGAATGTTATGTAACGGTAGACGGTCACGAAGCGGATCTTGATTTGGGACACTATGAACGCTTTCTGGGTATCCAGACTACCAAAGCTAATAACATTACAACCGGACGCATTTATAAGAGTGTCATCGATAAGGAACGTCGTGGCGATTATTTGGGAAAAACGATTCAGGTTATCCCTCATATAACAGATGAAATCAAGCGTAATGTAAAATTATTAGGCAACAAATATAAATTTGATTTTGTCATTACCGAAATCGGAGGAACGGTAGGTGATATCGAGTCACTTCCGTATTTGGAAAGTATCCGCCAATTGAAATGGGAATTAGGTAAAGACGCGTTATGCGTACACCTTACATATGTACCTTACCTTGCTGCAGCAGGTGAGCTGAAAACAAAACCTACTCAACACTCTGTAAAAGAACTGCAAAGTGCAGGAATTCAGCCTGATGTGCTTGTACTCCGCACAGAACATGAATTGAGCTCCAATTTACGTAAGAAAGTAGCTCTTTTCTGTAATGTTGATGAGAATGCAGTTGTACAGAGCATTGATGCACCGACTATATATGAAGTGCCTATTTTGATGCAAGCCCAAGGACTAGACGAAACCATTTTGAAGAAAATGGGACTTCCTGTTGGCGACACTCCGGGCTTAGGACCTTGGCGTGCTTTCCTTGAACGCCGTCATAAAGCAGAAGCAACAGAACCGGTACACATTGCTTTAGTGGGTAAATACGATTTGCAGGATGCATACAAATCTATCCGCGAAGCTCTTTCACAAGCGGGAACCTATAATGACCGTAAGGTATCGGTAGATTTTGTAAACAGCGAAAAACTGACAGATGAGAATGTGGCTGAAGCATTGAAAGGCATGTCAGGTGTTCTCATCGGACCGGGCTTTGGCGAGCGTGGAATCGCGGGCAAGTTTGTAGCCATCAAATATGCACGTACGCACGATATTCCCACATTCGGAATCTGTTTGGGTATGCAGTGCATAGCTATTGAATTCGCACGCAATGTTTTGGGATACACAGACGCTAATTCACGCGAAATGGATGAAAAGACGCTTCATAACGTCATTGATATCATGGAGGAGCAAAAGTCCATTACCAATATGGGTGGTACAATGCGTTTAGGTGCATACGAGTGTGTATTGCAAGAAGGCAGCAAAGCATTTGAAGCTTATGGTACAGAACATATTCAGGAGCGTCATCGCCACCGATACGAATTTAACAATGCCTACAAAGCCGAATATGAAGCAGCCGGTATGAAATGTACAGGTGTCAATCCGGAGTCCGATTTAGTTGAAATCGTAGAAATTCCTACGTTGAAATGGTATGTCGGCACTCAATTCCATCCGGAATACAGCAGTACGGTATTGCACCCGCATCCATTGTTTGTAGCTTTTGTAAAAGCAGCTATCGAAAATGAAAAGAAGTAATCATTACTAATTTATAATTGATAATTCATAATTGATTAAATGGATAAAAACACCATCACAGGCCTCGTCCTAATAGCGATTCTGTTAGTCGGATTCAGCTTTCTAAGTCGTCCGAACAAGGAGCAATTGGCTGCGCAACAACGCTATTATGACTCCATAGCCCAAGTACAACAGCGCGAGGCTGACCTGAAAGCTAAAGCTGAAGCTGCTCTGGCTAATAACAAAGAGGCTCAAACAACCGACTCTACCGCCCTTTTCTTTGATGCGCTTCAAGGAACCGATTCACAGGTTACAATACAAAATAACCTTGCAGAGCTGACAGTAGCCACCAAAGGCGGACGTATTTCATCGGCTACATTGAAAGAGTATATGGGACAGGACAAAAAGACCCCTGTCACTCTGTTCAGTGGAGATGACGCTTCCATGAATTTCCTTTTCTATAACAAGAAGGAAACGATACAGACAGAAGATTACTATTTTAAAGTAGTAGATTATACGGATAGTACTGTAACAATGCGTTTGTCAGCAGATAGCGCCAGCTATATCGACTTTAAGTATTCCATGCACAATGACACTTACTTGGTAGACTTTACGATTGATGCGGTAGGTATGGCAAACAAATTGGCAAGCACCAAATATGTAGATATTGAATGGTCACAACGTGCACGTCAGATTGAAAAGGGATACACATACGAAAACCGTTTGTCAGAGCTAACTTATAAAATCACCGGAGACGGAACCGATTATTTATCTGCCGGCAAGAACGATGAAAAAGAAATTGCGGAACGCCTGGACTGGATTGCTTTCAAAAATCAGTTCTTCTCCTCTGTATTCTTGGCCGATGCTGATTTTGAGAAGACAAAATTGAGCTCAAAAATGGAGACACAGGGCAGCGGATATATCAAAGACTATTCTGCAGAGATGAGTACAGTTTTTGATCCGACCGGAGAAAAAACGACACAGCTGTTTTTCTATTTCGGCCCCAATCACTATAAAACGCTGACTGCACTTGATAAAGGACGTACTGAAAAGTGGGAACTTAACCGTTTGGTATACCTTGGCTGGCCGCTGATTCGCTGGATAAACAAGTGGTTCACCATCAACATCTTCGACTGGCTATCAAGCTGGGGATTGAGTATGGGAATTGTATTGTTGCTGATGACATTGATTGTAAAAGCGGTGGTATTCCCTGCAACTTGGAAAACATATATTTCTTCAGCTAAAATGCGTGTGCTGAAACCGAAAATAGACGAAATCGGCAAGAAATATCCTAAACAGGAAGATGCCATGAAAAAGCAACAGGAAGTAATGGGGCTTTATAGCCAATATGGAGTCAGTCCAATGGGGGGATGTTTGCCGATGCTGATTCAATTCCCTATTTTAATGGCATTGTTCATGTTTGTGCCAAGCGCCATTGAACTTCGCCAACAAAGTTTCTTATGGGCTGATGACTTGTCCACATACGATGCATTCATTAACTTCCCGTTCCATATCCCATTTTTGGGTAGTCATCTTAGTTTGTTCTGTTTACTGATGACAGTAACGAATATTCTGAATACCAAATTTATGATGCAACAGCAGGATACGGGTGCTAATCCACAAATGGCAGCAATGAAATGGATGTCATATTTAATGCCTGTCATGTTCTTATTCATTTTGAACGACTATCCTTCAGGGTTGAATTATTATTATTTTATTTCAACGCTTATCAGTGTAGTGACTACGCTCATCATGCGTAAAACGACGAACGAAGAAGCTCTTCTTGCAGAACTGGAAGCTAAGAAGAAAGATCCGAAGAAAATGAAAAAGACCGGTTTCGCTGCTCGTCTTGAGGCTATGCAAAAGCAACAGGAACAGATGATGAAAGAAAAGCAAAACAGAAAATAAACTTCTGTTTAAGGCATTTTTCAGAGGGGAGCCGGACAATATACATTGCCCGGCTTTCTTTTCCTTTTTCAACTATATCAAAAAATTAATTTATTGAACATGCAAACGAAATACACCTATAAAGAAATCTGGCTTATAGCCTACCCTATCCTAATCAGCCTGCTTATGGAGCAGATGATTGGCATGACAGATACCGCTTTCCTGGGACGCGTAGGAGAAATAGAGTTAGGAGCATCCGCCATTGCAGGTATTTTCTATATAGTAATGTTTATGGTTGCTTTCGGCTTCAGCATCGGAGCGCAAATATTGATTGCGAGACGTAACGGCGAACAACAATATAAAGAAATAGGTAACTTATTTTATCAAGGAATCTATTTTCAATTGGGAATGGCAGCGGTTATGTTTATTGTCTGCTACTGTTTTGCACCGGTAATATTGAAACGGCTCGTCTCTTCCGAACACATCTACAATGCAGCAATGAGTTACCTCAATTGGCGCGTATTCGGTTTTTTCTTCTCTTTTACAGCTGTAATGTTTCGTGCTTTTTTCTTGGGAACGACACAAACTAAAACACTGACATTGAACTCCATTGTCATGGTATTAAGCAATATCATATTCAATTATGTCCTGATATTCGGTAAATTCGGAGTCCCGGGCCTCGGTATTGCCGGAGCTGCAATCGGTTCATCTTTAGCAGAACTGGTATCGCTTATATTCTTCATACTTTATACCCGCAGTCGTATTGACATCCGCAAGTACGGGTTAGACAAGATACCGGGCATCCGCTGGAATATACTCAAACGTATGCTTAACGTCTCTTTTTGGACAATGGTACAAAATTTCCTGTCACTCTCAACATGGTTCCTACTTTTTTTATACGTAGAGCATTTGGGAGAACGTTCACTTGCAATTACTAATATTATCCGTAACGTATCAGGCATCATGTTCATGGTTATGATGGCATTTGCCTCGACTTGCGGTTCATTAGTCAGCAACCTTATCGGAGCGGGAAATATCAATTGTGTACCGGGTACAATACGACAGCATATACGAATTGCCTATGCTTTCGTATTGCCATTCGCCATTTTCTTTGCATTATTCCCTAAGCTGATATTGAGTGTATATACAGACATGCCTGAATTGCAGGAAGCCGCCGTTCCCTCACTTTGGGTACTCTGCTCCGCCTATCTGTTCCTTGTACCGGCCAACGTTTATTTTCAGTCTGTATCGGGAACAGGAAACACACGTACGGCATTAGCTTTGGAAATGATAACACTGGTGGTTTATACTTGCTATATCACATACATTGTAGCCTATCTGAAATTAGATGTAGCATTTGCATGGACATCAGAAATCGTTTATTCCATAGGCATTTTAGTGCTTTGTTACTTTTATATGAAGAAAGGGACGTGGAGCCTGAAAAAGATTTAAGAGATAAATTACTAATAACAAATTACCAATGACAAGTCAAAGTCCATAATAGTAATTTGTTATTAGTAATTTATTCCTTATCTTCGCTACTAAAATAAATATTCAAACAGATATGAAACAATCAAACCTATTATTTATGTCGGCAGCAATGATGTTAGCGTCCTGCGGCGGAACCGGAGGTGCAGAACAAAACACCGCACTTATTGGAAAATCGGATATTCAAATAGAGGGTAAACGTATGACACCCGAAGCACTTTGGGCAATGGGACGTATCGGTAGTGTAGTCGTATCGCCCGACGAGAAACAGATTGCTTATTCGGTGGCCTATTACAGCGTACCGGAAAATAAGAGCAATAATGAGTTGTTTGTCATGAATACCGACGGCAGCAACAATAGACAAATAACCTGTGACAATTGGCAGGAAAGCCAACCCACCTGGATTAAAGATGGAGCGAAGATTGCTTTTCTCTGTAATGAAACCGGCAGCAGTCAAATATGGGAAATGAATCCGGACGGCACAGCCCGTAAGCAACTTACCCAATATGACGGAGACATTGAAGGCTTTTCTTTCTCTCCCGACGGTAAAAAACTGCTTTTTATCGCTCAGGTGAAAACCGTACAAAGCACCGCCGACAAGCACCCCCGACTTACCCAAGGCAACCGGTATCATCGTTACCGACTTAATGTACAAGCACTGGGATGAATGGGTAACAACTGCTCCGCACCCTTTTGTAGCAGATTTTGACGGTAACAACATCAGCAACATACAGGACATCTTGGACGGTGAGCCTTACGAGAGTCCTATGAAGCCTTGGGGAGGTATAGAGCAGTTAGCCTGGAGTCCTTCCTCTGACAAGATCGCTTACACTTGCCGCAAGAAAACCGGATTAGCCTATGCAATCTCCACTAATTCCGACATTTACATCTATGACCTTGCCACTAAGAAAACAGAAAATATAACTGAAGAAAACAAAGGTTACGATACCAACCCCAATACTCTCCCGACGGCAAATATATTGCCTGGCAGAGTATGGAACGCGATGGTTACGAAGCTGACCTGAACCGTTTGTTCATTATGGATCTTGAAACCGGAGAAAAGCGTTTTGTGAGCAGATCGTTCGAGTCCAATGTGGATGCTTTCCTATGGAATAAAAATTCCCAAAGCATATATTTCATCGGTGTATGGCATGGGGAGACGCAGATATATAATATAAACCTTGCAGACAATGACCGGCTGACTCAGCTTACTGATGGTATGTACGACTACGCTTCCCTTGCCCTTTGCGGCGACAAAGTGATAGCCAAACGCCATTCCATGAGCATGGGGGATGAAATCTACGCTGTAAACAACGTACGCAACGGTGATATTTTTGCTGAAGCCAAACAACTGACATCCGAGAACAAGCATATCTACGACCAACTGGAAATGGGTAAGGTAGAAGCCCGCTGGATGAAAACAACTGATGGAAAGCAAATGTTAACATGGGTAATCTACCCACCCCAATTTGATCCGAACAAGAAGTATCCCACCCTACTCTTCTGTGAAGGTGGTCCTCAAAGTCCCGTCAGCCAGTTCTGGAGTTATCGTTGGAACTTCCAGATTATGGCCGCCAACGACTATATCATCGTAGCTCCCAATCGGCGTGGTCTTCCGGGCTTCGGCGTAGAATGGAACGAAGCTATCAGCGGGGATTACGGTGGCCAATGTATGAAAGATTATTTCACCGCCATTGATGAAATGTCAAAAGAGCCATTTGTCGACAAAGACCGACTGGGGTGTGTCGGTGCCAGTTTCGGCGGTTTCTCCGTCTATTGGCTTGCCGGACATCATGATAAACGCTTCAAAGCATTTATTGCCCACGACGGCATCTTCAACATGGAAATGCAATATTTGGAAACAGAAGAAAAATGGTTTGCCAACTGGGATATGGGTGGCGCATACTGGGAAAAGAATAATGCTACCGCCCAACGCACTTTTGCCAACTCTCCTCACCTTTTTGTAGATAAATGGGATACTCCTATCCTCTGTATTCATGGCGAAAAAGATTTCCGCATTTTAGCCAACCAAGCTATGGCAGCCTTTGATGCAGCCGTAATGCGTGGAGTACCAGCCGAACTTCTTATCTATCCGGATGAAAACCATTGGGTGTTGAAACCACAAAATGGCATTCTGTGGCAACGTACATTCTTTGAATGGCTTGATAAATGGCTGAAACCTGCTGAAAAATAAAGAAGAGAACCTGACAGAGAATATCAGAAAAGGAAGTTAACATCGTTAGTGGGACGATGTTAACTTCCTTTCTTTATGATGTTAACTTATTACAAACTATCTTGTTAACTTCATATCTGCTACGATGTTAACAGAATCATTATCATTCTCCTACCATGCCATTACTCCCAGCATTGGGAATGTTGCTCCCTGCATAGCAAAGCAGATACCAAATACCGCCGCACTTATAATCCAAAGAATAACCAAAGTCCATTTCAATCCGGAAACCATAGGCTGCCATTTGAATATTTGACAGAATATTGCCCAAACAAGGCTCACCAATGGAATGCCCACCAACAGAAGGCCTGCAATATACATTACAATAGCAGACAACGGAGACGTAGGTAGCACCACATTAAAAGTGGGAAACATCGAAATAAGTGCAGCCCCACCACCAATGGCAACCATTACTGCTGCAAAAAGCAGAGCTACAAATACGACCCCGAATACAAACAATAACGGACTGCAAATGATGGCGAATATCACCAAACATATTTTGAAGAACAAACCGACAACCATGACTAATGCATCACCCAGTTTTTGCAAAAAAGTACGGGGTTTGTCAGACCTCATATAATCATTCACACCATTGGCAACCTTTTCAAAACCACCGGTAACCGTCTTTCCTATATTGTCCACTGTAACAGCCTCGCCTCGCATGCTCAGTTTTTCGGCTGCCGTACGAGCTTCAGGAACGATAATCCAACAAATAATATAAGCTGGAATCAGGAGTTTAAACCCAAAAATCATGATTATGACAAGTGCCAAACGGAAGGTTGTTACATCCCATCCCCAATAAGCAGCCAGCCCGCTCACCACACCCCCTAGCATCCTATCATCGGGGTTACGATAAAAACGATGACGTACTTTCTCCGTACTCGTAGAAAAGTTTGCACCTGCATTACCGGAACAGCTACCTCCCTCCCAACTTTCCGTTTTGGCGCCGGCTTCATTTCCATCAGGTTCCAGTTCTTCGGGTTTGCCCATGCGCGCGATAACTTCTTCCACATCGGCAATAGTAATCACTTGCGACCCTGCAGTAAGTTTTTCTGTAAACAGTTCGGAAATACGGCGCTCAATATCATCAATAATCTCGTCCGCACCGGCTTCCTTACGGAAATGTATTTTCAAATTGCTCAGATAATTATCTAAAAGGCAGTAGGCATCTTCATCAATGTGAAAAACAGTTCCGCCTAAATTTACCGTTAATGTCTTTTTCATTGTTATATGTTTTTATTTATTATTCTATTACTTATTTGTATAGCTACTAGCTATTTGCAATATGATCGACCGTATCGTTCAACTCCTGCCAGGATGTTTCCAACTCGCCCAAGAAAATCTCTCCTTTTTCTGTAAGCTTATAATATTTACGTGGTGGCCCCTGCGTGGACTCTATCCATTCATAACTTAACAAATCATCGTTTTTTAAACGAGTGAGCAACGGATAGAGCGTTCCCTCTACCACTATCAGCCGGGCCTCTTTCAACTTTTGTATGATATCCGAAGCATAAGCCGGCTCTTTATGGAGCAATAGCATGATGCAATACTCAAGCATGCCCTTACGCATTTGCGATTTTACGTTATTAACGTCCATAATCTATTTGTCATTAAAATGTTTTTTAATTACAGCAAAAGTGTTACACATTTTGTATGACACAAATATATGCATTATGCAAGTACCTTGTATTACAAAGTACCTTACATTAATATTATTTAAGAAATAAGTATCCAAAACTGTTGCATATACTATGCCTGCCATCTTTACAGATAATCTTCTAATATGCTATAAATATCTATATAATAGAATCTATTTGTAGTAAAGTATATTATATTTGCATCAGATTAATATAAACACAACAAATATGTTTACTATCAGAAAAGCAACAAGCACCGATTGTGAATTGATTCACAAACTGGCATGGCAGATATTTCCCGAAACTTATAAGGAAATACTATCAAAGGAACAAACTGAATATATGATGGAATGGATGTACTCCATAGAAAATATCCGTAAACAAATGGAGGAAGAAGAACATGTTTACTTTATAGCCTACGAAGAGTGCGAAGCAGCAGGTTATGTATCCATACAACCACAAGGCAAAGATTTATTCCACTTACAAAAGATTTATGTACTCCCCTATTATCAGGGGGCACACTGTGGGAGTTTCCTGTTTCGCGAAGCTGTAAAATATATAAAAGAGATACATCCGGAACCATGTATGCTGGAGTTAAACGTAAACCGCAATAATAAAGCACTGCACTTTTACGAACACATGGGGATGAAGAAACTAAGAGAAGGAGATTTTCCGATTGGAAACGGATATTACATGAATGATTATATAATGGGAAAGGAAATATGAGGACAGTAATTAGTGGCTGGTGATTAATGATTAGTATGGCTGCGCTATCATCTTGCACAGTTTCCGCTTAATCATTAATCACCAACTATTAATCACTAATTATTATTTTGCCACTCTCTCCAGCCACTTAACCATAGAGAGCATTACAATCATAGAAGCACCTGTTGCACCTACAAAGACTAACCAGCATGCCCAAATTGGAACGGTAGTATACAGAATACCTCCAATGAAAAGCAGTGAGTTGCCTACTGCAGTTGCTGCCAACCAACAACCCTGCATCAGACCTTGCAAATGAGGAGGAGCCACTTTGGATACGAAAGACAATCCCAACGGCGAGATAAACAATTCGGCAACCGTAAGAATGAAGTACAAACCAATCATAATCCATGGGGTCACACGAATCGCACTGATTTCAGCGGCACTCATAGTGCTCAACACATCCTTATCGGGCAAAGTAAATGAGAATATCATCAGGAATACGTACGCCAATGCTGCAATTCCCATACCGATAGCAATCTTCATCGGAGTAGAAGGCTCTTTGCCGGTCTTCTTCAAAGAGCCGAACAACCACATGATAAACGGAGTGAGGAATACAACAAAGAACGGGTTCACACATTGGAATATTTCTGCCCCCTTGATACGGGTAAAGCCAAGGTCGATATCTATTACGCTCAGATCTACATAGTCACGTGCAAAATATGTCAGCGAATAACCATTCTGATGGAATGACAACCAGAAAAAGATTACCACACCGAATACAGCAAACAATGCATAGATACGTTGTTTGATTTCAGCAGCACTCATTTTGATTTCTTCCTTACTTACAGTAGTATTCTGCTCTTTAGCTGCTGCAACCTTCTTTGCCGGATCGGGGAAACGTTTTTTATTAGCCAGATAGATTACCAATGAAATCAACATAGCGACAATCGCAGCCATGAAAGCGTATTGGAAACCACGATTAAACACATCCAGATAGTTGTTGACAAATGCGCCCATATCAGCCACATGGCTACCGTCAAGCGTAACTTTTTCTGCCAAAGATGTGAGATTCTCCATTGCCTGAGGAGCCATTTTATCACCTTCTTTAAGGAATTGGTGGCAAAGTTCGGGCAAGGTGGCATCATAATCGAAGTTGTTCACTTTCAGCCACCAGTTACGCACACCGATAGCAATCCATGGAGCAAAGAAGCCACCGATATTGATAAACATATAGAAAATCTGAAAACCGGAGTCACGCAAGCTCGAGTACTTAGGATCATCATACATCTGACCTACCAATGCCTGAAGATTTCCTTTGAACAAACCGTTACCGAACGCAATGACCAAAAGTCCAAAGCAAGTCAGTCCGAGATAAAGTCCCATGCTGGGAACAGGTGTGGGAGTGGGAATGGCAATAATAAGATAACCGACAGCCATCATCACTAAACCGGCCAAAATAGTGCCTTTAAAATTTTTTGTCTTGTCAGCAATGATACCGCCTGCTAATGCCAAAATATAAATAGATGCATAGAATGCGGAATAGATATATCCGGTTGTCGTTTCCGACAGTCCGAACTTCGCCGAGATAAACAGTGTAAGGATTGCCATCATAATATAGAAGCCGAAACGCTCTCCCATATTAGCCAAAGCGGCAGCAATCAATCCATTAGGGTGTTTGCTAAACATAAAAATAAGTTTTTGTAAATTAGTAATTAGTATTGATTAATTTATATTTTTTGCAAATATATGCTTTTCGTCGAGATTTCCGGTAAGAAAACAGAATATCTCTTGGCAAAACCTAACCTTTATGCCTCAAACAGGATGCAGACTTGGGCATGAACTTCTTTTATCAGATCTTCCGGATTGAGTTTGAGCTGCAGGCCACGTTGCCCCGCACTTATATAAATATAAGGGAACTGCAGGCAAGTTTCGTGAATATAGGTAGGAAAAGCTTTTTTCATGCCGATAGGCGAACAGCCGCCACGAATATATCCCGTTAATGGAAGCAATTCTTTCATCGGGATGAGATCGCATTTCTTGTTACCGGAAACTTTCGCGGCCAACTTCAAATCAACCTCGTGTTCGCCGGGGATGACGCACACAAAATAACCAGTCCTGTCACCATGCAATATCAAGGTCTTAAAGACCTGCTCTATGTCCTCTCCCAAGCTGGCGGCAACATGTACAGCGCTCAGATCTTTTTCATCCACTTCATACGGAATAAGTTCATAAGCAATTTTTGCCTTATCAAGCAGCCGGGCTACATTCGTTTTATTAATTTTCATTTCCTTATTTGCAAACTATAAACTACGAATGAGCAAAAATCTTTTTCATCGTAGATTAATTATTTTTCCTCTTAAGATATTCAAATATGAAGTTCTTCTTTCAAGAACTTCGGAGTATATCCCTTCGTGCTCTTTGCCACTTCTTCGGGTGTACCGCAAGAAAGGAGTTCTCCCCCGCCCTTACCGCCTTCTGGTCCCATATCTATGATATAGTCTGCCATTTTGATAACGTCAAGATTATGCTCGATAACAACGACCGTATTGCCCTTATCGACCAACTTGTTCAGCACATTCATCAGCACGCGGATATCCTCAAAGTGCAGTCCGGTGGTAGGCTCATCAAGAATATAGAGCGTCTTGCCTGTATCCCGTTTGGAAAGTTCGGTGGCAAGCTTCACACGTTGGCTTTCGCCACCGGAAAGCGTGGTAGAAGACTGTCCCAGTTTTATATAACCCAGTCCCACCTCTTGAATTACCTTTATCTTATTCAGAATCTGAGGCACGTTTTCAAAAAATTCCACCGCGCGGTTAATTGTCATATCCAGCACATCGGCAATAGACTTCCCTTTGAAGCGCACTTCCAGGGTTTCCCGATTGTAGCGTTTGCCATGGCAGACCTCACAAGGAACATACACGTCGGGCAGGAAGTTCATTTCAATAGTTTTATAACCATTGCCCTGGCAGGCTTCGCAACGCCCCCCACTGACATTGAACGAGAAGCGTCCCGCCTTGTAACCGCGAATTTTAGCTTCGGGCAGACCGACAAACAAGTTACGGATGTCCGAAAAGACTCCGGTATATGTGGCGGGATTGGAACGCGGAGTACGCCCCAACGGAGACTGGTCCACATTTACCACCTTATCTATATACTCTAATCCTTCAATACTATCGTACTCCAAAGGGTCTTGAAGAGAGCGATAAAACTTCTGTGAAAGAATGGGTTGAAGTGTCTCATTAATCAGTGTAGACTTACCGCTGCCCGATACACCGGTCACACAAATCAATTTGCCAAGCGGGAACTCCACATCTACATTCTTCAGGTTATTGCCTTTGGCGCCACGCAACCAAAGACTATGACCGTTACCTTTGCGCCGTTCGGCAGGCACTTCGATGGCACGTTCGCCATTCAGATATTGGGAAGTCAGCGTATGCGTCTGCAACATCTTTCCCGGAGTACCGGCAAAGACAACCTCTCCGCCCAACCGGCCCGCTTTAGGCCCCATATCAATAACATAATCGGCAGCAAGCATCATATCCTTATCATGCTCCACCACGATAACAGAGTTGCCCATATCGCGCAGCTCTTTCAGTGAATGAATAAGCCGCAGATTATCGCGTTGGTGCAATCCGATACTGGGCTCATCCAAGATATACAGAACGTTGACCAACTGCGAGCCTATCTGTGTGGCCAGCCGGATGCGCTGGCTTTCGCCGCCGGAAAGACTGACGGCACTACGGTCCAATGACAAATAATCCAATCCCACATCCAGCAGGAATTTTAGACGGGTACGGATTTCCTTTAATATTTCGACAGCAATCTGTTGCTGCTTATTGCTGAGAAATTGGTCTACGTTCATCAACCAGTCATACAGCTCATTGATGTCCATTGTGGAGAGTTCGTAGATGTTTTTATCATGGATGCGGTATGACAAAGCCTCTTTATTCAGTTTCGCTCCATGACACTCCGGACAAACAGCTGTCTTGGCAAACTGTTCTGCCCATTTCTGCGCTGTGGCAGACGCGTCTTTTTCCTGCAACATCTGAATGTACTTCACTACCCCCTCGAAAGTAACGAAATAATCGGATGACGTACCAATGAGCGAACTCTTTATCTTTATGCGTTCATCCGAACCATACAGAATCTCATCTATGGCATCATCCGGAAGTTCCTTGACAGGAGTTTTCAACGTGGCTTCATATTTCTCCAGCAATGCGGTAATCTGCCAAAATATCATACTGTTCTTGGCTTTTCCCAAAGGTATAACAGCTCCCTCACTTATGGAAAGCTCACGATCCGGGATAACCTTGTCTATATCAATCTGATTCACCACACCCAGTCCTTTACATTTGGGACAGGCTCCCTGCGGAGAGTTGAAAGAAAAGTTATGAGGAGCAGGTTCGCGGTAAGACAACCCGGTTACAGGGCACATCAGGCGTTTACTATAATGGCGCACACTTTCATCTTGCACATCAAGAATCATCAGCAGTCCGTCTCCCTGACGCATGGCAGTGGCAACGCTGTTCTTCAAACGAGTGTCGTCTTTATCTGCCACAACCAGCTTGTCAATCACCACTTCTACATCATGATTCTTGTAGCGGTCCAGCTTCATGCCGGGAAGAGCCTCACGCACCTCACCGTCTACGCGGACATAGAGATAACCTTTCTTCCGGACTTGCTCGAACAATTCCTTATAATGTCCTTTACGGCTACGTACCAACGGAGCAAGAATGTAAATACGTTTTCCTTTATAATCATTCAGAATAAGATCAAGGATTTGCTCTTCGGTGTATTTCACCATTTTCTCACCGGAAACATAAGAATAAGCCTCACCGGCACGAGCGTACAGCAAACGAAGATAATCGTATATTTCCGTTGTCGTACCTACGGTGGAACGCGGATTTTTATTGGTTGTCTTCTGCTCAATGGAAATCACCGGACTCAGGCCTGTAATCTTGTCTACATCAGGACGTTCCAGATTCCCCAGGAAGTTACGGGCATAAGCGGAAAAGGTTTCAATATACCGGCGTTGGCCTTCAGCAAATATCGTATCGAACGCTAAAGATGACTTGCCACTTCCGCTCAACCCGGTGATGACCGTCAGGCTATTACGGGGAATTTCAGCATCAATGTCCTTCAAATTATGTACACGCGCTCCGTATACATTGATATATTCTGTTTCTTCTTGCATATTTTAATTAATGAATTTGTGCAAAAATAAAGGTTTCCGGCCGAATATCAGCCGAAAAGACATATTTTTCGGTTTTGAAATGCACAATATTATTTCTTAACGCAATCCTTTGGTTAAAATAGGACAATATTACTAACTTTGCAGCTACTTTGGGAAATTGTAAACATAAACCAACGATTACTGAATGAAAACTATCAATCGTATTTTCTGCTCCTTGCTGCTTGCCGGTGCATGTAGTTTCGGTGTAAACGCACAAGAAAACCAATCTTATTTTCTGCATACAATAGAAAAAGGTCAGAGCCTATATTCCATTGCCAGCATGTATAACATCAGCCAGGCAGACATAGTGAAACTAAATCCGGGAAGTGATGACAAGATATACGTAGGACGCACCTTACGTATTCCACGTACGGATGCCAATTCACAGAAAGAAACTTTCCATACCATAGAATCCGGTGAAACCCTTTACCGGCTTACCGTAAAATACAATGTCTCGGCGAAAGACATATGCGACGCCAATCCCGGACTGAGCGCAGAGAACTTCCGCATCGGGCAGGTTATCCGGATTCCATCCTCTACGGACGCGGCTACTGCCACAACGAACAACACCGGACTTTCCGCTACATCTCCCACCGGAAACACATCTGTCCAAGCTCCGGTGCAATCACGTTGCCGCGATATGCACAAGGTGAAACGGAAAGAAACCGTATTCAGCATCAGCCGGAAGTATGGCATTACGGAAGCTGAGCTCATTGCCGCCAATCCGGAATTGCAGGGGGAAAATAAAATAAAGAAAGGTTCATTTCTCTGTATCCCCTATCCTTCCACCCAGATACAGCAAAATACGCATCCTCAAGCGACAGCGCCAAGCGACAGTGAATTGTTCAGTGAGAACAAAAAGAGCAACGAGCGTATCAATGTTATCAAGGCAGCTGTTATTCTTCCGTTTTTATCTGACGGAGCAAGCAAAAGCGAATCTGCAAAAATGGTGGAATACTATGAAGGTTTCCTCATGGCAGTAGACAGTTTGAAGCGCACAGGCACTTCTATTGATCTTTTTACATACAGTACAGGCCCTTCCACCTCATCTCTGAATTCCATACTTGGCAAAAACGAGATGAAAGACATGGATATCATTTTCGGCCCGTTGCACCAACAGCATATCAAGCCGCTGGCCGATTTTGCCGACAAGCATGATATACGCTTGGTGATACCGTTTACATCCAAGGATAATACTGTATTCCGCAATCCGTCGGTATATCAGATCAATACTCCCCAATCCTACCTTTACTCGGAAGTGTACGACCATTTTGTCCGCCAGTTCCCCAACGCCAATGTTATCTTTATTGAAGCCAGTCAGGACACTAAAGACAAAGCGGAGTTCATAAAAGGACTGAAAGAGGAATTGCGCAACCGTTCCATACCCACAAAATCATTGAAGGAGGATGCTACCGTAGAGTCTATGAAAGCCGTATTACGCAACGATCGCGAGAATATTTTTATCCCCACTTCGGGAAGCAATATTACCCTAATCAAAATACTGCCGCAATTGACATTGCTGGTGCGCGAACAGCCTGACAGTCGTGTGCATCTCTTCGGCTATCCGGAATGGCAGACGTACACCAAAGATCACCTTGAAGCATTCTTTGAGCTGGATACTTACTTCTATTCCTCGTTCTATACGAACAATCTGCTGCCGGCAGCCATAACCTTCACAAAGAGTTATCGCAAATGGTATGGAAAAGAGATGGACGAACGTTATCCGAAATTCGGCATGCTGGGGTTCGATACCGGCTATTTCTTCCTCAAAGGCCTATCCAGATATGGTTCGGGACTTGAAAAGAACTTGGATAAAATGGACCTTGTCCCTATTCAGACCGGCTTCAAGTTCCAACGTGTCAACAACTGGGGCGGCTTCATCAACCGGAAAGTATTCTTTGTACGTTTCACCAAAAACTTTGAGCTGATAAAGCTTGATTTCGATTAAAGACGATTTACAGCCATTCGATGACAAGCAACTCGTAAATTGCAATTTAAGAAAATGAGACTAAAAACAATTATAGGAACAGCACTTTTGGCAGGAACATGTGCCTTGCCGGCAAGCGCACAGATAGGCGAACAACGCCATAACTTTTCTGTGGGCATTAACGGCGGTATCAACCTGAATAGCGTAAGTTTCTCTCCCAGAGTCCGCCAGAACAACCTGATGGGTATCAATGGCGGACTGACAGCCCGTTATATTTCCGAAAAATACTTCAGTATGATATGCGGTGCACAGATTGAGTTAAATTTCTCGCAACATGGTTGGGATGAGTTTTATCAGGACTACCCCGAATTGCAATACACGCGTAAAATGAATTACATAGAAATTCCCTTCCTTGCGCATTTGGCTTTCGGCAAAGACAGGGGATTACAGTTTTTTGTTCATGCAGGTCCGCAGATAGGCTTTTTTCTTAGCGACAGTTACACAATAGGTGGCGATTGGGACAATTATACCGGAATAACCGTTGAACAACACGATAAAGCCGTAGATAATAAGTTTGACTATGGTATCACAGGTGGAGCCGGTGTGGAGCTTCGTACTAAAATCGGGCACTTTTTGGTAGAAGGCCGATACTATTACGCTTTATCCGATTTTTACAGCAGTACAAAGAAAGACTACTTCTCCCGTTCGGCCCATGGGGTCATCACTGCAAAGATCACTTACTTATTCGATCTGAAGAAATAACAGTATAAACCTCTGACAATAATAAAAGCGGGACATGATTTAAAAACCATATCCCGCTTTTATTGTATATATCCGTTTCTTATCGAAACAGTTTTTATTATCTTAATCTGTCTGCCGCTTTCACCATCAGTTCATCCCGATAGATGGAACGGAAAGCCAAATAGTTCAGTATGATACATACAGCCGGAAGGCACAAAGCCCAAGCTAATTGGAAGCTCGTTACATTCAAATCTTCTTTCAAAATGAACACAAATACCACGAAAGCAATGTAATAACCAATCAGCAGAAGGCTGCCAAAGATAGTCATACGGACTTGCAACATACGGTTACGGAATAGGAAGATAGTGCACAATGAGATAATCGCACTCAATAAAAAGAATACCGAACAATCCCCATGTAGACTGAAAGCCACCATCGGCCAAAGTCACTCCCAACGGCTTGAAAACATGAGCCACTATCCCGTCCGAACCAATAAACTCTCCCGCCGGCAAACAAAGAGTTACAACCAGAAGGACAGTTACCAATAACAAATAAACGGATTGAATACGTTGTATCATTACTGCAATTTTTCTTTTTCCTTAGAAGGATTACGATAGTACACCTTACCCTCAAGATATTCCTGAGTAGCAATCAAAGTAGGTTTCGGCAACTTCTCATAATAACGGGAGATTTCAATCTGTTCGCGATTTTCAAACACTTCTTCAAGGTTGTCATTATAGGAAGCAAATTCCGCCAACTTCTTAGAAAGATCATTTTTAATTTCAACACTGATCTGATTGGCACGCTTACCAATAATCGCTACGGTTTCATATACATTACCTGTATCTTCACACAATTCCATCATGTCACGAGTAACCGTAGTAGTAGGAGCATTTGTCTTTCTGTAATCCATAATTTTTATCTAAATTAATTTTATTCTATAACAATAATATTCTCTTTATCTGTCAATCTTTCAATATTTTCTGCGCTTCTTTAAAGATACGGTCGGCATCTTTCATATATTTACTTTCAGGGAATTCATTCTTAAAAGCATAATATTCATCTACTGCTTCGCGATAGCGTTCCTCTCTTTTATCTTCCACACTGAATACCGCCATTTCATACTTGGCACGCAAAATGAGAATAGACAAATCCTCACGCATATTAGTATAAGGATAATCTTTCAAAGCGTTCTGCGCCGTAATGACGCAAGACTCATAATTATTTCCTAAGTAATTGCCCAAATTATAATAGAGCTTAGCAGAAAGATATTCTTTCATAACCAATTTGTCCTGCAAAGCAAAAATCATGTTTTGAGCTTCGTCTTTCTTTGCGCTGTTCGGAAAATACTCCAAAAACATCTGTAATTGCTGGATTGCATTGTATGTACCGGACTGGTCCAAACGGGGTTCCGGCGTATCCAGATACAAAGCCTTTCCGGCATGAAAACGTGCCAGCTCGGTAAACGTACCACGCGGATACACATTGTAATATTGGGTGAATGTTTGAGCGGCAGTCTGATAATCATTCTGGTTATAATAACTCATACCCAGCATATAAAGTGATTCTTCAGCTTTGTCAGTACCTTTAAGAATGGCAATCAACTCGTTCAACAAAGTCGCAGCACGATTATACTGACCTTTTGCGAAGTAATTCTTTGCCGCTTCATACTTGTATTCGTAGTCTGTGCTTTTCAGCAACTTGTTGTATTCTCCACATGAGGAGAGCAGCAGTGCTGCAAGCAGAGTTATAAGGATGTTCTTCTTCATTACTTTTATTCAAATAATGCGCAAAGATAGAGGTTCATATCGAATTAAACAACGATACGCACCTTAATTTTTCAAAAACAAAGATGAAGAGGAATAATTTGGAGAACGGATGGGGAGAGAGAGTTTGATGTGTGTTTAGTGATTAATGATTAGGAGGCTATGCAACAAGAGAGCGCAATGCACTAATCATTAATCACTGATTTCTTTTTTTACAGTTTATACAGATCGCTTGCAGCCAGCAGATCTACTTTTTTTTCCGTCAATACGCGAATACAGTTTTCCATATCGTTAGGACGGATAATGACATTGGCGGTCTGCCCATTGGCAAAAGAGTACATATATTCAATAAACACACCTTCATCGGACAGGCAGCGGAGAACTTTTGCCAATGAACCCGGGATATTGGGGCAACTGATTCCCACCACATCCGTTACATTGACAGCAAAATGATTATCCTTTAAAGCCTTATATGCTTTATCCGGTTCAGAGACAATGCCGCGAAGAATACCAAAATCAGCATTCTCGGCTATGCAAAGAGCAGAAAGGTTGACACCTTCTTTGGCAAGAACTTCCGTCACTTCCGTAAGGCGGCCTGACTTGTTCTCCAGAAAAATAGAAAGTTGTTTTGCTACCATAATATCTTGTTTTACAGTTTTCGGTTATCAATTACGCGTTTCGCTTTACCTACACTACGCTCGATGCTGCGCGGTTCCACCAACCGGACATCCACGCCCAAGCCTAATACGCTTTGCAAACGCGCTGTAAGTTTTTTCTTCAAGGCCAGCATCTTGTTAATCTCATCAGAGTAATATTCCGGACGGACTTCCACTTGCAGTTCCATAGTATCCGTATTGTTCTTTCGATCGACAAGCAGCAGATAATGCGGTTCAAACTCAGGCATCTCAAGAATAACAGACTCAATCTGTGTGGGGAATACGTTTACACCGCGTATGATAAGCATATCGTCACTACGTCCGAGGATGCGGTCCATGCGGACCAATGTACGCCCACAAGGACATTTGTCATAGTGCAAAGCCGTAAGGTCTTTAGTGCGATAGCGCAGCAAAGGCATTCCTTCTTTGGTGAGATGCGTAAACACCAATTCTCCTGTTTCGCCCGGTGCAACCGGCTCAAGCGTTTTCGGGTCTATGATTTCCGGGAAATAATGGTCTTCATTGAGATGCGTACCATGCTGGCACTCACATTCGTATCCTACACCGGGGCCGGCTATCTCGCTCAGCCCATAGATGTCATAAGCTTTTATTCCCAATTTCGTTTCAATGTCACGACGCATATTCTCTGTCCATGGCTCTGCCCCGAAAGCGCCGAACTTCAGTTTGAACTCTTCACGCGGAAACCCGGAGTCCTTAATGGCATCCGCCAGATACAGAGCATAAGAAGGCGTGCAACAAAGAACCGTCGAACCGAAATCATGCATCAGCGTTATTTGCTTCTCCGTATTACCGCTGGACATTGGAATTACGGAAGCACCGATATTTTCAGCACCGGCATGAGCACCCAGCCCGCCGGTAAAGAGCCCGTATCCGTATGATATCTGAAAAATATCCGAACTGCCGGCGCCATAAGCCGTAAAAGCGCGTGACAGACACTCCGACCAGGCCGAAAGGTCCTTACGCGTGTACCCCACCACAGTGGGCTTTCCGGTAGTACCGGAGGAGGCGTGGATACGAACTATCTGGCTCATAGGAACAGCGCAAAGTCCAAAAGGATAGTTATCCCTGAGATCGTATTTCGTAGTAAAAGGCAGTTTCACAATATCGTCAATGCTGTTGATGTCATCAGGAGTGATTCCCAATTCCTGCATTTTCTTGCGGTAGAAAGGAGTGTCATGATATACACGCTCCACAGTCTTTTTAAGACGAATGCTTTGGATTTTACGAAGGCTTTCGCGATCCATGCATTCGATACTCTCATTCCAAATCATGTTTTTGTTGTATTACATTAATGGTTGTTATTAATTTGATACCGCAAAGATATGTTTTACTTACGAATTCACAAATTTTCAACACAAAAAACTCCAATGTTTTTTAAAAGCCTGAAAAGTATTATATAATTACATAAGCGCCTTTATTCCAGACTTGCCGGCAATGACTCAAAGAAGGAGCCCCATTCAGTCAGGGACTGAAAGGCAATGACTCACTGACAGAAAGGCATTCAGTCAGTGAGTCATTGTCACCCTCGCAGGAGCATGTTCTGAGAGGGGTATGGAAGTGGTGGCACATCATAGTATTTTTTATATACATTTCATTCATTTTTCCGTTTTATGGAGCAAGGAGTTATGGGAGTAACCATGTTTTTCGATACATTAAGTTGCTTTATTTTCATACCTTTCCTATCTTTGCCCGACAATCCTGATGAAATGAACAAATTCGAGTTAACATCCGCCTATCACCCTACCGGTGACCAGCCGGAAGCAATTGCACAACTTACCGAAGGCGTGCGTGAGGGAGTTCCCGCACAGACCTTACTTGGTGTAACAGGTTCCGGAAAAACGTTTACCATTGCCAACGTCATAGCCAACATCAACAAACCTACGCTCATATTGAGCCATAACAAGACGCTGGCAGCACAGTTGTACAGCGAGTTCAAAGGATTCTTTCCGAACAATGCGGTAGAATATTATGTGTCCTACTATGATTATTACCAGCCCGAAGCCTATCTTCCTTCCTCGGACACTTACATAGAAAAAGATCTCGCTATCAATGACGAAATCGACAAACTCCGGCTTGCCGCCACTTCCGCCCTGCTTTCCGGGCGCAAAGACGTGGTGGTAGTCTCTTCCGTATCATGTATTTACGGTATGGGAAATCCGGCAGACTTCTATAATAATGTAATCGAAGTGCAACAAGGAAAGAATTACAGTCGCAATGTATTTCTCCGACGACTTGTAGACAGCCTTTATGTCCGTAATGACATAGACCTGAACCGCGGCAACTTCCGCGTGAAAGGTGATACGGTAGACATCTACCTGGCCTATGCCGACAATCTTCTGCGCATCGTTTTTTGGGGAGATGAAATAGACAGCATCGAAGAGGTGGACCCGGTGAGTGGTGTTATGATAGCCCGGTTCGACGCCTATAAGATATATCCCGCCAACTTGTTTATGACAACCAAAGAAGCCACCTTGCGGGCTATCCATGAGATAGAAGACGACTTGCACAAACAAGTGCAATGGTTTGAGAACGAGGGGCGCCCTTTCGAAGCCAAACGCCTGCAGGAACGTGTAACTTACGATATGGAAATGATGCGCGAATTAGGCCATTGCTCAGGCATAGAAAACTATTCGCGCTATTTTGACGGACGTGCGGCAGGCACTCGTCCCTACTGCCTGCTGGATTTTTTTTCCCGAGGATTTTCTCATAGTCATCGACGAAAGCCATGTGAGCGTTCCGCAGATACGTGCCATGTATGGCGGCGACCGCGCCCGAAAGACAAACTTGGTAGAATACGGTTTCCGGCTTCCCGCAGCAATGGACAACCGTCCGTTGAAGTTCGAGGAGTTTGAATCAATGGCAAAACAGGTTATATATGTCAGCGCCACACCTGCCGATTACGAACTGATGCAATCTGAAGGTATTGTTGTAGAGCAGGTAATCCGTCCGACCGGCTTGCTGGATCCCATTATCGAAGTACGCCCCAGCCACAACCAGATAGACGACTTAATGGAAGAAATTCAGTTGCGCATCGAACGCAACGAGCGCACGCTCATCACCACTCTGACCAAGCGCATGGCAGAAGAATTGACGGAATATCTTCTCAATAACAACGTGAAGTGCAACTATATCCATAGTGATGTGGATACACTGGAGCGCGTAAGGATTATGAGCGATTTACGCGAAGGCGAATATGACGTACTGGTCGGCGTCAATCTTCTACGTGAAGGACTGGACTTGCCGGAAGTATCCCTTGTTGCTATTCTGGATGCGGACAAGGAGGGATTCCTCCGTTCCCACCGTTCGCTGACGCAGACTGCCGGACGTGCCGCCCGCAATGTTAACGGCATGGTCATCATGTATGCCGACAAAATTACGGAAAGCATGCAACTGACCATCGACGAGACCAACCGCCGCCGCGAAAAGCAGCTGAAATACAACGAAGAACATGGCATCACGCCTCAACAAATCAAAAAAGCCAAAAGTCTCAACGTATTCGCCGGTACAGAAGGATTTGCCGAAAGTGGAACCGGAAAGGAAAAACTGTCAGGAAACGCGCCCCGTCCTTATGTGGAACAAGAGAGTACCTCCATGCTCGCCGCAGACCCTATTGTTCAGTACATGAGCCGCAACCAGCTTGAAAAGAGCATCGAGCGCACCAAGAAACTGATGCAGGAAGCCGCCAAGAAACTCGACTTCATCGAAGCGGCGCAATATCGTGATGAAGTGCTGAAAATGGAAGAACTGCTGAAAGAAAAAAAAGAATAGAATCTAAAAAAACGGTTTACACGAAACTGTTTGATGCCACATTTGTTACTCCTTGTATATAAATCATTTAATCAACAAGATTATGAATACAAAAAGAGTAGCGGTAGCATTGGCAGTCTTAGCCGCCTTATTTTCCTCAGGCGTACAGCAAGCGGACGCATGCACGCGTGCCACTTACATCGGACCGGACAATATGGTTGTCACAGGTCGTACAATGGACTGGAAAGAAGATATAATGAGTAATATTTATGTCTTTCCCCGAGGGATACAAAGAGCCGGATACAATAAAGGCGAAACAGTGAAGTGGACTTCCAAATACGGCAGTGTCATTGCAACAGGCTACGACATCGGTACGTGCGACGGCATGAACGAAAAAGGGTTGGTAGCCAGCCTTCTGTTCCTGCCCGAGTCTATATATGATCGTCCCGGAGATACCCGTCCGACAATGGGCATCAGCATTTGGACGCAATACGTACTTGATAACTTCGCCACCGTACGCGAAGCCGTAGACGAACTGAAGAAAGAGACATTCCGAATCGATGCTCCCCAAATGCCGAACGGTTCGGCTTCCACCCTGCATCTGGCTATTACGGACGAAACGGGAAATACCGCTATCTTGGAATACCTGAACGGAGAGCTTAATATTCACGAAAGTAAAGAGTATCAGGTAATGACCAACTCACCCAGATATGAATACCAATTAGCCATTAACGATTACTGGAAAGAGGTCGGTGGATTGCAGATGTTGCCGGGAACCAACCGTTCCAGCGACCGTTTTGTACGCGCATCATTCTACATCCATGCCATTCCGCAGACGGCAGACGCTAAGATTGCAGTGCCCAGCGTATTGAGCGTGATGCGTACCGTATCCGTCCCGTTCGGAATTACCACACCGGACAAGCCTCATATCTCTTCCACCCGATGGCGTTCGGTCTCCAATCAGAAAGACAAAGTCTATTATTTTGAGTCAACTCTCACTCCTAACCTATTCTGGCTCGATTTGAAGAAAATAGATTTCAGCCCTAAAGCCGCTATAAAAAAACTATCGCTGACCAACGGAGAAATATATGCAGGAGATGCCGTAAAGGACTTGAAGGAAAGTCCTTCTTTTACTTTTTTATTCCAAACGCCTGTTCTCTGACAAAACCTCATAAAACTTTATTAAAGATATACATAAAGGACCGCACCTTACAGACAAATGAGGGCGGTCCTTTTCTGCATACCTGTTTTTCGCGTTATACTTAAGCCTTTCTCGTGATTTTTCCGTATGTTTGTAGTCAAACTTCAAAGCTGCATATCCACATGGAACTATTAGTATACAAAGCCTCAGCCGGTTCGGGAAAAACCTTCACGCTGGCTGTGGAATACATCAAACTTCTGATCCTTAATCCCCGCGCCTATCGGCAGATACTTGCCGTAACCTTCACCAATAAAGCTACGGCAGAAATGAAGGAGCGCATTCTGACGCAACTTTATGGCATTTGGAAAGAAGATCCTGCATCAGACGCCTATCTGAAACGCATCAAAGAGGATTTGGCTTCCTCTCCCCTTTCCGACAAAGAACTGCGCCGGCGTGCAGGAATGGCATTGCAATATATGCTGCACGATTACAGCCGTTTCCGCGTGGAGACAATCGACTCCTTTTTCCAGTCCGTCATGCGCAACCTTGCCCGCGAACTGGAACTCAGTCCCAACCTGAATATTGAGTTAAACAATACCGATGTCCTGAGTGATGCTGTCGACAGTATGATTGAAAAGCTCACCCCTTCCTCACCCGTACTGGCATGGCTGCTGGACTATATCAACGAGCGCATTGCCGATGACAAACGCTGGAATGTCTCCAACGAAGTCAAAAACTTCGGACGGAACATCTTTGATGAAAGTTACATAGAACGTGGCGAAGGACTTCGGCTCAAACTCCGTTCTCCGGAAGCAATAAAACTCTACCGGGATGTATTGCGCGAAATGGAGACCGATGCATTGGAACAGATGAAAGGTTTCTACGACCAGTTTGAAGGCGAGTTGGACGGACATGCCCTCGTACCTGAAGATTTGAAAGGCGGTGCACGCGGCATAGGCAGCTATTTCCGCAAGTTGCGCGACGGACGGCTGTCAGACAAAGATGTCATGAATGTCACGTTGCAAAACAGCCTGGCAGATGCCAAGAACTGGGCTACCAAAACATCTTCGCGCAAGGACGACATTATCCGACTGGCAGAAACCAGCCTAATACCTTTACTCCAAGACGCAGAACGGCTGCGTCCGCAGAAGAACCGTACGATAAACAGTTGCCGTCTCTCACTGCAACATCTCAACAAGCTGCAACTGCTCAATCACATCGATGAGGAAGTGCGCACATTGAACCGCGAGCACAACCGATTCCTGCTATCCGACACCAGCGCTTTACTGCATAAGTTAGTACACGAAGGCGATTCCTCTTTCGTATTTGAAAAAATAGGCGCCAATATCCGCAACGTAATGATAGATGAGTTTCAGGATACAAGCCGCATGCAGTGGGACAACTTCCGGCTACTGTTGCTCGAAGGACTTTCGCAAGGAGCAGACAGCCTTATTGTGGGTGATGTGAAACAATCCATTTACCGCTGGCGAAACGGTGACTGGGGAATATTGAACAGTCTGGGAAGCACCCGGTCTGAATCCCAACTCCCGTTCCCTTTCCCGGTACGCGTGAAAACTCTGAAGATCAACCGCCGAAGCGAAACAAATGTCATCAATTTCAACAACCGCCTGTTTACCGCCGCAGTAGACCATCTGAACACACTATACTTGGAGGAACTGAAAGAAGAATGCTTTCCCCTGAAAGAAGCCTATGCCGATGTTGCCCAGGAATCTCCTAAAACAGACAACAAGGGTTATGTCAAAGTCTCCTTCATAGAGCCTGATGAAGAACAGAGCTACGCCGAAAAAACCTTATCGGCTCTGGGTGAAGAAGTACAAAGGCTGCTTTCAGCAGGTGTGAAGCTGAACGATATCACCATCCTTGTGCGTAAGAACAAGAACATACCGTCTATTGCCGACTACTTCGACAAGGAGTTACATCTTCCCATTGTGTCGGACGAAGCGTTCCGTCTGGATGCCTCCCTTGCCATCTGCATGCTGATAGACGCCTTACGCTACCTGTCCAATCCGGAAGAAAAGATAGCAAGAGCTTCGTTAATCGCAAATTACAAACTGCAGACCAGCCATGAGCGAGGAACGGAAACCGGAAAGGCGGGAGGAAATCTTGCGGACTGGCACCAACTGCTGACTGCCGATGTGGCGACAGTGCTCCCAGCAGAATTTATCTCCCGCATGGATGAATTACGCCTGATGCCCTTATACGAACTGTTGGAAGAACTGTTCACGCTGTTCAACATGGGCAGCATTGGGAAACAGGATGCCTATCTGTTTGCATTCTTCGATGCTGTGACGGAATATCTGCAAAGCAACTCTTCCGACCTCGACGGCTTCATCCGCTATTGGGATGAAAGCCTCTGCTCCAAGACAATCCCCAGCGGAGAAATGGACGGCATACGCATCTTCTCCATCCATAAGTCCAAAGGGCTGGAGTTCCATACGGTCCTCATCCCCTTCTGCGACTGGAAACTGGAGAACGAAACATACAACCAGTTAGTGTGGTGTACCGCCCCCGAATCGCCTTACAATTCAATAGACCTTGTTCCTGTCAACTACTCTTCCACAATGGCGGAATCCGTTTACCGGCAGGACTACCTCGACGAGAGGCTGCAACTATGGGTGGACAACCTGAACCTGCTTTATGTGGCATTTACCCGCGCCGGGAAGAACCTGATCTTATGGAGCAAGAAGGACCAAAAAGGCACAATGGCAGAACTTCTTTCCGCTGCCCTGCCGCGAGTTGCCCAAGCGGGAGAAGGCAGTTGGAACGAAGATGAGAAGATCTATGAAAGCGGAACGACATGCCCGTCGGAGGAAAAGTCTCCTCACTCTGCAGGAAATACGGAAAGCAAAGTCGTGAATAAGCTCGCACAAAAACCGGTGAAACTTCCGGTACACATGGAGAGCATGCGACACGACATTGAATTCCGCCAGTCCAACCGTTCCGCCGACTTCATTGCCGGAGTGGACGAAGCCGAGTCCAGCCAGCGTTTCATCAACCGGGGGCGCTTGCTGCATACGCTTTTCTCCGCCATCGAAACAGAAGAGGATATTGATGATGCCATCAACCGTCTGGTATTCGAAGGTGTTATCGGGCGTACCGAAACAGAGGAAGAAATACGGGAGTTGACCCATAGGGCTTTCTCGCAACCGCAAATCAAAGACTGGTATTCCGGGACCTGGCAACTATTCAACGAGTGCGACATTATCTGGCAGGAAAACGGAGAACTCCGTAACCGGCGCCCGGACCGCGTAATGATGCGCAACGGTACAATCGTAGTTGTCGACTTCAAGTTCGGTAAGCCCAGCAAGAAATATAACAAACAGGTACAAGGGTATATAGAATTACTCGTCCGCATGGGGTATGATGCAAATGCCATCAGCGGGTATCTGTGGTATGTAGAAGAAGAAATAATAGAGAAAGTATGAAAACATTCCTCCAAACAGTAGCCCAAGACCTTTATAGCAAGATAGGAAGCGACCTGTCACGTACGGCAATCGTATTCCCCAACAAACGCGCCAGCTTGTTTTTCAACGAATACCTGGCAGCAGAGAGCGACCGTCCGTTGTGGTCACCCGCTTACGTTAACATCAGCGAACTGTTCCGCCAACTTTCGCCGCTGAAACCGGGCGACCCGATTCGTCTGGTATGCGAACTATACAAAGTGTTTTGTGAAGAAACACACAGCGAGGAACCTTTGGATGATTTCTATTTCTGGGGTGAATTGCTCATCAGCGATTTCGATGACGTAGACAAGAACCTTGTCGATGCAAACAGGCTTTTCTGCAACTTACAAGACCTGAAGAACATCATGGACAACTACGACTTCCTCGACAAAGAACAAGAAGAAGCCATACAGCAGTTCTTCCAAAACTTCTCCATCGACAAACGCACGCAACTCAAGGAGAAATTCATCTCCCTCTGGGATAAGCTGGGCGACATTTACAGACACTACCGAAAGAATCTCTCCGAACTGGGCATCGCCTATGAAGGCATGATGTATCGCCATGTCATAGAAGGGCTTGACACCGGACTACTGCGTTATGACCGCTATGTGTTCGTCGGCTTCAACGTGCTGAACAAAGTGGAAACCCGCTTCTTCCAACTCCTGCAAGACGCCGGCAAGGCTATGTTCTACTGGGACTACGACATATTCTATACCCGCCTGCCCCATGAGCAGCAACCGCCATACGTCCACGAAGCGGGCGAATTCATACTGCGCAATTTAAAGTTGTTTCCCAACCAGTTGCCCGAAACAGCTTTCGATGCCTTGAGACATCCCAAGAAAGTCCGTTTCATATCCGCCCCGACGGAAAACGCACAAGCCCGCTACCTGCCTGAATGGGTGCGCACTGTTATGAAAAACGATGCCGAAACGAGCAAGGAGAAAGAAAATGCCATTGTATTATGCAATGAAACACTGTTGCTGCCCGTACTTCATTCCATTCCCCCGGAAGTGGAAAACGTCAATATAACCATGGGATTCCCATTGGCGCAGACACCCGTATATAGTTATATCAGCGCGCTTATGGAACTGCAAACCACCGGTTACCGTCGGGATACGGGACACTACACCTACGAAGCAGTACTTGCCATATTAAAGCATCCATATACCCGGCAACTATCCGCTGCCGCCGATGATCTGGAACAGCAACTCACCAAAGACAACCGCTTCTACCCCCTCCCGTCGGAACTTAAAAAGATGCTTTTCTTGAACGTGTATTCACTCCGCAAAACGGTATCGCGTCCATCTGCCGTTATCTCACCGAACTGCTGCGCGAAGTAGCCGTTGTCTACCGTCAGGAGAAAGATGAGAATGACATCTTCAACCAGCTTTACCGGGAATCCCTGTTCAAAAGCTACACCCTCGTCAACCGTTTGCTCAATCTGATAGAAAGTGATGGGCTGACCCTTCAGACAGATACGCTGAAACGCCTGATGAACCGCCTGCTCACCTCGACCAACATCCCGTTTCATGGCGAGCCTGCCATCGGCATGCAAGTCATGGGAGTATTGGAAACGCGTAATCTTGACTTTCGCAACTTGATTATGTTGTCCCTCAACGAAGGCCAGCTTCCTAAAAACGGCGGTGACTCATCTTTCATCCCCTACAACCTGCGCAAAGCATTCGGAATGACTACCATTGAGCACAAGAACTCGGTATATGCCTATTACTTCTACCGGCTCATACAACGGGCAGAAAATATCACCTTATTATATAATACAGCATCCGACGGACTGAACCGGGGGGAAATGTCACGTTTCATGCTTCAGTTCCTTGTGGAATCTCCACACGACATCTCACGCGAGTATCTGGAAGCAGGACAATCTCCCCAGCACAGTCTTGCAATAGAAATACATAAAACAAATGAGGTACTTCAGCGGATGTACAACGCATACGACATCCGGCAACATCCTAACGCGCTCTTTTCACCCTCGGCACTCAACACCTATCTGGATTGCCGTCTAAAGTTTTATTACCGCTACGTTGCCGGTCTGAAAGCTCCCGATGAAGTGAGTGCCGAGATAGACTCCGCCCTGTTCGGAACAATTTTCCACCGTTCTGCCGAATTGGTATATCAAGACCTTACAACCAATGGAAAAGAAATACGCAAGGAAGATCTGGAACAGCTGTTGCGCAATGACGTGAAGTTGCAAACATACGTAGACAATGCATTCAAAGAGGAACTCTTTCATGTACAAGCCAACGAACAGCCCGAATATAACGGGACGCAGCTTATTCACTCCAAAGTCATTGCATCCTATTTGCGGCAACTGCTGCGCAATGACCTGCACTATGCTCCTTTTCACATGGAAGCTATGGAGCAGAAAGTTACGGAAACAGTAGAGATAGAGACTCCTTTGGGAATACTTCCTCTGAATATTGGCGGCACGATAGACCGTATGGATAGCAAAGACGATACGCTGCGTATTGTAGACTATAAGACAGGAGGCACTCCCAGAACTCCAGAAAACATAGAGCAGCTGTTTGTCCCCGCCGATAACCGTCCGAACTACATCTTCCAGACCTTCCTGTATGCTGCCATTATGTGCCGCAAACAAACATTGAAAGTAGCTCCGTCGCTGCTATACATTCATCGTGCAGCATCCGAAAACTACTCGCCCGTTATCGAAATGGGCGCACCGCGCCAGCCTAAAATACCGGTCAGCAACTTTGCATTTTATGAAGATGAGTTTCGTGAAAGGCTATCAGCCCTTCTAAAGGAAATATACAATCCGGAAGAGACTTTCAGCCAAACGGAAGATAACGGGAAGTGTGAATACTGCGACTTCAGAAGCCTATGCAAAAAATAAAGGCAGGCATGGATTACACGAAAGCTACACAGCAGCAGATGCTCCTTGAAAGAGCCTATATGTAATCCATGCCTGAAATATTATCATCGCGCACAACTCAATATGCGCAATCACCCCAATGGAGACTGATTACTTCTTCAACGGAACAGAGAAATAGAATGTGGACCCTTCTCCTTTCTTAGATGTGAACCACAGCTTGCCGCCATTCTTCACAACAAAGTCCTGGCATAACAGTAATCCCAATCCTGAACCTTCTTCATTGTTCGTCCCGAATGTACTGAAATGCGTATCTGTGTGCAGTAATTTCTTTTGCCCCTCTTCATCGATACCGCAACCGTTATCCTTTACACTGATTACCGCCATATCTCCCTGTTCTTCCATTTTCACCACCACTTCGGAATTCTCGTTGCTGAACTTAATGGCATTACTCAGCAGATTACGGATAACGGTTTTCAACATATCAATATCGGCACTGACAGGCAGTTTCTCCGTTTTTTCCTCACGAATGGTAATCTTCTTCAAGCCGGCTACTATGTTGAACACATCAATCACGCTGTCCACCACTTCCACTACATCGATATCCTGATAAACAACATTCAAATTACCGATTTGGCTCTTCGTCCACTTCAACAAGTTATCCAGTAATGAGAATACGTCTTCCGTTGTCTGATTAGCCATTGTCAGCAGTTCGTACATTTCACTGCCGATCTTTTCGACAGGAAGATTAAGAATCATCATATTCAGCACCATCTTGATCGATCCCATCGGGGAACGCAGATCATGTGCTATGACCGAATATAGCTTATCACGCCCGGCAATGGTGTGCTGAAGTTCTTCTGTCTTATTCAATATGATGCGTTTGGCCGCCACCAACGAAATCTGGTGAGTTACACGAATAATCAATTCTTCCTTGTTGAAAGGTTTGGATATAAAATCATTGGCTCCTACCTGGAAACCTTTCACAATATCCGTTGTACTGTTCAGTGCAGTTAAAAAGATGATTGGAATATCTGCCGTATCGGGATTGGACTTGAGACGTTGTGCAACTTCAAACCCACTTAAATCCGGCATCATTACATCCAGCAGAACCAAGTCCGGATGCTCCTTATCCACCTGTTCCAAAGCCTGCTGCCCATTGTTGGCCGTAGCAATCGCAAACTTCTCATTTGTTAAGAGTACCTTCAACAACAATACGTTGGACATCACATCGTCTACGATGAGAATCTTGTACTCAGAAGGATTTATTTCCATGTTCATCTTTGTATTATATTTTTTCCCGTTATCAAGATCGTGTTTATTCAAGAACGATACTTACTGAAATATTCAATTATGCGGCACAGCCCTTCTTCCAATTCAATAGTAGGCTGCCACTTCAGTTTGCTTTTTGCCAACGTAATATCCGGCTGACGCTGTTTAGGGTCATCATGCGGCAATGGTTTAAATATCAATTTCGATTTGGAACCTGTCAGCTTAATAACTTTTTCCGCCAACTCAAGAATGGAGAATTCATGCGGATTGCCCAAATTAACCGGACCGATAAATTCATCTTCCGTATCCATCATACGCACCATTCCTTCTATCAAATCGTCCACATACTGAAAGCTACGGGTTTGGGTGCCCGAACCGTATATCGTTATGTCCTCGTCCTGCAATGCCTGAACCACAAAATTAGAAACAACACGTCCGTCATCGGGCAACATACGAGGACCGTATGTATTGAATATACGTATAATCTTAATGCGTATCCCGTTCTGGCGGTGATAATCCATAAATAATGTTTCGGCACAACGCTTGCCCTCGTCATAACAAGAACGAATTCCGATCGGGTTCACATTTCCCCAATAGCTTTCCACTTGAGGATGCACAACGGGATCACCATAGATTTCGCTGGTTGACGCCTGCATGATTTTTGCATTTGTCCTCTTTGCCAGCCCCAACATATTGATAGCTCCCAACACCGAGGTCTTAATAGTCTTTATGGCATCGTGCTGATAGTGCACCGGAGACGCAGGACAGGCCAGATTATAAATTTCATCAACCTCTGCCTCATAAGGAAATTCCACATCATGATGTACAAATTCAAAGCGGGAATTCCCTTTCAGATGAGCTATATTCTTCTCCGAACCGGTAAAGAGGTTATCCAAGCATATCACTTTGTGTCCGTCTCTAATCAAGCGGGTACACAAATGAGAACCTATAAAACCGGCCCCACCACTAACCAAGACTTTTTTCATACAGCACTATTTTCTACGTCCAAAGACCATGTAACCTGTTTGTTCTGTTTATGTGCTGACAAATGTAGGAGATTTGGTTAAAATATGCAAGTTTGTGAAAGAATTATTTTGAATGTTAAGGAATATATTCCGGCTTATTATCAGGAATACTGAAATCTTTATTGGCAAACAAATCTGCCAAACCTGAAATCTGTTTCAGTCGAAGCAATTCATCGCGGTCCATTCCTATATTTTTCATTATCCACTGGTCGGACATGCCGGCATGATCCAATTCTGCAACAATGTTACACATCAGTTCGATGTTGTGTGTTCCTCGCGCACGATTATGACGGATGGTGGATGCCATGCGGTTGGACAATTCCTTATCAATCACAACCACAGGCAACAGACCATTCTCACGCTGATAGATCCTCTTGGAAGTTTTCAAAACCTGGTAACGGTGATACCCGTCGACCAAAATATAACTATCTTTCTCTTCGTCATAATAACAGACACAGGGCATTGTAAAACCATCCTCCCAGATAGACAGTTCCAATAATTTCATTTCGGGCGGCGCCACTACATTGGGGTTATAATCATTGGCTTGTATTTTTTCTACCGGAACCGCTTTTACACCATATACCGGACTCTTATCTACACTCATAGCATCATATTTTTGAATTGTTCCATTATTTTGTCTCGCTTGTATATCTCTTCTTTCGTCAGAGCAAATCCCATATACTTACATGCGTGGTCATTCTTTAGGATGCAAATGCACATGCGTTTGTATGTGGGTATTTCCCGAAATTCCGCAATATCGATATCATCCAGATAGTCCATGCGGACGGGTTTCTTATTTGTCTTGTAGTTGGTATGGTTCACCACTTCGAAAGAAACACCCGCATCCTGCAATTTCTTGATAGTACCCTCTGAAAGGCATCCTCCTTTGGTACGCCAAAACTCAATGCTGACAGTCAGCTTCTTTAAGTAGTTACGCCGGGTCTCTTCGGGCAGGGTGGAAAGCAGAAACTGCATAAAGCTTTTCCACGTATACCCCTCAGGTATCCGCACGCTCTGCCACCCCATGGCATGAGTTCCGCCATAGATTCCCGTAAAGTTCACTCCATTGACACGTCCTATCATCTTTCCCCAAGTATTAGGGTCTATCACCTTATATAAAGCCAGACTTTCCTGCGCTTCGCAAAGAAACGGACTGGCCACACGCTGGCGTTCTATGTTGACACCCGCCTTATAATACAAATCGTATAAATGATTGTAGTCGAAGCCGAACTTTCCATTGGCAGTCCATATGTCCGTTGTCTTCCAATCATAGATAGGATACGCATTGTATATGTCATTGCCGATTTTGGAAGTCCACCTGTAATTATGATACATCTGGTATTTCCGGTTCAGATGAATACTGCGCCAGCGGTTGAAGCTCTCCTGTGTACGAATTCCTATAAGAAAGCAGGTGCGTACCGCATCTTTCCGCAAATGCAGCCATTTGGCAAAGTGCATCTGATATTCGTAATCCCACATATTCTCCGTATAAAAAGGAAAAGCTTCTTTGGTATAGGAATTGGCAGGCATCTGGCGCACCCAAAGCTCTTTCATGCTTTCATCCCATGGACGCCAATAGCTTTGATACATAGAGGTGCAGGTGGTGACCTTGAAAGGTACACATACGCGATATACTTCCAGAATGTCCTTATTAGCCTCCAATATACGGTCTACATAGTCTATGGTCACAGTATATTGTATCTCATAATCCATGTGAAATACACATAATTTTTGTTTGAGGTTATTACGCCGGATATAGTCTATACACAGGTTCAGTAATACACCGCTGTCCTTCCCTCCGGAAAAAGACACGCATATTGTATCGAACTCTCTAAAAATCAATTCTAAACGTTCCTGTGCAAGTTCGTATACATTTTTAGGTGTGGCCATAATTATCTATCTTTTTTCATTTTCACATAACGAGTCCAGATTTTTTCCTCTGAAAAACCCAAATCCTTAAAAAGAGAACTGTGTTCCATAAAAGTCACTGAAGTTAATTCCTTACTTGTGTTTGTTTCTGAAATGACTTTCTCTAATAACAATTTCAGCGTGTCTTCATTATTACTTTCTATATAATAGTTGTTGATGACATACTCCTTCTTCTTCTCCTCTACCGGTATAAAACCTATGACTTTCTTTTTGTCTACCGCCACAAACCAAACAAAATCTTCTGATGTACGAAATGGATAGTTATAATTCTGCTTCAATATTTCAGGATTCATCACCAATGGCGCAACAAGCTCATACAGCCGCTTATCTGTTCCCTGTAATTGTATAATTTGTACCATTCTGCATTACCGGTTTAATATTATAATTTGAAATGTTCAAAGATAATTATTAAACTTTATGATATAATCACTTTTTAAGCAGTTTTAAGAATAAAGATTTAAAATGTAGCGATATATTACCTTCTCATGCAGACTAACAACGTACTGATAAACAAAATTATAACCATAGGACTATTCAGTATACGAGTGAAACAGCTTCAATATGCAATCCAATAAACATCTATATAAAGTATAAACAATTTTCAATACCCAGCCTTTACGCCAAAACCGGACGAATAATTTTATTTTTGTCAGCTATTGCATCTTTTTAACGATTTACCACCTACTAATTAAAGAATATTCATATCTTTGCGCAGCTTTTAAAAAGTATTCCAAAATTCTTTTAAGCTATTCTATTTTTCCATATATTTAATATAAGCGAACAACAATAAATCGATTATAAAACAGTAAATTATGATGCTAAACACTAAAAGAAGACCGTTCATAGCTACGGCTCTATTATTAACATCGTTAGGGGTAACCACATCGTGCATCGATAACAGTTATGACCTAAACAAAGACATTGACATGACAGTCAACGTAGGTGGCGAACATTTGGCAATTCCCGTAGGATATACGGAGCAAATAACACTGGACAAAATCATCGAACTTGATGAGGGAGATGATTTGCAACTCGTGAATGGAGAATATCATCTGCTGAAATCGGATAAAATAGATGAGACAAATACATCAGTAAAAATGGTGACAGTTAATGAATCTTCGAATCCTATAAATTCGATTAATGTACTCAATAATGTGGACTATTCCCAACCAGGAGATGTTACGGTTGAGGATATAGAATCTGAAGGTTCTGTAAACACCGAGGCGCATGGAATTGATGAAGCTGTAATAGAAATCGGTTCTTTAACTGCTAATACACCCGCAAAATTAACTCTCAGTTTTGAGATTAATAAAACTAATTCCATATCGTATAGTGATGTCACTATTGATAAAATGACAATTACATTCCCCGACTTCATAAAATTTGAGGAAGGACAAAGTGGACTGAATGGTCAGGTTCTTACTATCAGTAATGAAACCCTTCATAGTCCAACTTATACAAAATACCTGAATATTTCCAAATACGTATTTGGAGAGAAATATGGCGACGGAAACAAAGTTAAAGAAGAGAATGGTGACCGGATTATTAAAATCGAAAATCAAAAGATAACGGTAAAAACTGATGTAACTGTACATCAAGCCCAGGGTACCGGTTCTTTAAGTATCACTCCTACAGCTATCCTCGCAGCAATGACAGTAAGTGAAGTAAATGGCACCATAAAACCTGATATGGATGTGAAACCTACGGAAGTTGAGTTAACCAATTTACCGGACTTTCTACAAGACGAAGAGGTAAAGCTGGACATCACCAATCCTGTTTTCTCATTCAAGGCTAATAATCCTCTGAATGAAGAAATAGAGATGGACGGTATCATGACCGGATATAAGAACGGAAAAGTAACCAAAACCGTAAAGATAGGAAGCGGTAATGGTGGAGCCCCTATTAAGTTAAAACCCAGCGAAAACGAGCAACAAACAATTTCAATAGTACGCAATGAAAAAACTGTTGTCGAAACAGGGGCAACTAAAGTTATTGTACCAAATCTGAATGACATTATTGAAACAATTCCCGACCGTATAAGCGTCGAGTTAAAACCGGCTGTAAAAACAGACAACTATTATACCGTCAATTTGGGACAAGACTATGTATTGAACAGTGAATACAACATAGACATTCCTCTAAGTTTTGGCAGCGGACTGAAGATTGTATATGAAGAGACTATCGACGATTTCGACCTCGACCTTGAAGATGTGGACATAAAGAAAGCAATAATCAGCATTACTGCCGACAACACCATTCCTTTAAAGATGGAGATCAAGAATGAGAATGTAAGCGCACTGGACGTAAACGGTAACAAAATAACAGATATTAATGTAACCGTAGAAGGTACTATAACTGAAAGTAAAGATGGAAAAAACATAGCAACAAGCCAACTAAACATCAATTTAGTGTCAACCAAAGAAGGCGCAATCAGCAAGCTGGACGGACTCTTCTTTAAAGTGACAGCCGTACCGGGACAAGCTACCGATGTTCAGTTATTGAGTTCACAATGGATGCAACTTAAAGACATGAAATTGAAAATACCCAACGGCATTAAAGTGGACTTGAACTAAGAGAGAAATACATTTCATGCGATATAAACAAAAGATTCAACAATCATATATAATGAAACGAATGAGAACAAATGTTTTAGCGATTATATTGTCCGGAGCAGTAGCTACACTTGCTGTCAGTGACGCAATGGCACAGACACAGAACAGCCGTTCAACCTATTTCCTGGAAGGAAGCACCTACCGTCACGAACTCAATCCCGCCTTTATGGGCGAACGCGGCTATGTCAGCTTCCCCGGTTTGGGAAATCTCACAATCGGCGCACAATCCACCGGTGGTGTAGGCGATTTCATCTTCAAGAAGTCAAACGGTGATCTTACCACTTTTATGAATGAAGAAGTCAGCAGCGCCGAATTCTTAAAAGGATTGCCTAAAAGACTGAAAGTCGGTATCAACATAGACGAATCAATACTATCCTTAGGCTTTCATGCCTGGGGAGGCTTCAACACATTTGGCATTTCCGTAAAGTCAAATACCAACTTCTTCATGCCCGATGAACTCTTCAAGTTCATGAAAAACGGAGTAGCCAGTGAAACGGGAAGCAGCTACAATGTGAAAAACTTAAATGTCGTATCTACCAACTATGCGGAGGTCGCCTTCGGCCATGCGCGCGAAATCAATGAACGCTTGACAGTGGGCGCCAAAGTGAAAGCCCTCGTGGGACTGGCAAAGGCAACCGTACATATTGATGAACTGAACATCCTCGCTTCTCAAGACAAATGGACTATCACCCCCAAGAACGCTGAACTTTATATGTCTGCCAAAGGTCTCATTGTACCCACCAAAGGTGAGACCGGTAATTATCAGGAAGATGATTACATTTTGGATGCCAACGGAGACAGAACCCAGCAACTGAAAGAAGGTACGGACGGACAGATTTCTTATGATGATCTGGATTTTGATACTGACAATCTCGGTCCCACAGGTTTCGGTATGGCTATCGATTTGGGAGCAACGTACAAACTGAATGATGAATGGACATTCTCCGCATCTTTGCTCGACCTCGGTTTTATTTCCTGGAAGAATACAACTAAGGGAACCATGAGTAAAGACTTCACTTTCGACGGTTTTAGTGAAATCTCCGTAAAAGACGATGGAACTAACAGTGAAAACAAGCTGGACAACCAAGTAGATCAACTGGTAGATGACCTGGCAGACTTGGCAAAGTTCGATAAAGCGGGTGAAGGAATGAAGCGTACCACTGCCCTTGCAGCTACCCTTCATCTGGGTGCCCAATACACTCTGCCGGCCTACGACCGCCTGAACTTCGGTTTCCTTTCTACCACCCGCATGCAAGGTAAGCACTCATGGACAGAAGCACGCGTTTCTGCCAATGTAGCTCCCCTCTCATGGTTTGAAGCATCGGTGAACTACGCTTTATCCAACTTCGGCTCTGATGCAGGAATCATGCTGAACTTCCACCCGCGCGGCTTCAACTTCTTCATCGGTGCAGATGTCCCCATGTGCAAATATGAACCGGCCTATTACGCTCCTATCAGTCGCGCAGCCGTCAACGTGAACCTCGGTATCAACTTCACTTTCGGACCTAAGCACAAGCGTAAATACAAAACGGTAGAAACCCAATCACTCTAAATTCATCAACTAAAACAAGAAGAATATGAAAAAAATATATTGTCTGCTGTTTGCCGTGCTGCCGTTAGCAGCATTTGCAGGTGAAGTAAAAGTCACCAAACCGGCATTGACTCTGGAGAACGATACGCTGACATTGGACTTCAAGTTCAATATGGAAGCCGTAAAAGTCAACAGTACCCAATCGTACGCATTCACCCCGGTACTGTTTGCCGGAAAGAAGTATAAGACCTTGCCTCCTGTTGTCGTAACCGGCAAGAACAAGTTCAAAATGCGCCATAAAGACCGCAGGCTGGCCAAAAAAGGTTATTATGATGCACCCTATACCATAATCAAAGGCAAGTCTGCCAACCGTCAGGACATTGTGAATTACACAGTATGCCTTCCTTATGAAGAATGGATGAATGAGGCAGATATGTGGATATTGCAGGAAGGCAGAAAAGACTGTCTGTTGGATCTTCCGGAGATTCAGGTAATAGAACCTGTGGTTGTGGTAGAAGAAGAACCGTTGCCACAAAAAGGAGCTATTTGCGAGCCTTGCATGAGTATGGTATCTTATCTTACTCCAACGGAAGAACCACTAAAAGTACGTTCGGAACAGAATACCTTATACATAGAATATGCAGTAGGCGGCACAGAATTCAAAGCCGATTTCAAGAATAACTCCGCAGAACTGCAAAAGTTGAAAGAAACTCTTAACCCACTGACAGAAGGCGATTTAGTTACATTCAAAGCTATCAACATATGCGGATATGCCTCTCCTGACGGCTCTGCCAAAACCAATGACCGCGTAGCAACGAAACGTGCCGATTCATTCGCTCTCTACTTGAGAGGAAGCTACCACTTCCCCGATAGTATATTGAACGTAAGTTCAGCCGGCGAGGATTGGGAAAGTCTCGTTAAAATGCTCGAAGAAAACAAGCCCGCATACGCAGACAAGGCATTGGAAATCATTAACAAGTATACTAATCTCGATGTACGCGAAGCCAGACTGAAAAGCGGACTGGGAGCTGCTTCCTATCGTGCCATGATGAACGAGTATTATCCCCGCCTACGCCGCCTGTCTATTTCTATAGACTACGAAATACGCGAAGTGCGTAATGCCGAAGCCGCCACGTTGATTCATACCAACCCCAAGATGTTGAATTTGCAGGAAATGTATGGTGTAGCCAAGAACTTCCAACCGGGTACGAAAGAATACAAAGAAGTTTACGAAATAGCCGCTACCAACTACCCCACAGATATCGTAGCAAACATCAATGCAGCCTCAGCCAACATTGTTTATGGTGATTTTGATCGTGCCGGACAATACTTGGAAAGAGTGAAAGACGACCCTCGTGCATGGAACAATTTGGGCGTATTGGCATGGTTGTCAGGCGACACCGAGATTGCCAAGGAATGGTTCACAAAAGCCTTGACCGTAGAACCTGAAAAAGCACAGGAAAACCTGAATAAGATGAAGTAATATACGTCTTTAACATGAGTTGTAAAAGAGTTGTAATATTGGGATTTTTTCCCTATATTGCAACTCTTTTAGTACAGATATAATAAGAAATGAAATACTTGATTTTATTCCTTACATTTGCCAAAATAGGGATGTTTACTATCGGCGGCGGATATGCCATGATTCCTCTTATTGAACGTGAAATTGTAAATAAAAAATGGATGACCAAAAACGACTTTATGGAAATGTTCGCATTGACCCAATCTCTACCGGGAGTATTTGCTGTAAACATATCCATTTTTGTCGGCTACAAACTGCATAAAGTAAAGGGCAGTCTGGTATGTGCCTTAGCTACCATACTTCCCTCCTTTGTCATTATGATGCTGATAGCAATGTTCTTTGCACGCTTTCAGGACAATCAAACAATGATACGCATATTCAACGGAATTCGTCCGGCAGTAGTGGCTTTAATCGTATTCCCCTGCATTTCTGCTGTACGTGCCTTGAAGCTGAAATACTGGCAGTTGGTGCTTCCCGCCATCGCTACATTACTTATATGGCAATGCGGACTGTCACCTGTCTACATCGTCTTGGCAGGAATTGCCGGCGGGCTCATCTACACATTATGGTTAAAAGATAAACTGACAAAATTACAAGCATGATTTATTGGCAACTGATCTTGGTCTATCTAAAAATTGGGATGTTCGGGTTCGGGGGTGGTTACGCCATGCTCTCGCTTATTCAGCATGAAGTAGTAGATCACTATCAATGGCTCACACTCCAGCAATTTACGGATGTCGTAGCTATCTCACAAATGACTCCGGGACCCATCGGCATCAACAGTGCCACTTATGTGGGATACTCCGTCACTCAAAGTGTATGGGGCGCCATTGCTGCTACAATAGCAGTCTGCCTGCCTTCATTTATATTAGTGCTGCTTATTTCCTATTTCTTTGTGAGATGCAAAGACAATAAGTACATCAAAGCTGCCATGTCCGGACTGCTGCCAATGTCCGTTTCATTGATTGCTGCGGCAGCTCTGTTGCTGATGAACAAAGAAAATTTCATAGATTATAGAAGCAGCCTGATTTTCGCAGTCGCTTTCGGAGTAACCTGGAAATGGAACATACACCCCATTCTGCTGATAACATTGTCAGGAATAGCCGGATATATCCTCTATTAATATTTCTTTTATCGTACCTTTCCTGCAACAGACAGCATTTTACGTGCGTAGCACCAAACCACGAAATAGGCAGCCAAAGGTACGATAAATGCCATCACCATTGTTGTACAATCAGCCACAACTCCCATCAGCAAGGGACCTACCACCCCGCCTACCGGAGACATCATCAGGAAAGAAGAAGCACGCTTGGTGTGATTACCCAACCCTCTCAAAGAAAGAGCAAAAATAGTGGGAAACATAATAGCCTCAAAAGCATATCCGCAGAGCAATGCGATCAACGACACCATACCGACATCAAGCAGTACCACCAAAGTCGTTATCACTGTTCCCGTAGCACAAAACAGCAACATCTTCTCCGCGCACACACGCCCCATAATCCAACTACCGGCAAAACGTCCCAACATGAACAATCCCAATCCGCCAAATGAGAGTACCAATGAAGCATCGCGAGCATTCATCCATCCTTGCTCTACTACATAATTGATAAAAAAGCTGTTAATGGAAATCTCCCCGATTTCGTAAGCAAACAAAGCCAATAGACCAAATATAAAAAGCTTGTGCGACCATAGCCCTACCTTATGCCCGTCCTTGTCCACCTCCACACCATGTTCTATTTCGGGCAACTTTATCTTTGAGAAAACCAATGCTACCAGCAGCACCACTATCCCCATACCAACATAAGGCAAGGCAACATTGCCGGCACCACTATTCCCGTCTTCCGAAAACAAAAGCAGCCCTACCAATACAGGAGCGCAAATACAACCTAATCCATTGAAGGATTGTGCAAAATTCAAGCGACTGGCTGCCGTCTCTTTCGCTCCCAGTTCCGTAGCATAAGGATTAGCAGCCGTTTCCAGAAATGTAAGTCCGCAACCTATGACAAAAAGAGCAAACAGAAACATATTGAACGAAAGATAATACTGTCCCGGAATGAACAACAGCGACCCAACGCCGTACAATACCAATCCAAAAACCACTCCCCTGCGATATCCAAAGCGACTTATAAAAAGTCCTGCCGGAATGGCCATTACAAAATATCCCATATACATCATTGCCTGGATAAAGGCCGAATGTGCCTTTGTTATATCCAGCAACTCTTGGAAATGTTTATTCAGCACATCCAGAATAGCATGTGCAAATCCCCACAAGAAAAAGAGAGAAGTAATCAATATAAAGGGAACAAGATATTGTTCTCCCACTAACGGTATTCGTTTCTGTTTCATAATATCTTCATCAGCCAATAAATGCGGCTGCAAAGATATACAATAAAAGCATTTCCATAATGCTATCTAAATTAAATAATTGCCATTTCAGCGTGCAGTTATCACTATTCTTACAACACCAAAGGAAAGACAGAGTATGATATCTTGATTACATTATGCATACATTTTCCCTAAGATTTATATAAAGATAGGAATTATAATGATTTGAGGAACTTTTAAACTCCCTTTGAGAGCTGCTTAAATGATTCTGGAAAATAAATAAAAATCGCAATTCGTTTTGTGTTAACAGGTGCAAAATGCTCACAAAGTGATTTGGAAAAGCATCACAAAACGTTTTGCGGTTTATAAACACTGACAATCAAAGACAAATGCGTCAATTCGTGGGAGCAAAAACGGCTTTCAAAAAGTCCCACGAATAAGCCACGTGAGAACTGCTTTAAACTGCTATTTTTTACCGAAGCGGAGAAAAAGAAAAAGCTCTGAAATCCTTGAATTTCAGAGCTTTGCTTTAATTTGCTATTTACTTTCGCGGTGCGTACGGGACTCGAACCCGTGACCCCATGCGTGACAGGCATGTATTCTAACCAACTGAACTAACGCACCATGATTTCATTTTTCCGTCGCTATCTCTCTCGATTGCGGTTGCAAAGGTAGATGTTTTTTTTAAATCTGCAATAGTATGAAAGAAAAAAAATCATCTTTTTTTTAACATTGGTTGATTATAAGAGATTTATACTACCTTTGCAGAGATAAAAAAAATAGAAATCATGAAAAATACCCCTATTGAACGTAGATTAATCGATGAGACTATCGAAGATTTTCATATTGCAGACTTTGCAAAAGCTACTATCCGCGAAGTAAAAGCCATTGCAGCTAAAGCAGAGGCGGCTTCAGGTGTGGAATTCATAAAGATGGAGATGGGTGTCCCCGGACTCCCGCCCTCGGTCGTAGGCGTAAAGGCGGAGATCGACGCACTGCAGCAAGGAATAGCAAGCCTTTATCCGGACATCAACGGGTTGCCTGCATTGAAAGAAGAAGCATCCCGTTTCATCAAAGCATTCATCAATGTAGATGTGGCGCCGGAAGGATGTGTACCCGTAACCGGCTCCATGCAGGGAACTTTTGCCTCATTCCTTACATGCAGCCAGTGTGATGAGAAAAAAAATACAATCCTGTTTATCGACCCCGGTTTCCCCGTACAAAAGCAGCAATTGGTGGTAATGGGACAGAAATATGAAACTTTTGACGTGTATGATTATCGTGGCGACAAACTGAAAGAAAAGTTGGAAAGTTATCTCAAGAAAGGCAATATTTCCGCCATTGTTTACTCCAACCCGAACAATCCGAGCTGGATATGCCTGAAAGAAGAGGAGCTCCGTATTATCGGTGAACTTGCCACTCAATACGACGTAATCGTTTTGGAAGACCTCGCCTATTTTGCTATGGATTTCCGTCAGGATTTAAGCAAGCCGTTCCAAGCACCGTATCAGCCTTCCGTAGCTCATTACACCGACCATTACGTATTACTCATCTCGGGCTCCAAAGCATTCAGCTATGCAGGACAACGCATCGGAGTGAGTTGTATATCTGATAAGCTTTATCACCGGACATATTCGGGGCTGACAAAGCGTTACGGCGGTGGCACATTCGGCACCGTATTCATTCATCGTGTCCTGTACGCTCTTTCTTCCGGAACCAGCCATTCTGCCCAATATGCACTTGCTGCTATGTTGAAAGCGGCCAATGAAGGCAAATATAACTTCCTGAACGAAGTAAAAGTGTACGGAGAACGGGCACGACGGCTGAAAGAGATTTTCCTGCGTCATGGTTTCCATTTGGTATACGACAATGACCTCGGAGAGCCCGTAGCAGACGGGTTTTATTTCACTATCGGCTATCCGGGCATGAGCAGCGGTGAACTTGCCAAGGAGCTGATGTACTACGGAGTGAGTGCCATTTCCCTGGTCACTACCGGAAGCCACCAGCAAGGTTTGCGTGCTTGCACTTCATTCATTCAGGATCATCAATACGCCCAGTTGGACGAGCGCATGGCAGTTTTTGCAGAAAATCATCCGATAAAATAGATATACACCGTCACTGCCGGTACCTTTTCCCAGATAAAGATACCGGCAGTAAAATTCTAAAATCTCCCAAAAGACACATTTTCTCATAAAAAAGAGAAATATAATTTGCTCTTTTATAGAAAAACACTTAATTTGGGGGCATGTATATCAATACAGACATATTCAAAATAGAAACTAACCATATAGTTCCTACACAAGGAAAGATTCTTATATCCGAACCTTTTTTGTGCGACCATATGTTCGGGCGTTCTGTCATCTTATTAGTGGACCATGCACAGGACGGAACAATGGGACTAATACTGAACAAACCATTACCTCTTTTTCTGAATGATTTACTAAGTGAGATAGACTGCCGGGAAAATATCCCTATCTATAAAGGCGGACCAATCAGCACAGATACCCTTTTCTACCTGCACACGCTGGAAAACATAGCAGACTCATTCCCGGTAGCCAACGGAATCTACCTGAACGGTGATTTTGCCGCTATCAGGCAATTCATGGCAGAAGGAAATTCCATTAAAGGAAAAATACGTTTCTTCCTCGGCTATTCCGGCTGGGAACCCGGACAGTTGAAGCAGGAGATAGAAGAAAACACCTGGCTGGTAGACAATGCGGACTTTTCCTCACTCATGGACGAAAAATCCGAAAAAAATACGTGGAAGAATGCACTTAGCAATCTTGGCGGAAAATATGAAATGTGGTCACGTTTTCCACAAATACCCACTTTTAACTGACGGTAATCAGGCTTCCTCCCCGGCTACTCTTTATCCAACGCACTCTTCTCAGGACGGATACGCTGCATCAAGATGACATCTTTAAACTTTCCACCCACAAACCACCACTCTTTCAGCAGCCCGCAGCGTACAAAGCCCAAAGAACCGAACAGGCGCAGACTCACTTCATTGTCAGCCGCAACGTGGACTATAAGCTGTTTCAGAAACAGAAAGCCGAAAGCATAGTCACACAAAAGCCTCAATGCATCGGAAGCATATCCTTTGCCCTGATATTCCCTGCGCACCGCAATCCCCACCTCACCACGAGAATGCATCGGGGCAAAATCCGTAATATCGATAGTGCCCACTACGGCATTATCTTCACAACGCACAATCATCATGCGCAACTGACGGTCGGCAAACATATCACACTGGGAATTCTCCATGTATTGTTTCAACACATATTTGGAGTATGGTACAGAAAAGTTAGTGACATCCCACGTTTGCGGGTCATTCTCCATAGCATACATTGTCTCCAAGTCCTCCGGCTCCATGGCACGAAGGCGTATGCGTTCACTTACAAAATAAGAAGGTTTCATTCTGAATAAGAAGGCTTCATTGTTCTTTATCTATATGTAATTCCTCACGCAAACGTTTTTCTCCGGGCAGGCAGAACAATGATGCAGTCAAAGCTATCAAAGCGCAGAGCACCCCTTTATTACTCAATACCATATAATAAGTAAGGAATCCCGCCACCACCGGTATGGCAAGCAGAGCCAGACGCACCCCACTCCACAGCACATACAAACGCAGTGCATCGGAGATGGAGACAGCATCTATCTTCCTGACCAGCACCCACGAAAAGAGCTTCAGGGATGCAGGAACCGATAGGGCTGTAAGCAGAATTGTGATAGTCTCCGCAAAATACGCAGCACGTACATCTCCCGCATAAAGGCCGACCCATGCCCCACCCGTTTCACCGAATATCACGAGAAATACAGGCAGCAGCCAAAAATATACAAATGACATCTTCACGCGGGATGCCGCCCGCTTTATCTTTTCTTCCATGTACTTAGCTTTTGAATTATGTCATACCGAACCCGTAAATGGGGTGCGGTTCACGATACTACGTCCGAGAGTAACCTCGTCTGCATATTCCAACTCGTCTCCCACAGAGATGCCACGCGCTATCACAGACAGCTTGACCCCCAACTTCTCCAGCTTACGGTAAATATAAAAGTTAGTCGTATCACCCTCCATTGTAGTGCTGAGGGCAAATACAACTTCCTTAATGCCGCCGGCGGCCACCCGCTGCACCAAGCTCTCTATTTCCAAATCACCGGGGCCTATTCCATCCATCGGTGAAATCACTCCACCCAATACATGATACAGTCCGCGAAATTGCTGCGTCGCTTCCACCGCCATCACATCACGTATATTTTCCACCACGCAAATTACGGAAGAATCACGCTGAGGGTTGGAGCAGATGCGGCAAGTCTCCGTATCAGAAATATTATGGCACACTTTGCAGTATTTCACTTCATGTTTCAATGTAACAATAGCGTTACCAAAAGCCTCCACCACTGCCGTATCCTGGCGCAGCAGATGAAGCACCAGCCGCATGGCCGTCTTTCGGCCCACACCCGGCAATTTGGCGAACTCATTCACCGCTTTCTCCAGTAATATTGAGGGAAATTGTCCATTCATATTTAAAAATCTCCTAATTGCGGACAAAGATAATGCAAACCGAGAGCAGAATAAAATGAACTTGTTCATTTTTTATGCCGAGGTGCGGCTTATCTTCACTTTTGATGCAAAGATAGTGCAAATTGAGTGCAATTCAATCAGGTCCACTTGAAATTGTACTGCCGAAATGCAGCCCATTCCATTTAAAGATAGAGAGAATTCCCCCTTAAGAACAAAGTTTTTTGAAATAAGTATTACCTTTGCAAGAAGAAACAATTATAAAAAGAGACAATCGAATGGAGATAACAAGCGCTGAATTCGTCATCAGCAATACAGACGTAAATAAATGCCCCGGCGGGACATTCCCCGAATACGCCTTCATCGGACGTTCCAACGTTGGAAAATCCAGCCTTATCAATATGCTGACAGGGAGGAAAGGGCTTGCCATGACATCCGCAACCCCCGGAAAAACAATGCTCATCAATCATTTCCTGATCAACAAGAACTGGTATATCGTCGACCTTCCCGGCTATGGCTACGCCAGACGCGGACAGAAAGGACAGGAGCAAATTCAGCGCATCATAGAGACCTATATCTTGCAACGCGAGCAAATGACCAGCCTCTTTGTCCTCGTCGACAGCCGCCATGAGCCGCAAGCCATCGACCTTTCCTTTATAGAATGGCTGGGCGAGAACGGAGTGCCTTTTGCCATCGTTTTCACCAAAGCCGACAAGCTGAAAGGCGGCAAGATAAACAGCAATATCCGCCACTATCTGGAGAAGCTGCACGAACAATGGGAAGAGCTTCCCCCTTATTTCGTCACATCCTCCGAAAACCGAATGGGCCGGGAAGAACTGCTGAACTACATTGAACAGATAAACAAAAACATCAATTCCAAACCGTAATTATTATAACCAGAATGAAAAAATTTGTTTTTTGGCACATATTTGTTGCCGCATTGCTAATGGCCTCCAACAGTCAGGCGCAATCACTGAAAGACTTATTCAATAAAGAGAATATCGAAAAAGTGGTGAATTCCGTAACCGGCAAAAGCACTGCCAGCATGGAAGGGACATGGGTGTATACCGGTTCGGCCATTGAGTTCGAGTCGGATAACCTGTTGCAGAAAGCAGGCGGGTCGGTTGCCGCTAATGCCGCCGAAAACAAACTGAACGAGCAGTTGGCAAAAGTGGGCATCACAGCCGGACAAATGTCTTTTACTTTTAATGCAGACAGCACTTTCACCGCCAAAGTCGGTGCAAAATCCCTGAAAGGGACTTATTCATACGACGCTTCCGAGCAAAAAGCGAATTTGAAATTCATGAAACTGATTCCACTCAATGCCAAAGTGAACTGCACCTCCACCAATATGGATTTGCTGTTCAACTCGGACAAACTCCTAAAACTGATAACCTTGATTTCCAGTAAAAGCAACAGCACCACCCTGAAAACGATCGGTTCGCTTGCAGACAATTACGACGGCATGATGCTCGGCTTCTCCTTGAAAAAGGAATGAGCCCTCCCCTATTGCTGAAAACCAAAAAATAAAACAAAAAAATCCCCGTAAGCGAATACTTACGGGGATTTCTTGTTTGTTATAGAAAGAGCGGAAAACGAGACTCGAACTCGCGACCCTAACCTTGGCAAGGTTATGCTCTACCAACTGAGCTATTTCCGCAAAATGATGCCCTTCCAATAAAGAGCGTGCCCAGAACAGGACTCGAACCTGCATGCCTCTCGACACACGCACCTGAAACGTGCGCGTCTACCAATTCCGCCACCTGGGCAATCATTAAATCAAAGAAAAGAGCGGAAAACGAGACTCGAACTCGCGACCCTAACCTTGGCAAGGTTATGCTCTACCAACTGAGCTATTTCCGCAAAATGATATGTGAAGAGAAGGAGACTCGAACTCCCACGACATAATTGTCACTACCCCCTCAAAGTAGCGCGTCTACCAATTCCGCCACCTCTCCGACATATTCTAAACATTTCATAGAACGTTGCTCCTACCTTTGTGCCCAGAACAGGACTCGAACCTGCATGCCTCTCGACACACGCACCTGAAACGTGCGCGTCTACCAATTCCGCCACCTGGGCATTAGGTAATTGCAACCAAAACGTTGAGCGGAAAACGAGACTCGAACTCGCGACCCTAACCTTGGCAAGGTTATGCTCTACCAACTGAGCTATTTCCGCGTTTGCGGTTGCAAAGGTAGATATTTTCCTTAAACCTGCAAACATTCCGCGCACTTTTTTCACACATAAAATTGGACATTCCATCCAAAAAGAAAGCAGACTTTTGATTATCAACTCATTCGGTTACGATAATCTTCGTAAGAAAATTGCTTGAACAAGTCTGCTTTCCCCTCCTTTGTCCACATGGCAATGGCGGGATGGTGAATTCCATTGAACATATTCGTCTTTACCATTGTATAGTGTATCATGTCCTCAAAAATAATTCTCTCTCCGATTTGCAGCTCATGGTCGAAACTCCACATCCCCATATAGTCGCCGCTCAGGCAAGAATTGCCACCCAGACGATAGACATACGGACCGTCATTTCCCATTTCAGCCCCCCGGACAACCGGCTGATAGGGCATCTCCAGACAATCCGGCATATGGCAGGTGAAACTGACATTCAGAATAGCGGTACGTATGCCGCGGTTTTCCACAATATCCACCACTTCAGAGGTCAGCACTCCCGTCTGCCAGGTAAATGCAGATCCCGGCTCCAGAATAATGCGCAAATGAGGATAACGCTCTTTCAATCCGCGAAGCAGGCGAATCAGATGTTCCACATCGTAATCCTTGCGTGTCATCAAATGTCCTCCCCCCAGGTTCAGCCATTTTAGTTGCGGAAACCAACGGGAGAATTTCGCTTCCAAATGCTCCAGCGTACGCTCCAACTCATAAGAAGACGATTCGCAATGGCAATGGCAGTGGAACCCGTCAATTCCCTGCGGCAGCACATCGGAGAGTTGTTCGGCCATCACACCGAAGCGGGTGCCGGGAGCGCATGGGTTGTACAGTTCGGTTTCCACCTCCGAATATTCCGGGTTGACGCGTATGCCGCAGGATATGCCCTGCCCGTCCGCCTGAATCATGGGATAGAAACGCCGGAACTGAGCCAATGAATTGAATGTGATATGGCTGCTGCATCGCATAATCTCCGGAAAACCGGCTTCCGTATATGCCGGAGAATAGGTGTGGGCCTTACTGCCGAATTCTTCCAGCGCCAAGCGGGCTTCGTAGACGGAACTTGCCGTAGAATGTTCCACGTACTCCCGGAAGATAGGAAACGAACGCCACATGGCAAAGGACTTGAAAGCAAGAATAATCTCCACTCCTGCCCGGTCGGCAACACTCTTTATCAGTTCGAGGTTCTTCCTCAACAGCTCTTCTTCCATGATGTAACAAGGAGAAGGAAAAAGGTCGAAATCTTTATCTGTCATATTCTTCGTTGTATATTTTTTTCTTATTAGTATCTATTCCTCTACACCCGCCGCCAACAAAGGCTTTTCGGGTCATTAATAAATTCCGGTGGAATTTTACTAAAATTCTTCCGGAGTTTTAGTAAATCGTCAGTCGAATTTTAGTAAAACGGAACCAAGTTTTATTAATAAGCTATTTTATGTAAGCAAATATTGAAATTTATATCAAGAGTATCTACCATTCTTCGCTACGCTCCGAATGGCAGACAGTTCTTTCACCCTATCACTTTAAAACGTGCGAAACGCAAAAGAAGTTGCTTGTCTCCCGCATTTTTGAAACGGATGGTGGCTTTTGCATTATCGCCCTCGCCTTCCACCTTCATCACTTCGCCCAGACCAAAACGTTCGTGTTCTATCAGTTGCCCCTGTTGCACGATGTTGCCGACTGTGCCTGCCGGCGAAGAAGATACCGTTCCCATGGAAGGGGTCACACGTTTTAGGTTACGGGGGACGGTCGGAGCAATGACTTCCTGCCGGGTGCGAGAACGGAAAGATGCGGCACTCTCGTCCACCCTGCGCCCCAACCCGGCATCCTGCGGCAATTTGAGGAAACGCACATCAATATCCTTCAAAAAGCGGCTGGGACTTCCAAATTCCATTTTGCCATAGCGGTAGCGGCTCTTGGCATAGGTAAGGAAGCAGTGGTCTTCCGCACGAGTGATGGCCACGTAGAACAAACGCCGTTCTTCTTCCAACGCCCTGGGAGAGTCGCCCACCATACCGCTGGGAAACAGGTTCTCTTCCATGCCCACCACAAAAACATTCCTGAACTCCAGTCCTTTGGCAGAATGTACGGTCATCAGGGTTATCTTTTCATCGTCCCCGTCTTTGTCCGAATCCTGATCTGTCAGCAAAGAAACTTCCGAAAGGAAATCGCCCAGTGTGATGTTGTTGTTGCCTTCCTCCTGCCGCTGTGCGCAAAAGTCGCTCATGCCGTTTGCAAGCTCTTCGATGTTCTCCTTGCGGCTGAGGTTTTCGGGAGAGTTGTCCTGACAGACGTCACCGATGATGCCCGACTGGCGAATGATCTCCGTACCGAGTTCATAGGCGTTTTTCTCGGAAACGCTCTCAATAAAGCCGGTCATCAGATCACGAAAACTTTGCAGTTTCGTCACTGTCCCCTTGTTTATATTCACTCCGTAGGTCAGCGGCTCGCAAAGCACAGTCCACAGACTTACATTGTGGTCGGTAGCGGCAGCGGTGATTTTGCTTACAGTAGTGTCGCCTATTCCACGTGCGGGATAGTTGATGATACGCTTAAAGGCTTCTTCATCATTCGGATTGACAGTGAGGCGGAAATAGGCGATTGTGTCTTTTATCTCCTTACGCTGGTAGAAGGACAAACCTCCATAGATGCGGTACGGCATACTGCGTTTGCGCATGGCTTCCTCAAAAACGCGGCTCTGCGCATTCGTGCGGTATAATATGGCAAAGTCCGAATAGGCATAGTTTCCCTGCCTGCGCAATTCGGCTATCTTATTGATCACGATATCGCCTTCCTCCACATCACTGTACGCCTGATACACTCCGATAGCTTCTCCTTTTTCTTTTTCCGAAAAGACTTCCTTGCGGATTTGCCTTTGGTTCTTTTCTATCAGACTGTTGGCTGCAGAAACGATTGTTTGGGTGGAGCGGTAGTTCTGTTCCAGTTTAAAGACCTTCGTGCCCGGATATACTTTTGTGAAATACAGTATGTTGTCGATATCCGCTCCCCGGAAAGAATAAATGCTCTGTGCATCATCGCCCACCACACAGACGTGCTGGTGCTCCTTGGCCAGTTGGAGCACAATACTGTGCTGGGCGAAGTTCGTGTCCTGATACTCGTCTACCAGAATGTAACGGAACTGCGACTGATAACGGGCAAGCACATCCGGATGATCGCGGAAAAGCAGGAAAGTGTAGAACAGCAAATCATCGAAATCCATTGCATCCGCCTGCCGGCAACGCTCCCAGTAACGGCGGTAAATATCGCGTATGGCAGGCATCTTGGCAGCACAGTCGCCTTCGTAAGCCTCTTTATTGTTGGCATAGCCCGCAGGAGACACAAGGTGATTCTTGGCATTGGAAATGCGGGCCTGCACCGTCCCCGGTTTGTACACCTTTTCATCCAACCCCATCTCCTTGATGATAGAGCGCAACAGGCTTTTGCTGTCTGCCGTATCATAAATGGTGAATCTTGAGGTAAATCCTATCTGTGCGGCTTCCGCATGCAGAATACGTAAGAATATGGAATGGAATGTCCCCATCCAAAGGTGGCGGGCACGCTCCACACCCACCTGCCGGGCAATACGCTCCTTCATTTCACGAGCTGCCTTATTGGTAAATGTGAGTGCAAGAATGTTCCAGGGCTGGTAATCGTTTTCCAGCAGATAAGCTATTTTGTAGGTCAGCACACGAGTTTTTCCCGAACCCGCACCGGCTATCACCAGCGAAGGACCGTCGTTGTAGAGCACCGCAGCACGCTGTCCTTCATTCAGTTCTTGTATATAATCGGACATATTCCTAATAATCTATCGGGTAAAGTTCTGTGCAAAGATAGAAAAAGGTTCGGACACCAGCGAACAATTCCATAGGTTATCACGTTAGTATAATAAAGTTTCAAAACTAAATAATTGAACTTATGAATACGTTATTAATGTCTTTAATGATAATGATTATGTCACATGAAATGCCAAAACTTCCTTACGCCAACAACGCGCTGGAACCTGTAATCAGTCAGCAAACAATAGATTACCATTACGGTAAGCATCTACAAACATACGTAAACAACCTGAACAATCTTGTTCCGGGTACAGAGTATGAGAAAAAGGATTTAGTTACCATCGTAGCTACCGCACCCGACGGTGCCATATTTAATAATGCCGGGCAAGTGCTGAACCATACATTGTATTTCCTGCAATTCTCTCCCAAACCTTCGCAAAGCGAACCCACCGGGAAATTGGCGGAAGCCATCAAACGTGACTTCGGCAGCTTTGAGAACTTCAAGAAAGAATTCAATGCAGCAGCAGTCGGCCTGTTTGGCTCCGGCTGGGCATGGCTGTCGGTGGATAAAAACGGAAAACTGCATATCACCAAAGAAGCGAACGGAAGCAACCCCGTACGTTCAGGACTGACTCCGCTGCTGGGCTTCGATGTCTGGGAACATGCATACTATCTGGATTATCAGAACAAACGCGCCGACCACGTCAACGCTCTTTGGAGCATCGTAGACTGGGATGCTGTGGGCAAACGAATGAAATAATCCCCTTATAAAATCCTGTAAAAGCGCATCTGTAAGCCGTAAAAGGCAACGCAGATGCGCTTTTTATATGCCTATGAAAGGATAGCAACGGCTGATTAAAACTTACCGTATTCCAGATACTCAAGTTTGGAGGGCAGCGTAAAATAAAAAGTGGATCCTTCCCCTTTCTTAGACTCTACGCCAATGCCGCCACCGTAATGTTCTATTATAGATTTACAAATAGAAAGCCCCAAACCTGTTCCGCGAATATTATAGTTCATCTTGACAAAACGCTCAAAGATTGCACGCCTGCTCTCCTCTTCAATGCCACACCCGGTATCGGCCACGTAGAAATAGAAGTTCTGATTGCTCAACCTTCGGCAGCCGACCTTCACACAGCCTTGCTCGGTAAACTTCAACGCATTCCGTATCAGATTACCGACTACCTGCCCGAAGCGCACCCGGTCAATCCTCAAACGGCATTGGGGAAGCTTTTCTACAAACTCCGCCTGTATGCCCGGCAGACGGGAATGAGCATTCTCGGCTATGCACGTCTCCAGAATCAATGCGTTCACATCCACCTCACCATCGTTATACTCCATTGTGTTGGCTTCAATCTTGGAGTAGTCCAGCAAATCATTCACCAGTTGCAGCAGAACATCCTTGTTTTCATTGATCTCTTTCAGAAATGCCACACGCTGCTCCTTGTCCAAATTATCGGTTTCGGCAAGAATCGTGGTAAATCCAACAATCACATTCAAAGGAGTACGTATCTCATGGGTCATATTTGCAATAAAGGCATTTTGCAACTGACGGCTCTCTTCTGCAACTTCGTTCATTCGCTTCAAGGCCTGGACATGCTTTGACTTACTGATAGAAATAAAAATCATGATAAACAACAGCAAGAGGACTATTACTGCAAGACAGATTACCAATATTTCATTTTTCTGATAGAAATCATTTACTAAATCTGCAAAAACAGCAGTATATGTCAGCTTCATAGTAATTTATTTGTTTTATGAGGAAGTGTATGTGCATGCAAAGATAGGAAAGAAAATACAAAATGCAGAAAAGAAAATACAATTATTAAAATCGGAAATTCATATTCTTACAAATAAATTAGGCCGCAACCTTATAAAAATAAGATTTACGGCCTAATTCACCCTATCCAGTTCGCCTTACGGCGCCCATTTCATTTCTTAGCCTTCAATAGCAGCCTGCGCCGCTGCGAGTCTTGCAATAGGCACGCGGAACGGAGAACAACTGACATAATTCAAACCTACCTTATGGCAGAATTTAACAGACGAAGGTTCACCGCCATGTTCACCGCAGATGCCGCACTTCAAGTCCGGACGGATAGCGCGACCTTTTTCGGTAGCCATACGCACCAATTGCCCTACTCCGTTCTGATCGAGCACTTGGAACGGGTCTACTTTCAGGATCTTCTTTTCCAGATAAATCGGCAGGAAAGAAGCGATGTCGTCGCGTGAATAACCGAAAGTCATCTGCGTCAAGTCATTCGTACCGAATGAGAAGAATTCAGCAGAAGAAGCAATACGGTCTGCCGTAAGAGCCGCACGCGGGATCTCAATCATTGTACCTACTTTGAATTCAATGCTATCGCCTACTTCAGCAAACAACTTGGCGGCTTCAGCGCGGATAACCTCTTCCTGTTGCTTGAATTCGTACAGAATACCCGTCAACGGAACCATGATTTCGGGATGTGTCTCCACACCTTCTTTCTTCAATTCCAAAGCGGCACCGAGGATGGCACGCGTCTGCATCTGTGTGATTTCCGGATAAGTATTACCCAAACGGCAACCGCGGTGTCCCAGCATAGGATTGTGTTCGCAAAGAGCCTCTACACGTTGCTGGATATACTGCAAACTTACACCCATGGTATCTGCCATTTCCTGTTGTCCTTTCAAATCATGAGGAACAAACTCGTGCAAAGGCGGGTCAAGCAGACGAACAGTCACCGGACAACCCTCCATAGCCTTGAAGATACCCTTGAAGTCAGCCTGCTGATATGGCAAAATCTTAGCCAATGCCTTGCGACGTCCTTCCGCATCTTCCGCCAGAATCATTTCACGCATGGCTTTGATTTTCTCACCCTCAAAGAACATGTGTTCCGTACGGCAAAGACCGATTCCTACCGCACCGAAATTACGTGCCACCTGAGCATCATGCGGAGTATCCGCATTGGTGCGTACCTGCAATCTCGTATATTTATCAGCCAACTGCATCAACTCGGCAAAATCACCGGAAAGCTCGGCTGCTTTTGTTTCCACCTTTCCTTTATAAACCTCACCGGTGCTACCGTTCAAGGAAATGAAATCTCCCTCTTTCAGTACCACACCGTCCACTTCAACCGTACGGGCTTTATAGTCGATGTTCAATGCTCCGGCACCGGACACACAACACTTACCCATGCCACGAGCCACAACAGCAGCGTGCGATGTCATGCCGCCACGTGCGGTCAGGATACCTTCGGCAACAGCCATACCTGCCAAATCTTCCGGAGAAGTTTCTATACGCACCATCACCACGCGCTTACCGCCGGCATGCCATTCGGCAGCATCTTCGGCAAAGAACACAATCTGTCCGCAAGCTGCACCCGGAGAAGCCGGAAGGCCGCGAGTCAAAACCTTGGCCTGCTTCAAAGCCGCCTTGTCAAACACAGGGTGAAGCAATTCATCCAACTTATTGGGTTCGCAACGCAGCAAAGCCGTCTTTTCGTCAATCATACCTTGATGCAGCAAGTCGGTGGCAATCTTCACCATAGCCGCGCCGGTACGCTTGCCGTTACGTGTCTGGAGGAACCAGAGTTTACCTTCCTGTACGGTGAACTCCATGTCCTGCATATCTCTATAATGGTTTTCCAGCTTGGTCTGCAAAGCATCCAGTTCCTTATATATTTCGGGCATTGCCTCTTCCATAGAAGGATATTTGGCCGCACGTTCTTCTTCACTCACACCGGCAAGTTCGGCCCAACGCTTCGAACCGATAATAGTGATCTGTTGCGGAGTACGGATACCGGCCACAACGTCTTCACCCTGCGCGTTAATCAGATATTCGCCGTTGAAGAGATCTTCGCCCGTAGCAGCATCGCGGCTAAAGCAAACTCCCGTAGCGGAAGTGTCTCCCATATTGCCGAACACCATTGCCTGAACGCTTACAGCCGTACCCCATTCATCAGGAATTCCCTCCATTTTACGATACAGGATAGCGCGTTCGTTCATCCACGAGTTGAATACGGCGCAGATAGCTCCCCACAACTGTTCGTAGGCACAGGTCGGGAAGTCTTTTCCGGTCTGTTCCTTTACGGCAGCCTTGAATCTCTTTACAAGCTCCTTGAGGTCTTCCACTTCCAGTTCATTATCCAGCTTCACGCCTTTAGCATGCTTCACATCTTCTATAATGGCTTCAAACGGATCGACATCTTCTTTGTTGACCGGCTTCATACCCAATACTACATCGCCGTACATCTGCACGAAACGACGGTATGAATCCCATGCGAAACGGGCATTGCCGGTCTTGCGGATCAACCCTTCTACAACTTCATCGTTCAAACCGAGGTTAAGGATTGTATCCATCATGCCGGGCATGGAAGCACGTGCACCCGAACGTACGGAAACCAACAACGGATTATCTATGTCGCCGAATTTGGAACGCATCAGCGTTTCTACGTGTGCAATGGCATTTTCTACTTCCTGCTTCAACAAGGCAACAACCTTGTCCTGCCCCATTTCATAATATTCTGTGCAAACTTCTGTTGTAATTGTAAAGCCCGGAGGAACCGGAACTCCGATAAGGTTCATCTCTGCCAAGTTGGCCCCCTTACCTCCCAAAAGGTTTCTCATGCCGGCTTTTCCTTCTGCCTGACCGTTACCAAAGGTATAAACTCTTTTTTTGTCCATAATATAAATTTAAAGTTTCTGATTGTGATTTTTTCCATTTTTCTGTTCGCAAATCTAAGTATATTTCGCAGACTAGAAAACTTTTTGAGAAAAAACTTTAATGCAAAATGCAATTTCGACATTGCAATATTTAATCTTTCAATTCATAGAGAGAAATCCCGAAAAAATACCTATTTTTGCCACTGAATTTATTATACTGGTGTAAAAGTGGCAAGAAAGAGAAAAGAACTTCCCCTGTTAGAGAAGGTGGAAATAACGGATGTGGCTGCCGAAGGAAAAGCCATTGCAAAGGTCAATGATTTGGTAATTTTCGTACCATATGTCGTTCCGGGTGATGTAGTAGACCTGCAAATTAAGAGAAAAAAACATCATTATGCTGAAGCTGAAGCGGTGAAGTTCCATGAATACTCCCCCGTAAGAGCAGTCCCGTTCTGCCAGCACTACGGTGTTTGCGGCGGTTGCAAATGGCAGGTGCTCCCCTATTCTGAGCAGATACGATATAAGCAAAAACAAGTAACGGACAACCTTACCCGCATCGGGAAAATAGAACTTCCGGAAATATTGCCGATACTCGGTTCCGAAAAAACGGAGTTCTACCGGAATAAACTTGAGTACACTTTTTCCAACAAACGCTGGCTGACAACGGAAGAAGTCCGGCAGAATGTAGTGTATGAGCAAATGAATGCGGTGGGTTTCCACATACCCAATGCGTTTGACAAAGTATTGGCCATAGAGAAATGTTGGCTGCAGGATGACATATCCAACCGCATCCGCAATGCCGTACGCGACTTTGCTTACGAGCACGATTATTCGTTCATCAATCTGCGCACTCAGGAAGGAATGTTACGCAACATGATTGTACGCACTTCCAGTACCGGCGAACTGATGGTTATCCTCATCTGCAAAATAGAGAAAGACGAGGAAATGGCTTTATTCAATCAGTTATTGCAATATGTGGCAGATACTTTCCCCGAAATAACGTCTTTGCTATACATTATTAATAATAAATGCAACGACACTATCACCGACCTCGACGTACATACCTTCAAAGGCAAAGATCACATCTTTGAGGAAATGGAGGGACTGCGCTTCAAGATAGGCCCCAAGTCTTTCTACCAGACGAATTCCGAACAGGCATACAACCTATACAAAGTTGCCCGTAACTTTGCCGGACTCACCGGTAACGAATTGGTCTACGACCTTTATACCGGTACAGGAACCATTGCCAACTTCGTATCCAAGCAAGCACGCCAGGTCATCGGGATTGAATATGTGCCCGAAGCCATTGAAGACGCCAAAGTCAATTCGGAAATCAACGGCATACAAAACACATTGTTCTTTGCCGGCGACATGAAAGACATGCTGACGCAGGATTTCATCAATGAATACGGACGCCCGGATGTAATTATCACCGACCCTCCCCGCGCAGGCATGCATCAGGATGTGATTGACGTTATCCTGTTTGCAGAGCCTAAACGGATTGTATACGTAAGCTGCAACCCGGCCACCCAGGCAAGAGACTTACAGTTGCTCGATGCAAAATACAAAGTAAAAGCTGTCCAACCGGTGGATATGTTCCCGCATACTCATCATGTGGAAAACGTGGTACTGCTTGAGTTGAAAAATCCGGCATAAAGAGAAGGGAAATCTAAAGTAGTACTTTAGGAAGCTAAAATAGAACTTTAGAGAGCTATTAAATCATTAATCACAAATTATTATCCTCGTGGCAAAAGAAAAAATTAGAGCAAGAGCACGCACGCAATATACGGACTATATGGTGAAGGAGCCTATGGAACTGATGGAATTCCTGGCTGCCAAAATGCCGGATGCCAGTCGTACCAAGCTGAAATCATTATTGAGCAAGCGCATTGTATATGTAGACAGTGTTATCACCACACAATACAATTTCCCTTTGAAACCCGGCATGAAAGTGCAAATCAGTCGTGAGAAAGGGCGCAAAGAGTTCAGCAACAGACTGCTGAAAATAGTATATGAGGATGCTTATATCATTGTTGTCGAGAAGATGCAGGGGCTGTTGTCCGTCAATACGGAAAGGCAGAAGGAACGCACTGCCTACACCATATTAAACGAATACGTTCAACGGTCGGGCAGGCAACATCGCGTATATATCGTGCACCGTTTGGATCGTGACACGTCGGGATTGATGATGTTTGCCAAAGACGAAAAGACACAGAACACATTGCGTGACAACTGGCATAACATTGTAACAGACCGACGCTATGTAGCTGTTGTTGCAGGTGAAATGGAAAACAATGCCGGCATGGTAAGATCATGGCTTACCGACCGCAAACTTTACGTATATTCCAGTCCGACGGACGATGGCGGAAAGAGGCTGTTACTCATTATCGTACAATAAAACGTGCCAACGGCTTCTCGCTTGTAGAATTGGTTCTGGAAACGGGACGCAAGAACCAAATTCGTGTACATATGCAGGATTTGGGACATCCCATTATAGGTGACGGACGATATGGACTGGAAGAGGTAAATCCCATCAACCGACTGGCGCTGCACGCTTTCAAGCTCTGTTTCCATCATCCAGTAACCGGAGAACTGATGCAGTTTGAAACACCTTATCCGGGGGAGTTCAAGAAATTGTTTCTAAAACAGAAATAAAGCGGTTCCGCACGATACAGTTCAAAACATAAAAAAAGGAAGGCTGCCATGAAACAGCCTTCCTTTTTTTATATCAATATCCCACTCGACGCAAGACTAAGGAAATACCATCATAACCCTCCAAATAGTCTTCGTAATAATCATAATACCAACCGGAAAGAGAGACGCGGTCGGCCCATGAACCCGCAATACATGCTCTATCATTATGGCCGAAGTCCAATATTATTGTACCGGACGGCGCATCCCAATATTGTTCATCTTCAAAATACCAGTCGAAAGTACCGGAGTCTCCCCCTTCTATCCGATAACTGCCGGTTCTGTTCTCGTTGAAGATAAAAGAAGCATCACGAGCTCCGACTTGCCCTGCCCATGTACCAGACAACCAATATTCCGTATCATCCGTTTCACAAGAACTTAATCCCAATACCAGAATACATAGAAGCAACACTCTCGAATATTTCATCATATTATTCCTTATCCTTTACTATTTATAATTCGCATCTACCAACATCATCACTTCTCCGTTCAGTTTTCCGGACAAATAATGTTCACGTACCCATACATTCTCAAATATCTTGGTTGTGTTATCGGCAAAAGTCAATCGTATAGCCTCCTTACTCTCATCCAGCCAACGCCATGAAAATTCCCGGTCAACAGTAACCTTACCACCGGCTTCATAGGTTATCGTAACTTCCTGCCCCTTATTGTTTGCACCGAACTTAAGCAGATAGGTATATGCTTCACCATCTTCTCCCGATTCATCCACCCAATTCTTTCCACATAATTTCTCATCACTATTCTGTATTGTAGTATAATAAATATCATCTCCACAAGAAGCCATTCCCATAGTTATTACACACAACAGCATTATTTTCGCAAAATCTAAAATCTTCATGTTTATCAAGTTTAGTTAATATTTATGGGCAAACATACATAAAAATATTGAAACACTTAATACTTCGCCTGAAATTTCTTGTAGAAGACAGCGAATAAAACAAAACCCACCAACGCAAAAGGCACACCTGCCAAAGCCGGATAACGGTATCCGCCGCTAAGAGCCAATCCACCTACGTATGCTCCGATAGCATTACCCAAATTGAACGCTATTTGCACACAAGCGCCACCCAGCATCTCTCCGCCGGGAGCAACACGAATAATCAACACCTGTTCGGGACTTGAAACAGCAAACAACCCTGCTGTACAAAGCGCCATCAGAATGGCAGAACACCATGGGTTGGGCGACAGGAAAAATATCATCAGCAACAAGATACAAATCATACCTTGCACTACCGTACCAACCTTACCCGGAGTATATCTGTCGGAAAGTCTGCCACTCACAAGATTGCCGACCACCATGCCAAAGCCTGCTAGAACCATCAATGCCGTCACGCTTTCAGCGCTAAAACCTGAGACATTTGTCAGCAACGGTGTAATGTAACTATACCAACAGAAAACCCCGCCATTGCCCAAAGCAGTCGCCCCCAATATCAACCAGGGAGCAGGTGTCTTTAAGAAGCGAAATTGACCTTTGAAACCGGTATCTTTCAGTCCCTCTATCACAGGAACCCACCGCCATATATAATAAAGGACGATCAGCCCCCAACAACCCACCAGCAAGAATGTCACCCGCCAAGAGAGCATATGGCTCAATGAAGTACCCAGCGGTACGCCAAACAAATTGGCAACCGTCATGCCTGCTATCATAATGGATACGGCTTCCGAGCTTTTTCCCTCATCCGCCAGCTTGCCTGCCACAATAGATGCAACTCCAAAATATGCCCCATGCGGCAAGCCCGAAATGAAACGCGCTGCCAACAGCAACCAGTAATCGGGAGCCATTGCGGCACCCAGATTCCCCACCAGCATCAAGGCCATCAACACCAGCAGAATATGTTTCAACGGACGTTTGCGTGCCACAATCAGCATAGGGGCACCGGCACACACTCCCAGTGCGTAGGCAGAAATGAAATGTCCCGCAACCGGAATACTAATATTTAAATCTCGGGCAACATAAGGCAAAATACCCATCATTGTGAATTCGGCAATACCCAATCCTAACGTACCGAATGCTAATGCAATAAGACTCTTCTTCATCTGAAAAAATACAACCTATATAACAATCTTTTTACCGCCGCAAAAGTAATATATTGTACGTTCTTAAACTATTTATTTTATAAAAAACCAACTAAAAATTTGTACAGCACAAATATAACCTATACTTTTGGCCCTCCGAAAATATAGGACTTCTCCTATATATTACAATTCAATAACTAATTTGTATAACTAAAAGTTAAGAAGAAAAAGATGAAAAAGTTTGTAATCTTATTATTTGTTGCAATGGCTGCTTTATCAGCAAAAGCGCAGGTTTATGTTGGTGGAACAGTGGCTTTATGGCACAATGACGACCTTGACGCAACAACTTTTGCGTTGAATCCGGAAGTAGGATACAACCTGAACGAGAAACTGGCTATCGGTGGTGTATTGACATTTGCACACAGCAAGCTGGATGAAGGAAAATACAATGCCTTCGCCCTTGCACCATACGCACGTTACTCTTATTATGAAAACAAAGTTGTCCGTCTTTTCATTGACGGAGGACTGGGCTTCTCCACTCAAAAGGTAAAAGGTTTGGATTCCGTAAACGGTTTTGAAATCGGTTTCAAACCGGGTATCGCCATCAAACTGAATGACAAGTTCAGCGTACTTGCCAAATGCGGTTTCCTGGGTTACAGAGACGATTATATGGATACGGAAAGTGGTTATGGCTTTGGCTTCACCAGCGAGGACCTTTCAGTAGGTTTCCACTATGAGTTCTGATTCATACCAAACATTGATATGTCAAAGGGGTGTTCCGCAGGAGCATCCCTTTTTTATTACCATGCCATCAACGGCACAAGACACACGCACCCTGAGAAGAAAAAACAAGGAAAAGGCGGTTCCGATAAATGTTTTTCCGCTTCCGATGGTACAAGCGCCTGCAATATTGTGTACTTTTGCAGTATCATAAAAAGAAAATGCAATGAAAAAGTTCGTAAAAGGAGTCCGGTTTACTCCTAAAAATTATTCCGATGAAGTAGAAGCTAAAATTCAACATTATAAAAGAGAAGGTTACAAACTACCGTCAAGACATTTATTGCGTACAGAAGAACAACTGGCAGGCATACGCGAAAGTGCAAAAATAAACACCGCATTGCTCGATTACATTTCAGAGAATATTCGCGAAGGGATGTCTACCGCAGAAATAGACCACATGGTATATTGCTTCACGACAGACCATGATGCCATTCCCGCCCCTTTCCTGTACGAGGGGTTCCCAAAAAGCGTATGCGTCAGCATCAATGACGTAGTGTGCCATGGCATCCCCAGCACCAAAGAATTTCTGCGCAGCGGAGATATTGTCAACGTAGATGTATCTACCATATATAAAGGATATTTCTCCGACGCCTCGCGCATGTATATGATCGGAGAGGTAAGCCTGGAGATGCAACGCCTCGTACAAGTAACCAAAGAATGTCGCGACCTCGGCATACAAGCTGCCCGGCCTTGGGCACGACTGGGCGACGTCGGCGCCGCCATTCAAGAACACGCCGAGAAGAACGGTTACAGTGTAGTGCGCGACCTCTGCGGACATGGCGTAGGCGTCAAGTTCCATGAAGAGCCGGATGTGGAACACTTCGGCAAGCGTGGTACGGGCATGCTGATAGTACCGGGAATGACGTTCACCATCGAACCGATGATCAACATGGGCACTTACGATGTTTTCATTGACGAAGCCGACGGCTGGACAGTATGCACAGACGACGGCCTGCCTTCCGCCCAATGGGAAAGCATGATCCTTATTACCGAAGACGGAAACGAGATACTGACGCAATAAGCATAAGCCCGCAGGCCGCAGGATATTCCCCGGTGCGGTACTCTCCGTACCAACCGTTGGTATTCCTTGTACCACACTTTGGTATTCCTTGTACCAACCGTTGGTATTATCGGTACCCAACGTTGGTACAACGGATACCACCCTTTGAAACAGAATTTTCAGTTCATTGCAACTATATTTCCCATACATCATTATGAATATCGTACTATTAGTCGTTGGAATTATCGCAGGAGCCATTATCGGCTATTTGACAGCCGGCAGAAAAGCCGCTGCCCTAAAAACACAAGTAGAAGCCGCCGAAGAGCGTGAAGCCTTACTGAATCGCACCGCCGAAGAACGTATCACCCGCGAACGCTCCATTGCGGAAGAACGCTTGCAGGAGGCTAACCGCCAAGCCTCGGAACGCCTTAGCGCACAAGAACGGCTCTTTGCCGAACGCATTTCCGAACAGGCACGCAATCTCAATGAACGCCTTGTCCAGCAGGAACGTTCTTTCTGCGAACGCCTTGCCGAGCAGCAAAAGCAATGGGAACAACGCCTCACCCAGCAGAAGGAAGAGGCCGAAGCCCTGCACAAACGCATGAATACGGAGTTTGAGAACCTTTCAAACCGCATCTTCCAAAGCAAAACCGAAGATTTCACCAAACTAAATGCCGAACATCTGGGCAACCTGCTGCGTCCGTTGGACGAAAAGATAAAAGATTTCAAGGAAAAGGTAGAGCAAGTGTACAGCACCGAAGCCAAAGAGCGCTTCTCCTTAGGCGAGCGCATCAAGGAACTGGTGGAGCTGAACAACCGTCTCAGCGAAGACGCCAACAACCTGACACGCGCCCTGAAGGGAGACTCCAAGATGCAAGGCAACTGGGGTGAGATGATTTTAGAGCGCCTGCTGCAAGCATCAGGCCTGATTGAAGGCGAGCACTATTTCCGTCAGGAGTTTCTGAAAGACGAACGAGGGGAAGCTATTGTCAGTGAAGAAAGCGGACAAAAGATGCAGCCGGACATCCTTATCAAATACCCAGATGAACGTGAAATGATAATAGACTCCAAAGTGTCTCTCACTGCCTACGCAGCCTATACATCTGCCGAAGACCGGGAAGAGCAGGCACGTTGGCTCAAGGCGCATTTGCAGTCTGTCCGCAGCCACATCGATGAACTCAGCCGGAAGGATTATTCGCACTATGACATCAAATCGCCGGACTTCGTAATGATGTTCATTCCCACCGAAGGCGCTTATCTGCTTGCCATACAGAGCGATGCCAACCTTTGGGAATACGCCTACAATAAGAAAGTCGTATTGATGAGCCCCACCAACCTCATCAGCGCCCTGCGTCTCTCGCTCGACCTGTGGAAACGGGAAAACCAAGTGAAAAACGTACAGGCTATCATCAAACGCGGTACGGCCCTGTATGAAAAGATAGTAGGCTTCACCGACACTTTCCTCACCCTCGGCGACCGCATGGCGACTTTGCAAAAAGACTATGACAAGGCGCTCAACCAATTGTCCGAAGGAAACGGAAGCGTAGTCCGCCAAGCAGAAATGCTGAAAGATATGAGCCTCACCCCCAAAAAACGTATCTCGGCAAGACTGCTGCCTAAAGAAGAGATACAGGAAGAAACGGAAGATGAAGAATAAAACTCAAGGCCAGCCAAAGGAAGTTATTCAGCTTTGGGCAACACTATGTTCAGCACCACATATCCCAATACCCCAGCGAGCAACGTTCCCAAAAGCACGCCGAATTTCGCTTGGTTCAACAGTTCCGGATATGCATCTGCAAACGAAAGGTTGGCTATAAACAAAGATACCGTAAAGCCGATGCCTCCCAGCAGGGAAACGCCTGCTATATTTTTCCAATTCATGCCGGCAGGCATCAGAGCCAAACCACTTTTTATCGATAGCCACGTAAACAGATATATACCCAGGAATTTGCCCAAAAGCAGACCGGCAGCCACAGCCATACTTACATCTCCCACAATATTGCCGCTACCGCTGAATACCACACCGGCATTGGCAAAGGCAAACAAAGGTAAAATCACAAAGTTCACAGCCCCATGCAAATTGTCCTCCAACGACTGCAACGGGCTGATAACATGATCGGACGCACGTTCCACCTGTTTCAACGTAGCAATCTGCGCATTTGTCAGCACTATATTATCCGATTTGGAAGCAGGGAACTCCCCTATAATATCACGAATTCGCTTGATATATTTACCGGCATCCAGACGGGGACGGGCCGGTATCACGAATGCCAGTATCACCCCGGAAATAGTGCTATGTATGCCCGACTGCAAGAAGAGGTACCAAATTATTATACCGAAGAACAAAAAGAAAATCTTCTGCGTCACCCCCAACTTGCCCATATAATAAAGGAATATATACAGGATAGCCGCTACAATCAGGTATCCGTATGCCACGTCAGTACTATAAAACAGTGCAATCACCAATATTCCCCCGATGTCATCAACCACAGCAAAAGCAGTCAGGAATATCTTCAGGCTCAACGGAACACGCTTGCCCAGCAAACTGAGCACGCCCAAAGAAAATGCAATATCCGTAGCCATAGGAATGGCCATTCCCCTGGTTTCAGGAGTACCGGAAATAACCAATAACGAATAAATCAGAACCGGAACCACCATGCCGCCACATGCCGCGACAAAAGGTAAAGCAGCCTTCCGGAAAGAAGACAGTTCCCCTACCAGCAACTCACGCTTTATCTCCAACCCCACTGCCAGAAAGAACACTGTCATCAGACAGTCATTGATGAATTCTATCATTTTCAACGGATGCCCGCCATGCGAAAGTAAATTGAAATTACCGACACGCAGATGAAGTTCCTGAAGCAGGAAGTCCTGATATATCGGCGACAAAGAAGAGTTGGCTATGAGAGCAGCCAGAATAGCGGTCAGAAACAAAAGGATACTCGCCACTATATTCAGCGAGGAAATGTGTTTCACAGTACGTAGAATAATCATAAGTATTTGATTTAAGATTTTATCCTTCTCCGGAAAGAAGGTGTGTCAAAACTAACATTAACTATCATTTTACTCTGTCATTAGCTTCGCTCAAAACCTCTTCTGCCTTTTTTCATTAAGGTATAGTCAGAGCGAAGCGAAGAACCTACTCTCTTTGTGAGTAGGAGAAGAGATGCTTCACTACGTTCTGCATGACAGACTATACATTAGCGTAAGAAATAAAAAGATATTTTGAGCGAAGCTAATGATATGCTTGTCAGAGTTTTGACACACCCTCCCTATAAACCTGACAGCGCCACTTTCCTCACCCACAACACAAATATAGCTGTTAAAATTAAATCAAGCACTATGTATGTGAATTATTTAGCAGCTAATCCAATTTCAGCACAGCCAGGAATGCTTTCTGCGGAACTTCTACGTTACCGATTTGCTTCATCCTTTTCTTACCTCTCTTCTGCTTTTCAAGCAGCTTGCGTTTACGGCTTACGTCACCTCCATAACATTTTGCAGTAACATCCTTACGAACTGCCTTTATTGTTTCGCGGGAAATAATCTTAGCCCCGATAGCCGCCTGAATGGCAATATCAAACTGCTGCCTTGGAATCAGATCTTTCAGTTTCTCGCACATCCGGCGTCCCAACTCGTAGGCGTTATCAAAGTGAGTCAAGGTAGAAAGCGCATCCACCGGTTCGCCATTCAACAGAATATCCAGCTTTACCAGTTTGGACGGACGGAATCCGTTTGCATGATAGTCAAAAGAAGCATACCCTTTGGAAATACTTTTCAGTTTATCGTAAAAGTCGATAACGATTTCTCCAAGCGGCATGTCATAGTATATCTCCACACGATTACCGGAAATATATTCCTGTTTCACCAACTCACCGCGCTTACCCAGGCATAGCGTCATAATCGGTCCGATATAGTCCGTAGTAGTAATCACAGATGCGCGAATGTAGGGCTCTTCAATGCGGTCTATCAACGTTGGATCGGGCATGCTGCCGGGATTATGCACCTCGGTCATGTGTCCCTGCTTGTCATAAATGTTATAAGACACGTTAGGCACAGTAGTGATGACATTCATATCGAACTCGCGGTCCAAACGCTCCTGCACAATCTCCATATGAAGCAGTCCCAGGAACCCGCAACGGAAACCAAAACCCAGCGCCAATGAAGACTCCGGCTGGAAAGTCAATGAAGCATCATTCAGTTGCAATTTCTCCAACGAAGAGCGCAAATCTTCAAAATCTTCCGCCTCAATAGGATATACGCCGGCAAAAACCATTGGTTTCACTTCCTCAAACCCGGCAATAGCTTCCTTGCATGGACGGGCTATGTGGGTAATCGTATCACCTACCTTTACTTCTTTGGAAGTCTTGATGCCCGAAATGATATAACCTACGTCACCCGTACGCAATTCCTGCCGGGCCACCATATCCATTTTCAAAACACCTATTTCGTCCGCATCGTATTCCTTGCCCGTATTGAAGAACTTCACCTTGTCTCCCTTCCGGATGACACCGTTCACAATCTTGAAGTAAGCAATAATGCCCCGGAAAGAGTTGAATACAGAATCGAAGATCAGAGCCTGCAACGGTGCTTCCTCATCACCTTCGGGATGCGGAACACGCTCAACGACTGCCTCAAGAATCTCCTCAACCCCCATTCCCGTCTTACCGGAAGCGCGGATTATCTCCTCACGCTTACAGCCGAGCAACTCTACAATTTCATCCTCTACTTCTTCGGGCATGGCGCTCGCCATATCACACTTATTGATAACCGGAATAATCTCCAAGTCATGCTCGATGGCCATGTAGAGATTGGAAATGGTTTGCGCCTGCACGCCTTGAGACGCATCCACAATGAGCAACGCCCCCTCACAAGCGGCAATAGAGCGAGACACCTCGTATGAGAAGTCCACATGTCCCGGGGTGTCTATCAGGTTCAGAATATACTTCTCCCCCTTGTACATATACTCCATCTGGATAGCATGACTCTTAATGGTGATACCTCTCTCCTTCTCCAAGTCCATATCATCCAACATCTGTCCTTCAGTCACTTGAATAGTATTGGTGAACTCCAGCAGACGGTCAGCTAAAGTTGATTTACCATGATCGATATGGGCAATGATGCAAAAGTTACGTATATTCTTTTTCATTTGTTTCTAAAATTTTGGTGTGCAAAGATACTAAAAGGAGAAGACAAAAAAAAATGCGTTGATAACATATCAAATGTATCAACGCATTTTTTATAACATTCCAATCTCTTTCTTAGTTCAGTTTTACAAACAGTTCGCCTTCAACTTCTTGAGTAGAAATTTTATCTTCTCTCAACAACCAGCCAAGACCCAGGAACAAATCTTTGTCTACCAATTTCGTAGCTTTCTTGATTTGCTTAGCAGTTAAACCTTCAGTTCCATTCAGTACATTCCAAATTTTTCCTGCAGTTTCACCAGCTTTCTCTTTCAACATTTTCTCTTTATTTTTAGTTAGACATGCTTAAAAATCCGTTTCCCACAAAGAAGAATCAGATTTTATTTCAGCGGCAAAGATAGTTATTTTTATGTTATATAACACGTTAACTGCCTTTTTTTTCGCTTTTCTGTCATAAAAACGGCTAATTTCTGCTTATTCCTGCTGTTTTTCCAAATACTCGGCCCATATTGTCGCCGCCTCTTCCACCATTTTCGCACAAGGACGCTTGGCATAATATTGTTCCGTACGCGCTTCGGGAGTGGAAGAACCTTCCGGTTTCTTCAATCCCAGCAACTCAGCGCAGATCATTGAACCGTTACGCTTCTTGAACTCTTCTGCAAGTTCCTGCACCAACGCATAATTGGCGGCTTTTCCCTCGCGGTCTTTACCGTCGACGGCGCCTTTTTCCAGTCCCGCCAGCAAAAACATACCACAGGCGGCACCACAAGTCTGACGCATCCGTCCGATGCCCCCACCAAAGGAAGCAGACATCCGCAATGCCTGTTCTTCCGTAAAGCCATACATGTCTGCAAAGGCAGCCACTACCGATTGTGAGCAGTTGTACCCGCTTTTAAACAGTCCAACAGCTTTTTCTATTCTGTCATTCGTCATATCTCAATCTGCTATTTCCAACATCATAGGACAATGATCCGAGTGTACTGCATCATTCAGAATACGCGCATCTTTCAGCATCGGACGCACCGGCTCATTCACCATACAATAATCTATACGCCAACCTTTATTCTTCGCCCGCGAATTGAAACGATAGCTCCACCATGTATACTCCTGCTTGTCGGGATGAAGCAAGCGGAAAGTATCTATGAAACCTTCATTCAGAAAACGGGTCATCCATTCCCTCTCCTCCGGCAAGAAACCACTATTCGTGGCGTTACGGACGGGATCGTGAATGTCTATTGCTTCATGGCAGATATTATAATCTCCGCAAAGGATTAATTTAGGACGGGTGCGCTGCAACTCCACTACATATTGACGGAACTTTTCCAACCACACCATCTTAAATGCCTGCCGTTCGTCACCGCTTGTTCCCGAAGGATGATAAACACTCACAATGGACAAGTCGCCATAATCGGCACGCATAAAGCGCCCTTCACTATCATATTCCTCCATGCCCATGCCATATTCCACATGGTCCGGTTCACGTTTGGTCAGGATAGCTACTCCGCTATACCCTTTCTTCCGGGCCGAATACAAATAATGCTTGTATCCCAATGCGTCCAACGCCTCTGCCGGATACTGCTCCGGCTGCAATTTGGTTTCCTGCAGGCACAACACATCCGGCTGTTCGTTTGCCAGCCATTCGGGAAGTCCCTTAGTTACGGCAGCTCGCAAACCGTTTACATTATAGGTTATAATCTTCATATCTGTATATTGTTGAATCCACTTATTCAGCTTTTTTGTGTCGCTTTTCCCATTCCAGCAATTGTACCTTATGTTCCAATCCCCAATGGTAACCGCCCAACGTCCCGTCGGTACGTAGCACCCGGTGGCAGGGAATCAATACGGCAACCGGATTATCCCCAATTGCCGTACCTACGGCCCGGTACGCCTTCGGATTTTGCAATGCTGCAGCAATCTCTCCGTAAGTAGCTGTTTCACCGAAAGGTATTTTCAGCAATTCGTTCCATACACGTAGCTGAAAATCAGTTCCTTTCAGATGCAAAGGCACTGTCTCCATATTTTCCTCATCCGCAGACAAAGCGGCCAGTGCCCTACGTTGATGCTCATCCGTACCTATCTCAAAAAACACTCCGGGAAATCTGTTCATCATCTCGCTCTCTGCCATATCTCTACCCCTCACTACGAAAGCCATATAGCATACGCCTTGAGGTGTTGAAGCAACCAACACTTCTCCCAGAAATGTCTCTGCAAAAGAAAACTTTACTGTCAGCCCCGGAAGTTTATGTGACAGTTCGCCGTCAGCCAACTTTTCTATTGTTATAAATCTTTCATTCAATAAGTTCCGCTCCATTATAAACTAGATATTAATAACATAATATTCAATACAGTCACAACGATAGCAATCGTGTAAAGCACCAATGTGCTCCACCTGCTATTTACGTATTGTCCCATTACTTTGCGGGACGAAGTGAGACTTACTTGCAGGAACACCGTAAATGGTAACTGAATACTCAAAATCATCTGCGAAATCAGCAGTCCTTTAAAAGGGTCCCCAATAAAGAAAATCAACAATAATGCAATACCTAAGGAAAGAATCACCCCCACTTGGGAGTGGCTGTCCTTAATGTGGTATGACTCACCGAAAATACCGGCAAATATGGAGCCTGCCGCCATGCCGCTTGTTATTGTGGAAGATATGCCCGCCATCAACAAAGCCAGCGCAAACACTACGGCAGCACTGCTTCCCAGCAAGGGTTCCAACAGTGACTTTGCCTGTTGCAGTTCCTCTACCTGAATTCCACTCTTAAAGAAAGTAGCGGCAGCCAGCAAAATCATCGCACTATTAATGGCCCACCCCACAATCATCGAAAACAGCGTGTCAAACAGTTCATACTTCAAGACCTTACGAATCGAAGCATCATCCTGTTTGTTGTACTCATGGCTCTGTATCACCTCCGAGTGAAGGAACAAATTATGAGGCATCACCACAGCTCCAAGCACGCTCATTATAATAAGCATGCTCCCTTCCGGAAACGAGGGCGTCACCCACCCCTGCACAGCCACCGGCCAGTCAATCTTAACGAGAAACAGTTCATAGATGAACGAAAGCCCTATGACAGACACAAATGCAATGATGGAGCGCTCTATTTTCTTATAAGAATTAGTGAAAAGCATTACTGAAACGAAAACCGCAGTCAGCACCGAACCCCATACAATCGGAATGTCCAGTAACATCTGCAATGCAATGGCCCCACCCAAAATCTCGGCCAAGGAGGTGGATATGGAAGCCAGTACAGCCGTCCCCAATACAGGTCGTGACACCCACTTGGGAGTGTACTGTGTAGCTGCTTCCGACAGACATAGCCCGGTTACGATGCCCAAGTGTGCCACATTATGCTGAAGAATAATCAGCATGACCGTAGACAAAGTGACTACCCACAGCAACGAATAACCAAATTCAGAACCTGCCGCAAAATTAGACGCCCAGTTCCCCGGATCAATAAAACCTACCGTAACCAATAATCCCGGACCGATATATTTAAATACATCCAAACCACCCAAATAGCGTTTATGGTCTTTCCGCTTTAAGTCCTTAAAAATATTCTTCATTTCGTTGTTGTTATTTTGAGAGTGTAAAAGTACTCAAATAAAAACAAATACACTATAACTTGGTTCAAAACAGCAAAAGTTATCTTGCCGGCAAAAAAAATCATCCCATGAGACGGATAAATTCGTCCCGTAAGACAAATTTATTCATCTCATGGGATGAATATATTCATCTCACGAGATGATTTTTTTCACCTCGTGAGACGTTTTTAAGCCACAATAGTCTAATATCCCATTTCGTGCAATGCTTTACACAGCTGATCCGGGCAGGAAGTGGAACGTCCACCGCACCGTATACCTTCCAGACGGGAGATAACCTCGTTCACCGGCATCCCGGCAACCAAGCGGGACAAGCCTTGCAAATTGCCGTTGCAGCCACCCCAGAAAGCTATGTCCTTTACTATTCCGTCTTCTACTTCAAGCTCGATATTGCTACTGCACGTACCTTTAGTCTTGTAAGTATAAGTCATTATTCTTCGCTTTCCTCAGGCTTCATATTCGTATAAACCGTCTGCACGTCGTCAAATTCTTCCAGACGTTCCACCATCTTATCAATCGTTTCACGATGCGCCGGCTCAACATCTTTCAAGTCATTGGCAATGTAGGTAAACTCACCACCGACATCTTCAAAGCCGCCCTCTTCCAAATGTTTCTGAATAGCGGCGTAGCTCTTCGGATCACCATAAATAGTGATTGTACCCTCTTCTTCATCCTCTTCATAGTCTTCGTCAATATCAAAGTCAATCATGTCAAGAATGAATTCTTCCATGTCCATGCCGTCTTTCTTCTTGAAAGTGAACATACATTTATGGTCGAACAAGAAAGCCAGTGACCCCATTGTTCCCAAGTTTCCGCCAAACTTGTTGAATACGCTACGCACATCAGCTACCGTACGGGTAGGATTATCGGTCAGTGTATCAACGAATACGGCTACACCATGAGGACCATATCCCTCATAAGTCATGCTCTTGTAGTCGCTTTGGTCTTTACCCATTGCATTCTTGATGGCACGTTCAATATTATCCTTCGGCATGTTTTCACGCTTGCAAGTAGCGATAACCGAACGCAATGTAGGGTTGTTTTCCGGCTCAGGTCCGCCGGCTTTCACTGCAATAGCAATTTGTTTACCCAGTCTTGTAAAGGTCTTAGCCATGTGACCCCATCTTTTCAATTTGGCAGCTTTTCTATATTCAAACGCTCTTCCCATTGGAACTAAATATTTATGATTTATGATTTTATTCTTAATACTTTCCTTAACGCAGTTTCGCTCCCAGCTTATCTTCCAGATTCTTCACCAGTTTAGACATGATTTTATCAATCATTTTGTCGTTTAAAGTCTGGTTTTCATCCTGCAATAAGAAACTTACGGCATACGATTTCTTACCGGCTTCCAGATTCTTGCCTTCGTAAACGTCGAAGAGAGATACTTCTTTCAGCAGCTTCTTCTCTGTTTCATAAGCAATCTTCTCGATTTCGGCAAACTGTACTTTCTTGTCAAGCAACAAAGCAAGGTCACGTTTCACAGCCGGGAACTTGGAGATTTCGGTATAATTTACCTTTACGTTCTTGATAGCCTTCATCAGCTCTTTCCAGTTCAGGTCGGCATAGTACACCTCGTTATCTATGTCAAACGCTTTCAGGAGTTTTCTTGTCACCACACCGAAAGTAGCCAGACGTTTGCCACCTCTTGTCTGTACGGACAGCGCAGCAGCATAGATGTCATCGGTCAGATTACCGACTACCAAATCGTGCATCTTCAGTCCCAGACGGGCAAAGATATTTTCAACATACGCCTTCAGTTCGTATACCGAACTATCCTCGTCTTGATGCGCCCACGAGTTGGAAACTCTTTTACCGGTAACCCACAAGCCCAGATGATAATCTTCCGAGTAAGGAGCGAGCGCTTTTTCAGGATTGCGCTTCTCTTCGTTGAAGTAATAGCAGTTACCGAATTCAAAGAACCTCAAATCCGAATTCTTACGGTTGGCATTGTGAGAAATACTCTCCAATCCGCCAAAGAGCAGCGACTGGCGCATAGCGTTCAAATCGGCGCTAAGCGGATTCATCAACATCACAAGGTTCTTGGCAGGATAGGATTCCAAACCGTCGTAATATGCGGCACGCGTCAACGAGTTATTCAGGATCTCATTGAAACCGCATCCCACCAACTGTTCGGCAACCAGATTCTGCAGTCGGTTGGACTTGTCCCACTCACCTTTCGTTGTCAGGCTGGACTTCAATGCAGTCGGAATCTCTACATTATTATAACCGTAAATACGGAGAATATCTTCTATCACGTCACAATCGCGCTGCACATCCACACGATAAGGCGGTACATCCAGTGTCAGGCCTTCTGCCGTTTCGGCTACGATCTTCATTTCCAGACTCGCCACGATGCTCTTTACTGTCTCTGCCGGAATCACCTTACCTATCAGTGAATGAACCTTCTCATAGGAAAGTTCCACCCGGAAGTCTTGGGCAGGAGCAGCACACACATCCTTTATATCGGAAGATATAGTACCGCCGGCAAGTTCTTTCACCATTATTGCAGCCAGTTTCAGGCAATAAAGAGTAATATTCGGATCGACACCTCTTTCAAAACGGAAAGAAGCATCCGTATTCAAGCCATGACGACGGGCGGTCTTGCGCACCCAGGTAGGATGAAAATAAGCACTTTCGAGGAATATATCTTTGGTATCTTCCGTAGAACCGGAATCCAATCCGCCAAACACTCCGGCGATACACATGGCCTCTTCTTTGTTGCAGATCATCAGGTCGCGTTCACTCAACTTGCGTTCTACACCGTCCAAAGTGACAAAAGGGGTACCTTCAGGCATTGTCTTCACAACGACTTCACCGCCCTTAATCTTGTCGGCATCGAAGCAGTGAAGCGGCTGACCGAATGCATGAACAATATAGTTCGTGATATCCACCACATTATTAATGGGACGCAGGCCGATGATACGGAGCTTGTTTTGCAACCACTCCGGACTCTCCTTTACGGTTACACCTTTTACGGTAACTCCGGCATAACGCGGACAAGCCTCGCTGTTTTCCACCGTAACCTTGATGTCCAAATCGTGGTTCTCAACGGCAAAAGCATCCACAGACGGCTTTTTCAAAGAAGTCGGCAGGCCGTTCTGTACCAGATAAGCGTACAAGTCGCGAGCCACACCGTAGTGTGAACAAGCATCGGCGCGGTTGGGAGTGATATCCACTTCCAGCACATAGTCGCTCTTGATGTTATAATAGTCTTTGGCGAGTGTGCCCGGCACAGCCGTTTCCGGCAATACGATGATACCTGCATGGTCTGTACCGATACCGATTTCATCTTCCGCACAAATCATACCGTTGGACTCTACGCCGCGGAGCTTTGATTTCTTGATTGTAAAACATTCATCACCGTCGTAAAGTTTTGCACCCAAAGTAGCTACCACCACTTTCTGCCCGGCTGCCACGTTAGGCGCACCGCATACTATCTGCACAGGCTCACCCTGTCCCAGATTTACGGTAGTGATGTGCATGTGGTCTGAATTAGGATGAGCTTCGCATGTCAGGACTTCTCCAATGACCAAACCTTCCAGTCCGCCTTTAATGGTTTGCACTTCTTCCACGCTTCCAGTTTCCAATCCAATGGAAGTAAGTGCAGCGGCAACTTCATCCGGTGTCAAATCAAAATCGACATACTCTTTCAACCAATTATAAGAGATATTCATATCATTATTTTTTTATTGTTTCCAAAAGTGACCCGCAAAGTTAATAAGATTTTTCGAGTAGATAAGGCAAATGCTTCAAGAAATCTTTGATAAGATATATTCTTTCACCTGTTCCCAAGACTTATTAATCAACATATCCGGCATCGGTTCCTTTTCCGCATCGTCAAAATACACCAAACTTTTCATTGCCATGAAAACAGAGCCATCATCATATTTAGTAGAATAGAAGTCTAAAATTTCATTTAAAGAAAGATGATGCAATAAAAAAGAAATATCAATAAAATCCTTTTTAGTTCCCCTACCAATAACAGCCGTTACTTTCATAGCAGCAATATCTTTAATTCCAGCCATGCGTATTCCTTGGTCTACAACTGGTTTATCAAGCCATTGATACCTGTAATTTACAATATCAACTTTAATTCCATCAACCAAATAAATATGTATATGGGGAGATTCTTTCAATACAATAAGAGAGGCTACGGTTTTTATTGCACTTATAAGTTCTTCCGCTTCACAAGTAATAGTTCCGAAGAAATCCAAATCAACAGATTTCCGGTGTCCCAATTGCAAAGCCAGAGCGGTTCCTCCTACCAAACGTGTATCGCGCAATATCGGTAAACTTTGCAACTTTCTTAAAAGTTCCAGTGTTGAATATTCGACTGTTTCCAGATGTAACATCTAAATTGCTCTTTAGGGGTTTTAGAAACTGCAGATATATATGCTAAGGCACGAGGCTCTAAATCTCTTAATTCTTTCGCCACCTCCACAATTTTAGACAAGCCATAATATTGCCGGATAAGATTCCAGTCTTCCAACAAGCCATATTCCAAGACTCTTTTTATAATGTATTGGGCATGCTCATCAAAATCGACATCTTCTTTACGCACATCCCAAAAAAGATGGGCTGAAAACATATTTATATATTCATTACCTGACATTCTTATACTTTTTATTTCAAGATTATACTAACTCTCTGCAAAAATAAAACTTTCTAATCAATAAGCCTTCATTATCACAATAAAAAACAGCCGGAACCACTCAAACTAAGCAATTCCGGCTGCACCTAAAACAAAATAACCGCTGTTACCTGTCTTTATTTCACTCCTTCTGTCATGCTGAGCGAAGTTGAAGCATCCCTTCTCCTGCGGACCGCCAACGGTGCTCCCAGTTCTTCCCGTTCCACTATTTCAATAAACCCGCTCTGTTCCAATTCGAATAGAGCAGGATATACCCGCAGCCTGTCTGCACCGGAAAAACGGATTATATTTTCCACCGGAATATTACCCGGACAAGATTCCAGATAATCAACAATCTTCCGGGTATCAACAGCCTTGTAGTTTATATCATTCATCATTTTGAAATTAAATTAAGTACTCACTGTATGTAAGCACTCACTGTATGGCTATAGTCCCCGTAAAGGTATTATAGCCCACCTTGAGTTATATTTTGGATTAATAATTAAGTTATTTGCCAATATTCATTGGCAGAAGTGCCATATAATCAGAAGGAATGCAACTTTCATTTTACGACGGACCAGTTCTGAAAGGTTAATGATACCATTTAATGAAGTTACGATATTCAACACCTTCAGAAATACAATAGGCGTTGATCAAAATCTTCAGAGGAGCGGCATCCGTTTGATAACGGAATAAAAACTCACTGTAAAATTCACCCATATTCATCTTTGTCGATTTTTTAATTCGAAGCAAAGAATGCTAATATAATATTTCATATTGATGTGCGATTACTTTCCAGCGATAACGTCTATATGCAATTTCCACCATATTTCCAGCATTTGTCTCAAATGCCGAGTACGGTTTCTGCAAAAGAGTTCCCAGCATCTCTGCAGAAGAGAAGTAATCAGCTTTCTGCTCTGTCGTTTCCCTGTTATATATCACATCAAAAGCCAATATAGGCTTGCCGAAGAACATAGCTTCTACCAATGATGGATTCGTACCTCCTGCACTATGCCCATGTATGTAAAAAGAGCAATGGCTTCTCAACACATTTAAAGTCTTTACATCATATATAGGAGATAACAAATGGATGTTCCCGTACCCGGCATACTTTTCCAACAGATATTTTCCATACGTGCTCCTATTCCAGTTTCCAACGAAAAACAGTTCTTTACCGGAAGCCTTAAAAGCTTCCAATATAACGTGTACATTATTTTCCGGCTCTATCCGACATAGAGAAAAAGAGTAACAGATGTTCTTCAGTCCGTATTTTTCTAATATCTGTTCCTCCACATCTGCAATATCACATAACACGTGGTCACCGCCATAGGCTATCAGTTCCGCTTCTTTTCCATACTCTTCCCTCACATAGTCCTGAATACCCTTATTGTCGGCTATCACCGCATCTGCATACTTCACAGCCATCTTTTCCGAAAATTTCAGGAAAGCTTTGGCATATTTCCCCCATTTTTCACGACGATGCTCCAACCCATCTATATTGATTACCAGCCGCTTCTTCAAAAACAATCGGTATATCGGAAGAAAGCAACAACCGGAAACGCCCAATATCAGAATCACATCGCTCTTCTTCGTTGCCTTTATCAGAGATACTATATCATACAAAATGCTCTGGCTTCCATTGGCATCTAACGGCACGTATTTCAAATCTGCATTTTTATAAACAGATTGCCGGTGAGGATAACTTTTGGCACTGCAATAAACCGTATAGTGTATATCGGACGGAGAATTATAGCCTATGATGTTCTCTACCAACGATTCAAAACCGCCATAATTGGCAGGTACGCCTACTGTACCAATAATTGAAACTCTTTTCATTATTGTATATATACGTGTAAATATATAATACAACTTCCAATATGCAAATTTCAGATAATTTACCCTAAAAGGCAAAGCTGCAAAAAAATCATGATATACCTGAAACCAACTCAGCACATGCTTCAGCCTATTATAAATATATTTCTTTCCAGCCAATGTAGAGCCTATGGCATTATTGCCGTGTTGCCTATATTTTATCGTCGGCACATTCAAACATGCCACTTTACCATATTTCACTGTTAATACAATTACCCAAAAATCATGAATTACAGTCTTTGGTATCGGCAAAGCATAATTCAACACCCATTTGTTCATTAACATCGTACAGCCGGGAGATACACTGACAGCCATTGCTTTATACAAGTCGTTCACAACATCAAAAGGCATATGAGCCGCTTTGAAAAAAGAATCATTTATAATATTCAACTTCTCATCTACCACATATAAATCTGTAAATACAGCACAAGGTGTTTTCTCTCCCAATGAACTTTCCAACTCATGCATGCGCTTCAACGAAATTTCTATTTTCTGCTCACACCAATAATCATCCTGATCGCAGAACATAAAATAATCAGCCTTAGAATTCCGCATTAAAGCCTCAAAAGAAAGGGTAGAGCCCAAATTGCCCAAATTATCGCTAAGAATATATATAGACAAACAATACGTATCTTTATACTTCTTAATTATCTCCAAAGTTCGGTCTGTGGAACCATCATCCCTGACAATCACATTAAAATTTTTATAAGTCTGATTGTCTAATGACTCCAGCAACTCTTCAATATACTTCTCCCCATTATAGGTTGAAAGCAATATATCAATCATATTATAGTAATCGTTTTCATCGCTGCATATCCGTACAAAACGGTAACGCCCAATGACATAAATAATAATAAATACCCTTTCCTCACCGTGCAATAATCTTTATTATATGCCATATTCACCATAAGAATTATATAGACTACAGAATAAAATTCGGCAAAACGGACTGAGATTACAGGTAATTGGAGAGGAAGCAAGTAATAATAGCAACACAAACTAAAAGAAAATATCTTGTATAGTGTGAAATTCAAGGAATCCTCTTTTTTTATCAGAGTTGATGCTAAAAAGGAAAAAGAGACAACAATGTTGCATATTTTAAATTCCAAGGTGACATAAAATCCGACTCTCCACCTGACTTATTCAATCCTATCAAATCTTGCAGCATATAAATATACTTAGTGAGAGTCGATGCAAACTCAGTAAAGAAAATAGAAAAAACAACCCCCGACAATGTTACTACCACACAAAATTTTATTGAGCGGGCCATACGCGTATATATCCAGCAAAAAAGCATTATCATTGCCGAATAATGAAATAAAGTAGCTATCAACATTTTTACGAAAAAGCGGGTCGGTCTATTTTCATCTATGTCTTTGATGCTACATAAAAAGATACCGATAGCTACCGCAGCCCTTATCTGAGTATATTCATGGACAAAGAAAAAAGATAAAAAATAGAGAAACAGAACTATATTCCAATGGGAAGATAGCGACTTGAAAGCATGTATTTTAAGAGATAAAGCAGTTATAACCGATATAAAATATATAGGCGCTACATGGCTATCAAACAAAAAATCATTCAACCATCTCAAAAAACGATAAGCAGGCTCTACAGAATCTCGTTCTAACCCCGTATAAGTAAAAAGTTCTATGTACCCTCCATAATCCGCACCTATTCCCAATAAACGGCCGGCACTGACAACTCCGGCTATAAAAATCAAAAGAAAAATAAGATAATACTCCCCTATTTTTTTGGCCTTACTATAAGATACATTTTGGTCTATAGACATTTTTATAACGATGAAAACAGAATTTTTGGAATATTATTTTCTGCACTCAAATGCAGAACAGCCGCTGCAACTTTTTCATTTTTGCCACTCTTTCTTGCTGATAAATTGTTTAAGTCATCATTGTATGAAATATATTCATATCCCATTTTAACACTATCGCCAATATTAATAGTCTTTACAATAGGAATTAAACCATACGATAGATATTCTATCAACTTTGTGGGTGCAGCTACTCTGTTAAGGACAATGTCGTCTCGTAATATAAAACCATAATGGGCTATAGAATAATATAAACTTAAATCCTTTGGCAATACACTTTTTACTACAATAGAATCTGAATTAGGCAATTTAGAAACAATTTCATTTGCCCTTTCTACTTCTTGAGTCATTATAATAAATCTGTAGTCCGGATTACTCATCGTTTTAATGCACTGTATCATCAGCTCAAAGTTCTGCCATTTCTGAAGGTTTCCCGAATATACAAACACAACATTTGAATCATTTATATTCAAGGACTTTCTCAGAAAGTCAACATCTTCTGTTTTCGGTTCAGATATGCTGTTGATAGGATAAATCGGTTTAATGACACATTTTATCCTATCATTAAGCTTCCGTTTCATCTTATAATAATCCACCATTGCATGACTGACGGAAATCAGATTCGTAACATGTTTATACGCTATTTTTTCGACTTCATTATAAAATAAAGACTTGAATCTTTTACCATAAAACTCCAGCTCTTCCGGTACAGAGCCATGCAAATCCAATGTTATGTTCTTTCCTTTTAAAGGAGTTCCTATCAGAAACTTGAAATTGTACAAGGAATGAACATATATATAATCAGCACTTTTTACCATTTTAGAAATAAAGGCAAAATGAATGAGCCAATTCACATAAACAATTCTCACATTACCCTTTATTTCTTCAGTTCTGTTCTTATGTGAAACCAGACTTATTGACAAATAGGTACGATTATAGGATTCAAACTCCGTATCAATAGCCTTAATTCGCTGAAACATTCCCTCTTTTTGCTTATTTGCAGTGGGGTATGCAGCAATAAATAATATATTTCTTGTCATCGGTTCATTGAAGCTACAATTCTACTACATGACATTCCATCTCCATAAGGATTTACAGCCTTACTCATGCCATCATAATATTCTTGATTATCGAGCAGCTTTGAAACTTCATGCACAATTTTGTCATAATCAGTGCCTACAAGTTTTACAGTTCCTGCTTCCAAAGCTTCCGGACGCTCTGTTGTATCACGCATCACGAGTACAGGCTTACCCAATCCCGGTGCTTCTTCTTGAATGCCTCCGCTGTCTGTCAGTATAACAGTAGATTTTTCCATTAAGTATACAAATGAAAGATACTCCAAAGGCTCTATGAAAAAGATATTCCCTAAATCGGATAAACTTTCTCCAAATATTTCATGAATCGGTTTACGGACATTAGGATTCAAATGCATAGGATAAACAAAATCTATATCCCGGTACTTTTCGGTAAGCGTTTTTATGGCCTTACACATTGAGATGAAACCATCTCCAAAATTCTCCCGACGGTGTCCCGTTATCAAAACCATTTTTCTGCCATCGGATAAACGATTTACATCATAGCCAGAATTACTCAAAACTGTTTTCAAGTTAGCAGACAACGCATCATCTGTCTTAATCTTATCCACTACCATATATAGTGCGTCAATTACCGTATTTCCGGTAACCGTTATCGCTTCTTCCGCTATATCTTCCGCCAAAAGATTTTTTTTACTTAAATCGGTAGGCGCAAAATGATAGGTAGAAATACGCCCGGTTATCTGACGGTTCATTTCTTCGGGCCAAGGACTGTATATATTATGTGTACGCAATCCGGCTTCAACATGCCCTACGGGGATCTGCTGGTAAAAAGCCGCCAATGCAGCGGCTGTAGAGGTTGTAGTATCTCCATGAACCAATACTACATCCGGATGAACTTCTTTCAAGACATCACGCATACCCAGCAGTACTCTGGAAGTAACGTCGTACAAATCTTGTCCTTGCTTCATGATATTCAAGTCATAATCCGGCTTGATATCGAAAATATGGAGAACCTGGTCAAGCATTTCACGGTGCTGTCCGGTTACGCAAACCAATGTTTTAAACTCATGAGAAGCTTTTTGGAACTCTTTCACCAAAGGGGCCATTTTTATAGCTTCTGGACGTGTTCCAAAAACCAAAAGAATAGTTTTCATATATCTATTATTTATTAAATTCCACAGATAAAGTATGAGTCATTCTGTCTTCTTCTGCCGGCAGATCCATATAATTTCCGTACTGTTTCTTTAAAACCGTTTCGGGCGCATGAGGAGCATTAAATGTATAACCCTCAAATTCAATGGTAGACAAGGGCATAATGTCTTCATCTACAAAATTATGATAACCAAAACAGCTCCCATAGGTAAAAGTGCATTTTCCTGATTTTACAAAAATCGAATCTATACCTCTGAATAATGAATATATACCTTTCGTTATTTTAAATATACTATCTACATATGCATATCTCATCTGCCCGCCACGGACATGAGAAACTTTATATAAATGTGTATGCATAAAATCAGCAATACGTGTAAAGACCTTACTACACCTTTCCAAAGGAAAAACATCTATATAAATTCCTTTGTATTTGTAATTGACATCATTATATGAAACTCTGTAATAGTAGAATGTAACTCACGTATTTTCGCATAAGGAGCTACATATCCTTTATCTGTTTTATGAGTTTGCAGAGCAAAGTTCTCCGGCAACTCCTCGGAAATGATTTTAATGAAATGCTTAAAATCCTTACGCATCATCTGTATGTCCAAATCATCATCCCACGGAATAAATCCGCCATGCCTTACAGCACCTAACAACGTACCGTCAGAAATCCAATATTTAATACCATGCTTCTTGCATATTCTATCTATTATAATAAGAATATCCAGCATCTTTAATTGATGCTGGCGCAATATAGAACCATCAGGATTATATTTTTCTCTCAAATATCTTTCCATTACAATACGACATCTTTAAGATCAAAAGTTATTAAAAACAGTCAACCATTGTTCCACAATTTTATCTACACAAAAATTCTGCACTTTCGTTATAGCATTTTTTGCCATTTTTTCTCTAAGCACATTATCTTCCATCAATGCAGCTAACCTATCTGCATAATTTTTTATATCATTATTTTCTATAATGATTCCGTCTTCCTTATCTGTTAAAATATCATATACAGCCGAATACGAATTAAAAACTATTGGGACCACTCCGTTTTGCATAGCCTCTATCACAGTCATAGGCCATCCTTCATAAGCGGAAGTCATCATAAAAATAGAAGCATGTTCATAATATCTCAAAGGATTCTTTTGTTGCCCTTCAAATATGACAGTAGTAATATTTGATTTATTAACAAGATTAACATAATCCAATTCATTTGGACCACTACCCACTATTCTTAAAATCCAACCTTTTGCTTTTTCTGTTTTTTCTACTTGCTGCCATATCTTTATTGCAGTAGAAATTCTTTTCGATTTTTCTTCCAAACGAGCAACAATCAAAACTTCCTTTTTCTTCCCGTAAATATTACTTTTATTGGTATAAGCGTATCTTGACGGATTAGGAATTGAAGTAAACTTAAAATTTAATGTATTAGAAATATGGAAATAGTCACAAAATTTGGTTTTATAACTATCTGAAAGCAAAATACAAGCATTAGAAAATGATAAAGCTTCCTTTATAGTTTTTTCTTCCTTGCTTTCAGCCCATTGACGGTAAAAAGGAAATAGTATCCTCTTTATCAAACTTTTCACACCAACAACTGGAATATTACTAGCATAAATTTTACGTCCTGGAAATGTATGATATACAGTGAAAATTTTACAAGATATTCCATGAGATACTTTGTTTAAAAGAGAAATATTCGCTGCAATATGCAAACTTTGATTAATCAACACATCAATTTTGTTCTCAATCAAAAAGTTCCGCAACTCAATTTCTTTTTGAATAGAATTAGCAAGATAAATACATTTATTAAACGGTATACTTTCAATTGGGCTATCCTCAAAATAAGCACAATAACATTGATGCCCCAAAGAAGTAAACCCCCAACCTAATGTATAAGTAACAGATTGAATACCACCTAACTGTGGATCAGGAAACCATTACAATAAAAAAGTATATTCATTATATATTACTATTTTCTTTTTATGAAAGAGAATATTCTCTTACACATATTACGATAAGATGTATCTAATAATACAAACAAAAAGCCACTGAAAAGTGTATATAACGAAAGAACTTTAAACGCATATATCCCCCACTCTATAAATGTGGCAACTGATGATGAAAATAAACTCAATATCCAAAGGGTAGCTATAAAAGAGATGGCTAACAATAATATATATTTTAAATAATGACATATATATTCGGATATTTTTTCTTTAAATCCCCATCTGTATAAGAAATATGGTTTCCAACCACAAACAATAAGTAATAAACTTATTGCCACTCCAGAAAGTATCCCCGTTAATCCATAATAATATCCCAAGACTATTGACAATCCTAAATTCAATATTGTTTCGACTATAGGAGACCATATATCTTGAAATAATCCATAACCGAATAAAAATGGTTCATGAGTACGGGTTAAACCAACGAAAGTAATAAAAATCAATATTATAAAAGCTGATTGTTCCATTATATATTCTTGACCAACCCACAATATTATAAAACAATGTCCCAATTTATAAATACCAAAACATATTATAGATGCCACCCATATTCTAAAAGAGGCTAACTCCCAAAATATTGCTTTTATTCGCTCTCTATTTCCCTCTGCTATTAAATTCCCTACTCCTGCCCCAATACTATTAAACGACGAATTCATTAAATAGATAGCTCCCATTACAATCAACATATAGTTACCATAAATAGCAACCAATGTCAACGAAGTATATGCATAAATTACAAGAGGACTTGTTTGTGTAAGAACAAAACTGGCAATTTTATGAAAGAAAAGTTGTTTGGTTTTCTTTATTATTTCCGGATATTTCTTGCTTAGATCTTTCCCTAATCTAGGTGTGGACTTTAACCAAGGATATTCATGTTTTAACAATCTGTTAAGAACATATGCTGTAAGTACAGACATCAAAATCTCAAGCAACATCCAATAAACATAACCGTTAGACAAATAATAAACGGCCGCTATTTGCAATAAGATTTTAAAAAATTTAAAACCTTGTATATTAAGAGTTACTTTGTATTCTTGTTGATCTGCGGAAAATACAATTTGACGGTAATTAATAAAATATCCTAAAAGAGCACTTACCAGTAAAGCAATAAAAGTTCCATAGGTATACCATAAAGGTACTTCTGCTTTTTCAAAAATGAGAGGAAAAAAAAACATTAAGATGCAAGCACCTGATATCACAAAATATGCAATTTTCCTATAGAGCCAGCCTTGTACCGATACTATCTCATTGATAGCTTGATAATTTCTTTCAAAAAGAGGTTTATATAATGAATATCCTACAGCACTTCCAATTCCTAATTCGGCTAAATTCAAAAACTCAATCAGATTTTGTGCTGTCGTATTAAGTCCCAAAACCTCAGCGCCCAAATACTCCAGAAATATTTTCCGGGAAAAGAACTGAAGAAGTAGGTTTATGCAGTAAAAAAATAAAGCAACCTTAGCATTTTTAATGCTTCTTGCAGTACGTGAATAGTTATTTGCTGACATTTATATTTGCAAATAAAAAACAGTTGATAAATCCGTCTCTGTTCTGTCTTTCTTCTGAACCAAAGCGTCAGAAAAGCCACTGTCTATAAAAGTTTGCGATATCTGAAGAAAAACAGCAAGCATCCCAATCATTCCATAATCAGAAGGCAAAAGAAGGCGTGCCATTAAAATATTTATGATAAACTGCACTCCTTGCAAAGAGAAACGCTCGATAGCGCTCCATAAAACTCCGGAAACAGTTTTACTTTTCAAACTTTCCGACATAATAAACCAAATCCAATATATTCTTCCCTATAGAAATACTCCATAATACCTATATACTTTCCCTTTCTCAGCAGTCTAATTCTTTCAATCTTGACAACAGATTATTGTTATCCGCTTCATTGCGAATCGCTATTCGGATGTAATTACCACTATCAAACGCTTGTTTGGTAGAACAATCTTTTATTAGAATATTTGAACTATACAATAATAAACGAGTCAACGCTGTCGATGAATACTTTGCAATAACCTCACACAAAAAATAATTAGCCTGAGAAGGAATTACCCGAAGAAACGATATAGATGAAAGTTCTTTATAGAAACGAGTGCGCTCAGACTGGAAACGTCCGCAAGCTTTTCTATAATCCGACTCGTATTTGCCATAAATCTGCATATAGAACTCTGCAAAAGAATTGATATTCCAAATAGAAACTTCTTTTCTTATTCTGTCTATAACCTGGCGATTGGAAGATGCCAATATTCCCAAACGCAAGCCTGGTACTCCATAAGACTTAGAAATACTTTTCAAAACTATCAAATGCGGATAACTGTCTAAAATACTATCAAGCAATAAAGAACTATCCAATCCTCCTTCTGCAAAATCAACAAAAGATTCGTCTACAATCAAAGTAATACCTTTATGCCCTGCCCAATCTGCCAATTTCAATACATCATCACGTGAAATAAAGTTGCCGGAAGGGTTGTCCGGATTTATCAGCAATAATGCAGATAGGGACTTATCGGAAAAATAGTTCTGTAAGTCGGAAACAGAATAAGAGAAAGCTGTATTGTCGGGCACATATGAAATAATATGCTGGTTGGGATACCGATTGGGATATTCTTCAAAAGTAGGATATATCACACCCAAATTCCCTTCCAAAAATTCCATCAACACTTTTATCAACTCAGCAGCTCCGTTGCCTACACATACATAATCCCTGTTTAAATTGAAATATTTGCTTATCAGCAAATTATTAACCGACATACCTGAAGGGTATTCGGTGAGTAAGGTCGCAAAATTAGATTTCATCTCTTCTACCATCCGTTGAGGTGGAAAATAAGGATTGACCAAATAGCAGAAATCCAATAAAGTAGGAAAACGCCAATAACCTCCATAGCGCTTTTGATAAAGCGATAGACCCTCCTCTGCAAAAAGAGTCTCTGCTATATCCAAATCCTGCACATCATCTATTTCATACCACTTTTCTCCTTGTAATGGAAGAGCTTTCAAATCGCATTTGTCAAGTAGGGTTATGACACGCAACACTTGTTCATAATATTCATTATTACCCAATGCTGTAATGTATGCTTCCAAAAACGGAATATAATTGCTGGCAATAAATTTCTTATCAAACTTATAAATATTTACTGTCTTATAATAATAAGCTATATCATTATAATTAAAAGCTTTCTTTGGTACAAAATTTACAATATTATCATCCTCATCCAAACGCACCATTGTTCCGTCCATCCAAGTTTCATATTTGGCTACTAATGCTAAATTCGGATAAGAATTATCTACAATTTTATGAAAAAGAGCATCATCGAATATCAAATCTGATTCTATCAACAAAGTATCGTCTTCTACAAAATACTCTTTCGCCAAATATAATGAATAGATATTATTGGTTTTGTTATATACAGTATTATATACATACTGAATATGCAAATCAGGATAACGGTTTCCAATATATTCGCGTAATTTATCACCTTTATATCCTACCACTATCACTACACGAGATAACTGTAATGATGAAAGCTGAATTAAGAGTCTATCAATCAGGGTTACGCCATTTACCTTAATCATACATTTTGTATTATCTTTAGTAAGAGCCCCCAAACGCTTGCCCATTCCGGCAGCTAAAATAATTGCTTGCATATTTTTTATATAAGTATAATCTTAATCGTCTTTGCTGTAAAAGATTTGCGCTTATGGCACCAATAGTGACATAAAACGAAACTTACAAACCAATGTCGTTTAACAATAAAATTGAATTGAAATAAAAAACAAGGGCTGTCTTGGCATTTTATTAATGCTTCCGATAGTCCGGAAGGATTCAAATACAGATAGTTTTGATTTAATTTTATGTATAAGTAATTTTCAGTAAATACAAAGCCGCTATCAATACTTCATCATCGTAGCATAAATTGCCACAATATAAACTGTCGTTTTTGAAAAACGATAGACTATGCGATATTTAGGATGAACTAAAATGCTGTAATACTTCGTCTTTACCGTACTGCGTCTCTTTTCCCAAATTCCTATACGGAGAGAATGAAACAGGAGCATAACCGTTCTTCTGACATCTTCAGAGAAATTCATGGCAGCTTTAGCACCCATATTACAAGAATACCACGTAGCAATTCTGTCAAACTGACTCTGAGAATGTTTGTGCCACTTTACTTTCAAATTCTCCATTTCGCAAACATGGCAGCTACTTCTTCGTCGGTAACAAAGCCGCTTGCTTCAGACAATCTGATTTCTTTCTCCAACTCTTCTTCGGTAAAACGACAAGGCATTTCGTCCTCGCTCAGCAATTCCAAGCAACGCTGCAATATCTCTTCATCAATAGCAGTATCAAGAGATTCTATTCTTCAATCCTTGAAGATTAGGAGTGTTATATGCTACCAATGGTTCCGACAACTCTGTTCTCATGATATATCTCTATTCTAACGTGTTAACGTAAAGAACGGGATTTTATTCGTAACAAATATTTTATTTCTTATCTCTCAAATAATCCCACCACAGATTCAGCCCTATCCAAATCACGATATCAGCCACCAGCAGCACCGTATTATTTACATAAGGTACTAGCAGAATATTGGCCGCACTAAAAGAACAAGACATGAAAAGCAAACTCAGCATTGCCTTTCTCGGCGACAACCCTATCGCCAGTAATTTATGGTGGATATGATTCTTATCCGGTTCAAAAGGGCTATGTCCCTCACGAATACGAACCAAAACAACACGTACCACATCGAACGCCGGAATAATCATAGTGCTGAAAGCTATGATAAAAGCTCCTTCGGTATACGGCATTATATCCGCATTGTGCTGACTGTACTTTATGGCAAGGAAGCTAAGCGTATAACCTAAAGTAAGGCTGCCCGTATCTCCCATAAAAATCTTACGGGCACGCTCCACACTGCCAAATACGTTGTAATAAAAAAACGGGACAAGCACACCGAAAGTGCCTGCAGCGAGCATGGCATAACTCCAAAGTCCTTTCTCTATAAAAAGAAAAGTGAAAATCAATAATGCCACGCTGCTTAAACCGGAAGCAAGACCATCAATTCCGTCTATCAGATTAATGGCGTTGGTGATGAAAACTACTGTCAGTATGGTGAAAGGTATACCTACATAGACCGAAAGTTCATGTATACCGAATAAACCATACAAATCGTTTATCCAAAGTCCTGACAAAGGAAAAAGGCAGGCACAGAAGATTTGAATAACGAACTTCTGACGATAACGGACGCCAACAAGATCATCAGCAATACCTGTCAGATAAAGTAAAGTCATACCGCAGGCAAATAACAATAACTCCGGTAACAGATAGCTTGCATAAAGTGTTGAAACACTGTCACCTCCTAACAAACGGAAAGTATAAACAAGACAGAAAGCAAATAAGGTGGTGGGGAAAAAAGACACGCCACCTAAACGCGGAATAGCTCTCTTATGTACCTTGCGATCATCCGGAATGTCAAAAAGTTTCTTGCGCAGGGATATCAATAAAATACGCGGTATCAAGATACGGGCGATAACTGCCGATATCAGAAATATCAGAATTATAAAAATGAAGTTCACTACAATAAATGTCAAACAGAATTAATCTATAACCTCAAAAGGATATTGATTCTCTTCTAAATTTCTTAACTCACCGATTATTTCAGTTTGTTCGGAAGTCAATGAAGATATATCCCAAGTATCAATAATGGAATGAGCTTCTTTGGCTAATTCTTCCTCATAAACCTCACCATAGCAGCAGGTAAGCAGGCGAACTTTCAGAAGCGAAGCAGGAAGTCTATCAAGAACATTCCAACAACGGTCGAGAAGATGCTGGATATATTGTTGTTTGCGGCCATTATCATAAAAAGTAGCATTTAGGGCTACTAAAATAGAAAGGCAAAGCCTGGCTTCTTCTTCCGGAGTGTCACCTTCCGGAGCGCTATACAGTCTAAGAGCTTGTTCATAAACTTCGCGATTCAAACGGGCGAAGTGGTCGCTGTAAATGGGACTATCGTCCATGCCCAAGTTCAGAAGTTCATGGGCAAGAGTGTACAAAGATGAAACGTGATCGTTCATTTTTCTAAGATATAGAAGTTATTGATTTACAAATATTCAGATATTTTCTATCGGTTCTATCAGTGAGGAATGGATGAATGTAGTAGCAACTGCCATAACACCTTCTATATTCACCACTACACGACGGTCGTGACGGAGACGCACAAACTCGCCAACAGCTCCTTCAAAAACTCCGCCTGTGATGCGTACTTTAGTACCTTTCACTAACTTCAGTTCTTCCGGTTCCACATAAATAACAGCCTCATCGTACGTGCCCGCAACTAATATGAAACTGCGCATCTGTGCATCCGGAATAATGACAGGCTGACGAGTTTCCCGATTCATAATATAACGGACAGGAATATTCAGAGCATAATTATTTTTAATTTCGTCAATACATGCACGCGTGGAACGGATAAAGACTAAATTGTGTATGGCAGGGACAAGCTTGCGAACACGACGTTCGTTTCTCATGATATATTCATAATGCATGGGAATGAAATTCTCTATATCCGCCTTATCCAAATAGTCTTTGAGAGACAATTCACGACTGTAAGTTACGCGGACAACATACCAATGTAATTGGCAATCTCTCTTTAATTGACAATTAGAAATATACTGCGATTCAGATTGAATATTTTCTGATGAACGTGGCATTACCAAGTAATAATCGTAAGGTTTCGGATAAAATAAAGTCGTGTGAAAAGGATATTCTTTGGGGACACCGGAGTAACAAAGTACCTTCCGATCAATTCATGTAATGCAATTATTTCCAATAGTTTAGTCTGCATCCATATTATCCCAAAATTCCCCACTATCACAGAAAGAGAATGTTGAAACAGTTATGTGATCAATAAGCTCTTTTAAGGAGCTGAAAACTAATAATTTAAAAACAAATATGTGTTTTTAGACGTTCGTTTAATAAACGCAAAGATATGGTAGTTTTTTGTATTGGCAAAATGTTTGATAGGAAATCTTTGGGTTTTATAGCTAGCATATAAGTTAAATGCCTGTTTATTAGATAATAATCATTTGTAATTATATCAGTCAACTTTTGCGTTTTTTCATATATTTCCACTTTATATCGTTTGCTTCTGAAAGGTGTTTATTAAACGAACGTTTAAAAACACTTCTCAAGCCTATCTTCCCCCTATTTTTCAATATTAGCAAAGTAGAATCAAAAAAGCCCGCAATGAAGTTAACATCATTGACTATAATAAGTTAACATCATGCAAACAGCAAGTTAACTTATTACAATACAAGAAGTTAACATCATTACAAAGAAGATGTTAACTAACTATATTTTCATTGATTACATATCTTAAAGCAGTTCTTTCAATTCATTGCAAAGCCGTTTCTTTACCTCTTCTATCGGCACTTCCTTTCCCAACTCTTTTTGAAGCGAAGTTACCCCTTTATCTATAAATCCGCAAGGATTGATATAGCTGAAATAGCATAAATCGGTATTAACATTGAGGGCCAGGCCATGCATTGTGACATAATGGCTACTACGCACACCGATAGCACAGATTTTACGGGCACGTGGAGAGTTTCCATCCAACCATACACCGGTAGCTTTCTCCACACGACCGGCAGTTATCCCATAAGAAGCACAGACACGTATCACCGCTTCTTCCAGCAAGTGCACATACTCTTTCAAACCCAAAGAAAACTCTTCTAAATTCAGGATAGGATAACAAACAAGCTGTCCCGGCCCATGATAAGTAATATCACCTCCCCGGTCTATATGATACAACGAAGCTCCTACTGCACTAAGTTGTTCTTCACTCAGCAGCATATTGCCTTCCTTGCCACTGCGCCCCAGCGTATATACATGCGGATGCTCACAGAGTATAATATGATTTACATACTCCTCTCCCACTTGTTTGGCATGCACAAGCGCATCAAAACAAGCCGTCTGTCTGTCCCATGCCTCAGCATAGGGAACGTTTCTCCAATCAGATATTTCCAGTCTCATAGAGCAAATGTACTACATTTATTTCATACTCCGTATATCACCAAATCACATAATTTATGATTAAGGGCTATGTTTGAGCCTCAATTAAACTAATGCAAAAGCATGATATTCCAAAAAGAGACATCATATTAGTAGTAAATTTCAGCATTTTATATCATTTTGCAACAACAAATTTATATAGAAATATAACACTGAATTTGATTTTTTCATAATTTTGCAACTACCAAGGCATAGAGACAAGTCTCATTCTTATTAAAAGCGCATATCACATTTTTGTATTTTAATAACTTTGTGCCTCAGATACTATAAACACAAAATAACATGAAAGACATGAAAAAAATTATTGTAGCATCGGATTCATTTAAAGGCTCATTAACTTCAATAGAAGTGGCTAATGCTGTGGAAATAGGAATTAAGAACGTTTTTCCACAGTGTAATGTTATCAAAACAAATGTAGCGGACGGTGGCGAAGGAACAGTAGAGGCCATTATCAAATCTTTAGGAGGGGATCTGTATACAACTGCTGTTACAGACCCTTTAGGAAGACCGATAGAAGCAGAATATGGAGTTGTTAATTTAAACGGTGTAAAAACGGCTGTTATAGAAATGTCTTCTGCCAGTGGTCTCCCGCTATTGCTTCCTGATGAACAAAATCCCTGGATTACTTCTACATATGGAACCGGTGAAATGATTTTAGATGCATTGAACAGGGGATGCCGCAAATTCTTGGTTGGAATAGGCGGCAGTGCTACTAATGATGCAGGTACAGGCATGCTCTCTGCATTAGGAGTGAAATTCTTTGATAGCCAAGGACAAAGGTTAAAAGGCTGTGGCAAAGATCTTAAATCCATTGCTCAGATAGATATGTCATCTCTTGTGCCCGAAGCACGAAAATCAGAATTCATTGTGGCTTGCGATGTCAATACTCCTTTTTGCGGGCTTAATGGAGCAGCACATGTTTTTGCTCCCCAAAAAGGAGCAGATCCTCAAATGGTAAAGGCTTTGGATGATGGCATGTATTCATTTGCTAAAATTATAGCAGAGCAATTCCAAAAAGACATAATACCATTGAGTGGAGCAGGTGCAGCCGGCGGATTAGGTGGTGCTTTTAAAGCCTTTTTGAATGCCAGACTAACCAAAGGTATTGAAATGGTGCTTGATGCCATTGGGTTTGATTCGATTCTTGAAGGAGCGGACCTGGTCATTACAGGAGAGGGACGGATAGATTTTCAAACTGCTACGGGCAAAACTGCAGCAGGGATATTGAGACATGCCAAACAAAAAGGGATCCCTACCCTTGCAATAGGTGGATCAGTGGAAATATGCCAGGAACTTAAAGAAATGGGCTTTATCGGTATATATTCTATCATAAATACTCCTATAAGTCTTGAAAAAGCCATGCAGAAGGATTCGGCAACAGCCAACATGCAGTCTACGGTAGAGCAAATCCTAACCACAATAAAATATTATACTGAGAACAAATAAGAATAATTTAAACTACTAATAAAATACGATATGAACAGTGCATTAGCGGCAATGTTAGGGCTGACTTTGTCTATTATATTAATTGTCAAAAAAGTATCCCCTGTATATAGTCTTATTTTAGGTGCGTTAATCGGTGGATTACTGTCGGGATGGGGATTACAAAATACTGTTACAGAGATGATATCCGGAATAATGGAGATTTCGCCCGCCATTATACGTATATTAGCAGCGGGAGTGCTTACAGGAATGTTGGTAAAAACAGGCGCAGCTTCCACCATATCAGAAACTATCATTAAAAAACTTGGACCGAAGCGAATTTATTTAGCTCTCGCTTTGGCTGCCATGTTGCTCACCGGCATTGGAGTATTCATCGATGTAGCGGTTATCACTATTGCTCCTATTGCTCTCATTGCCGGAAGCAGGCTCAATTTGCCTAAAAGTAAATTATTAATAGCCATGATCGGCGGAGGAAAATGCGGAAATATTATTTCACCCAATCCTAATACCATTATTGCCGCCGAGAATTTTGGAGCATCGTTGCCTTCTGTTATGGCTGCCAATATAATACCGGCACTTATTGGATTGTTATTTACAGTATATGTCATAGTGCCTCTATTGCCGAAGAATGCAACCTTGCAACCTTATAAATTGCCGGAAGAGAAAGAGCACCTTCCTTCTTTCCTAAGCAGTATGGTTGCACCGATTGTAACCGTAGCCCTACTTGCACTCCGTCCTTTGGCTGGAATTGCCATTGATCCGTTAGTTGCTTTATCGGCAGGAGGAATAGCGGGAATTATAGCAACCCGCAATTGGCATAAGACCAATGAATGCCTGTCCTATGGATTAGAAAAAATGTCCTCTATCGCTATACTTCTAATTGGCACAGGTGCTTTGGCAGGTATTATAAAAGCCTCGGACATTAAAGATATTTTAATACATCTGCTTGCCAACTGGAATGATGGCGGAGTTGTTATGGCACCTCTATCAGGTATTTTGATGTGTGCCGCCACTGCATCCACCACAGCAGGGGCCACTATCGCCTCCGCTTCATTTGCTCCGTCTATACTTGGAGCAGGAGTAGCCGCCACTTGGGGAGCTGCCATGATTAATGCAGGAGCCACCGTACTGGATCATCTTCCTCATGGTTCCTTTTTCCACGCAACAGGCGGAGCAGTAGGCATGGGAGTCAAGGAATTGCTAAAACTTATTGTTTACGAAACTGCTATTGGTTTGATCTTGACAATAAGCAGCGTGTTCCTCTATTTCATTGTGATATAATCTTTAGCAACCTTTTATATTACTAATACGAAAACAATCAATAATAAAAAAACACTATGAAACTGAAAAAACTCATTATCACTTTTTTCTTATTACCCGCCGCTTTCGGGTATGCACAGACACAATCCACCCAAATTATTGCCCACCGCGGTTTTTGGAAAACCAATGGTTCGGCACAAAATTCCATAGCCGCACTGATGAAAGCCGATTCTGTCGGTTGTTACGGTTCTGAATTTGATGTATGGCTCACCGACGATGACCAGCTGGTGGTGAACTGGAGCAGTGTTTTCAAAGGAGTAAATATGCAAGAATCAACCGTCAAAGAGTGTACAGCTATCGTATTGGATAATGGAGAGCACCTTCCTACTTTGCAAGAATATCTGGAAAAAGCCCGTAACCTGAAAACCCACCTCATCTTGGAATTAAAGGCTCACAAAACTCGAGAACAAGAAACGCGTGCCGTAAAAAAGATTCTAAAAATGGTAAAGGGCATGGAGTTGGAAGATCGTATGGAATACATTACTTTCTCACGTCATGTTGCCAAAGAATTTATTCGCCTTGCCCCCAAGGGAACCCCGGTCTATTATCAAGAAGGCGACCTATCTCCCAAAGAATTAAAAGAATGGGGATGTACCGGACCAAACTACCGCTTAAATGTGTTCCGGCAACATCCCGAATGGATTAAAGAATGTCATGATTTGGGCATGAAAGTAAATGCATTCCCAATAGACAATACTGATGACATAAAATGGCTGATAAGTCAAGGTATAGACTATATCACTACCAACGAACCGGTGAAACTGCAAGAGATAATACGGGAAAAGCAGTAGGCAAACTACTATTCTTGGCTTTAATAGCCATTAAAAATAATCCCTGTTCAATACCTAGTTTTTCGATTCATTTCCACAAAAAAGTGTAACTTTGCGCAAACCAAAAAACGACAGCACTATGGAATTTCCTCAAGTTGATCTCCCCGTAGACCTGATTGCATGGACAGATGTGACAGAAGATATTTTGAACATATACAAACAATCATGCCGTCTGAAAGCATGTATCTTCGCTTTGTGCATTGAAGGCTCCATTACGGTATCTATCAATTTAATGGACACAGAGATTAAACAAGGAGATTTTGTGACTCTCCTCCCTGGCACTATCATTCAGTTCTACGGGCAAAAGGAAAAGGTCCGAATCGGATTTGCCGGATTCTCAGAGCATTGCCTCAACGGGGTCAACATAATCCAGTCTACCATGAATTCGTACTCCAAGATTATAGAAGCACCCGTTATACCTCTCAACGAACCTATTGCTTCTTATTTCAAAGACTACTTTTCATTGCTGGCACGCATCTCCACCGGACCGTATATGCCCAAAACACGAATGGCGCAAAGTGTGCTGAACATGTTTCTCTATGGGATCAATGAGCTGTACAGTAACCGTCCGGAGTCCCAAAACAGAATTAAAAGTCGAAAAGAGGAAATCTGCCGGGAATTTATACAACTGGTTATCGAAAACTATACTACCGAACGCCGCGCACAATTCTATGCCGAAAAACTGGGCATATCCCTGCAACATCTCAGTACCACAATCAAACTGGTAACCGGGAAAAATGTACTGGATCTAATTGCCCACGTTGTCATCATCGACATAAAAGCCAAGCTGAAATCCACCGACATGACTATTCAAGAAATAGCCTATTCGCTTAATTTCCCCAGTGCCTCATTCTTCGGAAAGTACTTCAAGAGGCACATGGGAATGAGTCCGCTGGAATATAGGAACAGCTAATCTTAACTGCGTATCAGCGTGACGCAGGAAAGCAGTATGACGATTGCAGCCAACATCGGTGTCAGCAGTATGCCATACACCGGGTAGAGAATACCCGCAGCTATTAATACGCCTATCAGATGATAAATCACCATCCAGAAAGAGTTCTGGTGCATTAGCCGGAGCGTATGGCGAGACAAGCCGAATAACTTGGGAAGTGACTGCAAGTCGGAGGATTTCATCACCACCATTGTTTTTTCCACTGTTGCATCATCGGGATTTTCACCCATAGCGATGCTCACATCGGCACAAGTCAGTGCCTGCACATCGTTTATGCCGTCACCTATCATGACAACCATTTTCCCTTGCAACTGGAGCTCACGTATAAAAGTCTCTTTATCGTCCGGCAATGCATCGGGCATATAGCGTATAATCCCCAACTTGCCCGCTATGGTCGAAGCGGTACGCTCACCGTCACCCGTCAACATGCAAATATCAAGTTCGCTTGCCCGCAACTCCCTGACCGTTCCGAGTGCGGCAGCTTTCAATTGATCTTTAACGGCAATAATGGCAAGCAACTCATTTTTACGTCCGAAATAAACAATGCTGTTGCCTTCGGATTCATACTCCACCAGCATATCACCCAAAACATCGGAGAGATAAACGTGATAATCCTTCAGAAGTTTATGACTGCCCACCCAATATTCCGCATCTTTATAGACAACTCTCATCCCTTTACCCTTCAAGACCTCGCAAACGTCTAAACGGGCAGGTGTTATCCCTTCTTCCCGTAAAGCGGTGGAAATAGCAGTTGCCAGCGAATTTGTCGAATTCATCTCGGCTGCCAGCAACACTTCTTTAAAATATTCTTCCTGACACTGCGCCCACAACCAAGCTATGAAAGTGGGATGTCCTTCGGTCAGCGTACCGGTCTTGTCAAAGACCACTATATCGGCTTTGCTCAGACGTTCCAGTGCAAGGGAGTCTTTTATCAAAATATGCATTCGGGCCGCTTTACCGATTCCACGCATCAGGGCAACAGGAGTAACCAGTCCCAATGCACATGGACAAGCCACTATAAAAATTGAGATAACCGAATAAAGAGCATGCGGCACAGCTTCCATACCGCCAAACAGTATCCAGATAACAAACACAAGAATCGCAATCCCCGTCAAAACAGGGAAAATGATACCGGCCATACGGTCACCATCATGCAATTCGTCGGGCAGGAAACGAAATACCTTGCCGGTCAGCCCCACAGCAGTAGTCAGTACAGCCACTTCGTAATAGACATGCGGCTGAAGTCCCACCTCATACCAGTAATCAGGAAAGAACGTGTTGAACAAACTGAAAAGAAAAGCCACGGACATGCTGAAAGCAATCAGCATGTCCATAGTAATGCGCCCCATACGGAACTGTTTCCAGGCATCGGTATAGAGAGATACGCCTAAAAACAGCAGTACAGGAATGGCCAGCAACATCTGTATTTCATTGCCATAAGTCACATGATCACGAAATATGGACAGCAACAACAACGGAACTGCAAACAACCAGGCACCGGCAGCCTGCATTTTCAAACTACGGTAATGCCTGTTGCGTTCCTCTACGTTACCACTTTCCATACTATCGGCATGTTCCGCGCAATACTGTTTTTGCGCAGAACATACCTTCTTCAATATATTGCTCATTCTATTTATATTTTAGGGGGTTGTTACTCTGACTTTAATAAAGCAACAACCGGAATGGGCTGTTTGTTCAGATAGAAAGTTTTAACCGTTTGCAGGAATTAATTTTTTCTTTTTTATGCATGGAGTTCGTTAATAAGTTCTATATTTGTCGATAAAGATTTTTGAATGAAATGTTGATTTATAAACGAAATTCAATATGAAAAAGCAAACTGTCAGCCTACTTGTCCTTCTGCTTGCGGCAAGCGGCTTTTTCTTTTCTTGCGGTAACATCATGAACAAAAATGCCGGAGCGCTGGAGTTCGACAGTATACAAGTAAATGAAACGGCACACCTCTTCGGTGATACTGCCAAACCGGCATGTAACCTTATCATCAATCTTACGTATGCCTCCAAATCATCCGACGAAAAGATGAAGGACAGCCTGAACACCTATTTCCTGTCTGCCTGCTTCGGTGAAAAATATATGAACATGACTGCCGAAGAAGCCGTAAAGAAATACACAGAAAAGTACGTCAGCGACTACCGGAAAGACTTGGAGCCGATGTACCGAAAAGACGAACAGGACAAAGAGAGTGCCGAAGACATAGGAGCATGGTATTCTTACTATAAAGGCATAGAAAGCCACGTGCAACTGTACACCGGACATCTGCTCGTCTATCGCATCGACTACAATGAATATACCGGCGGCGCACATGGCATTTATATGTCCACATTCCTCAATCTCGACCTGCGCACATTGGCTCCCATCCGTTTGGACGACCTCTTTGTAGGCGACTACAAGGAACAGCTCACAGACCTCTTGTGGAACCAGCTTATGGCCGACAATAAAGTGGCCACCCGCCAGGAACTGGAAGACATGGGATACGCCACTACCGGCGACCTGACACCCACCGAAAATTTCTATCTAAGCAAAGAAGGCATTACATTCTATTATAATGTATACGACATCGCCCCTTATGTAATGGGGCCGGTGAAGATCACATTGCCATACGAAATGATGCAACATCTACTGGGCGACGGCACGATGGTACTGAACGAAGTGCGTAATTCATAAACCGCCCCCTCATTCATAACTCATAATTCAGAAAATAATAATGGAACTTATCCTAAAGTATTTTCCAGACCTGACAGAGGAACAGAAAAAGCAGTTTGCCGCACTGTACGACCTTTATACGGACTGGAACTCTAAAATAAACGTCATTTCGCGTAAAGACATTGAAAACCTGTACGAACACCACGTGCTCCACTCTTTGGGCATAGCCCAAATAATTCGCTTCAAACCGGGTACAAAGATTATGGACTTAGGCACAGGAGGAGGATTTCCGGGTATTCCGTTGGCTATACTTTTCCCCGAAGTACAATTTCATTTGGTGGACAGTATCGGTAAGAAAGTACGCGTAGCCACCGAAATAGCAAACAGCATCGGACTGAAAAACGTTACTACCCGCCACGCGCGTGCCGAAGAAGAGAAACAGTTGTTCGATTTCGTAGTGAGTCGTGCTGTTATGCCCCTTGCCGATTTACTGAAAATCATCCGCAAGAACATCTCCCCCAAACAGCAGAATGTTTTTCCCAATGGACTAATCTGCCTGAAAGGCGGCGAATTGGAGAAAGAGGCGATGCCTTTCAAAAACAAAACCACCATGTGGAATTTGAAAGAATTCTTTGAAGAGGAATTCTTCCAAACTAAAAAAGTAGTGTACGTTAGCAATTGAGAATTAAAAGTTAAGTTGAACGTTGATAAATCATAAATCTGAAATCATATCATGAAGATAAAGAGATTTGAATTTAATATGTTCCCCGAGAACTGCTATGTACTGTGGGACGAAACCAACGAAGCCGTAGTCATTGATCCCGGATGTTTCTACGAAGAAGAGAAACAGGCTTTAAAGAACTTTATCATCAACAATAAACTAAACGTAAAGCACCTGTTGAACACACATCTGCATCTGGACCATATCTTCGGAAATCCATTCATGCTGAAAGAATTCGGTCTGAAAGCGGAAGCCAACCAAGCCGATGAGTTCTGGATTGACGAAGCGCCTAAGCAAAGCCGCATGTTCGGTTTTCAGCTACAAGAGCCGCCCGTACCATTGGGAAGTTACCTTCACGACGGTGACATCATCACTTTCGGAAACACTGAACTGGAAGCAATCCACGTACCGGGACACTCACCGGGCAGTCTGGTGTATTATTGTGCGGCAGACCATTGTATGTTCTCCGGAGATGTTTTGTTTCAAGGCAGCATCGGTCGTGCCGACCTTGCAGGAGGCAACTTTGACGAACTGATAGAGCATATATGCAGCCGCCTGTTCATACTCCCCAATGAAACGATTGTTTATCCGGGACATGGAGCGCCTACAACCATTGGCGTTGAAAAAGCGGAAAACCCATTCTTCAGATGATAACTTTAAACAATATATACGTATGAAAAACGACCTGTTGGCTAACCGTCACATCGGTATCAGCGAAAAAGATGAAGCACAGATGCTTCACAAAATCGGCGTGGCAAGTCTGGACGAACTGATTGATAAAACCATCCCGACAAACATCCGCCTTAAAGCACCGCTGGCTCTGCCCGAAGCCATGACCGAATATGAATTCGGATGCCACATTGCAGAACTGGCTGCCAAAAATAAACTTTACACAACTTACATCGGTATGGGCTGGTACAACACCATCACGCCTGCCGTAATCCAGCGTAATGTATTTGAAAACCCCGTTTGGTACACCTCCTATACGCCTTATCAAACAGAAGTGTCTCAAGGACGTTTGGAAGCCCTGATGAACTTCCAGACTGCCGTTTGCGACCTCACCGGTATGCCTCTTGCCAATTGCTCCTTACTGGATGAGGCAACTGCTGCTGCCGAAGCTGTAACAATGATGTACGCATTGCGTCCGCGCGAAATGCAGAAGTCGGGAGCCAATGTAGTATTCGTAGACGAAAGCATTTTTCCGCAGACACTGGCTGTCATCACCACCCGCGCCATCCCGCAAGGCATTGAGATACGGACTGGACGATACAATGAAGCAGAACTCACTCCGGACACTTTTGCCTGCATATTACAGTACCCGAATGGCGACGGCAATATAGAAGACTACCGCACTTTTGTGGAAAATGCACATGCTGCCGGTTGCAAAGTGGCCGTTGCCGCCGATATACTAAGCCTTGCCTTGCTCACCCCGCCGGGAGAATGGGGAGCAGACATCGTGTTTGGAACAACCCAGCGATTAGGTACGCCGATGTTCTACGGCGGCCCGTCGGCTGCCTATTTTGCCACACGTGACGAATATAAGCGCAATATGCCGGGACGCATCATCGGCTGGTCTAAAGATAAATACGGAAAATTGTGTTACCGCATGGCTCTGCAAACCCGCGAGCAACATATCAAACGTGAAAAAGCAACTTCCAACATCTGTACAGCACAGGCACTGCTGGCCACAATGGCAGGTTTCTATGCCGTATATCATGGACCGGAAGGCATCCGCACCATTGCAAAGCGTATTCACAACATCGCCGCATATCTGGAAAAAGAAATCAGCAAATTGGGATACAAGCAAGTGAATGTACAATATTTCGATACACTCCGCTTTGCCCTGCCAGACAACGTATCGGCACAACAAGTCCGTACAGTTGCCCTAAGCAAGGAAGTGAACCTGCGCTATTTCAAGAACGGCGACGTGGGCATGAGCATTGACGAAACAACGGATTTGGCCGCAGTAAACGTTTTACTTTCCATTTTCGGAATTGCAGCCGGAAAGGACTATACCAAAACAACCGATATCCCTGAGAGTTGCACCATTCAGCCGGCATTCCGGCGTCAAAGCACTTATCTGACACATGAGGTATTCAATAGATACCATACGGAAACGGAAATGATGCGTTACATCAAACGGCTCGACCGTAAGGACATTTCATTGGCACACTCCATGATTTCGCTTGGTTCGTGCACCATGAAGCTGAATGCCGCCGCCGAAATGCTGCCACTCAGCCGTCCTGAATTTATGAATATGCACCCGCTTGTTCCTGAAGAACAGGCAGAAGGCTATCGCGAGCTTATACACAATCTCAGCGAAGAACTGAAAATAATAACCGGATTTGCCGGAGTAAGCCTGCAACCCAATTCAGGTGCTGCCGGAGAATATGCGGGGCTTCGTGTAATCCGCGCTTATTTGGAAAACATAGGTCAAGGACACCGTAACAAAGTGCTGATACCCGCTTCGGCTCATGGTACTAATCCGGCATCGGCTGTTCAGGCCGGTTTCACCACTGTCACCTGTGCCTGTGATGAGCAGGGAAATGTCGATATGGCCGACCTGCGTGCCAAAGCCGAAGAGAACAAAGACGACCTTGCCGCATTGATGATTACCTACCCTTCTACCCATGGTATCTTTGAAACGGAAATCGTGGAAATCTGCAAGACTATCCATGCATGCGGTGCACAGGTCTACATGGACGGCGCCAACATGAATGCACAAGTAGGCTTGACCAACCCCGGATTTATCGGTGCTGATGTCTGCCATCTGAATTTGCATAAAACATTTGCTTCCCCTCATGGCGGAGGCGGACCGGGTGTGGGTCCTATCTGCGTAGCCGAACATCTGGTTCCGTTCTTACCGGGACACGAACTTTTTGGCAATGCAACCAATCAGGTAGCGGGAGCTCCTTTCGGCAGTGCGGGTATTCTGCCCATTACCTACGGCTATATACGCATGATGGGTACGGAGGGACTGACACGCGCCACCAAGATAGCCATTCTGAATGCCAATTATCTGGCTGCCTGCTTCAAGGACACCTATGGCATTGTCTATCGCGGGGCAACCGGCTTTGTCGGACATGAAATGATATTGGAGTGCCGCAAAGTACACGAAGAAACAGGTATCAGCGAAAATGATATTGCCAAACGTCTTATGGACTACGGTTATCATGCACCAACCCTCTCCTTCCCTGTCCACGGAACACTGATGATAGAGCCGACGGAAAGCGAAAGTCTTGCCGAACTAAATAACTTTGTAGATGTGATGCTTGCTATCTGGCAGGAGATTCAGGAAGTGAAAAATGGAGAAGCGGATAAGGCAGACAACGTGCTGATAAACGCTCCGCATCCTGAATATGAAGTAGTTGCCGACACCTGGGAACATAGTTACACCCGGCAGAAAGCAGCATATCCGATAGAAAGCGTACGCGACAACAAGTTTTGGGTGAATGTGGCGCGTGTAGACAACACACTGGGCGACCGTAAGTTACTGCCTACATGCTACGGATGCTTTGAATAGAAATATTGAGAGGATATATCGAAAGATATATCCTCTTCTTTTATGCCATAAAGGAATTTAACGGATCACAGTTACCGTACCTTCCGCCAAATTCTTATCTTTCATGGGAGCACCCTCGGGAGCATAGCCCAAAGCTGCACAACCATATACACGATGATTTTCGGGAACACCGAGCTTCATAAGGAAAGCGCGCACATCGGGATCGTCACAAGTCTGCCCCAACTGGTTGATCCAACAGGAACCGATACCGAGAGACTTAGCGGCCAGGAAGATATTCTGCATGGCACAGGCACAGTCCATAGACGCCCACCATTGGGTAGGTTCGTTGGAAACGATAATCAGAGTCGGAGCATGATAATAGCAACAGTAGGTTTCGCTATGTCCCCGCTCTTGCAGACGGGGCTCGTCGCTCTTAGCAAAAGCACCTTTTATCTTTTCATTCAGTTCTCTCAATATATCAGCATCCTGAATGGCTGTGAAATGCCATGTCTGGAAATTCATACCGCTGGGAGCATACGTTGCCGCTTCCAATATAAGATTCAAATTTTCTGCGGAAACCTGCTGTTCCGTATAAGTGCGCACACTGCGGCGCGACTTAATATTTTCCAATACTTCGTTCAACATTGCACGTCTGTTTTTTATGATTCAATGCTTGGGATCACCTCTTCAGCAATCCTATCTTTACGTTTAACTTAAAGTAATATACACCATTCTCCCGTTCCAGGAAACCGTATTTGTCTTTGTCTACCGACCCCTTCTCAAAACGGCTGTTCTGATAAAGGAAATCGGCAAAAGTCTGCCGTTCGGACTTATGATAACAGAGAACCTCACCCTCTCCATTGGTCAGCAACAGCCCTTCTACGGCAGAATCCGTACCGTTGTAAATCTTAGCCGGACGCATGCCCAATGCAAGTGCCAATAGGAACTGCTTCATCTTAAACTCGTAGAAACAATGTTTGTTTATCAATTCATCCTTTATCTTCAAGGGATTCATTTCCTTGATGCGTTCCGTCAGTTCAGAGACGCGGGTGATGCCGTCCAGATGCATGGTACGCACCATTTCGGCCAACATACGGGGAAAATGCAGATCTATCATCAACAGATTGCAACGGAACACACGATCGGCAACATCGGAGTATTTCAGCACCCCGCCCAAACGCTCAATCATCATCATGCGTTCGGCAACTTCCGTAGGCGATTCGGGCAAGGCGTTCACCTTGTTCACAGTGGGTACGGCAAATTTCACGCCACTTTGCTCCAGCTTCAGATTGGCAGTGCGCCCACCGTCCAGCAGAGGATTCATACGGCTGAGGCGACAACGGACAGTAAAACCCGTCAGCGGAGCATCCACGCTCCAAAAAGCTACGGAGAAGTCCGTACGATCCTCAGTTTTGGATTCCAAATCGTAGATGTTCACTGCATCCAGAAAGGCTTCCAATCCTTCGGAAACTTCCACTTCCTCTCCCGGCTCGTTCCGCAACAGATGAAGTATGATTTCCGCCGCATCGCCAAAGTCCGCACGAGGGAACGAAAGCACTTCCTTCTCTGCCGACGCAATGAATGTACCGTCTTTCTCCACTACACCACTGACAATACGAACATCCTCTTCCTCTATATAATAGCGGCGTGTACCGTCATGTTCCTCTCTCTGTATCAGCGCAATGGGCCAACACTTTCTATCATCTTTCTGTGCCTTCGGAGTACCCCCGAAAACTTTTCCATCCGCCAACAAACGGAAGAATGTATAGAGCTCGCCCAGCTCACGCTTAGTCGCTTCAAATGCCATATCAACTCAATTTTTATTAAATAAGTGTACAAAGATAAGTAAACTCGCTCACATACGGATGGATTTCGCAGGAATAATGCAAACCGTTGGAATAAAAGGGAGATATGTAGGTTTTACCTATATTCGTCCATTATATGGTTTTGACCTGTTTTGGAGGAGTTAGGAAAATAAATTGCTACTTATCCGTTGCCTGTTCAAGGTCGAAAACAATATTGGAAAAAGGTCTATGCACTGCCACTGACATCACCGTAAAGAACGCTGTTTCACTCATATTTTGCGAGTACAAAGTTAATGCTTTTTTTGCTAAAGGGAGAAAATACAGGTTCTGAATGTTACGCATGGAGCTTCTTTCCATATTCCGCTATATTCGTCATGCCGTTCATTTGCTCGATATCCGGTAATTTTGCAAACAAAGTAAAAAGCTATGGATCAAGCGAATGTAAAGGTGTCGTTCTACCTCAAAAAGAGCGAGGCGGATGCCGATGGTATGTGTCCTGTAATGGCAAGGCTGAACATCGGCAAGTATTCTGAAGCGGCTTTCAGCCTGAAACTCCGTGTGCCGCAGGCAATATGGAGTTCGGGGCGTGCTTCAGGCAAAAGTGTGAAGGCGAAGGAAATCAACAACCGGCTGGATGAAATCCGTGCGATGGCATTGGGAATCTATGCTGAACTGTCGGTTGTTCGTGACAGTGTGACTGCGGATGATGTCAAAAGTCTGCTGCTGGGTATGGCTGGTGAACAGACAACGTTATTGAGCTACTTCCGCACGTTTATTGAGAACTTCGCGAAGCGCGTGGGTGTAAACCGGACCGAAGGCAGTTTGAGAAGCTATCGGAACGCCTACAACCATGTGGAAAGGTTCATGCGGGAAAAGTACAACTTGTCGGATATCCCGTTTTCGGCATTGACCCTCTCCTTCATACAGGATTACGATTCGCACCTTCGGACGGATTGCCGCCTCTCTCCGGGAACGATTATCAACCTGACCGTGCAGTTGAAAATCATCGTTGGTGAAGCCGTGGCGGACGGCATCATCACCACCTACCCGTTTACCGGCTATGAACCCGTGCGCCCGAAACAGAAACGGAGGTATCTCACATCCGAGGAACTGCAACGGCTTATGACCATGCCTCTTCACAGACCGAACCTTTATCTCACACGGGATTTGTTCCTATTCTCATGCTACACCGGCATCCCGTACAGTGATATGCGGCTTCTGTCGAAAGAGCATTTGTCACTTGCCGATGACGGCACATGGTGGATCAGAAGCTCGCGCCGGAAAACCGGAGTCGAGTTTGAAATCCCCCTGCTGGACCTGCCGTTACATGTCATGGAGAAATACAGGGACACAGCACCGGACGGGAAACTGCTACCCATGTATTCCAACAGCACGATGAACCTTAACTTAAAACGTATCGCAAAACTCTGTGACATAGACTGTCCGCTGGTTTTTCATGCCGGCCGCCATACCTATGCAACCGAAATCACGCTCGGACATGGGGTTCCGCTTGAAACGGTCAGCAAGATGTTGGGACACGCCCGGATTGAGACGACCCAAATTTACGCCAAAGTAACTGATGACAAGATAAATGCAGACACGCGGATATTGAACGAGAGAATAGCAGAACGTTTCTCCGTGGTTATTTGACAAACGATAAAAAGCCAACGACATGAAAAAGAAAAGTGAACATACAGACAATACTATCAGACATCGCAGCACATTCGCGATACTGTTCTATATCAACCGTACCAAGATGCGCAAGGACGGGACGTGCCAGTTGCTGTGTAAGGTGAGCATCGATGCCGAATGGGAACAGATTGGCACGAAGGTATCCGTCAATCCCGACATCTGGAATCCGGAAAAAGGCCGTGCCAACGGACGCAGTGCGAATGCGGTGATAGTGAACCGTGCCATAGACGAATTGACGGAGGAGATTACCGGACATTACAACCGGATTAAGAACAGCCTGGGATTCATCACGGCGGAACTGGTGAAGAACGCCGTAATGGGTGTCGGGCTGAAACCGCTTACCCTGCTGGCTCTCTTCCGGGAACATAACGAAGATTTCAGAAGACGTGTTGGGCTGGATCGCATCAAGGAAACGCTTGATTCTTACTTGAGATCGTACAAGCACCTTTCCGCTTTCATCAAGGATAAGAAAGGCGTGGAAGATGTCACGCTACGTAGCCTTGACAAGAATTTCTATGATGATTTTGAACTGTTCCTTTGCAAGGACTGCCACATGATGCCCAAGACCGTGCATGAGCATCTGTACCGCCTGAAAAAGATGACCAAACTGGCAGTCAGCCAGGGAACGCTCCGCCGTGACCCGTACTGCCGTCTCCACCCTGCGTTGCCACAACGGAAGAGCCGCCACATGAAGCTGGAAGACCTCAAGAAACTCATGGAGACTCCCGTGGAGAAACCTCAACTGCAATTCGTGAGGGACATGTTTTTGTTTTCGACCTTTACCGGACTGGCTTACGCGGACTTGAAAAGGTTGAAGACGAGTGATATCACACAATCCGAAGACGGTGCGTGGTGGATTCACATACGCCGTCAAAAGACAGACACGCTTTCATCCGTCCGCCTGTTGGATATTCCATTACGAATCATTGAAAAATACCGGAACCAGCAACAAGGGGATAATGTGTTCAATGTTTACCGCCGTGGCTATTTTATCCTGCTGACGCGGGAACTGGGAAAGGTGTACGGTTTTGATTTGACCTTCCACCAGGCCCGCCATAATTTCGGAACCCATGTCACACTTTCACTCGGAGTCCCGATAGAAACGGTCAGCCGCATGATGGGACACATGTCGATTTCTACAACGCAACTTTACGCGCAGGTGACGGATAAAAAAGTGGACGAGGATATGAAAATTTTGAAAGCAAGCGGTTTCTGTGGTACGACTGAACTTTGCGAGGAGGATTTCACCACCCGGAAAGGCAGAAAAAGGACACCCCACGCTATCTGAAAATCAAGAACGGAGAAACGCATGTCCCTATGAACGAGCCGTTTCTCCGTTTTGTCATGTCACACCCACCGCATATCTTCTTTGCACCGTTTGTAGGCATCCTCTAATATTTTAAGGATGTCCGATTCCTTGTAGAGGGCCTTACCCTGTACAAGATAGTAAGGGACAACACCAAGTGTGCGGTATTCCTGCAATGTCCGTCTGCTGACCCTCAGAATTTTGGATAGTTCCTCGTCCGTCAGGAAACGTTCGCCGTGGAATACGGATTTAGGGGTGTCCTCCATCGCTGCGATTAACCGCTCCATATTGTCAAGTCCCTGAAACAGGACATCGACACGCGGGTCTTTCCGTTCTAAAAAATGATAGCTCATAGTTCTCGTTTTAAGTGGTAGTAATTCGATTCCAATAGTTTGTGTACGTCTTCGGTTTTGAAGAAAATCTTGTGCTTGATGCGTGAGTAAGGCAGGATACCCTTGTCACGGTACACCTGAAGCGTCTTTTTGGATATGCGCAATATCTCGCACACCTCCTGGTTGTCAAGCCACTTTTTTAAGCCGAGGTCTTCCACCGGACGGCACATACCCATTACCTTTTCCTCCAGTTTGCCGAAACGTACCCGAAGTTCATCGAACGTCTGTTTGTCGATACATACTATTTCCATACCAGTCATTTTTTGAGTTGAACATCCATCCGGTTTTTCAGTTTCGGGGCAACACCTTCCCTTTTTGGTTGAGGAACGCTTCCACTTCGGAGGCCTTGTAGTAAGTCCGTCCGTCAATCATGTAATAGGTGACATACTTCTTCTGGCGGTAACGTGCCAGCGTGCGTTTGGTGATGCCGAGCAATTGGCAAAGGTCATAGTTATCCAGAAGTGTGTCGCCTTCCAGACACTCTTTCAACTTGTTCATCCGCTCCAGGGTACGGTCGATTCTATCGAACCGTTCCATGATTTGCATGAGCATTATTTGGACACTTTCGCTGTTTATCTGTAGCATAATGCATTCTGTCTTTAGTGTAAATAATAGTTTTGCTTACACCTTGTCGCGCAACAGGTTATACTACATATAGGGCTAATGGCGTACCAATGACCATGTATTTCACTGAATGGCATCGGCATTCCATTGAAATACAGTGGAATAAAAATTTTTAGTATGAAAAGTAGTGATAAAAATGTTCTTGCAAAATGCAAGGTTTTTCGCAAAATGCAAGTTACATCTTGCAAGATTTGCGGTAGATAAGGCGGCAGATGCCGTTGGAAAAAGAGGTGGTTTTATGCAGTTCCCAATGTTGTGGTCGGAATGTATTCAACACGGAAATCCCTTGTCCGGCAGAAAACGGCAGCTGGTAAACCACAAGTTCATCAACAAGATCATAGAGGAAAAGCCCGCGAAGCAGCTCCACCGATTCCGGTTCTATGATTTCAGCAAGGTAAGTGAATGAATCGTCCCTGTTGTCTTTCTCGCAAAGCAAATCAAGGATGGAATGGGGCAATATAAGGGCCGAGCAGCGTTCACGCCAAAAGGGGAAACCCCGCCTGTCGTTTCTTACCCAGGACACAAGTGCTCCGGCCGGTTCCGGAAGGAAACCGTCCAATGTTATTGCCGTCACAACTTGAATCCTTGCCATAGCTTTAATTCTTTTTCAACCGGAAACTGTAAAAAAGAAGCGTGCAATCCACGCTATTTCTAATGGAGGCTCTGGAATGCCCTTAACAGGAATAGGTGAATGCACGCTATGCCAAGGCATAGCATAAGCAATCACGCAATAGTTCCTGTTAATGTTCATTTTCCAGATTCCCATTAGGACGCTTGCGGTCTTATGTCTATATATAAACGGCAACTGCCCGTTAGACAGTACGCCGCATTTTTCGCTATTTAAGTGCAAAAGTACACATATTCAGCGACATTTGCACTATTTTTAGTCGTTAACCTTAATTCCGCAACACTATTATAAAATATTTTTTTAAGTACCTGAGCAACAAAAAGTTGCTCAGGATTTTGCCATGTCAGAGGATTCACTTAACTTAGTGTTGCAAAAAAATAATCAAACAAAACCTCATCAGGCATGGCAAAAATACAAATAAAATCCGAGAAGCTCACTCCTTTTGGAGGAATATTTTCAATCATGGAGCAATTTGACTCCACATTGTCATCTGTAATCGACTCGACACTCGGTCTAAGGTGTAGCTCGTTCGGTTATCAGTACAGTGAAATCGTCCGTTCCCTCATGAGTATCTACTTCTGTGGTGGCTCATGCATTGAGGATGTCACTACTCATTTGATGAACCATCTCTCGCTCCATCCGACACTTCGTACTTGTAGTTCTGATACTATCCTCAGAGCGATAAAGGAACTGACGCAAGGAAACATCTCATACACATCAGATACGGGTAAGAACTACGATTTCAACACGGCTGACACACTCAATACCTTACTGCTCAATTGTATGTTTGCATCCGGCCAACTGAAAGAGGGCGAGATGTATGATGTTGATTTCGACCATCAGTTCATAGAGACTGAGAAGTATGATGCAAAGCCTACATACAAGAAGTTCCTTGGTTATCGCCCTGGCGTGGCGGTTATTGACGACTTGATTGTTGGCATTGAGAATAGCGATGGTAACACCAACGTTCGTTTTCATCAGAAGGACACGCTGAAGAGATTCTTTGAGAGATTTGAGCAGAACGGACTTACAATCAATCGTTTCAGAGCTGATTGTGGATCATGTTCCGAGGAAATCGTGGAGGAAATAGAGAAACACAGCAAATCCTTCTATATCCGCGCAAACCGCTGCAGTTCGCTCTACAATGACATCTTTGCTCTTAGAGGCTGGAAGACTGAGGAAATCAATGGCATTGAGTTCGAATTGAACTCTATTCTTGTTGAGAAGTGGAAGGGTAAAGCATACCGACTTGTGATTCAAAGACAGAAACGGATGGACGGTGTGCTGGATCTTTGGGAAGGAGAATACACATACCGTTGTATCCTGACTAACGACTATGAATCTTCCACAAGAGAAATTGTCGAGTTCTATAACCTTCGTGGAGGAAAGGAACGTATCTTCGATGATATGAACAATGGTTTCGGGTGGGACAGATTGCCCAAATCCTTCATGGCAGAGAACACTGTGTTCCTTCTTCTTACGGCACTTATCCGTAATTTCTACAAGGCCATTATCCACAGACTTGACGTAAAGAGGTTCGGACTCAATGCAACAAGTCGCATAAAAGCGTTTGTCTTCAGGTTTGTCTCTGTACCAGCCAAGTGGATCAGAACATCAAGGCGGTATGTGCTGAATATCTATACCTGTAATAATGCTTACGCAGATATTTTTCAGACTGATTTTGGATAACGCCTACAACTTATGGGTATGATACTGCGTATTGCCTCAAGTCGCATAGTGGGGCAAGGGGATATTGTGGGCAGAAGTGGGTATTTCAGCCTCAATTTATCTGCTAATTCAGTGATGAGAGGACGTTTAGACGCAAGAAGGACGCTGAAGAGCTTAGTTGCGGATTTGAGGGTTAAATTCATTTCAGCCCGTATTTCTTCATCTTCCTGTACAGTGTTGCCGGGTTGATGTTCAGCATTCCAGCCGCTTGTTCCCGGTGACCGTTGCAGGCTTTGAGAGCCCTGATAATGCTTTCTTTCTCAAATGCTTCACCTTTCAGAGGCAGGATTGCAAGTGTGTCTGTTTCCTCATTTCTACATACACAGACAGTTGTTTCCAATCCGTCCACGTCAAGCATCGGAGACTCAGAGACCAGTACGGCACGCTTGACACGGTTTCGGAGTTCACGCACGTTGCCCGGCCACCGGTAGGCAAGCATCCTGCGTTTGGCATCCTCCGTAAATCCCAATGTCTCCCTTTTCAACTCTTTGGAGAAACGTTCACGGAAAAACTCCGCCAACGGAATGATATCTTCCGGGCATTCCTCCAGGGAGGGCTGCCGAATCTCAAACTCGTTCAGACGATGGTAAAGGTCTTCCCTGAACCGTCCCTCCTTGATAGCCAATTCCATATTCTCGTTTGTCGCGGAAATGACCCTGACATCCGAAATCCGTTCCCTGCCGCTACCAATCGGGGTATATACATTCTCCTGTAATACCCGGAGGAGCATGGATTGGATTTCATGCGGCATCGTGCCTATCTCGTCAAGGAACAGCGTGCCGCCTTTCGCCAGGTCGAAATATCCGCTCTTTGCCGTGTCCGCACCGGTGAACGCGCCTTTCTCGTGCCCGAAGAACAGCGAGGCGGCCAACTCGCGGGGCAATGCGCCGCAGTTTACGGCGACAAAAGGCTTGCCATACCGTTCGCTGTTGTCATGGATGGTCTGCGCTACCGACTCCTTGCCGGTCCCGTTGACCCCGAGTATCATCACGGACATATCGGACGGGGCAACCAGCCTGGCAAACTTTTCCACTTTCAATATCATGGGGCTTGTGCGGTGGAACAACTGCCGTTCCTGCTTTCTCACGGTGGCTACCGGATGGAACACATCTTCCGCCAGTTCCAGCAGGTGATCCCTGTACACAGGTTTGGGCAGGTAGTCCCTGGCTCCCAGTTTGATGGTACGCACAACGTCCGGAACGGAAACGTATTCGGTCGTTATGATGAACGGGATGTCTTTCTTCTCCTTGCGCAGCCATTCCAAAAGGGAAATGCCGTCGCCTTCGGGCAACCGTACGTCCGACAATATAAGGTCGAACTGCATACGGCGTATCAACGAGCGGGCTATCGGCTCGCTCATGGCTGTCACCGCTTCATAACCGGCCCGGGAAAGCCAGTCTTTCTGTATTTGCGACAACCCCACGTTGTCTTCAACTATCAGTATCTTCCGTTTCATTTGTCAGTCTTTTTATCTCGGCTTCCGCCGCCTTGATGAGCATGGCGGTGCTGGCTATTATCTGCCGGGTATATTCATTTAACTCTTTGTCGCTTGTTTCACTGTCTTTCAATAAAGTCCGGTATGCCAACAGAGGTTCCGCCATCCGTAGGAACTCCCACATCGGTTGCATACGGTGGGTGATTTCACGCAACTTCTGCCTGTCGCCGTTTTTTATGGCTGCATCAAGTTCTTCACGGTCTTTCTCTGATTGGGATATAAGGGAAAGCAATGCCTTGTGCTTGTCACTGACCTCGGAAAGGATCAAACTGAAATCAACCTCCGGTTTTTCCTCCCGCCTGTTTGTCTTTATCCTCGAAAGCAGGCCGAGAAGTTCCGATGAAGAAAACGGCTTATAGATGTAGTCCGTAAATCCGGCATGGAGAAAAGCCTCCTTGTCCCTGTCACCACGTGCGGTCATGGCTACAATAGGGATGGTGCGGGAGTTTCCGATGTTCGAGTTGCGCAACAAGGTCAGCAAGTCAAAGCCGTTGGTCCCTGGCATTTGAATATCAGAGATCAACAGGTCATAATCCTTGCCCCGCATCGCCTTGACCACATCTTTGGAGCTTACGCTGGTCGTACAATTCATCCCGTTACGCTCCAGCATCTCTTTTATCACATTCAACAGCATCGTATCGTCATCAATGACAAGTACATTCCGAGGCAAATGTGCCGGATGTGGGATTATCAGGCTTTCGCTCTCTACCGTTTCATCCGTGGTTTTCAATGGAAGTGTAATGCGGAACGTGCTACCCCGGTCAATGCCGCTCGTCACGTCTATTGTCCCGCCAAGCAGGTTGACAAGATCTTTTGTTATCGGCAGGCCTAATCCGAAACCCTCCGCGTTTCTGACGGAGTCCAACCGCTCAAACGGGCGGAAGATACGTGAAAGCGCATCTTCACTCATGCCTATGCCGGTATCCTTGACTTCCAATACTAATTCACCTTCGTTATAACGGGCATTCAAGCTAATTGTACCGGTTTCTGTAAATTTGACGGCATTGCTGAGCAGGTTGTCCAAAATCTGTTCGATACGGTCCACGTCACCGCAAAGTTTGACATCGGTACCGGTAAAATCGTGATTGAATAGGATGCCTTTGTTATTGACCACATGGGAGAAGCCGAAGGCGATGCGTTCCAACAGGGCATTCAGGTTGAACGGTACATCGTTGCGGGTTTCTTTTGCCTCGTTCAGGCGGTACACGTCCAGCAGGTTGTTAAGCAGATGTACAACATGTCGGCACACAATCCTGATGTTATTCAGGTGCGTGTTCCTTCGTTTCTTTTCCCTGGTATCCACGGCAAGTTCCGCGCTGCCGCTGATTACGTTCAGAGGGGCACGGATGTCATGGGAGATTGTCAGGATGATATTCTTCCGCATCTCTAACAGCGCGATGTTCTGCTCTATCGTTTCTTCCAGATGCTTCCTGTTTTTTGCCTTGACCTTAATATCCCGTTGTATGACAAGATACGAAATGAACAGCAGGATGATTGAGAATATAATCAAGCCGGTAATGACCAAAGTCGAATGTTCGTAGGAAGCTTTCAGACGCTCTTCCTTGCTCCTGAAGGCGTTCCATGTCTGCTCATCCAGACTTGTAATAAGTAAACGCAATTTCCGGTTGAGTTCCCTATTGCACAACCGCAGGCTGTCCGTATAAGTTTCTATGTCCCGTTTCCGTTTATTCAACAACGAGATCAGTTCCTTATCCGGTGCGGTTTGCCTGGTTGTAACAACCGGCATCTGTACGGTTTCCTTGCCACCGAAGAATCCGGCGATACCTTTCTTCTTTCGGGTAACGGTCCGGGTGGTTGTCTGTGTCGTTACGGTCGGTTTCTGATTGAATAGAAGGCTATCCGTTCTCTTCTGCTCCCAAGACGCTTCCATTATTTTGAACAGATGTTCTTCTTTAGCGGCCAATAATGTACGAAGTGAATCTATTTGCACTGGTTGTATAAAATCACTACATTGTGTACGCAAGACTTGCAACATAGAATCAGTACGCACACGGCGTTCCCGATAAGCCAGAGAATCCTCATTGTTCCATACCATGACTGATTCTCCATAAGTTACCAATGCAGTCACATACCGATGGGCGGTATTGATGTCGTGCTGAGTTTGGAAAATAGAAATCGATTCGTTTTCTATTTTTTGTACACGGTGACGCTCGTGCAGAACAATAGCGACCATACTACCGATGATTGCCATTAATACTATGTATCCAAAGAAGACTTTGTATAGTAAAGATATTTGTCTATGCTGCGTCATAAGAATGATAGGAATCAATTTCGTCGTCACTTCACAACATCAGTAATTATATTAATTATTTATTATTCTTGAGAACCAGATGATAGATAGTCAATATAAAGCCGCCCATAAAGATGATCAATCTCATGTTGGAATATCACTGCTGTAAATCCCGAAATTTTTTCTTCACGAGATTCAGAAGTTTTTCCATCAATATACTTGACTGTAATATCTGCCGCTCTTAAAACTTCACCCTCTTTATCTGGAATAGAAAGGCATCCCTCAGTTCCAAGTTGCGTCTGTTCAGAATAACTGATGATTTCAGGATTTACAAGAATTTCAAAAGGATATCCTTCTTTATCAAATCGCTGTACTGCTACAATGCGACGAAGAATACCAACTTGAGGAGCCGCAATTCCAACACCTTCATTTTCAGGATTACGAACAGTAGCCAACATACGGTTTACCAACAGTTCGTATTCTTTCGTTGCCATCATTTCTTTGCTTACATCTGAAGAAACAGTGCGTAAAAGAATCGAGTCATTTATATTGTCCACAGTTAAAATCCTCATGAGACTTGTTGTGTCATGTGAACGAATGAGATTAATTTCATGTTCAGAAAAACAATCATCAGTATCTTTAATTTCAAAATGCTGGTAATCCTTCAATGAAGTCCAATCGCCACCCCATTCAAATCCGGCTTCTGTAAAGAGTCGATATGCAAGGTCGTTATGATCTATCTTATAGGGTATATCCGTCCTGTTCTCACGGTCGAATGCGTATGGTTCGCCGGTAGCCGGTTCTATATGCCAGGATTCGTCATCCTTTTGCTTGACATATGGATTGTAAAGCGTATTGATGTCAATGGCAAGACCAAGTCCATGCTTGGAAATTTTGGTAGTAGATCCGGTCATGAAGCGGAAGTTGAACGATGAGGAGTTGTTGGCACGCATAGAGCTTTCGTCGTCGGCATCGTAGTTGTCAATGAACACCATTCGCTCAATGCGGTAGTCTGCCTGGTAGAGCCGGCGAAATACATCAATCACTTTATCGGCAATGGCAGCGTTCACCACCATCTCACCCCTTTGCGGGTTACCGTCAGCGTTACGATGCAACATTTTTAAATAACGTAGTTCGGATCGCTTCAAAGGACAGTCCTCTTTCCATGACTTGAGCCACATGCGGTTGAATATCCGGTCGCTGATAGTTTCCGAACGGAACCAGGCATCCACACCGGAGCGTTCCACGTCAGCTTCGGATACCAACGTTTGGGCAGTCCACTCATCGTCAGGACTTTGATATCCGAGGTCGTTGTCACATCCGACCAAGAGCAAGGTAAAGGACACGACAAAGAGTAGCAGGTATTTTCTTCTTATCATATTTGCTAATGTATTTATTATTTGTTTTTACTTCTCAAATTTCCACTTAGGCAGTTCGCTGCGACGAGTAGTGGAGGTACAGTAGAAGAGAGTGTCGCGGTAAGTGCGAGTGTAGTCTATGGTCACAGTGCTGTCTGTGAAGTTCTTTACATGTACGGTTTGCACCGGTTTATTGGGGTGTGACATATAGAGGGTGTCGTTGTGGAAAGCATATCGAAACCGCAGCTTTTTCATCAGCGTGTCATTTTGGATGGTGTAGAAGGTCATCACGCTGTCCGGAGTATAGACTTCGTAGAATTGCTGTTCTTGCGGGTTGTTGATGTAGTCGTAAAGCATGGTGTCGGAGGCGGTGCCCAGCACGGTTTGAGTCATGGTTTCATAGTACCATGTGCCGATGAAGTTCGGAATGCCAGGTTCTGTGGGATTTGTTTTGCTTGTTCCCTTGCACGATATAAATGCTATTGCTGCCATCAAGGCGATACTGATGATATAAAGTATTTGCTTCATAATGAAAATGATGATTTATTGTTTTACTTATTTATGTTTTTGCTATCCGGAATCCTACTCAGATGTCGGCAGGAGCTATTGTTGTGTATTCTATGAGATCTTCAGCCTGTTAGCTGGTCGAAGCGGCAGGCGTGGTATCGTTCTCTGTTTTTACTATCATTGACTGAAATATTAACATAGACGTTGTAGATGTAGTTGTGCCGCCTATCGGTCTGACGGTGGGCGACGAGGATATGCGACAATACTTTGTCCAGCCGGTTGATATAGGAATCAAGGCGCATGTTACCGCTGTAAATGCAGGCGTAACGTAGATTGTTTCATTTTGATTATTTTTTGAAGTTTATAAATTCTGACATATCAGCCGAATAAAGGTTACCGTAGTTTTCAGCGTTATAGACCATCACATGGCTACCGACCGTATTGATGAACAATCGGTAATATAGGTCGCGTAGGGCAATGTTCTTGTTTTCGGTGATCTGCTCAATAAAGGTGGAGGTAAAGCGGTTGCTCATCCATACTTTCATCTCGCCGTTGAACACGTCTGCCTTGGAGGTTTCGTCACCATTGGCAGCCGTGACGAACAACATTCCCGGAATATTCCGGCATTGCTCCATCACACCGCCCGAAAAACAAGCCTCGACCATCATCAGGAGTTTACGATAGCTTCTCTTTTCCCTCATCCGACGGAAAGTCTTGTCAAGTTGGTCACCCATAATGCCATAGGCATCATCGTTCCAGCATAAGGCACCGGGCACTCCGTGTCCGCTCCAGAAGACAAATACATTGTCGTTTGCGGTAGATTCGATTACGATGGGCAGTCTTTCGCTTTTTTCTCCGCTCAGTATGGCAAGTATGTCTTTTGCCTGCAACTCCGACATGTGATAGTCTATCTCTACTTGCTCGTACACGTTGTTTCCTCCGATGGTCACCTGCACAACTCCTTTGTTAGGATTCGACACATTGTCGGCTATATCGTTCTCGGCAATGAGAATGATACGGTCGTCGGTATATCCGGCCTGTTTGAGCTGCTGGTAGATGGCGAGCACATCTGCCTGATGGCGGTAGTTGGCCCATCCTTTGGAGGAAGCAACCAGAAGTGCCCAGTTGCCGGTATGTACAGGGTAATCGAATTCTCCTGAATTGTTGAAATCCTGCATCTGCGAAGCCTTCCAGTTCCAACCGGCAAGTGTCGCATCCGTGCGGTTTCCTCCATCGCTGGTGTTATAGTCGAGGATGATATACTGCCCGTTGTAAACCTTGAAGTTATAGTAAGTCGTAGCAAGCACATTGGTAAAGACTTTTGCATCAAACCTCAGATGGCCTGAAGCCCCACGGACGTATGGCGACTTGCCGGCAGCAAGCGCATCCACCACAAGCCTCATATCCTCACCCGTCCAGCTGCCCATGTTCAAGTCTTCTCCTGAAACAACAGCCCTGAGTGATTTTTGTAACGACAGCTCCGGATTGAACTGCTGATGCCATGCTGCATAGCCGATGAGCATGGCGGCATCGTGGAGCTGTGATTCTCCCAGAGTGGGCGTGGCATTGAAAAAGGTCCGATAACTTACGTCGAACCCCGATTCAGGATCGGCACCAAATGCGACTCCCTCTATCCCTTCGGCTGCATCTCCGTGAATCTTGAGCACATCCGCACCGTAGGCTGTATCCGAAAACAACATCCTCGGTACACTCTGACTGTTCAGGCTTTGTGTTTTATGCGCTTCAAGCATCGGTCCCATCTCTTCAATCTCAGAGGGGATACATATCACATACTCTGCACCCGACTGCATGGCTTGGCGGGACACATCCGCTATGTTATCGGGGGTGTAAGCATAGCTGCCCATATTCTTCAACCCGAGTTCGCGTGCCTGAAATGCGAACCAATCCATGAACGTCTGCCCGTAATTGTCATTATCCTTGGCCAAAAGTGCCACGCTTTTACCTCCATAGTTAATCACCTTGGAGAGAAGTACCTCACATTGCGTAATGTCGGTTTCGGTCATCGCCCAAAGATAGCCTGTCGATGCGTATGCACGAACCAGTTGTTCTGTAGTGGCGAGTGTGAAGAATGTCTTGCCTACAAGGGTCAATTCAGCCGCGAGGATTGCAGCGTTGGATGAATACAATCCGCCGATGACGGCATATACTTCATCGTTGAAAGCCAGCGATTGGGCAAGTTCCTGCATATCGGCATTTGCCTCGTCGTAGTATTCAAACTTCAATCTGATACCTGTCTCGTGGTTTTTGAATGCACGTTCAAAGTTGGTTGCAAACATACCCAACGTTCTTTCCCAATGCGCAGCAAGTCCTTTCTCCATCGGGAGCACCACGGCAACGGTTTTCTCTGTCCACTGTTTATCGGCATAGGACATGGAAGATTCATCATCCGAACAGCTCCACAGACCGATCAGGCAGAGGAGTGGTGCAATAAGTTTAATAACCATTCGTTTCATAATACTCTTTCTCGAAAATAACAGCCTGTTGGCGTATGTCATTGACTAAACTGTTGAAATTATTCGCGTATCGGGATGCGACCAGCCAGTCGGCATACCCGCTTTCAAGACCGTAAAGTTGGTTCTCTGGCATAATCCCCGTGACGACCCATTCCGTCAGATACCTGTAAATCAATTGGTCGATATGCTTAATGACCGAGCCAGTGATCCGGTTGGAGAGACTTGATTGATCGATGTCCATACCTGCGAGGTACGGTGAATCTTCAAATTCTCGGGAGTAGCGGTAGATACCGGCATTGGAGCCACCTGCCACAGGAAAGATGAAGTCGTAATCAACCGCCCAATCGCTCATTTTCCGGTAAGCGAGCGAAGCCGACACATATCCTGTCCAATCATCCGCCAGGTACTCCACATCGCAGTCGCTGCCGTAACCGGCAACAAAACCGTCTTTGGCTATGTTGATGGGACTGTCCGAGGGGTTGGCAAGTAAGACAAGCGGTTTCCTGTCTCCCGTACATTGCCTTGCCACTGCTCCGGCAAGATACGAGGCTCCGAACATAGAAATTTGGAAAGTGTGTATCTGTTTGTCATCATATTGTTTCCGGCTTTCAAACAGCAAAAGGCTCCTGTTGGGAGTCAGGTCTTGTTGGGTAAGATGCTTTTCTACCATAGGCTCATAGTCGCTGCTACCCAGAACAAACAACACCGGAATGTCGCTTTCCGGCCGTTTGAGCCAGTCGGAGAAGATTTTCTCGGCCTCAGGCAATGATTCGGGCGAATATATATAGAGGTCAATCTCTTTATGTTCCATCTTGAACCGCTGCACGCCTTCGAGGATGCAGTCGTTATAGCTCATGTCGCCTAGTCCGCTTGGAGAAAAGAGAAAAACAATCTGTGGAACCGGAGAAACCGGCTCCAACTCATCGGCATGATTGCAGGATGACAACGCTCCTGTTACCAAGAACGTTGTCATTGCCAAAAAAGATACGGAAAGGATTATACATGCTAATCAAATACATGATAACATTCCCATAATGTTTCATTTTATAAATATTGTGATCTGTCTCATTTATTATTTAAAATTCTCACCTCCGCATCTATTGCATTTCTTTGGTCTGTAGAGCTTAAATGTCTCCAATCCGCAATCGGAACATACCCACCCTGATACAGGGAATCGTTCCCAAGGAAAATTCTCTCCCTCCAGATATGCTTCGGGAGCGATGCGAATAAACAAATCACCGAAATTATCAAGTGCTTTGAGCGTAACGTTGTAAAAGACGCTTTCATCCGTACCAGGAGCAAGAGTAATAACCCCTTTGTTGTCTGAGAATTTTATCGTGCGTTGTTTACCATCCCACCGGTCGAGGATAAGACGCTCGCACAGCTTATGGGCGGCCTCCTTCGAGTCGGCAATCATCACCAAAGTGCTTCCATCCTCACCTCTTTGGTAGAGTTTTTCTGCGTTAGCCTGCTCAACAATCACCTTGTTGATGTTTAGCAATATCTCTTCACTTGATACAGCCTTTGGTTCGTCATCGTTGCTACAAGCTGTAAATGCGAGTATTGCCACCATTGCAGTACACATAATCGTTAAAAATTTCTTCGTCATACTTGTCATATTCTTGTCTTCTTTTTGTTGGCATGACGCCATAACGCCATAACCGTTATAATATTATATATCAGCAGTCTCATTTGTTTTCACCGGCAGCATCATTGGTTCGGATTTTTAAATGTAATGATGTACCTCGGTTGGCCCTTTTCCTTCCGAAACCATATATCCAGTTTGGAAAAACCGTTCTTGACATCACTCCTTTTATAACTCATTATCAGGTACTCTGAAGAGATGGAGCATAACCCTCTAAACCTCTTTTGTGCCATAATATCGTCTCTGTCAATTTGGTTATACATGAAAGCAAAGCACTCTCCCTCATTTTTGAAATCAGTGCATGTTAACCCCCCGGATTGTACAGCGGGGAAGTCGGGGTATATCTTCTTGACAAAATTGGTAAAGTTCTTTGCTGTATTCTCTTTCGCAGCCTGCGAGGAACCACCGAAGATGTTTTCGTTGTCGGCATTGAATACAGCCATGCACACTACCTCTTCGGTAAGGGTGTTTGTCACTTCTAAGAGGTAATCGCCTTGCCACACTTCGCTCTTGAGCGAATTGCAGGCTTTCTCGCAGGCTGCGTAAACTTGTTTGTCGCACTCTTCCACCGTACCCCGCTTCGTGAAGTTGCTTCCGGTAGCACCGAGGGCAGACTTGAAGGCGTTCTCTATCTTCCCCTTCTCTTCGAGAAAGTCGGGGTGTGATGCCGAAATTTCGGTGAAAACGTAGGTGTAAGTCACTTCATTCTCAATATCTTCATCGTCGCTGCAAGCTGTGAAGGTGAACGTGAGGATGGCTGCTGCCATCAGTGCCAGCCATGCCGGCACTCTGTCCATTGTACTTTTCATCTTGATCAATTGCTTTTAGAGTTTGTCGAGTCAGCGTCCTCCCCAACTCGTTGTTACATTCAGTTTGCTACCACACTTGTCACATTTGTAGCCTGAGGGCATATAACCCACACCGGCAGCATTCTTTGTATAGACATACTTGCATTTCGGGTTTGTGCATGTTCCTATTACAGATATATTGACAAACTGGTCTATCCCATAATTATCATTCTTGATATACTCCGGATCGGCCAGGTGCAATGTCATATCGTCCAGATGGCGCACATCACGGAAGATAACCGTGCCATACAGCCCTTCTACCGAACCTGCTTTCAGCATAACCGTGCCATACGCATCAGCCAATGTCACAGTGCGGTTCTTGCCGTCCCACTTCTCGCCGGTCAGCGACTCACAGAACCTGTATGCCTCATCCTTCGAGCTGACAGGCAAGTAGAACTCGCCGTTCTTTTTGTCCACACACATTTGAGCGATATTTAGAATCAGTTGGTCTATCAGTTGATCCACTTGTTCTTCGCCGGTCCGTATGTCGTTCTTTGTCTCATCGTCGTTGCCGCACGAAGAGCATATAGCAATTACCATCATGGTTGCAAACAATATAGTAAAAATCTTTTTTCCCATAATCCTTTTTTTATCTTCCATTTATCCTTAATTACCGACTGATGATCACCAATGTTTTTTCTTGGTCTAATGCAGTCTTTACTTCTTTCTCTCCTTTGGTAACTTTACAGAGACTCAGGTCATCACCCATCACTTCCTCTATTTTCAGGCGGCCTATCTCCTGACGGGCTTCTCGTCCGGCAATGCTTTTTAAGACGTAGATGTTGAACTGTTGTCCTTTTTCAGCCCGGCAGTTGTTTCCCAGATCAATGTACACCGTGCGTTGTTTGTCCTTCTTTTCTTCACCACGTTCCACGATACTGCCATGAAGGGGGTAGCGGTGGTTGTAGTATTCGGATATGCGGGAAGCCAGGCGGTCGATGGCATCGTTCAGCGCCTTATCAGCCGTAGTCATCCAGGAGATGTCACTGTCGGTCATGCTGAATATGTGGCTATCCACCGCTTCGTCCGTACGGGCGTCTTTCAGATTGAGGGTGACGTTGATAAGCACCTTGTACGATTGTTCGGCAGGCTTGTCTTTGACTGTGGAGGGGGTGACTTGCGAAGTGCCGGTGATGCTGTTGATGGTGCCATCCACATAAAGGGCTTCTTCGTTGCCCGCCAGTTCATCAAGGTGGAAATCTCCGTCGATGACCCGGAATCGTGTGACGTCGCTTAACGCTTTCACGATAGCCTCACGCACCGAAGGGGCATATTCATCGTGTTGGGTAGTACTCTTACCTGTGACGGCGGTGGTAGCCAGATCGGTCAGGATGCTGCCTACGGTCTGTTTCTTGCTGTGTGCCTTGTCCACGTAACGGATGTCCCCCACAGCTACCTTCAGGAAACTGTTACGCGAGCTTTGTGCCCGCAAGGCTGCTGCTTCCAACAGTGCCGGAAGCAGCAAGACGAGGGCTATGAATGTTCTTAGTCTCATTTTTCAAAATTTAAATTATTGTCAATGTTCCATACCGGGTTTTCTACAATCTGCAGTGCATCCTCTTCGACTGCCGCAGCGCGGGTATGTAAATAGTTGCCACCGATGTTGAACGAAGGCAACCATTGGCGCAGGCGGTAAACATCGATGGTAGAGTAGTTCACCGGATCGTCCTGGCGACCCTGTTGATAGGTGTTGATTTCATCTTGCTGACTGCGTGTCATGAGGATGGTGTAAAACCTATCTACGTTCGCAAAGTCAGTGGCTCCGGGTGAGTCGGAGAGGATGGGGAATTGGGCCATGCTACTTGCCAGCATAGTCAGATCCACAGGGTATGCTTTGCCCTCTCTGTCATACAGGCGGTTGACAGCATGCCCGGGCACGAATTCAACGGTGCATTTCACGCCTTGGTTGATGCACCATGAAGCGAAAGCGGCCGACAGTTCCATACAGTAGCCTTGCTGGTTGTGGAAAATATCGTCGATGGTACGTATATATTGCACATCGGCCGTGTAATTCGGACTTTGCAGCTGACCGCCATCAGAGACAGTATAGAAGATGCGGTGTTTCATCATCAGATAGGTGAAGGCACATGCCGTGCTGTTCAACAATTGTTCGCTATTGGGGCTCGCCATGCCGCTGATTGTAGGCAGGTAACCGTCGTTCAGGATCTCCTTTTTCAATTGCTCCACCAAAGCCGAGTGTTCGTCGATGTAGCCCATGAGGAACGCACCGGTCTGAGGACATAGCACTTCATCGTTTTCCCGGACGGGATAACTTCCGAAATCAGATTGCTTGATGAGGTTGATTTTCTGCTGATTCTCCTTTTGGAGCAAGACCGGGTCGGGAATGTAACAGTGCAGGCTGCGGCAGTTGAACTGCTGCGTGAAATGGTCTACGGTATCACCTTCCAGGAGCAGGGTCCAAGCCAATTCCACCGGCTTGTCAGCATGCCAATGCAACAGGGCATCGATATTCCACTTCACGGGATAGGTCAGGTGGATTAGCTCGTCTGTCAGCCCTTCGGGCACGGTAGCGTTGAACACCGCAGCATGGCATACGGGACTTTCGTCCATCCGCAACGTGAAGCAGGTGCCTGCACCGGGGTTGCGCATGCTGATGCCCATATCGTCGGTGATAAACTTTTGGGCGAACTCGCTGTCGCTGTAGGCACGTTTCACCCCGTCGGCTTGCAGTAACCAACCGGGATAGAGCGAGTAGCCGTCATCAAGCAGACCGTAGTAGCACAGTGAGCGTGCTTCCGTCAGCCACTCACCCGGCTCGAAGTCGGGTGAGTTTTGGGTTTCGGGATCCTCGGTGTAATAGTTATTAGTCACCTTGTCGCATGCAAGCATGAGCAGCAAGACGAGGATAAGAGGAATGTATGTCTTCAGTTTCATCATTTTTAATATTTGTTTACTCCTTTATTACTAATACGCAGGTTGCGACCGATTTGTTTGCCTTTGTTGTCTTTCAACCGGAAGGTGTATGCGTTTTTCAAACCGGAGAACTTAGAACCGAAGCTCTCCAACGTTTTCAGCATTTTGTTCCAACGCTCCTCCATCTGCCTGTCCAGAATCTTTTCTTCAGGCGCACAATAGCCTTTTGAAATATCCTTGTACTCTCGGACGCTGTTCAGGAACGTTTGGATAAGTTCCATCTCTTTGTCATCTTGATAATTGTCTGCCACTACCGAGTAGTTCTTGGTGAAGCGGTTGGGGACGGGTAGCTCGATGCGGAGTTTAGGGTTGTTGTAAACAGATTCTTCATGACCAGCTCTGAATTTCGCAAAATAGGCGTGTTTAGCATACAATGTAAGGGCGAGATCCATATAGAACGCCTTGTTACCACGTCTTTCGGTATTGTTTACCAACCAGTTCCATGATTGGCGCGTTTTGCAGACCGTGGTACTGATGGAGTTCTTGTCCGGTTCTGAAATTAGCTTGCCATTGGTTACAGCAGATATTGCCCCTTTGCTATATTCGTATTTGTGCGGTATATCATACTTCCAATAATATCCGGTACCACTCTTCTGGAGGTTTATATTGATTTCCTTGCTCACATTGCTCACCGTCTGTTGGTGCGTGAAGCCACCGGTCAGTAAGGCTGTCAGCCCGTCACTGTATCCTAATTGGCTGTTCAGGTTCCATCCGTCGATAGTTTCTATCTTCTGTATCGCTCCTTCGTTCTCCGGCTGCGGGTTCCACATATCTTTCAAGGTATAACCTTCCGTATCCAGTGTGGGTTTCACATATAGGCCGCCATAAGTATATCCGGCTGCTTTCTGACGCTGGCCCCATTTGTTGACCTTCTTACTGTAATATTGGCCAAACTTGAACTTATCACCCGGGTATGTCTCTTCCAACAGCACATGATAGTAGTCCTGCTTGGTCTCAAAGTTATAAAGGGTAGATACCCATACTTTGAGTTCTGCCTGGCAAGTAAAAGTTTTTTCATCGAACTGACGTTTGAGGACACAAGGGAGGAGGATGGTTTCCAGAGCCGCTGAGTTCAGCATTTCGCCGTCTGATGCGCGTGTCTTGGTTTCTCCGTTCAGCCATTCCGCCACTTTTTCAGCAAAGAGTCCGTATTCGTAGTCAGAGGGCTCGTCCGGTGTGAGGCTTTCGGTAACGGCGTGGGTTTGCTCGTTGCCGTCTTCTGTTTCTTCGGTAACGAATCTTTCGATGGTAACCTGTTCACCGTTGTAGATGTCACGCAGGTCAAGATGGTCGTTGCGGCGTATGATGTAAGAATCACGTTCCAGCGGGTTACTTTTTCCGCCTGCTTTGGTTTGGGCACCTCCATCCTTCAATTGCTCTTCCAGCCACGCCATGAAATCGTCCAGTTCGTCGTACATGACAAGGTCGAAGAACATCAGTGCCAGAGCATTGGGCCTGTGCAGATAGACGGCTCCGCCACGGTCGAATACCTCCTTTATCTCATACACCATCTCCTCGCTGATTTCCATCAACGCATCGTAGTCCAGAAAGACTATCTCCACGTCGTCAGCCAGTTCCGTGGCGGCGGGACTGTAACTGTAACGTTGTCCGGTCATACGTTTCATCACGTAGGGGGTCACTTCGTCGAAGTGCTCGCCCAACACGGCGTAGGTTTTTCCCACGGTCGTCTTCACTTCATCTTCGGTGGGAATGGTAATATTCACTTCCGGCTCGTCGAAGTCGGGAGCCAATTCGTCGTCCTTGCACGAGGCAAGGACGAGCACCATCATCCCTCCAATCAGGAGGGAGAGGTATTTGACTAATAGATTTGTTGTCATATCGTAATGTCTTGTTTCTAATGATTAGAATGCGATGAACGGTCTTACGTAAAATATCTCATCTTCGGCATTGAAGTGCGCTTTGTATCCAAACTCTACATCCTTGTTTTCGCCTCGAAGCACGCAAGTGGTCACCAAATTGTAAAACCTGTAATTGAAGTTCCCTAAATCCTCTAACTCCTCAAAGAGTGAACTGCTGGCATACACCCGGTCTCTCACCAGCGGATCTCCTCCAGCCTTCTCGAATGCCTCGTCGGAAAGAGAGGTGGCATCCAGCAGGTCATTCCTTGAAGGGAGGAACCAACCTTTGTTGGATTTGGGGTTTGCCACCGGATAGTTGAGGGCGTAGTACAGGACAGGATACCACTCCTTGCTTGGCTCTTTCCCGTCTTTTTGGGCGGCAGCCAGCATCAGGTTATGGGTATTGTTGTAACCTGCACCATGATTAATGGGCAACCAATTGTTAGAGCCCTTTTTGCTGAAGGGGGTAGCGTCGCCCCACGCACAGGGTGTCTGGTTGGCATCGTGCAGTGCTATGGCAAAGCCATTGATTCCATTGGGGAGCTCACTGTCGCTTGTTCTGCCTACACAAACGATACCTATACAGTTACGCTTCTGCTCCTCGGTCAGCTTTGTTTTGGCGGGGAGGAAGCTGCCGTCGCTCATGTAGTAGCTACCTTTCCCAAAGAGATTCACACCGTTGGGACCGATGTAGAGGGGCGAACCTATTTCTTTCCCTTCTCCGTTGGTCATGCGAATGATATAGTTGTTCTTTACAGCCGAAAGGTCAAGATTTTTCTTTTCTAATGCCTGCTTTGCTTCATACCATTTTCTCTCCAGTAGGTTTTTCAGCGAGTTCTCGGAATCGCGGCAATACTGGTTGTCCTTCAGTTCCTTGTATTGCCGGCAGCTATTCAGGAGGGTTTCCACGGTATTCCAGTCGGAATACTTTTCATCGGGGGCAATGGTGTGTTTGCTTATATACCGGTTAGGCGCAGGCAGTGAGGCGGTGATTACATCATCGTAGATGTCGACATATTTAAAGCACTCTCCTCCAGATTGCATTTTCCATGCCACGTGGAATCTGAATTTGTTGTGTATCTTCATCTTGAAGGGGTTTAAGCCCCTCTTTGCCGTATTACTCACTTTATAGGTGAACGATTGTCGTGTAACGACATTCTTACAGTTAGGATGAGATAGGTCAAGGAATTTCAATGTGTAATAGTTGTCTGCTTCATTCGAAAAGTAAAACCAATATTTGCTTCCATTATGGGTCTCAGATGGCTCATAGTAGAATTTGGTGAGTCTCTCTTCCGGTGCCAAGGCCAATACTTCGGGATGATACGTGCTTTCCAGCTTACCCACAATCGTGTTGTCCTGGCATACGTCGGAGCCTGCCGCCCATCCATCTACAGACAGGGTTGTGGGCACCGCCCCTTTGGCAAGTGGCTGAAGATTACCGGTTGTTACATTATACCCATCTGCTTCCAATTGGGGCAAATCGATGGCGTGTGAACCATAGGTATATCCTCTTGCTCTATGTACTTGCGCAGTCATGATGGGACCTGTACGGCTCTTAAAATAATATTCTCCTTTGGCGAATGATTCCACCGGTATCATCTGTTCCACTGTCACATAGTAGAAGTCTTCATTCTCCTGTGGAGAGTAGAGCGATGCAGCCCGTATTGTAATCTCAGCGTTGGCGGTTATCTGCTTGTCGTCTCCTATGCGTTGTACGCGGCAAGGTGCCAAAATGGTCTTTGTATAGGGCATTTCCAAGTCTGCACCTCCGTTGGCACGTGTTTTCGTCTGGACACCATCATCGTTCAGCCATTTCGCTACGCTTTCGGCAAAGAGTCCGTACTCGTAGTCGGTGGGTTCGGTGGGTGTGAATGTCTCGGTGACGGTCCGGGTCTGTTCCTTGCCGTTTTCGTCTATTTCGGTGACGGTTGCTTCACGGGTGATCTCTTTTCCATCGTAGATGTCCTGCATGTCGAGGGAGCTGTTGCGCGAGAGGATGTAACTGTCACGCGTCAGCGGGTCACCATCTTGTGCAGTGCGGGTGTCGATTTTGCCACCGCCCGTATTCTCTTCCATCCACTCCATGAAGTCGTCCAACTCATCGTTCACAAGCATCTGGAAGAAGGCAAGCGCCAAGGCATTGGGCTTGTGCATGTAAATGACCCCATCGCGGTCGTACAACTCTTTGAGTTCGTAGGCCATCTCTTCGTTCATACCGGTCAGTGCTTTGGTATCCATAAACACTACCTCCACGTCGTCTGCTATCTCCGTGTCAGCAGGTGTATAATTGTAGCGTTGTCCGGTCATGCGTTTCAGCACGTAGGGGGTCACTTCGTCAAATTGCTCGCCAAACACGGCGTAGGTCTTTCCCACGGTCGTCTTCACCTCATCTTCGGTGGGAATGGGGATATTCACATCCGGCTCGTCAAAGTCGGAAGCTATTTCGTCGTCCTTGCACGAGGCAAGTCCGAATGTCATCATTCCTGCCAATAGCAGGGAAAGGGCTTTGATGGATAGATTTGTTCTCATTTCGTTTGTTATTATGGATTATTTATCTTTGTCTCTTAGGTTCGATAATATTCTTGCTTCCGCAACGACCGCATTTATTGCCGATGGGCACACCGGCATTGGTCCACCAACTGCAATCGCCACATCTCCATACACATAGCGGTTCGCGCTGTTCATGGTAATGGCTGGGGTTGTCTCCATCCAAGTACTCCTTGGGAGCGATGGTAAGGGAGAACACCGGATGGTCGCAACTCTTTAGCCCGGTGAACGAAACGGTGCAAAAGATACTCTCGTCCGCAGCGGGCGCAAGCGAGATGATGCCGCAGTCGTCTGGGAGTTTGACCGTGCGCGGCTTGCCGTCCCACGTGTCGGCAATCAGGCGTTCGCACAGTTTGTGGGCAGCCTCTTTCGAGTCGGCAACCAGTATCATATTAGGGGCATCCTCCTCTGCCTGATAAAGTTTTTCGGCATCGGCCTGGTCGGCAATTACCATACTGATATTTTTCAACATCTCTCCGCCCGACATTGTCCGGGACGCATCGTCATCGCCACAAGCAGTGAATGCGGCCATTGCCATCATTGCGGCAAGTACAATCATAAAAAACTTCTTTTCCATATACATTATTATAATAGGGGTTTACGTGAATATGAATTTGAGGAGAAACAACACCGACAGCACATACATGGTAGGGCTAACCTCCCGGTGTCTGCCCGTGCCCAGTTTGAGCAACACATAACAGAGCATACCCAAGATGATGCCATTGGCAACGGAGTAGGTCAGCACCATGGTTATGATGGTGATGAACGCAGGAAGTGCCTCCGCGATATTCTTCATGTCTATTTGAGTGATGGACTCCATCATAAAGACACCCACCAGCACCAGTGCTCCGGTCGTGGCAGCACCGGGGATGAGCAGGAAGATGGGGGCGAAAAAGATGGCCAAGAGGAACATCCCTCCGGTGACCAGCGAGGTGAAGCCGGAACGTCCGCCCTCGGCAACGCCCGAAGCACTCTCCAAGTAGGTGGTAATCGTAGAACAACCCAGTATGGCTCCAAAGGTGGAACCGATGGCATCGGCCAGCATAGTCTCTTTGGCACGGGGGATTTCGCCGTTCTCTTTCACAATCCCGATCCGGTAGGTAAGGGCTACCAGTGTGCCGATGGTGTCGAACATATCCATGAACAGCAGGGTGAAGATGATCACCGCCATGTCGAGCGTGAACAGCTGGCTGAAGTCGAATTGACAGAAGGTGGGAGCCAGCGAGTGGGGCGTGGAGATGGGCAGGAACCCTTCGGGAATCGTAGTCACCCCCAACGGAATGCCGATGAGCGTACAAATCAGGATGCTATAAAACAAGGCTCCCTTCACCTGCTTAACCACGAGCAAGCCACTCAGCAGGATGCCTGTCAATGCCAACACGGAGACGGGCGTGAAGGGGCCGAACGTCACGAACGTAGCCGGGTCGGAGACGATGATGCCGGCGTTCTTTAGTCCGATAAAGGCGATGAACATCCCGATACCTACCGAGATGGCGTAGCGCAGCGTGGCAGGTATGCTGTTCAGCACAATCTCGCGCACGTTGAAGAAAGTGATGAGAATGAAGATAAGCCCCTCCACAAACAAGGCAGCCATAGCCACTTGCCACGGGTAACCCATACCCTGTACCAGTGTGAAGGCGAAGAAGGCATTGATCCCCATGCTGGGTGCCTGTGCCAAGGGCAGCTTTGCCATGAAGGCAAGCAACAGGGTGGAGAGGGCGGTGGCAAGAGCGGTAGCCGTGAACACGGCACCCTTGTCCATTCCGGTGGAAGAGAGAATAGAGGTGTTCACCGCAAGGATGTAGCTCATGGTAAGGAAGGTGGTGATTCCGGCGATGCTCTCCGTGCGTAGTGTCATGGTCGTGGAGTCGAAACCCAGTAATTTCTTTAGCATATCTTTTCGGTTATTTTTTGATAAACGCTTTTGTTGCGACATTCGCAACAAAAGCGTTTATTGACCGGTTATTTTCTAATATTATTTCTATTATTTCATTGATTTAGCTGTGTTCCAAGCATGCTTCAGCGTATATTCGATTCTTTCCGCCTGCTGCGGTGTGCATCCTAAATGGGTGTTTTTCGATGGGTCGAGTCCGTAGACACCGCTACTCTGTTCCTCCGTCAGTCCTAAGTAAGAACCCAGTCCGGTCAGGAAAAAGGAAATCCCGTGTATGGGTTCCACTAAGCTGTTGATGTAGATGACATGGGGCAGCGTGGGTTGCTTCACGGTATGGCAACCGGAGAGTTGGTAACCTTCGGGAAACTGCGGGTATTGCCCGTAGATGTTGTTGGCAGTCAGCGTAAAAGGCAAGATAACGACATTGAGGTAGGCATCCGGATTCCAATACAGGTCGGGATGGTCCAGATTCAACGCATTCTCACGACCGTCTAAACAGATTATAGGGTTGTCGTTGCTATGGTGTATGCCTGCTTTTGCCAGCTTCGTGCCGTCGGGTGCTTGACGGGCAGCTTCCAACCGCACACGGGTGTCGGTCAGTCCGGCTGTCGCGGCGGCATTGCCCAGCACGGCATTGGCGGCTGCTATCCATTCGCGCACCGTTTCGTCATCAAAACGAATTTGGGGCAAGCTCGGATGGTCAAAGAGGTGGAACACTACGGGCAGGGTGCGTATTTCACCCTTTGCCTCTGCTTTTGCTTTGGGCAGGGCAGGGATGTCGCCCACCACGGTGTTGCTGAAGTACTCCTTCCGGTTAGTCACGAGCGAGAAGGTGTAATAATGGCGTGTTCCGCCTGCCAACGGCGACAGTGTCACCTGATCTGCCCAAGTGGCGGATGGCGCATGCAGCGCATGGTTGATACCTTCTGCCGCTCCGGTCAGGTAGATGTCTTGCTTGGTTAAAGGTGCTTGTTCGCTTTGGCGATACACGCGGAGCATCAGCACTGCCTCGTCGGCAGGGAGCGGAGCCGGGGCTTTCACTTCCAATTGGAGTGTGGGGTTGAATAGCGAGCCGTTGGGCATGTGTCCTGCCTGTTGTATCGTCAGCGACACCGGTGCGTCGGCATTCTTCGTTGCCTCACGAGCCATTACCGGCTGCGCGAGGCTAATAGATAGAACCATTAAAATGAGAAGGTTGCGTATAGATGTTTTGTTCATAACTCTTTGCTTTTAGGAGGCTTGCCCCTTGTTTGTTAAAAACAATACTTCACTCCGACCTGCAGGGCGAAAGTGGTGTTGTATTGCGGTTGTTTGGTATGCTTCATATAATCCTTGGTGATGGAAGTCAGCGCGTAGTAGCAACGACCTTCTGCTTCCACCTCGATATGCGGGCGGATGCGGTAAGATAGACCTACGCCACCCACCAGACCGGCATCAAAGCGGTTGTCGCGCGTGGAGTTGAACTCATATTTATGGTCGTAAGCGACGAAAACGTCCGGGTCTTTATCTGCCATCAAGTCATCCAGTATGGAGCTCTTGCTCTCCTCCATACCCTGCACCCAGCTTTTCGCCCAGTAGCCCATGTAACCTCCGGCATGGAGGAATCCGCGTACCTTTTCACCCCCGAAAGAGAAGCGTGCCATCACGGGCAGCGCGAGGTAATGGTCGCGGCGGTCGCGGTAGGTGGGGTTGTAGGCGCGGGACATCGAGTGCCCCTTTTGCAGGTAAGTGAGGTCGGCGCGTACCGCCAACCAATCCAGAATGCCATATTCCACAGGGATACCCACGGTCAGACCGCCCAGGCCGTCGTAGTTGAAGTCGTAGGCATATTGTGTGTCGATGCTATAACTGTTATAGGTATATCCGGCATTTAGCCCTACTTTCCATTGCGCGGCAGCTTGGTCGGGCAGGAAGATGGCAGCAAAGAACAGCAGGCCGGTTATTATCCATTTGTTTTGTTTCATATTTTCTTTCTTATCAGTTGTTATACAATGTCATGTAGCTCTCTTATTTCTTGCCATGCAGGAAGTCGATGGCGTATGCCAGCTGGTCGTCTATGTGCTGTTTGGTAAACCGTTCGAAATCTTGTTTCACCGGAATGTCTGGTGTGATCCCTATGCCTTCCAGCTGTTCGCCATCGTGTGTGCGCGACATCCATGTGCTGGTATAAACAAAGTAGCTTGTATTTTCTAAATTCCTGTCGCCAAACTGTCCGGAAAAGGAGGTATGGGTGTTAGTAGTCAAGGGGCCAAGGCCGCCGAACGTGCGCTGGCCTATCACCGTGGCGTAAGGCAGCTGCTTGACTGCTGCCGCTGTCATTTCCGACATACTCACCGACCAATTGTCTGTCAGCAACACTAACTTCCGGTCGCCGATGCAGTCGGTTTCGGGCAGTTTTCCATCCCAGTCCAACATTTCTCCTACTTGCCGTTGTGTGGTAACTTGTGCATTGAAGGGATTCCATTCGCCGTAGTCCAAGCGTCCCAGTCCCATCTTAGTCTTTGTGTCGAGCACATGTATGTCTTCCTTCAGCAGCGGTCCCAGTATGGTGAACATATCCCACAAAAAGCCTCCCCCGTTGTTGCGCACATCGACGATGACTCCTTTGATCTTCTGGTTGAACACGAGTTGGTTCATATATTCACAATAGACCTCCTTCGCTTCACGTGCTTCGGTATTCTCCGGGTTGTCCGCTTTAGATATCTGTTCGATGATTGCGAAGTTGCTGAATCTCAGGTAAAGGATATCATTGTCGATAACGTAGGTGAACAGATGATCAAAGCCGGCTTCGGGGTTGTTGTTGACGAACTCGTAGTCGTTTGTGATGCGCCCCGCTGCTTTCAGCTTGTTGCGATACACTTGGAAGCCTTCGCGGGGGATATCCAGAAAGAAGTCTTCCCGTTTTGACACTTCCATCCCGCCGGGATGGACAGAGACGATGTCCGTTTGATCGCCGGGGGCGGGCTTCAGGTTTTTCACCTTGATATTCATGTGATGGTCGATCAGCGTGCCGCATACCTCCTCGTAGAGTTTCTGCAAGTCGGCTGTCGGAACGTTTTCCTTCTTGTCCAGCTCTTCAAAGCGCGGGCGATACTGGGTGTAGACGGCATCCCAATCGGTCGGGTCTATCTCCCAGAACACATAGTTTTGGTTGATTCCGTTCCAGATGATGTCAAACTGTTCGGTCAGCGTATTCTTACCTTCGAGCATGCCAGGTTGTATCACATCATCCGCCTCATCGCGGCAGGCGGTCAGCAAGGCCAACAGGGTGGCCAGTATCCATATATTTATTTTAATTTTACTCATTGTTGTTTTATTCGTTTCCTTCGTTTTCATTCAAATTGTTTTCCGGGGATTGTATATCGTCCGAATCGATGTCGTAGGAGTTTTTCTCCAACAGTTTCCCTGCTTCATCCAGTTCCTCCTGTGTGATGCGGAGCACCTGTTTGTTGCGCTCGTTCAACTGGCAGACAATGTCGTGGGTGTTTCTCAACATTTGCGTGATGTTGGGATGTATTTGCAACACATACCGCACGTCGTTCCGCATGAGGAGCGCCTTTGCCGCCTTTTCAACGTCCGGGTAGTCCATAGGCGGACACTCGCCCCAGTAGGCTTGAAAGGCTTTCATACGCAATGCTTCCATTCTTTTGTACTCTTCGTTGCACACATCCAGCACGCTATAACAGTTGCCTATCCGCCCGATCACCTTCTCGTCGTCCAGGCATTGCCATACTTCGAAACTGTTGGAGAAGATGCTGCTCGTGGTATAGTCCGTCATCAGCAATCGGCGTGAGCCGAAGGCGTTGATGAATATTCGCAACGAGTCGTCTCCCATCTCTCCCAAGCGGTCGGGCATAAGAGAAGCGGCCCGTGTGAAAAGCGTGTCGTATTGCTGCAACTCGTCCAAGAGCGTCTGCATGTTCCGGGTGGATGCGTCCAGGTTGTGCAAGGTGAGCAGCACGGTCTTCCGTGCCATCTCCGCTTTGTTTCGGTTCTCCAAATGGAAACTCGTCCCGAATGTGAGGAGGATACCGATTATGGTACCCACCGTACATCCGGTCGTGTTTTTCCACCAATCCGTATCAAAGAATTGTTTCATCCTTTGGTAATCCGTTTACTCGATGACGATTTTGAATCTCATGTCGGCACAAACAGGGTTGTATGTCTTGCCGTTGTATTTCCAAGGTTGGCTGCAACGCTGTACGTAGTAGTAGGTGCCCGGAGCGTAGTTGAATTCAGCATCTCCCATCAGGCTCACGCTACATTTGGTATTGCCGTTGGCATCTGTGTCGAACAAGCCCACGATGAAAGGCGCGTCGTCCACCGGTTCGCCTTTCTCATTCAGCAAGCCCATCTCTACCGCCTCGAAATTCGTCTTTTCCAATATACCGATGTGTCTGAGTTTGTGGGTTACATCGATGTCGAATTCCTTTTCGAAGTCCGGGTTACTCAGTTCGGCTACCGATACGGTCAGCGCGTCGTCTTCAACGGTTGTCAGCGGTGTGCAAGCCATCGTTGTCAGCGGCAGGCTGGCTACACGGTTGTTCTTGGAAGTGAGCTGCACATTGAAGTCAAGCGGACTGAATGTCGGGATGGCTTTCTGCACCTCTTCCAGCTTTTCGGGATTTATCCTCAGTGTGAAACCAACCTCGCCTTCCAAAGGAGTTTTGATGAAGTGGGCAACGCCTATCGGATGGGATGGAGTTCCGTCAACCACCTTGATGTTTTCTGTATCGATCAGGTCGAGGTTTTCCGGCAGCAGAGGCTTGAGGGCTACCGGAAGGCCGGTTGCATACAAGTTTTCTTTGTCGGCACTGTAGTAGTTGAACCCTTTGGGCTGTTCCAGTTGGAACTTGTTTTCGATGGTGTAGGGGTCAATCACAGTAAGCATAACCTCGCTGGATGCTCCACCGGTCTGGCCAACGGACAGGGTGATGGCGTTGTCTTGCTTGATCTGCGTGAAGTCGGTTACTTTGGCGTTCAACAGCCATTTGCCATTTCCTTTGGGTGTGAAACCTTTTGATTCGAACGCGCTGTTTCCTCCTACGATCGTCACCTCATCTACTTGGGCGTCTCCGGGGACTACTTCAAATTCCAAGGCAACCTCGCCCGCTTCATTCAGTTCATAAGCGGATGCAGTCGGCTGTGCGGCTTCAATGACTGCCGGTGCATCGTCATCGCTGCATGACGGCATGGTGCAACAGATACAACCTGCCATCAACAGGGCAGATACACTTCTCCATAAATTACTTCTTTTCATTTTTGATTCTTTTTTTGATTAGTATTTGTTTTACTTCTTATTGTTCTATATGTTCCCCATACATTATCCGGTCACTAAAAAACAATAGACACCATCACAATAACCAAAGCGATGATTATGGCGACTATTTGAATCATGGACGCAACATCTGTGTCCATAGGTAAAAAGCGTCTGAATGGTGTTCTGTTTCGTCTCATAATAATCGGGATTTTTTTACTCCAACAAAAATAAGCGAACTTTCCGAGCCCGTTTGTCTCAAATTGTCTCTACATATCTCAATTTGTCCATGTGTGCTGACATATAATTAGTTACAATGACTATCAATACAAGTTTGAACCAAAAAATCTACAGAGAATAGCAATGCTAAAGTGTCAATTCTTTGGTTTAATCAAAGCGATTTGTTACTTTTGTAGGTGTTTTTAATATGGTAAAAATGAGATTGAGTTGTATCTTGGTATTCTTCATACTTTGGGTGGTTAACCCTTTTCGTACGGGGGCGACGGTTTCAGACAGTCTGTTGACCGAGCGTACGATTCGTTCTATATATGTAAACTATCCCGATAGTGCTTTACAACTGTTGGACGAGGCCGAGAGAAGTTCGGTTTCCGGCATCACTCCCTTCCGGATTGATTTGTTACGTGCTATGTGTTATGAAATCAAGCACGACTTGACAGCCAAGGAAACTTGTGTGCGCCGTGCGTTGCAAAACGATTCAATACGTTTGATACCAGAACGCTGTCTGCCTTTTATGGAGATGTTGGCAGGAGTATTAGAAACACAGAATAAGTATGAGGAAGGCATTTCCGTATGTCAAGAAGCTATCCGTCAAGCACGCATTTTAGGTTATAAAAAAGAAGAGGCAGTGATACTTTCTACCATGGCGCGTACTTATATAGGTATGAAAAACAATACAAGAGCACAAGAATGTTTTGAACAAGCTGTGGATTTACTGGAGGGGACGGACGATGTTCGTGAAATGTCCAGACTTTCTACCCTTTATGGTGAGTACATGACATTTCTCATAAACCAAGAACAGACGTCTAAGGCAATCGAAACTGGCTACAAGCGTGAAATTGTCATACAACGCATGAGCGAACAACCTGGCCCTCCTCCGGGGTACATCGACCAACAATACGGATTCCTTTATACCAAAATGGCCGTGTTGCTGTATAAGAATGGAGAGAAAGAAAAGGCTGAGGAAATATACGGAAAATATCAGTCTTCCCACTTTTCACAAACACTTACCGGAAAACAATTCGGTATTCCCTACCTGCTGGATGCAGGTCGTTATCAGGAGGCCGCATCACTTAACGAAGCCTGCCTGTCAGCCTTTACAAACGACACCATAAGTTATGAGTATCTACTCCTGCTTGAATATCGTACACGGATTTGCCGTGGTATGAAGCGTTTTGATCTGGCCGATGCTTCCATGCAACGTTGCTACGTGGTGCAGGACAGCATTTATACTCGTGAGAGCAAGAGCAAGGCACAAGAGTTCGCTACCAAATTTGAGCTGAAAGAGAAAGAATTGTTGTTGGCTAAATCCCATGCTCTGTCTGAACGGCGTATGCTTTTGCTGGTAAGTTCGTGCATTTTGTTGGTTTTACTTTTTATCATCTTTTGGATAACTTTTGCGAATTTGCAAAAGACAAAGAGGCGAAACCGTATCGCGGCCAAACAGATAGACGAATTGTTAGCACAACGTGAAGAATTGCGTAAGGTGTTTACACAAACAAAGGATACTCATGAACCAACGATAGAAATCGAAGCCGACTCATCCTTTCCTGATGAAGAGAAATTAACAGCCACCGCAAAAACGGATGTGACAACTCCGGGGATAAATAGTGATGAAGAATATGCTCGTTTCATGAAGATGGAAAGCCTGCTTGTCGAACAAAAGCTTTTCTTGAAACCCGGATTCGGACGTGATGACTTGATACGTGTCGTCGGTATCAGCAAGAATGACCTCAGTCCTTTACTGCGGAGATATGCTGGCTCTGATAATTTCAACGATTATTTGAATAGGCTAAAAATAGAGTATTCCATCAAATTGATGAAAGAAAAACCTTATCTTTCTGTTGATGCGATTGCCGAAGAGGCCAATTTCAACAGCCGTAGCACATTCTACAGGGCTTTTGTCAAGATTTCGGGAATGACGCCTGCACAATATATGCGCACTAAAATAGAGTAGGCTGGTTTTTCGTTAACTTTCTATCCCAATATAAACTATACTTTAAGCGGCATCAAAATGTGCATTTTCTGAATCTATAATTTGGAAATTAAGCGTCAATAAAGTATTCAGTTCACTTTGATGCTTGTGGTTTATTTCTTTTAGAAAATCTTTGATGGCTTGATGGAATTTCCCAGGCTTGTCGTAATACCGCCCATACAGGACGGATTTCTTGATGAACTTCCACAATCTTTCAATGATGTTCAGGTTCGGCGAATAAGGTGGCAGGAAGAGCAGCTCAATGCCCAATCTCTTCGCCTTGTCCATGACAGGCTTGCAATGTTGGTATCGCGCATTATCCATTACAACCGCTATCGGTATATCCGGTGTCATATCCCTGAGCCTTTGCAAGAACACTTCCACCGTTTCCGCTGTGATATAAGTTGTGTTCTCTACTGTGAATACTTCTTTGGTAACGGCATCAACTGCCCCTAACACGTTCAGTCTGTTTCTTCCGGCTGCCGTTTTCAGATACACTCTTTTCCTTGACCACACGTTGCACACAAAGGCGGAAAGCGTGAAATGCACTGCATCGGAAAACAACAGGCGGCACTTTCCGGCTTGTGATGCAACTATATATGGCTTTAAGGAATCCAGCCATTGCTCCTGTAGAACGGGGTTTGCCTTACCGGGCACCTGCCCCATCTTACGGAACTTATAGCCGTGCGATTTGAGGAAATGTCGCACCTGTGTCGGCTTCCTGTCCACACCGCAAACTTCCTTGATACGGGCACAGGCTTCCTTAACGGAGTGAACCGGAGACGAGTCAAGGGAAGACAGAATGGAAGAAGCATGGGATGCCAGCTCCCCACTGCGGTGGTATGGATGGGTGGACAATAAAGCAGAAAGACCCTCCCGGTTATATTGGAGTATCCAGTTACGCACACTGTTCCTGTGGCAACCGCAAAGACTGGCTATATGGTCACAGCACAGGCTGGAATCACACATCTTCATATACAATGCGGAGCATCTTTTACGGATTATCTTTGACTTATTCATTTCTTTTTCGTACTTTAGCCGATGAAATATATCATCTGTATATTTTATAGTAAGCATCGTTTTTATGTCTGGATAACATAAAGATGCTTACTTTTTTGTTTTGCACAAAATTATACCGCGCAAAGTATAAAAGAGCTTATTTTATGGAAAATTCCCCGATTTATGCCATATTTTCAAGGATGTTTCCGACCGTCGGGAAAGATCCGTTGCAGCTTGCCGGACAACAGATGATAACGTTCATCCTGTATTCACTGACACTAATAACCGGCCTTGTCGTAAACCTGACCGGACTGTCCGGTCCATAGGACAGATTGCCGCTCATGCTGAACTGCATATTCCTCGGCATATCACTGATGCTTGTCCTTGCATACAGACTAAACCGGATATCCATGCGGCATACATTCGGCGTGATGACGGTTGTAGCCCAGCTGTTCACCTGCAACGAGATGCTGCTATGTGCGCTGTTCCGGTCGGAATACAACATCATGCTCATCGTGGGAAACATGGTGCTGCTGGTGGCCAACGTCATGTTTTCCCTCATAGGACAGCTCAGAAAAGTTCCATATATACTCGGTGGCATAGGTATGATTACGTACATGGCCTGCGTTGTGATTACGGATAACAGCATACTGAAAAATTTCGCCACTCTGTACATGGTGATGTCGTAGCTGTTACCGTGCTTGGTAATCTGCTGGTGAGGAATATACGGAATCTGAACAATGAAAAACACCGGTCTGAAGCACGATGAGGAGGAAATTCTCGGCTTTCTGAATATAAAAAAGGAGCAGGTGATGGCGTACATCAGGCTCTCGAAAATGGAACACGAGGCGGCGGAGACAAAAAACCTGCTTGAATTATTGAGTGATGAAGTCCGCAACAATGTCATATCCAACGTAAAAGAGGCTATGCTGGCAATGGAAATGGAACGGAACAGCTTGACTGAAATCTTTCCCGAACTGTCTCCTTCGGAAATAGAGATATATCGACTCGTAATCATGGGAAAATCGCTGAATGAGGTGTGCTCTATATTGCGAAAATCGGAAAGTAACATCACATGTCAACGCAGCAATATCCGAAAAAAACTCGGCCTGCAATCATCTGACAACCTTAAAAAAGTATTGCAGGAACGCTTCAACAAAGGGAAAAACGGTTTATAATCATCAATTACATATTTATACAACCATCGGATTCACCTTCATTGTCTCCAAATTCAGAAACAGCCCATGATATTCCAGCATCCCGTTACGGAACATCTTCCACAGGATATTGCAACCGAGTTGCGCCAGTGTGGAGTTGATGAACAAGTCTTGCTTTTCCAACGCCTCCGCCAAGGAGCAGCTCGGTCCTGAATCCGCCTCCTTCACCCTCGCGTATTTCACGAACCGGGTAATGACCTTCAACGAATCGACAGTCTTGTACAACTCGGAAGCGGGCTGTTTTATTTTCTTGGGTATGGTTCCCAGCACAACCTGCCCCATACTTTGTGTGTTCCCGAAATCCATCCAGTAAAGCGGTGTCTCGTAATCACGGTAATTCGAGGCGGGCACGGCTTTCAATACGTTCCATAAGTCAAGCCGTGACTTGATGTTGTCGGTACAGGTGACGGTAATGTTCGCCATGTCGTCCCGTCTGGCATCTTTCAGTACGGTCGGGAAAATATCCGGTACCGCTTTCCAGTCATTGCCGAAGAAATTGTTCACACGGGTAATCAGGCATTGCGCCTTGTTCAGCCCCAGGTCGGAACTGCCGAAAAGCTGACGGCCGATGTTGGCATCCGTAACGATGTCAGGGTCGTAGAGCGTGACGAACAGTCCCGGATGTCCGAGTGCCCGCAATGTCACGTCCAGCCGTGCCAGGCAGGTCAGTACCTGCGAGCCGGTTCCTCCCGCGCCGATCAGGTTCACAGTGACCGGGTGTTGCGGGTTCAGCAGATAATTGTCTATGTAGTGTACTCTTTTCATTTCAATATGTCTTTCAGTTTCAAGTTATTCAAAGGTTTCAGTTCGTCAGTATTGAAAGGCTTGTCCTTGGCGGCTTTCGTCACCAGGACCAGGTTGGATCTGGTCGGGTTGCCTCCGCCACCCAAGTGCGAGAACTCCGTCAGCCAGAACTTCTTCTCCCAATACTCCAACAGGTTTTTGTAGGTCAAATCTCTCGGCTTGTCTATTTTAGCGGAACCCAGACAGACATTTGCCCCTGTCACGTTGAAGAACGGTGCGGCATAAAGACCCGTCTTTTCCGTCAGTTTCTTGTCCTTGTAAGCATATATACTCAACGAACTGCCACCTGCCACGTAAATGACTCCCGGCAGGTTGTATTTTGCATTCTCTACTTGAAGGGATTCCTTGAAAAACATCATCCGTTTCTGCGGGGGATTGTACCAGATATACCTCTCACTGCCCTTGCGCGGGTCGCACCACAGCATATTGGGCGGAATCCTGCCGTATGGCGTGGTGCTGTGGTTTTCGGAATAACCGCGCACCAGTTCGTTCATGAAATCCACCGTGACGGGCCGACCTTCTCCCATCATTCCGTTATCGTCTATATCCCTTATCTCAACAAAATAGTTGTTGTCAGAGGCATAAGAGTTGTCTTTCTCGCCTGAATAGGCAATCAACGCCGCCCTCGGATGGAGCAGCGTCCTCAGTTTTTGGGTAAGTTCATTCGTTTCCAACATAATTCAACTGATTAAAGATATGAATTCGTCCGCCCACCGAAAGAACCGTTCCGGGTAATCGTCCATGCTGAACAGTTCTTCGGTATCGGGCGACAGGTCAAGGGCAGTCACCGGAGTGATGTCGTAGGTCTCCCTGCTATAGGAATTGTAATAGTCAACGAGATAGTCGGATATGATGTCGTTGATGTCATACACGACCCTTATCTGCTGTTGCAGATACATCGGGTGGAAGTCCGGATTTTCCGAGTAATAGGCGTCATAACCGTATTGCATGATGCCCCGTGCAGGCGTCAGAAACGGGAGACCCCGTTTCATCGCATCGACCAAAGGCTGTTCAAACCCGTTTTGTGGAGTATATGCCTCAAGCGCTTTCGGCAGGTTCTTGTAATAAGATTTCGTTTCCACCCGTTTGAGCAGCCTGCCGATTTTCCCTTCCTGATAGGAGTTCAGCAGTTTCATGCGTTCTTTCCACTCCTCCGGGTCGCTGCCGTCATCCTCCGAAAGCATTTCAAACAAAAAGTCCGATTCTTCGTAATCCACGAATGTATCAATGCCGTTTGCTTTCATCAGTTTATGGATAAAGGTAATGGCAATCCTCCTCAAGACAGGGTTGAGCGATTTCAGAAACTTCACCGGAAAGTAATACAGCGTGAAACTTCCCCACTTGTGGTATTTCCACAGCCGGAAGAAAAGCCTGCCGCCTTCCTGCTCGATATTGACATGCAGTTCGTCACCGACAAGCGTGTTCATTTCATCGTACAGATTGGCGATGCCTTCCCCGACACTGTTTCCGGGCGTGTGTACGCCTTCCTTCTGCAACAGCAGGGAATACCTGAAATACGAATCACGCAGGAATTCGTAGTTATCCCGCGTGATTACGTTTATACTGTTGCATTCGCCGCTGTCGTAACAATCCACGGTAAGATTATTCTGTGCCAGCGGTATGAAGGCTGTGCTTAGAAAAGAATTACGGCCCCGCTTGGAGCCGCAATCCGTTCTTCCCTGTTCACGCCGTACCGTACATTCCTCCGCGTCTGGCCGATGATGAGCCTCGCCAGCTGCCTTGACTGTTGTTCGTCCAATGGTACACATGGTTTCCTTTTCTTGTTGTTCTTTTTCTTTCGTTCCTTCTTCATGCTTCCTATCCTTTGGTCCCGATGGTGGTCTTGAACTCGTACACGGCTTTGTCGTCCTTGATGACCGGTCCGTGTACCGTTGCCGTTGTCAGCTCCGGGTAGAAGTTGGAGTAATAGCTCATGACCATTTCGGGGCTGTCCGACGGGTTGGGGTCATCGAGCATTACCATTCCGCTGCCTTTCTTGAATGTGAATGAGCGTGTCATTCCTGTTACTTCGAGTGCCATAATCTTATACTGCTTGATATTGTGAGACATGATTTTCTAACATAGACTGCGGAAAATCGGGATATTCCTCGTAATCCTCCGGACGGTAATTGGGTTCATCCTCTCCGGCGTGATAATGCGGGGACAGTTCTTCAGGGTGCTGTACCGGCTCCTGCCAATGTGTCCCATGGTATCCCCCGTGTGCGAGTTGTGGAGCCTGTTGCGGTACTGGCTGCTGTCCCATGTAGGGTTGCGACTGTGGCTGGTAATATTGTCCCGGTCCCTGTGGCGGTTGTTGCGGCGGCCACATTGCCTGCTGTTGCTGAGGGCTGGCTGCCGGTCTCTGCTGTCCGCCGGGAGCCTGCGTTGCCATCGGTCTCTGCGCCTGCGGTTGCGGAGGATATTGTGGAGCCTGCCGTGGTTGTTGGGGTGCGGCTGCCGGTTGTGCCTGCGGCTGTTGTGGCTGTGGAGCCGGTTCATCCATCAGTTCAAACAGGCTGCCCTTGTTCATCGCCTTTGTCTGTTCCGCCACCATCTCGTCGATTTTCTTCTGGTCTTGTGGTTTGGCGTAAAGACGTGCCTGCCCGAGCGCGGTAACCGCCTCCTTGTGGTTCTTGGCGGCGATCAGTTCCTCCGCTTTCTTGAAATGTTTCTCGTACTTCTCCCGCTTCTCCTTTTCCTCTTTCGTTTCCTTCGCTTTGGTTTCCTTTGCCGCCTTGCTCTCGGACGCGGCCTTCTCAGCCTGCGCCTCGAATTGCGCCATGTTGGAAATCAATCCGGTAGTCTTCTGTATAGGACGTGCGACGGCTTGCAGGAAACCCGCGTCCAGTTCCTGCGGCAGCCCGCTGACGGTCAGTGGTACGAGGTGGTTCTGGGCTTCGTCCTTCAGCCCGTTCGACTTTGGCAGTAAAGATACTGTCAGTTGTCCGTTCGCTTTGCGGATGACAAGCGTGAGATCCACGCCTTCGGTCATCATCTGGTGGATTGCTGTAAAAAACATAATTTAATGTATTAAAAGTTATTACTGGGTTTTATTCTTCACTGAACAATTTGGCCAGCAGCCTGTTCCTGTCGGGATGGCGGCTAATTTCCAGTATCGGGTTCAACAGGGTGGAAATGTGTACCGGTCCTGTCGTCCCCCCGTGGCGGGAACTTGACGGCAGGTTCGGGTTCCACCGTCCTTTTTCTTCTCGTTACCGGCATGGGCATCCTCATGGGAGCCGGCGGTGCGCTTGTTGCAAATGCTTGGTTCATGTCTCTTTATTTTTTTAATTGTGAATATTCGGGCTTTGGCAGCCCGTGAACTACAAGGGCCTGACGGCAGATGCCTTCGGTAAGGCAAGGTTTTCGGGAAAAATACCGCAAGCCTCCGGCGAGGATGATTTTTTCCGAAACCGCAAGGCTTGACCTTGCCGTCCGAACAAAGGCATTTGCCAATTTTGCCCGGTAGTTTCCGGTATGCCAAGTCTGTGTTTTCATCCCTTTTCCTTTTATTCCTGTCGTTATGGTTTCCGGTTCCACAGAGGGCGGAAAACAAAAAGAGCCGTCCCGGAAGACAGCCCTGTTCTGTAAGGTTCCACTTGATTTTGTATGGCAGTTATGTTTCATGGTCAAATATTGTCAGGATACCAGAAAACTGAGTATGCAGAAAAGTATGGCCGCAGCCACCAGAAGGCAGGCTATCCGGTAGAGGAACCTGAAGAATCCCCTGAAACACACGATGGCTACCGCAGCCCACACGGGGGATATGCCCCGTGTGTACATATAACTGAACACGATGAAGGCGGCAAAGCCCAATGCGATGGTCCGTACCCATCTGTTCGCTTGAATCTTGTCGATATATTCCCTTGTTTTCATGACATTCCGGTATTAACGGGTGAAACAGTCTTTTCCAATTTCACGGGCCGGGATGCGTACCGCCTCCACAGGCAAGGTTTTCGGAGGAAAATACCGGAGCGGCGCGAGGATGATTTTCCCCGAAACCCGGAGGGCCTGACCTTGCCGGTGGAAAAAGGCGGTGCGCTACCTTTGCCCGCGAATTGGAATGACGGTGTTATTTTTTCTTTCCGTTCCCGGTTTTCGGGAACGAGAATACCGTGTTGTATTCCGCATCGAAGGTGACGGCGGCATCGAACGGTACGCCTTTCTTCCCCTTGAACCCCTTGATGAGTCTGGTGGTGCCGGAGGAGAAAAGCTGTTCCATGTGGGTGTCGGTCAGTTCCTTGTTCAGGATGCGGCGGAACACCAGCAGCCCGCACCCGTCATGGTCGCACCTGGCCATTTTGGAACGGAGGATGATTTTCCCCGTCTTGCACTTGGGGCAGGTGAATGACTTTTCCTGCATGGTCGGGAACTCCAAGCGCAGGATCTCAGCGGTTGCCCTGCGGGTGTAATCCCGGATGGACTGCATGAAGGTTTCCGTATCGAGGGTATGCCTCTCCACCTGCGCCAGGGTCTTCTCCCAGCTTCCCGTCAGTTCCACGTCCGCCACACGCATGTCCTTCACCGCCTCATAGATATACATCCCTTTTTCGGTCGGGATAATGCTTTTGCCGGAGCGGGCGATATAGTCACGTTTGACAAGGGTGGTAATGATGGCGGCACGGGTGGCGGGTGTGCCTATGCCCAAATCCTTGATGGCCTCCTTCGCCTGTTCGTCCGTGATGTTTTTCCCGCAGGTCTCCATAGCAGCCAGCAGGGTGGCTTCCGTGTACAGCGGCTTGGGCAGGGTCTTCTTCTGCGCCAATCCATGTCCCATGACCGGAACGGCCTCGCCTTCGGCAAATTCCGCCGTTCCCCCGTCACGTTCCGGCTCGTCCTTCTCGCTGTCCTCCTTTCTGGCGAACACGCCGCGCCAGCCCGGTCTGACGATGGAGGAAGAGCGGGAACGGAACGCCATTCCCTCGCAGGCACATTCCATGACCAGCAGTTCCTTCTCGCATGGTGGTGAAAAGGATTCCAGCATCCTTCCGGCAATCATGGTGTAAACAGTTGATTCCGCCTCAGACAGCCCTTCGTGTGCGATGCCCGTTATAATCAGGGCGTGGTGGTCGGTCACTTTCGTGTCGTCCACACAGCGGTTATTCAGGTTTGACAGGTCGAAAGACTGCCCGTATTCCTTGAATTCCGGCATGGCAAAAATTTTCTCCAGCAAGGAAGGAATGTGCCGCATGACATCCTTGGGGATATAACGACTCCCTGTCCTCGGATAGGAAATCAGTTTCTTCTCGTATAGCGATTGGGCGATGGAGAGGGTCTTGTCCGCTGTCAGGTCATAATGGACATTGCAGTCTTTCTGGAGCGCGGTCAGGTCATATAAAAGCGGAGCCTGTTGGAAAGTCCTCTTGCGTTCCGCCTTGGTGATTGTCGCCACAGAACCGGAAGTGACTTTCCGGTATGCCGCCTCTGCCGCATCCTTCTCCTTGAACTCTTCCGTGTGGATGAACATGCGGTGCGCGTCCTGCCGTTTCAGCGTGAGGTGCAGCTGCCAGTAAGGGGTGGAGACGAAATTCCGGTTCTCCTTGAAGCGGGCACAGACCATGGCGAGCGTCGGGGTCTGCACACGCCCGATGGAGTTGTTCGCCGAGCCGGAGGCTACCGCCAATGCGCGGCTTGCGTTCATGCCCACCAGCCAGTCCGCCTTTGCCCGGCAGTCAGCGGCGGCATACAGGCTGTCGTAGTCGCTGCCGTCCCGGAGGTTCGCCAAGCCCTCGCGGATGGCCTCGTCGGTGAGAGAGGATATCCACAGGCGTTGAAACGGTTTGGTATAGCCTAAGTAGGAATATATCCAGCGGAAGATAAGTTCCCCTTCACGGGCGCAGTCGGTAGCCACGATGATGCTGTCGCACCGGTCGAACACGCTGTCGATGATTTTCAGTTGTTTGGCGGCGGCGATGTCCGTCACCATTCCCTTGTCCGTCCTGACCTGGCGGGACACCAGACGGAACGGGTCCGGTAGCATCGGGAGGTCTTCGGCGGAGGTTTTCGTGTAGCCATACGCGCCGGGCATGGCGAGCGACACCAGGTGTCCCAACGCCCACGTGACCATATAGCCGTTGCCTGTACAGTAGCCGTCCTTCTTGTCGGTAGCCCCGACCACACGGGCTATATCTATGCCGACACTCGGTTTTTCTGCTATGATTGCTTTCATGTTCGGATAAAATTTAAGCCGTTCCCCGCTACCGGAACCGGAAAACGGGAAACGGCGGTTTGACATTTTTAATTTGCTATAAAGGATGTGCGTTTGTCATGCCACCGGCTTGACACCGAGGATTTCGATCAGTGCATCACCGTCCTTGCGCACCAGTTGCAGGGTGGCGTCCATCACCACGTCCACGCCCAGCAGCACAAGGCTGAGTGACATCACCCTCGTCTTCTCTCCCCGGAGCAACGTGTCAAGTTCCCCCGACATTTCCAACTCGTCCTTCAGGATACCAATTCCCGCGAGTTCTTCCCAGTTTACGTCTTCCGCCTTGAATGGCGTGTTGTTTTTATTGTTCACGTTCATATTCCAGCTTTTTTTGATTTGACATTCATTTTGATTCATGCTCAGGCTATGCTTGCCCCCTTGGACTTGCGGCCAGCCTGTTCCTGTCCCTGCTTCTGAGCGTTCGCCACCACGTTGCGCTGCGATGCATCACGCTTGCGGTCCGGGTTCTCGTTGTAGAAGTCCAGCCTGCCCTGGTTGAAGTTCGCCTTGACATACTGCGAGATGGTCTTTCCATCGTAGCCTTTGATGCCCTCGACCAGTACCGCCTTGCCGCTCTGGAGGTCGGCACGCTGGTTCCGGGTCAGCTTCACGTCCCATACCTTTTCCGGTATCTTGAACTCGGCACGCTGCTCGAAGCCGTCCGGTGTGCGTGAGTAGCTCAGGCGTCCCGTCTCCAGGTCCGCTTTGATGAAGGAGGAGAACTCCTCGCCCTTGCGGTTCACCATGTCGTTGAGGAAGATGACTTTGCCCTCGCGCAGTTGTTGCTGTTCCTCGGCGGTGATTTTCACGCCGCCTATTTCATTCGGGATGTAGATTTCACGCGCTCCCTCCGGGGAATCGGGATTGTAGCGTGTGTAGGAGGGTCTTCCCGTGGCTTCGTCCAACTTGACGTACGAGGAGAACAACTCACCATCCTTGCGCTCCATCCCCTCCACGAAGATGGCCTTGCCCGCATTGAGGTCTTCAATCTGCTGCTTGGTAAGTTCCACTCCGCCCAGCGACTGTCGGTTGAAGAGTTTGTCGTTCTCGAAGATGTATTCGATGCCCCTGCGTTCGGCGTTGACCTGGATGTGGGCGTCGAACTCCTTGCCGTTATTGGAAATCATGCCCTCGATGAACACTTTCTTGCCTTCCAGCAGGTCGTTGATTTCCTGGTCGGTCAGTTTCACACCTTTGATTTCTTGCGGGATGTAGGCGTTTTCCGCGCGCATGGCGACCACCTCGTTGGTGAGCTTGTCGATGCTTATGAAAGAAGGGATGTATTCGCCGTTGCGCCCTTTCAGTTCCACGACACGTCCCATGTTGCCTGTCTCCAACAGGTTCTTCTTGTCCTCTTCGGAGAAGATGTGACCGAAGTACGGGCGTTCGAGTTCGGGTTTCTGGCGGATGCCGTGGATACCTAATACGATAGGGCCTCCCACGGACTGCTGGAATGACAGTCGTGCATCGGTACGTAATACGGCGGAGCCGAAATTCATGCTGATGGGCACGACCTGGTTGGTCTTGTAGCCTTTCAGCATCTGGTCAAGTAGTCCGCGCTCCATGAGGTACTCGCGGGAAAGTCCGAAATTCTTCAGTTCCTCCCAGTTGATCATGGACTCGTTGTAGCGGTACTTGGGCTGCTGCGTGCCGTCACCCTGTGCGGCCTGCTGCTGTGTCTCATTTTTCTTTGCCATTTCTTCTTGATTTTGATTGTTGATACTTTGGTTTTCCTTGTCGCGTGGAACGATTTCGTATTTTTTGAGGAAGTCTTCCACGGCTTTTGTCTGCTTTCCGGCGGCGAGGTCTTCGATGGCCTGCTTTACTTCCGGGCTGTCCAGCGTGTCCGCCTTGACGGAGAGGATACCGAAACGGGTCGGGTCTTTGAGCTGGCTCCAGAAATTCTTGATGAAGTTCTCGAACATGTTGGCGTACCGGTCGATTTTCAGGAAGGAGTTGCTGTGTTCCTTGTCCGCCGGAACGGTGCTGTATTTCCCGTCCTTCCCGATTTTTGACACCGCCTGTAAAATCAGTTCCATCTTGTCGAGGATGAACACGATGTCACTCATCTGTTCGTTCTCGGTCACTTGCGGCTTCAGGGGTTCGTCCCTAACATTTTTCTTTGCCATAACTTTGAGTTTTTAGAGTTGATAACTACTATTGTCACCGCAAATATATATAGCAAAATTTGATAAATAATTGATTTATAATTAGTTGAACTACACATTACATCACTTGTCATCACGTTTCACCGCAGGGTGACAGCACGAAAACGAAAAAGGGAAAAAACAGAGGGAAAAGGGCGGGCCACAAGGTACGGGAAGGCAGAGAGAAACCGAAGCAGGGAAAGGGACGAAGAGGGAAAAAGAAAACCTGTATTATGCAGAGTTGAGAGCGAGCTGCTTTTGTCCCTACTTCCTTGTATTTCTCATAAGACAGGCGGCCGAAAGGAAAAGGATTTATGATAGGATAGATGTCCCAATTGGGACGGTCTGAATTTTATAAAGTACTCCCGTCAGGTTTTGTCTTGACCTTGTTCTATGCGTCGTAGGTCGCTTCGCTTGCTAAGTCCCTTTGAGAAGATAACTCGGACGGCGATACCGGAACGTTTTTTCGAAGAAAAATTACCGTAGGGAATTTTTTGCACGAAAACCGGAGGCCTGAACGTGAAAGGTATCGTCCTCCGAGTTATCTTCTCAAAGGGACTTAGGGAGTGAAGCGTGACTTAGGATGGTTATTTATAGAAGAATATGGAAACAAGCTCTTGCATGATATGGAAAAGTGTAACGGGTGCATATAAATAGTCAGAAAATCATTACTTTCGCATAATCATTGCATGGAAGCGGTACTTTTCATATTCATTTTTATGGTATTGTTCATTTTTAATGAACATGGCTTAGAAATGAACATCCAAAATTTAAGTCTTATTTTTACGGATTATCCGCAAAAATCGGATAAAAAAGTTGTCTGTAAGAAATTAAAACGCTATTTTTGCAGAAAAGTAGCAGAATTATGATATTAAACTTAGAATTTAAGAATTATCGTTCGTTCAAGGGCACATGCTCGTTTACAACCGAACCGACCTCTTCAAAAGCAAAGGTCGAAAATCTGTGTGAGGTTGAAACTAAAGCAGAGGGTAACAAAAAGGCATTGAAAATTTCCTTGATTTTTGGTGCCAACGCTTCAGGAAAGACCAACATTATAAAATTCCTGTACGGTTTCAGGCGTTGGGTATTGAATCTGGATAACCGTGTCGGTGAAGATATCGCTTTGTACCAGCCTTTCAAATTCGACAGTGCAACGGCAGACGCACCGATAGAATTTTCTATGGAGTTTATTGCACAAAGAGTAAGGTATAAGTATGCAGTCTGTTTTTCCAGACTGCAAATCGAATCTGAGTCATTGATATCCTATCCTAACGGCAAGCAGACGTTACTTTATGAACGCACATTGCGTCCGAAGGATAAGGAATCGGACACCATCAAGTTCGGTTCAAGTCTTTCCACGTCCAAACCGTTCAACGTATTCAAGAACCAGCTGTTGATTTCAAAGTTCTTGAAGGATACGCCCTGCGAGCCTATAACCAATGCCGCAAAGTATTTGGCGGATATGGTTATTTCCAACGGTTTCCATGAAGATACCGTACTTGGGGAAGACAAGGAAATACTCAGGTGGCTCTATTCCCGTCCTGACAACAAGAAGATGCTTGCTGAATTTCTGGCTTTCGCGGATACCGGACTGGCAGATTTTCAATTGGAAAAGCGAAGCGGCGATGTGGAAGTAACAAGCCAGCATGGGTTATACAAGGATGGCGAAAACATCGGAAAGACTGATTTGCCATTGAAGGAGGAATCCTTTGGAACAAGGGCGTTGTTCATCATCGGTTGCCATATATTGCAGGCGTTGCAGAGTGGCAGTCCGTTCTTTGTGGACGAGATGGACTCCGGTCTTCACTCTTACATTACACAGTTGATTGTTGATATATTCAGGAATGGACGGATAAACAAGAAGGATGCGCAGTTGGTTTTCACTACGCATGATGTAAACCTTCTTGACCAAAATACCATCCGTAAGGACCAGGTCTGGTTTACGGAGAAAGACAAGTTCGGCGTATCGGAAATGTTCACACTTTCGGACTTTGATGATGTGAGGGAAGATACCCTGTTTGCCAAATGGTATTTGAACAACAAATTTGGAGGAGTGCCTTCATTGCAATCATTGGAAAAACTCTTTGTGGAGGATGGCAAGAAATAACGAAAATACACGTCACAGCAACTATGTAATCAGGATAGTGTGCGAAGGGGACAAGACCGAGCCGCTATTCTTTACGAGCCTGTGCGACCTGTATTGTAAAGACAATGACGGCATGGATGTCCGCACCATTCCACAGCCTCACATTCCACAGGATGAAGAAACGGATAATTCCCCCAGAGGCAGTTACAAAGGGAAAAAGCGCAAAATCAAGACAGAAGGGAAAGACGCCGCTGAAGATGTGGTAATAACCGGAGCCCCACCGTTAAAGTGGGTCTTGTACGCACGGCAAATCTTGTCGGAAGGGGTTGACGAATCTTGGGCTGTCTATGACAAAGACAAGCATCCGAAGCATGAAGAAGCCTTGGCTGAAGCCGATAAGGTAATTGACGGGAAGAAAGTCAATATCGCATTTTCCAGCCGCAGCTTTGAATATTATCTGCTTCTCCATTTTGAGTACATTTACTATTGTTTCAATGAGACGGAATGCGGGGAAAAGATCCGGGGCAAGAAACACATATTTGAATGCGGCACTGGAAAAGAGCCCGAAAAAGACTGTGGCGGCAAGAACTGCATAAACGGTTACGCAAGAAAACAAGGATATTGGCAGGAAACCAAATCTTCAGAATCAACATTCCCTCTTGTCAAGGATAATCTGTTGAAAGGGATGGTCAATGCTTGCAGGTTAAGGGCTGAAAGTGACGCGAACACGGAAGAACCTGTTTACAACAGAAATCCATATACAAATGTGGATATCCTTATCGGCAGGCTGATTGGCAAGGAAACCGTCAGTTATGACAGCACATTTGAATATAAAGAACATGGCTGTGACTGGTCTGTCAGGTTCGGCAAAGATGGTTTGATTGTGACAAACAGCAAAGACGGGGTTGAACTTTTTAGAAAGGGAATGTTCGTCATATATGATTGGGAAGAAAAACTTGGACGTGAATTAAATGACAATGCGCTTTTGATTCAATCTGGTGAAATGAAACTGCTACCTTGCCAACTGGAACCTACCCAAGTCATTTCCATCAAAGTCACACCCGAGAAAGAGATATTGCTGTTACCTAAATTTGCCATATAGGAATTTAATAGTTGAATTTTGTGGTTTTTCTGCAAAAATTTAATTTTAATTTCGTTAATAAGAATTTTTGGTTTTCTGATTTTTGAAATCATGAAACAGCCATTAAAAATAAAGCGAGTCAAAAAAGTGCAGAGGTAATCATAAACTGATTACCTCTGCACTTTTTTGACTCAATACTGTGTATGGTACTATACAATTTAGGTGTGTATGCTCCACCCGTGAAACGGTCCTCCAATCATTACGGCAAAGGATCGGTCCGGCTTGCCATGATAGAGCAGCCCTCCGACAACACCTTTTGTCCCATCTTTCGCCACTTCCGCGAAACCGAATGAATATGGCGAGGAATCATAGTACAATTCTATTTCGCACCTGCCATTGGAATTGGCTTCCCATTGCTTGAGCCGCTCGATACATTTATTCAGCGTTTCGTCACCGATGCTCTCAGCATACTTGACGGTCTTTTCATAATGTCCCTGACATTCGATTCTCATATCCGATGTTTTTAAGTTGTTAGTAACAGTTCTTCGTATATCCCGAAACCAATGCATCCGGCTATGATGAAATCCTCTTTGCCCTTGTCCGCCAGTGATTTCAAATCTTCCAAGCTGTCGCAGTAGAAGAATATCTCATCGTCCTTTTCGTTGTCGGAATCCATAGCCAGCGCAATCCTCACTTCTTCCGTTTCCAGCGTGTCGCACCACCGGATAGTGCAGTCCGCATAATGAGGTTCACGTCCCTGCTCACAGTAGAATTTCAGGAAATGACTACCTATTTCCTTCTTGACTTCATCCGCCTTTTTCCAGGCACTATCATCCACGATTTCAAATCCGAGTCCTTCCACCAGCAGGCATGTTCCCTTGTCATATACCATCATGGTGCGCTTTCCCATGTGTTTTTCGCGTATTTCCGCCCAATTCGGCAAGTCCCAACGCTCCACGATCCAGATCCCTCGGTAATCCTTCGGGATGGAATTGTATTCGCTTAATGTTAGCTTTCTCATAGCAGGTAGTTTTAGTTTGTTACAAAAGTCACCTTGTAAGTCTTGCACGATTTCCCGAATGCCGGACGTGGGTTGAACTCCGTGCATGATTCCCAATCCACACTCATCGTATAGCCGTTCGGGAAATTCTCGCCGATGAACCGGCTTATCATCTCCAAATCCTCATTCGGCAGAAACAATTCTTCCTCGATGCCGTACTCCAATGCGAAAATCGCCCATTCGGGAATGTTGTCCCAAACGAGCGTCTGTCTGTTTTCCTTGTTCATAATGTCGATGTTTATTGCTGTGATACCATAAGGTTGTTGATGATGCCTTCCAGTTCCGTTTCCCATTTGTCCGTACCGTCCATGACTGACGGGTATGTCAATTGCTGCCACTGTCTGTAATCAAACAATTTCATTCTCAGCGGATAGTAGTCGAACAGTTTCCGGTTGCCAAAGAATACTCTCAGGTGGTTGGTTCCCACTTCCATCAGTTTCAGGCCGTAATTGTCAAGAATCTCATGGAATCTTTTCATCGGTGTGAAGTTGCTCCTCTTTTTCATGTCCTTTAATTTTTTATTGTTTGAATTTCATTTTGTTTCAACAGCACATTTTGTACAGGTCATCATCGGTCAGTGTGCATAGTTCCTCATCCGTGCAATATCCGTCAATCTCCTCATTCGCTTCCATCGCCTCATAAATGCCGTTACGCATATCGTTCACCAACTCATCGTACAGGCTTTTTACTGACACCCTGAAAATGTCATTGCCGACCTGAATTTCCCTGATTGGATAAGCTACCCCTTTCCAATAGGTCTTGTCAATGGTGATTGCTTCTGTATTTCTTTCCATGCGATCCAGATATTCCTTGCGGATATTGACTACTCTTGTATTGCTCATAACTTGTTTTTTAGTTAAACAATTCCGACCGGCGAGCCGGTATTTTATTTCTTGCCTGCCTTACCGTTCCGTGCCGGATTGTGCAAGGCTTTTCGGGAAAATACCGCAAGCGGAGCGCGGAAGATTTTCCCGAAAACCCGTAGGGCTCGACCTTGCTCAATCCAAAAGGCACGGGACGACCTTTGCAGGCTAAAATAAAAAAGCGGCCTTTCAATGGCTATTCATTATCCTTGTCATTTTCTTCCTGTGGTATCAGGTGTTTCAAATCAGGGTCGTTCTTTATACGGGTTATCTCATCCTCGATTATCCGCACCACGTCCGCTTTTATCTGGGAATAGTTTCGGTCTATCTGCTGTTGCATGATATCGTTGCCATCCGCATCCTTGAACTCGTTGATGACGGGAATTTTCTTGTAGGCTTTGGTCTCAGCCGCCACCTTTTCGTTATCGACAATAATGCGGGCATGGAAAATCTTTTGGTCAATCTCTTCCCCGAAGTTGTCTGCCACGCTACCCACGAACGTGCCCTGTGAGAGGTTGGCGATTTTCGATGCCGGAATGAGGGAATCCATCTGCGTGTTTATGGATGTGGAGGTGTCCTGACGGTTGATGGAGATGGACTGTCGCTGCTGGAGTATCTTGCCGAAGCGTTCTGAAAGGTTCTTGGCCGTTTCTCCCACAACCTGCCCGCTGAAGATGTTACCTACCGTATTTTGGATCACCTTCGCCTCTTTTTCACCGTAGTCACGTGTCAGCTGAGAGAAGTCCTGGAATCCGAGACAGACCGCCACCTTGTTGCTTCGTGCGGTGGCAATGAGATTGTCGATACCGCGAAAGTAAATCGTGGGCAGCTCGTCTATGATGATGGAAGACTTCAGTTGTCCCTTCTTGTTCACTAATTTCACGATACGGCTGTTATACAATCCGAGGGCTGCGGAATAGATGTTCTGCCTGTCGGGATTGTTGCCGACACACAGGATTTTAGGGTGTTCGGGATTGTTCAAGTCGAGTGTGAAATCATCGCCGGTCATCACCCAGTAAAGCTGTGGGGAAATCATCCTTGAAAGCGGGATTTTCGCACTTGCTATCTGGCCTTGCAACTGGTCTTGTGCGCCCCCTTGCCAGGCGTCCATGAACGGGGAAAGGTAGTTTTCCAAAGACGGATACGAGGTAAGAATGGTAAAAATATCGGCATACGGCTTGTTCAGAAATTCTATCGCGTGAGGGAACGTGCAGTATTTTCCGTCCTGGTAGATGCGCAAATACCATATAATAGCCGCCAAAAGAATAATCGGGGATTCCACGAAGAAATCACCCTGTTTCTGTATCCATGTCTTGTTCAAATTTAAGAGTATCGTGTATGCCGATTCGTAGGCATCGCTGATATCCACCATGAATTTCGGGTTGATTGGGTTACAACGATGGCTACGCCTCGGGTCATCGAAATTTATCACATAGAACTCCGGCTTTACCTTGTATTTATCCAGGTTCTTCAGCAACTCGTTATAGGCTATGACGGAGAGGTCATCGAATTTATAATCATATAGATAAAGTGCGAAACCTTTGGAAATCTGCTGTTTGATATAATTATTCACCACGGCATAACTCTTTCCCGATCCGGGCGTTCCCAACACAATGGAAGCACGAAACGGATTGATTATATTGATCCAACCGTCCCATTCCCGACCTTGATAGACAAACTTTGTCGGCAGATTCACGGAATACTCGTTCTCCATGAGCCGTGTCTCCTGCATGAAACTCTCGTTGACGGTGTTAAACACGTCCTCCATGAGGTTGTGTTTCAGCATCCGGCTTATCCACACGCCCGACATCAGCAGCAGGATATACCCGGCAGTAAGCGTTGCCGTGTACAAGGCGGCATTGACCATCGGACTGAACGGCAGGTCGAGCATCCACCAGTTCATGAAAAACAGTACCAGTCCGGCAAGGAAAGAGGCATATATTTTCTGCCATGTCATCTTTTGATTCTTTACGCCTTTTGTTCCCAAACACGATAGGGCAAGGAATATGACGGCAAATACTTTTGTAATGAGCAGGTTGCTGAAAAGCCCCGCTGTCCTCTGGAAATTCAGGAGTATCCTGTCGACTACACCGATATTGATACCCATATCCACGAATGAACGGTAGCAGTACCAATAGACGTGGATGACAATAAATACGATGGATATGGCACGCATGAACTCCATGACCTTGGCCAGTCCCCTCAAATCATCTTCTTGTTGCATAATGATATAATTTTAATGGTTCGTTTATAAATTCTGTAATCAGGATATTCCGTGGGAGCGGCGTTTCTTTTTCTTCTTGCGTTGCAGCCTGCGGGCAAGAGCCTCTTCCTGCGGGTCGGGACCGTTGGCGTCAATGCCAAAGATTCCGAAAGCCTGTTCGATGGAGCTTTCCATTTCGGAGGAGAAAACGCCTTGCCGGTCAAGGTCAGGCATAGGCGCGTCCAAATCGGGAATATTGACCGGACTGTTGAACAGCCGCTCGAAGGCATTTGCCGAGAACTCCTTGCCGAGCCGGGAGCCGTTGTACACCTCCCGGTTCTTGTGGTCGATGAAAGTCGCTCCATAGATACGTCCCTCGTCATTTTCGCGGAATACCGCATCAATGCCTTTTCCAGCAAGCAGACGGACGAACTCGTCCCTGTCTCCACGGCATCCGTGCATGGCAAGTGCCACCTCGTTCCGTATCTTCGGTTGCCATTTCTTGTTCCGGTATTCACGGGCGTTGTACACGATACGCTTTTCCAATCCCTCGTAACCGTACCGTTTCCCAATAAGGGAAGATTTGACCGGCGTACATACCGGCTTGCCCATATCATCAGTCATGGTATAGACGATGCCGTTATAAGGCGTACCATCGAACTCACCCCTGACCTGTTTCGCCTCGATGTTGAAACAGGAGAGCAAGGCACTGTACTCGCCGAAAGACTGGAAACGATACGTGCCGAACACGCTCTTCACGATATTGGAAACCTGCCGTTTCACATCACCGCTTTGGTAGTCCGCCTTCTTCATGTACGGTTCCAGCAACTCCTTCCGCTTGTCCTCCACCTGCATCAACCCGAATTTCTTTTCCAGCTCCCGGCAGGCTTTCATCGAGCGGTTCCACTCGTAGGCGTCGTCTATCTTTTCCCCTTTCTCGTTCACGCAGGTGGAGACGATATGAATATGCCTCCGGTCTATATCCTCGTGTACATATACAATGTAGGGCTGGTCGCCGTACCCCATTTTCTGCATGTATTCCTTTGCCAGTTCCGCGAATTGAGCGTCCGAGAGGCGGTCATCCACAGAAGGGTTCAGGGAAATATGCAGGATGGGCTTTTCCGTGTTCTTGTTGGCGAGGAGGTAGTTCTCAAACGCCCAAAGGGTCTGCTGCATGACACGTTCCGGATTGCCTGCCACATCGGTAATCATACGGTTTCCCGCAATGATACGCGCGGTGGTGTCATTCACTTTCTGCTGGTTGTAGGTGATTGCTCCGTAGAGCGAGACACCTCTGTTGATTTTCGCCACCATGTCATTCCTCCTCCCTTTTCCTCTTTATCAGATAGGCATCCTCAAATTCACGGGTCAGTAGGATAATCCGCTTGCTCAGCAGCACCAGATCTATCGTCGCCTTTTCCAGATTGCGTAGCAGGGCGTAGGCACGTTTTTCCCCGAAGTTGTTCTTGACAGCCTTCACCGTCTGGTTGTAGTTGTTGCCGATGCTCTGGAACTGGTGATAGAAATTGGTCAGGCGCATGTAGTAGTCCATTGGCGCCTTGTCGATTTTTATCACCTTGATTTCTTTACCGAAAATTATTGTCTTGATAAACTTGGAGCGTTCCTTTAATCCTGATTTCTGGAATTGAATGTCAAAACGTCCGTTCTCTTCCGAGTTCAACCGCACTACATAACGATGCACGGCAGGGTCGGATTTTGGTTTTCTACCCACTCCTTTTTTTGATTTTTTCCTCTTGTTTTCTTCCATACGCATTGATATTTTCAGTTTCTAATCTTCTGTCCCGGATTCACGACTTTGGAGTGAATCCTTCCCGAGCCGCCAGGCGAGTGGCAAGTTGTTTTGAGTGCCCGAATTTATTTCGGGTGCCTCAAAACACAACTTGCTATGTTCGCTTGAACATGAATTTTCCTTCCGTCAAATTGTGTTTGACCCTCCAGCCTTATTCTTCGGCTTCGGAAAAGCCTCGCAGCGGTATCCGTTCCGTTGTCGGTGCAAAGTTACAGCGGTATATACTGTTGTGAAATAGTGAGTTATATGTAACGTGATGACAAACGATGACATAGGTCGTCACCTCCCTTGAAACATGGTGTCAGTATGAAAAAATACCCTTTTATTTGCAGCGTGAACGGATGAAACCGCACTTCCGATAATGGTATAATGGTCATATTGTTTGATGCTTCCGTTATCGGTCCGGATAGTGGAAGCAATGTCGGATATGACAGTTATCGGAATGTCATGACCAACAGACCGACCATTAACGGAAGGATGCGATAACGGATAAGTTACCGGTCGGAATAACGGATGAAGCATATCGTGGTCGGTTGGAAGGAAGCGTTCACGGATTGACGGATGAAACAGACATATATTCAATAACCCATTAAAAGAAAAGATTATGAGCAAAGAGCCTTTATTCGTTGCAGTCAGCAACCAAAAGGGAGGGGTCGGGAAATCGGCCTTGACGGTAGTGCTTTCCAGCTACCTCCATTTCGAGAAAAACCTGAACGTGGCAATCATTGATTGTGATTCTCCACAGCACAGCCTCGTGCGCATGAGAGAACGGGATAAAAAAGCCATTGCCAACAGTGCCTATTTTCAACAATTGTTACAACAGCAATGGAATCGCGTACCAAAGAAAGCTTATCCGATTGTCGGGTCTACTTCGGAAAAGGCAAGGGAAGCCGCGGACGAGCTTGCCGCAAGCGGTGATTATGACCTGATTTTTGTTGACTTGCCCGGAACGGTGGAATCCACCGGGGTGTTCCGTACCATTGTCAATATGGATTATGTCCTGACTCCTACCACTCCCGACCTTATCATCATGCAGAGCACGCTCGCCTTTTCCACAACGGTGCTTGATTATGTCAAGAACACGAAAGATGTGCCGCTCAAGGATATTCTCTTCTTTTGGAACAAGCTGAAAAAACGTACCAACGTGGAAATTTACAAATCCTATGCAGAGGTCATGAGGGAACTGCATCTGACTGTCCTTGACAGCAAACTTCCCGATTTATGCCGCTACGAGAAAGAAATCACCCATGCAAAACGTGATTTTTTCCGCTGTACCCTGCTGCCTCCTCCTCCAAAGCAATTGGAAGGAAGCGGTCTGAAGGAACTGGCGGAGGAGCTTATTGTCAAACTTAAATTGGAACACGCATGACAAAGAAAAAAGTGGAAGTGAATGAGGATATCCTCAAGAATATCATTGTCGGGGATATTCCTGTCTTCGGCAGGGAGAAACCCATGAACGAGAATACGGAACAACCCGGACAGGAATCCGTACCCGTCAAAAATACAGAACCGGCTCCAGCTACCGAACCGGTTGAGATACAGTCTGAGAAAACGCCCCCTGTAAAACCTCGAAAAAAGAAAGATGAAACGGGTAGCTATAGAGACAAGTATCTGGTAAACATCCCGGCATCCAACCGTTCCCATGTCTATATAAACCGCGAGGTGGCCGAATGCATCAAGCGCATCCTTCCGGTCATTGCCCCGGACATGAGCATATCGGGGTATATAAGCAACATCCTCGTTGACCATATCCAGCAGCATTGGGAGGAAATCAGCGAATTGTACAACAAAGAATATTACAAACCATTAAAACCATTTTAGTCATGACACAGATTATCTTTCACGTTGCGGCCATTGCCTGCATCGTTTACACAGTTTGCAGTTTCGGATTGTTCATTCACAAAAGAATGCGCAAGAACAAAAACACCGGAAAACACGTCCACGTTCCTCCTCCTGAAACTTCCGGCAAAGCGGAACCGGATACTTGGGAAGACTCCGCTTATACACCTGCCTTAAAGGATGTCATCAACACGTCTTCAATTCAAATCATTGAAGATTCATCGTATCGCATGACATATCTGATAAATCACCCTATAAGTAATCGAATCCAGGTTTACATAAACAGGGACAGCTATGCTTTCATCAAGCGATTCTTGGCTGTTGTCGCTCCGGAAACATCCATGTCAGGATATGTAAGCAAAATCATTGATGAGCATCTGATGAAATATGAGGATGAGATGTCTAAGTTGTACACGGAGTCCATAAATAAACCCTTGTAGCCATGGAAGCAAAAATTTATTTCACGGTAAAACTCGTGTGTGCGGTTTTCATATTCCGGCAACTGTGGATATTCATCTTCAATCGGGAAATGTATGGAGTATGGGATAAAGTCTACCGCTTGATGCGCATAATCCGTATCAATCTATGGAAATACCGGAAGAAACGTTCGGAACAAAAAACGCGTGACGCCAATAAAAAGGCAATGCGCAGGAAAAAGACCGACACACAAAACAGGCAAACGGCACAGCCGTATTCTTCTGTTACTGAAGATGTAATCGGCAAAACAAAAATTGTCTATCTCGAAGACCCGGAAGTAGCGAGAAAAACTCCGACACGTTCCGAACCTATGGAAAAAGAACCGATAGAGGAAGATGAGGAAATCGGTCCGGATGATGTAATACAGGAAGAAAAAGGTCTCACCCAAGAGGAAAAAGAAGAGTTGATGGCTCCTGTGGATGCTGAACCTGATCCTGATTTTGACACAGCCATGACCTTTGAGGATATAAACAATGTGGCAGAGGTGCTGATGTCTGAAAATCCGGATGAAGAGAAAGCCATACGTGCAGCCACTACCATACATCACAAGATGCACGATACGGTTATACTGTCTTTTCTCACGGACAAGTTGAGTAATCAGGAAAAGGTAAACCGCCTGGTCAGCGAATGTCTGGATGAAACGGGCAGACCGTTAGCAAAACGAAAAGTCACATCCAAGAAGGTGGAGGCTTTCAACATAGATAAATTCGTTTAATTGTTTCTTTTTACTGTCATAGTTTTTGAAGGCATGTCGATGTGATATCGGTGTGCCTTTTCGATAATAGAAAATATCTGTTTACAAATTCATTATACCTTGATTAAACTCTACATTTTCACCGTAAAAAATCTATTAAAAAACAAATAAATTATGATTTAGGTTGGATATTATCTTCATTTTTGATAATCATATCTAAAAACCAGATTATTTTTTCTATCGGAACAGCTGTTATAAAAGGTTCCTTTTCTGGTCCCCTAATAAGCATCCCTGCCAATAGTCCGTTGTCATCAAGTATTGGTGCCCCACTTAATCCAGCCCAATATTGAATATCTACTAATGCAGGTATTTTAAGAATAGCATATCTATCATTATCCAATCTTTCAAATATCAAACCTTCATGCAGTACATTTATTCTATTAAGTAGAGTTGAATTTTTAATTTCATTACATATTGTTCCTGCAACAAGGTAGCGATTATCGTTATTGAAATTTTTACTGTGGGTTGAAAATAAACTAAGTTTTGGCATACCTTCTTGAATCAAAACCTCTCCATTTTGCATAATCACTTGGTTGCTTAAAAGTGGAACACTTAGGGGTTCTTTTAATTCACTAATAGCCATATCCGGTAAAGATGCAATTCTGACATCTAAAGGCAATTTTTCATCATTTATATCTATAACACCATCTATGATTTTATTAAAAATCGAAATGAATTTCTCAGAATTATCAAGCGAATCCTTATCAAACCCAAATCCTGTTAAATGATAGAATCCACCAACCGGCAGATTTATCGATTTCAATTCTCCTTCAACTTTGATATTCGTTATAATTTGAGGTGAATAATCGATTCCTATTCTTTGCCCTGTCTCGTTAGCTGGGTCATGATCATCCAGATGTACGACATGGTCTGCTGTAATAAAAAACAAACGGTCTTTATGCCGTAAAAGAAAACCACTTCCAAAACCTTTTATTTTATCGGAATTACAAGTATCAGGAATAACCAATTGAAGTGTTGCCAAAAAAGCAACAACATCTAATCGAATCATATTTTCATTACAAGGTATCATTATAGCTATTACTTAAGTTATCTCTTAAAATTAGACCGCTACAAAATTAACAAATAATTTGTTAGCAATTAGTATAGTGACTGTGATTATTAGGCAACCGGATCGAATGGTTCCCTTGCACGATTCGTTAGTGGACGAAACTATCTTTACCGTCAGAAATGAAATGCCCCCTTTCCCCTTATCTCTTATTTTCCTGTTGCTAAAGAACATCTCAAAATTCCCTTGCCGATGTAACGTGATGACATACGATGACACGCATCGTAAGGTTTGTAAATCAATGAATTAAACGCTATATATTCGCTGTCGAAATGATTTTTTGTCTCACCAATTAAAATTTTCGACACATGAAAAAAAGATTCTTTTCGGCAGCTTTCATGCTGCTTGCGACAGTCGGGGCTTTCGCCCAGGGTAACGGTATCGGCGGCATTACGGAAGCCACCAACATGGTCACTTCGTATTTCGACCCCGGCACCAAGTTGATTTACGCCATCGGTGCCGTCATCGGCCTGATCGGGGGCGTGAAGGTCTATTCCAAGTTCTCGTCGGGCGACCCTGACACCTCGAAGACCGCTGCCAGCTGGTTCGGCGCATGTATCTTCCTTATCGTGGCTGCCACCATCTTACGCTCATTCTTCCTGTAACATGGCGAAGTATCCTGTCAACAAGGGGATAGGCCGCAGCCCGGAGTTCAAAGGGCTCAAGAGCCAGTACCTGTTCATCTTCGCGGGCGGGCTGCTCGCCCTGTTCGTGGTGTTCGTCATCATGTACATGGTGGGTATCGACCAGTGGGTCTGCATCGGTTTCGGTGTCGTTTCCGCTTCGGTGCTTGTCTGGGCAACATTCCGAATGAACGCGAAGTACGGCGAATGGGGGCTTATGAAACTCCACGCGCTGCGCAGCCATCCCCGCTACATCATCAGCCGGAGAAAGTTCCTCCGGTTGATTTCTCCAACCTCAAAAAAAGGAAAAGTATGAGAAACGTAATGAAAACAGCGACGCTGGAAAGCAAATTTCCGTTGCTCTCGGTAGAGCACGGGTGTATCGTCAGCAAGGATGCGGACATTACCGTGGCCTATAAGGTGGAACTGCCCGAACTTTTCACGCTCACAAAGGCGGAATACGAGGCCGTCCATTCGACATGGGCGAAAGCGGTCAAGGTGTTGCCGAACTACAGCATCGTGCACAAGCAGGACTTCTTCATCGAGGAAAGCTACCGTCCCGACATTTGCAAGGACGACCTGAGTTTTCTCAGCCGCAGTTTCGAGCGGCATTTCAACGAACGTCCGTATTTGCAACACACTTGTTACCTGTTCCTGACCAAGACGACCAAGGAGCGTAGTCGCACTACCAGCAGCTTCAACGCCCTCACGCGGAATTTCATCATCCCGAAGGAAATGACGGACAGGGAGACCGTCACCCGTTTCATGGAGAGCTGTGAGCAGTTTGAACGCATTGTCAACGACAGCGGTTTGCTCCGTATGACACGCCTGACGGATGAGGAAATCATGGGAACGGACACCTCTGCGGGAATCATCGAGAAATACTTTTCGCTCTCGCAGGAGGACACCGCCTGCTTGCAGGACCTGTCACTCGGTGCCGGGGAGATGAAGATAGGCGACAACTACCTCTGCCTGCACACCCTTTCCGACCCGGAAGACCTGCCCTCGAACGTGGCTACCGACTGCCGCTACGAACGGTTGTCTACCGACCGGAGCGACTGCCGCCTCTCCTTCGCCGCACCGATAGGCATCCTGCTCACGTGCAACCATGTTGTGAACCAGTACCTCTTCATCGACGATTCGGCGGAGAGCCTGCGCAAGTTCGAGCAGACCGCGAGGAACATGCACTCGCTTTCCCGTTACAGCCGTTCCAACCAGATCAACCGCGAATGGATCGAGGAATACCTGAACGAGGCGCACAGCAAGGGGCTGACTTCTATCCGGGCACACTGCAACGTCATGGCATGGAGCGACGACCGGGAGAAACTCAAACGCATCAAGAACGATGTCGGCAGCCAGCTGGCACTCATGGAGGCGAAGCCGCGCCACAACACGGTGGATGTCCCGACGCTGTTCTGGGCGGCGATACCCGGCAATGCCGGAGATTTCCCGTCCGAGGAGAGTTTCCACACCTTTATCGAGCAGGCCTTGTGCCTGTTCATCGGGGAAACGTCCTACAAGGATTCGCTATCGCCGTTCGGTATCCGCATGGTGGACCGGCTGACGGGCAAGCCCGTTCATCTGGATATTTCCGACCTGCCGATGAAGAACGGTACAATCACGAATAGGAATAAATTTATACTCGGACCCTCCGGTTCGGGCAAGTCTTTCTTCACCAACCACATGGTGCGCCAATATTATGAACAAGGGACCCACGTGCTTTTGGTGGATACCGGAAATTCCTATCAGGGACTGTGCAACCTTATCCACGCGAGGACACACGGCGAGGACGGCATCTACTTCACCTATAAGGAGGAAGACCCGATTGCCTTCAACCCTTTCTACGTGGAGGACGGCGTGTTCGACATTGAAAAGAAGGAATCCATCAAGACGCTCATTCTCACTTTGTGGAAACGTGAAGACGAACCGCCCACGAGGGCCGAAGAGGTGGCGCTTTCCAATGCCGTGAACCTCTTTTTAGAAAGTATCCGCAAGGACAGAAGCATCAAACCTTCCTTCAATACTTTTTACGAGTTCATCCGAGACGAGTATCAGGACATCCTAAGAGAGAAGCGCACCCGCGAGAAGGATTTTGATGTATTTAACTTCCTGAACGTGCTTGAGCCTTACTACCGAGGCGGCGAGTATGACTACCTGCTCAACTCTGACAAGCAGTTGGATTTGCTCGGTAAACGATTCATTGTTTTTGAGTTAGATAATATCAAAGACAACAAGGTCTTGTTTCCGATTGTGACCATTATCATCATGGAAACCTTCATCAACAAAATGAGGAAATTGAAAGGTATCCGCAAGATGATATTGTTGGAAGAGGCCTGGAAAGCCATCAGCAAGGAGGGCATGGCGGAATATCTGAAGTATCTCTTTAAGACCGTCAGAAAGTTCTTCGGCGAGGCCGTTGTCGTAACTCAGGAGGTCGAGGACATCATCTCATCGCCGATTGTGAAGGGTACCATCATCAACAACAGCGACTGCAAGATTCTCCTTGACCAAAGGAAATATGTCAACAAGTTCGATGAGATACAGGCGTTGCTCGGTCTGACCGACAAGGAACGTGCGCAGATCCTTTCCATCAACATGGCGAACAATCCTTCCAGAAAATATAAGGAGGTCTGGATTGGTCTGGGCGGTACACAGTCGGCGGTATATGCCACCGAGGTTTCACTTGAGGAATATTATTGCTACACGACTGAGGAAACGGAAAAGCTGGAACTGTTCCGTCTTTCCGAAAAGTTAGGTGGCAATATCGAGCTTGCCATCAAGCAGTTGGCGGAGAGCAAACGTGAGAAGAACATCTTATAAACCATCTAAAAATCACAAGTATGTATAGCGATTTGGAATCAGACCAGAGGAAACGCGAGGAAGTCATCTCGTCCCTTTATTGGTCATTGATGCAGAATTGGGACATTCCGAAATCCATTTGTGACCATTACGGATTTACAGAGGATTACCGGCTGTTCCATCAACTTGAAGAGTTGGAGCCTGCCGAATACAAGCGGAAAAGAGAAACCGGTGAAGTTCCCGACATCCTGGAAGTGGATGCAAGGCTGACCCGCACAGTCGAAAAGGTCTTTGAGAGTTTGTGTGGTAAACCTCCTGCACCGTATCTCGACAAGATGAACGAGGAACTGGAGAAGTTGGGGCAAATTGCCGCCTTGCCGGATTCCGTCCATGACATCCTCCATATCAGTCCTGCTTTTCTTGTCAAGTACGGCATAGACAAAAATGCCTCTGCCACGGAACGCTCCTGTCAGGCGGAGAAAGCATATCGGGAACTGGATGCCAGGTTTGTGAAGATGACAGGACGCGAACCGTATGCCAATGAGTTTTTCGCTTCCCTCAGACAAGGGAAGGAAAAGACGCCGGAGGCGAAACGTCCGAAGCAGGTACACAAGCCTATCCTCCGCAACCCGCCGTCCAAGGGGCGGAAAATGGGACTTTGAATTTCAACAGAATTTTATTCACCAATTAAAACAGTTACATCATGAAAAAGAAAATCCTCATGCTGTGTATGGGCTGTTTCTTCATCAGCCTTACAGCGAAAGCGCAATGGGTCGTGAGCGATCCCGGCAATCTTGCCCAGGGTATCATCAATGCCGCCAAGAATATCGTTCACACATCTTCCACCGCGAGCAATATGCTCAACAATTTTCAGGAGACCGTGAAGATTTACAAGCAAGGCAAGGAGTATTACGACGGGCTTCGCAAGATCAAGAACCTTGTCCGTGACGCGCGTAAGGTGCAGCAGACCATCCTCATGGTCGGTGACATCACGGACATCTATGTGAACAGTTTCGAGCGTATGCTCAGCGACCCTTATTTCACGCCGGAAGAGCTGAGTGCCATCGCGATTGGTTACACGAAGCTGCTGGAAGAGAGTGCACACCTGCTGAACGACCTGAAAACGGTGGTCAACGAGAACGGACTTTCGATGAACGACAAGGAGCGGATGGATATCATCGACCGCTGCTACACCGATATGCTGCAATATCGCAGCCTGGTGCAATATTACACCAACAAGAACATCGGCGTTTCCTACCTGCGTGCCAAGAAACGGAACGACCTGGACCGTGTGATGGCCCTTTACGGCTCACCGAATGAACGTTACTGGTAATTCCTAATCCGATTCGCTTATGGTATTGTTGGCAATAAATTTCGACAACCTGCATCAGATCCTGCAAAACCTCTACACGGATATGATGCCGCTTTGCTCGCATATGACGGGTGTGGCGAAAGGACTCGCGGGGCTTGGTGCCCTGTTCTATGTAGCCTACCGGGTATGGCAGTCTCTGGCAAGGGCGGAACCCGTGGATGTCTTTCCCCTTCTCCGTCCGTTTGCGTTGGGGTTATGTATCATGTTTTTCCCGACCATCGTGCTGGGCACGCTGAACAGTGTCATGTCGCCTATCGTGAAAGGTACACATTCAATACTGGAGGCACAGACCTTCGACATGAACGAGTACCGGGCGCAGAAGGACAGGCTGGAGTTCGAGGCGATGAAGCGCAATCCCGAGACGGCCTATCTGGTCGACAAGGAGTCCTTCGACAACAAACTGGACGAACTGGGGGTGATGGACGCGATAGAGGCCTGCGGGATGTATGTGGACCGGGCAATGTATAACATGAAGAAGGCGGTTCAGAATTTCTTCCGCGAACTCCTGGAACTCATGTTCAACGCGGCCGCCCTTGTCATCGACACACTGCGGACGTTCTTCCTGATCGTGCTTTCGATACTGGGACCGATTTCATTCGCCCTGTCCTGCTGGGACGGTTTCCAGGCCTCGCTCAGCCAATGGTTCGTCCGCTATATCAGCATTTACCTGTGGCTTCCGGTGAGTGACCTCTTCAGCAGTGTGCTGGCACGGATACAGGTGTTGATGCTCCGGCAGGACATCGAACAGCTTTCCGACCCGAACTTCATCCCGGACGGCTCCAACGGGGTTTACATCACTTTTCTGATTATCGGTATCATCGGGTATTTCACCATCCCGACAGTGGCCAACTGGATTATCCAGGCAGGAGGCGGTGCAGGCAACTACGGCAAGAACGTGACCCAGACGGCATCCAAGACCGGTTCCGTGGTGGCAGGAGCCGGCGGTGCGGCGGTAGGCAACATCGCAGGAAGGCTCATCAAATAGTAATAACCATCTTAAAACGACATTGGAATGGAATTCAAATCATTAAAGAACATCGAGACCAGTTTCAGGCATTTGCGCCTGTTCGGTATCGTCTATCTCTGCGCGTGTACCCTGCTTGTGGGATATTCGGTGTGGAAGGCATACGGCTTTGCCGAGGCGCAGAGGCAGAAAATCTATGTGCTGGACGAGGGGAAGTCGCTCATGCTCGCCCTCTCGCAGGACCTGGAGCAGAACCGTCCCGTGGAGGCGAGGGAGCATGTCAGACGCTTCCATGAGCTATTTTTTTCGCTGGCTCCTGACAAGAGTGCGATAGAGGGCAATATCCAGCGTGCCATGTTCCTGAGCGACCGCTCCGCCTATGCCCATTACCGGGATCTGGCGGAACAGGGCTACTACAACCGGATCATCTCCGGCAACATGAGCCAGCGCATCGGGATTGACAGCGTGAAATGCGACTTCAACAGCTACCCGTATGAGGTAGTGACGTATGCCCGCCTTTCCATCATCCGGGAGAAGAGCGTGACGGAGCGCAGCCTCGTCACGCGGGGCAGGCTGCTCAATTCCACCCGCAGCGACAACAATCCGCACGGCTTCATCCTCGAAGCCTTCCGTGTGGTGGAAAACAGGGACATCAGAGTATATGACCGTTAAATTTTGAATGTATGAAAAAGATGCTTGTAAAAATCAGGGACTTGGCCGAAGAAAAACTGCGCGGTGTCTGCGCCGGGTTGAGTCCTGAAAAGAGAGTGATAACCATCGTCGTGCTGACCGTCCTGTTCGCGCTTGGGAATTTCTACATGATTTTCCGCGCCATATACGACATTGGACGGGAGGATGCCAAACGTGAGGTCATCGAGATAACCCCGCTGGATATCCCGGACTTTATTCAGGCGGACACCCTTACGGACAGTAAAATCCGCGAGATGGAAGAGTTTTTTAACCAGTTCAACAAAGAAGACAATGAGTAACGATGCAAACAAATTGAGACAGAGGCAGGAAATCAGGAAATACCTGGTCTTTGCCGGAATGTTCCTCCTGTTTGTCGGCTGCATGTGGCTGATTTTCGCGCCGTCCAAGGAGGAACGGCAGAGGGAGGAAAGGAATGCCGGTTTCAATTCCGAACTGCCCGACCCGAGAGGGGCAGGTATCGAGGCGGACAAGATTGCCGCCTACGAGCAGGCGGACATGAAACGCAGGCAGGAAGAGAAGATGCGCACGCTGGAGGATTTCTCCGCGCTTGCCGATGAAAACAGGCAGAATGAAACAAGCAGTCCTGTCGTGGAAATACCGCAGGAGCGGGAATCCGAAAGTGCATCATCCTATCGTGGCAGCGGAAACCGCAGGAATGGGGCCATATCTTCGTCCACATCCGCCTATAACGATATCAACGCCACGCTCGGCAGTTTCTATGAGGCACCGAGAGAAGACCCCGAAAAAGAGGCATTGAAAGCCGAGGTGGAGCAGTTGAAGCAGGCTGCCGCGGTACAGCAACCCGCACAGATGACCTACGAGGAGCAGGTAGCATTGCTGGAAAAATCTTACGAACTGGCCGCCAAATATACGCCGGGCAAGGATGGCGCAGGTACGGAAAAACGGGAAGAAACCGAACCTGCCGCCAACGGCAGGAAGGCAAGAGCCGTTCCCGTGGGACAGGTCTCCACACCGGTGGTGTCATCGCTTCCGCAACCCGTCAGTGATTCCGTACTGTTGGCACGGATGGCACAGACCGGACATGCTGGATTCCATACCGCCGTGGGAAAGACGGCTGACGGGCATACGAGGAATACCATCCGTGCCTGCGTGCATGGTGACCAGACCATAAGAAGCGGGCAGAGCGTTAGGTTAAGGCTTTTGGAACCGATGCGTGTCGGCAGGTATGTCCTTCCACGCAACTCCCTTGTCACGGGCGAGGGGCGCATACAAGGCGAAAGGCTCGGCATTGGAATCATACAGGTGGAGCACGACGGCATCATCATTCCCGTGGAGCTTGCCGTGTATGACAATGACGGACAGGAGGGCATCTTCATTCCCGGCTCGATGGAAGCGAATGCCGCCAAGGAGGTAGCGGCCAACTTGGGACAAAACCTCGGCACGAGCATATCCATCACCAACCAGTCAGCCGGAGACCAGCTGCTCTCCGAACTCGGCAGGGGCGCCATACAGGGAGTGTCGCAATACATATCCCGGGAGATGCGGGAGGAAAAAGTACACCTCAAATCCGGTTATACCCTGATGCTTTACCAGAACGATAATCAATAACCCATTAAAATTCACAAAGAATGAAAAAGATTTTTGTAATGTTTGCCCTCATGACGGGCGCAGTGAGTGCTTTTGCACAGAATGCAGTCGATTCTATATCGGCAAAAACAGGCAGGGTCACAATGACCAGGGAACTCTATCCCGGGCAGGAGGATGGCGACCTCTACCACGGTCTGACCCGGAAGCTCACCTTTGACAGGATGGTTCCCCCGTATGGGCTGGAAGTGACCTACGACAAGACCACGCACATCATCTTCCCCTCCGCCGTCCGCTATGTGGACCTCGGTTCCCCGAATCTTGTGGCGGGAAAGGCCGACGGTGCGGAGAATGTTATCCGCGTAAAGGCGGTGGTCAGGAATTTCCGTGACGAGACGAACATGTCGGTCATCACCGAAAGCGGCAGTTTCTACACGTTCAATGTCAAGTATGCGGACGAGCCGTTGTTGCTGAACATCGAGATGAAGGACTTCATCCATGACGGCAGCAAGGTGAACCGTCCGAACAACGCGCTTGACATATATCTAAAGGAACTGGGCAGTGAATCCCCCAAACTCGTGCAACTGATCAACAAGAGTATCCACAAAGAGAACAAACGCCATGTCAAGCACATCGGTAGCAAGGCTTTCGGCATCCAGTACCTCCTGCGCGGTATTTATACCCATAACGGGCTGCTCTATTTCCACACGCAGGTACGCAACCTGTCGAATGTGCCTTTCGAGGTGGATTTCGTGACGTTCAAGATTGTGGATAAGAAGGTGATGAAGCGTACAGCCATCCAGGAGCAGATTGTTTTCCCTCTCAGAGCTTACAACTATGCCACTCTGGTAGCTGGAAATAAGGACGAGCGTACCGTGTTCACCTTTGACAAGTTCACCATTCCTGCCGACAAGGTATTGGTCGTGGAACTGAACGAGAAAAGCGGCGGGCGTCACCAGTCGTTCACCGTGGAGAGCGAGGACATCGTGAGAGCCAAAGTGATCAACGAACTTAAAGTGAAGTAGCCATGCGTAAGGTCATCTGTATGTTAGTAGCGGTCGTGTCGCTTGCCCTGTTTTCAGGGCAGGCATACGCCCAACGCTATCTCCCCGGCATGAAAGCCGTGGAGTTGCGGGGTGGGTTTGCCGAAGGCTCGAAATCGCCCTTGAACCATTATGCGGGATTCGCGGTATCGGGATATACCAAAAAAGCCAACCGCTGGGTTGTCGGCGCGGAATACCTGCTGAAGAATTACGGGTACCGGAACGTGTCCGTTCCGCGCGCGCAATTCACCGCCGAGGGCGGTTATTACCTGAAATTCCTGTCCGACCCATCCAAGACACTTTTCCTTTCCATCGGCGGATCGGCTTTGGCCGGTTACGAAACCGTGAATTGGGGCAATAAGATGTTGTATGACGGCTCTAAGTTGCTCGCCAAGGATGCCTTTATCTATGGCGGGGCGATAACACTGGAGCTTGAAACCTATGTCACGGACCGTATCGTGCTGCTCGCCAGTGTCAGGGAACGTGCCCTGTGGGGAGGTTCATTATCCGTGTTCACTATACAATTCGGGCTGGGCGTGAAATTCATCATCAATTAAAACATCACGGCTTATGAACATAGAGGAAATAAGAAAGATTCCCATTACGGATTTTCTGGCACGGATGGGACATGAACCGACGGCCCGGAAAGGGAACGAATGGTGGTATTCCGCCCCTTACCGGGAAGAACGGACACCGTCGTTCAGGGTGAACATCCTGAAAAATGTGTGGCAGGACTTCGGCATCGGGCGTGGCGGGGATATATTCTCCCTTGCAGGAGAATTTACAGGCAGCGGTGATTTCAAGGCACAGGCCGGATTCATTTCGGATGTGTTTGGCGGTATTACGCCCGAGACCGTTTTTCGTCCGAAGGAGAAGCGTACAGAATCCGCACCCGACGAGGAAAACTGCTTCGTGAAAGTCCGCTTCGGCCCATTGTATAACAAAGTCTTGCTCAATTATCTGAAAGAGCGTGGCATTTGCAGCGATGTGGCATTGCCGAACTGTGAGGAAGTCAGATATACCTTGCATGGCAAGCGGTACTTCTCCATCGGATTCAGGAACATCAGCGGTGGATATGAGTTGCGCAGCCGCCTGTTCAAGGGCAGTATGTCGCCGAAGGACATATCGCTCATCGACAACGATTCGGACACCTGTAACCTTTTCGAGGGGTTCATTGACTATCTCTCATGGATGGTGCTCGGCTTGGGATGCGGCGATGACTACCTCGTGCTGAACTCGGTGGCGTTGTTGGAACGCTCGTATGGTTTCCTTGACAAATACGACCGGGTCAATTGTTACCTGGACCGTGACGAGGCGGGGCGAAGGACACTGGAAGCCCTCCGCAAACGCTACGGCAACAAGATAGAGGACTGTTCCTCCCTGTACAAGGGATTCAAGGATTTGAACGAATACCTGCAATATTGGGAAGGAATTATTGAACAATAGAAACAACAACCATTAAAATGACAATGAATATGAAAAAGAGAAATAAACAAAATACGTTTGCCGCTATCTTTTCGGCAATACTTGCGACTGTAGTGGCAATAGCCCTGGTATCCTGTGACAATGAACTGGATGTGCAGCAGGGATATCCCTTCACGGTGGAAACAATGCCCGTACCCAAACGTATCGTGAAAGGCGAGACCGTGGAAATACGGTGCGAACTCAAACGTGAAGGCCGGTTCTCCGATGCACGCTATACCATCCGCTATTTCCAGCCTGACGGCAAAGGCTCGCTCCGCATGGACGACGGGATGGTGTTGCTGCCCAACGACCGTTATCCGCTTGACAGGGAGGTGTTCCGGCTGTACTACACTTCCGAGTGCGAGGACCAACAGAGTATTGACATATATTTCGAGGACAACAGTGCCCCTGCACAATTATTCCTGCTTAGTTTTGATTTCAACAACGAGAAAAAGGATGACGCGGAAGATGATACGGGAGGAACCGGCAGAATTCCCCGAACCGGTGGGGAACTTGTAAAAAATCCTTTGGTGAACATTGAAACGGTTACGGTATGCGAGTGATTGTAGCGGCTATATGCCTGATTCTAACCTGTAACTGTCTGGTGGCTCATCCACGGGGAGGCGGTGGCTCGCCTCCCACTGCCACGGAAATCCCGGATTCGCTTTTCGAGCAGGCCATCGCCTGCATCAAGCGGTTCGAGGGTTGGCATGGAAAACATCTGCCTTATGTGGGCTGGGGTCACAAACTTTTGCCGGGAGAGACGTTCAGACCGGATATGAGCAAGGCACAGGCGGATTCATTGCTCAGAGCGGATTTGAGGAAACTGTGCAGGATGTGCAGCCGTTTTGGAAAGGATGCCCTTTTAGTCGCCACCTTATCTTATAATGTAGGGTATTACCGTCTGGTCGGCTATGGCAAGATACCTAAGAGCAGGCTTATTCAAAAGCTGGAAGCCGGGGATAGGGATATTTACAACGAGTATGTCTCATTCCGGTGCTACAAGGGGAAAGTGATTCCGAGCATTGAACGGAGAAGGAAAGTTGAATTTCAACTACTATATATTCAATAAACAATAAAAGCCTTCCTTAAATAGTTTTAGGGAAGGCTTTTAATACTCTTGTTGATAAAAAATATTCATCTGTTTTTTTTGATATAATGCTTAAACATACATGTAAAAACATTGTCAACCATACATATCAATAAGATTCGAGTGAAATAATTATCAGAACCGTCATTGTCTTTGATTAAATCATCTAATTTGGGAACATTGCCTTGATACGAAAGCAAATTGTGAGCGCATCTATTGCGATGTTTATATAATTTTTCAAATGATTCATTTAAACTATTATCACCGCCAAAAATCCCGTTAGTCGTAAAATAACCATTAGCTCTATATCGGATTTTTTTAGAAAAATCGATGAATCGTGAATACTCACGCGGCAACCAATTCTTAAATATCGTTGTTTCAAATTTTAATTTTAACTTATCTATTATCTCAGAGATTTGTCTATTTGTTTCATCTTCATTTGGAAACGGGAACGTACGTCCATTATCTTCTAAAGTTTTTTTCAGGACATTATATACCTTGTCCTTATCTTCTAATCGTGAACATTCACCAACATTAATGGATCCATTTAGATACTTATATCTAAATTCAAAATCATTACTTGCTATTTCCCAAAGGATGCATTTCAGTTTTTGTTCTTGGTATCCAGTAAGTCGTAAAAAGACACTTTGCAAAATGTATTCACATAATGGATAATGTGAAATATTTTGACCAATTGTAGAGGCAGACATTATGGCATCATCTACAATTTCAAATATATCTGAGAGAATAAAATCCGTATGCATAAACTAAATTAAACCGTATATTCTATATGCATTAACAGATGCTGTAATACGCTCTCGCAAATACTTAAGTGAAGCAGGAGACTTGGTATGTGAAGAATCTCTTTTAAATTCTCCTATTTTATCATTCAAACGTATTTTCAAATTTTCAACTTTAGCATCATCTAATTGTTTTTGTTTTACTAATACCCAATAAATAAGACCAAGCATATACATATCTACATCAATAATGCTTGATAGTTCATGAGGCATAGACAATTTGTCCCATTCTTCTTTCAGCCCATTCATTTTTGCCTCGATATTTGCTGCTGGTATTACATCGCTCATTTTTTTAAATATTCCCGATGCGGAATTCGGATTTACCGCATCTGCTATGAAAATCTCATAATAAATTTCACTTCTTGTCTTATACCCCTTCATTACTTTTGATGAATCATTATTTTTAGAGTAATCAAAAATAAGTGCTAATAATCTTAGAAAATCTATTGGCTGAGGATCTGCTCCGAATTGTTTTACAAATATACTTTGGGCAAACTCTGGTGAAAACAAAGGAACGTATGCATTGTTAAGATAATACAGAGATTTTCTACTTTCAGTTTTTAGCAAGTTAGTGCCACCAATATTGACATTTCTGAATATTGTAGAAAAAAATCTATGCTGTGCATCCTCTGTAGTATCTGCATGTGGGATGATATAAGAAAATCCCAAATAATGTTTTTTTAGGAATTCATCATTAACCCAATGAGTACCTAAAGTTTCATAATCATTATTATCTATCAAAGCATGCTTAATTTCATTGATAGTAGACCCTAATTCTTTAAGTGTATTTATGGTCCATTCAAAATAATGCTCTTCTTCAAGCTCATCATCCCCATTGTCACCTTCAACCTTTATTGTTTTTTTATACCTTCTTTCACTTGGCACAATATTTAGATAAGCTAAAGCAATAGAGGTCAAACGTTGTTGACCATCTATGATAATATTTTTATTATTAAGTTTTCCGATTGTTATTGGCGGAACAAATTCATCTTTGCCGACGGAATTTATAAGATTCTTAATCTGCTCTTTGCTCCAAACAAAAGAACGTTGATATTCTGGAAGTACTATGCCTCCTGATATAAGTTGCTCAAGCCAGTAATCTAATGTAAATTCACCATAATGCACTCTATTTTTCATTTTGCGAATTTTTAAGTAGTATATAGGATATAAAAACGCTCTCAGTTATCTATTGCAAAATTACGCAAATTATTTAAGATACAACAACTTGAATACACTTTAATTTGTTTGGATTTACTTTAGAGCGGATTTCATGTTCCAATGCTGCATATTTCTCTTTTTTCATCCGCAGTTTTTCACGGAAGCGTACCAGCTGCCCATCTGTTGATTCATCAAAGAACAGATTGATTGTACGCTGGTATTGGATATAAAAGAATAGGGAGAATCATTCGGCACCGGGCCGTCAGGTTCTCCCTCTTTTGTGGTTTCAATGGTATCCATCCGTTCAGCCTACCGGTATGGTTTCCATGATTTCCGCCTCTTCGGGCAGGCGTGACAACAATAGTTCCGCCATCGCCCCGTTCTGTGGAATCAGTGCCGGAAAGTCCGTCTTGCCGGGCTTGTATATCTCCGTAGCGATATTATAGAGATCCCAGGCGGTAATCTGTCCTTTCGTCATGGCCAGTTTCAACACCTCTTCCGTGAATACCGATATCTGCCCTTGGTTCAGGGGATAGGTCTCTACAGAGGAAGACAGGTTCTTGTCCGCACTGTCATGGGATACACGCAGTGCCGTCAGCAGTCCTATGTACATATAGATTTCTCCCAAGGAGATGATTCTGCGTTTCAACCGCTGTATGCGTCCGATGTCTTCGTGCATGTTCACCTCGAAATTCGCCATCCAGCCGTCCACGGTGTCGAACAACTCTTCGGTAGTCACCTTCTTCTTTCCATAATTGCACACGCTCCTTTCCGGGGAAAGGATGCACTGGTTATGGCAGATTTTCACACAAGGGCCTATGGCCGCCTGCACCCCGTCCTGATGGTAGGCCACGACAAGCGTGGTTGTCAGTTCGTCGGTTTCCCAGTCCTTGATGCGGATGGTGGTGAAGATACGGCGGAGTATATGCGCTTCCACCGCCTTTTCACCGTGGATTTGTTCCACTTGCGGGAGTATGCTCACGCCGGGTTGTGTCTTGTTCCGGTTCTGGGCGGCGAAGATTTCTTCCACTTCGTAGTCAAGGTTGTGCTTTTCACAGATATCCATCATGCGCTGGATGACCTGGTAATGGTAGATGCCCTGTACCGGATTGTTGTAAATGTCATTCTCCTTGTAGGTACGTTGTAATGTCTCGAAGTCCATCACTTCGATTCCGTTCTGCTGGAAATCAAACTGCTGTTGTCTTTCCAATACTGCCAGATTTGCCATAATCTTGAAGTTTATGAAGTTAATACTATGTTGATATTGTTCCTTTTGTTCCACTCAGGTATGTATCTGCCATCCGTGGAACGGTTCCAGTGTGACGGCAAAAGACCTGTCCGGTATTCCGTGATAAAGCAGGCCTCCCACGATGCCGGTTCTTCCGTCGGGATAGCGTTGCGTGAAGCCGAACGAATACGGGGCATGGTCGTAGTAGAGCGATATTTCATTGGGATGGTCGGGATTCTTCTCCCAGCTTTCCAGCCTGTCCAGGCACTTCTGGAACGAGGTGTCGCCGATGGACTCGGCATAGCGCTTTACATTCTCGAAATGTTCTTCATTCAGGATTTTCATGACTTTTGCATTTTATCTGTTAAACACGTCCGGCTCTGGGAGCCGGTATTTTTATTTCTCGCCTGCCTGACTGTCCCGTGTCCGCATCCGGCAAGGTTTGGCGAAAGAAAATACCGCAGCAGCGGCGAGGATGATTTTCTTTCAGCCAACCCCGAAGGGACCTGACCTTGCAGGATACACAGGACACGGGGCTACCTTTGCAGGGTGGGAAATAAAATAATAGCCCCGTTGTTGCCTGTTTTGTCAGATACGATTCAATTTTTGCATGGATTCCATCTCAGAACGGATTTCATGTTCCAATGCCGTGTATTTTTCCTTTTTCATACGCAGTTTTTCACGGAACCCTACCAGCTGTTCATCTGTATTTTCATCAAAGAACAGGTTGTTTGTACGCTGGTATTGGATATACTCACGTTCTTTACGCTCCGCGATGGAGATTTGGGCTTTGGCTGCTGACAGTCTTGACAGTGAGGAGTTGAAATTGGTACGCAGTCCGGTACGTCTGTCATAATAACTATAATAGGTGTTGATTTGCCTTTTGGGGTATAGGCATTGCAACTGGGCTTCGCGCCAGCGGACTACCCAACGGTAACGCTCGTGCAGTTCCCTCGGAAGGTCATACGAATGAAGCCGGATTGGATTGCCGGCTTCATCCTTGCATTCGATGGAAATGAATACCCAGCGTTCAATCCGCAGTTCACGCTCGGCACGTGACAGTTCCCTGGCATATTCCATCCAGTCATCCATTCGTTCCTGTGCCATATTCTATTTCATGAAGTTGCCGATTGCCTTGCCTGCCATTGGCGGTGGGCCGTGATGTATTCCAGGCGTTCCTGTTCCATCCGTTCTTCCGTTTCCGGAGTGTAACCGAGAAATTGGATGTATCCACCGTTATACCCGGTGAGCTTGCATCGCACTCCGGCCTGTTCCAGTTTGTCAATCCGCTTTTGCGCAGTTTTGGCACTTGAATACTCTTTCGGCCAAAAATAGTGCTCGCCTTGGGAACCGTAGGCATCCTCACCGAGAATCAGCTTGCCGGAATGCCTTTGACTTGTTATGAAGTCAAAACGGGCTTTGCCCAAAGCCTGCCGCAGAGCCTTATGCGCCGTACCTTCGGGGTGCTTGAACACTTCCTGCGTCTCCTTTCCCTTGCAAGCGAGTTTAGGCAATTCCATCTTGTAAGGCTTCCGGTAGCTGCCTATGCCCAATGTCAGGTAGAAATTGGTGTGGAAATAGTCCGTCATGGCATCGCTGTCATCGAAGTTGTACGACATGACAAAGTCGCAGACATTCATCATCACCTCCTTCGCACGGTCTGTAAGGTCAGGATTCCGCTCTATGTTGTAGTGGTTGATGGTGTCCTGCACCTTGCCGGATTCCTTGGTGAACGCCTCGAAGTCCGCGCTCATCAGCTTGATGTAAATGGAATTGTAGTTCTCCCGTCTGACGGAGAACTTGTATCTGGGATAGGTTTCCTTGAGCCAGGTCCGCACCAGTTCCACAATCTCGGGAGCGTGCTGCCCCTTATAGTTGCTGCCTTTCCACCGGTATTCGTTATATACATACTCGGTATATTCCTTTGCCGTGGCCCCGGAATAGTCATATTCGTAGCCGGTGGAATTGGCGGACACCGCTGTAGAGTCCTTCCATATCTCGAAGAGTTTTTCAAACTCGATGTTCACCTGTTGCATGGCGGCAGTGTCACCACCCTTGTCCGGGTGGTGCTGCAATGCCAGACGGCGGTACTCTTTCTTCAGGTCCGCCAAACTGTGTATGTTCTGAAAATAAGTCATAACCGTAAGTTTTTATGCCCCTGCAAGGCGATTGATAAAATATTCCTGATAGTCGAGGTCAAGGCCGAGATTGCTGCAAGCGAGTTCAATGTCGCCTTCCCTCAAATCGTCCAGGTCCTGTAACTCACGCAAATGTTGAAGTTCGGAATCCAGATACTCCTGTGCTTCTGTCTTGTCGCAACCGCATGAGTTGCAGATCAAGGTGATGATGTTTTCTTCCATGTCATTCATTGTTGGAATTATATTTGTTATAGAGGTCTCGTTTCCCGTCATAATCCAAACTGTCCCACCATTTTTTGACAGCATCGGCAAATGCCTGTGGCCCGTTTCCAGGAAAATGGTCAGTTTCTTTCAGTCCTGTGATATTTTCCAGCGTACCGAAGTCTGTGCCGGTCCACCAAACCTGCATTTTCTGCTTGAATTCTTCCAGAGAACAGAAGTTGACATTCTCCTTACATTCTTCACACCACTTGCCGTCACGGTCATGTGCCGTATCGCAGACGAACATTTCCGTATTCGCATCTATCCATGCCTGTATCTCCACTTGCCTTGAACCACATTCTTCGCATACCAGAACTTTAGAATCATCAGGCTCTTTTCTAAAAGCCTTGCCGTCATAAAGCGATACGGCACGCTCCACCAATAGTTTTTGGTTATTTTCTGACAATTCGGAGTAGAACCGTTCCGCCGCACCATAGATGGACTTTTCTGCTTGTGCGTTCCATTTTTTCCAAAAATGCCTGCACATTCCTCCAAACACGATTTTACATTCTTCTTTGCTCCATGCGTTCCACATATAGTAGAAGAAGCTGGAGACCGCATTTTCTGCATGGTATTTCATGATTTTTCAGTTTCAGGTTCAACATTTTCTTCGCCTTCCAATTGCCTCCATACGACATCATACATTTCGTGGAGCCAGTCGATGTTCTTCGTTCCGAGTTCAAACGGACTATGACATTCCACTTCGTCACCGCTTTCTTTCTCCTCGGCAAAAACGGTCAGGCTGTTTTCCGTTACCCGAAGTCCTGTTACCATACATTCATACGGATCACCGTTCTTACTGAACCATATCACCCAGACCGGGTCGTATCCATCATCTTCAGGGAACCGTATCTCGGTCATGCAGTGTGCTTGAAGCAATTGTCGTATCGCTTCAATGATATCCGCTCGTAATTCCTCGATTCTCCCGCTAAAATCAATGGATGCCGAAGTCCCTTTCCCGTTTCGTTGAGCCACGGAAAGAATCTGTGTGTCGGGGTGAACCCCGAAATTCCAGTTTACATCTTCATCATCGAGAGTCGTGTGGATATTGCCGCCCAGAACCAGTCCGCAGTCCTCAGACACCATTTGCCTTGCTTCATCGTGGTCTTCAGCCACTACTGTGTAAGTGCCCTCAAAGGCATACCTTACTCTTACATCATACTTTGTCATAATTCTTATGATTTGATTGTTTGTAATTGATTTAACATTAAGAGACTATGCTGACCGTATTGTTGAAAAACGAATCGTCCACGCCATACACATGCTGTATGGAACAGTCATACTTGGAGCGTTCGTCATCCAGGCGAAACCGGAAGCCGTTACAGCCTTTGACCTCCAGCTTGAGCTTCACATCCTGTTTCAGTTCCATTTCAAGAAGGCTTCCGCCGCCATACATGGAACTGAACAGTCCGCAACAGTTCCCTTTGGGGATAATGACCTCTTTCAGAGAGAAGTTTGCATCGTACAAGTCCTTCAGGCTTACCTTGCCGATGTAGGTCAACAGGTTCGCACCGCAACAGGAATTGATGAGTTCCGTGTAAAATTGCTCGTATGAGACCTGTTCCTTTCCGTTCCTGCTTTTCCGGTTCGGGAAACGCCCGTAAACTTTGTATCCGTGACTTGTCAGCAGTTTCTCCACTTGCGCCGGATTGAGGTTCAGGCTGTCTACCATATCCCCGAAGTAGGATGCCTCGTAGCTGTAACCGCCCTGCGATTCAAACCAGTTGGAGTTGATGCAGTCGTAGTCGGAAAGCATCTCCACCCGGATGGGAATGTCGTCCGTGTGCCTTATCAGGTCTTTCACTACGTCCGAATCGTTCCTGCTGTAAATCTCGTCCCGGATTGCATCCTCATGTTCATCGAAAAAGGCATCCACCACCTCCTCGTCAAAGTCATTGAACATAAAGCATTCTTCTTTCAGCTTGTCTATGATTTCTCGGACCGCCATCCACTCCGTATCGCCATACCATTCATCCACTTTTTCCCACAGGCACTCGCTATTCCGCCTGTCCAGACATTTTCGGATGACATCAAGGTGGTTGTCGAGGTTGTCGTTATAATCTGTCCATACAAGCGTGTAGGACGGTTCCATGAGGGATTCCACAAAATCCAACGTAAGCGTTTTCTGTTCTTCCATTTGTCTTCACCTGTGTACGGCAGGGTTCTTTTTCCCGTACATACCATTATAAATGACAGAAGCGACCTTCCGGCCGCCTCCATGTTGTATCATTATCCATATAATTCTTTCACTATCTCGTCATATCTTTCCTTTTCCATCTCCGTCTTCCTGTTGAAGTGGAAATACGCGGTGTACCTGTAGCCTGTCCTCGGCTCTCCACCGCATTGCTGTATCGCCAAGTCTATGTCCCAGTCGATTTCACCGATACCGAGCGATATGCTTGTACCTCGCAATAGGTATCGGGCAAGTTTCAGCGCGGAATCCTTCTTGTCCTCCTTGCGCAACTTGTCGAAGGCCATCATCGCGATTTCCTTGTTTTCTATCGTTATTGTACCCATATTCTTCTTTCAGTTGAATGTCATATTGTCCCTTTTTCTGTCGCGGCTTGCCAGCATACCGAAATGGATGCTGAATATGCGCTGTCCGAAGCAGATTGGCGAATTGTATTCCAGACGTTGCCACAGCGTGAAATGGTCGTTTGCGTAAGACCATCGGAAATGTCCCGACAACGAGCCGAAGGCGGGATTGACGTTTCTTCCGATCAGCATCCTGTTCACGTCAACGATGTTGTCGGAGGTCAGGATGATGTTCAGGATTTCCACGAAAGCCATCTGCGTGAAGCAGTCTGTCGGGAAGACCGGTCCGAGAAAATTGATGTTCATAAGCGTTGTCTTTTAATCGTAATTGTCATCGAATACCTCGAAACGGGGAATGCCCGTGTCGAAATAGTTGCCTGATATGCCCGGATAATACAGCAGGCTGTCATCCCCGCCGTCCGGGCAGGGGGCATCGTCGATATAGGCCGCGTTCCCGAACAGTTCCAGGTAATGCGCTACCAGCAGGTGCGGGTCTTCCGTGCTGATATCATGCCCGTAACGGTGGCACCAGTCGAAGAAACAGTCCTTGTCGGGTTCCTCCAGCTGTTCCATAGCCTCCCTTATCTCGAAGAAGTTGGGACAAAGCCATTCCCTGTTGATAAGCGGGTCCGGGATTTCCTCCCATTTCGTGTACCTGTATTCCGGTGCATCCTCTTCGGGGAAGAGGTCGGAGCAGGTACATAGGAATTCCCCCATGTCGCCGAAGTCTGACATTTTCAGCAGGCTGTCCCTTTCCTGCCGGATGTCGATGAGATGCTGCGTGGTCACTGCCACTTCTGCCTGATTCAAATCCATAATCTTTTTTTCATTACAGTTATTGATGCGGAACCGGGGATTTTATTCCACAGGCTCCAAAAGGTCCGTGCCCCGGCTGTGCAGGGTTTTTCGGGGAAATACCGGAGCCTCCGGCGAGGATGATTTCCCCGGAAACCGCTTGCGGCGTGACCTTGCCCGGCCGGTAAAGGCGCGGAGTTACCTTTGCCTGTGGAATGGAATCTGCGGTTATTCATGTTTTTTCATTTTTAGCCGGTTATGCGCTGGCTTCCCCAGCTGATATGTATCGTTCCCTCCTTGTCACGCTCCCTGACCAGCAGGCTCTCGATGACGGACATGGTGACATCGAACTCATCGAAGATGTCCGACTGTTCCTTCACCTCTCCGGTCTTGATGAACTCGTTCAGCCGTTCCTTGGTAAGCACGAGCGCCATCAGGTTCTGCTCCACGGAATCCTTGTAGGTGACGTAATGCACGTCCTTCAGTTCTTTGGAATCGAGACGTATGAAGCGGAAATAGAACTGTTCCATCTTCGGGATGTTCCATTGGAGCGATTCCAAGATCACGTCGTTGCAGGTCGGGATGTTCACCGAACTGCTCAGGCTCTGCTGCGTACATACCAGTATGCCATTGACGGTGGAGTCGAACTCCGTCACGATGCTTTGCCTTTTCCTGAATGCCACGTCCCCTTTGACCACGAACAACGGACGATCCGGGAAGCATTCGCGGAGATGGTTCTCGTAAAGGTCAAATGCCGCTATGGAGGTACAACCGACGGCCACTTTGCCGGGAATCTTCCGTATCAGCTTCTCGATATATCTTGTCTTGTTCGGAATCCCGCTGCCGAAATAGCCCTCTATCAGGTGCGGGACGGAGCAGGCCTTGATGAGCAGCTTGATCTGCCGCATCAGCCTGAGCCCGGCATCCTTCTTCGTGTCCCCCGTGCTGTTGTAATACAGCTCGCAAATGCGGCAGAACTCCTCGATGATGACACGGTAAACCTCATGTTCGCCTTCTGACGGGCTGACGGTGTGGGTCCGTATCTTGTACTTCTCGCCTGCGAAGTCCCTGAACTTGCGGGTGATGATGGTCTTTCCGATAAGCTCCGCCAGTTCATCCTTGTTATACACGTCTTGGTTCTGCTTCTCTATGCCGAATACGGTGGATTTTCCGGGACAGTGGCAGTAACGGAAGAGTACATGGCCTCTGAACGCCGGGAACGGCTCGCCGTACTGCCGGTTGCTTTCTTCCTCTATCTCCCTGTCCCTGTTCTCGTGGTATATCCTGTTACACCAGCAAACCATATTGATGGAGTTATTATACAGCAACTCGAATTGGCTGTACAGTTCCGCGATGTTGTTCCGCGTGGTGGTTCCCGTGTCGAGTATCTTGTATTTGAGACGGCGGAAAATGCTCAAGACAAGCCTTGTCCGTTGTGAAGACGGGTTGGTTATCTCATCGGATTCATCGAAAACCAGGCAGAGTTTTCCGGATGTACGTCTGACAAATTTTGACAGCCCGCGCTTCAGCCTGGAGAGCATGGAGGTGGAGAGAATGATGAAGACTCCCTCCGGCACCGTTCCAAGGTCGGCATTGTTCCGTACCACGCGGAACTTTTCCCGGTTCATGGTCAGGAAGGGTATCCATGTCATGTTGGTGGCGATGGCCGGAGCCAGAATGACGGCATTGCGTACCTTATGGAATTTGAGAAGGTACTTGGCACGGTGGTAGACTGCCGCCGTCTTGCCGGAACCTTGCTGCCAGTTCAGTAGCGCGTAGCGTTTCTGCAAGACAAGGTTCAGGTCGTGTTTCTGGAGTCGGGTGAACTCACAAGTGTCGCCATCCTTGTTGATGAAGGTCATACGGTCGAGGTATTCTGCCAACAGTGGGTCTGGCTGCATATCGGAAAACTGCCGGTTCTGGTTTTCGTATTGCCTGCGTTTCTTACGTATCAATTTTTCCGCCGCACGTATCTGGCGCATGTTCTTTTCAGTCGGCAGTTCCGGTACGGGAAGTTCGGCCCGTCCCAGCACAAGGTCATTGATACTTGCCGCCTTGTGCGGTACCTTATCCAGCAGTCGGGGCGCATATTGTTTCAGCTTGAACCCGTAGGAGGTTTTCACCAAAGCTACCTCTTTGCGTGGAACGATATTCTGCGAGGTGATATACCTGCGGATGATACCGAGGACTTTGGTCGTGGTCAGCTTGTTCTTCTCCCATTGGTTGACCTGTTCCCGGGTGGCATTTTCCGGCAGCTTCTGGTTACGGAATTTCGTGACCAGTGCTTCCGCCTTGTCGATATGCTTGTTCAGTTTGGCGTGGGCTTTCAGCTCGTACATGTACTTGGCGAGCTTGTACTCGAACACCTCCAGCTCCTCCTTGTCAATCCGGTTGGTCTCGCGCATCAGGTCGAAGCGTATTTTGTGCTTCATCAGCCTTGCCTCGCGGATACGCTCTTTCAATTCCGACATGGAAATGAACTCCTCCGCGTTGTAGGCCTGCATCCCGATATGCAGCGACTTGCGAAGGAATACCATTACTTTCGTGTTGAAGTTGTGGACTCCCGTGGAAGCGAAGGCATTGGGATTTAACTTCACTTGCCCGATGAACGAAAACCGGCTGTTGATGCCCGTTATGCGTGTCTTCTCCCAAAACTCGCTCTGCATGAACGAGCAGGGAACAATGACCATCAGGATACCTGCCGGGTTGAGCACATCGTAGGCTTTGTCCAGATAGTATTCTTGTGACAGCCTATAGTCGAATTTCAGATTGAAAGGCGGATTGCCGATAATGACGTCAAAGCGTTGTTCCGGGTAATATTGCCGGATGTCGCATTTCTCGATATGGGCATCCGGGTAAAGATACCTGGCAACGGCCACCGCTTTTCCGTCTATGTCGAAACCGTAGGTGTTATGAAGGTTCGGCAGGTGGTTGAAGAAATTACCCATGCCGCAACACATATCAAGAATCATTTCTGACGAAACCGGACATAGCATATCCACCATATCCCGGCACACTTCATGCGGAGTGAAAAACTGTCCCATCTCAAACTCCTTCTTGGCCTCCGCATACTCGTTGTAATTGGCAAAGTCGGACTGTTTCAGGTTGTGCAGCCCGCCGATACCGGTATAGCAGTTGTAGATGCTTTCTGCCGGAATAAGGTCCTTGCCGGAGTCTATGGCGAAAAGAATCTTTTCGTTGACCTCGGCCCGCTTGTCTTGCGGTATCTGTTGGGGTATGATGGCGTACATATCTTGAATCGCTTATGATTGAATATGAAAACACCCCGCAAGGGTTGCCTTACGGGGTGTCTCGAAATAGTTCTCTTTATCAGTTCTCTTTCGTGATTTCATCAAGCCGGAGGCGTTTGAAGCAGCTTTCAGCCGTCGCGCTGTCCTTGAACTTGACGTCGATACGACCGTTCTTGTAGAATCGGATCTGCTCGGCATTGGTGGTCGTGAGGTCGTACCAGTCATTGACAGATACATTGTTGCCATCGAAATGGATAATCATTTTAGAATTGCCGCACAGTACATCATCTGCTCCGTAGGCGATACCTGCACATAGGGTTTCCAACCCTCCGTCGTAATTGTAGCTGATTTTGCACCGTTGGTGGTATTGCATATAATAATCATCGAAACGGAGAATTTCGGGAAATACAATCTTGTCCTTTTTCAGTTCCGTCTTGACCTTGCTCCAGCAGGAAGGCTTGACTACCTTGGCAACTCTGGCAAGCAGTTCTTCTACCGCCGTTTCCCGGAAGCTCTTGCCGCCCAGATGCTCGATAACCGCATCCACGTATGTCCCATAGACCGGACGGAAGCCCATGCGGAGCGTCTTTTCATCTATCCTTTGCTCCGGCACCGACACGTTGTATGTCCTGTTGAAATAGGCGATGATGCGGTTGGCGAAATTCGAGTTGGCATTGCGGTTCTTGTCTACCAAGTCATTGAGAATGTCGAACGGTTTGAACTCGTTGTGCGAGTAATCCTCCCGGTTGTTGTGATAGGAATAGAAGTCGCGCATGGAGACTTTGCCATTCTCCTCGTAATGGAACTTCCGTTCCTCTTGGTATTGTTCCGCCTCTTCCTTGAAGATAGCGTACCAACGGTCGATTTGGTCAAGTGTCTTGTAGAGCATGTCCTGCTGGTTCTGGCAAAACAGGCGGTCTTGTTCCGTAATCTTATCCTCGTTTCTCACTTCCACGCTCAATATTCCTGAAAGCAGGTCGGGAGCGTTGCCGGGGTTGAATGATGTCGTTTGCATATCTGTTTGATTTTTAGTGTTAGAAATCCTGTGATTTGATACGGTGGAAATAGGTGATGTGCTTCTCCATGTCCTTGACAATTTTCACCTGCTCGGGATGAAAATTGAGTCTGCGCTCCACCGCTGGGGCATCAATCTTTTCCCATTCCGACAGAGGCAGGAAGACATATTCCCGACGGAAGCACCATACGACTATCTGGTTTTCCCAATTTCCCTTGAATACTGTTCCCTCGTAGTCTTGCAGGAATTGCTGGAAGTCCTCTTCGTTGTGGAAAGCGATATCCAGACTTTGGTAGAGGTTTTTCGCTTCCGAGTCTTTGTGAAGATAGAAACGGCGGTAGGTCTCTGTCGTGAAATCACCATAGAGCGGTTCCGGTTCTCGGTAAATCCATTGTGGCACTTTTGCCGTGAATGTCACTGCACCGTGGGCGCACGATCCGCAATGTCCCCAGTCCTTGAATGCCCCTTCCGTCCAACCGTTGAATTTCAGATCATCCGTTTTTACATGGTGGAAAGCTCCACCGCTGACGCTCAGGCGGATATTATCCGCAGATTGCCATACGAATGGGGCATACGGCTGTTCGCAGATGGAAAGCAGGCCTTTCTTTTCATCCATACTGTCTATAAGTGCATTGCCGTAATAGTCCCCATGACGGCTGAGATAAATCAGCCTGTCACCGGTTTGCGGTGTGATTTCCGAGCGTGTCCGCTCTATAAGTTCGACATAATGGTTGGCCATATTCACATCCTCCTGTGTCAGCCGGTGTTCACGGTCGTACAAAACATTCAGTGTCTTGAGCGTTTCAATACCGTACTTGTTCTTTGTTGCCTGTAACATGACATTGTTTTTTGTTAGTCCGGCTTTTCGGGGCCGGAGTTCCCGTAACTACAGGCTTTAAAAGCTCGTGTTCCGTACATGCAAGGTTGGCGGGAAAAATACCGAAGCCCTCCGGGGCGAGGATGATTTTTCCACGCCACCCGGAGGGCCTGACCTTGCTTGTACGATAAGAACACGAGTTACCTTTGCCTGTGAGTTACGTGAACTCGGCTACGGTATAGATGTCATTCTTGATCTGGATTATTTTTGAAATCACCGTGAAGATTATACCCGGAAAATTCCGGTATTCACAGGAAAAACACTATCTTTGCAGAAAGATAAAGAGTTATTTGACAGCATGAGGAATATAGTGATTCTAAACAGTTTGCATTTTTCTTATCCGTTGCCCATTCTCATGCGAGTTTCATATAATACACTGATAGTCAAATAAAATACTTCTGACTATTACAAATATACGGAAATCCATACAAAAGATATGGAATTAACAAACTATTTCCATGCGGAGACGTTCTATCGGATATATGAAACCTAAAAAATAAAAGCATGGAAAAAGAAGAAAATACAGTAACCATCACAGCCACCCCCAACGGTCCTTTTATTGTAGAAGGCCGATTCAAACTGGTGGACAGAGAAGGCAAGGCGGAAATGAAAGAAAACCGGACAGCCCTCTGCCGCTGCGGACGCTCCTACAAGCAACCTTTTTGTGACGGCACGCACCGCAAAATCCATTATAATGATTTATCCTTGAAAAAGATTGAAAAGAGTATCTAAAGGTCCGGAGACTTTACTCTTCTTCAAAACGTAGAGTCTCCACCTTCTCCAGACGCGCCCTCATCTTGGGCATCATCGACTTGCGGATGCGAAGTGTCATACGGCAGTCCATATCATAGGACTGTTCCAGCATCTCCGGTTCCTCCTCTTTCACAATGCGCATTACATCATTCATGAAAGGATATTCAAAGAGAACGGTCACCGTTTCATCCACAGTCTTTTCAATAACGGTAGCGGCAGCGATAGCCTCCGCGGCAGCAGCCTTATATGCCACTATCAAGCCACTTGTTCCCAGCTTTATGCCGCCAAAATAGCGGACAACAACAATCAGTATGTCCGTCAGTTCATTCGAATTTATCTGCCCCAGAATAGGCTTTCCTGCCGTACCGGACGGTTCTCCGTTGTCATTGGCACGAAAGTCCTTGCGCTCATGCCCCAGCATATAGGCATAACACACATGGCGGGCATCGTAGTATTTCTTCTGATAAGTTTCCAGATGCGCCTTTACTTCTTCAACCGTACGGACAGGCAAGGCAATGGCTATGAACTTACTGCGCTTCTCGGTGTAAATCCCTTCGGACAGGGTGGCAATGGTTTTGTACGTATCTTCACTCATGCCGTATAGGTATATGTTTCTTAATCAGCTCCAACAACGGCTTTGCCGCAATTATCAGTGTCACTGCGGTCAGTATCATCAATACGCCGAGCATGATACGCGGCGTGAGTTGCTCACCAAACACCACTACTCCGCAAAACAGCGCCGTCACAGGTTCCAATGCTCCCAGAATGGCAGCCGGCGTGGAGCCTATACGATGAATGGAAAGCGTCATTGCAATCAATGAGATAATAGTAGGAAACAATGCCAACGAAAACACATTCACCCACAACAGTGGAGCGGGTACAAGCTGCAAGGCCGTACAGAAATCCAAACGTACCACATAAATGATAATTCCGAACAGCAAAGCATAGAAAGTCAGCTTTGCCGTTGGCAGATTTTTCAGGGAAGAACGGTTCACACCTACTATATATATGGCATACGTCAGCGAAGACAAGATGACGAACAACACACCCAACAGATTCAAAGTCCTACCATCTCCGCCCTCGTACAGCAGAGAGATGCCCGTAAACGCCAGCGCAATGGAGAACATTGTAATAAACGAAACCTTCTCATGAAAGAAGATCGCCATAATGATAGCCACCATTACCGGATAGACAAACAAGATAGTGGATGCAATACCTGCATCCATATAGTTATAACTCTCAAACAAGAAAAGTGAAGAAAAAGAGAACAACAGTCCCATTACCGCCAGCGGAAGTATATCCGTCTTTTTCAAGGCAAAGGATTGCTTCTTCACTTTCATCAGTATGCCCAGCATTACAATGGCAAAAAAATAGCGATAGAACAAGACGGAATCCACTTTCATTCCCGCCCCGTACAAAGGCAATGCGAACAACGGGTTCAGTCCGTAACTGGCTGCGGCAAGAGCTCCGTAAGTAAATCCTTTAAGACGATCGTTAGTCATGACAGTATTTTTCTTAATCGGGCGCAAAGATACTACTTTTATCCACATCTTGTTCACCTTTCCTTCAAATAGAACTTACGCAGCACGCAAAGCGCAGTATTTATAATAAAGCATACCTACTGCATCAGCCAGCAGCCAACCGATAGGAATAGACCACCAAATGCCTGCCACCCCAATGGAAGGAATGGAAGCAAGCACATACGACAACACCACGCGGGTCCCTAAAGAGATCACCGTAAGCACAACCGACATCCCCGGCATGCGGATAGCGCGATAATAACCGTAAAGCAGGAACAGGATGCCGATGCCACAATAGAATGTGCCCTCTATGCGCAGATATTCCACGCCGGTAGCAAGAATTTCAACCTCTTCGGGGCGGACAAAGACCAGCATCAGCGGCTCTGCAAATACAAACACAAGCATGGAAACTATCAAGGAAAAGATGACCGCAGTAAGAAAGGCGCTGCGCACTCCCCTGCGGATACGATCATAACGCTTTGCCCCAAAATTCTGCGCTATGAAAGTGGAGAAGGCGTTTCCGAACTCCTGCACAGGCATATATGCAAAGGAATCTATCTTTACGGCAGCGGCAAAGGCTGCCATAACGGCCGTACCGAAACTGTTGACCAATCCCTGTATCATCAGGATACCGAAATTCATGACCGACTGCTGCACACAGGTCAGTGTGGAGAAAGAGACTATCTCCTTCAGACTGCAACGGTCAAAGCGCATATCCTCCCGGCGCAGTTGCAGTTCCGGCCGTTTCTTGCCAGTGTAGAGCATTATCCCCACAGCAGCCACTCCCTGTGCTATGACGGTGGCCGCGGCAGCCCCTTCGATTCCCCAACCCAGTTGCAGGATAAAGAACAGGTCGAGAATGACATTCAGCACAACAGAAACCGCCAGAAACCAAAGAGGAGTCACAGAATCTCCCACAGCCCGCAACAGCGCCGCATAGAAGTTATAGATAAACGTAAAGGCTATGCCACAAAAGATTATCCACAGATAACTGCGCATCATCCCATAAATGTCCTGCGGCACTTGAAGCAAATGAAGAATAGGGTCTAAGCATATAAATGCCACCACATTCAGCAAGAATGTCACCGCCCCTATCAGTACGAATGAAACAAAAATGCTACGCCGCAAAGCGGACCGGTCTCCTGCCCCGTAGTGCAACGAGAAAACCGTACCGCTACCGATAGACAACCCTAAAAGAATGGAAATAAGAAAAACCATCAACGTATATGCCGACCCCACTGCTGCCAAAGCGCCCGATCCGATACACTGTCCCACAATAAGCGTATCAGCAATATTATAACATTGTTGCAGCAACGAACCTGCCATCATAGGCAAGGTGAAGCGCAACAGCGTACTCGTTATGCCGCCCTGAGTGAGGTCTCCATTTCGTAACATCCGCTACCGTATTTCGATATTTTCGTATTCCGTTTCGTATTTTCCTGCAAAGGTCAGCATTTTCAACATAACAGGAAAGGAAATGACGGTATAAAATAACGGAGCGCCACATACTTTGCAACGCTCCGTTTCCACATTCATTCTTTAAAATTGTATTTTGATTAGTCCAGTTTATGAATTACCAGTCCCGAACGCAACTTCGGTTCGAACCAAGTAGTCTTGGGGGGCATTATGTTGCCGGTATCGGCAATGTCCATCAACTGTTTCATGGACACAGGATACAGAGCCAAAGCCACCTTCATCTCACCGCTATCCACCCGTTTCTTCAATTCGCCCAAGCCGCGTATACCGCCCACAAAGTCGATACGCTTATCGGAACGAAGGTCCTTGATGCCGAGGATTTCATCCAATATCAAGTTGGACGAGATGGTAACGTCCAGCACACCGATGGGATCATTATCGTTGTAAGTGCCCGGTTTGGCAGTAAGGCTATACCACTTGCCATCCAGATAAAGGGAGAAATTATGCAATCCTGCCGGTTTGTAGATGTCCGTACCCTTTTCTTCCACCGTAAAGTTCTTGCTTACAGCCGTCAGGAATTGTTCGGGAGTCATACCGTTCAAATCCTTCACCACACGATTATAGTCAATGATAGTCAACTGGTTGGCCGGGAAACAAACTGCCATGAAGTAGTTGTACTCCTCATCTCCACGATGATTGGGATTTTGCTTGGCTTTCTCCGCGCCCACCAGGGCAGCGGCTGCGCTGCGGTGATGTCCGTCTGCAATATAGAGCGCAGGCATCTTGCCGAACTCTTTGGTTATGACGTCAATATCTTCCTGCTTGTCGATAATCCAAAACGTGTGGCCGAAGCCGTCGCCCGGAGCAATAAAGTCGTAAACAGGTTTCTGAGCCGTATAACGGGCAATGACAGCATCCAGCGTGGCATTATCAGGGTAGGCAAAGAATACAGGTTCAATGTTGGCATTGTTCACACGAACATGCTTCATGCGGTCTTCTTCCTTATCCCGACGGGTAAGCTCATGCTTCTTGATGACACCGTTCATATAATCGGGAACGTATGCCCCCACTACCAAACCATATTGCGTTTTGCCATTCATGGTCTGGGCATATACATAATAGTTTTCTTTATCGTCCTGCACCAGCCAGCCTTTGTCCTGAAACATCCGGAAGTTTTCAGCAGCTTTCTGATAAACACGTTCATCATGTTCGTCCGTACCGATAGGAAAATCTATTTCGGGCTTGATGATGTGATACAAAGACTTTTCGTTTCCCGCCGCTTCTTCACGAGCCTCGGCAGAATTCAGTACGTCGTAAGGGCGGGATGCCACCTGTTCTACTAAATTCTGTGGGGGACGAATCCCTCTAAAAGGTTTTATTGTTGCCATGGTTATTAGAATATAAATTTAAATCAGGCATGAATTACATGGAGTTTCACAGAACAAATAATATGTCCAAAGTTCTGCAAGGTTCCATGCAATCCATGCCTGAATCCAATTACTTATTTACTCGGAACTTCTCGCAACCGTCTTTCAGGAAGCCTACAATCTGCTTGGCAGCGGCAATACCTGCATTGGTATTGGCTTCGGCAGTCTGCGCACCCATTTTCTTCGGTGTGGAGAAATAACGGCCGGCAAACTTGGCAGCGAAAGTCTCATTGGCTGCAGGCATGATGTCGGTCATGTATTTCAGGTCGGGACGTTCTTCCATGAGCTGAATCAACTCGGCTTCGTTGATAACCTCCTTGCGGGCGGTATTGACCAACAAACCGCCTTTCGGCATCTTGTTCACCAAAGCATAGTTAATAGAATTCTTGGTTTCTGCCGTTGCAGGAATATGCAGGGAAACAACATCACAAGTAGAATAAAGCTCTTCGGCAGAAGCGACAGCTTTTACGCCATCCTTCTCGATCACTTCTTTCGGGCAGAAAGCGTCGAAAGCATAGATGTCCATGCCGAAACCCTTGGCGATACGCGCCACATTGCGTCCTACATTGCCATAAGCGTGAATACCCAGCTTCTTGCCCATCAGTTCCGTACCGGAAGTGCCGTTGTACATGTTGCGGACAGCCATTACCATAAGTCCGAAAGCCAGTTCGGCTACGGCATTGGAGTTCTGTCCCGGAGTGTTCATCACACATACGTTGTGGGCAGTGGCGGCAGCCAAGTCCACATTGTCATAACCGGCACCGGCACGTACCACGATTTTCAGTTCTTTGGCGGCGTCCAACACCTCGGCATCGATGATGTCGCTACGTATAATAATAGCATTGGCGTCTTTCACAGCTTCCAGCAATTTCGCCTTGTCACCATATTTTTCCAGCAAAGCAAGTTCATAACCTGCTGCTTCAATTTCTTTGCGGATACCGTCTACTGCAACCTTTGCAAACGGCTTGTCTGTTGCGACTAATACTTTCATGATTTAATGGTATTAAAAAAGATTCACCACAGAACCGCACAGAGTTTCACAGAGTTTTCCTTTTCATTTCTCTGTGGGACTCTGTGCCCTCTGTGGTGAACAAATATTGTTAATGAAGTTTCTCAAATTCCTGCATGCAGTCTATCAAAGCCTGTACGCTTTCTTTCGGCATAGCGTTGTAGCAAGATGCGCGGAAACCGCCTACTGAACGATGTCCTTTGATACCTACCATACCTTTTTCGGTAGCAAACTTCAGGAAGTCTGCTTCAAATTCTTTGTATTCGGGGGCCATTACGAAGCAGATGTTCATGCGTGAACGGTCCTCTTTGGCAGCAGTACCTACGAACATTTTGTTGCGGTCTATCTCGGCATACAGCATATCGGCCTTTTCGATAGCGCGACGTTCCATTTCCTTCACACCGCCTTGTGCCTTAATCCAGCGCAAAGTCTGCAATGCTGCATAAATAGGCACAACCGGAGGAGTATTGAACATTGAGCCACCGTCGATATGTGTCTGATAGTTCAGCATGGTGGGGATGTAACGTGACACCTTGCCCACTGCATCGTTCTTCACGATAACGAATGTCACACCCGCAGGAGCCAGATTCTTCTGTGCACCGCCGTAGATACAGATATATTTGGACACGTCGATAGGACGGGAGAATATATCGGATGACATGTCAGCAATCATCGGCACGTTTACATCCAGGTCTTCTTTCAGCTCCGTACCATAGATCGTATTGTTGGTGGTGATATGGAAATAGTCCACATCAGCCGGTACTGTGTAATCTTTCGGAATATAAGTATAAGTGGCTTCAGCAGAAGAGGCAACTTCTACAACCTCGCCAAAACCTTTGGCTTCTTTCATGGCTTTCTTGGCCCACACACCTGTATTGAGGTATGCGGCTTTCTTTTCGAGGAAATTGAAAGGAACCATGCAGAATTCCATACTTGCGCCACCGCCCAAGAACAGTACCGAATAACCTTCGGGAATGTTAAGTAGTTCTTTGAACAGTGCTACGGCTTCGTCCACTACGGGCTGGAAGTCTTTAGCGCGGTGGCTAATCTCCATAAGAGAAAGACCGGATCCATTGAAATCTAAAATAGCCTTCGCTGTATCCTCTATCACCTCACGCGGAAGAATGGAAGGTCCTGCATTGAAATTATGCTTTTTCATTTGAAGTTTGTTTTGGTTATACAATTTCGTTCATTTTGTGTCTTTCGACATGGCGAAATTACGGAATTATTTCTGTATTGCAAATCTTTCCTTATAAAAATCCTTCTTTATGGCGCATTTGCCTTACTTTTTATTGGTATATACAAGAATTATACACCAATCTGTTATGTATACTTACCAAAAAAGGTGTTAAAAGGTAAACTGAAAGAAAGAAGCGGAAATAACTTTCTACTATGAATAAAAACTGAAAAGAAAGTGCATATTTATCAGAAACAAGCCATTCTCCTATGCTTAATAACATTCCCCACCATGCTTAATAACATCAGTCTACCGGGCTTCTTCTATCAAGGTCTTCATGCCTTTGATTTTTTCTCCACGCAGCAGCGTGAGCAGTTGCTTCACCTTGCTGCGGCGAACTGCCACAAAAGCGTAGTGTTCTTTTACGTCCACCTGTCCCACATCTTCACGCGCCAATCCACCTTTTTTATATAGGAAGCCCACGATGTCCACTTTGTTAAGTTTGTCTTTCTTGCCTTTACCTATATATAAGGTAGTCCAACGGGATTTGGCAGGCTTCGGCGTTTGCTCCGGCAGCCCGAATACGGGGATTTCTTCCGGAAGATAATCGGGCAACCGCTCTTCCGCATGGAGAAGCAGGAAGGACGAGCCGCGTGCCTCCCAGCGTGCCGTACGTCCGTTGCGGTGCGTAAAGGCTTCCTCGTTGACGGGCATGTGGTAGTGGACAACATTGTCGATGCCCGGAATATCCAGTCCGCGTGCGGCAAGGTCGGTGGACACCAGAACGGGGCAACTGCCATTACGGAACTTATAGAGCGCCCGTTCGCGATCTTCCTGCTCCATGCCGCCATGAAAGGCGTCGCAGGGGAATTTCTTTGACTTCAAGTAGGCAGCCACGCGCTCCACACTCTCGCGGTAGTTCACGAACACCAGTGTAGAACGGTCGCCCAAGGTACAAAGCAGGCGGTACAATGTTTCCAGTTTATCTTTTTCGGGCGAAATGACCTTCTGTAAGTCAAGGCGATCGGAAACGGCTTCTTCCGAAAGGAAGTTCAGCCTGATGACTTGTGACGACGGTGCGTCACTGCCGGATACCGCTCCCCCTACTCCTGCAAATTGCGGGATCTCCTCGGCATCTGTTGCCGAAAGCAGCACGCGTTTCTGCAAGGCGGGCAGTTGCCCGATAACCTCTGCCATTTCGTCGTGGAAGCCGAATTCAAGACATTTGTCAAACTCGTCAATCACCAGTGTGGTGACAGAGTGCACCTCGAAGTTCCGTTTCCTCAAATGGTCGTTCATACGGCCGGGAGTACCAATGATGACAGCCGGATTGATGCCCCTCATTGTGCGATGCTCTTCCATTGCCGGGCGTCCGCCGTAGCAGCTCATCGACTTGAAGGGTACATTCATCGACTTGAATACGGTTTCTATCTGCAAGGCAAGCTCACGCGAAGGAACAAGCACCACTGCCTGCACGCCCTGCACATCCGCTTTGAGCGATTGTACCAGCGGCAACAGGAATGCCAGTGTCTTGCCCGAACCTGTGGGCGACAGCAGGACGAGGTCTTTATTGGATTGGTAAGCATCCCGCGCAGCCTCTTGCATCGGGGTGAGCTGTTCTATCTGTAAGTTGCGAAGTATATCGGATTGTTCCATAAATTTCTTTGAATTAATGGAGCAAAGATACGAAAAGATTATATGTTTGATGTACCGGACAATCCTTTTGATTAGCCTGACTATAAAAAAACTCCGGCAAGAGCCAAAGCCCGCCGGAGTTTCCTCACTATTTTACTATTATGTATCTTAACAATGCACCTTATCCGCCGAAGTTGTCGAACATCAGGTTCTGAGCCGGAACGCCGAGGTCGTCGAGCATCTTCTCAACGGCTTTGGACATCGGGCCGGGACCGCACATGTAGTATTCGATATCTTCGGGAGCTTCGTGATCTTTCAGGTAAGTCTCGTAGATTACGTTGTGAACGAAGCCCGGAGTGTACTTCACGCCCGCTGCATCGGCTGCCGGATCGGGACGGTCCAGTGCGAGGTGGAACTTGAAGTTGGGGAAGTCTTTTTTTTTCAATCTGCAGGAAGTCTTCCAGATAGAACACTTCATTGAGCGCGCGTGCACCGTAGAAATAGTTCATCACGCGGTCGGTAGTATGCAACGTCTTTGTCAGGTGCATAATCTGCGCACGCAACGGAGCCATACCGGCACCACCACCAATCCACATCATTTCCTTCTTGGAGTCGAAAATCGGATGGAAGTCTCCGTAAGGACCGCTCATCGTCACCTTATCACCCGGTTTCAGCGTGAAGATATAGGATGAAGCGATACCCGGCATTACATCCATGAAGCCCGGACCTTGGTCTTTCGGCTTGAACGGAGGAGTGGCGATACGTACCGTCAGCATGATGCGGTCGCCCTCGGCAGGGTAGTTCGCCATAGAGTAGGCACGAATGGTCTCTTCATCGTTACGGCACTTCAAGCCCATCAGGCCGAATTTCTCCCATGCAGGCAGATACTCTTCGCCGATAAGGGATTTGTCGATGTCCTTGTCGTAGTCCATGGAGTATTTAGGAATCTTAATCTGTGCATAAGAACCCGGGATGAAGTCCATGTGCTCACCCTTGGGCAATGCAACGATAAACTCCTTGATGAACGTAGCCACGTTCTTGTTGGAGATGACCTCGCACTCCCACTCTTTTACGCCGAGTACAGACTCGTCGATCTTAATTCCCATGTCGCTCTTCACCTTCACCTGGCAACCCAGACGCCAGTGGTCCTGGATTTGCTTACGGCTGAAGTGAGGTATTTCGGAGGGCAGAATCTCGCCGCCGCCCTCTACAACCTGGCATTTGCACTGTCCGCATGAGCCTTTGCCACCGCAAGCGGAGGAAAGAAACACGCCGTTTACGGACAGCGTATTCAGCAGCGTCGAACCGGAAGCTACCTCCAGCTCCTTGTCGCCGTTGATCGTCAATTTCACATTGCCTGAAGGAACCAAGAAGTTCTTGGCTACCAACAGAATAACCACAAGCAACAGAACAACCGCGAGGAATACTCCAATGCTTGCTAATATCATATTCATATCCATTGTCTTATTCCTTTCTTTTAGATGTTCAAACCAGAGAAACACATAAATGCCATTGCCATCAGACCCACTGTGATGAAGGTGATGCCCAGGCCTTTCAGCGGAGCAGGCACATCAGAGTAGGCCATCTTCTCGCGAATGGCAGCCAGACCGACAATAGCCAGCAACCAGCCGATGCCCGAACCCAGTGCATAGGAAACGGCATCTGCCACGTCACCGATATATTTCGGATCGCTCTCTCCCACGTTGATGCGTTGCTGCATGAAGAGTGACGCACCCATGATGGCGCAGTTCACAGCGATCAGCGGCAGGAAGATACCCAGTGAAGCGTAGAGCGAAGGGCTGAAACGTTCCACAATCATCTCCACCAACTGAACGATAGCGGCAATTACGGCAATGAAAAGAATAAAACTCAGGAAGCTGAGGTCGACACCTTCAATGATGGCGTTGGGACCCAGTACTTTCGTTTGCAACAAATAGTTGACCGGAAGTGTCACCACCAACACGAAAGTTACGGCGATACCCAGTCCTACGGCAGTCTTTACATTCTTTGATACGGCCAGATAAGAGCACATACCAAGGAAGAATGCAAATATCATATTGTCCACAAAAATGGAGCGGACGAATAAACTTAATAAATGTTCCATAATTCTTTTAATTAAGAACTAAGAATTAAGAATCAAGAATCTCCATACAGCAACGGCACAATCTTCATTCATCATTCCTCATTCTTCATTTATATTACTTTTCCTGCAATTCTTTATGGCGTGCACGTTGATACCAGATGATGCAAGCGCAGAGAATCAGCGCCATAGGCGGCATCAGCATCAAGCCGTTGTTCACATATCCAATCTTCTGCAAAGGCTCGTAGTTCAGGATGTTGAAACCAAGCAACGTGCCCGAACCCAGCAGTTCGCGGAAGAAAGCCACGATAACCAAGATCTTGGCGTATCCCAAACCATTGCCCACACCGTCAAGGAAGGACTCCCAGGGACCGTTCTGCATGGCAAATGCTTCCAAACGTCCCATGAGGATACAGTTTGTGATGATCAGACCCACGTATACGGAAAGCTGTACGCTCACGTCGTAAGCAAAAGCCTTCAGAATCTCACTTACAATTGTCACCAACGCTGCAACTACCACCAACTGGACGATGATACGGATACGGTTGGGGATGGTCTTGCGCAGCAATGAAATCACTACATTGGAGAATGCCGTAATCACCGTTACGGAAAGTCCCATTACGATAGCCGGTTCCAGCTTGGCGGTAACGGCCAAGGCAGAACAGATACCCAGCACCTGTACGGTAACAGGGTTGTTCAGTCCAAGCGGAGTAGAGAATACTTCTTTATTCTTTTTTGAAAACAATGCTCCCATATTCTTATTTCTCCTCATTATTATTAGTTAAAAAGTTCTTGTAGCTGCTCAGACAGGTTTTCAGCATGGCATCCACACCTACCGAGGTGATAGTACCGCCTGAAATGCCGTCCACCTGATAGTCGGGTTTCTCTACCTTTCCGTTCTTCACAACGCCGAGGGCGATTTCACCGTTCTCCAGAGTCTTCTTGCCCGGAAATTCTCCCTGGAACTGGGCGGTTGCGATTTCGGCACCCAGACCCGGAGTTTCGCTGGCATGCGAGAAGTAAACGCCATAAACGGTGTCCTTGTCGCTGTTCAGGGCAACATAACCCCAGATGGCGCCCCAAAGGCCGGCACCGTAAACGGGGAATACATATTTGGTTTCTCCGTCCACTTCTGCCACAAATACGTGCAGGCGGTGGTTTTCCTTAGCTTCCTTTTCGTAGGCGGTGGCAAATGCACCGGTGTTCTCGGCCAGCGTACCGTCCTCGTTCATCAGCATGTCACCCTTGATGTACTTATTATATTCTGCATCGGCATCCTTCACATCCTTGATGTTGAGGGCGGCAAGAATCTGCTTCTTCGTATCCAGCTCCACGTTCTTGTTCTGAGTGGCACGCAGAGAGGAGCTTACGAATGCCAGCAGGAATGCGACGATAACAACCATTACCGAAGCATAAATGATAGTATAACTATTACTATTGGTATTCATTTCTTTTTCCGGTATTTTAATTGTTAGACTTAGCGGTTGCACGTTTCTCGCGGCGGCTGATATTACCCTGTACCACACAGTAGTCAATCAGCGGAGCGAAGATATTCATCAGCAGGATGGCAAGCATCATACCTTCGGGATAACCGGGGTTCAGCACGCGGATAATGATAGCCATTGCGCCGATCAGGAATCCGAAGATGTACTTACCGGTCTCTGTACGGGCAGAAGTAACGGGGTCGGTAGCCATGAATACGGCGCCGAAGCAGAAACCGCCCAATACGAGATGTTCGTACCAAGGCATTTGCGCCATTGCAGTGTCCGGTCCGATGGTGTTGAACACCCAGCCCATGAATGCACCGCCCACAAATACGGAGAACATCGTTTTCCAGCTTGCGATGCCTGTCCACAGCAGCAGAATGGCGCCGAGGGCAATGGCTATGACGCTGGTTTCACCGATGGAACCCGGAATAAGTCCGGTCACCATGTCCCATGAGAACTCCGGATATGCACCCGCAGTAGCGGCAGCTCCCAGCGGAGTGGCAACGGTGAGTCCGTCTACCGTCTGTCCCAAACCAAAGATGCTGTCGCCCGATACCCAAACGGCATCACCGGACATCTTCGTTGGATAGGCGAAGAACAGGAAAGCACGCGTAATCAGGGCAACGTTGAACACATTCATACCCGTACCGCCGAATACTTCCTTGGCAAAGATTACGGAGAATGCAGTGGCTACAGCCAGAATCCACAACGGACAGTCCACCGGCACAATCATCGGAATCAGGATACCCGAAACAAGGAAACCTTCCTGAATTTCTTCCTTCTTCCACTGAGCCACAACGAACTCAATGCCCAGACCCACTACGTATGATACAATGATTTTAGGCAATACAGCCAGAAAACCGTAAGCAAACATTTCGATGAAACTGCCGGTTGCCCCGGTAGCGTGGAAATGCTGGTAACCTACGTTATACATACCGAACAGCAGCGCCGGTATCAACGCAATAACCACCATCGACATGATGCGTTTGCTATCGATGGAGTCGTGAATATGCGTTCCCGATTTCGCAGTGGCGTTGGGCACGAACAGGAATGTCTCGAAGCCGTCGAACACCGAACGAAATGCGTGGAATTTGCCGCCCTCTTCAAAGTTCGGCTTTATCTTGTCGAGATAATTTCTTAACGCTTTCATTTATAGTTTTGAATTTTGAATTTTAAATTTTGAATTCTAAAGTTATAAATCGGCGAACTGCCTTTTGGCGCAATTCATAATTCATAAATTTATCATTCATAATTAGTTTACGCCATTTCGGCACGAAGCATGTCGAGACCGGCACGAACAATGCGTTGGATTTCCACTTTGGAAGAACATACGAATTCGCAAAGTGCAAAGTCCTCAGGAGCTACTTCGTAGATGCCCAAAGCCTCCATGCGGTCGATGTCTCCTGCAATAATGGCCTTCAACAGATATTCGGGGAAAATGTCCATAGGGAATACGCGGTCGTACTCGCCCGACATAATCATATGACGTTCGCCACCCTTGATGCGGGCGTCGATCACATATTCTTTCTTGCCCATCAGCCAACTGAAATAAGAACGGTTGACACTGAACTGATTGAAGCGCGGCATAATCCAACCCAGCATTTCGTGGATTTCATCTCCTTCGGGGATTACGGTGAGCTGGCTGTCGAAAGCGCCGAGGAAACCGTTGGCGGCAATCTTCTTGCCTGTCAGCACGTTGCCGCTGATGTAGCGCAGGTCTTTATCGGTGGTTACGTTACCCTTGAACACATCGGTCAGCAATGCTCCTACCTGCAATTTGCAGTAAGCGGGTTTCAGCACTTCGCTGCCTGTTACGGCTACGGTACGGGTGAAATTCACGCGACCGGTGTTCATCAAACGGCCGATGAAGATTACGGCTTCCGCACCGATGGTCCATACCGTCTCGCCTTTCACTACGGGAGAGATGTGGTTGATTTGTACACCTACGTTACCAGCCGGATTAGGACCGTCGAAAGCAGTAACGGTAACGTTCTTTGCCTGTACGAGTGCGGCTGATTTTTGTTTTACACTGATACTCAGGTACGTCTTTGCCATTCGGGCCAAAGCGTCAAGTCCTGTCTGGAAGTTTGCTTCCTCGCCTTTCAAGACGAACTCGAAGTCGGGAGCCAACGGATTGCTGTCGAAAGCAGAAATGAAGATTGCCTTCGGAGTCACCGTCGGATCGGCGATCACATCATACGGACGTTGGCGGATGAAAGCGAACATACCGGCTTGCAGCAATGCTTCCTTCACTTCCTGCGCACTCATCTTGGACGGATCCATCTTGCCGAATTCCTCGTAGTCCTGCTCAGCGGCAGCCTCTACCACGATGTTCAGCACCTTACGACGTGCACCGCGTTCCACGCTCGTCACTACGCCGCTTACGGGCGAAACAAATTTCAATTCAGGATGATTCTTGTCGATAAACAAGGGTCCCCCGGCCATTACATACTCCTGTTCTTTCACCACCACTTTCGGAGTGATACCTGTAAAATCATCGGGCACCAACGAGTAAAATCCCGGCTCTTTCACAGACATAAACTCTTCGGCAGCTTTGCCTTTCAGGTTGATGTCAAGGCCTTTGCGTAACTTAATTACATTTGCCATGCGTTTATATAAAATAATGGTTTCATTAATTTGCCCGCAAAAGTAGCAAAAAAGAATGTGAATAAGTAGCAAAAAAGAAAGGAATTACGGAGAAATTTCCGTAATTCCTTTCGTTAACGAACACGAGAAGAGTGAATAGCGATTAGGACGGAGAGATCGCTAATCACTAACCACTAATCTTTTTCTTCTGCAAACATCGGGTCCCATGCCGGCAGGCGGACAGGTTTTTGTTTGAAAAGTTCCATTATTTGAGCGGGGACATATTTGGTTTCCACTACCAGGCGGAACATATATTCGTCGAACCAGTTGTCCGTCATGATGAGGTGGCCTTTATAGCCGCTGTCGGCGCCCCAACTATTCTCAACCATCCATTTGACCGGCTTTCCGTCTTTATCCAAATCCACAGCCATCAGCGTCATGGCATGCGAGGAGCCGCTGGAGAAGGTCTGGATGCGTTGCTTCTTATCCATTCCGAAGGTGGTTCCCATGAGTGATTCGTAGTCATAATTTTTCACATCAAGCAGACCGCGTTCCGAGTTCAGGAACTTACCCACGTCGCAGGAGAAATACATCATGGTGCTGTCTTTCAGAGAAGCAATGGCCATTTGCTTGATGTCCTCTACGGGCAGGTTGACGTAAGTCCAGTTCTTGCCGTCGTAGCGGTGGCGGTCGTAGTCAATCTCATAGCATTTGTAATACTCGCGGCTGGGATCGTTCATCAGCATCACGTAGTTGGTGAGCAGTTGTTTGTCACCATACTTCTCAAGGAAAGACATCGGGGTGTGATGTTCCGTCTCCACCGGGTTGCCTTGTGCGTCGGTGCGCACGTAGTCGAACTCCGTAGGCGGAACGCCCAGGTTCAGCACCAGCATGCGGTAGACAGTGCCGAGCATGGCGGTTTTCTCCTTCTCCAGGGCGGCAGGCTTGGCGCCTTTGGCAGCAAGGTCACGGAGCCGGAGGGCGTATTCCTTCAGCTTCAGAGAAATGAGATTGGCCATACGGGCGGTGTTCTCGCTACTGTTGGTCTCCGGCATGGCACACTTGGGCACAAGACCGTATTTGGAAACGATATCCGCCACTCCGGTGAATGTGCCTCCGTCACTCAGCGGATGTTTCAGCAGCCACTCCACTGTTTTGTCGTCCAACGGCTTTTCCGCAGTGTCGATGATGCCTTGCAGGAAAAGGTTGGACTTCTCCAGCTGGTCCCAAAAGAAAGGATATATCTCCGAGAACTCGAAAGACCGGAAACCATAGCGTGCAAGGGCTTTGGCACGCATCACGTTCAGCCCTGTGAAGAGCCAGCAACGCCCTGAGGACTTCTGGTCGGTGATGCCTTTGGAGTCCACCTTAATGGAGAAATGGGTATCCATGCCCTGCATGTTCTCCTGATTGAGCGCCAACTTGCGGATGTCGTTGTTGCCAATAGCATTGCGCAGCGCCTTGTCGGACGCCGTCCCTTGATAGCTTTGCTGGATTTGACTGAGCATGGCAGAAGTGATTCCGCCTTGGCCGTCCTGTGCCTGCACCGAAAGCAGTGCGGTGCCGAAAACAATTACAGATAAAAAACGTTTATTCATGTCAAGATGTATATATGTATGTATTATGTATATTGATATAAGAAACAAATTCATCCCACGAGCCCCCAAAAATCATCTCGTGAGATGATCCGTCTCATCCCGCAAGGAAAACAAATTCACCTTACGGAACGGATTTTCCCGTACCACGAGACCGATGAAAAGGCAAATGTAATGTCTTTTTTGATAATTTTAGCGCCCTCTTTAGATTTATTATCTATTCTTCTAAAAACCGATTCAAATAAAATAGTTTTCTTTGCAGCCACATTCGTACGATATGAAAAGATATATACTGGGTATATTTACTATTATACTGACAACTGTAAGTGTTTCAGCACAAGAACAGTCCCCTACGGTTACCAACGACACTACTTCCGCACTGAGCAAAAAGGAACTGCGCAAACAAAGGGTGGCTCGCAGAAATTTCCATTACAACATATTGGGTGGCCCAAGCTATACACCCGACTTCGGTGCGCTGATAGGCGGAAGCGCCCTGATGACCTTCCGTATGAATCCCGGCGACACCACACAACTGCGTTCGGTGCTGCCGATGTCCATAGCCTATATGTTCAAGGGCGGCGTCAACCTGATGGTGAAACCGCAACTCTTCTTTAAAGGCGACCGCTTCCGCATCTTCGGAAAATTCGTCTACAAGAACACTGAAGACAACTTCTACGGCATAGGCTACAATACGAACAAGAATTACATCCGTAGCGACAGCACCAGCAAATATCGTTACAGCGGCATACAAATCAATCCCTGGTTTCTGTTCCGTTTGGGCGAAAGCAACGTGTTTGCCGGCCCCCAAGTGGACATCAACTACGACAAAATCACCGATCCCGCCAAACATCTCATAGAAGAACCAGACTACGTGGCAGCCGGCGGTACGGCAAGCGGTTACAAGAACTTCAACTCCGGCCTGGGCTTCCTCCTCACCTACGACAGCCGCGACATCCCCGCCAATGCTTACAAAGGCGTCTACCTTGACTTCCGGGGTATGATGTACAGCAAGGCGTTTGGCAGCGACAACAACTTCTACCGACTGGAAATGGACTACCGCCAGTACAAGTCCGTAGGCCGCCGCAAGGTGCTCGCCTGGACAGCGCAAAGCAAAAACGTGTTCGGCAACGTCCCCCTCACCCAATATTCACTGACCGGCACTCCCTTCGACCTGCGCGGCTACTACATGGGACAATATCGTGACAAATCCTCTCATGTCATCATGGCCGAATACCGCCAGATGATAAATACCGACCGGAGCAACTGGATGAAGCGCATGCTGCACCACATCGGCTTCGTGGCATGGACCGGATGCGGCTTCATGGGCCCCACCATGGGCAAGATTGAAGGTGTGCTGCCCAACTATGGCGTAGGCCTGCGCATCGAAGTGCAGCCCCGTATGAACGTGCGTCTGGATTTGGGTAAAAACACAGTAAACAACCAAACATTGTTCTACTTCAACATGACCGAGGCTTTTTAAGAAAAAGGATTATTCTGTGATTGACATTGACAAGTCTGTAATTAACATTGACAATTCTGTGATTGGCATTGGCAATTTGATGATTGATGATTAACCGCTCACCATAAATCAACAATATATTCCTCCTTTCCCTTGCAGCACTAAAAGATTATACATATCTTTGGACGTTAATCTCAAATTACTGAAAGATAATTATTTATATTCTAATACTGATGGGGGTTCTCGAAATCATCTTTTGGATCGGCTTATTCATTGTGTTCTATACATATATAGGTTATGGCATGCTCCTCTATGCCCTTGTCAAACTGAAGGAATGTTTTCGCAAAACAGCCGCCACACCCCCACCGACAGATGACTCCCTCCCCGACCTGACGCTGTTCATCGCCGCCTACAACGAAGAAGACGTCGTAGATGAGAAAATGCGCAACTGCCTTGCTCTGGACTATCCTGCCGACAAACTGCATATACTTTGGGTGACGGACGGCAGCAACGACCGTACCAACGAACGCCTTTCGCACTGGCCGCAAGCCACCGTACTCCACCAGCCCCAACGGCAGGGAAAAACCGCTGCGCTGAACCGGGGAATCCGCTTCGTAACCACACCGCTCGTTGTCTTCACCGATGCCAACACACACCTCAACCGCGAAGCATTGCGCGAAATAGTACATGCCTTTGCCACCCCCAAAGTGGGCTGCGTGGCAGGAGAAAAGCGCATCGCCGTACAGGCCAAAGACAACGCCGCATCCGGTGGCGAGGGCCTCTACTGGAAATACGAATCCGCTCTCAAGAAACTCGATGCCCGCCTCTACTCCGCAGTAGGAGCAGCCGGCGAGCTGTTTGCCATCCGCCGCGAACTGTTCGAGGAAATGCCTGCGGACACCTTGCTGGACGATTTCATCCTCTCCCTGCGCATCGTGATGCGCGGATACACCATCGCCTATTGTGCCGACGCCTATGCCACCGAAAGCGGTTCGGCAGACATGCACGAAGAGGAAAAACGGAAAGTGCGGATCGCTGCCGGCGGTTTACAGTCCGTCTGGCGCCTGCGCACACTGCTCAACCCGTTGCGCTACGGCACATTTTGTTTCCAATATATCTCCCACCGCGTACTACGGTGGTCGCTGACACCTGTTTTACTATTCTCATTACTTCCTCTGAACACAATTCTTATTTTTACGACAGACTCTCCTTTGTTCTATGCCGTCATCTGGCTCTTGCAAACATTGTTCTACCTCATGGCGAGCTGGGGATATTATTTGTCAAAGAAACGCATCAAAAATAAGATACTCTTTGTTCCCTACTATTTCCTTTTCATGAACATCAACGTTGTACGTGGCTTCAACTACCTGCGCAAACGCCGGGGACAGACCAATGGCGCATGGGAAAAGGCACAAAGAGCTTAACCGATAGAAAAATGAAAAACATCCTGAAAAAGGCAGAGAATGCCGAAAAGCTGTTGAACCTGACGTCAGACACCATGATCCTACTGGATCGGAACGGCGTTTGCGTGGACATCGCAGTGCACGACATCAACCTATGGTTTCTGACAGAAGACCAGTTGTTGGACAAGAACATACTCCAGCTGCTGCCACCCTCCACTTACCGGAAAATCTACCCGGAGTTCAAGAAAGTGCTTCTGCGAGGAGAAGTCTCCAGCCGGAACTATGAGCTTGCCACCGACAGCAAGACCTACTTCTTCAAGTGCATCATGCGCCCCTACGAAGATATGGTGCTCTGCCAATATCGCGACATCACAGAACGAAGCCAGCGCAAACTGGAGTTGGAAAAGAAGAATTACGAGCTGAACGAAATACAGAAAGTAGCGCTCATCGGAAGGTGGTGGTACGACTCCGGCAAGGAATGCATCTGCTACTCCGGATACTCCGACATCACGCTCGATGAGGAACAACAGACCGTCTCACTCGACAGCTACATAACACACATACTGCCCGAAGACAGGGAGATATTCTGCAAATGGCTCGACGAGAACCTGCAAGGAGACATGAAAGAAAGCGTGGAGTATCGCATCCACTTCCGGCAAAAAGTGTTCTATATCCGCCAAAAGACCTTCTCCTGCGAGAAACGCCCCGGTGGACACACAGTCCTCGAAGGATACATACAGAACATCACCGATATCCAGCAGCGGCGCAATGACATCACCCTGCTGACGCATGCCATCAACAACGCCACCGAAGACATCTTTGCCGCCCACGAAGACGGAACCCTCATATTTGCCAACCGCTTCTTCAGGCAGCACCACAACATCGGACTGACAGATGACATCACCCAACTGAAAATCTATCAGGTGAACTCGCACGCACGCAGCGAGGAAGAGTGGAACAGAATAAAAGCGTCCATACCCAAAGGAAGCCAACGCAAAGGGTTCATCTTCTACAACCCTCTGCCCCTCCACCCGGAAGTGCTGGCCATGGAAGGCAATGCCTTTTGGGTGACAAGCGACGAAGGCGAATACAGCCTGTGGGCGTTCGGAAAAGACATCACGCAGCGCATCAAGGACGAGCAACAGATCAAACGGTTCAGCCAAGTGATGGACAAGACCATTGAGAATCTTCCGGCAGGCATCGTCGTGAAAGACATCAAAAACAAATTCAAGTACTTATACCGTAATCGTGAATCGTACAACCGGAACATCCCCATGAAGGAAGCGTTGGGCAAAGACGACTTCGACTTCTACCCCTTTGACATCGCACAGAAAAAGAGAAAGCAGGACATGGAGATAGCCGAAACCGGCATCGAAAAGCATTGGATCACCGAGGAGTACGACCAAAACGGCAAATCCATCATCCTCGACAAACGGAAAATGCGCATCGAGAGCAAAGACTTCTCCCCTATCCTGCTGAGCATCGAATGGGACATCACCGAAATGGAACGGATGAAGCAGGAACTCCTCGTTGCCAAAGAAAAAGCAGAGGCTTCCGACCAATTGAAGTCCGCCTTCCTTGCCAACATGAGCCACGAAATACGCACCCCGCTCAATGCCATTGTAGGCTTCTCCAGAATCATTGCCGAAAGCACCGATGCCGAAGAACGGAAAAGCTTCTACGACATTGTGGAAGCCAACAACGAACGGCTGCTGCAACTAATCAACGAGATTCTCGACCTTTCCAAGATTGAAGCAGGCATAGTGGAGTTCACCATCACTCCCGTCCGCCTACATTCACTCTGCAGGGAGATATACGATGCGCTGAAGTTCCGCTGTCCGCAGGGGGTGAAACTCATCTACGAGCCTTCGGACGAAGAGATAACCATCGAAGGAGACAAGAACCGCATCTTCCAGGTGATATCCAACCTTATCGGAAACGCCTTTAAATTCACCACCCAGGGCAAAGTCAGCTATGGGTATCGCCGCAAAGGAGACGGGATAGAGTTCCACGTCAGCGACACCGGCATCGGCATCGAAGCCGGCAAGTTGGACAAGGTCTTTGAACGTTTCGTCAAGATGAATAGCTTCGCACAAGGCACAGGACTGGGATTGTCCATCTGCAAAACCATTATTGAACGGTTGGGCGGCACAATCTCTGCCAGCTCGGAAATGGGCAAAGGAACCACCTTCACCTTTACCCTGCCTGAGAAACAAGAAGAAACAGCAGACAAGCATGCCGACATACATAAATCGGGCGTCAACGCCCCAACCTATGCCCAAAAGGAAAACAATGCTTCCCTTTCCGGCGAAGAGCATCAAGGCTCCGAACAGCCCCATGATTCCTCAAAGCCCGGTCTTCCCACCATACTGGTGGCGGAAGATACAGACAGCAATTATATTCTCGTCAGGGCCATTTTGGGAAAGTCATACCATTTGGAACGTGCCAAGGACGGTATGGAGGCCGTAACAATGTTTGAAGAACTGCATCCCGACCTCATCCTGATGGATATGAAGATGCCCAACCTCGACGGTCTGGATGCTACGAAAATCATTCGTGAACTTTCGCCCAAAATACCCATTATCGCCCTCACCGCCTATGCCTACGAGTGTGACAGGCAAGCAGCCCTGAAGGCCGGATGCAATGAGTTCCTGACAAAGCCCTACAAGCAAGAGGAACTTAAAGAAGTGATAGAAAGACATTTGGAAGAGAAAGATGTGCAAAAGCAGAAATGAGTGCCGGGAAAAGCCGCAACTTGTAAAAGGTAAATATAAAAGGGCCGTATCCTCCCTCCCTTTCGGAGGGCAATGATACGGCCCTTTTCACTTATTCTTTTATTTACGCAAAGATATCGCTTCTTTGGATATATGCTATCACATCTCCTTTATTGACATTGGCGCCTTGCTGGGCACATATTTCCACAACACGACCGGTAAATCCGGTCATCACCTTTTCGTATTCTCCCCAAGGGGTGGAGAGATAACAGAACACCTCGTCATGCTGATACTTGCGTCCGATGAACGGTGCTGCCGACGGCCCTTCTACCGAAACCTCCCAAAGCACCTGTCCTTTGGACGGAGCTATGATAGGGTCTGCTTTGGCCCGTTTCAGTTTCTTTATTTCCTCTTCCGAATATCCGTTCTTCATCATAGATGCATCCTTGACACGTTCCAGTTCATCTTGGAAACGCTTCTTGGCAACACCCGACTTATAGTCACGATATTGCCGGTCGTGCATGGCCAGTTCAAAAAGCTCCTCATCGTCCTCGCCATATTCCCAGCCGTTCTCGTCCATTTCTTTACGGTAGTCGTCCAAAGCATCCGGATAGTTGGATTGCGGGTCGGTATCGACAAACTCGTAGCCTTTGGATTTGGCAAGTTCAATGATTTCAGGAGCCAGTTCGCCCGGCAAGCGGCCACTCTTGCCCAGAATCATGTCCCAGGTATGATTGTCGATCATTGTCCAGCGCTCTTCACCTTTCACCAGTTGCATCACGTTCATCAGCGCCACATTCTTGACGTACTGGCTGAACGGAGTTACCAAAGGCGGATACCCCAGTTTGGGCCATACATATTCCACTTCATCAAAGAGCATCACCAGCAGGTCGTCTATGCTGAGTTCGGGCTGGTTCTTACCTTTCAGTATCATATTGATGCCGGAATGTACACCTTTCAAATCTGCCATCATAGAGCCCATCATGCCGCCCGGAAGCCCGCATTTCAAGAGCAGGGACGACATATGCTTGTTGGTGGGATCCATAAAATAGCCGAGAAAGTCATCTATAAACTCCTGCGTCATGGCACGAGCTTTCATGTAGGCTTTCATGTTGATGTCGGGCACTTGGAAACCCTTATCGCGCAACATTGCCTGTACGGAAATAACATCCGGGTGCACCTTTCCCCACGACATGGGTTCCATGGCCACATCTATGATATCGGCGCCGTTCTCGCAGACTTCGAGGATGGAAGCCATCGAAAGTCCCGGTCCGCTATGCCCATGATACTGTATCAATACGTCGGGATGCCTTTCTTTGATTGTCTTCGTCAGCTCTCCCAGCATCCCCGGACGACCGATGCCTGCCATGTCCTTCAAGCAGATTTCGGGGGCTCCGGCCTCAATGAGTTGGTCGGCTATGCGGGCATAATACTCCACTGTGTGCACAGGCGAATGGGTGATGCAGAGCGTTGCCTGTGGAATCATTCCGGCTTCGAGTGCATAACGGATGGAAGGGATGATGTTGCGCGTTTCGTTCAGTCCGCAGAAGATGCGGGTGATGTCCACGCCTTGCGCATGTTTCACCTTGTACATCAGGCGGCGCACGTCGGCGGGTACGGGATACATGCGCAACGCATTCAGCCCGCGGTCGAGCATATGGGTCTGTATGCCTGCATCCTTGAAGGGTTGGGTAAAGGCACGAACCGCTTTATTCGGGTTCTCGCCATAGAGAAGGTTCACTTGCTCGAAAGCTCCGCCGTTGGTCTCGACGCGGGCAAAGCATCCCATTTCGATAATCAGCGGGGCGATGCGCACCAACTGATCCACTCTCGGCTGATATTTACCGGACGACTGCCACATATCGCGGTAAACAAGACTGAATTTGATTTCTTTTTTCATTGCAATAGGTAATTTACGATTTGTTCATCAGGTTAACTTGGTATATACAAATATAAAGGATTATTCTGACATATAGTCAAAATAATCCTATAATTATTCACTCAAAAGATATGTTTTATATCATTTAGTAAATCAAGCATTAAAAGTTTTCTAATTCTTAATTTATCAAATGAAATCCTTCAATTCCTCCTGCAGCTTCTGTCTTGTGAAGAAGATGCGGCTCTTTACTGTTCCAAGAGGCAGTCCCAGGCGTTCGGCTATCTCGCGGTACTTAAATCCGGAGACGTGCATGGAAAACGGCACTTTATAATCACGTGGCAAGGAATTGACAATGCGGTGCATTTCCTTCAGGTCGTAAGCTCCTTCGGTGCTGGCAAAGCCGGAATCTTGCGGCAGGCTCAGGTGGTACAGGTTTTCGGTCTGGTCGACGAACGTCTGCTCACGTACTATCTTGCGGTAGTTATTGATAAAGATGTTACGCATAATGGTGTACATCCAACCTTTAAAATTGGTATCGGGCTCGTATTTGTCTTCATTATCCAAGGCTTTAAGAGAGGTCTCCTGCAACAAATCATTCGCTTCTTCCCGATCGGACGTCAATTTGTATGCAAAGCGAAGCAGTTCTTCTTGCACAGCAAGCAAATCTTTTCTAAAACTGTAAGTGTTCATACTTTGCTAATTTTTTTTATGGTTAATATTCGTTTAGGTTTAGTGGTTGCAAGTATACGGAAATTTCCGAATCAGGAGGGATGGAATACGGGTAGTCTTTGGGGTGAAAACTAACATTTGACAGATATTCCCCCCTGTTTTGGCAGTTTTCAGGCGATGCGGAAACAACATAAACGGGCGTGAGAGGTGATTTTAGCGCTAAATTATAGTAATATTACCATAAGATAAATAAAAACAGGCCCTATGAAGAGAAGAACACAGGTTGGGGTCACAAGAAATGTTTGCCTGTAATGAAAGCACACCGTCATTACAGGCAAACACAAGCACCGGAAAAGGCATCTAAAAGTCAGCTTTCTTTCCCCTCTTCCTCCCCGTCGTTTCCGGAGAGTATGGGCAGACATATCTTATATTTCACAGCAAGGATACGGGTGATGAACACAGACATCCCGCCTATCACCTGGCAACCGTAGGAGTGCATGCCCGCCAGCTCGCATATCCAGTAGGCCGTACCGCCCACCACGCATGCCATTGCATAAATCTCTTTACGGAATATGAGAGGAATTTCATTGATAAAGACATCGCGTATCACGCCCCCCGCAGCTCCGGTAATGCTGCCCATGATGATTGCCACCCAGAAGGGATAGCCCAGAGAGAGGCTCTTGCCCACTCCCACCACCGTAAACAGTGCCAAGCCGATAGTATCGAAGATGAAGAACGTGTTGTGCAGGTGTATGAGGTGCTTCCCGAAGAAGATAACCCACAGCAAGGCCAGTCCGGTACATATCAGATAAATAGGATCTGTCATCCAGCCGGGAGTGACATCCAGCAGGAGATCACGTATCGTACCGCCTCCAATGGCTGTTACGAACCCCACCACATAAGCGCCGAACCAGTCGAAGCGCTTCGCCGAAGCAAGGCGTATGCCGCTGATGGCAAAGGCAAATGTGCCAATAAAGTCGAGTATCTGAACAAATGTAGGCATGAAAGGATTTCTTTTTTTGCAAAGTAACAAATAATTTCCCTAAGAAAATGTATTTTTGTCTCACCAATTTATATGAGCAATGAAAATAACCATCGTATCGGGCGCACGTCCCAACTTCATGAAGATTGCCCCCCTGTGCCGCGCCATAGACGCAGCCAGAGAAGCGGGTAAAAACATATCCTATCGCATAGTCTACACCGGTCCTCAGGACGACACCACTTTGGATGCCTCGCTCTTTTCCGACCTCGCCATGCCTAAGCCCGACGCTTACTTGGGCATCAGCGGACGCGACCATTCGCGGGTGGCGGCTTCCATTATGCTCGCTTTCGAAGAGGAACTCAACGGACATCCCGCCCAAGTAGTGCTGGTGGTGGACGACATGACCGCCACCATGAGCTGCGCCATCGTAGCCAAGAAGCGCGGTCTGAAGGTAGCCCATGTCATTGCCGGTACGCGTTCGTTCGATATGAATATGCCGCGTGAGGTGAACCGCACGATCGTAGACGCCATTTCCGACTACCTCTTCACTGCCGGAATGGTGGCCAACCGCAACCTCAACCAAGAAGGGATGATACCGGAATACATCCACTACGTGGGCAATATACTCATCGACACCATCCGCTACAACCGCCACCGCCTGATGCAGCCGCTATGGTTCTCCACCCTCGGACTGCGCAAGGGAAACTACCTCTTGCTCACCCTGAACCGCCACGACCTGCTGGAAAAGAAAGCCGTACTCTGTTCCCTGATGCAGACGCTGGCAGCGAAGGCTGGCGACATGCCTGTCGTGGCCCCCATGCATCCCTACGTGGAACGCGCCATAAAATCACTGGGGCTTGACATGCCCCACCTGCACATCCTGCCGCCCCAGAGCTATCTGCACTTCGGCTTCCTCATCAACCAGGCCAAGGGCATCGTGACCGACTCCGGCAACATTGCCGAAGAAGCCACTTTCCTCGATGTGCCCTGCATCACGCTCAACACCTACGCCGAACACCCGGAAACGTGGCGTTTCGGAACCAATGAGCTCGTCGGGGAGAACTCCATTGCCCTCTCCGCCGCTCTCGACAAACTGCTGCATGGCGACTGGAAACACACCACCCTGCCCGACCGCTGGGACGGACGTACAGCCGAGCGCATCGTACAGACGTTGATAAACGGAGAAAAGATATAGAAAAGCTCTCGCTCTCTCTTAAGTATCCCTCTTATTCTTTAAAAAATATTTGCTTCTTGATTAACTGCAAATTGCTAACTTTGCAAATTGATTATGAAATGTATGAAACAAATATATAGCATAGCTCTGCTTCTCCTGCTTCTGTTATCCGTCTCCACCGGTGTGTCGGCGCAGATAAAAGGGGTCATAACAGACTCTCTCACCCACGAACCGCTGATGTACATCACCGTACAATATGAAGGAAAAGGCGTGGGAGGCATCTCCAATGCAGAGGGAGAATACCAGGTAGAGACTCGTAAAGGCTGGAATGAGCTGACATTCTCCGCCATAGGTTACATCACCAAAAAAGTGAAATTCGCCCCCGGCACAAAAGTACTCAACGTGGAGCTGGCTCCTGCCGATGTGATGCTCTCCGAGGTTGTTGTCAAGCCCAAGAAAGAGAAGTACTCGCGCAAGAACAACCCTGCCGTAGAGTTCATGAAGAAAGTCATCGAGAACAAGAAAGCCCTGAAGCTGGAGGAGAACGACTATTACCAGTACCAGAAGTACGAGAAGATGAAGATGTCCGTCAACGACGTCACGCCGGAGAAAATGGAGAAAGGCATCTACAAGAAATTCTCCTTCTTCAAGGATCAGGTGGAGGTATCGCCCAAAACCAACAAGATGATCCTGCCCATCTCCATTAAGGAGACCTCCTCCAAGACCATCTACCGTAAGAATCCCAAAAGCGAAAAGACCATTATCGAGGGTATGAACTCCAGCGGCATCGAAGAATTCTTCAATACAGGCGATATGCTGGGCACGATCCTCACCGACGTCTTTTCCGACGTCAACATCTACGATGACGACATCCGCCTGCTGCAACGCCGCTTCGTCAGCCCCATCGGACGCGGAGCCATCAGCTTCTACAAGTTCTACCTCATGGACACGCTCATGGTGGACAAGCAAGAATGCGTCCACCTCACTTTCGTGCCCCAGAACTCACAGGACTTCGGCTTCACCGGACACCTGTACGTGGTGAAAGACTCCACCTACGCCGTAAAGAAAGCCATTATGAACCTGCCCAAAAAGACAGGCGTCAACTTCGTGGAGAACCTCGACATCGTGCAGCAGTTTGAGCAACTGCCCGACAGCAACTGGGTGCTCACCGACGACGACATGACCGTAGAACTCGCCCTGATGAAAGGCATACAAGGACTGGAAGTGCAGCGCACCACCAAGTACAGCGACTATAAATTCGACGAAATAGAACCCCGTCTTTTCCGCCTGAAAGGGAACGTCATCAAGGAAGCCAACATGCTTGCCAAGAGTGACGAATACTGGGCCAAAGTGCGTCAGGTGCCACTCACCAAAAAGGAAAGCTCCATGGACGTATTCATGAACCGCATCGAGCAGATACCGGGCTTCAAATACGTCATTTTCGGTGCAAAGGCGCTGATAGAGAACTTCGTGGAGACGGGCAGCAAAAAGCACCCCAGCAAGTTCGACTTCGGACCCATCAACACCATGATCACCAGTAACTACGTGAACGGCACCCGCTTCCGTCTCAGCGGCATGACCACCGGCAACCTGCATCCTCACTGGAGTTTCAGCGGTTACGGGGCCTACGGCACGCGGGACAAGAAATGGTTCTACTCCGGACAGGCCGCCTACTCCTTCAACAAGCGCGAATACGTCCTTTGGGAATTCCCCAAGCACTACCTCGCCTTCCAGTACACCTACGACGTGATGTCTCCCATGGACAAGTATCTGGCAACGGACAAGGACAATATGTTCGTCGGCTGGAAATGGACCACCGTAGACCAGATGTCGTACATGCGCGACGCCACCCTCACCTACGAACTGGAGACCAACACCGGCTTCTCCGTCAAGGCCATGGCGCGCCACCGCAACGACCAGCCTGCCGGCATGCTGCAATACTGGAAGAACAACGGGACCACTCCCGGCGAGTGGGACGAGAAGAACACACTGGTGCACGACATCACCACCACCGAACTGGGTCTGACCCTGCGTTATGCCCCCGGTGAGACGTTTGTCAACACCAAGCAGCGCCGCGTACCCGTATCGCTGGATGCGCCCACCTTCACCCTTTCGCACACCGTCGGACTGAAAGGCGTGCTGGGCGGCGAATACAACTTCAACCTTACGGAAGCCAGCATCCGCAAGCGCTTCTGGTTCGGCTCATGGGGCAAGCTGGACGTCACAGCCCGCGCAGGCGCACAGTGGAACACCGTCCCCTTCCCGCTGCTGAACCTGCCTATGGCAAACCTTTCATACATCACCCAGAACAACGAATCGTTCAACCTCATCGACAACATGGAATTCCTGAACGACCGTTACGCCTCGCTCGCCCTCAGCTACGACATGAACGGGAAGCTCTTCAACCGTATTCCCCTCATCAAGAAGCTGAAGTGGAGAGAGATGTTCCGCATCCGCGGCATGTGGGGCACACTGACCGACAAGAACAACCCCTACAAAAGCAGCAATTCCGACCTGTTCCTCTTCCCTATGCGCGACGGCATGCCCACCAGCCATGTCATGGGCCATACGCCCTACGTCGAAGCCAGCGTGGGCATCTACAACATCTTCAAGTTGCTGCATATAGAATATGTGCGCCGCCTCACCTATACCGACATTCCGGGAGTGAAGAAAGGCGGAGTACGGTTTATGATACTGATGATCTTTTAGCGATTTATGCAACCATTGGCAGAACGTCTCAGACCGAAGACATTAGACGAATACATCGGTCAGAAACACTTGGTAGGACCGGGAGCGGTGCTCCGCAAGATGATTGACGCAGGACGCATCTCCTCCTTCATCCTGTGGGGCCCTCCGGGAGTGGGCAAGACAACGCTTGCGCAGATTATAGCCAACAAGCTGGAAACGCCATTCTACACCCTCAGCGCCGTCACCAGCGGTGTGAAGGACGTGCGCGACGTGATAGACCGCGCCAAGAGCAACCGTTTCTTCTCACAGGCAAGCCCCATACTGTTCATCGACGAAATCCACCGTTTCAGCAAGTCGCAGCAAGACTCGCTGCTCGGTGCGGTGGAGCAGGGTACGGTGACACTGATAGGCGCCACCACCGAGAACCCCTCGTTCGAGGTGATCCGTCCGCTGCTGTCGCGCTGCCAGCTCTACGTGCTGAAATCGCTGGAGAAGGACGACCTGCTGGAACTCCTGCAACGTGCCGTAACGACGGATGTCCAACTGAAAGAACGGCAGATAGAGCTCAGGGAGACTACCGCCATGCTCCGTTACAGTGGCGGCGATGCCCGTAAACTGCTCAACATCCTCGACCTCGTTGTGCAGTCCGAAGCCGGCGACCCTGTGGTCATCACCGATGAGATGGTGACCGAACGCCTCCAGCAGAATCCCCTTGCCTACGACAAAGACGGCGAAATGCACTACGACATCATCTCCGCCTTCATCAAGTCCATTCGCGGCAGCGACCCCGACGGAGCCATCTACTGGCTGGCACGCATGGTGGAAGGCGGCGAAGACCCCGCTTTCATAGCCCGTCGCCTTGTCATCTCCGCTTCCGAGGACATCGGACTGGCAAACCCCAACGCCCTGTTGCTTGCCAATGCCTGCTTCGACACCATCATGAAAGTGGGCTGGCCCGAAGGACGCATCCCACTGGCAGAGACCACCATCTACCTCGCCACCAGCCCCAAAAGCAACTCCGCCTACATGGCAATCAACGATGCCCTCTCCCTGGTGCGGCAGACAGGCAACCTGCCCGTCCCCCTGCACCTGCGCAACGCCCCCACCCAACTGATGAAACAGCTTGGCTACGGCGACAACTATAAATATGCCCACGACTATCCCGGCAACTTTGTCCGCCAGCAGTTCCTGCCCGACGACCTGAAAGACCACCGCATCTGGCAACCGCAGGACAATCCCGCCGAACAAAAGCACAAAGAAAGGATGCAAGCCCTATGGGGAAAGAAAGGGAATGATTAGGGACAGGAGGCACTTAGCATAAGATTAAACTGTAAGTATTAACACCAAATCACCGATAATCATGAAAATAGTAGTTCTCGACGGTTATGCCGCCAATCCCGGAGATCTTTCCTGGGACGAATTGAAAAGTTTGGGAGAGTGCATTGTTTACGACCGCACTACACCTTCGGAAGTTACGGAACGCGCTGCCGGAGCGGATATTCTGCTGACCAATAAAGTTGTGCTCAACGCAGATACCATAGCTGCGCTGCCCCATCTGAAATACATCGGCGTCCTTGCCACCGGATACAACGTTGTCGATATTGCCGCTGCCAAAGAACGGGGCATTGTCGTCACCAACATCCCGGCATACAGCACCCCTTCCGTAGCCCAGATGGTCTTTGCGCACATCCTCAACATAGCCCAGCAAGTGCAGCACTACACCGACGAAGTGCGCAAGGGCCGTTGGAGCAGCAATCCCGACTTCTGCTTCTGGGACACTCCGCTCATTGAACTGCGCGGCAAGAAGATCGGTATCATCGGCTTGGGACAAACCGGCTACAACACCGCCCGCATTGCCATCGGTTTCGGCATGGAAGTGCATGCCTACACCTCCAAATCCACCTTCCAGCTTCCCCCCGAAATCAGAAAGACGGAGCTCGACGAACTCTTTGCCAACTGCGACATCATCAGTCTGCACTGTCCCCTCACCGACTCCACCCGCGAACTGGTTAATGCCGCCCGCCTGAAGCAGATGAAGCCCAACGCCATCCTCATCAACACCGGACGAGGCCCGCTCATCAATGAACAAGACCTTGCCGACGCCCTGAACAACGGCACTATCCTTGCCGCCGGACTGGATGTGCTCTCACAAGAGCCGCCCCGCCCCGACAACCCGCTGCTCACCGCCAAGAACTGCTACATCACCCCACACATCGCATGGGCAAGCGCCGCAGCACGCGAACGCCTCATGCAGATCATGCTGGACAATGTGAAAGCGTTTCTGGACGGGAAAGTGATTAATGCAGTGACAAAGTAAAAACGAATCGCTAAACCCTAATCGCTAATCACTAACTACTAATCACTAATCGCTAACCCCTAAAATCTCGTTTATGGGAAAATCCGCAGTCAAAGGACTCTTGCGTTGGATGCCGGTAGGTGCCACGTGGATGCTGGCTGCCGTTACCATTGCAGCATCCCGTTCCGGACATTATCATCCGGACAGCTCTGTGGTGATGCCCCTGCTGGGACTTGCCGTACCGATATTACTGGTGTCCTGCCTGATAACAGCCCTTTGCTGGGCGCTGGCACGCAAGAAGTGGGCTATCGTTCCTTTGGCAGCCTTCTTCTTCAACTGGGAATATCTGACGGCAGTCGTCCGGTTCGGTTCCACCGATGATGATGTGCCTGCCACTGCTCCGGCGCCGAACCGGGAAGGCAAGTCCGGCGGCTGCCTCACCGTAGCCACCTACAACGTACATCATTTCGGCAACGAAATCACCGGATACTCCTGCAAGGAAATAGCCCGTTACATGCAGCAGCGTCATGTCGATGTGCTTTGCTTCCAAGAGTTCGGCGACAATCCCCACTTCACGACAGACAGTCTGCGCCGCGCCCTTTCGCACTGGCCCTACGCCCTTATTCCTGCGGACGACTCCATTCGCGGCATTCTCCCCGTTGCCGTATTCAGCCGTTACCCGCTTGCGGGAGGACGTTTCATCACCTACCCACGAAGCTCCAATTGCAGCATGGCGTGCGACATTGTTCTGGGTGCAGACACCCTCCGCCTGCTGAACAATCACTTGCAGACCACCAGTGTCAGTCAGAACCGCAGGAAGTGGGAACGCGAACTCGCCGCCAACGACACCCGCCGCGAAGCGCAAGCCGTACAGGATGCTGCGGAAACCCTGCACGAGAACTTCGTGAAGCGTGCCGCCCAAACCGACAGCATCGTCCGCCTTGTCATCGCCAGTCCGCACCCCGTACTGGTGTGCGGAGACTTCAACTCCCTGCCCTCGTCCTACACCTACCGCCAACTGTCCGGAATCCTCCAAGACGGTTTCAAGACAGGCGGACATGGATCTACCGCTACGCCAAGCGCATGCTGCGCATCGACTATGCTTTCCATTCGTCCAAGCTGGACTGCACCGACTATTACTCTCCCGATCTGAATCTGTGCAGCGACCACAATCCGGTGATATTTACGGTGAAATACTAAAGCGCAAAAGGATATACAAAAGAGAAAGAGTATATTAAAAAAGGCTATCCCGGTTTCCCGGAATAGCCTTTACTAAAATATAGAAAAACAAAAAAAATGGCTTTAGAAAGTCAAGCGGATGCCCACTTGTGCATGCCAGCGTGAAGAGATGTCACTCTTGTTGATTTTGGCATTATTAAATGCGTAACCCGGGTTTCTGTTACCATTTTCATCCGTACTCAGGCTTACCACTGTCAGCGGTGACAAGTTGTAGGCAGAGCTGTAGCTTGCGCCCCACTTCTTGTTCAGCATGTTGGCAAAGTTGATGATGTCGAATGTAAATTCCAGTTTGCCCAGTCCTTGAGCGTTGTAGATGGTTTGCGCCAAGTGCAGGTCTATCTCATGTTCCCAGTTGCTCAGGTTGGAGTTGCGTTCGGCATACTGTCCGCGGTGGTTCTTGGCATAGTCGTCGTTGTTCACCCATTCGGTGAAGGCTTTACGGCTGTCTGCTGCGCTCATAATCAGTTTGCCGGTCTTCTGATCCGTATAATCCACGAAGTTCATGTTGTCCATTTCGGCTTCGGTAGGGATGTAAAGCAATGAGTTACCTTTCTGGCCGTCACCGTTGAAGTCGCTGACTTCGTTCATCGTCAGGCTGTAACGGCTACCGGAGAAACCGTTGTAGATAACGGAAATGGTGGTGCTTGTCCAGCCGTTCAGATACTTCGGAGTGGTGTAAGAGAGCTGTGCCATGAGGCGGTGAGGAACATCGAACTTGGAGAAGCCGAGTTCGTTTTCGGAGTTGGTGTCGCGGGAGTAGTTATACTTCCAGTTGGAGTAAGCCACCGAGCTTGTACCGTCATTCACAGACTTGGAACGTCCGAAGGTATAAGATGCCGACATGTCCAGACCGAAGTCGAAGCTCTTCGCCAATGAAGCGGAGAAAGCGTAGGTATAGCCCTTGTTCGTGTTTCTCAGGTTCACGATGGAGTAGTAATTGCTCTTGGTCTTGGAGTAGAAAGGAGCGGCAGATGCTTCCACACCGGGGATGGCATATACCTTCTCGCCGTTGTTGTTCAGTGCGAGATTCTCAAAGAACACGTTGTTCATGGTCTTGGAGTAGATACCCTCCAGAGTCAGTTTCACGTCACCCGGCAGGCGTTGTTCCAGTGCGAGGTTGGCACGCAACACTTGCGGATACTTGAAGCCTTTGTCTACGGTAACGATGTCCGGTCTCAAAGCTCCGGTTTCCACTGATGTGGCTGCACCCATAGGATCTTTGGCATATTGTGCCAGTGAAGGGGCCGTATTGGTGTGGTTGTTGCCTTGTTTGGGTTCGATGGTAGTACCCATGGACTCCATGCCCGTATTGTTGTAGGCGTTGGACAACCAAACGAAAGGTACGCGTCCGGTGAAGATGCCCACACCGCCGCGGATCAGTGTCTTATGAGAGTCGTCCGTATACCAGCGGAAGCCTACGCGCGGAGAAACCAGCACTTTGGCGCCCGGCATTTCGCCTACGCGCGATGTGATGTCGTTGTCGGCAGCGAATGTATTGAAGGCTTCGTTCGTTGTGGGGTCGTTGAAGAGCAAGGGGATGTCAAAGCGGATACCGTAGGTCAACTCAAGGTTGGTGTTGATGTTCCACTTGTCCTGTGCATAGAAGCCGAACTGTCCCGACTTCATGATGGGGGCGTAGCGGAGGTCACCGCCTGTCAGTTCGGGGTTGGTGTACTTATACGTATATTTATAGGGTGCATCGTTCAGGAAGTTGTCCAAAGAGTTGAAGTACCATGAACCGTTTACGGCCTGAATGAAGAGGTTGCTCATGCGGTAGATTTCGTTGTGCGTACCGAAGGTCATCGTATGGCTTCCCAAATACCATGATAGGTTGTCCTCGAAGGTATAGATGTCCTGATCCAGTTTGTTGGCTCCGGAGGAGAATTCCGTACCGATGTTGGCGGTGATGTTGGTTTTGCCGTCGTTGCCTTTCACGTTTTCAATCTGTACGGTAGGTCCCTGATAGGCCACTTCGCGGTTGTCGCGAACGAAGCTGGCCGAGGCGCGGAACTCGTTGTAGAGGTTCTGTCCGAGGCGTGAGTTCAGTTCGGCAACGATGGAGTTGGTCTTGTTGTTCATGCGGTAGCCGCTGTTGTTGAACACGTAGGAGTATGCTCCGGGAGAGTAGTTGTCATCGAAGGAGTTGTTGTGCTGGTAGCGCAGTGCCAGTTTGTGGTCCTGATTGATGTTCCAGTCCACACGTGCCAGCAAGCCGAAAGACTTACGGTCTACGTCGCGCTGTGAGTAGGCTTCGTCGATGCCTGTATATTCCTTGTATTTGTCGGCAATCTGCTTGGCAGTGGCCGAAGTGAGGTAGGAGTTGATGTATCCCGGATAGATGCTGGCGGGATAAGACTCTTTCTGTGCTTCCGCGCTCACGAAGTAGAACAGTTTGTCCTTCACGATTGCGCCTCCCAGCGTACCGCCGAAGGTGCGTGTGTATTGCTGTCCGAGTTCGCTCTTGGCATAGTCGCGTACGGCGCTGTACTTGCCGTACATGAACTGGTTGTTGAAGTAGGTATAAGCAGAACCTTTCGTGGTGTTCGTACCCTGCTTGGTGATGGCGTTGATGCCACCGCCTGTGAATCCGCTCTGGCGAACGTCGAAGGGTGCTACGACCACCTGTATTTCCTGAATAGCATCCATTGAGATGGGGTTGGCTCCGGTCTGTCCGCCGTTGGTTCCGGAAGAGGCAAGGCCGAATACGTCGTTGCTCACCGTACCGTCAATTTGGAAGCTGTTGTAGCGGTTGTTGGAGCCTGCAAACGTCATACCGCCGATTTTGGAAGGCATGGCGAAAGGCATGTTCTTCACGATGTCGTAGACGTTGCGGTCTACGGTCGGTGTGTTCTCAATCTTTCCCAGGGAGAAGTTCTGTCCGGCTCCGGCAGCAGCTTTGGCTTCAGCCACAACCACTACTTCGTCCAGCAGCTCCGAGCTGGGAGTCAGTTTCACATTCTGTGTATAAGTGTTACCCAGTTCAAGCATGATGCCTGTAAAGGCGGCACTCTGATAGCCCACGTAGGACACTGTAAGTTTGTACGGGCCGCCGGTACGCATACCTTGCATCGTATAGCGTCCGTCCACGTTGGTGACAGCGCCATACTGTGTACCCGAAGGTTCATGAATAGCTATAACCGTCGCTCCGATTACAGTCTCATTCTGTTCGTCGGTCACCTTGCCGCTAATGGCCGAGGTAGTGACCTGCGCATTTACGCCCATAGCCGCCAAGACCAGCATCAGCGTAAAAATAACTCTCATTCTTTTTAACATAATTGTTTCTAATTGGTTTTTGAAAAATGTTATATTTCTTAAAACACTTGCAAAGGTACGCAAAAATATATGTAAAAGCATTACATTTCTGCTACATTTTTTAAGAAATTATTCTGAAGCAGAAAGATGTATTATATAATAAGGTGTAACGGAAAAGCAGCGAAAGAGAAGTGCACCGTATGTAAGAGCAGAAGCAGAAGTTCACTGTATGCAAGGCATGAGGGAAGAGCAGAAAGAGAAGTGCACCGTATGCAAGGCATGACGGAAAAGCGGAAGCAGAAGTTCGCTGCAATGAAAAAAAATTAAATACCTTTGCCGCCTTTATTCTAAAAACAATTTATTATGATGGAAAATAAAAAAAAGAAGGCTGGGTATATCTGAACCACATCAGAAAAGCCATGGAGTGCATCAAAACCGTTACCGAAGCGAACTATGAGGTGAGCGACGAAGCCTACCACACATTGAAACGTATAGTGAAAAAATGTGAGAAGCTGATTAAGGCCTACGAAAAAAAGCTGGCACAAAGGGAAAAAGAACGTGAAAAGGCCCTGAACCGTTAACAAAGCACAAATAAACGCCAAAACCATGTTTATACATTTTTACAAAGGCAAAGTGTTGTCACACACCGTTATAGGTGTTACAAAGTGTATAAACAGGACAAAGCATCTATCTTATTTTCAGTACATTTGCGGTAATAAACATTGAACGGACACTTTCTCTCCCTCCGCCATAAATTGCAAGCGGCGGGAGCAGAAGTCTGCTTCAATAAGTATTCATTTTATAAAAACAAGACATGGCAATTACATGTACGGAAGGAGAAGTGAAAATCTCCGAGTTCGGCTCAGTCCGAAGCAAACAATCACAGACTATCAGCCTGCAAGAGTATGTAAACAAAGTGCGCAGCGACACATTCAAGGCACAGGTGGAGGAATACCGCCGCCTTGCCGCCCTGCCGGGGCATGAAGCCGAAGCGCAGAGGGTGAAAGACGGGATGCCCTGCATCGTACCCGCCGGAGTGTGCAGCGGCGGACACGCAGTGAAGAACCTCGTCAAGCACAGCGGACTGCTCCAGATAGACATGGACCACACCCTGCTGCGCACCGCCGAAGTGTGCCGGCTGCTCTGCGAACTGCCCTACGTGACAGTGGTGCACAAGAGTTTCTCGCAGAACGGCGTACGGGCGTTTGTACGCGTGGCAGCCGAAGATGTGATGCGGAACTATGAGCAACTTTATGCCGCCGTAGGCGAAGCCGTCAGCCGGCATGCCGCACACAACTACGACTCCAAATGCAAGATCCTGACACAGCCCAGTTTCTATTCGTGGGACGCAAATGCGTATTACAACCCTGATGCAGAGACTTTCAGGATGCAGTGGGGAGAAGAGACGGCTCCTGAAACGGGAACAATTTCAGAAACAGCAGCAGATGCAGGAGGAGCTGTTTCAAGAGGAATAATCTCAGAAGCAACAGACTCAGGAAGAACTGTTTCAGGAGGAGCAATCTCAGAAGTGACAGACTCAAAAAGAACAGACTCAGGAGTGACAAACTCAGAAAAATCAGTCTCAGAAAAATCAGTTTCAGGAATAGCAGCATCAGGAACAGCAGTTTCAGGAACAGCAGTTTCAGGAACAACAGCTCCCGGTTTTCTGGTGCAATTCCTCAACGACTTTGAGCACCGCAACCCCTTCCGTCGTGGTGAGCGAAACGACCTTGCGTTGAAGCTGGGTCGTGTGTCTCGCAGTAAAGGTTTTTCAAAAAAAGAGTTGGAAGAAGTTATCAGCCTCTTCATCCGCCGCTATGCTGCAACCGATTTCACAGCCGAAGACATCCGTCAACGCATAACCGCTGGTTATCAATTCATTGACTCCCTTCCGCAAAAAACGGAAATTCCCGGCGAGGGTTCAAATAGGGTTCATTTCCCTTATGACCCCGCCGAGCCGCCCGATGCGGGCTCCGAAGAAGAAGATTTGTTGGAAAAAAACAACGAACTTCGTGCCCAGTCCCCCTACATTCCCGACAGCGCATACAGCGGTCTGCCCCAATTCCTGAAAGACTGTGTGCAATACGCTTCCGACCCGCGCGAACGCGACATCATACTGCTTGGCAGCCTTAACTGTTGCAGCGCCCTCTTCCCCGGTGTCAGCTTCTTCTACAAGAACGCCCTCTACTCTTCCCACTTCTACCATGCCCTCGTGGCAAACGCAGCAGCCGGAAAGGGCGTCGTGGCATTCATCCTCAGCCTGCTCGATGCCACCCAGGAATATTACGACCGCCAGCGTCGCGATCAGAAGAAAGCCTTCGAGAAAGCCCAAATGGCATGGGAAGCCGAGGTGCATCAGGCACTGCGCGAACACCGTTCTCCCGACTCCGACAAGAAGCCTGAAGAACCCAAAGCCAAATACCTGAAGACCTCCTCCACCACCAGCAAGAGCCGTCTGCTGGAGCAGCTCGCCACCAACGGCGAACTCGGCTGCCACATGTCGTCCACCGAAATCAACACCCTCATCTCCTCGCTCGCACAGGACTACGGCAAGTATGAGGACATCCTCTGCAAGGCTGCCCACCACGAGGAAATCTCACAGTCGTACAAGATAGACGGCGACCCGATAGTCGTTCCCCGCCCCCACCTGGCACTCATCATGTCCGGCACACCGGAGCAGTTCACCGGCTTCTTCCGCAGCCACGAAAACGGTCTGTACAGTCGTTTCCTCATCTACACCCGCCAGCTCAACCCCCATTGGGAGACGTGTGCCCCCGGCGAAGGACGCGTGGATCTGCGCGAACACTTCCATACGCTGGGAAAGAAACTCTTCGAGATGCACAAGTTGCTGCTGGAATCCCCCACCCTCGTCACCTTCACCCCCGGACAGTGGGAACGCCATACGCAACAGTTCGGCGTGTGGCTCAAGTCGGCCCTGGTGGAAGGAAAGGAGTTCCCCACCAGCATCGTCTTCCGTCATGGACTGCTTGCCATGCGCCTCGCGTCCATCCTCACCATCTTCCGCAAGTGGGACGACTACCGCTATGCCAAGGAATACTGCTGCACCGATGCCGACTTCGACACCGCCATGCAGATTATAGCCACCGTCATTGAGCACAGCCTGCTGCTGGGCACTTCGCTACCCGACACCGGACACCCGCCGGTAGCCATGCGTAAATTCCACCAGTTTGAAGACGTTCTCAAGAAATTACCGAGGATTTTTTCTTACATCGACTTCATCAATGCCGCCAAAGAACTCGGCATATCTGTGTCCACAGCCAAACGTTACCTGAGAAAGGCAGTTGAACAAGAACTCGTTGTGAAACAGAAAGATAAGTACCGAAAACGCAGAAAAAGGCAAGGTAAACAGGGGCTATAAGGAAATGAACCCTAAATGAACCCTCGCCCCGACAATTCGACGGGCGGGGGCTCTTTGGAAAAATAAAAACAAAAGAAACAAGGCTGTTTCTCAAAACTATTCGTATCTTTGTGTACGATGTACGAACATCGCAAGCAATATATAAAAGCATCATCCCATGAAATCGACTACCGAAATATTAGAGCTGCTCCGTATCTACAAGGCACACTCTGCCGCCAAATACGGCGTGAGACGTCTCGGTATCTTCGGCTCCGTAGCCCGCGGAGAACAGACGGAACACAGTGATGTTGACATCTGCTACGAAGGAGACGCCCCCTCACTCCTCACGCTTGAACGTATCCAAAGCGAACTGGAAAACCTACTGGGAAGTCCGGTAGACCTGATAAGAATACGCGAACGCATGAACAGCCGCCTGAAACAACGAATTCTAAAAGAAAGCATCTATGTATGACAAGGAATTAGCACTCGACAGCCTATATAACATCCAAGATGCACTGTTACTGATAACCGAACGTGCTGCTGTAGCCAATACCGCGGACGACTTTCTGATGTCGCCGGACGGAATGTTGCGCTTGGATGCTATCTGCATGAACTTGATAGCACTTGGGGAAGCCGTAAAAGGATTAGATAAAATAACTCAGGGAGAACTACTTATCCATTACCCCGAAATATACTGGATCGGAGTTATGAGAATGAGAGACAAAATAGCTCATCACTATTTTGAAATGGATGCAGAAATCGTATTCAAAACCCTGAAAGAGGACATCCCTCCGATGCTCCCCATCATTCAACGAATGATTAAAGAGATAATACATCCCGTACAATAAAATAAGCCCGAAAAAGATACAAACCTCCTGCAGGATAAAAGAATTTCTTCCTGTGAGACAGATAATTTCCCCTTGCGGGATAAATAATTTCATCCCGTAAGACGGTAAGTTTCGTCCTACGGGATGAAAAGTTTTGTCCTGCGAAGCGGAAAACATTCATTCTGCGAAACATGGGGTCATGGTGTTCCCAGCACCCCTATGATGAGCCGCACTTGTGCGGGCGTGTACCGTCGTGCGGTAGGCGCCATGCCCGTTTCCTGCAACTGCTGCTCCAGTCCGGGCGCGGTACGTATCCATTCGTTGAACTGCTTGACGGCTGTCTGCTGCTGCACACCGTCTATATACATGCTTGCCAATTCGCCCTTGCCGTAGCTGCGCACCACAAAGGCTTTCTCTACAATATCTTCATCGGGCTTTCCCATACAGAGTCTCCATTAGTGTAATTTTCATTCGGATTGGAGACATAAAGATAGTGATTTTCAGCGAGATAAGCAATCAAACCCGGAGAAATTCATCTCCGATACCACTTTCTTTTTTTCTTCTTGCGGGCTTGCTGCAATGCCGTCCCAAACAGGCAACAGGCACATTTCAGTTCTTTCGGGGAGAGTTTATCCAAATTGTCAAGAATACCGGAAATAGAAAAGTTCTCATCGAGAAATTCATAAGGATCGGCGGCCTCTTCCAAATCCCGCTTCATGAGGCAGGCACATACAGGACATTTATCCATTGATCTGTTATATTTTTTAGTTTATGTGAGGAAATATCTTATCAACTTTACACAAAAACACCTAAGGGAAAACCCTTCAAAAAACACATACCTCACTCCCCTTTCAGAAAGAAAGATGCTCAAAGATAACACTTTTTTGTTATTATTTGCATGATTATTGTAATTTAATACAATTTCGGAGCAAAAAAAATACAACTACCGGAGAAATAAAAGGAAACAACCTATATATTATTACTAATGGATGCACAGCATTTGTTAAGGTATGCACAGCACTGTTAAGGCATACACAGCATTGTTAAGGCATACACAGCATTATTAAGGCATACACAGCACTGTTAAGGCATACACAGCACTGTTAAGGCATGCACAGCACTGTTAAGGCATACACAGCACTGTTAAGGCATACACAGCATTGTTAAGGCATACACAGCACTGTTAAGGCATACACAGCACTGTTAAGGCATACACAGCATCGTTAAGGCATGCACAGCACTGTTAAGGCATACTTATCGTTACTAAAGCGTACTTATCGTTACTAAACCTTCCCCAACCTTACCGAAGCGTATTTTCCGCCTTGTCTCTGCCGTATCTTTGTTTCAACGAAACGAGGTAAGGAATATCGCCGCGGAGACTTCTTCTCCTCCAACCGTCAGAGACAATCAATCAGTATTAACATTAGAAAAAAACGAACTTCATTATGGCAATCATCGTAGAACCTGTGCAACGCTATCAGAAGGTCGGTGACAAGACTTCCCCGCAACTGTACTACCTGAAGCGGAAAGCCAACAACTCCCGCCTGTACAACACCAAGCGCATCGCGCAAGAGATTGAAGAACTGGGCGGCATGTCCGCCGAAGACGTGGAACACGTGGTCACCGCCCTCGTACGCAACATCAAACGCAAACTGACAGACGGCGACAGCGTAAAACTGGACGGCCTCGGTGTGTTCTACACCACTTTCCACAGCAAAGGAACCGCCAGCTCGGAAGAATGCACCGTAAAGAACATCGACAAAGTGAACATCCGCTTCCTCACCGACAGCGGTCTGCGCCTTGTCAACGACTCCGGAGCCACCACCAAAGGCAGCCCCAACAACGTGGCGTTCAGCCTCTACAACCCCAAAGAGGACGGTCCCTCCGGTGGCGGTGGCAGCGGCAGCGGTGACGACGGAGAAGAAGAAGATCCGCTGGGATAAGTCACGCAGGGAAAGCTATCCGGTTTCCCCCTCTCCCTGTGTATGAGGGGGGGGGGGGGGAAACAAAGCAACAATTCGCAATTGCAAAGTAACAATTCGTAATTGCAAGGTAATCCTTCACAATTAATGCGAATCAGTAGTTGAATTTATAGTTCATTATTATACGGATTTGAGCTTTTTCACCACAGAGGGCACAGAGACTCACAGAGTCTTTCTCTTTTTATGAGGCAAAACATTTTATTTATGAGGCAAAACATTCTGTCATTCAGAGCGTAGCGAAGAATCTGCTCTCCCTATACTGGGATGAGTATTGACATGAGAGAGTAGATTCTTCGCTACGCTCTGAATGACAGATACTATCGAGTAGCAAGATTAACACTCTGTGAAATTCTGTGCACTCTGTAAAACTCTATGCGCTCTGTGTACTCTGTGGTGAAAACATTCATTACTTGCAAGGTTATAAACTTAATTTAAATACTGATTCGCACAATTAATTAATAATCAAAAAAATCAAAACTCCTATGGCAACAAAATCATCTTGGTGGGACAAGTTCCTCAAAATCGTAATCGCAGTAGCATCGGCCGTTCTCGGCGCAGTAGGCGCCAAAGCCATGCCCATGTAACTCATCACTCATCGTTCCTCACTCCTATCTCCTCATTCCCATGCGTACAATCACCCTGATCATCATCCATTGCAGCGCCACGTGCGAAGACCGCCCCTTTACGGAGCAGGCACTGGAAGCCGCCCACCGCCAACGCGGTTTCGACGGCACAGGCTATCACTTCTACATCCGTCGCGACGGCCGCATACTCACCACCCGCTCCCCCGAACGTCCCGGAGCACATGCCCGCGGCTACAACGCCCACTCAATAGGCATCTGTTATGAGGGCGGTCTGGACCACTACGGCATGCCCAAAGACACTCGCACCGAGTGGCAACGCCATTCGCTCCGCGTCCTCGTCAGGACGCTGCTGCTGGACTACCCCGGCGCCCAAGTGGTGGGACATCGCGACCTGAGCCCCGACCTCAACGGCAACGGCGAGGTGGAACCCATGGAATGGACAAAGCAATGCCCTTGCTTCGAGGTGAAGAGGGAGAAGTGGTAGGCGGACAGTCCGGAAAGAAGAGCTCGGAAAAAAGAACCGGAAAGAAGAGCCGAGAAAGAAGAACCGGGAAAAAGAGCTCGAAAAGAAGAGCCGGGAAAAAGAACCGGAAAGAAGCATCGGGAAAAATAAGAAAAGTCTGAAGAGTAAGAAAGAGACAAGAGATGCTTAAAAGAGAGAAAGGGTGATGCCCAAATCAAATTCAGTTATCATTCTGCCATTCAAAGCAGCTGAATTTTATTGGGGCGTCCCCCTTTCTCTTTTTATTCGTAACCGGCAGAATAAGTTCTGACTAATTCATTTTATATTATGAAAGTAACCGGCAGGACAATTACCATGCCCAATCGTCCAGATTCATACTGCTTTCTACTGTATTTTCCAAATCATCCGGCAGATTGCAGAAGAAATCGATTCCGGTCTTTTCCTCCAACTCATCAATGCTCAAAGCACTGGCTTTCAGCTCCTCCAATGTAGGCGCTTTGCTGTATTCCTTATGCTCCACTCTGAAACCAATGGCATGATATGCACCATCCGTTTCGGAGAGGACGGCCATAAAGTAGTATTTGGGACAAGCCAGCCCGCCTTTGGTAAAGCCGTTTGCATCGGTCGTAGGCTTTATGTTGTCACCGCCATTCTTCTGACCTGTGTAGCTGACCAGCAGTTCATTGAGCGCACCGCCTTTAACCACGTACAGCTTGCTGTAAGTAGTGGTGAAGTCTTTTTCCGCACCGCCCCACTTGCGTACCTGTTCCTCAAATTCAGCCCAGTAAGGACTGTTGAAGGAGTGTATCATGGGAGACATATTGCTGAAATAGAATGTCTGGTCGTTGGCTTCCTGCGTGAAAAGACGGTCGGCAGAACCGCAGATGTGTCCGCGGTCAAAGCCATCGCTCTTGTGCTGTTCATCGGTGACCTGCATGGCTTCGGGAAGCAAGGGGTCGACGACGAAATTGTCTTTGCGCTTCACCCCATCGCCTGCCTTGCGGGTTGTTTCATCGAACGCGAAAGCCACCCATGAGGAGTGCTTCTTTGTGTCGTCCCACTCCAAAGCGTAGTTCAGCAGCTCCGCACCGTTCACTTTCAGCGAATGTGCCACGAAAACGTTGGCTTCGTTCAGGCGGGGTATCTCAAGGTTGAGCGAATAGCCGCTTTTGTCCTTGGCGTTGGCATTGGCATTGGGCTTTACGTCTTCCTCTACCACATATTCTATTGTGACATTGTTACCGCTGATGCTGCACACGCGGAACTTGACGTATTGGTGGGCAGCCAGCGTTTCCGTATGTGCCCAATAGGTGGCGCCGTCCACTACGGGAACACCGTCAGCCTGCCAGGCATCGGCTTCGGGACGGGTTTTCATCTCGTCCAGACGGGTCGAGGTGCTCTTCACAAAGGCGTATTGCTTGCCGTAGAATGTCTTGTCCTGAATGTAGAACGGAGACTGGAAACCGTCCGGCTCGAACACCGTAAATCCTGCCTGCGGATTTTCATAACCTTTCAACACGAGTGTAGCGGCATTATCCTGCGTTGTTTCAACGTATCCGTTATAGGGCGCATCGGAACCTTCGCACGCAGCCACCGTAACCATTGCAAGCATCAACAGCCACAATCCTAATATATTGCTTATCTTTTTCATTTTTCTTTTTGATTTAAAATGCGATTCCTGATAATATAATGATGGTGTGTCAAAACTAAAATCAACGATCATTTTGACCGGTCATTGGCTTCGCTATGTTCTGCATGGCAGACTATACATTTTAAAGACACTTTGAGCGAAACTAATGATATGTTTGTCAGAGTTTTGACACACCCCACAGTATTCATCTACTCGGCAGGAGTTTCAGCGTCTCCTCCTTCTCCTTCTTCTCCTCCTTCTCCTTCTGCCACTTTTTCACGAACTATCACGTTTTGTACCTCCCAGGTAGGAGCAACATTATCGGTGCTGACATACTTGAAGGCTATGGTGACTTTCTGTCCGTTGTAGGCACTCAGGTCTATCTTGTTGCTTATGAAGTCCCACTTCGTGCCATCTGTCCAGTTTTCCACTGTCAGGGCTGTCCATGTAGCGGTTTTCACATCATCGGAGTAATCGGTGGATACCATTACATTGAGGTTATCGGAAGGAGTTTCAGTGCGGAAGCGACAGGCATGGTCGAACAACAGTTCAGGCTCTTTCGATTTCTTGAAGTCCATGACAGGCGACACAAGCCAGCTTTCGGCTGCATGATTAGCCTTGTTGGCATAGGCGGATGCCTTCATATAGCCGTAAGAGTCCAACTTCCATACCCAGTTCACGTCATTGAGGAATACGTCCTGAATAGTAAAGCTGCCCATATCCTTCTTGAACGTTTCGTTCAGATACATGCTTGCCTCAACACTGATGCCCTCGGCATCCTGCGTAAAGGTGGTAGTGACGAGCTTACAGGAAGTTGTCTCTGTCCAGTCCTCTCCCAGCGTGTATTCGGCAACCACAGGCGTATCGGCTTTCTTGTTGTAGACCACCGCAACCATGTCACCCACAGCAGCATAAGGGTATTTTTGTTTCAGATAGGTGGGCAACACAGCTTCCGGTTTCTCAATCATGTCTGCACCCAATGATTCGTAGAGAGCAGGCTCTGCCACAAGCAGTTTGGCTTCTTTCAGAGTGTATGGCTTCCATGTCTTGTTCTCACCGTCGTACACGTAGAGCGCAGAAGCCGTAGGAGAAACGGTAGTGGCACGAGTGGCGGCAAGAGAACGGGTCTCTACAACGTCATTGTCCAAAATTTCTTTATAGAGAGATACATCCCAATAATCATTTTTCTCTTCCACAAGGAAGTTATTCATTTCCCAAGTGGTACCTCCCTTGTCGGTACTTGTATACTTCAACGCAATATGTATCTTTTCACCTTTAAACTTCGACAGGTCTATATCACCGGTATTTACCATGTCCCAACTGTTTCCGGCAGGCCAATTAGGCACCTCAACATTTTCCCATGTAGCCGTTGCATAATCTCCCGTATAATCCTTGGAAACCTTAACTCCTAAGACAGCCGATGCATCCGCACCTTTCAAATAATTCAGAGCTGCATCAAAAGAGAGTTGTGGATTGTTTGCTGCTGTCAGATCTATTTCCGGAGAAATAAGATAGCTTTCCGTAGCATAATTTTTTCCCTTGATATACCCGGTAGCTTTCCAATATTTATATTTACTGTCATAGGTCCAGATTGCACCTGGAGCACCGCCATCGGATACGTTATGCACCTTGAAGCCTCCGTCATTTTCTGCTACTGTTTCAGCCCAATAAACTTTTCCTTCGAACATATCAGCCGGATAAGAACCAAAGGAGAACTTGTCTTTGAAATAGGTCAGTTTGATAGTCTTTCCCTTTTCCACGTTGGATACGGCAAAAGTTCCATCGCCATTGCTCTTAAACGCCCATTCGGCTCCTTCATCGGGCAGCTTACTGCTTACATTAAAGCTGTTGTTCGTTTCTTTCTGATAGATGTATTTTTCCAGCGGATTAAGCATTGTATAACCATTTGCACTCTTTGCAATGGTTATAACCCAGCCGCTGCCGTCCTCTGTACTGATAACATTGTTTTCTCCAACGGCTATCGGGGCAGGATTCATATAACCATAAGAATACGAGTCCTTGTCCAACTTTCCAAACGGATAATATTTTCCGTCTTTTCCCTTAGCAGCTATCACATATCTTCCACCTTCTTTGTCCAACGTTTTGGTAAGCTGATAGACAGTTGCCAGTCCTTCTCCCGAACTGGGTTCTAAGTTGGAGTAAGCATAGTTCACCACCTTCATCTCACCGTCAGTAGGATTGCTGACAGCAGCGGTCAGCAAAGCCGGAATCTTCTTCAATGTGGACGGAGAAAGGAAAGAAGCCTTTATACTCTCGCCCCATACCGTTTTGTAATCCTCCTCTGTCAAATCATAAGTGGACAGTTTCTTGAAATCGTCCATATAGTCCGACGGGTCGAAAAGCTTGTAGGTCACCACAAACCTGGAGCCTGCATCGGCATTGGGGTATTTGGACTTCAGATAGGCGGGAATGTAGTCTTCCGCCGGAGCTTCCTCCGTAAAATAGTGGTTGGTGCCTACTGCGTCCAAGGCTTTTACAAACGTCTTCCCCTCAGGGTCTTTGGAAAGTGCCAGTTCCTGGTTGGCGGTCAGCTTGGAGATACTGCCGTAGTCGGATGTAGCCAGTGTCATGGCAATGTCCTTTACGTCGGTAATGCCGGGATTGATGTTGAATTGATCATCGTAATGGTCGTCACAAGCAGTCAACAGAGCCAGTAACGCTATCGAAGCGAATATTTTCTTCTTCATATCGTGAATGTTTTTTCGTTTTAGAAGTTAACTTTCAATCTTATGTTATATGTACGTCCGAAAGAATAGAACACATATACATTATCGGATGTAGCCACTGCACTCGCACTACTTGGGTTCCAAGCCTTGGAGATGTACTGATAGTTCAGCAGGTTGTTCACATTACCGGAAAGAACGGCATCCAGCTTGCCAAACTTGAAACGATACGAAGCGTTCATGTCCAACTGGCTGGCAGCAGGTATCTTCCAGGGCTCTGCCACTGCCGTCTCTTTTCCGACAGAAAGGATCGTGCCGTCTACGGCATAGTATGCATAGTTGCGTCCGTAGTAGGTCCAGTCTGCGCCTACACGCAATGCTTTAGTGATGTTTACGTTGGCTCCCACAGCAGCCGTAGTCTGTGCCGAACCACCCACACGTACACCATTCATCTTAACAACAGCCTTGGCATGATCTTCCGCACCGGGAGTAGTCACTGTTCCGGCTTTGGTCATGGCATTGCCCATCTCGTCATACACGTAGCCTGTGGCATCACTATCCCACTTCCAGTCGCCCAGAGAAACCATACCGGTGAGCTCCAGCCAACGGAAAGGACGGACTTTGACATCCAGTTCGGCACCCTTGTGCAAAGCGGCAAGACCCGCCATATTGATGTTACCGTTCTGCTGATTGTCCAGCGTCACGCTCTTCGTCATGGTCTTGTCCATCCAACGGGTGTAGTAGAGGTTCAGATTGGCGGTAATCCAAGAGTTGCGGAAACCGTAGCCCAGCTCTGCCGAGAACACTTTCTCGTTCACCGCTTCCTTGTTCAGGACGTTGCTCTTGTCGGCTGTCATGAACGCGCCGTAAGAGTATTTGGGAGCGCGGCTGATATAACCTACATTGGCAAACACGTTGTGGTTGTCATTGAAATTGTAGTTAGCACCACCTTTGGCTGTGAAGCCCAGGAAGTTCACCACATCAGACTTGGCGTGCTCCTTGTCGTAGTAGAAACGGTCGTAACGCCAATACCCCGTATTGGAAAGCGAACCTGCCACAAATGCCGACAGACGGTTTTTGTTATATTCCAATTGGAAGAATCCGCCTTCCTGCATCACAAATCCGTCGTAATCGCGGAAAACAACATCGCCTACACCCAATTTCTGATAACGCCAGTTGGGATCGGACGCATGTATATTATTCTTCGGATCCACATTTCCACGCTCGGAGTCGAGATAATAGGAACCGCCGAAAAGATCGGAAATCTCATTGCGGTGTACACCTTTATAATAACGGTAGTCCACACCACCGTAGAAGTCAAAGTTCTGCCCTATCTTAGTGGTATAGGTGGAAAGCAATCCGTACCAGTCGTGACTGTTGTTGGAACGTGCCGCAACCATGGCAGAACCGTACTGGCTCGTACGGTTAATCTCTTCGATGGCAGCATAGTCGAACGTTCCGTCACTGCGGCGGAAAGTGTCGTACAGCGTACCTTTATAAGCCCCTCTCCAAGAGGAATAGGAATAGGGAGAAAATTCCGTATTCCCCTGACCTGAGAAGCCGGAACCACGTCCCAATGACACATACAAGGACGTACTGAGTGATGATTTGGAGTTTATCTGCCACTGGTGATTCAAGCTGATCTGCGGCTTATGATACTTATTACGGTAAGAGTTGTATGCCTCACCGTTGGAACGATAACCAAAAGTAGGATTGTATTTGTGGTCTTTCACGCCATAAACAGTTTCCACCATTTTCCAGTCGGCCAGCGTAAGACCTCCGTATGAGGAACTGCGCTGTCCATGTTCCTGCGGAGCGCCGAAAGCCGTCAGCGTAAGCTGATGCTCATCATTGATGCGCTTGGAGATAGAAGCAAACCAGTTGTATCCCTCGAAGTCGGTTCCCTGAATGTATCCGTCTCCCCAGTTCTTACCACCCATCAAGGTAAAAGCCCAGCCACTCTTGCTGATGCCCGAAGAAATAGAAAAGAGTATTTTGTTCATCCCGTCATTGCCCATTCCATAGGAAAGGAATCCACCTTTCTTGGCATCCAGGTTGCGGGTCACAATGTTAATGGTACCTCCCACAGAAGGAGCCGACACCTTGCTCGCACCCAGACCGCGTTGCGTCTGTATGCTACGGGCCACATCGCTAAGTCCCGCCCAGTTGGACCAGTACACGCCGCCATGCTCCATTTCGTTCATGGGCACACCGTTCACCATCATGGCAATGTTACTATTGTCAAAACCACGCATATAGATTTCGGAGTCTCCAAAACCACCGCCTTGCTTATTGGCATGCACACCTGGAGTGGACTTCAGCAACTCCGGAAACTCTTGCGTCCCCAATTTTTCTTCGATGAAAACCGGATCTACCGTAGACAAAGCTACCGGCGTTTTACGAGCCACTGCCACAGATGAAGTGATAACCACATCCTTCAGCATCACAGCATCGGGGGTCATCCGGATAATACCCAAATTAACAGAAGCGCCCTTCTGTTTAACTTTCTCCTTCAAGTCTTTATAACCCACATACTTGAATAACAATGTGGCATTAGAAGCAACGCTTTGCTTGAAATAGCCGTCAATATCGGTCACCGATCCCTGAGTAGTCCCTTCTACCATTACGGCGGCTCCGACTAAAGGCTCACCTGTTTCAGCATCAACAAGCTGACCTCGTACTGTAGTCTGAGACCATGCAACGGCAGTATAAGCCGACAGCACAGCCATCAACAGAAATTGAATTAGACTTTTTCTCATAATTCTACTTTTAGTTAATAGATAGTGTTAATTAATATTTAAAAAAGTTCGTGAGTTGCAAATATAATATTATTAAATTAGATATTCATTACAATTATGCTACAATTTTTCAAATTAATAAACGATTCGGGAAACTCTAAAAACAAAAAAGCTCCGCCAATTTCTCGCGGAGCTTTCTTTTTGTCACAAATGCAACGTATATTCTTTCAAATTAAAATCTAAAATCAGTCATTCATTAACTTTCTATAACGCACACGAGTCGGCTCTTCTTTACCCAGACGTTTCAATTTATTTTCTTCATATTCCGAATACGACCCTTCGAAGAAGAACACATTGGAGTCGCCTTCAAACGCAAGGATGTGCGTACAGATGCGGTCGAGGAACCAGCGGTCGTGGCTGATGACAACGGCGCATCCGGCAAAGTCCTCAAGACCCTCTTCGAGGGCACGCAGGGTGTTGACGTCAATGTCGTTGGTAGGCTCGTCGAGGAGCAGCACATTGCCTTCTTCCTTGAGGCAGAGGGCCAGGTGAAGACGGTTGCGCTCACCACCGGAGAGCACGCCGCAGAGTTTTTCCTGATCGGCACCGGAGAAGTTGAAGCGCGACAGGTAGGCGCGTGCGTTGATGTCGCGTCCACCCATGCGGATGAGGTCGTTGCCGCCGGAAATCACTTGGTAGACACTCTTGTTGGGGTCGATGTCCTTGTGTTGCTGGTCCACGTAGGCTACTTTCACAGTCTCTCCTACCTCGAACTCGCCGCTGTCGGGAGTCTCCAGCCCCATGATAAGGCGGAAAAGGGTGGTCTTTCCTGCACCGTTGGGACCGATGATGCCCACAATACCGTTAGGCGGCAGCATGAAGTTGAGATCGTCGAACAGGAGCTTGTCGCCAAACGCCTTTGCCACGTGCTTGGCTTCGATGACCTTGTTGCCCAGACGGGGACCGTTGGGGATGAAGATTTCGAGCTTTTCCTCCTTCTCCTTCACATCCTCGTTCAGCAGTTTGTCGTAGGAGTTCAGACGGGCCTTTCCCTTTGCCTGACGGGCCTTGGGAGCCATACGCACCCACTCCAGCTCGCGTTCCAGCGTCTTACGGCGCTTGCTGGCTGTCTTTTCTTCCTGCTCCATGCGCTTGGTTTTCTGCTCCAGCCAACTGGAGTAGTTGCCCTTCCAGGGAATGCCTTCGCCGCGGTCGAGCTCGAGTATCCAACCTGCCACGTGGTCGAGGAAGTAGCGGTCGTGGGTTACGGCGATTACCGTACCTTCGTACTGCTGCAAGTGTTGTTCCAACCAGTCGATGGACTCTGCATCGAGGTGGTTGGTGGGCTCGTCGAGGAGCAGCACGTCGGGCTTCTGGAGCAACAGGCGGCAAAGTGCCACACGACGGCGCTCACCACCGGAAAGATGCTCTACGGACTGGTCTTCGGGCGGGCAACGGAGTGCATCCATCGCACGCTCCAGCTTACTGTCGAGGTTCCATGCATCGGTAGCGTCGATGATGTCCTGCAACTCTGCCTGACGGGTGAAGAGCTTGTCCATCTTGTCCTGATCCTCGTAGTATTCGGGCAGACCGAACTTCTGGTTGATCTCCTCGTACTCTGTCAGCGCATCCACAATGGGTTGCACGCCTTCCATCACCACTTCCTTCACTGTCTTCGTAGGATCAAGATAAGGCTCCTGAGCCAAATATCCTACCGAATATCCGGGTGAAAACACCACTTCGCCCTGATAGGATTTATCCAAGCCGGCGATAATCTTCAGCAAGGTTGATTTACCCGAACCGTTCAGACCGATGATACCGATTTTCGCTCCATAGAAGAACGAAAGGTAGATGTTCTTCAACACCTGCTTGTTGTTCTGCTGAATGGTCTTGTTCAGCCCTACCATAGAAAAGATAATTTTCTTATCGTCTACTGTTGCCATGTAATTTTAAGTATAAAGTATGAAATATAAATTATGAATGTTCCTTTATAATGTTTCCTTATAACGTTCTTTTTATAATATTTCCTTATAATGTTCTTTTTATAATGTTTCTTTTATAATACCGCTATTACGACATCGCTTTATAATGTTCTTTTGTGATACTCTTGTGATACCCTTTGTGATACCCTTCTTTATTTTAGCAATACATTTTTTTTAATGGAATATCAATGTATCAAACATTGTATTATCAGGGAATTAAGAACTACCGCATCTATAATCCCGGTACAAAGATAGGAAAAAAAGCGAAATTCCTTTGCAACTTCAAAAAAAGTCTCTATCTTTGCACCCGCTTAACAGCAGTAAAGGATTGATTCGCTAGCTCAGCAGGTAGAGCACAACACTTTTAATGTTGGGGTCTTGGGTTCGAGCCCCAAGCGGATCACCAGAAAATCAGAGAGTTACACAAAAGTAACTCTCTTTTTTTATGCTCAAATTGCGTTGATTTACATGGTTCGGTTAAACCGAGAGTTAAACCTAGAATGAAAGCGACAGTCAATGAAGCACTGACACTGAAAAATCCGTCTCTTATGTATCAAAAGACTTTTCACTGGAATTGAATTAAATACTCGATAAAAATCTCACAAAAGAAACTATATCTCCCTCAACGCTTGCTTTTTCGAGGACCGCCATATATTCATCTCGTCTTTCCACCGGAATAATCAGCCAATCGTAGCCACCCGAAGCCAACATGGCATTCATTAAGAACCGCCCGACACGACCGTTTCCATCCATAAAGGGATGAATATAAGTAAACAGGAAATGCCCTAAAACGGCTCTTACACAGGCTTCCGGTTCTTCTCTAAGCAACTCAAATAAAGTGGTCATGGCGTCACGAAGTGCGCCCGGATTCAGAGGTATGTGCATCGAGTTACGAATATAGACCTGATGGGAACGATAACCGACAATATCAGACGGTTTGATAATGCCTGCCGTAACGCAGGGCATGAACATTTCACTGTGCCATACCGATAAGTCCCGTTCCGCAACCTCAGCACTGTTACTACCTTCGAAAATATCGGATACGCTCTTTTTGACCTCCTGAAAGGCTTGCCAATAACCACGTGCCGCAAGCGCATTCTTTGAATCCATATCCTCTCCATCCGGCTTCCATACACCGCTTTTTACTTTATTTATTAATTCATCAGTGACCCGATACCCCTCAATAGACAAAGAGTGATAAGCATCCAACTTGTACCGGGTTTCCATTCGCTCTAAAAATTCTTTGGCGGAAAGATTACTTTTAAGCCGGGTGAAATTAGCTATTACATCTTCTCTCATATTCTGCCACATCAAGCGCAAACGGACAGCGTATGGAGATTGCGACACATGAATTTCCATCACCCTTTCGAATGGGTCTTCTTCATAAATGATATATCCCATGCGTTTCATAGTTCCGGCAATTTCATCGGCCATGTCCATTCGCCCGATATTACGGAATGCTCCAATCACCCTGCCTGCCCGGACTGTTTGCCCTGTATCAACCAATATCTTCAAAATATCCGAGCTATCATGAACCATTGCAAGGGCAGTCCGCATCGTTAGCGCATCGTTGCGATACATGGTAGGCGTAGCTACAATAATAGCTTCCGCCAATGTATAGAGGTTGAGATTATACGGATTGTTCGTATCAATCTTGGAGGGCAATTCCGCCCCTAAATTAAAAACAGAGGTCGGAGGAATTAATGGAACCATATAGTCGTTACCTTTAGGTGCTCTTATAAGAACTTGGTTCGGTATGATGGTGGCACCTGTATATATCGACAACGATTGTTCGGCAGATAGACACCATTCATTGCCGTAGCGTTCATTTGCATACCGGCTAATAAAGCTCCAAAACGAAGCATACCATGCCGTACTGTCGCCCGGCGTTGCCCTTGGGTCGGTAACCACATACCAGCCCTTAATGATGGGCTTGAGAAAATGATTATCTACCAATCTTTTTATGTGCGTCCGGGATAAGTCGCTACTTTTAATTATCGTAAAATCCTCACCCCGTTGTACTTGTTTCAGCGCATTCAAAGAAGATGCTAACAGTTCTGCTATCGTTGCCATAGTTCCGATACATTTATGTATTACACGAATATTCTATTATTGAGAAACACGAATATATCGCTTTTGTATTCCACGAATATTTTGCAAATATAGCCAGATATTATTTGAAAAACAAATAAATAGAAGCACAACAAAGTGCAAAGACTGATTTAATCTTTCAAGTTACACTCAAGTAACTCTCTTTTTTTATGCCTGAAAAGCCCATTTTACCTCCCGGTCCGGGCAAACCGGGAAGTAAAACGGAGAAGCATTTACTTTCGGCTGACGATTGTCCCGGTGGCCTGATTGGCAGGCATTACCAGCACCTCCGCCACTTGTATATGTTCGGGTACGGCAGCGGCAAAGTACACCACTTCGGCAATGTCGTCACCGGTAAGCGGACGGATGCCCTTGTACACATTGTCGGCAGCGGCTTTGTCTCCACGAAAGCGCACTACGGAGAAATTCGTCTCCACAAGGCCGGGCTTGATGTTCGTCACCCGGACGGGAGTATCCACGAGGTCGATGCGCAAGCCGTCGGACAGGGCTTTGACGGCAGCTTTTGTGGCACAATACACACTACCTCCCGGATAGGCATAATCGCCGGCAATAGACCCCATGTTGATGACATGACCGCGTCCGCGCTCCACCATTCCGGGCACAACGAGGCGGGTCATGGCAAGCAAGGATTTCACGTTAGTATCAATCACCACATCCCATTCGTCCAGACTGCCCTCATGCTCTTTGTCCACGCCGATAACCAGTCCGGCATTGTTAATCAGGATGTCTATCGCCTTCCACGCTTCGGGAAGCGAATCGAGGGCGGCTGCCGCAGCCCGGCGATCGCGCACATCGAAAGGAAGCAGGCAGACGTCCGCATGATATTCCGTTTCCAGCTCACGCTTTACGGCTGCCAGTTTCTCTACATTCCGTCCGTTGAGGATGAGACGGTAACCATTCATGGCAAACTTACGCGCACAGCCCTCTCCTATACCGGAAGAGGCGCCTGTGATAAATACAATTTTCTTTTCCATACTGATAGTTTATAATTCATTGTTTGAATTTCATTGTTTGTAATTCGTCTTCTGTAATTTATCATCAGCAAATCTTTTTCTTCTTCTTCTTCTTCTTCTTCTTCTTCTGCTGCTGCTGCTGCTTCTTCTGCTGCTTCTTCTGCTGCTGCAATTCGTCATCAGCAATTCGTCATCAACAATTTATCATCAGCAATTCGTCATCTGCAATTCATAATCAGATGTTACGAAGTGCAAAGTTATAACTTATTTGCGAGCATCAACAAATAACTCGCAACTTATCCTCCATAACCCTTAAAGTTTTCAAGAAATATACGTACCTTTGCACCACTTTTTTTGTGATGACTGACTATATCAGGTAGAGATTTGTTTAATTAGTTTTGGATAAAGATAAGAAACGCTTATGCAAAAGTCCGATTGCATCATCGGTGTAGAGCACGTGTCGAAATTCTTTGGAGATAAAGCCGTACTGAATGATGTGAATTTGTCTGTCCGTAAGGGCGAGTTTGTAACGATATTGGGACCGTCCGGTTGCGGAAAGACGACGTTGCTGCGTCTGATTGCAGGTTTCCAGACCGCCTCGGAAGGAGTGATTACCATTGCAGGGAAAGACATCACGCAGACCCCTCCCCACCGCCGTCCGGTGAACACAGTGTTCCAGAAGTATGCCCTGTTCCCGCACCTCAACGTATTCAACAACATTGCCTTCGGCCTCAAACTGAAGAAGCTCCCCGCCGCCGCCATCGAAAAGAAGGTGAAACAGGCGCTCCGCATGGTGGGCATGACCGACTATGAAGACCGCGACGTGGACTCCCTCTCCGGCGGACAGCAGCAGCGTGTGGCCATAGCCCGCGCCATCGTCAACGAACCCGAAGTGCTGCTCCTCGACGAGCCTCTTGCCGCCCTCGACCTGAAAATGCGCAAGGACATGCAAATGGAACTGAAAGAGATGCATCAGAAGCTGGGCATCACTTTCGTATACGTCACCCACGACCAGGAAGAAGCGCTCACGCTGAGCGACACGATTGTCGTCATGAGCGAGGGTAAGATACAGCAGACAGGCACCCCGATAGACATCTACAACGAACCTATCAACTCCTTTGTGGCCGACTTCATAGGAGAAAGCAACATCCTGAACGGCGTCATGGTGCACGACCAGCTCGTCAGCTTCTGCGGACATGAATTCGACTGCGTGGACACCGGTTTCGGCGAACAGGCACAGGTGGACGTCGTGATCCGTCCGGAAGACATCTACATCTTCGATCCCTCGGATGCGGCACAACTGACGGGAACCGTAACAAGCTCCATCTTCAAAGGCGTGCACTACGAGATGCTGGTGCAGACCCGCGAAGGCTATGAGTTGATGGTGCAGGACTACCACTGCTTCGAAGCCGGTCGCGAGGTGGGCTTGCTGGTGAAGCCCTTCGACATCCACGTGATGAAGAAAGAACGCACCTGCAACACCTTCGAAGGCAAACTTCTGGACGAAACCCATGTGGAATTCCTGGGATGCAGCTTTGAGTGCAGTCCGGTGCACGACATCCGTCCGGAAACACCCGTAAAGGTGGAAGTGGACTTCCAGAACATCATCCTTGAGGACAACGAAGAGGACGGACGACTGACAGGCGAAGTGAAATTCATCCTCTACAAAGGCAACCACTATCATCTGACTGTGTTCACCGACTGGGACGAGGACATCTTCGTAGACACCAACGACGTATGGGACGACGGCGACAGAGTGGGAATACGAATAGCACCGGAGAATATACGAATCACTAACCACTAACCACTCAAAACAATTTGCCAATGAAAAGTTTCTTCATGCGGCGGCGTAACTGGACACTACCCTACGCACTGTTCCTGCTGATATTTGTGATAGTGCCGTTGCTACTGATTGTGTTGTATGCCTTTACAGATGCCGAGGGAGCATTCACCCTTGCCAACTTCCGCAAGTTTATGATGCACCCCGAAGCGATGAACACCTTCATCTACTCCATCGGCATAGCCATCATCACCACGCTGGCGTGCCTGCTGCTGGGCTATCCGGCTGCCTATATCCTCAGTCAGAAGCAGTTCAACACCTCGCAGACCATGGTGGTGCTGTTCATCCTGCCCATGTGGGTGAACATACTGATACGCACGCTTGCCACAGTGGCACTGTTCGACTTCCTGAACCTGCCGCTGGGCGAAGGCGCACTCCTGTTCGGCATGGTGTACAACTTCCTGCCGTTCATGATATACCCCATCTACAATACATTGCAGAAAATGGACCACAGCCTCATAGAAGCTGCCCAAGACCTCGGAGCCACCCCCTTGCAGATATTCGGCAAAGTGATCCTGCCCCTCTCCATGCCGGGCATCATGAGCGGCATCGTCATGGTGTTCATGCCTACGGTAAGCACCTTTGCCATTGCCGAACTGCTGACGATGAACAACATCAAGCTCTTCGGAACAACGGTGCAGGAGAACATATACAACGGAATGTGGAACTACGGTGCGGCCCTGTCGCTCATCATGCTGCTGCTGATAGGCGTCACCATCCTCTTCACGAACGAGGAGGACAGCGCATCCAATGAAAGCGGAGGTGTGATATGATGACACGTATTCTTGCCAAAGGCTATCTGTGGCTGCTGCTTGCGCTGCTCTACTCGCCTATCCTTATCATTATGATCTTCTCCTTCACCGAAGCCAAGGTGCTGGGCAACTGGACGGGATTTTCCACCAAGCTGTACAGCTCCCTCTTTACGGGCGGCATGCACCACTCACTGATGAATGCCATTTGGAACACCTTTGCCATTGCCATGCTGGCAGCCACCGCATCGACGGCACTGGGCAGCATTGCGGCTATCGGCATCTTCAACCTGCGCACACGCACACGTCAGGTGATGAACTTTGCCAACGCCATTCCGATGATGAACGCCGACATCATTACGGGTGTGTCGCTGTTCCTGCTGTTCGTCAGCTTCGGCATATCGCAGGGATTCACAACGGTGGTACTGGCGCACATCACGTTCTGCACCCCCTACGTAGTGCTGAGCGTGATGCCCCGTCTGAAAAAGATGAACCAAAACGTGTACGAAGCCGCCCTCGACCTCGGCGCAACCCCGTTCCAGGCATTGCGCAAGGTCATCCTTCCGGAGATATTTCCGGGCATGATAAGCGGGTTCATCCTTGCCTTTACACTCTCCATCGACGACTTCGCAGTAACCATATTCACCATCGGGAACGAAGGACTGGAAACGCTCTCCACCTACATCTACGCCGATGCCCGCAAAGGCGGACTGACACCGGAGCTGCGCCCCCTCTCCACCATAATATTCATTACGGTGCTGGTGCTACTGATCGTCATCAACAAACGCGCGGAACGTGCACAGAAGAGTTGAAAACTGAAAGTATAGTCAAAATAAACTTACCGAACAAAAAAATGAAAAGACTGACAGGTATACTCCTTCTCCTCTGCCTTGCCCTTGCCGCCGTTTCGTGCAAAGGTTCAGGCGAAGAGCGCAGCCACGTACTGAAAATCTACAACTGGGCGGACTACATCGACGAAGACGTGCTTGCCGAATTCCCCGACTGGTACAAACAGCAGACAGGCGAGGACATCCGCCTTGTCTACCAAGTGTTCGACATCAACGAAATCATGCTCACCAAGATAGAACGCGGGCACGAAGACTTCGACGTGGTATGCCCCTCGGAGTACATCATCGAACGCATGCTGAAGAAAGACCTTCTCCTGCCCATCGACCGCAACTTCGGCAAGACCCCGGACTATCTGCCCAACATTTCCCCCTACATCCGCCGGGAACTGAACAAGACCAGTCAGCCGGGACGCACCACCACAGACTATGCCGTACCCTATATGTGGGGCACAGCCGGCATACTCTACAACCGCAGCTTCATCACCCCCGACGAAGCCGGCAGTTGGCACTGCCTGTGGAACTCCAAGAACAAAGGCAAGCTCCTGATGAAAGACAGCTACCGCGACGCCTACGGAACCGCCATCATCTACGCCCACGCCCGCCAGCTTGCCGACAGCACCGTTACGGTGGAACAACTCATGAACGACAACTCCCCCGAAGCCATAGCCCTTGCCGAAAAGTACCTGAAAGCCCTGAAACCCAACATTTCCGGTTGGGAGGCCGATTTCGGCAAGGAGATGATGACCAAGAACAAAACATGGCTCAACCTCACCTGGAGCGGCGACGCCGTATGGGCAATTGACGAAGCCGAGGCCGTAGGCGTAGACCTTGCATACGAAGTGCCGCGCGAGGGCAGCAACATCTGGTACGACGGCTGGGTAATCCCCAAATACGCCCGGAATCCCAAGGCAGCCAGCTACTTCATCAACTACCTCTGCCAGCCCGAAATCGCCTTGCGCAATATGGACGCCATAGGCTACGTCAGCGCCGTTGCCACCCCCGAAATCATGGAAGCCAAACGGGATACTTCCATAGAAACACGCTCCGACCTCAGCTACTTCTTCGGTGAAGGCATGGGCGCGGACAGCCTGCAAATCAATCCCGTACAATATCCCGACAGGAAAATCGTGGAACGCTGCGCCATGATACGCGACTTCGGCGACCGCACCGAACTGGTTCTCGAAATGTGGAGCCGCGTGAAAGGCGACAACCTCAACACCGGCATCGTACTGCTGATATTCTCCGTATTCGGAGCACTGTTCGTTTGGCTGGTATACGGCAAGATACGCAAGTACCGGCAGAAGCAACGCCACCGCCGGAGGCGGAAGGGAAGGCCGGCGATTTAAAACACCGGATAAGCCATTTAAAACCCCGGATGTAGGAATTCTGATTTATAATACTTAATTTTGGCATCCGATAAACTTAAAACCTAAAAATGCTTACTCAAATTATAAACGGGCGCATATTCACCCCGCAGGGCTGGCTGAATGAAGGTTCTGTCCTGATACGTGACGGAAAGATTCTTGAAGTGACCAACTGTGACCTCGCACTGATCGGTGCACGTCTCATTGATGCCAAAGGCATGTACATAGTGCCCGGTTTCGTGTGTATGCACGCCCATGGCGGCAGCGGGCACGACTTCAACGAATGTACCGAGGAAGCATTCCGCAGCATCGTGCAGGCACACCTCAAGCATGGCGCCACAAGCTTCTACCCCACCATCTCCTCCTCCCCCTTCAGCAAGCTCCACCAAGCCGCCCATGTGTGCGAACGGCTCATGGAAGAACCGGACAGCCCCATACTCGGGCTGCATATCGAAGGCCCTTACCTCAGCAGGAAAATGGCCGGCGAGCAGTTTGCCGGACAGGTGAAAGAGATTGACGAACAAGAATACAGGGAACTTGTGGAAAACACCCGCTGCATCCGCCGCTGGGACGCCTCTCCCGAACTGCCGGGAGCATTGGAGTTTGCCGGCTACCTGCGCGAAAAAGGCATACTGGCAGCCATATCCCACACCGAAGCCGAGTATGACGACATCTGCGCCGCCTACAAAGCCGGATTCACCCATGCCGCCCACTTCTACAACGCCATGCCGGGCTTCCACAAACGCCGCGAATACAAATACGAGGGCACAGTGGAAAGCGTCTACCTGACCGACGGCATGACCATCGAACTCATAGCCGACGGCATCCACCTGCCTTCCACCATCTTGAAACTGGCCTACAAACTGAAAGGCGTGGAGCACACCTGCCTCGTAACGGACGCCCTCTCCTGTGCCGCAACCGAAGGCAAGGAAACCAGCAACCCCCGCTACATCATCGAGGACGGCGTATGCAAACTCGCCGACCGTTCCTCACTGGCAGGCAGCATCGCCACAATGGACGTGCTGGTGCGCACCATGACACAGGCCGGAATCCCGCTGGGAGACGCACTGCGAATGGCTTCCGAAACTCCGGCACGCATCATGGGAGTGTACGACCGCAAAGGCTCCCTGCAAAAGGACAAAGACGCCGACATCCTGATTATGGACAAGGAACTGAACATACGCGCCGTATGGCAAGCGGGAAAACTGGTGCAGGAAAGCTTCCTGAACTATAAGTAACGACGCGCCCGAAAGCCTGTTTCTAAAAACCTTTTTTAGTAAGTTTCTTATAATTCTTTTTCAATATCGTGCTCGGAGCCAAAAATCTCACACAAGGACCCATCAACCGCCAACTGTTCAGCTTGGCAATGCCCATTATGGCCACCTCCTTCATCCAAATGGCATACAGCCTGACGGATATGGCATGGGTGGGCCGTCTGGGCAGCGAAGCGGTGGCGGCAGTGGGCGCGGTGGGCATCCTCACGTGGATGTCAGGCTCTATCGCTCTGCTGAACAAGGTGGGGTCGGAAGTCAGTGTGGCACAGTCCATCGGGGCGCAGAACCGGGACGACGCGCGTGCGTTTGCCTCGCACAACATCAGCATCGCATTGCTCATCGCCATTTGCTGGGGCGGACTGCTGTTTGTTTTCGCCCGGCCCATTATGAGCCTTTTCGAACTGGAAGCACATATCACCGACAACGCCGTCACCTACCTGCGCATTGTCTCGACAGCATTGCCCTTCGTCTTTCTCTCGGCTGCCTTTACGGGCATCTACAACGCTTCGGGACGCAGCAAGACACCGTTCTACATCAGCGGTACGGGACTTGTGATGAATATCCTGCTCGACCCTCTCTTCATCTTCGGGTTCGGCTGGGGAACCGTAGGGGCAGCGCTTGCCACGTGGCTGTCCGAAGCTGCCGTCTTCCTCATCTTTGTCTATAAGCTCCGGCGAAAGGACGACTTGCTCGGAGGATTTCCGTTTTTCGTCCGGCTCAAGAGGAAGTACAGCAGACGCATCTTCAAACTGGGACTGCCCGTTGCCACGCTGAACACACTGTTTGCCTTCGTCAACATGTTCCTCTCGCGCACTGCAGCCGAGCAAGGCGGGCACATCGGACTCATGGCATTCACCACCGGCGGACAAATAGAAGCTATCACCTGGAATACCTCACAGGGGTTCTCTACGGGGCTCAGCGCCTTCATCGCACAGAATTATGCCGCCGGACAGAAAACGCGCGTGTGGCAGGCATGGAAAACGACGCTCTGGATGACAGGAGTGTTCGGCACGCTCTGCTCGCTGCTGTTCATCTTCTACGGCAGCGAGGTATTCTCCATTTTCGTGCCCGAAGAAGCAGCCTACCGCACTGGCGGCAATTTCCTGCGCATCGACGGCTACTCACAGTTGTTCATGATGCTGGAAATCACCATGCAGGGCGTATTCTACGGCATAGGACGCACCGTACCGCCGGCCGTTGTCAGCATCGGATGCAACTACATGCGCATTCCGGTGGCCCTGCTACTGGTAGAAATGGGTTTGGGAGTGGACGCCATTTGGTGGGCAGTGAGCAGCACCACCATCGCCAAGGGGCTGATTCTGACAGGATGGTTTATCTTTATTAAAAAGAAAATTCTCTAAAAAAACTGCAACAGTAAACTTTTTGATGCCAACAAATGTAATATATACATAAATTTGCATTAGTAAAATTTGAACCAACTAAAAAATAAAAGGTATGAAAAAGATGAAATTTACAGCATTTTTGCTGAGCGGCACTATACTATTGGGTAGTTGCGGAACCATGAACAACACAACCAAAGGCGGAATCATTGGCGGCGGTTCGGGCGCAGCGGCAGGAGCCATAATCGGCGGCTTGTTCGGCAAGGGCAAAGGCGCGGCTATCGGTGCGGCAGTGGGCGCAGCCGTTGGTACGGGTGCCGGTGTGGCAATCGGCCACAAAATGGACAAAAAAGCTGCCGAAGCCGCCAAGATTGAAGGCGCACAGGTGGAAGTGGTGAAAGACGCCAACAACCTGGATGCCGTAAAGGTGACGTTCGACTCCGGTATCTTGTTTGCTTTCAACTCCTCAACGCTGAGCAACGACGCGAAGGCATCCCTGCGCGACTTGGCCAAGATTCTGAAAGAGGATACTACTACGGACATCGCCATCATCGGACATACGGACAAAGTAGGCACGTATGAAGCCAATATGAAGGTTTCCAAAAATCGCGCTTATGCCGTAGAAAACTATTTGCAGGACTGTGGCGTGTCTCCCTCACAATTCAAGCAAGTGGAAGGCGTGGGATACAATGAGTATGATGAGAGCCTCTCTGCCAGCCAGAACCGCAGGGTGGTAATCTTTATGTATGCCAGCGAACAGATGATTAAGAACGCTGAAGCCGGACAATCGTAATCATCCTTCTCCCATGAAGTTTTCCAACCCCTTGCGGATAATCCGCAATCTGTTGCTCTTCTTCTTTGTATCCACTACTGTAATGGTAGTGGTTTATCGTTTTGTGCCGGTGTACGTCACGCCGTTGATGGTTATCAGAAGCGTGCAACAGGTTTTTAAAGGAGAAAGTCCCGCATGGCATCACGAGTGGGTGCCGTTCGACAGGATTTCTCCCCACCTGCCTATGGCCGTCATCGCATCCGAGGACAATCGCTTTGCCACCCACAACGGCTTCGACTTCATCGAAATACAGAAAGCCATGAAAGAGAACGAAAAGCGCAAGCGGAAACGCGGAGCAAGCACCATCAGCCAGCAGACGGCAAAGAACGTGTTCCTGTGGCCGCAATCCTCATGGCTCCGCAAGGGATTCGAAGTCTACTTCACATGGATGATAGAACTCTTCTGGTCTAAAGAACGGATAATGACGGTCTACCTCAACTCCATTGAAATGGGCAAAGGCATCTACGGGGCACAGGCAGCCGCCCGTTACAAGTTCCATACCACTGCCGCCAAACTCTCTGCCGGCCAATGCGCACTGATTGCCGCAACATTGCCCAACCCCATACGCTTTGACTCCGCACACCCTTCGAGCTACATCCTGAAAAGACAGGGACAGATACTGCGGTTGATGAAGCTCGTAGCGAAATTCCCACCGGAAAAACTGCGGTTTCCAAGAAAAAAAAGAAATAAACAGCTTTTGCCGATGCAACAAAAAGGAATATTCACTACATTTGCAAAAAGCATATCAGTAAAAAATAGAATATTAAAAATAAAAAGTAGAAAAAAACATAAACTATTAAGTAAATGTAAAAAATCAGCAGATAATGCCATTTACTTAAATGAACAGAATTCATATAATTTAGGAAAAGCGTTTCCATTCATATACTTATTAGATATTGAGCTTTAGCTCTTATTCTCTGTTCTGAAAACCGCCAAATTGAAAGACCGTTGAGAATAAGTAAGTAAAAGTTCACGCTGTGAGGCGTGAACTGTTCGTACTTATTTATACGGTTGGGTGCTTGGCGGTACCTCGGAACAAGATAGGTTACGAATGGTTCCGCCTTTTTTTCATGCCCAGCACCATGATACACATCGGACAAATGATAGAAGCAGAACTACATCGCCAGGAACGTTCCGTCATCTGGTTTGCAAAGAAACTGTATTGTGACCGCACCAATGTGTACTCCATATTCAAACGGCAAAACATAGACACTGACTTATTAATGCGCATCTGCTACATATTGAACTGCAATTTCTTCGATTATTATTCCACTGAGTTCAAAGAAAACCCTCTCTCCCATTCCGGCAAAAAAGACGGCATCAGGAAATAAATTCAACAAATATGTAGAATACAATTCTACACTTTTGTATAAACACCAACGACATCCGGAAAGACGTTTTCTTTTGTAAAGCAACTACCTTTGCCTCGTTTTTAATACTAATTTAATTAAAAAGATAAAATGAAAAAGTTTGAACTTAAATTTTGGCTGTCATGCGTAATGATGGCTTTGTGCATTGGCTTTACAGCTTGTAGTGATGACGACGAAGAAGGCATTGCCGGAGATGCCAAAACACTCATTGTAGGTACTTGGGAATCTACCTGGAGTAAAGGATATGAGATATACGAAGGTGAGAAAGAAGAATGGGACGAGGCCTATACCGAAGATGTGTACACCTTTAAGAACGACGGTAGCGGAACATACAAAGATGTATCAGGAAGCACTCCCTATACGGAGGACTTCACCTGGAGCATTTCCGGAAACAAACTTAAAATCACTTTCAACGGTTATAGCGATGAAGCTACCATCAAAACTCTGAACGGAACCACATTGGTAATCATTGCTCAGGAAAAGGATGAAAACGAAGAGTTTTATGACGAAATCAGTTTCAAGAAAAAATAACCAACCGGAAAGGAACGGATTATAGTTTCCGGTTATCGGGAAAGCATCCATAAAAGCGGGTGTGTCAAAACTATGGCAATCATATCATTAGCTTCGCTCAAAATATCTTTTATTTCTTACGCTAATGTATAGTCTGTCATGCAGAACGTAGTGAAGCATCTCTTCTCCTACTCACAAAGAGAGTAGATTCTTGAATGACAGAGTAAAATGATAGTTAATGTTAGTTTTGACACACCTTCTTTCTCTTATATCTCCGGGCATCTATGATGAAAACTCCGGGACAACCGGAAGCAGATCTCCGGAGTTGCAAAATCAATAAGCATGTCCCCCTTCATCCTGCATCTCCTTCGCATCAATCTTCTTCCTGTCAATGCTGCGCCATGCGTAGAATATGTATGCAAGCACAAAGGGAACCAGAATAGACACGTAGGCCATCACCCTCAGCGTGAACTGGCTGGAGCAGCTGTTTGCCAATGTAAGCGAGCTTTGCAGGTCGGCGGTGGAAGGGTAATAGGCAGTGTTATTATAACCTGCCACAAGCAGCAACGCCAACACCGTAAGCACCGTACCTACACCTGCAAACCATATTCCTTTATCGAAAGCCGGTTTCCACAACGTACGGATAATTCCCCACAGCACAGCAAGCACACCGATCAGGAATACAACCAGCACCACAGGCATCTCGATGAAATTTGTCAGATACTTATAAGGCTCCATAAAGATCTCCCCGTTCTCCGGATTCACCGCATAGCCCTCGGCAAGCAGTGTGCGGATGACGAATGACAGGAAAAAGATCAGGAACAAGCCCGTATTGCCCCACAACGCACGACGGCAACGCTTCACCAAATCGGCATCACTGATATTATTGATGAAATAGAGCGAACCGAGAATACGCGCCAAGAAGAACACAGCCAGCCCCAGCACCACATTCCAAGGATTGAGCAACGCGTCCAGACCATGACCGGCATTGGCCCAACTGCTGATGACAGGCATCATCGTATCTGCAATATTGCCTTTATTGATATAGAACGCCGACCCCGTAAAGAACGTTGCCACAGCACCGCCCAGCAACACCGGTCCCACCACTCCGTTCAGCACAAGGAACACACGATATGCCTTCTTTCCCAGCAGGTTACCCGCCTTCGACTGAAACTCATAGCTGACCGCCTGCAACACGAAAGTAAACAGGATTATCATCCACAGCCAATAGGCACCGCCGAAGCTCGTGCTGTAAAACAACGGAAACGATGCAAAAAAAGCACCGCCAAACGTTACGAGCGTAGTGAACGTAAACTCCCATTTACGCCCCGTAGAGTTGATTATCATTTTGCGCTGCTCTTCCGTCTTGCCCAAACAGAATATCAACGAATTGCCACCCTGCACGAACAGCAGGAAAACAAGTATAGCGCCCAACAGGGATACTACAAACCACCAGTATTGTTGAAGAAATATATAGGTATTCATGTGAATTATAAATTATGGATTGTGAATTATGAATTATGAGTTACTCCCTTTTCCGGACCTTTCCGTATCGCTTTCAGCATAATACCCACTTCGGCAATCAACATAACGGTGAACAATACGAGGAAGATGAAGAACGTGGTCTGAACAGAACCCACATCCAGTTTGGAGATAGCCGCACTGGTGGGCAGCATATCCTGAATGGCCCAAGGCTGACGACCGCACTCGGCAACCACCCAGCCTGCCTGTCCGGCAAGATACCCCAGCGGAATGGTGAGCATTGCCACCCAATGCATCCAGCGCATCCGCGACAGATCTTTCTTATAGGCAAAAACAAGAACTGCAATGAAGAAAAGGATGAAGTATCCGCCCAATATCACCATTACGCGAAACATATAGAACGTAAGCGGCACATTGGGAACCAACTCGTTGACATCCTTTATATAACCATAGCCGAAATAGGCCACATTCTCCTTCAGCACCTTAGCTGCCACCTGCGCCTCGGCATCGTTGCCAGCGGCCTTTGCCTTACGATAGTCGGAGAAAGCGCCGATAGCCGTTTTCCCTTTCTCAATCTTCTCCCGGGCAGAAAGCGCGGTTGTGCCGTCTTTCAGAGGATAACCGCCTTTCAGCAAGTCATTGATGCCCGGCACAAAAGCCTTTGAGTCGCGCTCGGCAAGCAGCGAAAGGAGATTGGGAATCTCCATGCGGAAAAGGAAGGCATCCTTTCCGTCATCGGCGGTCTTCTTCTCCGGATTGAGAATGCCAAAGGCCACCAGTCCGGCCCCTTCCCGTCCCTGATAATAACCTTCCATGGCAGCCAGCTTCATGGGTTGTTTCTGCGCCACCTGATAACCGGAACCGTCGCCCGTCCATGCGGAGAGCAAAGCGGCAGCCAGTCCCACCCAGGCAGCTATCTTTATACTCGACAAAGCAAATTTCTTCTCACGATTCTTCCACAAATACCAGCAACTCACTCCCACTACGAACACAGCCGCCAGCACCCAGCCGGACAAGATGCTGTGGAAAAACTTGTTGACTGCCATCGGAGAAGTAGCCACCGCCCAGAAGTCCACCATTTCATTACGGGCGGTATCGGGATTGAACTCCATGCCTACCGGATTCTGCATCCACGCATTTGCCACCAGAATCCACCAGGCGGAGATCGTTGCACCCAGCCCCGTAAGCCAGGTGGAAGCCAGATGAAAGCGTTTGCTCACCTTGTCCCAACCAAAGAACATCACTGCAATGAACGTGGCCTCCATGAAGAATGCCAAAATGCCTTCGATGGCAAGCGGTGCACCGAAGATGTCGCCCACAAACCAGCTATAATTACTCCAGTTCGTACCAAACTCGAACTCCAAAATCAACCCCGTAGCCACACCTATGGCAAAGTTGATTCCGAAAAGTTTCATCCAGAACTTGGCTGTGTGTTTCCAAAACTCATCACCCGTACGGTAATACGCCGTTTCCATGATGCCCATAATAACCGCCAGTCCCAAAGTCAGCGGTACAAAAATCCAATGATAGATAGCAGTCAAGGCGAATTGCGCTCTCGACCAGTCAATCAGGGAAGTGTCAATGTTTTCAAGCATGAGAGTTAAATATTAATTGTTAAGTATAAAGTATGAGATATAAGTTGAGGCAACGAAAATTGCTGTCCTGCCTCACTCCTCACTGAGCATTCCTCACTAATCGCTGTCCCCCCCTGCCCGCAGAATCAGTTCACGACTGACATAATCTTCCTTATCAGCGCCTGCGGCAGCTTCATTCAAATAGTTCGGGAAGAAGAAAAGACGGAGGATGAAGAACATAATAAAAAGCTTTATGGCTATTATCAGCCATAAAGTGCGTCCTAACGTCATACTTCGGAAGCCTTCAACGTAGAATTGCCAGATGGCGGTCACGAGGTTTCTCATAGGGATTCAAATTATAATCATTACAAATATAAAATACTTTTATATAAATAACAAATAAAATCCCGAAAAGTTAATTGTCGGCAGAAAAAAGCGATCCGACGGCATAAATCCGGCAAACGTCTATCTCTTTTGCAACTTCAAGAGAGGCAGCATACCTTTGTCAAAGTAAAATTATAGACATTAGGCAATATGATAAACGTAAAAAGATTGACACTGATATCGCTCTGCATGGCAAGCCCCTGCATCGGCAGCATGACGTTGCAGGCTCAGGAAACAGCCGCCGGCACACAGCAGCAGAACAGTGCACAGCCCCTTCCGGCACAATGGGATTTGCAGACATGCATCGACTACGCCCTGCAACAAAACATTACCATTCGCAAAAACCGCCTCAACGCCGAAAGTGCTGAAGTGGACGTCAAGACCGCCAAAGCAGCCCTCTTCCCCAGCCTTACGGCATCCGTCAGCCAGCGCATCGTGAACCGCCCCAACAGCGAAACCAACACCATCATCAACGGCGACAACATCACCAGCAGCCAAAGCAAAACCAGCTATAACGGCAGCTACGGCATCGATGCCAACTGGACACTCTACAACGGCAGCAAACGACTGAACACCCTAAAGCAGCAACGAATGAACAACCGCATCGCCGAACTGAACGTAGCGGAAAGTGAAAACAGCATTGAGGAAAGCATCACGCAGATTTACGTGCAGATACTCTATGCCGCCGAAGCCGTCAAAGTAAACGAGACCACCCTCGACGTGAGCCAAGCGGAATGTGAACGGGCGCGCGCCCTGCTCGCAGCGGGAAGCATCGCCAAAAGCGACCTTGCCCAACTGGAAGCGCAAGTCAGTACCGACAAATATCAGCTGGTAACCGCACAAGCCACCCTGCAAGATTACAAACTGCAACTGAAACAGCTCCTCGAACTGAGCGGCGAAGAGGAAATGGACCTCTACATCCCCGCGCTCGGCGATGAAAACGTGCTGTCTCCGCTGCCTTCCAAGAGCGATGTGTACCGTTCCGCCCTCACCCTGCGCCCTGAAATAGAGGCCGGCAGGCTGAACGTCAAAGCCTCGGAGCTCGACATCAACATAGCCCGTTCCGGCTACATCCCCACCGTCAGCCTCAGCGCCGGTATAGGAAGTACAAACACCAACGGCAACGACTTCACCTTCGGAGAGCAAATCAAGCAGAACTGGAACAACTCACTGGGAGTGACCGTAAGTGTACCCATCTTCAACAACCGTCAAACCAAGAGTGCCGTACAGAAAGCCAAAATCCAAAAACAGTCCAGCGAACTGGATCTGCTGGACAACCAGAAAGCCCTGTATAAAACCATCGAAGGATTGTGGCTGGATGCCAGCAGCGCACAGCAGCGTTACGTTGCCGCCATAGAGAAGCTGCGCAGCACGCAAACCAGCTACGACCTCATCCAAGAGCAATTCAACCTCGGCATGAAGAACACCGTAGAACTGCTGACAGAGAAAAGCAACCTGCTCAACGCACAGCAGGAAACCTTGCAGGCCAAGTACATGGCGATACTGAATACCCAATTGCTGAAATTCTATCAGGGAGAAAAGATTACGCTTTAATCCGTCTCCCCCCCGAATTCTCAATCACCAAGTTAAGATAAAACAAATCAATAAAGAAGATATAGCACTATGAACAAGAAGAAAATCATTCTTATCGCCGTAAGCATTGCAGTTGTGGCCGGCGCAGGCTTCTGGCTCTTTGGCAGCTCTAAGGCCCAGCATAAAGTGACCTACGAAACGGCTGTCGTAACCAGAGGCGAAATATCGGAATCTATCACCGCCACCGGAACAATCGAGCCGGTGACGGAAGTGGAAGTCGGCACGCAGGTCAGCGGCATCATCGACAAGATATATGCCGACTATAACTCCGTAGTCACCAAAGGCCAGCTCATAGCCGAAATGGACCGCGTGACACTGCAAAGCGAAGTAGCCTCGCAACGCGCCGCCTACAACGGGGCAAAAGCCGAGTACGAGTATCAGCAGAAGAACTACGAGCGCAACCGGGGACTGCACGAGAAACAACTCATCAGCGACACCGACTACGAACAGTCCGTCTATAATTATGAGAAAGCAAAAAGCAACTACGAAAGCAGTCAGGCATCACTTGCCAAGGCAGAACGCAACCTTTCGTACGCCACCATCACCTCTCCCATCGACGGCGTCGTCATCAATCGTGCGGTGGAGGAAGGACAGACGGTAGCATCCGGTTTCGAGACTCCTACGCTGTTCACCATTGCCGCCGACCTGACGCAAATGCAGGTAGTGGCCGACGTGGATGAAGCCGACATAGGCGGTGTGGAAGAGGGACAGCGCGTTTCGTTCACCGTAGACGCTTATCCCAATGACACGTTTGAAGGCACAGTGACACAAATCCGTTTGGGAGAGGACAGCTCCACAAGTTCCGGCAGCAGCACTTCCAGCACAGTTGTCACTTATGAAGTCGTAATCTCCGCCCCCAATCCCGACTTAAAACTGAAGCCGCGCCTGACGGCCAATGTCACAATCTACACGCTCGACCGCAAAGACGTACTTTCCGTTCCGGCACGCGCCCTCCGCTTCACCCCCGAAAGACCGCTTATCGGCGAAAACGACATCGTGAAAGACTGCGAAAGCCCCCACAAACTCTGGACGCGTGAAGGAAACACATTCACCGCGCATCCAGTGACAGTGGGCATCTCCAACGGCATCAATACGGAGATTATAAGCGGCATCAGCGAAGGTGCAACAATAGTGACCGAAGCCACCATAGGAAAGATGCCGGGAGGAGGAGCACCGGCAGACATGCAACAGGCTGCCGGCGGAGAGAGAAGCCCTTTCATGCCCGGCCCTCCGGGAAGCAACAAGAAGAAGAGCAAATGATAACCCATATCCCCATAAATATACATCATCAGCCATGAGCAAGACCGTAATTGAACTTCAAAACATAAAACGCAACTTCCAGGTGGGAGATGAAACGGTGCATGCACTACGTGGCGTGTCGTTCTCTATCAACGAAGGAGAGTTCGTCACGATTATGGGTACATCCGGTTCGGGAAAATCGACCCTGCTGAACATACTCGGCTGTCTGGACACACCCACAACAGGCGAGTATCTGTTGGACGGGATTTCCGTACGCACCATGAGCAAGTCCCAACGCGCCGTACTCCGCAACCGCAAAATAGGTTTCGTTTTCCAGAACTACAACCTGCTACCCAAGACCACCGCCATAGAAAACGTGGAGCTTCCGCTAATGTACAACTCGTCCGTATCGGCCTCCGAACGCCGCAGCCGGGCCATCGAAGCGCTCAAAGCCGTAAGCCTGGGCAACCGTCTGGAGCATAAGTCCAATCAGATGTCCGGCGGACAGATGCAACGCGTGGCCATTGCCCGCGCACTGGTGAACGACCCTGCCGTAATACTGGCAGACGAAGCCACCGGCAATCTGGACACGCGCACCTCGTTCGAGATTTTGGTGCTCTTCCAAAAGCTGCATGCAGAAGGGCGTACCATCATCTTCGTAACGCACAACCCGGAAATAGCCCAATACAGCAGCCGCAACATCGTATTACGTGACGGACAGGTGAAGGACGACAAAGTGAATCCCGACATTCTGAACGCCGCCGAAACTCTGGCAGCATTGCCCAAACAGGAGGACGACTGATGCGGCAGTCTCAGGCAGTCTCAAAAACATTTTTCATAAAACATCAAACTAATGAACGGAACAAACCTCTTCAAAATAGCTCTCCGGGCACTTGCCAACAACAAGCTGCGCGCCTTCCTCACCATGCTGGGCATTATCATCGGCGTGGCATCCGTCATCACGATGCTTGCTATCGGACAAGGCTCAAAGAAAAGTATCCAGGCGCAAATCTCCGAAATGGGCTCCAACATGATAATGATCCATCCGGGAGCGGATATGCGCGGCGGCGTCCGTCAAGACCCCAGCGCCATGCAGACCCTGAAACTTGCCGACTACGAGGCGCTGCGCAACGAGACGAACTTCCTGTCCGCCGTCAGCCCCAACGTCTCCTCCTCCGGACAGCTCATTGCAGGCAATAACAACTATCCTTCTTCCGTAAGCGGTGTAGGTACGGAATACCTTGAAATACGCCAGCTTACGGTGGACAACGGAGCAATGTTTACCGAAGCCGATATACAGACTTCAGCCAAAGTATGCGTCATCGGAAAGACGATACAAGAGAATCTTTTCCCAACGGGAGAAGACCCCGTAGGACGCATTATCCGGTTCAACCAAGTGCCCTTCCGCGTGGTGGGTGTACTAAAGGCCAAAGGATACAACAGCATGGGAATGGACCAGGACGACGTCGTGCTGGCCCCCTACACCACCGTAATGAAGCGTCTGCTTGCCCAAACCTACCTACAAGGCATCTTTGCCTCCGCACTCACCGAGGACATGACGGACAATGCCACCGAAGAAATCACCGAAATCCTGCGACGGAACCACAAACTGAAAAGCAGCGATGACGATGACTTCACCATACGCAGCCAACAGGAACTCAGCTCGATGATGAATACCACCACCGACCTGATGACGACACTGCTTGCCTGCATCGCAAGCATATCACTGATAGTAGGCGGCATAGGAATCATGAACATCATGTATGTGTCTGTAACGGAACGCACCCGCGAAATCGGCCTACGCATGAGTGTGGGCGCCAGAGGAGTAGACATCCTGTCGCAATTCCTCATCGAGGCCATCCTCATCAGTATCACCGGCGGACTGATTGGCGTAATCATAGGCTGCGGCGCAAGCTGGATAGTGAAAAGCGTGGCCCACTGGCCCATCTACATACAGGCTTGGAGCGTATTCCTCAGCTTTGCCGTCTGCACAGTGACGGGAGTGTTCTTCGGCTGGTATCCCGCCAAGAAAGCGGCAGACCTGGATCCGATAGAAGCAATACGGTATGAGTGAGCAAATGATTGGTGATTAATGATTAATCGCCAATCATTAATCCTAAAAAAATCCTATCTTTGCATTTGTATGAAACAGTTTCTTTATTCACGATCACGCATCATCGAATCTCTGATTCACATCATCGGCTGGGGAATTGTATTTGCATTTCCTTTCGTGATGATGACACGTGGAGGATTCGATATAACATTGGTGGAATACCTGCGCCATGGCAGCATTGTTCCACTTTCGTTTCTCATCGTCTTCTACACCAACTACTGCTTCCTCATCCCCCGGTATCTGTTCGAAGGACGCATCAAGCAATATCTCCTGCTGAACATAGTGCTGATAGTCTGCATCACCGCCGGAGTGCACTTCTGGCAGGAATATGCTTTCCACACCTACACCAAAGGAGGAAATGAAGGAAGAAGCCACATGGGACCTCCGAAATGGATATTCATCATGCGCGACTTATTCTCCATGATACTCACCGTCGGACTAAGCGCAGCCATCCGCCTTAGCGGACGTTGGGTACAAGTGGAAGCTGCCCGCCGCGAAGCCGAGAAAAGCCGTACGGAAGCGGAATTGAAGAATCTCCGCAACCAGCTCAACCCCCACTTCCTGCTCAATACGCTGAATAACATCTACGCTCTCATCGCCTTCGACACCGACAAGGCGCAAATGGCAGTACAGGAACTGAGCCGCCTGCTGCGCCATGTTCTCTACGACAACCAGCAAAATTTCGTGCCTCTGGCCAAAGAGATAGATTTCATCCGAAACTACATTGCACTGATGCGCATACGACTCTCGTCCAATGTGACTGTTGAAACACGTTTCGACATTCGCCCCGACACTCCAACGGAGATCGCCCCGATGATATTCATCTCTCTCATAGAGAATGCCTTCAAGCATGGAATCTCTCCTACCGAACCCAGCTATATCCGTATCTATTTTAGCGAAAGCGCCGATAGCGTGTGTTGCGAAATAGCCAACAGTTATCACCCCAAGAACGAAGCCGACAAGAGTGGAAGCGGTATCGGTCTGGAACAAGTGCTCAAGCGTCTGGAACTCACCTATCCCGGTCGGTACGAATGGCAGCATAGCGTAAGTGAGGATGAGAAAGAATATAAATCGATTTTAGTAATCAACCATTGACAACATGAATCTGAAATGTGCAATCGTAGATGATGAGCCATTGGCCTTGGACCTTTTGGAAAGCTACGTCAACAAGACCCCGTTCCTTGAACTTGCCGGCAAATACTCCAGTGCCGTACAGGCAATGAACAACCTGTCCGGCAAGGACATCGATCTCCTGTTTCTCGACATCCAAATGCCCGAACTCAACGGGCTGGAGTTTTCTAAAATGGTAGATATGCATACACGAATTGTTTTCACTACCGCCTTCGACCGGTATGCCATAGACGGCTACAAAGTCAATGCTCTCGATTATCTGCTGAAGCCTATCTCGTATGTGGATTTTCTGCAAGCCGCCAACAAAGCCTTGCAATGGTTTGAATTGTTGCAGCAACCCAAAGAGGAAGTGGAAAGCATCTTCGTGAAAAGCGATTATAAACTGATACAAGTGGAGCTCAAAAACATTCTCTACATTGAAGGTCTGAAGGACTATATCAAAATCTACGAAGAGAACTCCCCCAAACCCATTCTCTCACTGATGAGCATGAAGTCTATGGAGGAACTGCTGCCTGCTTCCCGCTTTATACGTGTGCACCGTTCCTACATCGTTCAAAAGGATAAGATACGTATCATCGACCGAGGGCGTATCGTTTTTGGCAAGAATTATATTCCTGTCAGTGACAGTTACAAACAAATATTTCAGGACTTTCTTAATAAAAGGAGTTAAAAAGTTATCAATCCGTATATATTTTATTGATTCCGGCTGATTTCTAATAATATCCTATTGCATATTAAAAGATGTTTCCTTATCTTTGCAGCGAACAGATAGGAGTTGTGAAACTCCCCAATAGAATAGTTTAGTTAAGTCTAGTTTAGTTTTTGTGTAAAGCACTTCCTCCGTAAGCGAACGTTGGAAGTGCTTTTACATTATGGTATATCCTTTATTCAGGCATCTTCTCAAAGTGCCTTTTCTATTGCAGCTTTAATCAGCGGTTCCATGACATCATATCCCTCACCCGTCGGATGAACGCCATCTTTGGTATAGCGGGAGTTTAAAGCCTTGTTATCGGCAGATACCATTGCCTGATAATAATCAACAAACGGTATTTTGTTGGCCTCTGCATATGCTTTTATGCGGGCATTCAGAGCTTGGATTTTTTGCGGAGCATCCTTTATTTCCATTCTCCACTTAAAGGCGGCGGCAGGAAGTACCGAGGTCAATATAACCTTTATTTTATTGACTTTAGCAAGTTCCACCATAGACACGATATTGCCAAAGGTATAATCCTCATTATACGGATTCGTATTTTCTGCCACATCATTGGTTCCGGCGTTAATGACCACCAAAGCCGGAGAAAGATTGATCACATCTTCCCGAAAACGTAACAGAAATTGATATGAAGTCTGTCCGCTAATGCCGCGACCAATATATCCATTCGTTTTAAAGAAATCCGGATGAGTCCGCACCCAGCCTTCCGTAATAGAGTTGCCTAGAAAAACAACCCTTTTCTCCTTTTTGGCTGGTTTTGGCAACATTGCGTTTTCTTTGGAATAGCGAGCCAAATTTCCAAAATCTTTCTTCTGAGCACAAGCCTCCCCTATTGAGAGACAACAACTGATAGCTGCCAGCAATGCCCACTGGCCAATTCTTTTTCCTAGCATGTTTCTGTTTTTAAGTATTAACATTAGTTCTGGCAAACATACAAATATATCAGGAAAAAAACAAGAATTCTCAATTTGTACAAATAGCATCGCATAACAAAGATCGGGATCTTTCTCCTCCTCTCATCCACAATCCCCTTTAAACAAGACGGCACACATTTGTATATTTTAGTCAATTTATAGAGAATTATATGTATAAAATAATCACTGATTCGAAAATTAATATATATCCACATCCCTCACTCCGTAAAAATCAAAATAATATAAGTAAGTTTGCATTGACTTATCGTTTAGAGAAAATCTTTTTCTAGATGATTGTTTGTTTTGTTTGCATATCATCCTTTCTTTAAGCGTAAAGAAAGGATGATCTCAACACTTTCCGCATCTTCATTGTTATCAACCTAAAGAATAGTATATGGAACTGCAACTCTCAAACATACGGAAAGAATACAAGAAAGATAAGTTGATGCGCAACACCATCTCCGAAAACCCCTTTGAGCAATTCGCCTGCTGGCTTAATGATGCTTTGCATTGCGGTGAAGACGAACCCACCGCTATGATCGTGGCCACCGTTGCTCCCGACGGCCGCCCTTCCACCCGCACAGTGCTGCTGAAAGGTGTAGAAAACGGCAGATTCATCTTCTACACCAACTACGAAAGCCGCAAAGGACAACAGCTAGCCGATAATCCCTACATCTCCCTCTCCTTCGTCTGGCATAAGCTGGAAAGGCAGATACATATTGAAGGCAAAGCAGAAAAGTGCCCCCAAAAAGACTCGGACGCCTACTTCTCCACCCGTCCCTACAAAAGCAAAATAGGTGCAAGAATATCCCCACAAAGCCGGATCATCAACAACCGGACGGAAATCATCCGCGCCTTTGTAAAGGAAGCGATTAAGCTGACCGGACAGAGAATACAGCGTCCCGGCAACTGGGGCGGTTTTGCCGTTACCCCTACTCGTTTCGAGTTTTGGCAAGGGCGGGAAAACAGGTTGCACGACCGCTTTCTGTATACTCTTTGCAAAGAAGAACATATCTCCTCATCTTCATCTCCTGAATCCGACGGATGGAGAATAGTGCGTCTTGCACCCTGACCCGGCCTGCCGCACCGAACAAAACAGCTTCCCTGAAAGACAACTGTTTTATCCGGTAATTTCTATGTCAGTAAAGATGTCCACGTCTTCGGCATGATGTGCTACATAGGCTGCCGGACCGGTATCACCCGATTCCAGTATATCGTAAACGACACCCGCTTTACCTTTGCCTGTAATTAGGAATACAATCTTTTTAGCACTGAAAAGCAAGCAGCCTGTCATAGCAATCCGCGGCTGGCCGTTATAAGGATTTATACTCTCCTCATACGGCTGAAAGGATGATAGCAAATATTCCTGACCGGGAAAAATGGAAGAAGTGTGTCCGTCATCACCTGCTCCCAGCAACACCATGTCGAAAGCGGGAAATCCCCGGCGCAAGGGCACTGTGCTGCATACCAAATCCGAATAGCGTTTCGCCTCTTGCGACGGATGACGGCACGTGCCGCAGATAGGAAATACAAATTCATCGGGCATCCCCACTTCGCTAAGCAACAGGCGGAACATTGTACCGTAATTGCTGTCCGAATCATTGACAGGCACACAACGCTCGTCCACCCAAAAGATGCGCATCCGCATCCAGGGAGTTTCTTCGCGATACTCATGCGCCCAAATATCAAACATTAAAGAAGGTGTTGTCCCTCCACTGAAAGCAAAATAAAAAATCCGATCCGGCTCTCGGTTCATCATGTCAATTATGTATCGGATAAGAGCACGCGAGGTCGAAGTAGCAGTAGGATATATATAACTTTTCATAATTCGCAATATTCATCGGTATTCGTCAAATTCTTGCATGGATTAGTCCATTCGGCTCCATGCTCGTTCATCATTGCTTCGCTTTCCAAAGGTCCCCAAGTCCCCACAGGATAACCGTAAAGCGGTGCGTCAGGATGTTCCTGCCAATACTTCAACACTGGATTAAAGAAACGCCATGACGCATCCACAGCATCGCTGCGCGTGAAGAGGGTCTGGTCGCCTTGTATACAGTCCTCTATCAGACGGGCATACGCATCTCCGGCGGGCAATCCTCCCAAATCGGAATAGCTGAAGTCCATCATCACCTGTTTTACATCAAACCCCGGCCCGGGAACTTTCATTCCAAATTTCAGCACGATGCCTTCGTTGGGCTGTAAACGCAAGATCAATTTGTTGGCACGCGGGCAATGGCCGCCTTCGCAGCGAAACATCTGATGCGGTGTCTCACGAAAGTGCACCACGATCTCGGTTACTTTGGTCGGCATCTGCTTTCCTGTACGTATGTAAAAAGGAACGCCGTTCCAACGCCAGTTGTTGATACCGATTTTCATGGCAATATATGTTTCGGTACGGGTGTCCGGAGCAACATTCTTCTCTTCGCGATATCCCGGTTTCGTGGCAGATGCAGTGTATTGCCCGCGGACGATATGTTCTTTCAGATCTTCCCCGGTCAACGGCGAGAGGGATTCGTACACTTTCACCACTTCATTACGGAAGTTGTCGGCATTGAACACAGCCGGCGGCTCCATTGCAGTAAGCGCCACCAGTTGGATCAGATGATTCTGCACCATATCCCGCAAAGCTCCGGCTCCTTCATAGAATCCTCCACGCTGCTCGATACCCAAATTTTCTACTGCGGTAATCTCTACATAGTCGATATAATTACGGTTCCAAAGCGGTTCAAAGATACCGTTAGCAAAGCGGAAAGCAAGAATATTCTGCGCCGTTTCTTTGCCCAGGAAGTGGTCTATACGGTAAATCTGCTGTTCTTCGAACACCGACGCATATATGCGGTTCAATTCGCGGGCCGATTCCAAATCATAGCCAAAGGGTTTCTCCACAATGATACGCGTGTGGGGACGATTTAAATGGGCAGCCTTGAGGTGAAGGGGAATCACCCCGTACAAAGAAGGCGGTGTAGCCAAATAATACAACATGCCATCCGGCTCCTGCTCACCCGTCAGTTCCTGAAGGCGTACATTCAGTTTCCCATAATCGGCTGCATCGGCGGGATTAAGGGAAAGATAGTGTAAGCGTTTACAGAAATCCTCCATGCACTCAGGCGCATATTCTTCCGAAGCGACAAAACGCTCCAATTCGGAACGGATGTAAGCGCGGTAAGTATCATCTTGGTATTCGGTGCGTCCCACACCTAATACAGCAAAACTTTCCGGTAAACGTTTCTCTTTATATAAGGTATACAGCGCCGGCATCAACTTACGCTTCGTCAAGTCACCGGAAGCGCCGAAAATTATCATCACAAATCTATTCATAGCTTTATTTATGTTTGAGGACATTCCACTGAGTTCCATTAAGAAGGGCTACACATTATATGTTCCCGACTTTGTATCGCCGCCATGTCCGGTCCAGTTTTCATGAAAGAATTGTCCGCGCAATTCATCTACACGCTCAAAGGTGTGCGCGCCAAAGTAATCGCGTTGTGCCTGAATCATGTTTGCCGGCAGCTTGACGGAAACCAATGAATAGAAATAGTTCAATGCCGACGAAAAGGCGGGAACCGGAAGTTCCTCTTTCATGGCCTGTGCCACCAGATGCTTCCAACCGGGAAGCAACTGTTTCATCTCATTGCTGAAATAAGGGGCAAGAAGAAGATGCTGCGGCTTCTCGTTCTGTTCGAAAGCTGCAGCGATATCATTAAGGAATACGCTGCGGATGATGCAACCGCCCCGCCACATGCGGGCAATGGAAGCCAAATTGAGCTGCCATCCGAAAGCCTCGGAAGCACGCTGCAATACAGCAAACCCTTGTGCATAGGACACCAGTTTGGATGCATACAGTGCAGAATAGATGTCCTTCACCATTTCCGACTTGTTATATACCACATCCGTATGCCGACAGACAAAATGCCTGGATGCTGCCTCACGCAAATTCTTCTGCGCCGAGAGGCTCCGTTCAAAGACCGCCGTAGCAATCAGTCCCAACGGCATGCCCAGTTCCATAGCATTGACCACCGACCATTTGCCCGTACCCTTTTGTCCGGCAACGTCCAATATCTTGTCTATCAGGAAACCGCCCGATTTATCTTTATGTTGCAGTATGTTGGCAGTGATTTCAATGAGATAGCTGCGCAACTTGCCCTCGTTCCAATAGGAAAAGACGGAAGACATTTCTTCATTGCCCAGTTTCAGGAGATTCTTCATCAGCCAATAGGCCTCAGAAATAAGCTGCATATCACCATACTCAATGCCATTGTGAATCATCTTGACAAAATGACCGGATCCAGCTGGCCCCACCCATTGGCAACATGGCGTTCCATCCGATGCTTTAGCGGCAATGCTTTGTAGAACAGGCTTTACTTCTTCCCATGCACTTACAGAGCCTCCCGGCATGATGGAAGCACCGTTCAAGGCACCTTCCTCACCACCGGAAACACCTGCTCCAACAAAGCGGAAGCCTTTCTCTTCAGCCAGCGCCACGCGGCGGTTGGTATCCTCGTAATTGGAGTTTCCCCCGTCTATCAGTATATCCCCCGGCGACAGCAAAGGGAATAGTTGCTCCATCAGCTCGTCTACGGCACTGCCGGCACGAACCATCATCATTATTTTACGTGGAGTGGCAATGGACTCCACGAAAAGAGCCATGTCCGTATATCCCTGAATTCTTTTTCCGCGTGCTCTCCCGTTCATAAAACGCTCAACCACGCCTTCTTCCACTCCCGGAACCGTACGGTTATAGACTGAAACCTGCCAGCCTTTATCAGCCATGTTCAGAGCCAGATTTTCGCCCATAACGGCCAGGCCTATCAGTCCAATGTCTGTTTTATTTAAGTTCTTCATATACTTGTAAAATTTATCTTTATGATGAAACAAAAAGCAAAACCCATTTGTTCATGTAAAATTTGAAATTACCCCCTGCGATATAGTGCAAATGCCTAAAATATGAATAATTGTAAAATCATTTGCCGTATTAGCTTTGCCGTCTCACAATAAATCACGATTTTTGCACATCGAAACATGTAACGATCAGAAAAAACATAACATCAGAATCAATGAAGAAAGCTCTAATTTCCGGAATCACCGGGCAGGACGGTTCGTTCCTTGCAGAATTCCTGTTGCAAAAGGGATATGAAGTACATGGAATTATGCGGCGCTCATCATCTTTCAATACAGGTCGCATCGAGCATCTGTACTTTGACGAATGGGTACGTGACATGAAGCAGAAACGCACCATTAATTTGCACTACGGAGATATGACGGACAGCAGCTCGCTTATCCGCATCATCCAGCAGGTACAACCGGACGAGATATATAATCTTGCCGCACAAAGCCACGTAAAAGTTTCCTTTGACGTGCCCGAATATACCGCCGAGACAGATGCCGTAGGCACATTGCGTATGCTTGAAGCAGTACGTATCTTAGGACTGGAAAAGAAAACAAAGATATATCAGGCATCCACTTCCGAACTGTTCGGCAAAGTACAGGAAGTGCCCCAAAAGGAGACGACTCCTTTCTATCCGCGCAGCCCGTATGGCGTAGCCAAGCAATACGGTTTCTGGATTACGAAGAACTACCGCGAAAGCTACGGCATGTTCGCCGTCAACGGTATCCTCTTCAACCATGAGAGCGAACGGCGTGGAGAAACTTTCGTGACGCGTAAGATTACACTGGCTGCCGCACGCATAGCGCAAGGTTTTCAGGATAAGCTGTATTTGGGAAACCTCGATGCACGCCGCGACTGGGGATATGCCCGCGATTATGTGGAATGCATGTGGCTCATCCTCCAACATGATACGCCGGAGGACTTTGTGATTGCTACCGGAGAGATGCACACCGTACGCGAGTTCGCCACACTGGCTTTTGAAGAAGTAGGCATACCGTTGCGTTGGGAAGGTGCAGGAATAAACGAAAAAGGCATCGACACCCGAACCGGTAAAGTGCTGGTTGAGGTAGATCCCAAATATTTCCGCCCGTCCGAAGTGGAGCAACTGCTGGGCGATCCCACCAAAGCCAAAACCTTGCTGGGCTGGAACCCGCAGCAGACAAGCTTTGAGGAGCTGGTAAGAATCATGGCTGCACACGACATGAAGTTCGTAAAGAAGTTGCATGCCCGTTCAAAAGAAGAAGAATAACATTGCCAAGACAACATCAATCATGGAAAAAAATGCCAAAATATACATTGCAGGACATCATGGACTGGTAGGTTCTGCTATCTGGAAAAACCTGCAAGAGAAGGGTTACACCAACCTTATAGGAAAAACCCATAAAGAGCTCGATTTGCTGGACGGAGTTGCCGTACGCCGTTTCTTCGATGAAGAACAGCCGGAATATGTATTCCTTGCCGCCGCTTTTGTGGGCGGTATCATGGCAAACAGCATCTATCGCGCAGATTTCATCTACAAGAATCTCCAAATACAACAAAACGTCATTGGCGAGAGTTTCCGTCACAACGTGAAGAAACTGCTGTTCTTAGGCAGCACCTGCATCTATCCGCGCGATGCCGAACAGCCGATGAAGGAAGATGTCCTGCTCACCTCACCGTTGGAATACACCAATGAGCCGTATGCCATTGCCAAGATTGCCGGACTGAAAATGTGTGAAAGTTTCAATCTGCAATACGGAACGAACTACATCGCCGTAATGCCCACCAACCTCTACGGTCCCAACGACAATTTCGATCTGGAGCGCAGCCACGTGCTTCCCGCCATGATCCGTAAGGTTCATCTGGCGCACTGCCTGCAACAGGGCAACTGGGATGCCGTACGCCTTGACATGAACCAGCGTCCCGTAGAAGGTATCAGCGGCAGCAACAGCAACGCAGAAATACTGGACATACTTGCCAAATACGGCATCAGCGACAAGGAAGTCAAACTCTGGGGAACCGGCACGCCACTGCGCGAATTCCTCTGGAGCGAAGAAATGGCAGATGCCAGTGTATTCGTTATGGAGCACGTAGACTTCAAAGACACCTACAAGCCCGGTGATAAAGATGTTCGCAACTGCCACATCAACATCGGCACAGGCAAGGAAATCACGATCCGCCAACTGGCCGAACTGATTGTGGACACCGTAGGTTATCAGGGAAAACTCACGTTCGACAGTACCAAACCCGACGGCACCATGCGCAAACTCACCGATCCAAGCAAACTGCACGCATTGGGCTGGCATCACAAGATAGACATTGAGGAAGGCGTGCAACGAATGTACCGGTGGTACTTGGGCAACGATTAACTCCCAAAGGCAATCCAAACCTGCCTCACACAGGAAAGAACCGTAGCGTTTCAGGGCATCCGTCCAAATAGTATTTCCCACTAAAAGTTTGTATTCTCTAATATAAACCCTTATATTTGCGCAAATTTCAACTAAATGTGCAAATAAATGGAACAAAGTTTTATCGCCTATATAGAGAATAGTATCAAAGCAAACTGGGATCTGGATGCCCTGACCGACTATAAAGGAGCAACCCTGCAATATAAGGATGTAGCCCGGAAAATAGAGAAGCTGCATATCATTTTTGAGGCAAGCGGCATCAGGAAAGGCGATAAGATCGCCGTCTGCGGACGCAACAGTTCACACTGGGGAGTAACATTCCTCGCCACGCTGACGTATGGCGCGGTCATCGTACCCATTCTTCACGAGTTCAAGGCGGACAATGTGCACAACATCGTCAATCACTCCGAAGCCAAGCTCCTTTTCGTAGGAGACCAAGTATGGGAAAACCTCAATGAAAGCGCCATGCCCCTGCTGGAAGGCATTTTCATGATGACGGACTTCACCCTGCTCGTGTCGCGTAACGAACGTGTCACCTATGCCCGCGAGCACCTCAATGAGATGTTCGGCAAGAAATTCCCCAAGAACTTCCGCAAAGAACATATCGACTATCACAAAGACCAGCCCGAAGAACTGGCGGTCATCAACTATACCTCCGGCACAACCAGCTACTCGAAAGGCGTCATGCTCCCCTATCGCAGCCTGTGGTCCAACACCAAATTCGCCTTTGAAGTGCTGCCGCTGAAAGCCGGTGACAAGCTGGTATGCATGTTGCCAATGGCACACATGTACGGACTTGCATTTGAGTTCCTGTATGAGTTTTCTGTGGGTTGCCACATCTATTACCTCACCCGCATGCCAAGCCCGAAGATCATCTTCCAAGCCTTTGCCGACGTGAAGCCCAACCTCATTGTGGCCGTACCGCTCATCATCGAAAAGATCATCAAGAAGAGCGTATTGCCCAAGTTGGAAACGCCCACCATGAAACTGTTGCTGAAAGTGCCTATCATCAACGACAAGATAAAAGCCACCGTACGCGAACAGATGATACAAGCCTTCGGCGGTAATTTTGCGGCAGTCATTGTAGGCGGTGCGGCCTTCAATCAGGAAGTGGAACAATTCCTGCGCATGATAGACTTCCCCTACACAGTAGGTTACGGCATGACGGAATGTGGCCCCATCATCTGCTACGAGGATTGGACACGCTTCAAACCCGGTTCTTGCGGTAAGGCAGCTCCCCGCATGGAAGTGAAAATCCTCTCTCCCGACCCAGAGAACATCCCCGGTGAGATTGTTTGCCGCGGTCCCAATGCCATGTTGGGTTACTACAAGAATGAAGAAGCCACCGAACAGGTGGTGGACAAAGAAGGCTGGCTGCACACCGGCGACCTTGCCTTGATGGATGCCGAAGGCAATGTCACCATCAAGGGACGCAGCAAAAACATGCTCCTCGGTCCAAGCGGACAAAACATCTACCCCGAAGAGATAGAAGACAAGTTGAACAACCTGCCCTACGTGGCCGAAAGCATCATTGTGCAGCAAAACGAGAAACTCGTCGGACTGGTATATCCCGATTTCGACGATGCCTTTGCCCATGGGCTCACCAACGATGACATAGAACGTGTCATGGAAGAGAATCGTGTGGCTCTGAACGCAGAATTGCCCGCTTACAGCCAGATATCAAAAATGAAGATATATCCTGAGGAATTTGAGAAAACGCCGAAAAAATCCATTAAACGTTTCTTATACCAAGAAGCAAAAGGATAAACGCATACTCTATTCCTATTCCCAAAGACAAACGAATCATGAAACGTATATTCTCATTCATCTGCCTGTCCTTGCTTTTAGCAGGGACAGTTGTTTATGCTCAAACAGACAAGCTCCGCCCTGCCCGTAAGGAAAGAGCAGGCATCAACCTCTCTCTTTGGAAGAACCTTGCCACACAACGTACGGACACAGTAGGGAGCACATTCCTCAATCTCGGCATCTTCTCTGCCATGAACCGCCTGAACGGTTTGGGAGTAAACGTATTGGGTTCCGTTACGGGCAGAGACATGAACGGTGTGCAATTCTCCGGCATATCCAATATAGTAGGCGGAAGTATGCGAGGCATACAGGTAGCAGGCATAACCAATATCAACGGTGACAATCTCTGCGGCCTGTCCGTTTCCGGCCTTGTAGGCATCACAGGCAATCATGCGCAGGGAGTGGTATTCTCCGGTCTGGCCAACATTGCAGGCGACAACAGCAACGGAGTCATCATAGGCGGCCTGCTGAACATCACCGGCGAAAAGACCGGCGGCGTGCAGCTTGCAGGACTTGCCAACATTTCGGGCGGTGATTTCGCGGGTGTCACCACATCCGGCCTGCTGAACGTGGTAGGCAACAATATGAAAGGGATTCAGATCTCCGGTTTAGGGAACATCACAGGCGGAACGGCTACCGGCATTCAACTTGCCCCCCTAAACGTGGCTGTCCGCGCCAATGGACTCCAGATAGGTTTAGTGAACTATTACAAAGAGAAGCTGGACGGTTTTCAGCTGGGACTGGTCAATGCCAATCCCGACACCCAAGTGCAGATGATGCTTTTTGGCGGCAACGCCACCAAGCTGAATATGGCCGCCCGCTTCAAGAACGAGCTGTTCTACACCATTCTCGGCGGCGGTACGCATTACCTCGATTTCAGCGACAAATTCTCCGGTGCACTCTTCTACCGCGCCGGCTTGGAACTGCCTCTTTACAAGCAACTGTTCATCAGCGGCGATTTAGGCTACCAGCATGTAGAGACCTTCAAGAACAAAGATTACGGTTTTCCGGCACGCCTCTACTCTCTCCAGACCCGCATAAACCTTGAGTACCGCCTGACGGAACGCTTGGGTGTGTTCGTGACCGGCGGTTACGGCTGGGACAGGTATTACAACCGAAATGCCAACTTCGACAAAGGAGTGATTGTGGAAGGCGGTATAGTATTATTCAAATACTAAAGCCGATACTGACGGAATAAAATCATCCCACAAGATAAAATAAATCATCCCATGAGACGAATAAATTCATCTTACGGGATGATTTTATTCATCCCGCAGGACCAAATTATTTATCCTGCGAGACGAATCCGAGTATAACTCAAAAAATCTCTTTCTCTTTGATCAAGCCGGTTCTATATGCCACCAACAGCTTTTTCAAGTCCTGAATCTGCGTTACAAGCTGCTTGCCTTTATCCGTATCCTTCACCATCATGCGCTGCGAATTGAACTCGATGACGAATGTTGTCGACTTAATATCCTGCCCTTCCTCAATCGCCTTCTGACGGCTTTGGAAAGGATCATGCTGCACCAGCTGCATTCCATGCGAATGATATACCAGCGTGTATCCCGCAATGCCCGTTTCGGGCTGGTAGGCTTTGGAAAAGCCGCCGTCAATCACCAGCAGCTTGCCGTCGGCCTTTATGGGGCGTTCGCCTTTAATCGTCTTTACAGGTACATGTCCGTTGATGATGTGTGAATGAGGGCCCGGCTCCACCCCGAACTCCGTTAAAATACTGTCACAGATATCGGCGCGGTTGCGAAGCGTATAATAATATCCCTTGTTCTCCTTGTGCAATGCCTTGTCGGCAACGAAATAACGCTCAAACGTCGCCATTTTATCCTTGTCGAAAGACGGTGCATCCGGTCCGCACCACATGTACCACATATAGTCCAGTGCAAAGTTCTTCTCCTCCGAACCGTCCTCGTCAAAGTACGCGGTACGAATCAACTGGTCCGTTTTTTGCAGCAGCTTATGTCCCCAATATTCTTTCTTGCCGATGCGCACATGCTTGAAACTTCCGTCTTCGTTCAGGGGTACGGAAGCGTGGTACAACAGGTTACTGTTGCACACCAGATACATGCCGCCATACGTAAACAGGCAACGCATGTGTTTCTTCAGCTTCTCGCTATTCATAAACGAAGCGTGTATCTTGTCCACCAGCTCCCGTTCCTCATCGGTCAGGCGGTACGGATCGGCCGGGTCAATGGTTGGAAAATTGGCATCGCGCAACTCATACTCTTTTCCTTCGTACACAAACACTCCCCGTTCAAAGTCTATCTTATGCAACAGCTTCCTGTTCTCCATGCCAAACTCCGGACGGCGGTTGATGATCTCCGCTTCCAGCTTGAATTGAATAATCGTAATGGCCTTATGCATCTGCGTAATCAGGCGCAAAGTCTTTTCATTATAATTGGCATCGGCAAAATTCATCTTCGGGGCAAAGATGGCACAAGAGTCATCCGCATAAGTATCCATTGCAAAGGTGGCCAGCGGTAGCAGGTTGATGCCGTATCCGTCTTCCAGCGTCGCCAGGTTGGCATAGCGCATGGACATGCGGATTACGTTCGCTATGCAGGCATCATTGCCCGATGCAGCTCCCATCCACAGGATATCGTGGTTTCCCCATTGAATATCGAAGTTATGATAGTCGCAGAGCGTATCCATGATGATATGCGCCCCCGGACCGCGGTCGTAGATGTCTCCTACGATGTGCAGGGAATCTATTGTCAGCCGTTGGATCAGCTTGCACATGGCTATGATGAAATCATCCGCACGCTTGGTCGAGATGATCGTGCTGACGATGACATTGATATACGCATGTTTGTTGGGCTCTACGCTCGACTCGTGCAGCAGCTCCTGAATGATGTAGGAGAATTCTGCCGGCAATGCCTTGCGCACCTTCGAGCGTGTATATTTGGAAGAGACATTCTGGCACACCTTCACCAACTGGTTCAGGGTGATGAGATACCAGTCGTCCAGATCCGTTTCCTCTTCCTTTATCAACTGCAGCTTCTCTTCCGGATAATAAATCAGCGTACAGATTTCTTTCTTTTCACTTTCGCGCAGCGTGTGGCCGAAGATTTCATTCACCTTCCTCTTCACCGCGCCCGAAGCGTTCTTCAATACGTGCTGAAAAGCCTCGTATTCTCCATGAATATCCGTAAGAAAATGTTCCGTCCCCTTAGGCAAATTCAGAATAGCCTCCAGGTTAATGATTTCCGTACTGGCATCGGCTATGGTAGGAAAACTGCGCGACAGTAACTGCAGATAGCGCAAGTCGCTGATTATACTTTCCGGAGTAATGGTTCCCATGACAAGATTTATGATTTTAGATTTATGATTCATATTCGGTTGTCCGTAATTAAAACAACTCTTCTTTTCTCAACTTTTTAATTCTCAACCCAGCAAGAACATCAACAGCACTTGCGCTATGATTACGCGCAGGAACATACACATCGGATAGACCGTTGCATACGCCACCGACGGATTGTCTCCCGGAATGGTGTCGTTGGCATAATTCAGCGCCATGGGGTTTGCCATACTTCCGCACAGCATACCTGCTATGGAACCGAAGTCCACTTTCATCCATTTAAAGGCGATCACGCCCATTATCAGTACCGGAACAACAGTCAGCACAAATCCCGCAGCAATCCACAGCAGACCCTCCGGACGGAACACCGTCTCGAAGAAGTGCGCCCCCGCATCCAACCCCAGACAAGCAAGGTAGAGTGACAGTCCCAACGCGCGAAGCATCAGGTTGGCGCTGCGCGTGGTATAGGTCACCATGTGCATGCGCGGTCCGAAAGTGCCTATCAGAATACCTACAATAATCGGGCCGCCTGCCAGTCCCAGTTTCACCGGAGCGCTGATGCCCGGCAAGGAAAAGGGAATTGCTCCCAAAGCCAGTCCCAGGACAATGCCTATGAACACCGCCACCAGGTTCGGTTCTTTCAGGCTCTTGATAGCGTTGCCCAACACTTTTTCCACATTCTGTATGGCAGCTGCTTCACCTACCACCGTCAGGCGGTCTCCCAGTTGCAAGGTCAGCTCTGCAGTGGCAAGAAGCTGCACGCCGCTACGATACACACGACTGATGTTGATGCCGTAATGGTTGCGCAGATGAAGCGAGCCAAGCTTCTTTCCGTTCAGTTCGGGGCGCGTCACTACGATCCGTTGTGATATGAGCTGGCTGTCTATGGCATTCCAGTCAATATCTTCCTTATTCCAGTCGGTATGCTCCTGTTCTCCGAACAGCACAGTCAGTGCCGGAGCATACTTTTCCGAAGTCACCACCAGCAAGCGGTCTCCCTCCTTAATTATCTTCTCGGAGGTAGGAATACTCACGTTGCCATCCCTCCACAAACGGGAAATGACGAACTTCGGATAGTTCAGCCCGCCTATCTCCTTGATGCTTTTATTGAAAATGGCCGGGTTGTGTACTTGAAACGCCGCAATGTAGGTTTTGTTCGCGTCGTCCTTCTCTTTCAGCTCCAGATCTTCCTTGCGCACCAGCGCCTTGCGTATTGCCAGCACAGCAAGAATCACTCCCACCACGCCAAGCGGATATGCCACCGCGCAGCCCAAAGCCGGAGTACTGGACTCCAGTCCCATTTGCTTCAGAGTCTGCTGTGCCGCACCCAGCGCCGGTGTATTGGTCGTAGCGCCGCAAAGGATACCCACCATGTCCGGCAGCGAGATATTCAGCCCGTAACTGCCCAGCACAGTCATCAAAGTGCCAATCAGCACCACACCCAGAGCCAGCATATTGAGTTGTACGCCTCCCTTGCGGAAAGAGCTGAAGAAACCGGGCCCCACCTGCAGTCCCAACGCATATACAAATATCACCAATCCGAAACTTTCCGCATAGTTCAGCATCTGCGGATCAATGGACAATCCGAAATGCCCGGCAAGGATACCGGCAAAGAACACAAACGTCACTCCAAGGGAAATGCCGCAAACATGCACCTTTCCCAAGCCCAATCCGATAGCGGAAATCAGCGAGAGCACCACCACTGCCTGCAAGGCAGAGTGTTCGACAAACAAACTATATAGCCAGTCCAAAGTTTTCTCAGTTTTATCTTATTTTTAGGAGTGCAAAGATAGGAAGTTCCTCGAAGCCGAAAAAAGATAAATACAGGAAAATCGCGTAAAGCCGAAAAAAACGGCTATTCATTCGAGCAAATCACAGGAAATACAGAATTTTACCCAAAAGATGTATCACCAAAGAAAAAACATGTAACACAAACATGACGCTTTTTCCTAAAAGAAAGCCTTATTTTGTAATTTGTAATAGTTTTCAAACACAAACCTTTAATTTATTATCACATGAAACATTTACTTAAATTACCCCTTTGTGCATTGGCCTTTGCCATGACTGCAAACACAGGATTCGCCCAAAGCAGTGCAACAGGGTTGAAGGATGCCTACAAGGATTACTTCTCTATCGGTGTGGCTGTCAACATGCAAAACATCACAAATCCCGAACAGATTGCCATCATCAAAAAAGACTTCAACAGCATTACGGCCGAGAACGACATGAAGCCGCAACCCACCGAACCCGCCTACGGACAATTCAACTGGGAAAACGCCGACAAAATCGCCAACTTCTGCCGCAGCAACGGAATCAAACTTCGCGGGCACTGCCTGATGTGGCATGCACAGATAGGGAAATGGATGTATCAGGATGAAAAAGGAAATCTTGTATCCAAAGAAAAACTGTTCCAAAACATGAAACACCACATCACAGCTATTATGGAACGTTACAAAGACGTGGTATACGCATGGGATGTAGTGAATGAAGCAATTTCCGACGGCGGACGGCCGGTCATGGGACAAAAGCCCAGCCCCTACCGCAACTCTCCCCTCTATCAGATAGCAGGCGATGAATTCATCAAGAAAGCCTTTATCTACGCTCGCGAGGCCGACCCCAACGTACTCCTTTTCTATAATGATTACAATGCCGCCGATCCCCAAAAGCGCGACCGCATCTACAACATGGTGAAGTCCATGAAAGAAGAAGGTGTACCCATCGACGGTATCGGTATGCAGGGGCATTACAACATCTACGGCCCAAGTATGGAAGATGTAGATGCCGCCCTGACGAAATACTCTACAATAGTGAAGCACATCCATATCACCGAGCTGGACATTCGCGCCAACGAGGAAATGGGAGGACATCTCAACTTCAGCCGCGAGGCCGGCGACATCAGTCAGACAGTAAAACTGCTTCAGGAGGACCAATACACACGTCTCTTCAAGATTCTCCGCAAACATAAAGATGTGGTGGACAATGTCACGTTCTGGAATCTTTCCGACCGGGACTCATGGGTAGGCGTGCGCAACTATCCGTTGCCTTACGACGAAAACTATAAGCCGAAACGCGTTTACAGCCTCATCAAGGATTTTGATCCGGCAGCCGACAATGCAGTGGTGAAAGAAGACTTCCGCCCATCCGTACTCAATCAGCCCGGCCAGCAGTATCCCATGGTCAACTCACAAGGCTATGCCCGTTTCCGCGTGGTTGCTCCTGATGCCAAATCGGTCATCGTCAGTCTCGGTCTGGGCGGTCGTGGAGGTACAGTTCTCCGCAAAGATAAAGAAGGCGTATGGGTAGGTACGACAGACGGCCCCATGGACGAAGGTTTCCATTACTACCACCTCACTATCGACGGTGGCGTGTTCAATGATCCGGGAGCCAAGAACTACTATGGTTCCTGCCGTTGGGAAAGCGGTATTGAGATTCCGGCACACGATGCCGATTTCTATGCAATGAAGGAAGTGCCTCATGGCAACGTGCAGCAAGTTTATTTCTACTCAAAGAGCACCAACACTCACCGTCGTGCATTTGTCTACACTCCGCCCACTTACGGCAAAGACAAGAAGAAATATCCGGTTCTCTATTTGCAACATGGTTGGGGAGAGGACGAAACAGCCTGGTCCAATCAAGGACACGCCAACCTGATTATGGACAACCTGATTGCCGAAGGCAAGATTGAACCTTTCATCATTGTGATGACATACGGCATGACGAATGATGTGAGATTCGGGCATATCAACCAATTTACAGCCAAAGAATTTGAAACAGTCCTGGTAGACGAGCTGATACCTTACATTGACAGCAATTTCCGCACACTGGCCGACAAGAAACACCGCGCAATGGCCGGACTCTCCATGGGCGGCTTTGAAACAAGACTGATAACCTTGCGTCGTCCCGAAGTGTTCAATTACTACGGACTATTGAGCGGCGGCGTCTATGCACCGGGCGACATAAAGGACAAGAATCAGGTAGCAAGCATCTTCATCAGTTGCGGAAGCAAAGAAAATCCTGCCGGTGTAACCAAAGCAGTGGAAGACCTCAAAGCTGCCGGCTTCAATGCAACCTCTTTTGTTTCTCCCGACACAGCACATGAGTTTCTCACTTGGCGCAGAAGCCTGTATCACATGGCACAGCTACTATTCAAGTAAAAGCATGTATGCAATGAAAGAGTTGAACGCGTTATAAAAGCAGGAAACGATATTTGGACAAAGCGTAATGAATCAGCCCGAAAAGCCGTTCATTACGCTTTGTTTTTCATACTTATTTTGTAAAGCTCCAGTAATCCATGCGGAAGAGTTCTCCCTCCTCCCCTTTAAACACCAGATACAAGTCATAAACTCCTCCCAAGTGCTTGACATCCGTTGTCATCGTCTGCCATTTCTCCCAACTGCCGGTCAATGAGACAGGAAGGGTTCCTATAAGCAATCCGTCCACTCCCTCTAAGCGTATTTCCACCCGTCCACTTCCTTTCAATGCGGAAAGTGAGGCAGCAAACTTTGATGCACCTCCGTTTTTGAAATCAACCCCGCGGATTTTCAAATAGTCCCCATTATGAATGGAAGTTACTATGCGGTCGGAACATCCTCTGGCCTTGAATTCCGTATCAATTCCATAGCCTTTTGCCATTGTTTCCGCTTCGTTTCTCCGGTAAGGGTCAACGTTCTTCAACTGTTCCAACCCGTCACGCGTCACTTCAACTGTTTGAACAGTGCCATCTTCGTTATGGAATAGACGGTCTATGCATACACTGCGCATATATTCACGAGAGCGCTGATCCTGTTCGTTATTCTCATAAGCAACTTTACGGTTATGATAGGCAATATACCATTCACCTTTAAACTGAAAGATGGAATGGTGATTGTTAAAGCCGTCATTAACCGGCGGATTGGGCAAAATGACTCCCGGATTCCTGAAACCTTCCATAGGCTTGTCACTCATTACATATTCTATATTGGCAGGTTTCCCAAAATAATGTCCGGCATAAGAAAGATAGTATTTACCCCTGTATTTGTGTACAAAAGAAGCCTCAAAAAATCCGGGAGTGTTGGGCTTGACCGCACTTCCGTCAACCTCCGTCATATTCTCTTTTAGTTTGATAATCCGGGAATTGTCGGGGTGAGCACCGCCAAAATACATATATGCCTGTCCGTCATCGTCTACAAACACACATGGATCAAAGCACCACATCCCCCAGTTCTCACTACCCGATATGGCCCCCGGCACTCCTTTTTTGTTTTTAATGCAACGGTTGTTCTCGTCGTAGAGGAGCACGCCCGGAGTATCCATGCCCACCACAGGCCGGTCGTGGTTGTCAATATAGGGTCCGGTCGGCAGATCGCTTACCGCTACGCCAATCCCACCGCTGTTGGCATCTCCATAATATAAGTAGAATTTTCCATTTCGGTGAACCACGCAAGGCGCCCAAGTCATTTTGGCCCCCCATTTAGAATCTTTCGCATGAAAAACCTCTCCATGATCGGTCCAGTTTTTCATATCGTCTGTGGAAATGCAGGTTATATCATTCATGAAATAGCCATATCCTCTTTCCGCATTGTATGTGTCATGTGAGCAAAACAGATACAAGCGCCCGTTATATTCTATCCCTGAGGGATCTGCCGTATAACGCTGCCAAAAAATAGGATAATCAGCCTTGGCACTGTGGCCGATACATAGAAACAAAAACAATAATGTCCATTTACTGTATTTGTGCGACGAATAATTCTTTTTCATATTATTTCTCAATTCTGATGATTTATTATTCTCATAAAACAACAAAAAATCCATTATCCACAGACAACGGACTTTTATAAATCTTTTCTCAAGGTCCCGTATATATATAAGGACATTTTTATTCCATAGCTTTGCAACTATTTGTTACGCATAACGAGCCCAAATATACGCAAAAACTTCAAAAAAACAATACCTATCTCACTCAATGGCAATTGTTTCAATCGGCTGCTGTTTTACTGCATCAAGAGGCACAGCACGATACTCCACCTTACCAAAGTCGATTTTATTCAAATCAAAACAACGAATATTACTGTTGTACATTGTACGATAATAAATAATGCGGTTCGTCATATCCGAAACAGCCGTCCATTGCGTGGCACTGGGTATATTGACGGGTATCTGCCCGGAAGGAAACTCAACACCTAAAGGGATGTCGAAATTATTCAATATTTGGAAACACTGCAAAACAGTTTCTTCGCCAGCATCCTGCTGTGGAGCAGAAGTCTGGAAGAAAGCGGCGCGTACAAATCTGGAAGGAGGAGTAACATCGCCGGGAATACCTAAAAAGCCACTACCTGAACCAAATGGGGTAAGTACGATATCACCCAATGATTTCGTCTCCGCACTGCCCGGAAAAAGATTGACATAGTTATTAAGATTCGTCATTTGCCATTCAAAATCCGGTGAGTTAGTCAGTACCCCCAGTTTATTTTCATAAAAATGAGGTTCACCATCTATGATTTCCAAAACCAATTGACGTCCGGTGTCATCCGCAATGCGCCAGTGCACAGTTGAAGCCCGAGGATCAATGGAAACGACATGTACCCTACGAATCGCATCTTTAACTTCATCCACATTCGTGAAGTTACCCAATATCCATGATACCAGTTGCAAATCAGCTATACTCGAAGTGCGCAACGAGGGATTGTATTCTTCGTATTTACCGTATCCTGGAAAATAAAACAAACCGGCTGAAAGGCCAGCTTCATTCAAACCTTCAGCTATAAATTCCTTTTGCTCAACGGCCAAGCCCACATAACCATATCTGGCTGTAAATTTCATTCCCGACCCGTTTGTTTCCGGCACATAGGAATATTGCTCATAACCACGTGGCACGATGACGTACTGGCTGTGAAGATTGCTCCCTCCCCATTCAATGGTGCGGGCAACAATTCGTGAACTGTCTTTGGCAGTCAAGGTGATTCCTGTGCACGAAAGAACACGCTGTGGCATGGAACTGGCGGCTGCAGCAGCTATTAATAAGATAAACGTAAAATTTTTCATGACTTTGTTTTTCTGTAAAAACAATTCCATTCCCAAATTGTTTACCATCGAGTTTTTGCCTCACAAATTTGTAAGAGACACAAAAGGCAAGCATAGAAAAAAGCAGGATATGCAGAGAGAGCCCTAAAACAAGAAAAGTTCTGAAAATCAATAATTTTCAGAACTTTTCTTTTCATGTTTAAAATTCGTACACCCTCAGGGATTCGAACCCTGGACCCACTGATTAAGAGTCAGTTGCTCTACCAACTGAGCTAAGAGTGCATTCAAACATTTTACAAAAAAACTTTGTAGTGGATACGAGAATCGAACTCGTATTGCATGCGTGAGAGGCATGTGTCCTAACCGTTAGACGAATCCACCGATTTGAAAAGCACCGGCTTTTACAAACCGATGCTTTCTTTGCGGAAGCTGGGGGATTCGAACCCCCGGTACGGTTACCCGTACGTCAGTTTAGCAAACTGGTGGTTTCAGCCACTCACCCAAACTTCCTTAGTGTAACCAGCATTCTTCTCAAATGCGGTGCAAATGTATGGTAAACTTTTGGACTATGCAAATCTTTCCTGCATATTTTTTTCTGCAATCCGACAAGAAAAGAGATAACACGTTAACACTCAAAATCTAAAAGGACAGAAAAAAATTAATAAATTTCCAAGCTCCCCTTCAAACGCCATTAAACAAATGCTATTTAATGAAACTTTTGCTCACCCACTTCATGCTGTACCAACGGCGGACAAAGATAGCCCCCCGGATGTTTTCGTCCAGCAAGAAAGCAACCCACATGCCACAAATGCCCCAGCCAAACGGAATTCCGAACAGATAGCCAAGCCCCACAGCCACGCTCCACATCACCACCAGCCCCACATAGAACGGATAGTTCACATCTCCTGCCGCACGCAGTGCATTCGTAGCAAAAATATTGATGGGACGTCCTATCTCCAGCACGACATCAATCATCAGGACAGTAGCCCCCATTCTGATAATCTCGGGATTGGACGTCAGCCAGCCAAAAATCGTATGCCCGAAGAGCGCAAGTATGCCGGACAGGATCACAGTGATCATTACAGACTTCTTCATCACATACTTCCCCATCAGAAAAGCGGCATGCGGTTTTTTCTCCCCTATCAGATGCCCGATACATATCGCTCCGCCCTGTGCCATAGAGATGCTGAACAGATAGGCGAACATAATAATATTGACGCAATAGGTACGTGTGGCAAGCGCCTCCACTCCCAGCATATTGATGAAATAAGTGATTACCACCTGCGACGAGCTGTAAGAAAGCTGCTCCCCGGCAGAAGGCAGCCCCACCTTCATCAGATTCTTCAGCTCCACCCATGGGAACGGACGGAAATAAACCCGCGGGAAACTATGGATATGCTTGCGGAACAGGATTACGAACAGAATGATCATCGATACACCCCGGCTGAAGGCAGTGGAGATAGCAGCCCCCTCCACCCCTAATTCCGGAAATCCGAAACGTCCGAAAATCAGAGAATAGTTGCCTATTATATTAAGGATATTGACCACCACCGTAACCAGCATCGGATACACCGCCTTATTGGCGCTTCTCAACGAAGCGGAAAGAGTCAGGGATAATGCCTGAAAGAATGCGAACGCTCCCACAATGCGCATGTAGTCCATACCATCCTGCATCAGTTCAGGCCCAAGCCCCATCAGGCGCAGAATAGGCCCTGCACAGCCGAACAACAGCATACTGATAGTGATGCCCACCACCAGATTGACCAAAATGGAAACTCCCACCACCTGCACCACCTGCTTATGCAAGCGCGCACCGATATTGTGAACACAGTACGGAAGTACCGAGATTTATCACTTCAAACACCAGAAACGTCAGCATGATAATCTGATTGACCACGCCTACGGCGGCCACACTGTTATCCGAATGGCGGCTCAGCATGACGGTGTCCACCGCGCCGAGCATCATAATAAGTAGCGTCTCAATAAAGATAGGAGCCGCCAGCTTGGCAAGCCGTTTCTTTAAATTTTCCTGCTGTATCATTATATTGTAGAATGTGTTATGGTAAAAATCGCGCAAAGATACGGAAATGAAAAAAAGATGAGATTGATACATATCAAATAATTTTCCTATCTTTGCCATGCTAAATGACACCCAACCCTACATAATCGTTATGGATACATTACTCAAAGAGACGGTGGACCTTACAGTCAACTCCCGTTATCCCGGCATGGCTCCCGAAGGCAGACGGCAAATAGAAGAAGTCCTGATCCGCAAAGAAGTGGAAAAAGGAGAGATTCTATTGAAAGAAGGACAAATAAGCCATAATCTTGTATTCGTCGGCAAAGGCATGTTGCGCCAGTTCTACTATAAAAACGGCAAGGACGTCACCGAACATTTCTCTTATGAAGGTTGCATTATCATCTGCATTGAAAGTACCCTGAAGAAAGAGCCCACCCACCTCATGATTGAGGCGCTTGAGGACAGCATTGTCTACTTGCTGCCTTATGACAAGCTGATGCTGCTCACCGAAGTGTCTTGGGAAATCAATATGTTCTACCGCAAAATACTCGAATATTCCCTCATCACTTCACAAATAAAAGCCGACTCCTGGCGGTTCGAAACTGCACGCGAGCGTTACAACCTGCTGATGCAGCACCAGCCTGAAGTTATCAAGCGGGCTCCCTTGTCGCACATTGCTTCCTATCTGCTGATGACTCCGGAGACATTGAGTAGAGTGCGTTCGGGCATACTCTGACGTTTCTACGGGGTTGTCCGGACCGGTCATATCTGAATTTATATAGAATATTAACTTATTCTATGCCTAAACAGCTTCCTGTCTCAAATCTTTTTATGAGACAGCTTGTTTATCAAAAACGTTATTCATCTTAAAATTCAGATTATGACCACAATATATACTTTCGCACAAAGTGCGATCGAAGAAGCCCAAAATGCCGGACGCTATGGAACCGCCAATCTGTACACCAGCGCCATTAAAAGTTTCCGAAAATTCACCGGAGACAGACCTCTTACCTTCAAAGAACTCACACCGGGACTGATTAAGAAATACGAAGAAAGCCTGCTCCAGAAAGGGCGGCGCCACAACACCATATCAGCCTATATGCGTATGCTGCGCTCCATCTTCAACCAAGCGTACGTACAAGGCATTCCCGATGCCACATCTGCTGACGAACTGTTTCGCTTCGTATTCACAGGATACGAGCCTACCACCAAGCGGGCCATCTCTCCCGCCCTTATACGCCGCCTTTCACAGTTAAAGTTGGAGCAGCATCCTCATTTATGCTTCAGCCGCGACCTGTTCCTGCTTAGTTTTTACCTCAGAGGAATTCCATTTGTCGACCTCGTCTATCTTCGCAAGACGGACATGAGGCATAACACCATTTATTACTACCGCCACAAAACCCGCCAGCAGCTATCGGTCTACATCGAACCTTACGCTGCCGACATCCTGCGCCGGTACACTAACAAACATTCCCAATCCCCCTATCTCCTACCCATACTTTCGTCCACCGGTTCGGAAGGCTACCGGCAATACAAAAGCGCCTTACGCCTTTACAACCAACATCTGCACCAACTTTCCAAAATGCTGCATCTAAACGTGCCACTCACCTCCTACGTGGCACGCCACTCTTGGGCCACCACCGCCAAAGAAGAGGGAGTAGCCATTGCCATGATAAGCGAAGGCCTGGGACACAGCTCCGAAAAAGTAACAAACGTTTATCTCGCCTCCTTCAACAACAATGCAATGAGCAAAGCCAACAGGAAAGTCATTTCAAGAATCTATCCAAAGAAAAAGAAAAAAAGGTAAGTTAAAATGTAAAATATATTCACACATATAAAGAAAAAGCTAAAATATCTATCTCATTCTCTTACTTACAAGGTAAGAGAATGAGATTTATGGGGACAAAGGTAGAAAAAAAATCAACAAATAAGCAAACGATTTTATATTTTAATCAAATTATATGGTATTAAACCTCATAAAATATAAATAAAAACTATTTTTCATTATTGCGTTCATTTCGATTTTATTTACACATTTTTCTTTCCTGTTTTATTCTATTCTCTGACATCATTTTCTCAATTTAAACAATAATAAGCATCGTTAATGTGTAATAATCAGATGTTAACAAAAAGAGAGAGACTATTTACTATGCCTCATTTATTCTCTTACCTTGTAAGTAAGAGAACATAAAAACAGGAACAAGCAATTAAAGAGTACGGCCTAATTCTTTTTTTTATCGGAAAAAACTGATTATAAACGTATTACAAATCCATGAAACAAGTATTACGATTTAATAAAGTCATCAAGTTAATCATCATTGCCGGTGATTTATGTATATTGAATACTATCTTCATAGTATTATATCATATAATAGATGTCCAGACACTCGGCGAAACATTTGCCAATTCTCTCTCCCGCCTGTTGGTCCTTCTGAACCTGGTCTATATTACCTGTAACTACTCCAAAGGCATTATTCTTCATGAACGCATTGTACGTCCGGAACGGATTGTGACACGTGCCATACGCAACACTTTTTTCCATGCAGTAGTATTCATCAGCCTTATCAGTCTTGCAGATTTCGGAACTCTTTCCGCGCGTTTTTTTGTCTTGTTCTATTTCTTTTTTCTTATTTGCTTAACTATCTACCGGCTGACTTTCCGCCAAATTTTAAAGTCCTATCGTCGTTCGGGCGGCAACTCCCGTAGCACCATACTCTTAGGCGACGGTGAAAACATGATTGAGCTTTACCATGAAATGACAGGAAATGCAGCATCCGGTTTCAAGATAATCGGCTATTTTGCGGAAGCGCCTTCCCCACTCTATCCCGAACAATGCCCTTATCTGGGCCTTCCCCAACATGCACTTCCTTACATCCAACATAGCCCAACAGAACACGTGTACTGCGGACTTCCTTCATCATACAGCAAGGAAATTCTGCCCATCATCAATTACTGTGAAAATCATCTCATACACTTTTACAGTGTGCCCGATGTGCGCAGATACCTCAAACGCCACATGCATTTTGAAATGTTGGGCAACGTTCCCATTCTATACATCCGTCAGGAACCATTGGCGCAGCCGGAAAACAGACTTCTCAAACGAATGTTCGACATTCTTTTCTCACTGCTTTTTCTGTGCACGCTTTTCCCTGTGATATACCTGATAATAGGCACAGCCATAAAAATCACCTCACCCGGTCCCATCTTCTTCAAGCAAAAACGCAGTGGAGAAGCCGGCAAAGAGTTCTTGTGCTACAAGTTCCGTTCCATGCGCGTAAACAAAGACAGTGACACAATGCAGGCCACCAAAAACGATCCGCGCAAAACGAAGTTGGGAAATTTCCTACGCAAAAGCAACATCGACGAACTTCCGCAGTTCATCAACGTCCTGTTGGGCAGCATGTCCGTAGTGGGGCCTCGTCCTCACATGCTGAAACACACCGAAGAATATTCCAAGCTGGTTGACAAATACATGGTGCGGCATCTCATAAAACCCGGCATCACCGGATGGGCGCAAATCAACGGTTTTCGTGGCGAAACCAAAGAACTGTGGCAAATGGAAGGCCGCGTGGAACGAGACATCTGGTATCTGGAACACTGGACTTTCATGCTCGACCTATACATCATTTACAAAACCGTAAAAAACGCGATTCAAGGAGAGAAAGCTGCCTACTGATGAAAGTAAACAGTAAAAAATAAAATAGAACAAAAACACATGAAACAGAAAATATTTATTATCCTACTGTCATTGCCGCTATTATTTGCCGGATGCCAAAGCTATAAGCAAGTGCCCTACTTGCAAGGCAACATGCAACAGGCGGCCCAGAGCGACACAACCGCCCTTAATCCAACCTTATACGACGCCCGGATTATGCCGAAAGATTTGCTGACCATCGTAGTCAGTTGTCCCGAAGCGCCCGAACTGGCAGAACCTTTCAACCTGACGGTGTCCAGCCCCATCAGTAATACAGGCAACAAGTATCTCACTTCACAACCCGTATTGCAACAATATCTTGTAGACAACCGGGGCAATATTGATTTCCCCGTACTGGGCACAATACATCTGGGCGGACTGACCAAAGGAGAAGCCGAACAATTGATAAGAGAGAAGTTGAAATCGCAATTTCGTGAAATGCCCATCGTCACCGTACGTATGGTCAACTATAAGATTTCAGTCATCGGTGAGGTAACCAGACCGGGAACCTTTACGATCTCCAACGAAAAAGTCAACCTGTTCGAAGCCCTTGCCATGGCAGGAGACATGACCATCTACGGTATCCGCAACAACGTAAAGCTTATTCGCGAAGACAATAGGGGCCAACGGGAGATCATCACACTCAACTTAAACGATCAGGACATCCTACATTCTCCTTACTACTACTTACAGCAGAATGACATCCTGTACGTCACACCCAATAAGACCAAAGCCAAAACATCCAACATCAGCAGCAGTACCACCATCTGGTTCTCCGTTGTCGGCTCGTTAGTGTCATTGGCCAGCCTTATCATCGCTATCACCAAATAGCGGACAAATTGAGAGAAAAAAACAGTGCATAACACTTAATACTCAGAAGACGTGAAAGAAGACATATACGACGACCTGTTTGAAGAAAAAGAAGAGAAGACGGATTTCCACGCCGTCCTGTTCAAATATATCATACGCTGGCACTGGTTCGCAGCCTCTGTCATCATTTGTCTGGCGGCTGCATGGCTATACCTGAAGTATACCACCCCGGTCTACAACATCAGCGCTTCTGTCATTATCAAGGACGACAAAAAAGGAGGCGCTGCCGGCAGCAATTTCAGCGCCTTCGAGGATCTGGGCATTATCAGTTCATCCAACAACATCGACAATGAGATAGAAATTCTGCATAGCAAATCGCTCATTAAAGACGTGGTCTGCGAATTAGGGCTTTACATCAATTACTCCACTACGGGCGGTTTCAATACCACCGATTTATACGGTTCATCTCCCATACTCGTACACTTCCCGCCGGAAGATGCCGATCGTCTCACCGACCCCATACTTCTGACAATCAATTATCATGCCGGCGGACAAACGGACGTGACGGCCACAATCAACGAAACAGTTCTGAACAGGCATTTCACCAAGCTGCCCGCGGTAATCTCCGGCGAAGCGGGCACTCTTACCCTGATGCCCAACCCTGCCATCCCCATTGAAGGAAGCGGCAGCATTGAAGTAAGCATTGTCAAACCGTTCACTCTTGCCAAAGGTTATCGTAGCGCTTTATCCATTGAGCCTACCAGCAAAACAACCTCCGTAGCTACCATATCAATCAACGACACCCACCCTAAACGCGGTGAAGACTTCATCAACAAGTTAGTGGAAATGTACAACCGCGATACCAATGACGATAAAAACGAAGTGGCGGAAAACACAGCCCATTTCATCGACGAACGTATATCCGTCATCGATCAGGAATTAGGCACTACCGAGCGCGAGTTGGAAAGTTTCAAACGCGAAGCCGGGCTCACCGACCTCAGCAGTGACGCCAAACTGGCCGTCAGCGAGCGCTCCGAGTACGAAAAGCTCTGTGTGGAGAACGGTACGCAACTCAACCTCATACAATACCTCTCCGACTATCTTGACAAGCCGGAAAGTTCCTATACCACTCTCCCTGCCAACGTAGGGTTGAACGACAATACCCTAACCGGTCTTATAACCCAATATAACACCTTGATTCTGGAACGCAACCGCCTGTTACGCACTTCTTCCGAAGCCAACCCCGTCATACAACGGCTCAACAGCGATATCCAGAACATGCGCACCAATCTTGTCACCACCATTACCAGCGTGCGCAAAGGACTGCTTATCACCAAATCCGACCTCGACCGCGAGGCAGGGAAATATGCCGGGCGCATCAGCAATGCTCCCGCTCAAGAACGCCGTTTCGTCAGCATCCAGCGCCAGCAGGAAATCAAGGCGGACCTTTATCTCATGCTGCTGCAAAAACGCGAAGAGAACAATATCGCCCTTGCAGCCACCGCCAACAATGCCAAAATCATAGACGACGCATTGGCAGACGAATCCCCGATATCCCCCAAAGGGAAGCTCATTTACCTGATTGCCCTCGTGCTCGGCTTCGGTATTCCGGTTGCCATTATCTACGTCCTGAATCTGCTCAGTTTCCGCATCGAAGGACGCAACGACGTAGAAAAGCTCACTACCGTCCCCATAATCGGTGATGTCCCCCTCACCGAATCCGAAACGGGAAATAAACATGCCATTGCCGTTCGCGAAAACGACAACGACATCATGGCGGAAACCTTCCGGAGCATACGCACCAGCCTGTTGTTCATGTTGGGCGAGCCGGACCAAAAGGTGATCCTCATCACTTCTACCATGAGTGGTGAAGGGAAAACGTTTATCGCATCCAATCTGGCTGTCAGCCTTGCCCTGCTGGGAAAGAAAGTAATCATCGTCGGGCTGGACATCCGTAAACCCGGTTTGAACAAGGTATTCAACATTTCGCACAAAGAAAACGGCATCACTCTGTATCTATCCTCTCCCAAGACCACCGACCTGTCTTCATTGATCCGTCCTTCGGGAGTGACCGACCACCTGGATCTGCTGCCGGGAGGAACCATCCCTCCCAATCCTACGGAATTGCTGGCACGCCAGTCATTACAGGACGCCATTGAGATACTAAAACAAAAATACGACTATATAGTACTCGACACCGCACCTATCGGCATGGTTACCGACACGCAGCTTATAGCCCGCGTAGCTGATGCCAGCGTCTACGTGTGCCGCGCCGACTACACATACAAAAACGATTACCAGCTCATCAATGAACTGCAAAACAATAATCGTTTGCCCAATTTGTGCACCGTCATCAACGGGCTGGATATGAAAAAGAAGAAATACGGCTATTACTACGGCTACGGCAAGTATGGCAAGTACTATGGTTACGGCAAGAAATATGGATACGGCTATGGCAGCACCTCCGACCGTAAATAGCATATACCCCATAAGTCCGGGGAACTTCTACATGAAATACTGTCCCTGTCTCCGGGCTTATATTTGTTTGTTTGTGGTATGTTGCGGCGGTAGAGCGCTGCCGTCGCACATACCTTTTAAACTAATGGATCACAAAAACAATGCAAAGTACCAAATACACAGAAACGGAAACCGACGCCGTTCGTCGCCAATGGCTGGTGGCTTACGTGCAGTCATGCCTTGAGAAGAGGACAGCCCGGCGGCTCGCCGCTATGGGCATTGAATGCTACCTGCCCATTCAGAGTGAGATTCACCAGTGGAGCGACCGCCGCAAACGGGTGGACCGCCTGATAATTCCGATGATGATATTCGTGCACGTCACTCCGCAGGAACGTGCGCTTCCGCTAAGCCTGCAAGCCGTCAACCGCTATATGGTGTTGCGCGGTGAAAGTGCGCCTGCCGTAATCCCCGACGAGCAAATGGCACAATTCCGCTTCATGCTCGATTACAGTCAGGAGGCAGTGGAGATGTGCAGCGCCCCACTCGCTCCCGGCGACGCCGTAAAAGTCATAAAAGGCCCGCTGGCCGGACTGGAAGGAGAACTCGTCATCCTAAACGGAAAAAGCAAAGTAGCCGTCCGTCTGGACAAACTGGGATATGCCCATGTGGATATGCCCGTAGGCTTTGTAGAGAAAAAAAAGAAGGCGCCAACCGGCGCCTTCTAAACAAAACATGCAACAAAGAGCATTGCGCTCTTACACTGTCAGGACATCTCCCCTCCTACACCGTCATCGCATTTGCCCCGAACACGCCCAGCACCGCCGAAGCCACTGCAATCACCACTTTCAGAATTGTATCCCAAATACCTGCACTTTTACTCATTTTCTTCTTCATTTTAAATTGTTCATAAAAACTTGTTCATCACTCTTCTCATCCCAACGGGTTTTCCTCTTCCCCATCGTCCGGAAGGCCGCCTGTTCCGCCCGAAGAACTGCCGCCGTCGGCAGAAACCAGTTCGTAGGTAATGTTATTCGGAGCGCCTTTCGTGGTGGCTACCGAATCGTTCACCAGTCGCAACGTACCGGCAACCTTGAAGTTGACCCGCACCTTATCAATGTTCTTCACCGTACAGTCCTTTTCCAGCTCCGTAGCCACACAATGGAACGAAGTGCGGAAAATCCCGAAATCATCCAGACGGACACTGTTTCCGTCCGCCAACTTCTCGCGTATGTTTCTCACGATTGCCTTGCCCACGTGCAGCACATCTTCCGCCGACATGCCACCCAAAGCCTCAATCTCTTCCGCGATACGCTTCAAATCATACATCTTCGCATCGCGCGGCTTTCTTTTCAGGGTATAAACCAGCGGAGAAGTCTTATCTCCAATCTTTTTGTAGCGCTGTGTACGCACTACCAATGCATTTGCCATAAATCTTTACTTTTTTAATGGTTGTTACTTTTTCACTTTTCAATTCTCGATTGTCAAATCTCTCAGGAGCTCCTTTTTTGACAATGCAAAGATACCTCCTCCACCCCACTCCGCTACCCCTTCTCACCCCTTTGCGCATCCTTGCACACCATAAGGAGAGTTACCGCGGCTTATGGCACCTTATGACGCAATAAACCTCTGCACATGCTTTCATACCCCGTCATTTTTCATTAACTTTACATCAACAATCGTAATAAAAATGTTCCAATGGAAAAATCCTCATTCACCATACGCAGTTACAGCAAAAGCGAGCTGGCCATGCTTTACAGCCCTTACATCACACCCAAAGCCGCTGTCCGGAAACTAAACCGCTGGATAGCCTTCAAACCCGGACTTCAAGAACAACTCCGGGCCAGCGGCATGCTTCCCAACGCCAAATGCTACACGCCGCTTCAAGTGCACACAATCGTGGAAGCGCTGGGAGAACCCTGACGTTTACAAAGCAAATGCCGGGCGTTGCTGCTGCAAACACCCGGCATTTCATGCGTAAATCCCCGAACTTTCAGGAGTAAAACCCCGGAAAAACAACCAAACATTTGATTCCTGCCCCTAAAATTCCTACTTTTGCATGATTTTTCAGAACAAATGTACGAACTCCTCTTTTTGTGAGAGGGGGCGGCGTAGCGTTTTCATCCCTCTTCCTTTTTCAGCAGTTCAATCCAGGGCAGCCTGTCCTTATCCAGCACTTTGCCCTGCATTTCTGCCATTACCTGCTGTTCCGACTCGCGCTCATCATACCGGCCGCATGGCTGCCGCACGAACAACACGCTGCCCGTCCGGCACAAATCCTGGTCGCGCACCTTCAGCATGTCGAGCCTCGTATAGTTGCGGTCCGGCTGGTTGATGCGGCTGATAGAAAAAATGAAGTCGGCAAGATTGGCCCAGTTGGCACTGCCCGAAATGGTGTACATGTCTATTTCTTCCAGTTCATCCTTTCCACTCTGCTTCTTCAGGCTGCGGGGATGCGCCACGATGATGACCCAGATGCCATTGCTGCGCCCCCATGCCTGCATCTGCGTCAGCATGGCCTTAATGGCCTGTGTTTCCGTATTGTAGCGTCCGCTTTCCATCTCCATGAAAAGATACGGGTCGATGATGAGATACTTCAACGGTACAGCTCGTTTCACCCGTTCCGCACGCTCAATGATATTGGTAGGTGTGGGCGAAATCTCATGCAGATCCAGATGCACCATGTGGGCGTTCAGAAAAGAGACAATGGGCTGCAACTGCTCCCGGGTATATGCCGTCATGTTCACTTTGCCCAACATCAGCCGGATGAGATGCGCAATGTGCTTATTCTTGTCGGGAACCTCGAAAGAGAGAAAGCAGACGTAGCGCCCGGTCTTGGCCATGAGGTGGCAAGTCAGGTCATTCAGAAAATCCGTCTTGCCGCTGTTGGGCTTCCCGGTAACGATTATCAGTCCGCCCTGATCGGTGGGATGAAACACTTGGTCGGTCAGCGGGCCATAGCCCACATCGTATCCATGATCGTATTCGCCACGCAGCACGTTCAGCACCTCATCCGTCCGTTCGCCTACGGTGATGATGTCCGCCGTATGCCGCGGACGTGCAGAGTCGATAATCTCGCGCACCACACCGGAACCGTATGCCACAAGCACATCGGATATGTCCTTGCAGCCGCCGGGCAAAGTGGTGAACAGGCAGCGGGACCCGAAGTAGTCGGCAAGGTGCTTCACGAGTGTCCGCCCCGGCAGGTCGCAATCACCGCAAATCACCAGTTCGCGCACCTGGTCCAGCCAGGGAACAAAAGCCTCGAAACTTTTGCGAAGGTCGCTTGCAGCGCCGTTGGGCACACTGATGACATAAGGGTAGCCCGCCTCGTACAGGGTCAGCACATCCCTTCCTCCTTCGGTGACAATCAGACGGGCAACACTCTCTTCGGAAATCCGCAGCGGGTTGATGCAGTCGATATTATAAGGCGGGCAAGGCGTAGTGGGCGAATCCTGACTCCAGCATTTGGTGTAGCCGGACGAGGAAGGGTCGCACGAACGATACTTCACGTTGACAGGTTGCCCGTTGACGTAGTTCACATAGGCAATGCAGTGGTACATCGTCCCGGCAGCGTTCTTTTCGTCCTTGCCGTCCTTTCCACCGAAGCAGCGGTGCGTCAGGCAACCGAGATGTGCACTGACAGCCGTTTTCAAGGATATTCCCTGGTCGGCAAGATAACGGCGGGCGGCAAGCTGATCAGGGTCGGCCGTCTCCGGCTCATCTGTCAGCGGCTTTATTCTGGCGAGCACGTCGGGCGAGAGATGTTTGTAGTCATCGGGAATCATCGAGACTTCGGACACGAAAGTTTCTCCACCACCGGCATTACCCGCCAACGCCGCACTTCCGTTCTTCCTTCCCGCCGATGCAGGGAAAGAAGCGGGCGGGCCGCCATACGCCCTCCCGGCCGACAGCGGGCGTTCTTCCCAAAAGTCTTTCAGGCGGCCATGAAAATCACATCCGGCATAGAAACAATGGTAAAATCCCGTCTCGCGGGAAATCGAAAGGTGTTTCTTGCCGCATTTAGGACACAGGGCCAGATAATTCTTACCCACGTTCTTGCGTTCAGGAAAATCGCAGAGATAATAAAACGGTTTCACAAGTTCCCTCCTTCCCAGTTATTGCTCAGCACATTCCACACGCTCCCTGCTCCCGGACGCGGAGACGCATCATCAGGGATGTTGACCATTCCCTCTATCGGGTCGTCATAAAAGCGCATTCCGGTTTCGGTGTCCGTCCACTCAAACTCGCACAGCGGATGATTGTTGCGCTGCTCGCTCCGCATCTCACGCATCGCCTGCTCCCTTTTCCGCCTTCCGGCGGTTGCGGCATCCTTCAGCAGGCGTTGTCCATGGGCAGACTTCAGCAGGTTGTTCAGCCAGCACAGACGTCCGCTGTGACCGGATTTCATGAAACGCTCCTGCCCCGCAAAGTGAGGAACCAGCAATTCGTTCACCAAGTGCACAAGGTTGGCACAGGCATCCCCGCGTGTCAGTCCCTCCTCCTGCTGGAAGCGGTTGATCAGCGGAATGAAGATCTGCAATTTCTGCACCGGGTTTTCGTTGATGACATGAAAGAAGTGCCGGGCGGCTTCCAGACATTCTTCCGCAGGAATCGGATTTCCTTTAGGAATATCTTTAGTAGATTTATAATTATTATATATATTATAATTATATATATCCGCTTGCGGAAACTTTTCCAGTAATTCTTCCGGTAATGTTTCCGGTAAACTTTCCGCAGCATCTTTTGCTTTCCAAAGATAAGAGTAGAAAGATTTCATTCCATACACATTGCCGTCCGGAACGATGCCGAACGAACGGCTTTGCCTGACCGCCTCCACCAGGCAGCGTGCATTCTTGAACTTCAACGACAGGCCGAGGTCGTAGAAATTCTCTACGGGGTAAACCGCTTCATCGTTCATGTAGGCGGTGACTCCCAAATAGAGGTCCAGCAGTTTCGAAATGGTAGAATCTGTTATTTTACGGCTTTTCCACAGCCCTATGGTCTTTCGCAGTTCGTATATGGAAAGAGTAGTCATGTTTGCTTTCATTATCTGTTATTTTTAAAATCTCGGCGAAGTTAACGCTTTGCCCCCGGAAAAACTGTACCCGACAGTTGGGTACAGATATACAGTTTATTATATTTATTAACATTTAAAAACGAAATCAGTATGATTTTAAAAGCAAAAAAAGCCGCCGACCACATGGAGTTCGGCGCATTCATCAGTCGTGAAATCCGTCTTCTAAAAATTGATCGCGCAATGTTCCGCGAAGAGTGTCACATGAGTCAGTCCTATCTTGAGGACATAAAAAAGGGCTCCATAATTATGAGATAGACTATTATGAGCACATTCTGAGCGCGTTCAGCAAATTTACCACTCCCGAAAACGCCCGGCGCATCTATCTGGAAGGGGTAAAAATCCTGTTTCCGAAGCTGAAAGAGTGATTTTTTTCCACTGCTCATTGCGAGGGAAAAAACATTTCCTGTCAAAATACTTGGTGTTCTGACGAGTTATCCGTAATTTTGCCTCGCATTTATCAATTACTATGGCTTTCGTCTTTCCTGCAAAATGTGGGAGAGGCGAAAGCGTAGCGTACTTGTCAGGAAGAAAAACTTCATAATTATCCCAAGCTGATTCCCATTTTCAGTCAAAAGCCAAGCTTGATCTTATAATTAAGCAACCTACATCATATGAGCACTACCAAACTATTTGCATCTATCCCTGCATTACGGTCTTCAATTCAAAAAGACATTGAAACTTATGAACTGCCAATTGAAAAGAATGACGTTAACAAGGCTTTCTTTGAGCCGAATAATGACACATTTGAAGCTGTTTGCATACAAGAAGGCAATCCACAAAAAATACTTATTCCGGCTGCCAATATGTATCCTTTCTTGTTTAGGGGGCAGACAAAGGATTTTGGCAAATGCCTTCCTTCCCTATATCGGGAGGAAGATAAACAAACGGCTCCCTATCTCTTCCTTGAAAGATTGCGAGAGGTTGAATTTACAGAACTGATAAAAAAACATCCTGTCGTCAAAGGATTTTTCGACCGGCACCATTTTACCGTAGACTTTATAGGCTTAGCTCAACACTATGGCCTGAAAACGGATGTCCTTGATCTGACCAACGATCTTGATGTTGCCCTCTTTTTTGCCATGTGCCCATACGACAGTCTCAATGACCAATACACTTATCATGACGATGGCAAACAGCATACAGCTATACTCTACGTAGTACCTCCGACTATCTACGCCCCCAGTCTACCCGACTCTTTTCTCAAAAGCAAAATCACTGCAATCGGACTCCAGCCTTTCAAACGTCCCGGTGCACAACGAGGCTTTGCTCTACATCTGCCTGATGGTGAGCAGCTACGAGCCTACAAATACGAGTTTCAATTCACTTGCGAAGATTCGAAAAAATATTTTGACCAATTTAAACAAGGAGAAGCATTATGGATAAAAGACGAGTTAATTGCAAAAGCCAAAGTTATTAGTCAAATGAAAACATTCTCGTATGACACCTTCAAAAAGGCATTTGCCCAATATCCCCCCAAGGGATATAGCAAAACCAGCATAAAGAAAGAGTTGAAAGCTATTGGCGTGGAAATTCTGACAAAAGGAGAAAGTACACACTTCACTGAAGAAGAAATAACATCTATAAAAAACGATTGGAACATCACAAACAAACAACAAATGCAAGAACAGATTACACGCATCAATTGGTTTGCTGATGATGATTGCACAATAGATCCTATCACGAAACAAAAGACTGTGAATCTTGACAAAAGACATCTCTACAGAAATCTAAAGATGCTCGGAGAACTGGAAATGATCCGGCTTGTACAGGCTGCGCAATTCTGTACCGGTGGAGAATATGTAGATTACAACCCCAAAAAGAAAGAAGAGAAGAAAACTCATCGTGAAACGGATTGGGAACGTATGGGAGGATATAGTGCAGATGCCAAAGGTAAGAGTTATTTGGAGGATACAGATATGATGTTAAAGTAGAACCAATCGGTAAACACTCTTATTTTGGTAATAATATCTATAATCAGTACGTGGCATGCGCACGACTGGAGGTGCATAGTTTTTTAGGAAGGATAAAACTCTAAATTATCAACACATTACTGTTATTACAAATTATATATAGACCAGGGATTGGTTCTAATATGCGCATGAATATTAGTAGCTGTAACTATTTTATATGGTTAATTACAGCATATTTGAGTCGCATATCTATAATTATAGTCATAAATAAATTCTTGTCGAGATTCAATATTCTAGCATATATCGATAAAAAGTCAATGTTATTTTTTGTTGTTCATTGGATACCATTAAGAATCGCAAGAAACATAATTAATTGGAAAATTCCCAATCGGTTCATTATTGAAATTTCGTCATTCTACATCATATTTGTCACTCTAACTCTTTTATCAGTGCTACTCCTTCAACAATATCTTCCTAAATGGGCATTGGGAGAACATTAAATTATTAGTAATTAAATGAGTAATCTGAAAAAAAATATATTCTTTGCCTTTGGTTCGCAGGGATTACAACTACTAAGAAGTATACTTGTATCTCTCTTAATTCCCAAGACTTTAGGTATTGAAGAATTTGGCTTTTGGCAACTCTTCATTTTCTATACCCAATATAGTGGATTTTTGCATTTAGGATTATTGGATGGCATATATCTACGAGAAGGTGGCAAGCATTATAAAGAATTAGACTTTAGATCTTTAGGAGCTCAATTCAGAATATTTCTAATATGGCAGTTTATTATTATAATTCCATTTATAATATTAGGATTAAATAGTTCTGACATCAATAGAACTATTATCATAATTTCAAGTTGTATCTATGCTATAATTAATAATACATTTACTTTCTTTCAGTATATATTACAAGCCGTAAACGAAATAAAAAAGACATCAGAGAAAAAAGGTTTAGTTTCTATACTATTCATTTTATCAGTATTTGCATTACTTCTATTTCGAACTACATACTTTATGCCATATGTATTATGTTACATAATGTGTCATCTAATAGGAATGTTATTTCTTATATTAAATGCAAAAGAGATTTTAACAAACATCTGCTATAAAATAACTCCCACTATAAAATCCGAACTTCTCTACAACTTTCAACATGGATTTATATTGATGACATCAACTATTACGGGCATGCTCATTCTTGGTTTTGGAAGATTCTTAGTCGACCTTAAATGGGGCATAAAAGAATTTGCAATGATTTCTTTTGCCTTTATGTTTGTAAACTTTTTCTTGATGTTCGTGAATCAGGTAAGTATAGTCTTATTTCCAGAACTTAAGAGATGGGAAAGAAATAAAATTGAAGATTTTTTCTCGGTAAATAGACAAAGACTTTCATTTATCCTTCCTCTACTTCTTTGGGGCTATTACGCTATAGAGGTTCTGATAAATATATGGCTCCCTAAATATCATGAATCAATACAATATTTAGTATTCTTATTGCCATTGTGTGTCTTCGATATAAAAATGAACTTATTATGTAATACGTTATTTAAAGTAACCAATAAGATAAGACATCTGATGGTATGCAATATTTTTGCATTACTTGTAAGTATCTTGTTTATTACAATATCAGTATATGTATGTAACAGTATGATAATGGTTGTCACATCTATGCTTTCTGCAATAATTATTAGAAGTATAGTTGCCGAATTTATCTTGACAAAGATACTAGATACGCCGTTAAACATAAAAGAGATGGTTACTGAATTAGCATTAGTGGCTATTTTCATTGTATGTAACACATGTTTCAATACGCTCACTTCTGCCATACTTTATGGACTCTGTAACATAATCCGCTTTGTTCCCAAACTGACTACTGCCAATATACTTCGATAAAACAGATTACAAAAATCCACTTTGTTTGTGTTTTATATTCTATGGGATAGGCTACTTTTCATTATCCTTCCTTGAAGTAGAAAACAAGTCATTACATATAGTAAGTTTGGGATTATTTATATACACAAGGTAATATAAAAAATAAACTAAAGAGAGAACAATATAAGCATTATACTATGAAAGTAAGTGTTGTCATTATCTGTATGAATAATTTAGGGAATCTTTATCCATGCTTAGACAGTATTATCAAGCACACGCATGTATCATACGAAATATTCGTTGTTGCATTCATGTTTTCTGACGAGAATTTACAAATATTAAAGAGAGATTATCCATCAGTAAAGATAGTTGAAAGTAATGAACTTAGAGGATTTTCTGAAAACAATAATTTAGCCCTAAGAAAGACGATTGGAGAATATTGCTATATAGTAAATGACGACACTTTGACTGACGACAACGTCATAGACAAATTATGTAAGACATTTGATTCAGGGAAAGAGGATAATATAGCAATTGTTAGTCCTCTTATTCTAAACAAAGATGGTAGTGTTCAACGTAATGGTAAATGTCCATATAACATTTATACTTACTGTCTACAAATATTCAAGTTAAAAAAAGTGTATGATAAAATGTCGAAATATACAGGCGGAAGTGGAATTTATCAAACCTACAATATCTCAGGTTCTTGTTTTATGATAAAACGAGATATATTTGAAAAAGTGGGGTGGCTGGATGAAAGGTATTATTTCTGCCCAGAAGACATCGCTCTTTCTACTAAAATAAATAAGATAGGATTTAAATGTATAGTAAATACAAATGCAGTGATAACACATATTCATGGAGGCACATGGTCTAAAATTCTCCCCGCTACAATGCCGACGGCAGCCAAGGGCAATTTAATTTTCTACACAGAAAACAACGCTTGGTTTAAACCTTTTTTCATACTAACATCATGGCTTTACTATGGCATTGGCGGTATCAAGTGGTGGGTTAAGTATAAAATTATTCATTCAGAAGAAGCCCAAGCTAAATATACAGCAAACATCAATTGTGTAAAGACTATTGCTAATAAAGAAACGCCCAAGCAGCTATTCGTACGCTTATATAATGAACTAAAAAGAAAAAAATAATGAAGGCTATAGGATGTGTAATAGCATATTTTAAAAATCACAACAATTATGGGACATCACTGCAAGGATTTGCTACAATCAAAGCAATCGAGCATGAAGGCTATAAATGTAGGCTAATTCAGTATCAAAAATCTGACAGTTTATTTAAAAGATTCGTTTAGCTCCACTAATGTTTATCAGTGGAGGTTGGCAAGCATATAAAAAGAAAATCAAAAAGAAAAAAATAACTGAATCTACAAGTTCATATGCCAAGGATATTAATATCCGAACAAGCGTTAATAATCAATGGAAATCCCAATATATGGATTCTTATTGCGATCTATATATAGGCTATAATAATTTGAAGTCAGGCTCTAAGAACTATGGACTTATAATAGTGGGCAGTGACCAAGTTTGGACACCATTAGGACTTTATTCTAAATTTTTCAATCTACTCTTTGTAGATGACAGTATTCCTCGCATGTCTTATGCATCAAGTTTTGGGGTTTCAAAGATACCAAGCTGGCAAATAAAGACTACCTGCAAATACCTTGATAAGATAAATAAGTTAAGTGTAAGAGAAATTCGAGGGAAAGAGATTATCGAAGAAATTTCTCATAACAAAGCACAAGTTGTGCTTGACCCTACTTTACTTCTTTCTCAAAGCCAATGGAGGGAAGAAATAGGCGATAAAAAGCCAAAAGCTGAAGGAAAATATATATTTTGCTATCTACTAGGTAAAGACGAGAAGGTTCGTAAAGAAATAAATCATTTTAAAAAGATTACAGGCTTAAAAATCGTAGCAATGCGCCATATAGACGAATTTATAGCTTGTGATGAGGGTTTTGGAGACGAGGCACCGTATAATATAGGCCCTTTAGATTTTGTACAATTGATCGCTAATGCAGAGTTTGTTTGCACAGACTCATTTCATTGTACTGTGTTTTCTACTATTTTCCATAAACAGTTTGTAACATTCTACCGATTCTTAAATACAAATAGTGATTCAAGAAATTCTCGTATAGATTCAATTCTTAATTTGTTAGGACTTGAAGACAGGCTGTATAATGGGAATCTTACAAGCCAGATGTTTAGCAAAATAGATTACAACACTGTAGAACAGAAAAAAAATCCACTTTTAAAATCATCATTAGAATTTTTAAAATCAGGATTAGCTTTATCGAAGAAATAATATGGAGAAAAAAAACATATCCTATACGGTAGAAAATGATTTATGTTTAGGATGCGGCATTTGTCAAGACGCCTGTCCTTTGCATGCTATAGAAGTGAAAGCGATTAAGGGAACTTTCAGCCCCATCGTAAATGAGGAAATTTGTGCTAACGGTAAAGGCTGCCATAGATGTTTTGACATATGTCCTGGCGTTGGTATAAATTTAAAACAAATCGCAAAAAATAATTTTAATCAAGATAATATCAATTATGATACTTATATAGGGCATTATCGGAGTTTTTATGTTGGACATTCTACAGACAAAGAAATTAGGTATCACTGTACATCTGGGGGCATGACATCACAATTTATTATATATCTTTTAGAGAAGAAAATAATTGAAGGGGCAATTGTAACAAAATTCAACAATAAAAATCCGCTTATGGTAAATACATTTATTGCCAGAAACAAAGAAGAGGTTCTTTCCGCAAAGGGCAGTAAATATGCCCCTGTTACAATGGCAGGTATCGTTGATTCCATAAAAAATAAAGACGGAAAATTTGTAATAGTAGGCTTACCATGTCACATACATGGATTTCGTAAACTCGAACTAATAGACAAAAAATTTAAACAAAAGATTTTTGCTTATTTCGGCTTATACTGCTCATGGGACGTACTTTCTACCTAACAGATTATACATTAAAAAACAATTGCATAAGTCGTGACCAACTAACATATTTTGCGTATCGTGACAATGGATGCATGGGAAATCTACACATCCAGTACGTAGAGAAGAATTCTTTATCAAGAATTCATAATATTTCCGAAAACAAATTTGTAACGTCTTTACAAATACCTTATCAAAAAAAATATTATCTTACACTCAGATCTTTCTTTAATGTACATCGCTGTCTCTATTGTATTGACCATTTCGCAGAACTATCAGACATTTCATTCGGGGACATCCATTTCGGTAAATATATAGAAGATAAATTGGGGATAAACTCAGTAGTTACTCGAAGAAATGATCTTGACAATCTATTGAGAGAGGCAAAAGATGAAGGTTATATTACCCTTGACGAAGTGAGTAAATCAAACTTACTTTCTTCTCAAAAATATGCCATGGTAAAAAAACATACTAATCCTGCCATAATAAAAATCTATCGCACTTTAGGTTTTAAAACACCACAATATAATGAAATATTCAAAACTGTTTCTACAGCAAAAGCAATGAAATCATTAATGATAAAGAAAGTCCAGATGTTTATTGGCAGTCATAAATCACTGTGGTGGCTAATTAAATTTGGATGTAAGAATATGCGTAATTGGAAATAAGTAATGCTATGAACAGATACATCAATGCTTTATTTACAAAGCACAAAAAGAAACATCTACCGTCGTTCCTACAAGGAACATGGTTTGATGAATGGATGAGTTACGGATATATCACCTTCATCACGTCGTTCATCTTCCAAGGTATGCTATATGCCAACTGGAGGGACAATGTTGTGAAAACAAGTATGGATGTAGCGATAACCTTGAGTTTTAGTTTTATCATGCCATGGTGGATAGGTTTAATTATTGCGCATACTGTCAATTACTGTATCAATGGTCAAGCTATCTGCGTATTCTATCATATACAGGCAGGAAATATAATAGCGCAAAAATTCTATGATGACACGATAAAAATGTATAATCGTTTACAAAAAGATTCTTGCATTGCAGTAGCTATTAGTTATGGGTCACTAAGCAAGGGAAAATGGCATAATTCTTCTGACATTGACATTAGATTTATTCCCCAGAAAGGTGAATGGAACTTCTGGAAGGCATGCTTTGTAGGACTACGTGAGCGTGCTTTGGCGTTTTTAAAAAGTATCCTCTTGATATGTATATATTCTCGCTGAAACACTCCCATGAGGTTATGAGCAAAAATGAAATGCCAATTATATTTAAAGATGTAAATGACGAGAGCAAAAACTATTATCAAGAACTCATGTCTTTTGATGACTTTAAAATAATGTTCAAAAAAAAGTATCTGAAATGAAAGTAGGACTGAATACAGTAGATCTATTTCCTGGTCGCGAACGGTTAATGCCATTTAGAACTGTTATCGAAATAGCAAAAGCTATGAGAATGCAAGGTATAAAAGCAGACGTACTTAATTCTCATGTCGCTTCTGCAAATATCTCCGACTACATTTACCATGGTATTAATATTCGTCAATGCCCTCGCGAACTATACGAACTTAGCAAATGGGTCAACACCAATGAATATGATGTGTTTTTTTTCCCCGCCACATTTCGTGAAGGTCTAAAGAATCTCAGCGGATTGAAAATAATGAAGTGTAAGAAGATAGCCTATGTACCATCAGGCGTGACTCCTTTCAAGAATGCATTTTGGTTAATGAAATTATATGGTCTGTATGGTAAACAATGGATGCTTGAGGCAATTACACCCAAAACACTTATTGCAAAGAAATTGGCAAATGTAGGTTTCACAGATATAATTGGTCTTACAAATTACACAACCCACCAATGTGGAAATGCACTAAAGACTCATACAATTTATGCAGGTAAGGATGATTTTGAATATATTACAATGGATACTTCTATTGTTGAAAAGCATAAATTACAAACAAAAAAATTTTATCTCTTTACAGGTGCACCGGGACAAGTAAGAGGTGGATTAATTTTGTTAGAAGCTATTGACAAAATAGTAAAGGTCAACCCTGACATCAAAGTTGTTTTCCTACTACGCGATGATGTTGGAACACAATATGATGATTTTTTCAGAAAATATAAATCAATGCAGAATAAAAAGAATGTCTTGATTATAAAAGAAACTCTTGATTCTATGCAGCTAAAAGCATTTATGCATGCAGCCTATGCAGTTGTTTTACCATTCATATGTATACCAGCAGAAATACCTTTAACCTATTATGAAGCAATGTCTATTGGTATTCCTATTGTATCTTTTCCTAATGCAGGTTCAACAATGTATCTCGAAAAAGGAATTATGATTGCAAAGAATAACACCATTAATGGATTGTCTGAAGCACTTTCAATTTTATGGAACAATATTTCATTACGCAATAAGCTATCACAAGGAAGTATATCAATAATGGCAAAACATCCAACATGGCAACAGGTTAGTGAGCAATGGATATATCTGTTAAAATAATCAATCTCTTAAATATTTGAGATATGGAAAAGGAACTAAATAGCGTTATTTTATATTGCTGTGGCATTGGACTTCTACCTATTTTTCATTTATTTATAAAACGGAGAATAAAGTCTTTATCTTTCTTTATACTGCTTTGGATAGCAATCTTGACATCAACATCCATTGCATTCTATTTATTCTATTACCCAATACTTAATTCTCTTAGCCCGGAAGCATTATTATTTTCATTTGTAGGAATGTGTATACTGACAACTCCTCTATTTATTATAGATGAAACAAAAATAAAAAGAATAGATTTTTCCGGCTGTTTAGGATTCATTAACAAGTTCTGCATAGTCCTAGGAATTTTAAGCATACCGCCTCTTACAGAAAATTTACTCCATTTCAACACTCAATCAAATATGGACTTTCTTGTGGATACCCATGCTCTTACAGACTCTGGAGAAGTTACAAATCTTAGTTTTTTATCTTCAAAGATGATAAACTTTTGTTCGCACTTTGCAGACATCTTAGGTCTACTTTTATGTACGCTACTTATTATTACAAAAAGAGAAATAAATGGGCAGTAATAGGTATTATAATTTGTATTCTCAGTCAGCTAATTAACGTATTTCTCAAAGGAGGACGATTATCTGTAGTTTATCAACTTTACGCATTCTTTATCGCCTATATGCTATTTTATCCGGTCTTCAACAAAAAAAATGTTTCTAAAATAAATAAAATAGGAGCAGTAATAGTTTCGATTTGCATATTATTATTAATTGTATCTACTCAAACGCGCTTTGGCGACAAGGATGTCACCTATATAAACGCTAAAGAAAATCAAGCAATGCTTGCGGCTTTATCAACTTATACAGGCGAAGCACCTATTCGTTTCTCTTCTTTTGGCTGGAAGTTAAAAGGTCATTCAGAAGGCCACAGCTTATATCATTACGTTGTTAGCTTTTTTAATGGTACAGATTTTAAGCTAGGTACAGAAAATAGAGAATGGATACAGAAACATACAGGCCTTAAATACCCCCAATGTTTCTATGGCCTACCGGGATACTCCTATATAGACTTCGGGATAGGAGGGGGAATATTGAATATTTGCATAATATCTTTTTGCATTCTTAAGATATGCAAGCGATCTGGTATCATCAAATTTTATGATTTAATTTTCATGATAGTATGTTTTAAGATATTGATGATGTCTACTCTATTTTTCCCTTATTGCAATAGCAAAATTTTTGACCTGGGTTATCTATTTGCATTAAGACTTATTTTAAAGAAACTATCAGAAAGGATACATCAAAGAAAAACAACATCTCTATATTCAAGATACAATAATCCCCAAATATGACGAAATATATAATTATCAGTGGCGTGGATGGCAGTGGTAAGACTACGGTTATCAATAGTTTGAAAGATAAATTGGAGCAGCAGGGCAAAACTGTGGATTATATTTGGATGCGGTATAACCATTACACCGTAAAGGCAATGAATGCTTTTGCACGTATTTTGGGACTTTCGGTGAAGGTTCACAACAAGATGGGGAATGTGTGGGAACACCGACTTTATAAAATGCCATGGTTCTGTAAACTTTATGTGTGGTGTTCTTATTTGGATAATAAGATTGCACAAAAGAAAGTGATGAAGCTGAAGTCTGACTATGTGATTTGTGATCGTTGGATTAACGATATACTTATTGACTTAGGAGCAGAATGTAGGTTTAACAACATACTTGACAGCAAGTGGTATAAAAAGTTTCATACTATCCTACCTCAGAACTCTTATCAGTTTGTGGTAATTCGTAATTATCAGGCAATTTTGGATTGCCGAATTGAGAACCAGGCCAATCCAGATTTCCCTTATCGCTTTGCTTTGTACCAGAAATTAGCAGAAAATACAGAAGTGAATGTTGTGGATAACTCCAGAACAATAGAGGAAAGCGTAGAACAAGTTATAAGAATTTTAAATAAATCAGAGGCATGAAAAAGTTGGTAAATAAAGAAATATCATCAAAAATTTTGATGGTAGGGGAATATTTCAAGAATAATGCTCCCGGTGGTATGGCCGCTGTTTTAGCTTCATACGATATGTATTTTGAAGACATGAAATTCATACCGACATGGAAGTATGGTACTTTGATGATTAAAATATGGTATACCATTTATTCATATATTCTCTTTCTCCTCTATATGCTCTTCGATAGAAATATCAAAATTGTTCATATACAAGGGGCTGCTTTTGCTTCGTTTGAACGAAATACATTCTTTGTGAGGGTAGGAAAGTTCTTTGGCAAAAAAAGATCATCATGCATATGCATTGTGCCGACTTTGATGGATACTTTCAACCGTCAAGGCATAAGCGAAGAATATTAGAAACCATTAATTCTTGTGACAAATATTTTGTATTATCAGATTCTTGGAAAGAGTATTTTATCGGAATCGGTGTAAATTCTAATATAATTGTAGTCTTGAACAATACCGTAGCTCCACCCACTATTCGTACCGTAAATAGGAATAATACAAAAATAAAACTTTTATATTTAGGAGTCATAGGAGAGCGCAAAGGTGTGTATGATTTGTTAGAGGCCATATGGTCAGGTGGTGAAGAGATTACAAAAAATATTCAATTAAGAATAGGAGGAAATAAAGAAGAAGATATTTTGCAGAAAAAAATCAAAGATTATGGATTAAATAATTGCGTAACTTTTGAAGGATTTGTAGCCGATAATAAGAAAATAGAATGTCTTAATTGGGCTGATATATTCATTCTTCCGTCATATAACGAAGGATTGCCTATAGCTATTTTAGAAGCTATGTCATATGGTTGCCCTATTATATCAACCACAGTCGGAGGTATTCCTGCAGTTGTAAAGCATGGAGTGAACGGCTATTTAATCAATCCCGGAAATATTACTGAAATACAAAATGCGATTCTTTCTTTTATTCACAACAGAGATAAGATAGAAAAGTACGGACGACAAAGTCTTAAATTGATCAATGTTTTCTTACCAGAAACGGTGTTTAGGACATTGTGTAATTTATATAAACAGTTGTTATAAGTATGAAAGATAGAAAAACTCGTATTTGCATGGCGTGTTGTCCCGGTGGACATTTTGCAGAATTACGCTTGGCTACAAAAGAGATAAGTGAAAGTGAATATGACATTTACTGGCTTACATTTAAATCTACCCATTTAAAAGGCTTTCTCCAGCAGAGACATCATCATTATGTAATTAATGTTATACCATCTCAAAAATGGACTTGGATAGTGAATGCTTTTCAATCACTATACTTTTTACTGAGAGAACGTCCAGATGTTATTATTTCCACTGGCTCTGGAATGGCATTCCCTACAATCTTTTTTGGAAAATTATTATTAAAAAGTAAGGTAATTTATGTATGCTCTGCTGCAGATGTTTATACTTCCTCTAGAACCCCCAAGAGGGCTTACAAATATAGTGATCTCTTCTGTGTACAATGGAAAGAGATGCTGAAAGTATTTCCAAAAGCAAAATATATTGGTGTCTTATGATCTTATTCAGTTTAGGAACACATTCTCAGGATTTCTCGAGAATGGCAAAAGCTGCAGATGATTATGCAGCTATTACAGATGAAGAGGTGATTGTACAGACTGGTTATACTAAGTATGACTTCAAACATGTAAAAGAACATTTTGATTTCTGCCCAAAAGACAAGATGGAACAGTTTATGGATAAAGCTAATATCCTTGTGTTGCAAGGAGGATGGGGCGGTATCTGTGAAGCTGTAGATAAAGGTAAGCGAGTAGTTGTTCTTCCGAGGCGTAATGGTGTTGAACACGTTCATGACCAAAGTCAGGTAGCAAAAAAAATGGATGAGTTGGGTTGCGTTATTTGCTGCATGAATGAGAATGACTTACCTGAAATGATAGAAAAAGCAAGAACCTATAAGTTTAAGCCTTTACGCAGAGGAAGCGCCCAGATTGTAACTGACACTTTGAATAAATGGTTCCATACAAGTAATAAAACACAAACAATTATGGATATAAAAATTTTAGTGGCTACACACAAAAAAGCTCATATGCCTTTGGATGAAATGTACCTACCCATTAGAGTCGGTAATGTTTTAGCCAAAGATGATATAGGTTATAAAGGAGATGATACTGGTGAAAATATCTCGGAGAAAAATCCCTATTTCTGTGAACTGACTGCCCTCTATTGGGGATGGAAAAATGTGAAAGCAGACTATATCGGGTTGGCTCACTATCGCCGTCATTTCAGTTGCCGTAAAGGTAAATGGAAATATTCACTCATTCTCACAAAGGAAGAAGCTGATAATTTTTTAGCAAAGGCCGATGTTGTATTACCCCCAAAGCGTAAGTACTTCATAGAATCTTTAAGTTCGCATTACAAACACACACACGACTTGGAGCATTTGGAACTGACTCGCGAAATCATGAGGAAGCAATGTCCTGAATATTTACCTACATTTGACAAAGTGATGAAACGGACTTCTGCCCACATGTTCAATATGATGATTATGAAGTATGAAGTGCTTGATAGCTATTGTTCTTGGTTATTCCGTATTCTTTTTGCTTTGGAAAAAGAGATTGATGTCACCCACATGTCCGCCTTTGATGCCAGGCTGTTTGGTCGTGTCAGTGAACTGCTTCTTGATGTATGGCTGAGGCAGAATGATATAAAATATGTTGAGACTGGTTTTGTACAAATTGGAAACGAGAATTGGAGAAAGAAAATCAAAGATTTTTTATCAGCTAAATTTGCAGGAAGAAAATATGACAAAAGCAAATAAATGTCTCCAATTCTTAGATATAGCTAAAGACATCGGCATGATGATGATTCTTTGGATGCATATATGGGATAATAAGCCCATAGAATTTACCCCTGAATTCATAAATTATTTTATTTCAACACCTTACACACCACTTTTTTTTCATACTTTCAGGATATCTTATCAACATAGATAATCTATGTATAAAGAACTACCCAAAAAGCAAAATCACTATGAAGAGGGCTATCTGTTATTCTTACTTTCAGTCTTTGGCGAGACTATCATAGTACTTTACTTATCTATTTTGAACAAACGATGGTTGAAGTTTGCTTCCTATTAAGAAAAGTACTCATTAGTAGTACTTTGCTTTCGCAATTTAATTCCAATACCAACTACCAAAATCTTGGGAGAATTTATACATCAATCAATAGTTTGGACCATAGCAACATCCATCATACTGTAGGTGTCTTTCCTTTTTATCATCCCGTTGACTTCAAAAGTATGTCTATCACTTTTTATGTAAAAAAAATAATGACAAATAAATATGATTACTTACTCGTAGGAGCAGGATTGTTTTCCACCTGTTTTGCCTATCGTGCAAAACAAGCAGGAAAAAAATGTCTAGTAATAGACAAACGTCCACAATTGGGTGGAAACGTATACTGTGATAATATTGAAGGTATCAATGTCCATAAATATGGTGCCCATATATTCCATACATCCAACAAACAAGTTTGGGATTTTGTCAATTCCATTGTAGAATTTAATAGATATACGAATTGTCCCATTGCCAACTATAAGGGAAAGTTGTTTAATCTTCCTTTCAATATGAATACCTTTTATCAAATGTGGGGGGTACTAACTCCAAAAGAAGCTTTTGCAAAAATAAACGAGCAGAAGTCAGAAGCTATTGCAGCCCAGAAAGGAAGAGAGCCACAGAATCTAGAAGAACAAGCCCTAACTCTAGTTGGAAAAGATATCTTTGAAAAACTAATCAAAGAATATACAGAAAAGCAATGGGGACGTAAATGCTCGGAGCTTCCTGCCTTTATCATCAAACGTCTTCCTGTACGTTTAGTATTCGATAACAATTACTTTAATGATAAATACCAAGGAATTCCTATTGGTGGTTACAATAAATTAATAAACGGTATGCTAGATGGTATTGAATGTAAAACTAATGTTGATTTTTTCAAGTCCGAATATAAAAATAATTGGCGAAACATAGCAAAACAGTTAATATATACAGGTGCTATTGATGAATATTTCGATTATCAACTTGGAAAACTTGATTGGCGTACGGTCTCTTTTAAAACAAGAATAGAAGACACACCAAATTATCAAGGGAACGCAGTTGTTAATTATACTTCACACGATGAGCCATACACCCGCATTATTGAGCATAAACATTTCGAGATGTTTGGCCAAGAAGTATATGATTGTCCCAAAACTGTTATCAGCGAAGAATATTCCACAGAGTTTAAAGAAGGTATGGAACCTTATTATCCTGTGAATAATGAACGCAATAATACCTTAGCAGAAAAATATCGTAAGCTTGCGGAAAAAGAAGCAAATGTCATCTTTGGTGGTCGTCTAGGACAGTATAGATATTATGACATGGCACCAATAATAGAGCAAGTATTATACATGAATTTATTTTAGTAATACTAATATTCTGTTTTTGAACTTATTGAATAATCTTCGTAAATAAGCACTTACTATATAGTGCTTGTAGAAATATGTTGATAATATAAAGAATCCCTCTCTAAAGTTAGCTTACTATTTGTATGCCCCCAAATATAATTCAAAGTAAGAGATTATAGCCACACAATAAGTGATTACAACATATCTATATTGTAAACATGAATTCTATAAAATCATTAATTGAACAATTTATACCTCACGCAATATATTTACATTCATGAAATACTTTAAGCATCACCTCACTAATATTCCCCCTTTTTCCCTTGCTTATTAAATACATTTGTCTTAATTTTGCCACGAGTTTAAAAAAGGATTATATGCCCTCACAAATAACTTCCCCATGTGATAGGCAATAGCGTAGCGTGCTTTAAAGCAGGAAAAACTTTCCAAAACTTACAGAACCAAGTTACATCATATAACACATGCTTCAACTGAAGAAACAGTTTTTTGTATGCTGTCTGCTGTGCTGTGCCATTAAGGTAAGCGCCCAATACTCCATAGGCAACACCGGCCTACTGAACATCCCCACTGCCGACATGCAGGAGACCGGCACTTTCATGGGTGGCGGAAACTATCTGCCCAATGGCATGACCCCATTCAACTTCAACACAGGAAATTATTTCATCAACATAACATTTCTGTCAATACTGGAGATGAGCTATCGGTGCACCCTGTTGAAAACAACACGATATGACGGAAAAAAAGGATATTTCCAGCAAGACCGTTCAATGACCGCACGCCTACGCCCGCTAAAAGAAGGCAGATTTCATCCTTCAGTAGTAATCGGTGTGGACGACCCTTTCAAGAATACGGGAAATAATTACTTCGGTACCGTATACGGAGTATTGACCAAAAGTTTCTCCATAGCCGGAAGGGACAGGCTTGCATTGACTGCCGGATATTATATTCCGATAAACGACCGGAGCATACAGAAAGGCCCGTTTGGCGGCATCAGCTACTCTCCCGCCTTTTACAGGGAAATGGCGTTCATGGCAGAATATGATTCCGACGGATTCAACATAGGAGCCGCCACCAGATTATGGAGACATATCTCATTGCACATCTTTACCAGAGACTTCAAATGTGTGTCAGGCGGAATACGGTACGAGTGTAAGCTATTGCACTAAAGAAACGGATATTTATGAAAAAACATTCTATATCATATCTGCTTTTCTCCATTTGTTGCTTACTTCCCAATGCCATAGCCAGCGCCCAATCCGTCACTGAGAAGTTGAAAGCTATCGGCATGGAGAATATCCGTTATGCAGAGACCGGAGAATGTATAACCGTCACTTTTGAAAACAATGTGTATCGGAGCACTTACCAGGGAATAGGAGAAGCGATAGATGCCTGTTTGGAAAGCAATGTAAACAAAAGCCTGCAACTGGTTGCATTGGAGAACCAAATACCTCAGTTATGCATCAGTCTGCCGGACACCTTGCTGAATGATTATCGGGAAGAAAAGATCTCTCTGATGCAGGTGTATGCAGAAATGGGCATCAGCATTGATACCGACCATGCCATGAAAGCCGTAGAAAACGCAAAGGAAATTGAAAACCCTTCGGCATGGAAAGTGGATGTCATCGTATATCCCGAACTGTTCTTGAAGAATAACAGCCTGAACAAACTATATACCTACGCCGTCAACCTCAGCCCTGCCATAGAAATGGGACTGTGGAAAGGTGGAAAACTGACAGCGCAAGTTGTATTCCCCATAGCTGCCAACCTATATGGGGAATATAAAAAGATACATCCGGGCGTGATGACCTTGTCGCAAGAGGTAAGGTTCAGAAACAACCTCTTCGGGCGAATTACAGCCGGAAACTTCACTCACAATCGCATGGGTGCGCAACTGGATATGAAGTTCCGGACAGACAATGGCAGGCTGGAACTCGGAGCATTGGTAGGCACAACCGTATATTCGGCTATCGTGGACGGTGAAGGATGGTACGTCAGCACTACTCCGAGAGTCAATGCCTTTCTCAAAGCAAGCGTATATGAGCCCCACACCAACCTGCAATTTGACTTGCAAGGCGGACGCTACATCTATGGAGATTACGGAGTGAGAGGTGACTGTACACGACATTTCGGAGAATATGCCATAGGGTTGTACGCATTGTATACGGGAGGAGAGATAAACGGCGGCTTTCACTTCGCCATACCTCTGCCCGGAAAAAGATGGAAACGGAACCATGCCTTCCGGATAAAACCCGCCGACTACTTTGCCTGGACATACAGCATGGTGTCTCATGGAAAATACATCAACGACCAAATGGGGAAAAGCTACAACATACGTCCGGATGAAAACAGAAGCAGCAACTTCTACCAGCCCGACTATATACGCCACTTCCTCATTAAGGAACAGGAAAGAAAAACTAAATAGAAATTATCAAGTACAAACTCTAATTAAAAAACAAGAAGTTATGAAAATGAGAAGCTTTTTCAGAATGGGAGTATTGCTCACTGCAATCTGCCTGACCGCTGCCGGATGCGGTAAAGATGACAAAACTCCGGAACAACTTCCAGACCCGCTGGATACTACTACCGAATATTATCTGGTAGGTGTTGTGTCGTCTGCCGAAGGTGTGGTGAAGGGTGCGGAAGTGAAAATAACGGATGACATAAAAGCTACCACCGACGCACAAGGCAAATACAACCTGACCCTGAGCAAGACCGGTGACTACACCGTAACCGTAAAGGCAAGCAAGCTGGAGGACTTCAGCACAAAGGTGAACATCGCATCATCCGCCAAAAACCGCAGCACTTTGACGCTCAACGTCAAAATGAGCAAGGTCGTAGAATATACTGCCCCTAAAGAAGCCGTATCGGGTCAGGAAACGAAGGTGGAAGTACCGGCAGCTACTGAAACGGAAACTCCCGCAGCCATTGTAACAGCTCCCGCCAACGCAGTGGATGAGGGTGTGAAAATCAGTGCCGGAGCCTATGAAGAGCCCAAAGCCAATGTATCCGCCCCTGTCACCAGTGAGAAGAAAGAGGTGGAACAGGTGGCAGTAAGCAGCATTGCCATCAAGGCAGAACCGGCAAATGCCACTGCCAAGAAAGATATCGTCATTGCTACGCCAAACCCAAGTGCGAATGTTTCCATCTATTTCGACCCGGACAACATGGTGGCTCAGAAGGATGCTACTCTCACCAGAGCATGGGAGGACCTGAATACGGAAGTGAAGTTCAACAACGGAAACTATGAAATCACCATTCCCACAGGCGCTACGATTGCCGGAAAATATGCCACACGCATAAAGGCCGAAAAAGTGACGAGCAAAGAAACGGTGGGCGAAGCCAACCTTGCCAACGGCGCGGAAACCGTAAAAAAGGATAACAGCGGAAATATATCCGGCATCAAAGATTTTGAAATAAAAGTTGCCATCAAAGCAGGATGGGAATACACCACAACTCCCGCCGCCGCACTGAAAGCAGCCGGTGCAGAGGATGAGAAACTGGCGGCAGCCATCGAAGCGCAAATCCGGTCTACGGAAGGCAACCCGCTTGTTTATACCGTAGAGCGTGTCCTGAAGACCAACATCAGCGGAAACAGCATTCTCTACTATCAGAACAAAGCCAAATACTGTACCAAAACATATACTTTCAAGATCATGGCAAACGGCGTCAAGAAGAATGTCACAATTGCATTGAAATGTTATACCGGATCTGAAGAAAAGTACACCAACCAAAGCAGTGACCAACATTCCGGTGGCGGTACACTCTGATTTGACTGACATAACCCGAAAGGAACAAACACCATAAATCAAAAACTGACCTATGACCATCGCCATTGATTTTGACGGCACAATCGTAGAGCACCGCTACCCTAAGATAGGAAACGAAATTCCTTTTGCCACCGATACGCTGAAAATGCTGATGAAAGATCATCACCGGCTGATACTGTGGACCGTACGCGAAGGAGAACTTCTGAAAGAAGCTGTGGAATGGTGCAGGGAACGGGGCGTGGAGTTTTATGCCATAAACCGGGATTATCCAGAGGAAGATGCTGCACATCATGGTTTCTCGCGCAAGGTAAAGGCGGATATCTTTATTGACGACCGCAATTTAGGCGGCCTGCCCGATTGGGGAGATATATACCGCATGATTCAGAAGAAACTGACATACGAGGAGTTATATCGCAATATGGATGAAGCTCCCCCAAGAAAGAAAGGCGGGTTCTGGAGCAGGTTTAGTTTTTAGAAGTGCACTAAAAAATCAGGGGGAGGTGTGCGGGAATGAAGTTCGACTATCATTCCGGCACACCTCCCCCCCCTTTTTATATATTACCGGGCAGGGCGGAAAGAGAAGAAAAGCCTCTCAATAAAGATCGTGCTGTCCGACTTCCGCAAAGAGCGTTGCCAGTTTCTCGATAACCGGCTTGAGATAGCGTTCTCCCTTTTCCGCGGAAGCTTTCTTGGGGTTCCCCACTCCACTATCCACCGTAGCCTTATCCCAATGGCGGGGCGTCCATGCCACTTTCTCATTCAACGAAGCGATGGCAAACGGACGGGAAGCTCCGTCACCGGCCTCAGCAAGGTTCACCAGTTCGGGGTGATAGTACATCATGGCAGAAGTTTCCGATTCGCCGGCATGATCGTCTATGTCGGCCTCAAAATAGCCTTTGGTGGGAATGATGCTGAACCAATCGGTTGCCATAATCAGGAAGTCGGGATAAGTAACGGCAAGATCGCGAATCATCCCTTTGAAGTTGTTCCCGCCATGTCCGCCGAGGATCACCAGTTTGCGTATGCCCTGAACATAAAGAGAAGCTACAATGTCCTCCAGAATGGCCTGTTGGGTGGTATAACGGGTGTGAATACAAAAAGGAAGCTCGCGCTGTCCGGGGTTATGCGCACCGAAAGGTACGGGAGGCATCACCATGCAACGCACACCGGAACGTTCCAATGCCAGCGTAGCGGCATCTACGGCAATATCATGCGGAAGAATACAGTCTGTCAGATAAGGCAGATGCAGATTATGAGGCTCGGTAGCCCCCCAAGGAAGAATGACAACATCATACTTCACATCTTTCACCTTCCCATAACAGGAAACGGTAAGATCAATTTCTCTTTTTTCCATACTACTTTATTTTAAAGGCTTCCACTGCAAACCGCACCGGATTTCCAGCGGTTCAGCCCTGTGTTATATAGTGAACGCTCACACTACTGTTTCCTATATTCCTTAGGCGACATGCCCGTATGATGCTTGAAATACTTTCCAAAAAATGACTGGTTGGCAAAATGCAGTTCATCGGCTATTTCCTGAATGCTCTGCTCGGATGATTTCAACAAGGCTTTCGCCTCCAGAATCACCAGACTGTCAATCCACTCGCCCGCCGTCTTGCCACTCACCTCTTTCACTACGGTAGAAAGGTGCTTGGGCGTGAGAAACATCTTGCCGGCATAATAGGCCACACTCCGCTCTTCTTTATAGCCCTCGGATACATACCGGATGAAGTGCTCAAACAAATCCTCCTTACGGCTTTTCGGGGTACGTTCCTTCGCTGTGTGCCCCTGATAAATATCATAGATTTCATAGAACAGCGCCAGCAACAATCCCTGCGTAATCTCTTTACGGTACGGATTGTCCTTCAGCCTCACTTTCCTCCACAGAAAAGAATGATATTCCTCGAATGCCTGTAACTCTTCGGCGGTGACCTTGATGCAGGGCCGCTCCTTTATCATGAAAAACATGGGGAACAGTTGCTGCATGGTGGGTATCACCACATCCATGAAGTCTCTGGACACCGCTATAAAGCTGCCGGAGAAATCATCAGAGCGCTCACCTTGCTGCACAATCTGTTCGGGCAGGATGATGCAGAGCATTCCTTCCCTCATTTCATACTCCTGCAGATTGATATTCATCCTGCACCGGCCTTTCCGGCAGACTGCAAGACAGGCCGCATTCAGACGAGTGGGATATGGCGTAAAAGGAATGTCCCTGATATCATCAAAAATAGCAAAATCATTGCCGATAAAGTCAATCATAGGTAGATGTTGTATGCCGGATATGTCGACATTGCGTATCTGTTTTGTATTCATTGGTCTTGTGCTTTGCCGGCAAATATAGGATTATTCGCGAAATAATTAATTTAAAAATCGTGAATGTTATCCTAATTCATTATTTTAAATCCTATGAAGAATGTACGCGGTTGTGTAGGGCCGTAAAAATAACCGGCATCGCGGAATTCTCCCTTATCCAGATCTTTCTGAAAACTATTGAAGATGTTCTGCACGCCCGTATTCAGCTGGAATTTGATGTGGTCGTGCAGCACGAACGTATAATTCAGCTTCAGATTGAGGTCGAAGAACTGGGGCGTATTCTCCATGCGGTCTTTTTCGATATATCCGGCATAGTGCGGCACAATCATCTTGCCCGTATAAGTGCCGGACAGTGAGAAGTCGAAATTCTTCACCGGAGCAGACGAGAAAGTGAAGTAACCGTAATAATCCGGTGTGCGGGGCATGCGCTTGGTAGTCAGGTCCACACCGTCCACTTTTGTCCATGCCTCCTCGTGGGTGTAGCGGCTGCGCTGCGCGGTAAAGCCCAACTGGAACTGCGCTTCCTTGCCATGGGCAATCTTGGCGTCGAGGTTTGCTCCGTACACGCGGGCGCCATTGCCGTTACGGCGTTCTTTGATAACATCGCCTATGTCGTTCTTTCCGATGTCCTCAAGAACAAAAACATGGCGCAAGTCCGTATAGAAGCCTTCCACAAGTATGTTGGCCTGCCAATGTCCCAAATGAGTGGTCCAGTCCACCGACCCGCTGTAACTGTTGGAACGCTCTTCGCGCAGGTTGTCCGCCAGCTTGATTTGCACACCCTCACCGCCCACTGCTGTGACATGGAGGTCTTCATCATAGGCTTGCGGCGCACGAAAACCGGTGGAGTACGTCAGACGCGCCTGAAAATCCTCGGAAGGCTTATAGAGCAGATTGACGCGGGGACTGAAAATCAACTTGTCTATCAGATTGTGCTTATCCAGCCGGGCGCCCACCAGCATGGTCAGGACATTCATCTTCCATTCATTCTGCACAAAGGCACTGGCAATGCGGACATCCTGCTGCATGTCGCGGTGATAGCCCGTCATCACATCGTGCATGGAATTGTTCTGATACTCCAGTCCGCCCGTAAAAGTGGCGGGGGCAAAAAGGCAGTTATCCATATTACCTACGTACATGCCGCCTGCCACCCAAGTCAAGTCGTTTGTCTTGCCGTAAGCGTTCAGGTCCTTCTGCGCACCGTAGTAGCTGTTGCGGTCGGTGTGCTGAATGGAGCCGTACAATGAGATCTTATGCTTATATTCACGCCAGAAGAGGTCGTAGCTCAAGCCACCGCTGTTGATGATATGCTTGGTTTGCTCTGTGATGTCCGTTTCGTGCGGCTGGAGGTCGAACTTATTGCCGCCGCGGCGGAACTCGTTCGTAGTGTGATATTCCAGATTGATGCGGCTGAAATGCGTAGGGCGGTAATAGGCGCGAAAGCCGAAAGTATTCATGTTCAGCTTGCCCAGTTCGGAGAAGCCGTCTCCATCGCGGTCGTAAGGATTGCGGTTGCGATAGCTTTCGTAAAGAGCGATGCCGTAGGAGTTGTCTTTGGCCACCAGAGAGACATTGGCGCCCATATACTGCTCCCATGACTTGCCGTCCATATTGGAGAACATGCTCGACACCTGAAAGGAATTATTGATAGGGTCTTTGGTAATGATATTGATGGTTCCGCCCACAGCATTCGCGCCGAACAGCGCCGAGCCGCCACCGCGCACCACTTCCACCCTCTCAATCATGTTCACCGGTATCTGTTCCAGCCCGTACACTCCACTCAAGGCACTGATAATGGGGCGACTGTTAATCAGGATCTGGGAGTAAGGCCCTTCCAGTCCATTGATGCGCACTTGCGGAAAGCCGCAGTTCTGGCAGTTATTCTCCACACGCAGTCCCGACTGATAGTTGAGTGTTTTGGCAAGGTCGGTGGAATTCACCATTTCAAAAAGTTTGGTGCTCATCACGTTTACCACCACAGGAGCTGCCTTACGGCTCACTTCATTGCGATTGGCCGATACTACGACCTCATCTGTCATGAAGCTCTCCTCCTGCATCTGGAAATGTACAACGGCGGTGAAGTCTTTGTTTACCTCGATCTCCTTTTCCTGTGTTTTATAGCCTACCGCGGATACGCGCAAGGTGTATTTGCCCGCCGGAAGGTTCTTGAGTTCAAACTGGCCTTCTTCATTAGACACCGTTCCCTGTCCGCTGCCCACTATCAAAACAGTGGCATACGGTATGTTCTCCTCCGAGCCTTTCACAAGGACATGGCCGGAAATCATATTGCCTTCCCTGATGGGATTTGCAGCAATAGCTGCGTTGATGCTTGCCATGGCAAGCACCAGCGCCAATATATAATGTTTCATTTGAATAATCGCTTTTTTAAGTAAATACACACAATCAGCTTATACGCTCCGAACAACAGATGCTCTTGATATAAACCAATTTTAAACAGTTACGATCAATGGCAACGCAGGCATGGCAAATGCCCGACGTTGATGCGGAAAAATATCAAAGTGTAACGAAACAGGGGGGAGCGCGAAGTGAAATCACCCGGCACGTTTTGCCTTTTACGACAGGCGTGTCGGTTGCATTTTCGAGCACCCGCAGCAAAGCACGCATCGGATGCAACATTTCGCAGCAGTCCGGTTTGTCCGAACTGAAGTGGGACAACAGCCCTATGACAATCAGCGAAGTGGCAGAATGTGAGTGCTGGTTGTGGAAAGGGTGCGAGTGGGTAATCAGCACCCCATTAACGTAGTGGACGTGAGTGAAAGCCGTCACACTTGCCTGATAGGCCACAAAGAGTGCCAGCAAGCATAATGCGCATATTGTTCTTTTCAATCCTCTCACGTCCTTATTATCTTCCTCAAATCCGCAACTAAGCTCTTCAGCGTCCTTCTTGCGTCTAAACGTCCTCTCATCACTGAATTAGCAGATAAATTGAGGCTGAAATACCCACTTCTGCCCACAATATCCCCTTGCCCCACTATGCGACTTGAGGCAATACGCAGTATCATACCCATAAGTTGTAGGCGTTATCCAAAATCAGTCTGAAAAATATCTGCGTAAGCATTATTACAGGTATAGATATTCAGCACATACCGCCTTGATGTTCTGATCCACTTGGCTGGTACAGAGACAAACCTGAAGACAAACGCTTTTATGCGACTTGTTGCATTGAGTCCGAACCTCTTTACGTCAAGTCTGTGGATAATGGCCTTGTAGAAATTACGGATAAGTGCCGTAAGAAGAAGGAACACAGTGTTCTCTGCCATGAAGGATTTGGGCAATCTGTCCCACCCGAAACCATTGTTCATATCATCGAAGATACGTTCCTTTCCTCCACGAAGGTTATAGAACTCGACAATTTCTCTTGTGGAAGATTCATAGTCGTTAGTCAGGATACAACGGTATGTGTATTCTCCTTCCCAAAGATCCAGCACACCGTCCATCCGTTTCTGTCTTTGAATCACAAGTCGGTATGCTTTACCCTTCCACTTCTCAACAAGAATAGAGTTCAATTCGAACTCAATGCCATTGATTTCCTCAGTCTTCCAGCCTCTAAGAGCAAAGATGTCATTGTAGAGCGAACTGCAGCGGTTTGCGCGGATATAGAAGGATTTGCTGTGTTTCTCTATTTCCTCCACGATTTCCTCGGAACATGATCCACAATCAGCTCTGAAACGATTGATTGTAAGTCCGTTCTGCTCAAATCTCTCAAAGAATCTCTTCAGCGTGTCCTTCTGATGAAAACGAACGTTGGTGTTACCATCGCTATTCTCAATGCCAACAATCAAGTCGTCAATAACCGCCACGCCAGGGCGATAACCAAGGAACTTCTTGTATGTAGGCTTTGCATCATACTTCTCAGTCTCTATGAACTGATGGTCGAAATCAACATCATACATCTCGCCCTCTTTCAGTTGGCCGGATGCAAACATACAATTGAGCAGTAAGGTATTGAGTGTGTCAGCCGTGTTGAAATCGTAGTTCTTACCCGTATCTGATGTGTATGAGATGTTTCCTTGCGTCAGTTCCTTTATCGCTCTGAGGATAGTATCAGAACTACAAGTACGAAGTGTCGGATGGAGCGAGAGATGGTTCATCAAATGAGTAGTGACATCCTCAATGCATGAGCCACCACAGAAGTAGATACTCATGAGGGAACAGACGATTTCACTGTACTGATAACCGAACGAGCTACACCTTAGACCGAGTGTCGAGTCGATTACAGATGACAATGTGGAGTCAAATTGCTCCATGATTGAAAATATTCCTCCAAAAGGAGTGAGCTTCTCGGATTTTATTTGTATTTTTGCCATGCCTGATGAGGTTTTGTTTGATTATTTTTTTGCAACACTAAGTTAAGTGAATCCTCTGACATGGCAAAATCCTGAGCAACTTTTTGTTGCTCAGGTACTTAAAAAAATATTTTATAATAGTGTTGCGGAATTAAGGATCTTGTTTGTTCTATCCGGGTTGCAAAGGTACGAATTATTCCTGAACTTTGCCAAAGAGAAACTCATAATCGCGTTTGGAAGCAGGAGCCGCCCATTCCTCCGGAACAAATTTCCACTGGCCGAGCGCACGCGGTTCGATTACCTTCTTCCGTTCTATGTATTGCATCAGATAGTAACGCAAATCCTTATCCGTAGAACGGATGATACGTTCTTTCAATTTGTCCTGAGGGATTCCCGCACCTTTGGTCAGCAGTTCCCCACCGCCGTTGCCCCGGTAAGAGTTGAGAGCCACCGCATACATCTTGTCCATATCGAACGGAGTGCCGTCGGCCATGCTGTGAATGGTCACTTTCTGTCCCTCCGGTTTCGTCACATCCACTGTATAGACGATGCCTGCCGCCGAATCGAAATTAAAGCTGAAATTCTTGAAAGACGCCCTGTCTGCCGCACCTTCGCGCGGCTTGTCGCGGAACAGCAGGATGTGGTCGTCGGGAGAAGCCATACGGTTGGTCCACAGGGCATAAGACATTTCCAGAACATCGTGTATTTCCTTGCCCGAAAGGCGCATGGTGTAGAGCATATTCTCGTACTTATACAGGTTGAACATGTCGTACACATAGACATCTCCTTCCTCAATCCGGGTGTCGTAGGACAGAGGAGCCGCCAACGAAATATCCGCACCGCTGATGTTAAGCTGTAAAGTATGGATCAGGTCGATGAAAGCAGAAGAGCCGAAGTAAGCGGGACGGGTGGAGATTGTCTCCGTCAAATGCCCTATCTTCTTCGATACGAAATTCTGGATGGTGGCGTATTGCGGCGCAAAATACTTCATGAAGTCCTCACTGATGCCGTAGTCACCGGTTTCGGTCAGCACACCGTTGATCTGCTTATCCACTACCTTGCCATTACGCAGCGTCACAGTCAGGTCAATGTCACTCACCACCACGCCGTTGCTCGCCGGGTCCATCACCAATACGGAGTCGCCCGCCACGTTCTGCACTTTCTTGCACTCGCGGGCATGGTCGTGCCCCATAAGTACGATGTCGAACCCCGGCACATTGCGTGCTATGTCCAGCGAAGCGTTCTCCCTATATTTGCCGCCCATCAGCAAAGCGTCTTGTCCGGCATGGAACATACCCACTACAACATCCGGGCGTTCCTTCTCACGAATTATCTTCATCCACTTGCGCGCCGTTGTTTCCATATCGTCGAAGCGCAGGCCTTTCCACAGGTTTTCGGACAGCCACATCGGGATAGCGGGTGTTATCATGCCGAGAACCACAATCTTTACACCGTCGCGTTCAAGCGTCACGTAGGGCGGGAAATGATTCTTACCCGTAGCCGTATCAATGATGTTGGCTCCCAGCACAGGGGCGTGGCAATCGCCTGCCCAACGATCGAAAACGGCACGTCCGGTCTCCACATCATGGTTGCCCATATTGCCGGCATCATAGCCCATGTAGTTCAGCATTTCGGCCGTCAGGTGCGGCGACACAGTATCAATGTAGTTGTAGTAATAAGCCGTAGGCTGCCCTTGCAGAATATCACCGTTGTCCAGCAGAATCAGATTGTCTTTATACGTCTCGCGCTCTTTCTGCACAAAAGCATATACACGCGCCAAACTCCCGGCGGCATCCTTCTGCAAAATAAAATCATGGGGATAGTAGTTCCCATGTATGTCACTGGTTTGTACTATCTTCAACTTAACGACCTTCTCCTGTGCCGCAACCGTTCCGAGCAGCAGGAAAAGCCATACAAAGCAACAAATTCGTCTCTTCATACTCTTATTTTCTTCTTTTATCAATCCAGCGGATGGGTAAAAAGGAAACGGGCGCCCTGTGTATAATGCGGATCTACCCATATCTTCCCACCCCACTTTTTCACAATCAGTTTGCAGATGGCAAGGCCAAGCCCTGTGCCCTGAGCATATTCGTTCAGTTTCTCAAAGCGTTCGAACACTTTCTTCTGTTTTTCCAACGGTATGCCGCAGCCTGTGTCGGACACAGAAAAGAGCACAACATGCTTCTTCTCGTCCAGCCCCACCTTCAATGTTATCGTGCCGTTCTTCGTAAACTTATCCGCATTGGACAGCAGGTTTATGATCACCTGCTGCATACGCTGGATGTCCGTATGGAGCTCCAGACTTTCCAGCGGACTTTCAAACAGGAACCTGTTGGCCGACCGGCGCGCCTGTGCCACAGAGGCCAAAGCCTGCGTACAAACCTGCACCACATCACACTTTTCCTGCGTAAAGGTCACCCGGTCCACCTCCAGCCGGGAAAGGTCCAGAATATCATCAATCAGCCGGAGCAACAAGTCCGAATTCGCCTTGATAATCTCAAAAAATCCCCGTTGCTCCTCCAACGGAATATCGCCGGCAGAGAGCACATCCGAAAATCCCACAATAGCATTCAGCGGTGTGCGTATCTCATGACTCATATTGGCAAGGAATGCACTCTTCAGGCGGTTTGCCTCCTCCGCCCTCTCCTTCGCCTCACGCAAGGATGCCTCGGAGACTTCCAATTCGTCTTTCAGTTTCTTCGTGTGATAGTAGAAATAGAGAGAGACGAACAATCCCACCAACAGGCTGAGCAGAACGGCTGCTATCCCCCATATATGATATTTGTACTGCTCATAGAAAGACGGAGTTACATTTACCAATTCCACAGGTCCGGAAAGTGAAGATATATCCAGATCCTTCTCCTTTATCAGTTTGCCGTCCATGACGGTCTGGGTGGGAATAATCTCCAGCATGGCTTTCTCCGGATTCTTCAACAGACGGACGGCTTGCTGCGCCAGCCCCTTGCCCAAAGGGCGGTAATGAGGCACCACTCCGCCCAAAGCCCAATAGCCGATGCCCGCAGAGGTGATGGAGAAAGCAGGCAGGTCGGGAGCCGCCTCCATCATGGCGTAAGTGGCATTGCGCATGAAGTAACCGTCGTTCATGTCCACCCGCCATGTTCCCATGAGCAAGGCGGTATTGGGCGGCAAAGCATGCAGCTTGTCGCTAATGGTATAAATGGTGTTGACACGTCCGTCCAGCAGGATAAGCCCTAATTCCGGAAATTTCCTCATCTCTTTCACCACATGCGCCTGCAAGGTGACGCCGCCGTAGCTGTTGTCCGAAATGAAAGCGATGTGTTCCGTCTTGGGATACAACTGCTTTATCATGCGGATATTGGCCTCTACGTCATATTGATAAATAAATCCACTCTTAATCGGAGAGTCGGGAAAATCGTCGAGGAAATCCAACGATTCGGGCATCCACGTTTTCAGGTCTGTGCCATGCTCCGGCAAAAGCACCACATTGCGGCTGGCCAATGCCACCATCACCGGCACTTCGCCCCGGACGGAGTCCTCCAGCGACAAATAGGCTGCCCACGCTTCCTGTCCTATAAGTATTATGAGCGAAGGAATCTTTGTGCCCTGATATTTGGAAAGGATGCCCACCATTCTCTGCTTCCACCAAGGAGCCTCGGAGAAACTTTTGCAGTTCATGTTCTCCAATTCTACCCCGCACTTCCCGTCCAAGCGCTGAAACTCTTCCATAAAGTCGGAAATATTGCCCGAAGTCTGGCCCGCGTCAGGATTATAAGAACTGATGATAAGCACAGGATGGTCGCCCGTCACCGCAAAGGCAGGGCGCGCAAGGAAAAGAAACGCCGTCAGGCAGAGCAATGCTCTATAAAATATATTCTTAAATAATCTCATAATCCCGGGGAACTGTCGCAAAGATACAATAAAACTCAAAAAAGGCACAAAGAAAGATTGTTTTTCGTACTTTTGGCACGCATTATTAAAAAGAAGCTGACATGACACAAATCTTCCACAACATGATAGCTGCCATTCTCGGCATATCAGAAAAACAAATCGGACAGACATTGTCCCTGCTCAATGACGGAGCAACAATCCCTTTCATCAGCCGCTACCGTAAAGAAATGACAGGCGGACTGGATGAAGTACAGATAGAAGCCATCCAAACCCATTACGAAAAGCTGAACGAAACGGCCAAGCGGAAGGAAACCATCATCAACACCATTCAGGAACAAGGGAAGATGACTCCGGAGTTGCAAAAGCGCATTGAAGAGACGTGGGACGGCACCGTTCTCGAAGATATCTACCTGCCCTACAAACCCAAGCGGAAAACACGCGCGGAAGCAGCCCGTCAGAAAGGACTCGAACCGCTCGCCACCATACTGATGCTCCAACGCGAGCCTCATCCCGAACAACGTGCCGCCGGTTTTGTGAAAGGCGACGTGAAAGATGCGGACGATGCCCTGAAAGGCGCACGCGACATCATTGCCGAGCAAGTCAGCGAAAACGAACGCGCCCGCAACACTCTGCGCAATACCTTTGCACGCCAAGCCGTACTGACCGCCAAAGTTGTGAAAGGAAAAGAGGAAGAAGGGGCCAAATACAGAGACTATTTCGATTGTTCGGAATCCCTGAAACGTTGCAGTTCGCACCGCTTGCTTGCCATTCGGCGCGCCGAAACCGAAGGGGTGCTCAAAGTGAGTATCAGCCCGAATGACGAAGAGTGCATTGAACGGTTGGAAAGACAGTTCGTGCGGAGCAACAATGCCTGCGGAAAACAGGTGGCCGAAGCCGTACAGGACGCGTACAAGCGTCTGCTGAAACCGTCCATCGAAACAGAGTTTGCCGCACAAAGTAAGGAGCGTGCCGATGATGAAGCCATCCGCGTCTTTGCGGAGAACCTGCGGCAACTGCTACTCGCCTCACCATTAGGGCAGAAGCGGGTAATGGGAATAGATCCGGGATTCCGTACCGGCTGCAAGGTGGTATGCCTGGATGCACAAGGCAATTTGCTGCATAATGAGAATATCTATCCGCATCCGCCTGTGAACCAAAGCAAAGAAGCATTCGCCAAACTGCAAAAGATGATAGAGGCCTACAAGATCGAAGCCATCGCCATTGGAAACGGCACCGCCAGCCGCGAGACAGAGGATTTCCTGAAACGGCAGACATTCAACCGGGAAGTGCAGATCTTCATCGTCAGCGAACAAGGAGCTTCCATCTATTCCGCTTCCAAGATTGCCAGAGACGAGTTTCCAGAATACGATGTCACCGTACGCGGTGCAGTGTCCATTGCCCGCCGGCTTATGGACCCGTTGGCAGAGCTTGTCAAGATAGACCCGAAATCAATCGGCGTGGGACAATACCAGCATGACGTAGACCAAAGCAAACTCAAGAAATCTCTCGACCAGACCGTAGAGAACTGCGTCAACCTCGTCGGCGTGAACCTGAATACGGCAAGCAGCCACTTGCTTACATATATATCGGGACTCGGCCCGCAATTGGCGCAGAACATCGTGAATTACCGGGCAGAGAACGGAGCGTTCTCCTCCCGTAAAGAATTGATGAAAGTTCCGCGCATGGGTGCCAAGGCTTTCGAACAATGCGCCGGTTTCCTGCGCATACCGAATGCCAAGAACCCGTTGGACAATACGGCAGTGCATCCCGAAAGTTACCACATTGTGGAGCAAATGGCCAAGGACCTGAGATGCAGTGTAGCCGAATTAATAGCCGACAAGGAGCTGCGATTGAAGATACAACCGGAACGATACCTCTCTCCCACCGTCGGGATGCCCACCCTGAAAGATATTCTGCAAGAACTGGAAAAACCGGGACGCGACCCGCGCGGGCCTATCAAGGTATTCGAGTTCGACAAGAACGTGCGTACGATTGACGACCTTCGCATTGGCATGGAACTGCCGGGCATCGTGAGCAACATCACCAATTTCGGCGCTTTCGTCGATATAGGCATCAAAGAAAACGGCCTGATACACCTCTCCCAGCTTGCGCAGAAGTATGTATCAGACCCCAATGAGATTGTGTCCATCCATCAACAGGTACGCGTCAAGATACTGGGCGTGGATACCGAACGGAAACGCATACAGTTGACTATGATCGGAGTGGAACGTATTTAGGGATTAGTGATTAACGTTAATCACTAATCTCTATATATCAGTTTATCCTTGTCATTGCCGAAAAGGTTATCGCCCAAAGTGGTGATTTTATTGCCGGTGGCAAGAACATGGCGCAAGTTGTCGCATCCCATGAACGCGCCATATTCTATGGCCGTCACACCGGAAGGCAATACCAACGTGCCGCACAAGCGTCCGCACCCGCTAAATGCACGCTGGCCTATACTTTTCAAGCCATGGGGAAGCTTGATATTGAGCAGATATTTCTTTTGCGTAAATGTATAGTCGGGAATAACCGTTGCATTACACCGGGAGAGATCCACACTCACCAGATTAGGCATGTAATTACGTATCAAAGTGAAGTCCGCCTCATCCATTTTTCCTTCCACCGTAAGGAAGTTCACATCTTTGGGCTGTATGCCTGCATGAATAAGTTCGCTGGCAAGACTGCCCATAGCAGCTATCTGCACAGTGACACCCACCGGCTCACCTTCTATAAACGCGAATGTCTCCCACCTTTTGCCATTTCGATAGGCGTCACTGCTGCCCAGCGGTACGAATACGGCTGTCACACTGTCGGCCAAAGCTCCAGGCAACAAATTCGGGGGAGTTTTCTTACGTATCTGACAAATCTTCAGGTTGGTACATCCCTTGAATGCGCCATCCTCTATATTCTTGACCTTGTCGGACAGGATTACTTGGGTTAAAGAAGTTTTTCCTGCAAACACGCTATCATTGATTTGCTTACAAAAGGCGTAAGACGGGATGCAGTTGGCAGGATAGACATAGAAACGGTCGGGGTGCGTACCGTTCTTTCCGGCATACATGCTGATAGAGGCATTGGATATATCCAGTATCTGCAGTTTCTTGAACTCATCCCGCAAGTGGCGGAAATCAATGGCATTCAGCTTGCCCTGCAAGACAAGGTGCGTTATCTCGTTAGCTTCCTCCTCGGTCAGCATCTCTACCAAAGTGCCGGGCTTTGCAACGGTATACCTTTTGGAAGTCTGGGCAGAGCTGTTCAATAGGATGCCCAAGCCGGCTATTACTAAAAATATCTTTTTCAGGTTCATGTTTTAAGTGTCAGATTGAGTTTATTTTTCAAAGATAAGAAGAAACTGCCAATTCCGAATAATGATTTTTTCTTTTTATTATTATTTTTGCCAGAGTTAAGAGAGGATGTGTCAAACAAAAGATCACTTTACCGATATATGGAAAATATAGAAAATGACTTCCCAATCAAACGTTTTGGAAAAGTTGCAATCGACATTATTGCATTTGCCGCATTGGCCGTTATACTTGTTACGATCATGAGTATCCCTTTCTCTGTGTTGTTTCTGAAAACGGACAAAGAAAATCCGGACAGCATGTTTGTCTTCATGCTGAGCGAAACACTGATGCTGATAGGCGTATTCCTTTCCGCCTGGATTGTGTGGCACTTCCGCGGATTGTCATTGGCAGGTCTGGGGCGTTCGTTGGCAATGCGCCGGAAGGATTTATTATCAGGAGCGTTGCTGGCAATCGTTCTTTATGCAGTAGGCTTCGGCATATCCTTATTGGCAGGGGCGGTAGAGATTACAGGAGTTACATTCAATCCTTCTTCCCTATTGATCAGCTTTGTTTTCTTCTTGCTGGTAGCCGTTACGGAAGAGCTGGCATTGCGGGGCTTTGTACTGGAACGGATGCTGCAAGGCGGGATAAATAAATTCTGGGCTTTGTTCTTTTCCTCCGTTCTGTTCTCACTGATTCATATAGGCAATCCGAACTTCAACTTCCTGTCCTTTATCAATATTCTGCTGGCAGGTGTCCTTTTGGGTTCTTCCTATATATATACCCGCAACCTCTGCTTTCCGATAGCATTACATTGGTTCTGGAACTGGATACAAGGTCCTGTCTTGGGATATGAAGTCAGCGGGAATAAATTCGGTGAGAGCATGTTGACACTCCATCTGCCCGAAGCCAACCTGATGAACGGAGGCGCTTTCGGCTTTGAAGGCTCCATGCTTTGTACAGTATTAATGATACTGGGAACAGGAGTGATTTTAAAAATGTTCAGAATAAAAGATAGGAAAGTGTGTCAAAACTAACATTAACTATCATTTTACTCTGTCATTAGCTTCGCTCAAAACCTCTTCTACCTTTTTTATTAAGGTATAGTCAGAGCGAAGCGAAGAATCGACTCTCTGTGTGAGTAGGAGAAGAGATGCTTCACTACGTTCTGCATGACAGACTATACATTAGCGTAAGAAATAAAAGATGTTTTGAGCGAAGCTAATGATATGCTTGTCAGAGTTTTGACAACCTAACCTATATTATTTATTATACATCTTTGCCCTCAATTCCTTGATGTGGTCGGAAGTGATATATTCATCATACTCCATCATCTTGTCAATAATACCGTTCGGAGTCAGCTCGATGATACGGTTTGCCACGGTCTGGATAAACTCGTGGTCATGGGATGAGAACAGGATATTGCCCTTATACGTCTTCAGGTTATTGTTGAATGCCTGAATAGACTCCAAGTCGAGGTGGTTGGTCGGCGTATCCAGAATCAGGCAGTTGGCATTGCGCAACTGCATACGTGCAATCATACAACGCATCTTCTCACCTCCCGACAATACGCTTGCCTTCTTCAGCACTTCTTCACCGGAGAAAAGCATACGTCCGAGGAAGCTCTTCATGTAGACCTCATTGCCCTCGCCGAACTGGCTCAACCAGTCCACCAGATTCAGATCCGTATTAAAGAAGCTCGTATTATCCAACGGCAGATAGGCTGTAGTGATCGTAACACCCCAATTGAAAGTTCCGGAATCGGGTTTCATGTTTTCGTTGATAATCTCAAACAAAGCAGTCATGGCACGCGGGTCATGTGAGAGGAATACAATCTTATCCCCCTTCTCCACATTGAAATTCACATCGCGGAACAGCACCGTACCGTCCTCCAGTGTCTTGGTCAGTCCCGATACTTCCAGAATCTGATTTCCCGGTTCACGTTCCGGAGTAAAGATGATACCCGGATATTTACGGGATGACGGTTTGATTTCTTCCACATTCAGTTTTTCGAGCATCTTCTTGCGGCTGGTGGTCTGCTTGCTCTTCGCCACATTGGCGCTGAAACGGCGGATAAACTCTTCCAGCTCTTTCTTCTTCTCCTCGGCCTTAGCCTTTTGATTCTGCTGCTGACGGAGAGCCAACTGGCTCGACTCATACCAGAAACTATAATTACCGGCAAAAAGGTTAATCTTTCCGTAATCAATATCCACCGTATGCGTACAAACAGAATCGAGGAAGTGGCGGTCGTGGCTTACCACCAAGACAGTATGTTCAAAGTTGGCAAGGTAGTCTTCCAGCCAGGTAACAGTTTCCATATCCAAGTCATTGGTGGGCTCATCCAGCAAGAGGTTATCGGGATTGCCATACAGGGCCTGCGCCAACATCACACGTACTTTTTCCTTATTGTTCAGCTCGCCCATCAGCACGTAATGCTTGTCCTCCCTGATGCCCAACCCGCTCAACAAGGCGGCTGCATCGCTTTCGGCATTCCAGCCGTCGAGTTCGGCGAATTTCTCTTCCAGTTCGGAAACCTTCAAGCCGTCCTCATCGGTAAAGTCCTCTTTGGCATAGAGCTCTTCGCGTTGCTTCATGATGTCCCACAACACTGTGTGTCCCATCATCACAGTATCCATCACCGTATAAGCATCCCACTTGAAGTGGTCCTGACTCAAAACGGAAAGACGCTCGCCCGGCCCCAACATGATAGATCCCGTTGTCGGATCCAAGTCTCCTGAGATAGTCCGCAGGAAAGTGGACTTTCCAGCGCCGTTAGCACCGATTATACCATAACAATTACCACTTGTAAACTTCAAGTTCACATCATTAAACAACACTCTTTTACCAAACTGTACCGATACGTTCGAGACTGTAATCATCTTTATATTTACTATTTTATTGTGTACTACTTACAATTAATACCTATAATTCTGCAAATTGCGGGCGCAAAGATACGAAATAATACGGTAAAACAGCTTACAACAAGTTAACTTATTGCACGATATGAAGTTAACTAAACATGTCTTATGAAGTTAACTTATTGCCTCCTATTAAGTTAACTTACTGTTCACGCGATGTTAACTTCCTATTTATAGAGCATTTCGCTGTCAATCTGACATAAAAGTATTACCTTTGCGGCGTTTTTGGCAAAAGCAGCCAATTTGGCAAAGTTATTGCTATAAAAAACATATCATATTAACTTAACCCTTAGCAGCAATGAAAGCAAAACCATTTTATAAGAATAACAAGCATAACAATAATATGGATTCTAAAGAAAAAGAAAACATCAACGAAGAAGAGTTGAAAGCACAAGCTGTTCCGGAAGAGAACGGTGAAGAGGCAACCGAGAAAGAGGAAGTTACCCTGACTGAGGAAGAGAAGCTCGCTCAAGAATTGGAGAAAGCCCACGCAGAGATTGAAGACCAGAAAGACAAATACCTGCGTCTCTCCGCCGAGTTCGACAACTACCGCAAACGCACGATGAAAGAAAAAGCCGAACTGATCCTGAACGGCGGTGAAAAGAGCATCAGCAGTATCCTCCCCATTGTGGACGACTTTGAACGTGCTTTGAAGAATATGGAGACTGCCACCGACGTGGCTGCTGTGAAAGAGGGTGTAGAGCTCATCTATAACAAATTCATGACGGTACTGGGACACAACGGCGTCAAAGTAATTGAAACCAAAGAGCAACCGCTTGATACAGACTACCATGAAGCCATTGCCGTAATCCCGGCTCCCGACGAGGCATTGAAAGGCAAGATTCTGGACTGCGTGCAAACAGGTTACATGCTAAACGACAAAGTAATCCGCCATGCCAAAGTAGTGGTTGGAGAATAACATACACAGTTATATGGAAAAAAGAGATTATTACGAAGTACTGGAAGTCGAGAAAACAGCATCGGTAGACGAGATAAAGAAGGCTTATCGCAAAAAGGCTATCCAATACCACCCGGACAAAAACCCCGGCGACAAGGTAGCCGAAGAGAAGTTCAAAGAAGCGGCAGAAGCATACGATGTATTAAGTAACCCGGACAAGCGTGCCCGTTACGACCAGTTCGGTCATGCCGGAATGAGCGGCGCAGCCGGCAATGGCGGTCCGTTCGGCGGTTTCAGCGGCGGCATGTCCATGGATGACATATTCTCCATGTTCGGCGACATATTTGGCGGACACAGTGGTGGTTTTGGCGGCGGCTTCAGTGGTTTCGGCGGATTTGGCGGCGGAGGCGCACAACAGCAACGGCGGTATCGCGGCTCTGACTTACGCGTCAAAGTGAAACTAAACCTCAAGGAGATTTCTACCGGAGTAGAAAAGAAATTCAAGCTGAAAAAGTACGTGCCTTGCAGTCACTGTCATGGAACCGGCGCCGAAGGAGACGGAGGTGCAGAGACCTGCCCCACTTGTAAAGGCAGCGGTACGGTGATCCGCAACCAGCAGACCATTCTCGGAACGATGCAGACGCGCACCACCTGTCCCACCTGCGGCGGTGAAGGCAAAGTAATCAAGAACAAGTGTAAGGAGTGTGCCGGTGAAGGTATCGTGTACGGTGAGGAAGTCGTTACCGTAAACATTCCCAAAGGCGTAGCCGAAGGCATGCAGCTCTCTATGGGTGGCAAAGGTAATGCAGGCAAGCACAACGGTGTGCCGGGCGACCTGCTGATTCTCGTAGAAGAAGAGCAGGACAAGGAACTGATCCGCGATGAAAACGACCTGATATACAACCTGCTCCTTAGCTTCCCAACCGCAGCATTGGGCGGTGCGGTGGAGATACCCACCATTGACGGAAAAGTAAAGGTGAAAATCGAGTCGGGTACGCAACCGGGCAAGGTTCTCCGCCTGCGTGGCAAAGGTTTGCCCAACGTCAACGGATACGGAACGGGGGATTTATTGGTGAATGTCAGCGTCTATGTCCCTGAAACCCTGAACAAAGAAGAGAAAAAAGCATTGGAAGAAATGGAAAGCTCGGACAACTTCAAGCCGAACACTTCCATCAAGGAAAAAATCTTCAAGAAGTTCAAGAGTCTGTTTGACTAAGCAATAAAACATTTCTGATATAAAAAGCTGCGCCATGTTCGGTGCAGCTTTTTTTTATATCAGAAAGCACAGTTGGTACTCATACCTCTGCCCCCTTGAGGCAATAAACGTAGACGCCGGCAGCCCTGCACCATTAACCAGATTGGCACGTGTAAAGGGTTGCCAAGCGTAACGTATATAACGGGGATTCTTGACTTTGTCACTACAATGATCAATAAGCCGGTCACTTTTTTCATAGCTACATATTATTTCACATTCTCCAGCTTGAGCGTCCACGCATAATCGCATGGAGCTTCTCCATATTCAATGACAGGAATTGTAACCTCAATGTTTTTGCCTTTTTGCTTCCAAAGCAATGTCTTATTCAAACCTAACATCGAGATTCTTGTATTGTTAGTAGATTGTATGTTTTTCAACACGAACTTTCCACTTTTCAAGACGGGCAGGATGGCATACACATCCCCCTTGGCGGACTGGGTGAAGAAGGCTTCCTTCACAGCCTGCCCTTTTCCGGACATACGGTCTGCGCCAAGATGGCATCGCCGCTAACGTAATACTTACCTTTTTTCAATCCCTCTCTTGCACCTGCCGACCATTGGAAACTCTCTCTCCACTTATGCGTATCGTAAATGGCTTCACCGTTCACAGCCAGCCATTTGCCCATTTGCAGCAGACGTTCCTGCATGACGGGAGGTATCTTTCCGTTGGCGTCCGGAGCGATGCCCAACAACAGGTTGCCACCTCTGGCAACAATGTTAGTCAAAGTCAGCACCAGACCTTTGGGCGAGGAATAGTCCTCAATATCTTCATTCCGGTTCAATCCGAAAGAGAAGCCGATGCCTCTACATTCCTCCCAAGGTTTTTCCACGTCCAAGTCGGATGTGCTATATTCCGAGGTGAAGAAATCCCCATGCACATGCTTCATGCCTTTGGCCCACCGGTCGTTGACCACCACTTTGTCCTTTACATCCGTTGTTGAATACAGCCATGCCAGAAAGTCCTTTATTTTATAAGTATCTTCCGAGTATCCGCCATTTCCGTCCGACCAAAGCAAGTCCGGCTTGTAATTGGTAACCAGCTCCTTACACTGCGGAAACAGATGCTCCTTCACATAGCAGTCCATTCTTCCGCGCATACACAGCGGACTGTCCCACTCTATCATGGAATAATACAGCCCTACTCTCAGTCCCTTGCCGCGGACAGCTTCCGTAAACTCTCCCACAAGGTCTCTTCCGGGACCGATATCCATACTGTTCCAAGGCCGTCCGAAATCTCGTGAAGCCTCCTTGCTTGGCCACAGTGCATAGCCGTCGTGATGCTTTGTGGTAAGCACCACATACTTGGCTCCTGCTTTCTCAAACAGTTCCGCCCATTGTACAGGGTTGTAGTCCAAGGCTTTGAACATGGCTGCAAAATCGGCATAGCTCTTCTCTCCATACATTTTTTTGTGATATTCATATACCTCATCCCCCTTAAAATCCCCGTTTCCAAAGAGATCCTTCTTGTCTGCCCAATGCTTGTACCATTCGGCATACGTGCCTTTCGGCGACCATGCAGGCACAGAGTACAGTCCCCAATGGATAAATATCCCGAACTTGGCATTACCGAACCATGACGGCACAGGACGGCTGTCCAATGACTCCCAGGTGGGTTGATACACTTTTTCTTGCGCTTTCATCATCAGGACAAATGCCAGCATGATGGACAAACTAATCACTTTCTTCATTTTCTATACATTGTTATTGACATGAATCAAAAGTCGGGGCTGATTCATATTCCCCCATCTAATTGAAAAGATTTATTACCATTAAAATATTCTTTTGCAACTAACTGATTATCAAGGCAAACGAAATAGGTTGATTCAGTCGTATACAGAGTCTATCTCAGTCGTATACTTAGGGTATCTCAGTATACGACTGAGATACCCTGAATATGGGAGTCATCTTCCGACGCATTACGTTTGTAAAGACTTATCATCTTCTTTTCAATTCTTCTATCTCTTTTTGTTGCTTAATGATGTACAGCGTCAGCTCTTCTATTTTCTGCAACAGCACCTTATTCATATCATGTTGCGAATAGCCCTCTTCCGCCACTTGGGCAGCCGACGGAACATCCGGAAGATGTTCGTTTTCAGCAATGAAAGATTCCACTTCTTTCAACGGTTTCAGGTTGTAGTTGCGCGAAAAGACAAAGTCCGCCCAAGTTGACTTCGGAGCAATGGCATAGTCCTCGGAAAGGATACCCTTATAGACAAACATGCCGTACTTATTTTTCAGATCCTCCCGTATTTGGGCAGCCTGTACTTCCGTAATTCCTACATACAGATTACGCTGTACCGGGTCTATGTAGAAACAGCTACGCTTGTTCGTACCCAAGAGGAAACCATGATTGGAAAAAGTTCCGATCCATGTACAGGTAGAATCACTATTAACTCCTACAAGGGTCTCCACATTCTTTTGCTTTAAAAAGATGGCTCCTCCGATATTCAATTTATGAGGATTACTGACTGAGCCAATCCGCACTTTTCCCTCCGTAGTAATCAAAAGATTGGGGGCATCGTCCGCTTTCACTTGGCCGTTTCCCCAAAAGCCAATCGACCCTGTACTTCCAATGCGCAGCATCTTGTTATTCGGATTATCAATAGTGGGATCGTCGTTTCTCCCGATGCCCATGCTTGTCCAGAATTTCTGATTAAAGAGAACATCATCGTACATATAGATACGCTTCGCTCTCACAGATTGAATGTGCAGGCCTTGAAAGTCCACATTAGACGTAATGCTTGTTTTTCCGCTGGCAGCCACCAAGTCAAGGGTCGTTTCAGTACCCGGAGTCAGGCTTCTGGCAGAAAGTCCTTCTGCTCCAACCCATCCTTCCACTCCGACCGTTAATTGAGAAATATTGCTGATGATACTACTCAAACGGCTTGGATCCGACGTGCTTCCCGGCCTCAAAAATCCCCATTTACCACCTCCGTTTACAAATCCGCGGCAAATGGAGCCGGATGTAAAACCTATGCCTGTATAGCTATCTCCTGTGGCTAATGACAAGTTAGCAATCCACTCCGGCTTACCGGCTTCACCGAAACCTCGCCACATGTTATAATACGTCTGTGCATTCACACCGGAATAAAATCCGCATATCAAACAAATAAATAAAATATGTCTTTTCATCGTTTTTCAGTTTTAAAATTATACTTCATTTTCCTCAATAAAAGTTCAGTCCTACAACCATGCTCCTACTCAATCTCTTTTCTATTTGAGCTTCCGGAGGATAATATAGCTTGCAAATTGGCAGAATTCCAAAAGTCGGAAGTACCGGCAGGCAGTTTCGGCGCTATTTCTACGTGACTGATGCTCCCCCTAAAAGGTTCCGCAGAGGAGCTGTTCTTGGCACCGACTGTTATTTTATTCATGCCTGCCACAAAAGAAGAAAGTTCCAAATAGGCAAAACCTCTTGCATTGGCACTATCTGCCGGTGTTATAGTTTCTGCCGTATGCTTCCAATTCCATAAAATGTCCTGTTGAACTACCTTTTCATAGTTAATGACCGGACACGAAACCCTAAAGACAGCAGATTCTTCTTTTTGAGACTTTGCATATTTACGGTCAGTATTCTTCACTGCCTCAAAGGTGAGTATCACTTCCTTATTGGCAAAACTCTTCCCTGTGGGCGGAGCAATCGTCATATTTGCGAAAGGAATACCGTCTTTTCTCATTTCATATTGAAAAGCTCCGGAAGAGTTATAATAAATGCCTATATCATCATTTTCAGTTCCATACAACCTCAAAACAGCCTGTTGACTCGTACCGGAAACCGGAGTGAGTTTCACAGCAATAGATCCCATAGTCTTGTCAACAGGCATTTTCTGATTGGGTAACCTGACAAGGTGACTGAAGTCTTGAGTAGAATAAGGAGAAGACGGAGTTGCCGGTATATAGCTCCACAAGTTTCCCCCCTCGTAATTTGAAGGAGCAGTCAGATCGAGCGAAGCCTCATCACTTCCCTTACCTTTACTGAACTTTATTCCGTACAGAACCGCATTTTTAGTCATAGCCTGCAAGACCACCGGAAATTCCGGAAAATCTTTTATGGACACAATCTCCTGAGGATGTAATTGCGAATAGTCCCGCAAGTACTCCAGCAAGAAATATTTACTGCTTCCGTCCTTTCCCTGCGTTGTGAACCCAACCGCCTCATAATTGTCCGAAATTGTATGTGTGCCCTTCACCGAACTTCCTAAAGTACCACCCAAAAAGACTCCTTTCCCATGATCGCCACTTGCCACAAACGAATACATCAGCACCGCCGCATAACTGTTTAACTCGGTCAAAGACTTCCCCCGGGGATCATCAGTAACATCGGCAAGAATATAAGGGAAAAAACTGCTTCCCTCTCTGAAAGCATTATACATGGAAAACTTAGGCATATCATCCACTGATATAGGGTAAGTAGCGGCTTCCATCGAATAAAAATTCTTAGGCGTATTCTCCGCCTTCAACCCTGCCATTTTACCATACTTTCCAATGGCAAGTGAGATTCCCGGATTCCTACCCTTCACATGCCTGATGTTGGAAGCTGCATAAAAATAATAAGTATCCAACGGATTTGTGGAGAAGCGGGTGTTCAGAACCGGTTTCCCGATATTGATACATCCATAGTCGTCACTTTGAGGATCGGTACCATTATCCAAAAACGGAATTCCCGGTTTCAGATATTTCCAGTTAATTCCGTCATTAGATATGGCCAGTTCCGTACGTTGTTTGTGCTGCACCTCTACATCGCCTTCGGTTCCAAACATTGTCACCAGTCCCCACCAGATGTCTTTCTCAAAATCCGGCAAACGGACAGGCTGCATACTGTATGGCTCCCAACGTAAGGTTGACATGTCCAAAGCAATGGTAAAATCCACATTTTTGGAAACCAACTGCGGCCCTATTTCCGTTACGGTCTCCCTGCGATACCTTTTTCGGGCATCAGGGCGCAAGGGCAATGTTTCTCCCTGTTTCAGTGCAGACCGTTTTCCGTTCAGACGAGAGACAAAATAATATTTCCCATTATGCTTGAAATAATTCATGTGGGTGTCTCCGTTTATAAACTTAAACGTGTACTTTTTCTGATTGGTGACCCTGTCGTTTTTCATTGTGGCAAAATCTTGCAGGACACCATTGGCAGTAAAGGTCTTATTCATTTCATACCCTGCAAGCATTTTGTTTTTAGACTCCCGTTGAGGGAGGTAAATAAGCTTGATTGGTTTGTTCCGGATTTGATAATCATCATATATGCCAAAACTTTCCACATCAACCGCTACAATGTTAGTAGCCTGATAGCCGCTGGCATATACGGATGATATTTTATCATCGCCGGTTTTCCCCGCAGGATTATACCAATACAAACCGGCATCGGGACGTTGCCAGGCATTTACATCGTTTGTATTGTTAGTATAGACCATAACCCCCATTTTAGAGGGAGGTGTAGCCGAATAAGCCACCCAGCTTGAGATGTATATAGACAGATTTCCATTGGGGTCTCTGATAATATTGGGCATGCCATTTTCCAGATATGTTTCCCAAGGATATAAAGTAGGATTAGGCCTTATGATGTTGCTGCCATTATTATACTTGGTCAAAGGCTTTATATATACATCATCGGTAGTGTATAGAAACAAAGCCGGATTCACAGCCGAGTATTTTTGTTCACTTTGGGCAAAAACATATACGACACTACATAAATAAAAAACAAAGACAAGAAGTTTATTCATAGTACAGTATATTAAAGAATAATAGTTATAACCGATAGCAACCAAAACTATGTTTTGGCCCGCATAGAGACTGTTATTGCTCGGAAACAATACTGAGGTACACTTATCAAACTATTATCCCCCCTTCCTGAAGTGATAAGTTTATTACTAACTACTTGTCATATCTCAAAAAAATACGGATAAACTAAAAAAGTGAAAAAAATTATAGGTTTATATATGCTTTTATTTTATGTCCACTCCTGCCGGATTCAAGCCCGGTCCGCCTCCGGCAGTATAACCGCCGCTTTCACCGGTTTTCCACGATGAAATCCAAAATGAATACAAATCACCATCCGTCAAGTAGAACTTCAGACTTATGTTTTTCCCTGATAGTTCAGACAAATCCGTCTTGTTTTTCCAGACAATCATTTGCTTCGTACTGTCCATTCGTCTCAAAATGCTGCAATCTTTCTTTGTAAATCCGGGTATCGGAGTACCCTTTGCATCCAAGACCTCAACGAGCAGTTTCCCTTTCTTTCGATGCACATCCACATTCACAAACAAATAATTGCCGTTAACGGTAACCGCGTCAGTAATAAAATGCCCTTCTTCGGTTCCGGCTTGCATGGATACAAAGCCGTCACGACGTAATGCCGCAAGGCCTGTCGCGAAGTTTGAATCGTGCACAGGTTTACTGTTGTAACGTCCGCTTACATAGAAATAGAGCGAATCGCCCACTATCAGCGGATTACCCGCTGTGGATTGAACATTACCCGCATTCCATGCCTTGGCATCATCGCTGACCGGAAGAAACGGTTGTTTAAACTCACGATTCCAATGAAATCCGTCATCGCTCCATCCTATCAGAACTTCATTCCGTTTCTGGATGTTCAGACGGTCGCAAGCATCATTCTCCGGGCCTTGCCAAACGGTGAAATAACCGATTAAGCTGCTTTCATAGGGCATAGCCTCGTGATTGTATATCTGCGGACGTATCTCAGGAAAATCAGGATGCCGGGGATCATCATCTTCAGCATTAAACCAATACTTGATGAATTTGTCACTCTTGTTATCGTACACCCTATGCGCCAGACTTACCAGCATTTCAGGGTCTTCGTGTGCCAGAAAACAACGCGAACGACGATATTTCTTTCCGTTTATCGTTTTCAAAGAGAGTACATATTTGCCGCGAAACGGGTCGTAATAAGCAGCACAGCGGTCGTACAGTTCACCGGAAAGCGCCTTAGGCTCGCTCCAATGAATACCGTCCGCAGAATACTTCAACTGCATACTGACCGAAGCTCCTGTGTTAAATTCCACCACAAACATTTTGTAGCGTTTAGCTGCATCCCGTTCAAACTTATCGAGTAATACCGATACACAATCATGCTCTGTGGTATCTACGATATTAGTACCGGGCACAACGTCCAGCTCAGGTTTCACCCAATACTTGCCGTCGTCCGATACCGCATAGCAAGTTATCAGCCCGTATTTCTTTCCACCTCCGGCAGAATACCACATCTTATATTTACCCTCAATCTCATCATACCACACACCGCCACTGAAAGGAGCAGCATAAGGGTCGCCGGTAGCACCCAGTTCCCATTTCTTATCGGCCTTAAGCACCGGATTACCCTCATAATAGGTAGGCGTATGGAATGCCCGTTCCACTCCTTCTTGCTTAGAGAAAGAATGACTGGCAACCAATATACGTCCATTTTGGGCAAACAAACCAACTGAACAAAAGAGCAAGCCAAGAACAAAAAAACTTTTCATCATATATAAATCTTTTACATATTTACTAATAGCCCGAATTAACGGTGAAAAGCATAGGCCTACACACATATCTGCAAAACAACGCACCTATCTGTATAGACCTATACCATTATCTGCATCGGGCGATGCAGTTATATTACCCTAAAAATCTACTTCTGAAGACCGGTACGTTGAGGATTTTGTCCACTCATAGGCCACACGGAATTAGTATTGTAGGATGTAGCTTCGGAAGTAACACACAACATTACGTCAGCACCGTCCTTTTTCACTGAAACATACAAATTACCCTTATCATCCATCACCGGAGAAGAAGCAGTGCTATCTCCTATTTTCTGAGAAGAGAATAATTTGCCGTCCGGCTTCAATATATAGTAAGTGGCATCGGCTGTGATGAAATGTATATAGCCGCGATTATCGATAAGAGGAACAGTCTGAGCATCTGATTCGGTTTTATAATGCCATTTCAAAGAACCGTCAGAGCCAAGGGCTACCACACTGCACCATTGGAACCAGATGCCTTACCACCATTGGCATAAACTGTACCATCTTCACCCAATACAACACCACCGTCGGGAATAGCACCCACAGTTTCATATTTCCATTTCAAAGAGCCATTAGGATCCAAAGCTATTACAGCGCCTGCACCAGATGAAAGATCAATTACGGAATAAAGAGTCCCATCATTTCCTACTGTAACAGAAGCACTTCTCAATGCACCTGTGAGAGCATCTGATGCATTTCCAAAGTCCGTATTATAAAGCCATTTTTTATTATCTCCACTGGTATTATAAGCATAAAGTCCTGTATTTCCTTTACCAAACATATAAGCCGTTCCGTCTTTTGCCAATGATATACCTCCGGTAATATCCGGGCAATCAGTTGAAGCCAACTGTGTAACAGCACCGCTTGATGTCAGTTTAAAGACTTCATTTTTTCTATTAGCGACATAAATATTACCATCAGCATCAATAGCCGGAGTGATAGCATATAAATTAACATTACCTCCAACTGCTTGATGCCATTTCTTTGCACCATTTGCATCTACTGCGAGAGTATATAGGTGACGTTTTGCACTTGCAGATTGTAAATCTCTAACAACTATGTAAACAGAACCATCTTTCCCTACTGACGGACTGCTAAATACATCTTTAACAAGAACATTTGGCTCGGCATCATGCAAACCTACACTTATATCAAATGTCCATTTGGCAGCTCCATTCGTTACATCAAAAGCATTTAATGTGGCAGGTGCACCATTACCCGCGCTTGCAAGCATATAGACAGCTGAACCATCCTTAGCCAAAGCCGGAGACGGGACACCTTTCACAACGCCATTCAAAGCCGAACTCCACTGCACAGCAATCACCTGTGATGGATCCAGTACCGTTACGCTTTTCGTAATGCTTGCCGTCAATCCATAACTATCGGTTACCGTTAATTTCACAGCATAGGCTCCCGCTTCAGTATAAGTAAATGTAGGATTCTGCTTATCGGAAGTAGTTCCTGCTTCATCACCAAACTCCCACAAATAAGAAGTGATAGTAGTACCCGACTTGGTGGTAGTGGCATCCGTAAAGGTTGTCAAATCCCCCATTACATATTTTTTCTTATCGAACGTAAAATCGGGAGTAGTAGGATTAATCACTGTTATTTCTTTCTGGCTGCTCACCTTCAAGCCGTTACTATCCGTAACCGTAAGTTTCACCAAATAGATGCCATCTTTCTTGAAAACAAAAGTAGGGCTTTGTTCGGTGGAAGTTGATTTATCGGCATCGCCAAACTCCCATAAATAAGCTACAATTTTAGTACCTTCATTAGGAACGGTAGCATCTGTAAAGGTTACAGACTCTCCTACCTCATATTGTTCACCTACCGCAAATCCGGGCCTCGCCGCCGTATGGTAGATCGTTTCCTCATCCTTGCACGATGTTACAAATATCAATAACACAGAAAACAAGATATATGCTATATTTTTCATACTATCCTCAAATCCGCAACTAAGCTCTTCAGCGTCCTTCTTGCGTCTAAACGTCCTCTCATCACTGAATTAGCAGATAAATTGAGGCTGAAATACCCACTTCTGCCCACAATATCCCCTTGCCCCACTATGCGACTTGAGGCAATACGCAGTATCATACCCATAAGTTGTAGGCGTTATCCAAAATCAGTCTGAAAAATATCTGCGTAAGCATTATTACAGGTATAGATATTCAGCACATACCGCCTTGATGTTCTGATCCACTTGGCTGGTACAGAGACAAACCTGAAGACAAACGCTTTTATGCGACTTGTTGCATTGAGTCCGAACCTCTTTACGTCAAGTCTGTGGATAATGGCCTTGTAGAAATTACGGATAAGTGCCGTAAGAAGAAGGAACACAGTGTTCTCTGCCATGAAGGATTTGGGCAATCTGTCCCACCCGAAACCATTGTTCATATCATCGAAGATACGTTCCTTTCCTCCACGAAGGTTATAGAACTCGACAATTTCTCTTGTGGAAGATTCATAGTCGTTAGTCAGGATACAACGGTATGTGTATTCTCCTTCCCAAAGATCCAGCACACCGTCCATCCGTTTCTGTCTTTGAATCACAAGTCGGTATGCTTTACCCTTCCACTTCTCAACAAGAATAGAGTTCAATTCGAACTCAATGCCATTGATTTCCTCAGTCTTCCAGCCTCTAAGAGCAAAGATGTCATTGTAGAGCGAACTGCAGCGGTTTGCGCGGATATAGAAGGATTTGCTGTGTTTCTCTATTTCCTCCACGATTTCCTCGGAACATGATCCACAATCAGCTCTGAAACGATTGATTGTAAGTCCGTTCTGCTCAAATCTCTCAAAGAATCTCTTCAGCGTGTCCTTCTGATGAAAACGAACGTTGGTGTTACCATCGCTATTCTCAATGCCAACAATCAAGTCGTCAATAACCGCCACGCCAGGGCGATAACCAAGGAACTTCTTGTATGTAGGCTTTGCATCATACTTCTCAGTCTCTATGAACTGATGGTCGAAATCAACATCATACATCTCGCCCTCTTTCAGTTGGCCGGATGCAAACATACAATTGAGCAGTAAGGTATTGAGTGTGTCAGCCGTGTTGAAATCGTAGTTCTTACCCGTATCTGATGTGTATGAGATGTTTCCTTGCGTCAGTTCCTTTATCGCTCTGAGGATAGTATCAGAACTACAAGTACGAAGTGTCGGATGGAGCGAGAGATGGTTCATCAAATGAGTAGTGACATCCTCAATGCATGAGCCACCACAGAAGTAGATACTCATGAGGGAACGGACGATTTCACTGTACTGATAACCGAACGAGCTACACCTTAGACCGAGTGTCGAGTCGATTACAGATGACAATGTGGAGTCAAATTGCCCCATGATTGAAAATATTCCTCCAAAAGGAGTGAGCTTCTCGGATTTTATTTGTATTTTTGCCATGCCTGATGAGGTTTTGTTTGATTATTTTTTTGCAACACTAAGTTAAGTGAATCCTCTGACATGGCAAAATCCTGAGCAACTTTTTGTTGCTCAGGTACTTAAAAAAATATTTTATAATAGTGTTGCGGAATTAAGGACTATTAATTTTAATTATTCGTTTATATCAAGACCTGATTTGTTTAATCCCGGACCTCCACCTGCCGTATATCCTTGACTTTCGCCCGTAGCATTGGGAGATACCCAGAAAGAGTAGATTTCACCATCGGTGATATAGAACCTCACTTTTATGACTTGCCCTTTCAAAGAAGCTAAAATAGCATTTCCTTTCCACTCTACTTTTTGCTTCACGCCGTCAGCAGTTATTGGCTTACAATCCACTTTGGCGAAGCCGGGAATGACAGTGCCGTCAGCTTTCAGCAATTCCACTCTAAGTTCACCCGTCACTTTGGTATTGACGTAAAAGTGTTCACCTGTGAATCTCAGCTTCGGTGTCAGCAACTCACCTGTTCCTTTCATGGAGGCAAAACCATCACGACGCAAAGTAGCCAGTCCGGTGGAAGTTATTTCATTTGTACCGTCCAAACGGCGTCCGCTCAAATAAAAATAGAGTTTATCACCCACAATGAGCGGTGCACCTACTACGGATTGCAAATTCCCGTTATTCCATGCCGCACGATTATCGTCCACTGCCATGAAAGGATTCATGTCCTCCCTGTACCAACTGTAACCATCGCGGCTGTAACCCACCATTATCTGGTTGCGTTTAATCACATTGTCCTGAGAACAAACATCATTTTCGGGACCTTGCCACACCGAGAAGAAACCCAGCATGATACTTTCATACGGAGTGGCGTCCAAATTATAAATGCCGGGAGAACCGTCGTTATTATTATAAGTCGGATGCTTCTGCTCATTGCGCCATGGACCAAACCAAAATGCTTTCAAATCGGCTTTTGCCTTTTGATTGCCTGTTGCCGGATCGGTATTTTCATAATAATCACGTGCCCGTACCGTATAAGGGTCGGAAGAATTCACACGCACATTATGCCTCATGCTCCACACCCACACATTGCGGAAAGGGTTCTTATACACCGTAGAACGGTCGGCAATAGCCTGTGAAGGCGTGGAATTATCGCGCCACTGTTTTCCATCGGCAGATGTCTTATAATGATATTTCCAGTTGCCTTTTCCTCCTGCCACCTGAAACATCTTGAAACGCTTGGAAGCATTGGACTCCTGTTTGTCCAACCATACAACCGATGCATCACGTTCAGAACCTTTATCTACAATATTAGTTCCCGACACAACCGACAGTACAGGTTTCGTCCAGTTAATCCCATCGACTGACTCTGCATAACACGTCACTCCTGCACCATTGATAGCATGAGTTCCACCACCTGCCATATACCACATTTTATATTTTGAATCGGCCTCGTCATACCAGACACCATCACTGAACGGCGCAGCAAAAGCTGCTCCTTTATTGCCCATCTTTTCCCAGTCTTTATCCGGTTGAAGTATCGGATTGGCCGAAGAGTATTCAGGATAATAAAATACCCGCTTCAACGAAGTGCTCTCAATCAAAAAGTTATCGACGAACAATTGTCTGCCTGTGGATATATTCACCACCTCGGGTTTGTTCACCAGATAGAAAGGAGACATTCCACTGCGTATCTCGGAAGAGTAAGAACGAGTTGGCGGCCATTGGTCCGGTAGGACAATGCCATTATACAAGGCATTAGGATTTTCCGGCTTATCAGGCTCATCAGGCTTGTCGGGCACATCTACCGGAGGATCAGGATTTTCCGGTACAGGGTCTCCTTCCTTGCCACATCCGGCAAGTACCAGCACACCACAAAAGACGATGATATAATACCAGTATTTTCTCATACGCAATTATTTTACAGGTTTATCTATACCTTCAGGAGACAATCCGGGACCACCACCGGCGGTATATCCCCGGCTCTCTCCGGTTTCCCATGGAGAAATCCAGAATGAATATAAATCTCCGTTCGTCACATAGAACTTCAAACGAATGGTTTTGCCGGAAAGGGCGGACAAGTCTTTTGCATCTTTCCAAATGACAGCCTGCTTGGTGCTGTTCACTTTCTTCCATGCAACACATTCTTTCTTGGTATATCCGGGAATGGGATTACCGTTTTCATCCAGTACTTCCACTGCCAATACGCCTTTCTTATTATGTACATCGGCATTGACAAACAGGTATTTGCCATCGAATGTTAATTTTTCCGTCACCAAATAACCTTCTGTCTTTCCGGCTTGCATAGAAACAAAACCGTCGCGACGGAGAGTGGCAAGACCGGTAGAAGTGTAGCTATCCCACATGATATTATTCAACCGGCGTCCACTTGAGTAGAAATACAACGAATCGCCAACCACCAAAGGAACTCCATTGACAGACTGCATGTTTCCCCAGTTCCAAGCCCCCTCAGTTTCATTCACTGCCATAAATGGCCGGAAAGAAGGACGGGAAAAATGGAATCCGTCTCTACTGTATCCCAAGAAGATTTCATTTTTCTTCTGAATACCAAGTTTGGCGCAAACATTGTTTTCAGGACCTTGCCATACACTATACAACCCCAGCATAATACTTTCATAAGCTATCGCATCAAAATTATAAATGCCCGGATCTACTTCGGGAAACTGCGGATGGCGAGGTTCTTTATCACTGGGCGTAAACCAAAAACACATATTCTTGTCGGGTACTCCTTTGCGAATACGGTGCGCCATACTTACCGCAACTTCCGGGTCTACGTTTTCCAAATAACTTCTGGAACGCGAAGAGACACTTGTGCTATAACGCATACTCAAAGCCCACACACCGCGGAAAGGATTATAGAACGCCGAAGAACGGTCATATAAATCGCCCGATTGCGCCACTCCGTTGCTCCAATGGATGCCATCGGCAGAGTATTTCAGAATGAACTGCCAGCGGCGGTCGGTAGGACGGCGCTCTACATTGAACATCTTATACCGCTTAGCCGGGTCTTTCTCCAATTTATCCAACCAGATAGTAGCAGCGTCACGATTGCAGGTATCAACAATATTCGTCTGATTATAGATGTCCAACTTGGGCTTTACCCAATGTTTTCCATCTTCCGACTCGGCATATCCGGTGTAGAAAGTCTGCTTGTCTTGTTTATGAATACTACCCGCACCTGCCAGATACCACATTTTAAATCTGCCGTCTTCCTCATCATACCAAATACCGTCACTGAACGGAGCAGCATAAGGTGCACCTTCCGTTGTGTTCTCCCATTCCTTGTCCGGCTCCAACACCGGATTTTGAGGATAGAAATTAGGAGTATGATATATAGGCTGTAAATCAGTTTCAGCTATCAGGAAATTGTCTACAAAAAGTTGTCTGCCAAGATTTACCGGAATCACCGCAGGCTTTTCTTTCAAATAGGGAACCGGCATGTCTTGCGCAACAGCCGGCTCCTCATAACGAGGAGGCCACTGTTCGGGATACACAATTCCATTATGCAACTTCTTGTTTTGTGCTGAAACAGCCAACGAAACGGAAATCAAACAGAATGATAATACTATTTTTTTCGTTTTATACATAAATATCAATTTTTAGTAACCGGGATTATTTTCCGTAATATACGGATTATTATTTACTTCATTCAAAGGAATTGGCAACCATTCGTGTTTATTAGTTACAAAACCCTTATAATCTGTTTCAGATATAAACTTCTTAAAATGAGGATCGGATGCCGTCAAATCAGAGAAACGCTTAGATAATTCTCCCCAACGAAGCAAATCATAGAAACGATGTCCTTCCAAAGCAAGCTCCAAAACCCTTTCATGCTTGACATCATCCATCGTAACATTCTGAAGATTGGCAAAGTTGGCACGATTGCGCACCTTATTGACAGCCTGTAAAGGAGTCATCGTCCCTTGTTTGCCTCCTGAGAGAACGGCTTCCGCATACATTAACAATACATCTGCATAACGGATATATCGCCAGTTCACTCCATGAGCACGAGGTTGATTATACACATATTCTTTTGTACCTGCCCCTACACCCGGAAGTTTAGGAGTACCATCGGCATTAGTCATCATCGGCATGGAAAAGTCAAGTCCTTTTTTAATACCTGCCTTAAACGGATGTGCAAATGGATTGGATACGGTCTCAAATCCTTCCTTACCACCTTTTACCGGATATAAATCTTCCCAATGGAAACCGCCCGGACCTCTCAAACGAATCTTTTCGCCTGCAGCATCTGAAGGTAATTTGATTTCAGGTTTCAGATCATTAAACATCAAAGTAGAGAACATACGGGTATCCGTATTGCCATCTTTATCTATCGAATTTGCAAATGCATTGTACAACCAGTCATGGACAACTCCTTCATAGCCTACCCCTGCACCCGGCAACATCAGTCCGCGAGAGTCAAATGCCAAACCGGAAGTTGCCGTACCCGGGTTAAAAGCATTGTTTTCAACATCACCCAAAAACTGAATTTCAAGAATGGACTCTATATTGTTCTCATGAGCTACGTCAAAATTGTCACCGTAATTCGGAGTTAAATCATAGCTTCCATACTTTCCATCTATTATTTCGGCGAACTCTTGAGCTGCCTCATCATAAAATGTTGTTTTATCGGTTCCATAGAAAGTTTCAATACCACTACGATACAAATAGCATTTACCGGCCAATGCGGCGGCAGAAGCTTTCGTCACACGCCCTGCATTTGTGGCATCCCAATAACCTTTCACCGGAAGTAACTCTTTTGCACTCTTCAAGTCTTCCTGAATAAAATCCCACACGTCAGCCGGAGCTTCCAAAGGACGTGTATAGTCTTCCGAGTTACGCGGCATGCGGCGAATCGGGGATATATTTCTAAAGTTTATCAGCAAATAATAGTGGGCGAAAGCTCTCCAAAAATGAGCTTCTCCAATATAAATATTCTTACGTTCTTCATTTCCATGAAAATCCACTTCCGGAGCAGTTTCTATAATATAAGCAGCTTGAGATGCCAAAGTGTACATCAAGGTATAGGGCTGCTCAATAGTATAGTAACTTGCATTCAAGGTTTCTCCAAACATACCGGGTTTTCCATAATCGGAATTGGATGATGCTTCATCTGAACGGATTATTTGAGTCTTGGAACCGGAAGCTCCCAAACTACGCTGCGTAGAAACATATCCATACATAGTCAACACAGCATCATTTACAGCCTCGGGAGTAGTAAAATAAGCTCCCATACTCGGCTGGTTCGGATTTATCGCAAGGTCATCAAAGACTCCGTCACAGCTTTGTATCACAAAACTACCTCCAATGAGGAGCATAGCTGCTATTTTTGATATATTTTTCATATTCATGTATTTTTATAGTTAGAATGAAGCATTAAATCCAAACGTAAATGTGCGTGCATTCGGATACGAAGCAGAATCAATACCACGAGAGAACAAAGCATTTGAACTTACCTCCGGGTCATAACCGGAGTAGTTGGTAATTGTAAAGAGATTCTGTACACCGGCATATACACGTAACTTATTGAATGAAATCTTATTCAAAATAGATTTAGGGAAATTATAACCGAGTTGCAGGTTCTTGCAACGGAAATAAGAGCCGTCTTCAATATAGAACTCACTCGGCAAGGAGTTGCCGCCATCAGTGTTCTGAGTTTTCATTATAGGAATATTGGTGTTTTGATTATTCTTTGTCCAAGCGTTCAGTACATCCGTCACACAATTGTTGGAATAATCAAAATAATATGTGTATTTCTTCTGGTTGAAGATTTCATTTCCTTGAACTCCCTGGAAGAACATTGTAAGATCAAAATCCTTATAAGACATCGTTAGATTCAATCCGTAACTAAAATCAGGAATAGGATTACCCAAAATCACTTTGTCATTAGCATCCACACTGCCATTGTTATCCGTATCTGCAAAAATGAAATTTCCATCAGCATCAAATCCGTTTATCTTATAACCGTAGAACGAGCCGATTGCTTCACCGGGTTTGGTGATAGAAGGCGAATCACTAAAAGAGCTTGACATTGCACCCGATGTAATCGGCTGTACATTGTCACCCAATGACAACACTTCATTTTTCAGGGTAGAGAGATTGAGCGTTGCGTCAATACTGAAATCTTTTGTTAACTGCTTGCGATAGTTAACCAAGAATTCCCAACCTGTATTCTTTACAGAAGCAGAGTTTACATAAGGCTTTTCACGAGAACTGTTAATCTCAAAGATTTGTCCTGAAGATAAGTTCAGGTCAATCTGTGCCAGCAAATCAACATTCTTTTTCACGAAATAATCAACTTGCACTGTCAAATCATTATTGAGGAATCCCAATTCAAGACCAATATCAGTGGTCTTCGCAGTTTCCCATTTCAATTCTCTCGATTTCAAATAAGCAGCACGACCACTTGTATATCTCACACCACCCAAAGTATAAGGTATAGGACCATAAGCAATGGCGTCAAAGTTATAAGGAGACAGGAAGTTGGCGCCCAACTCACCATAACTGGCACGAATCTTCAGCTTGCTGACAACCGGATTTGCGAACCAGCTCTCTTGATGAGCATTCCAACCGGCAGAAACAGAAGGAAAATACCCTACTCTGTTGTCCTTATAAAATTTAGATGATTCATCTCTACGAATACTGGCAGACAATAAATATCTATCCTTATAGTCATAGTTTAAACGAGCGAAAAATGACAGCAAAGCCGCATTGGAATCACTTGCCGAAATTTTACCGTCTACACTGGAAAAGCCGGTAATTTCAGTACCTCCCAAATCATTGATAGTAGCTAAAGACATGTTTCTATTATATTCACGCATCCAGCTTGTACCCACCAATGCATCAATTGAGTGTCCGGAAAAAGTCTTATTATAAGTCAGCAAATTATCAATAGTGTAAGTAAATTCCTCACCTCTTGATTCTGAAATACTGTTTTTAGGGCTTCCATAGTCCTGATCAGGAGTTCCGTCTTCATTCCATTTGGTGTAATACTCAGGAGTATGCGTGTAATTATGAGAATTGCTATAATTACCGCTAAACGAGAACTTATATTTCAATCCGTCCCAAAGATCCAATTGTGCTGTAATTGCACCTATTATATCAGTTACTTTATTGTATCTATCCGTATAGTGTAACGGAGCTATCTTATTTTGAGCTTTCCCATCTTCCGGATTAATGTAATAGTCTCCTCCACCGGAGAAAAATCTACCTTCGGAATCATAAATAGGCAACGTGGGCAGACTGATATTAAATGCAGTAGTAGGAGTTTTATCTCTATGAGTAATTGCTATATTTTCTGATAAACTGAATATGCCTTTTTTATAAGAAGAATTCACTCTAAAATTATAACGCTTATAATCAGAATAAATAGTCATACCTGTCTGATCAAGATAACCGAGGCTCGTGCTAAACGTCGAATTTTCACCTCCACCGGAAATACTGGCATTCAGATTCCACATAGGCGCGTATTGTATCCATTCTTTAGCCCAATCCGTATTTGTATCGGGATAGGTAGGATTGTCATTCTCGGGAGCATGAGCTATTCCACTATTATCCGCAACATTGTTAGCAAACTCTCTCCATTGAGTAGCGTTCAAGAAATCCGGTATATTCGTAGGAGTCTGGAAAGCGTAAGAACCATCAATTTCAATCACAGGCTTACCGCTTTTTCCACGTTTTGTCGTAATCAAAACAACACCGTTGGCTGCACGAGAACCATAGATAGCTGCCGCAGCACCATCCTTCAATACTTCAATAGATTCAATATCATTAGGATTCAGTGAACTTAATCCACTGTTGCTAAAAGCACCGTCGATAACATATAAAGGTTCGGTAGCTCCAAAAGAAGCAGCTCCACGAATAATGATATTTACATCCGCACCTGCCACACCTGCTTGCTGCAGGATATCAACACCGGGAGTACGTCCTTGCAACGTAGATGCAACATTTGAAGAAAGTTGCTTTACAATTTCTTTACTTGAAACGGATGCCACAGAACCCGTCAAACTTGACTTCTTCTGTACGCCATATCCTACAACAACTACTTCCTGAAGTTGCTCGGCATCTTCTGCAAGAGTCACATTTATATTTGTGTTAGCGCTTACACGTATTTCTTGAGTCTTATACCCAATGTAACTGAATACCAAAGTAGCTCCCGGAGATACTTTCAAAGAGTATTCCCCGTCGAGATTCGTAATAGTACCATTGGAAGTTCCTTTCTCTAAAACGGAAGCTCCAATTACAGGCTCATGGCGAGTGTCGATCACCGTTCCGGTAATCGTCTTTTGCTGTGCCAGTGCTATCATAGATACACACAAACAAAATAGTGTCAATAGATACTGCTTCATAGAATTAAAATTTGAATTATAAATAGGTAATTAAGATTAACTAAAGTATTTCCTTACATAAGGTATAACTACGTATCATCATGCGCGGAATGTGGAAAGGCCCCTTGAATATATTGCCCTTAGCCGGCTGTGCCACCGTACCGTCACGATGAAGATAGCCATACCATTCGCCATATTCTTTGTCGGGGAAATGAGCATAAGTCCAGTCACTAATCTGTCGGTGCATATCAAGGTATTTTTCGTCACAAGTAGCTTGATAAGCGTAAAGAGTAGCAATAATGGCTTCCGTCTGCGGCCACCAGAACTTCATATCTTGAGAATAGTCTTGTACGGGGAAATTACGGCAATCGCGGAAATTGATGATACCGCCATATTCCTTATCCCATCCCCATTCCCAAGACCATTCGAGAATCCGGATTCCCATCTGAACCAGATCCTTATCCCAATGTCGGTGTTTGGCTTCTTCGAGAATAAACCACGCTGTTTCTATGCAATGTCCCGGATTGATGACACGACCGTTGCAAGTGTCAATGAGTTCTCCGTCAAGCCCTACCATTTCGAGCAATGCCTTAAATTCGGGATGCATAAAATAGCGACGGATAGCAGCAATGGATTCATTGATTTGAGTGTCGAGTATCGGATCGGAAATGGCTGCCCGAATACGGGAAGCTGTATTGATGAGAATCATGGTTATGGAATGCCCGCGGGCCTGCAATGTAGGCAGGTATTTGGGTTCCAACAAACCGGGGGTGGCAAGATTTCTCAATATCCTCTTAAAAAGATCCAATGCCTTTTCCGCATAAGTCCTATCACCTGAGGCAAGAGCATATTCCGACATCGCAATAGCTGCAAAACACTCAGAGAACACGTAACGACGTTTGCGAAGCGGCAATCCTTCTTCGGTCACCTCGAAAAACATACGGCCGTCTTTGTCAAAACAATGCTTCTCCATAAAGTCTATACAACTTCTGGAAGCCGCCAGCCAATCGGGATTCTGCTCTATCTGATTATAAGCATAAGCAGCTATAAAACCGAAACGCCCTTGAAACCATACGGATTTAGTGGTGTCCATCAGACGACCGTCACGATCAAGGCAGGTATAGACCCCTCCATTTTTATGATCGAGACCGTATCGCATCCAGAACGGCATGATATTATTCACAAAGTCCTCTTTATAGGATGCTGCCCAAGTTTGTAAATAATCTGTCACATTCATCTTTTACTGAATTTAGAATTTATTGCAACGGCTAAAAAAATCAATCGCTTCAAGTTCGGCTTTCATACGCTGTTCTTCCTCGTCAGTCATATTCTGGAAAGGAGTGCGGTTCTTGCCCAAGTCAAGCCCGATGAGCTTCATTATACGTTTGCCCCCACAATGTTGCCGCGGAAATGACAGATTACGTTAATGACCTCCTGAGAGAAATTCTGACGTTCGCGTGCCAATGCAAGATCACCGGCTTTCCAAGCCTCGATAATACCCACAAGTTCTTTACCGTTATAGTTGGTAGTGCCGCCGATACCGCCCTGTGCACCTCCCATAGCAAGACAAGGAAGAATTGTTTCGTCTTGCCCATGAAGCATGTCATACTTGCCGTCCTTGTACAAACGGCACTGGTTGTACTCGTACAGGCTCTCGAAAGTGTATTTGATTCCGGCGAAGTTAGGCACCCGGCCGTCAACAGCTTCCAGCAAACCCACCATAGAAAGGAAAGCGCCATTGAATGCCGGAATATGATAATAATAGAAAGGCAGAGAAGGTGCACCGGCAGCAATTTCCTCGATATACTTCACCAACTCTTCGATGCGGCCGATCTTCGGGAAAGGAGGAGCCATAGCGCCAATGCCCCATGCTCCGATCTTCTGAGCATGCTCAGCAAGCATACGGCTTGCCTTTACACAGCAACTGCCCACATGCACAATCACCTTAAAGCCCTTGGGAGCCACCGACACCCAGCGTTCCGCCAGCTTCATGCGCTCTTCTTCGGTGAGCATATAGCCCTCTCCGGAAGAACCGTTGATGAACACACCTTGAAGACCATTCTTCTGTAACATCTTTGCATACGCCTCAATCGGCTCGTAATTCACTTCGCCATTTTCATAGAACGGGGTGAAAGGGGCATCAATTAATCCGATAATTTTTTCCATAATTCTCTTTATTAGATTGTTATAAGTTTATTTTAAGTTCATTCCATATTGTCCGTTTTAGGACGGAGAAAGTAGAGTTGAAGAGCCAAAGCAATGAGCACGATAATGCTCAGCATCGCAAACCCTTCACCAAGACTGCCGCCATCGGTCCACTTACCCAATAGTTGGGTGACGGCAGCACCGGCAAACACCCCTGTCATATTCATTATACCGTAAGCGGTTCCACGATGTTTGGCCGACACAAACTGACAAAGGATAGGCATATTGTTAGCATCGAATATCCCAAAACCTATTCCGAACAACAACCCTGCTCCAATGACAGCCACGAAGCTGCTTCCAAATCCCAGCAGCATCAATGCCGGAACTGTGAGCCCCAACCCAATGGCTCCCGTATAGACACGCCCGCGAATATTTTTCTGCACCCAACGGTCGGATAGGATTCCGCCAAGAATCACGCCCACGAAAGAAGAGAAGGCAATTGTTATGGTAGATATAGGCCCTGCTTCCGCCATCGGAATACCCAGACTTTCAGAGAAAAGAGTGGGAAGCCAGTTCTTTGTGGCCCATCCCGGAAGACTGGGCGCCGCAAAATAAAAGAGGATAATCCAGAATGCCCAAGTAGAGAACAACATGCTCAACCCGCCAAACAGCGACGGCCTCTTTTCTTTGCCCGCCGCAGAAGACAGCTGTTCCGCAATCATACGATCGGGGTTCTCCCTCAACAAAAATATCAGAACCACAGAATATATCATTCCTACGATACCAAACCAGTGGAAAGTGGTGTGCCAAGAAAAAATTGCAGCAACAGTGGCGCCAAAACCGCCGATGGCCTGCCCCACGTACAGCCCCGTCATGTGCACTCCAATAGCCAACGAACGCGACTTGCCCTGATGCCAGTCGGCAATCAGCGACAAGGCGGAAGGAATATAAAGCGCTTCACTCACCCCCATCACCGCACGCAGCCAATACAACTCATGAAAATTATCAGCATATCCCATCAAATACGTCACGCCCGACCAAACAAAAAGACTGCCTACAACCAACCATTTACGGTTAACACGATCGGCAATCATACCGGCAATAGGACTCATAAAACCGTAAATCCACAAGAAAACAGCCATCAACGCACCAAATGCTTCCGCCTTATTCAGCTCCACTATATCAACCTTCATCGCTTCCTGCATAGTAGAGAGCATCTGACGATCCATATAATTAAGCAAAGCCACCACCCAAAGCAACGCTACTACAATCCAAGGATATACATTTTTGTTTTTCATAATAATTAGAATAATGATATTGATACTTCGCAAATATATTAACTATTTTATTATATGCAAAATATTTAATAAATTATTTTATTAAATACACGAATATAATTAAAATCACAGAAATATAATGCCGGGTAATTTTAAAAAATCAGATTTTTACTTTTGCAATGAGTTTACGAATATTTCCGGCTCCGACAACCGGTGCATGAGGGTCTTCCGGATACACAATCATAAACTGACCGGGAAGCAAATCCACCCATGTGGTAGAGGGATCGGCATACAAAGCGCAATCGCCTTCTTTATCGTAAGGCTTGATTTCCTGTTTTACGTCTTCAATAGCCTTCCAACCAATTCTCTCCGTTCCTTCCAAAAGGATGTGCACATCAATATAAATACGGTGAACCTCAAGCACTTGCTTATCCTGTGGAACACATTCGGGATTGATGTTCATTATAAACAAATCGTCTCCGTCTATATCAATACGTCCCAACTCGGCATGGAGCAAATCATGTGTCTTCACATAGTCAAAAAGAGGCTTAAACTGAGGATGGAGACTTTCTATCCTACCACTGTTTTGCAAGTTTGATACAATCATGTTTTCAAGATTAAATGTTATACATAGTAATATCGGCAGCAAATATATTAAATAATTTATTATCTAAGCTATAATTAATAAATTATTTTATTATAGTGATAAGATATAGATAAAATTTGTATCTTTGTAATGGTCCTATTAAGAGAAAGCATAATGAAACAACAACTTTTGAAAGAGATTGAACTGGGAAGTAAGAATGCTCTTATAAAAAAGAGAATCATTACACATTATATATATAATGGTAGTTCAACGATAACCGACTTATCCAAAGAATTAGATCTAAGCATCCCCACAGTTACCAAATTCATCGGTGAAATGTACGAAGACGGCTATATCAACGATTATGGTAAACTGGAGACAAGCGGCGGAAGACACCCCAGCCTGTATGGCCTGAATCCGGAATCCGGATACTTTATCGGGGTAGACATTAAAAGATTTGCTGTCAATATCGGCCTGATCAACTTCAAGGGGGAGATGATGGAATTGAAAATGAACATTCCGTATAAGTTTGAGAATACTCCGGAAGCAAAGGAGGAACTATGCAGACTCATCAGCTCTTTCATAAAAAAAGCGAAAGTCAACACCGACAAAATACTGAATATCAACATTAATATATCAGGACGTGTCAACCCCGAATCCGGATACAGCTTCAGCCAATTCAATTTCTCCGAACGTCCGCTGGCAGAGGTATTGACGGAAAAAATCGGTTATCAGGTTTGTATCGATAATGACACCCGCGCAATGACATACGGCGAGTATTTGCAGGGGTGTGTCAAAGGAGAAAAGAATATCATCTTCGTTAATGTCAGTTGGGGACTGGGCATAGGTATCATCATTGACGGCAAAGTATATACCGGCAAATCGGGATTCTCCGGAGAATTTGGACACATCAACGTCTTTGACAATGAAATCCTCTGCCATTGCGGGAAAAAAGGATGCCTCGAAACCGAAGCGTCAGGCTCTGCCTTATACCGCATATTACTGGAACGCGTAAGAAAAGGAGAAAGCTCTATCCTCTCCGACCGCATCGACTCCCAAAACTGCTCACTCACATTGGATGAAATTATCGAAGCCGTCAACAAAGAGGATTTATTGTGCATCGAAATCGTAGAAGAAATCGGACAGAAATTAGGTAAGCAAATCGCCGGATTAATCAATATATTGAATCCGGAATTAGTAATCATCGGAGGAACATTGTCACTGACAGAGGACTATATCACACAACCGATAAAAACTGCGATAAAAAAATATTCTCTGAATCTGGTAAATCAGGATACAGTTATCACAGTCTCCAAACTCAAAGATAAAGCCGGCGTTGTAGGCGCCTGCATGCTGGCACGAAGCCGGATGTTTGAGTGCTAAATACACAGATTGCATGTATTCACTATTTTCAAATACATGCAATCTGTGTGTATGATACGCCTGAAAGATAGAAAGGCGTTTATATAATAATTATTTCAATAAATGTGCGAATTCTGCAGCCAACTCTGCCTTTTCAGCACAAACAGACAAACGCTTACCTTCCGCATCTACCAAAAGAGCCACATTCTGCGATGCGACAAAAGATGCCACATCAGCTGTTTCTTCTACAAAAAGGAAACCGGGAAACAATGGAGTGAATACCTCCTTTGTCTTGCCATTCCATTTCCTGAATACGATTTGCATAGGACAAAATGCAGCATAACCTGCTTCATTCAAACGTTGCATCAATTTACGCTCCGACCTCGGTGCCGTATACAGGGCACACCAACGATTCATATCATTATTAGCTATCATATTGCTTTGCTTGCTTTTCTCCATTCCTTAAATAAATCTTTCACAAATAGTATCCAACCAACACATCCTACTCCCGCCAAGAATACAAATCCGATAAGGATCATAATCTTATTCGGTTTAGCAGCACGCAATGGCACTGTGGCCGGCTGCACAACCGTATATACCGGAGTGATTTCCTGAACCTTGGCTCTCGCCATCTGCAACTGCCCGGAAACCTGTGTATAAACGGTATACGCCAACTCCATCTCGTTCTTCAAACGTTCCTGCTCAGCACGATAGCTCAACAGAATAATGTTTTGGTTAGCATCTGCAAAAGTAGCATATTTTTTTTGAGCTTCCTCATAATCGGCCTTTGCTTCTTTATAAAGTTTTTCCGTGAAGGCTAAATCATGACGGGCTTTATTGGTACGATAGTCTGTGATATAGTTCTGCAAACAGTGCATGACCGTATCTGTCAACGAAGCTGAAATCAAAGGGTCTTGCATAGTTACCTCTAAAGTGGTAACGCCTGTTTTTTTATCAATGGTAACCAAGATGCGCTTGCTCAATGCCTCAGCCACCCTTGTTTCATCTACCGTCAGGTGGAACGGATCAATTTTACCTTCTCTCTTCTCCGGCTTATCCTTGAACAAAGAGAGTGTCCACCCCAAAGCCTTGAATGGAGCAGAGACCACAGCCCCCATCCAAGACGAACGCTGATACTTGTCCAAATAAGCATATAAGGTTGTATCTACTTTTCCTTTCTGATCCTTAACCTTTACATCAAACAGCTCCAACAGGAAAGGTGTTGACTTAACAATATCAGGATATAACTCGGGCGACAACGCATCCTCTCCGGCCGAAGCTCCACCCAAATTAATCCCGGCCATGGCCGCCAATGCTCCCATACCTCCCGCAGAGGTCTTACCAGCGCTTTCAGGCGCCAATGTCACTTTAGTAGAGTACTCTTTAGGAATACTGAACGCAACCACTAATCCGATAAGGGCGGCAATACCGCATGCCTTGAAAACCAATTTACGCTCCGCCCACACTTTCTGAGCAAGCTCAATCAAATCAATCTCTTGCTCCTCCGGCTGCTGTGTTGTCTTCTGTATATTTTCTTCGCTCATAATTCTCTATTACTTAAAGAGGTTAACCAAAGTAGCAATCATAGTTGCCAAAGAAGCTGCAGACGTACCCATACCGATAATTTCAGCAGGACTCATCTTCTTCTTGGGGTCTTTGCTCGGAACAATGATCTCACATCCCGGTTCAATTTCCTTTGCTCCACCTGATTTCAAACGGGATACCGTACCATTCATATGAACAACATAAGCTCTCCGCTTTCTGGCATCATTACCAAATCCACCGGCCTGGTTGACATAGTACTTCCAGCCTTCCCCGGCTTTATAAAGCACCGTATTAGGATACATCACAGCACCACTGATCTTGACTGTACTTACGTATTCGGGAACATAAAGCATATCGCCCTCACGCAACACCATGTCATAATCCGAACCCGGATTCTGCAAGGCTTTCTCCAAATTGATACCAACCGAATAGGTATCGGACAAATCCAACTTCTTAACAGAAATAGAGTCACCTCCGGAAGTCATTTGCGCCATACGCAGCACATCTTCTTTACGACGCAGCTCTTCTTCACTCATCTTACGCAGCAAACGAGCCCCCTTGGCATATGCATCCGATGATATACCTCCGGCTTTAGTGATCAAGTCACTCAAACGCTCATTTTTCTTGGACAATGCATAATTCCCACTAAAGAGCACTTCACCTGCCACTGTCACAGTCTGTTGACGATGGTAAGCCGGACTTTTACGGATATACACTTCATCAAACGGCTCAAGATGGAACGAACCGCTGCCTTCCCCCACCAGCAAACCGTCTTTTAAGTCGAATGAGAAGTTCTGACCGATTGTCCCACTGAAAACAGTGCTCTTGGGGTCTTTCACACGACGGGACACTTCAACCCTGGTTGTAGCAGCAGCCTCCAACAGACCACCTGCTTGTAGAATCAAATCTTCTACCGTCATCTTGTCCGCATATAAATAAGTACCCGGATCAGCAACCTCACCATGAATAGCAACTGTGGTTTCTTCCCTCAAATCCTGAACACTGGGGATAAACAATATATCATTCTTCTGCAAAGGAATATCTGCAACAACACCATTCAACAAGCCTTTCAAGTCTATCGCAATCATTTCCCGAGTCAAGTCATCATACTCACGACTGATCACAGCACGATTCAAAAATGCATCACCACGCACACCTTCGGCTTTCTTTATCAATTGTTTCACAGTGTTCACTTCTCCACTCAACTGATACAACCCTTCGCGATAAACGGCACCGCGTACCTCCACTCGATTTTCAAAACGATCAAGAACTGAATCCACCGTAAGAACATCTCCATCCTCTACACGAAATACGGAATAATCCATTTCATCAATATTGAATATCTGATATTCACGACCGCTCTTACGTACAAGACGTATTGCTTTTTTATAAGCATCACCGGTAAACCCACCGGCATATTTAAGCAAAGTTGCAATGGTTTCAGTCGGCTTCATCTCATAGTACATAGGACGTTTCACCTTGCCCAATATCTGTACCAAAGTTTGATAAGGATTAACCAGAATCACATCACCATCCTGCAAGCGAATGTCATCTTTCAATCGGCCTTCCATGATAAAATCATAGATATCCACATCAGCAACCGTCTCCCCATCGCGTATAACTTTTATGCTACGGAGACTACCTATCTTATTTACGCCACCTGCCCAATACAACGCATGAAAAACTGATGCGAATGAAGAAAGAGTGTAAGTGCCCGGCACAACAACTTCACCCATTACATTCACTTGAATAGAACGAATCTCACCCAAAGTCAATTTAATCTGAGTATTAGGAGTTTCACCCGTAACACCGGCATATATCTTGGCAAACTCGTTTTTCAGATAGTTATTAGCCTCTTTGACTGTTTTCCCACTCAAATAAACCGGACCTAAGTTTTCAATTTGCACAGTGCCTTCGGGTGAGATAATTTCCCTAATGGTCTTTTGAGAAACACCCCAAACATCTATGATAACCTCATCACCTGCGCCCAGACGGTAATTGTTGGGGGTTGCAACATTTATATTGGGCTCAAAGGTCAGATTCTCATTATCAAAAATATTATGTCCGAAAATTTGTTGGGTAGGATCCTCCTTTTTTTCTTTCTTCTCTTTGCCAAGGAAGTTGTCATATTCTAAATAGTCTGTCTGTTCATTGCCATCCCAACCGAATTCCTGCTCCATCTCTTTTTCATCACGCTGTTGATCGTTTTTAGCACGCAACCCTTTTATGGTTTGTTTTTTAGAGTTGGAATTTTCTAAAGTGGAATTTTCTTGAGAAATGTTCTTATTTTTATTCTCGTATTTCTTTGGGGTACGTAAACGTGAATCTGCTGCTTTTTCTCCTCCGGTTCCGGTCGTTACATTTGCTTTTCCCGAATACTCAGATTGTATTCTTTGAATTTGCTCCTTTGTGACCCCTCTCTTCATCAGTTCAATCGACATCTGTTGTTGAGACTTCCCCGCCTGTTGAGCTTCCTGCACATACTGAATAACTTGTTCATCCGTCATTCGTTGAGCAAATACTACGCTTGATACTGTGAACATCAACAAACATAATAGTATAAATCTGCGCATAAGTAAGATTTTTGATTAATCCTTTAGTAATCTAGTAATGTTTTTAAATTGGGGGCAAAGGTAATACTTTATTTTCATAATATACATTTATTTCATTCCGAAGTTTCGGAAAAAGAATTAATTCCCTATCTCAATATAGCAGAAAGCCCTTCGCTACTATTACTTATCGAACAAGCCACTTCCTATAAATACATATTTTAAGTCACATCTTTTTACCTTCCACTGCGTTCCCTGTTTGCTTGCAAAAATATAAAAAAGCTACATGCTACTTTGATTAAAAACAATAGTTTTATAACCCATTCCCAAAATAACTTCCGGAAATATTTCTAAAAAATCAAGCAATTCTTTTTGCAAATTCAAATAAAGATGTACCTTTGCACCCCGTAAACAAAAACGATCGCCGCTATAGCTCAGTTGGTAGAGCAACGCATTCGTAACGCGTAGGTCGCCAGTTCAAGTCTGGCTAGCGGCTCTTTCAAAGACTGATATTTAGAGCACTGAATATCAGTCTTTTTTCTTTCCCTATTAGCAGCAAGAAAAGCAACAATTTATTTTATTCCGCCCTATTTTCAGTAACGATTTAGTAACACTACTTTGTCCAAACGGGGCATTTTCTTGTCTTTTGCTTGTCCGCCGACAAAACGAAAGAAGTCCCGTAAAACCTTGATTTTACGGGACTGCCTTAGCTTTTCCACTATTTGTCTTTAGCGTTCAGCGGAGAGACAGGGTTATGAACCTTCGCCTCAATATCCTTGAAATTCAATTTCTTATCATCATGTCAAAACCTTAGGGGGTACAACTTAGGTTACAAGAATAACGCTTTTCTGTCACCTTTTGGCTGTTCGTTGTCTGCCTAAAACTACGGTTCAAAGGTACGGCTTTCTTTTGATAAATGCAAATCATTGAAAATAAATATTCTGCGGTTAGTGCAAGGTGCAAGCTATATATAGATATATACTTGCACCTTGCACTAAAAACTATCTTGTCCTAGAAAAACTTTACAGATTATATTACTTTGTCCTATCTTAGCTTGACATTATCAGGAATTGAGTGTTTTAGTCCTGCTATGCCTTTACACTTCGGACCAAAGATAGGAACTTCTTCATTAAGTACATTCTTCTTTCGATAATAATTCTTCCATCTACGTTCTGTTTTAATATTTGCTTGATGAACCAAGGCAGGAACCATATAACTGATACTCTGATGTGGTCTTTGATTATTATATAAATCAATAATTCGACTAATGAAGTTAATAGTTTCCTGCCATGATTTTAGCTTAACATCGTATATCCATTCTGTTTTCAGAATGCCATTTATTCTTTCTGCTATTGCATTTTCAAGTGGATCGCCACTTTCCGTCATGCTAATTTGTACCTTATGCTGCGTTAGCAAATTAACATAACTGGCGCTGCAATATTGGCTTCCTCTGTCTGAATGATGAATAAGCCCGGAATATCCTTCCGGTAAACTATTTAAAGCCATTTTCAAGGCAGCAAGAGCATTGCAAGCACGAAGTGATGGAGCAAGCTCCCAACCAACGATCTTATGAGAATAGGCATCTGTTACAAGTGCTAGATAAGCAAAACGCCCTGCCATCTCAATATAAGTAATGTCGCTTACCCATAATTGATTGGGAGCCGTTGGTATATAATCCCTTATCAAATTGGGGTATTTACGCATCCAATGATTGGAAAAAGTCGTTTTCCTCTTATTTCTCACCCTTCTGACCAATAAATAATTACGATACAGTAATTCAATGAAAGCATCTCGACCTATGTGTATACCCATCACTTGGAATGTAGGTTGAAGATAGATTAATAACTTCTTCGCACCCATACGTGGAAAATCTTTTCGAGCATTGTGTACCAGAGACAAGATTACATCTTCTTCCACATTCTTATTGGCAACATAATGAGACTTTTCATAGTAAGCCTGACGGGTTTTGCCAAACAGCCGGCATAAAACATCTATCTTATATGATGGATGCTTTTGCCTTACTTCTTGGACTGTTTGGCACCAGATTTTTTTCTTATATCAACCTTTAGCTCACGTTCCGCAATATCAATCATAGTATCTAAACAAGTGGAACGCATTTTTTCTTTCGCCAGTTGTTGCTCTAGTTCACGGATACGTTCTTCCATTGCTTCAATAGGTAGCTTTTCTTCTTTCATAGGTATTATACTTGATACCACGAATTTACTACTTTCTTTGGGATTGGAAGCAACTCTTTTACGATGAACCCAACTACTGACCGTATCTCTCTTTACCTGAAAGCGTCGGGCTATCATGTCGACTGATTCATTACTGTTGTAGTAAGCAGTCAAAACACGCTCACGGAATTCTTCTGAATAGAATTTCCTTTCTCGTCTAATCATAACTTGTACACTTTTTATAGTTATTACTGTGTAAAGCTATTTTAGGACAAGTCAAACTACCCTGTAATAAACAAGATACTACTAAAATAAGTACCTTTGTAAAATGATTCAAGAGGAGTTCAAATTTTACAAGCCATGTAAGTTGCTGCAACCTTATATAAGATATTATTGGGTATTCAAGAGCAATCGACCGCTGGATGCCTTTACTTATCCTATCGGTTGCCCTCAAATCATTTTCCATAAGCAAGCACCGTTATATATCCCTGAACTGAATGTTACACAAGACAAACTGACTGTCAGCGGACAAGTTAATTTTTCATCCCATTTGTATGCTGACGGCAATACAGAAATGATAGTGGTTGTATTCCACCCTCACGCTATGAGTATGTTTCTGAACATACCGACTTCTCTTTTATAATCAAGAAGTGTCCGGTTACAGTCTTGAAAACAAAAGTTTGAATGAACTGGCTACACGAATATTCGACTGTGAGAATAATTCTATTTGCATAAGTTATATAGAAAAATGGCTGGTGTCACAAATTGCCGATAATTTAGCTGATACCACATACAGAATTAGAAGGATAGATGCCGCCATACAGCGAATATATATCACTCCGCAAATCTCTGTAAACGAGTTATCTTCCATTGCCTGCCTGAGCAAAAAGCAGTTTGAGCGGTTGTTTCATTCATTTGTAGGCATCAATCCTAAAGAATATACCCGTATCGTCCGTTTCCAAAAGGCTTTGGCGCAGATGCAGCATCAAGCGGACAAAGAAATCAATCAGGCACAAATAGCATACGCCAGCGGTTATGCTGACCAGTCACACTTTATCCGGGATTTCAAGAAGTTCTGCGGATATACGCCCATGTCTTTGCTGAAAGTATTAAGTCCTTATTCCGATTTGTTCACCAATCCTGTATAAATGTCCCGTTTGTTCTATCCGGGGTCAAACGCTTCTTCTACTTTTGCCGCCTGATTCAATAACAGAAAATAGCATTAAGTATGAAAGAAGTAAATCCCCAAGAAACCAGCCGGGCATACGCCTTTGAAATGTGGATGAACGCACCCATGCCAATGGTGACGTTCTTTAAGACACTCAACGTGTCACGCCTTGTGAAAATCAGCCGGAAATCGGGCATGAAGTTTAATATGTTGATGTGCTGGTGCATCGGCAAAGCCGCAAGGGACGTGAAAGAATTTTATATGCTGCCCGTTGGCAGTAAATTGATGCAGTACGATACCATTGCAGTAAACACCATTGTAGCTAACAGAAAAGGCGAGGTAAGTTCGTGTGATATTCCTTTCTGTGATGATGTATCTTTGTTTAACCAACACTATCTGCAACTTACCAAACAAGTGGCTGAAAGTTGCGTCAATCACGACTTGACGGAAAGCATGGTTATCGGAACTTCCGCATTGGCACAATATGAAATAGACGGTGCTGTCGGGATGTATAGCGGCATTTTTAATAATCCGTTTCTTATTTGGGGCAAATACAAACGCCGCCTGCTGAAAACGACACTTACCGTTTCTTTCCAGTTCCACCACACGCAAATGGACGGGGCGCACGCTTCCCGCTTTTTGGACGGGATTCAGAGAGCAATTGACAATTTGCAGTATAAGTAAGTTTGCCAGAAATGATATACACAGGTTACGATTTTGCAGCCTATTTCAAAAATGACTATTTATGGTAACTGATTCCGTAACAGATTGAGTAACTTTGCTCTCAATAATAGAAACAGCGATGGAAACAGACATAGAAACCAAATATTGCCAAAGTTGTGGTATGCCATTAGATATTGAGGGTATTACAGAATATGGAACAAATTCTGATGGTACACTCAATCAGGAATTTTGTTCTTGTTGTTTGAACTCCGGCAAATATCTTTTTAATTTTTCAATGGAATACCTCATTTATCTTTGGGGACTTTTTCCTGATTCTTATAATCAAATTGCTGGTACGAATTACAAAAGTGAGGAATTGAGAAATGTGTTATCCGACAGATTACCCAATCTAAAGCGGTGGAAGCAAAAGATAAACACTGCCCATATACACTATGACCTTATAATGAATGTTCAAGAATATATTAACAGGCATTTATTTGAGGACTTAAATTGTGACAATTTATCTCATGTAGCTTGTATGTCTATGTATCACTTCCGGAGAGTATTCAAAGATGTTGTTGGAGAGAATGTCGGTGATTATATTCAGCGGTTAAGGTTAGAATATATTGCTTTCAAACTTATTTCAACGAATACAAGGGTATCGGAACTACTTGAACAGATAAATTTTCAAAACAAACATACTTTATCAAGGGCATTTAAGAAGCATTTTCAGATGTCTATTCCTGCTTTCAGAAAAGCATATTCAAATGTTGCTTATGAAAACAAGATTATAAAACAACTAGAGTATTCAATAAAGAGGATTAAAGAAATTAAAGTTGCATATTTGAAATTTGAGCGAACACATAGAAATAAGCAAGCATATTCTACTTTATGGAAGCAAATAATGGAATTTGCCAAGAAATACAATCTGACAGATAAAGGCTTCAAATACGTTAGTATCAGTTTGGATAGCCTTGATATTACGGAAATAGATAAATGCCGATTTTTGATTGGTATAACTGTTCCCTATTCAATGGAAATTCCTAAAGGTTTCAGTGTTCTAGACATACAAACAGGTCTATATTCGGTATTCAATATAAAAGGAAGATACCATGAATTAAATAGAATTTATCGGGATATTTACCTTGATTGGTTACCTAATAGCAAGTATCGTTTAAAAGAACAAATGACTTTTGAAATATATACCAATACTCCCGATAAAGCAAGCATGGAAGAATTGGTAACGGAAATCTATTTACCTATTGAAGTAAAAAAAAAGATAAAATGAAAGACGAAATAATTAAATTTTTAAAAGAGAACATCATTGGTAAAACATTGCTTACTGGTGCAGTCTATAAATTAGAGAACGGAAATTTAGAAGGCGTATATAACGACAAAATGACATTCTCAAATTTAGTGACAACGGGAAACGGTTTCAAGTTCGACATGACAACTGTTACCCAAGAATTGGTTTACAATTTGGATGATAAAGGAACAAGAACCACTATAGCCAAAGATTATACAGGAACGAGTGTGTTTTGTTATGAATTGGCAATGCGAAAAAGCACAAAGCAAATCACAGGTTATATGCGCTGTGTTTCAACAACAGTTCAAGATTCCACAATGGAAGCCGTAGTTTGCGGAATATTTGATGTGACTTTTGACGGGAAAGAGCTGAAATGGCAAGAAAATCAGTTGTTATATAGAGATAATCCCATAGGAGAAGATAAATATAAACCTGTCGCTTTCAATTCTAAAGTTCGTTTTTATCTTGATAACGGGAAAGTCATATTTGAATATTTGCCAACGCTTTGGGATATATCCCCTGACACATTGGAAAAAAGGTTGTCTAAAGATGATTATCCTCCTTATATATCAAAAGAACAGTAACTGAATGAAAAAGGTAGTAGATAAGATATTAGAGCAAGTAGAGGCTGATATTTCTGAAATCGACCTCTACGGCTATGATATTATCGAAACCTCTCTTTCAATGGTGCATAAGTTGCAAACGGTTCTTGATGAATTGAGGGTAAAAATACAAACCTATATATTTCCAACCAAAGAGGATGAAATCTTATTTTTCAAGACACAGAAACCGGAATTACTTGGTCGGTTGCTATTCTTCTATAAAGTATATAAGATTGAAACACAATGTCCTAATGGTAGTGATGAAGTGATTAGAAATTATATCAATCGGGAACTGAATAATCTGACTTATTTCTTCAATCGCAATTTGGACTTTTACCAATATTACCGTTCACACTCCACTGTGTACGATGAATATTACTTTGTACGTGGAAAAGCAGATTTGCGGTTATGTACCGATAGCGCACAGTTTGATAAAGACCCTAATTTCTCAACCGGATATGACTATAAAGTGGCAAAGATTATCGCCAATGAAATGCTGCGCATTTATTTGAATAAGCGATTGGTGAAACTGGTAACGAATAATCAGATAGAAGATAACCTACAAAGATGCTTCAAATACCCGTTTCGCTTTACAGGCAAAAAGGCATATCTTATTGAATTAGGATATTCTCTTGTATCTTCGGGTGACATAAACAATGGCAACGTGGAAATAAAAGAAATGATGAATTTCCTTAGTACAATATTCCACATTGATTTAGGGGATTATTACGCTTCATATATAGCCATGAAAGAAAGAAAAGACCGGACGGCATATCTTCATCATCTGATAGATAATCTTGTTAAGCGGATGAATGAGGATGATATGAAGTGTTAGCAAGAATTTAATTGATAGTCCGATTATAAGTTCAGGGAAAAACGTTATCTTTGCAGAACCAACAGAAAAAGAAATAGTTGTTCAACAATATGAAATGGCAGTTGTGCATATAGCTACGCCCAACGAATAGCACTTCCAATTATTGCTATTCAGCAATAGACAGGCTTATGTTTTAAGTTTGCCTGTTATTGTTTTGTCATTATCCCTTATTATAAATCTATAAGATTGTCGTGCTGCTTAAAGCGGCAGGATGTATCGTATCATATTGGTTTGAACAAATGAATTATACCTATAAGAAAATCTGGCTCATCGTTTTTCCTGTAATGATGAGCATCCTTATCGAACAACTGATAAATATTACCGATGCTTTGTTTTTAGGGCATGTGGGTGATGTGGAACTGGGCGCATCTGCCCTTGCCGGAATATGGTTCTTGGCAATTTATATGCTCGGCTTCGGGTTCAGTTTGGGATTGCAAGTGGTAATTGCCCGTCGTAACGGAGAACAGCGGTATGCAGAAACGGGAAAAACGTTCTTTCAGGGATTGCTTTTTTTGTTGATGCTGGCTGTACTCCTCTGTCTGCTGTCCAAGATATTTTCTCCCGTTCTGTTGAAACATCTGATAACTTCGGATGATGTTTATAATGCGGTTATCCGCTATTTGGATTGGCGTATTTGGGGATTGTTGTTCTCTTTCCCGTTCCTTGCCTTACGTTCGTTTTTGGTAGGCATTACACAGACAAAATCCCTGAACATGGCGGCTTTCACAGCCGTACTGGTAAACATTCCGCTGAACTGGCTCCTGATATTCGGTTTCGATATGGGTATATCGGGAGCGGCTATCGCATCTTCATTTGCCGAAATGTGTTCGCTGGCTGTATTGGCTGCATATATGTTTCGGCACATTGATAAAAAAGCGTATGGCTTATACTGGCGTATTGATATAACGATATTGAAAAAGGTATTTTCTATCTCGGTATGGAGTATGCTCCAGTTCTTTACAAGTGTAGCCATTTGGTTTCTGTTCTTCGTGGCTATCGAACGTTTGGGAGAAACTGAATTGGCAGTATCGAACATTGTAAGAAGTGTTTCCGCACTGTTTTCCGTTATCGTCAATGCGTTGGCAGGTGTCACCGGTTCTTTAGTGAGTAACCTGATTGGAGCAGGTGAAAAGAAACAAATTTTTCCGCTTTGCCATAAGATTATCCGTTTAGGATATGCGACAGGCATTCCACTGATTGCTTTTGCGTTGTTCTTTCACCAGCACATTATAGGGGCTTATACGGAAAATCCCGCTATCGTACAGCTTGCATGGCCGCCTTTTCTTGTCATGCTATTGAATTACTTCTTTGCACTACCCGGTTACGTCTATCTGAATGCAGCAACAGGAACGGGAGCAACACGGACGGTATTCATTTTTCAGGTGACAACAACTATTGCTTATCTGTTCTGCTTATGGGGATTAGGTTATTGTAATGTCCCGTTAGCGGCATATTGGGCAGTGGAATACTTATATGTAATGCTGCTTGGTACACAATCCGTCATTTATCTTAAATATAAACAATACTAAGAACTGAAAGTTATGATGAACAAGATATATCCCCGTAAAGGTGACACGCAAACCGTTTATTTGAATGCTGTCGTAAAAGACCCGTCTATCGAAATAGGCGACTATACCATTTACAATGATTTTGTTTCAGACCCGTGTCTGTTTGAGCAAAACAACGTATTGTATCATTATCCCATTAACCATGAACGGCTGATAATTGGAAAGTTCTGTTCTATTGCTTGCGGAGCAAAATTTCTGTTCAACTGCGCCAATCATACCCTGAAATCACTATCGACTTACACGTTCCCGCTGTTTTATGAAGATTGGGAATTGGATAAGGCAAATGTGGCTTCCGCTTGGGACAACAAAGGCGACATCATAATAGGCAATGATGTATGGATAGGCTATGAAGCCGTTATTATGGCTGGTGTCCATATCGGTGACGGTGCTATTGTTGGTACAAGGGCGGTTGTGACGAAAGATGTTCCGCCCTATACCATTGTGGGTGGTATCCCTGCCAAAGAGATACGAAAGCGGTTCAGTCCTGATATAATAGAACAGATGCAGACTTTGAAATGGTGGGACTGGTCGGTAGATAAGATACAGGAGTTTTTGCCTTATCTGATGAATGGCGATTTAGAAAAAATAGTGGCAATGAAAAATAGGTAGCTATGAGAACAATAGCGGAAGAAATGTTGTCCCGGATAAATGCTGAAATAAAATTGCTCAATTATGACAATGATATTACAGCAGATGATGCTTTGCACATGGTAAAGTTCATTACTCCGCTATACAGCCAATTAAGAAAACTTGTATCAGACTATGTATTTCCAACAAATGAAGACGAAATTCTCTTTTTCAAGGAAATCAAGCCTAATATCCTCGACAAATATCTGTATTTTAGTAAGGTTTACAGTATCGAAATGAAATGTCCCATTGGTAATAATGAGATTATCAAAGAATATTTAAACCAAGAATTAGAGGAATTAACCCGTTTCTTCCGTGATAATTTGGATTTTTACCAATACTATCGGTCAAAATCCACTTATATGGATAGCTTGTATTTCGTTCGCAAGAAAACGGATATTCAGTTATTGCTTGACAGTTTCCAATATGACCGTGACCCGTTGTTTTCAACGGAATACGATTATAAGATAGCGAAGATATTATGTAACGAAATGTTGCGTATATACTTAAATCAACGGTTGGTAAAACTTGGAAATACTAATCAGTTAGAACACAAGCTGCAACAACTGGATAAGTATATTTTCCGCTTTACAGGCAAAAAGGCATATCTTATTGAATTAGGATATTCTCTTGTATCTTCGGGTGACATAAACAATGGCAACGTGGAAATAAAAGAAATGATGAATTTCCTTAGTACAATATTCCACATTGATTTAGGGGATTATTACGCTTCATATATAGCCATGAAGGAGAGAAAAGACCGGACGGCATATCTTCATCATCTGATAGATAATCTTGTTAAGCGGATGAATGAGGATGATATGAAATAATCTCCAGTATTCCAGTAGGTAAGAAGTACCATGTTCTCCCCAACATGGTACTTTCTTTTTATGGTGAAATCTACTTTGAAAAATGACATTTTGGTGAACTTTTACGCCAATATTCCCCTAAAAATAGCTTGAAAAAAAGTAATACCATGATAGATATAACCATGACTTTTAGGTTATTTCTTCTCCCGAACTTTGCGACAAATCAATAAGTTAGCAATATGGAGATTATAACATTTGAGTCAAAAGCCTATAAGGAACTTGACAACAAGATTACCGCCATAGCAGACTACATTTTCAATCACTTGGACGAAAACAAGACTGATGAAGATGAAATTTGGGTGGATAGTTACGAAGTCTGCACGTTCCTGAAAATCAGTGACCGTACTTTACAACGCCTACGGGCGGCAGGAATGATTTCTTACTCCGACATCAAGGGGCATTACTTTTACAAGATTAAAGAAGTAAAGCGAATGTTGGAAGAACGCTTGATTAAGCGTGACAAGGAGTGTATAAATGAACTGATAACCAATCATCAGAAATATGTTAAGGAAAGAAGAAATTCTAAGCAGAACAAATAACGGTCTGCTTGTTTTCAAACATTACTTACCCGGTGACTGGCGTATTGGCAGGCACTTTCTTAATCCTCTTTATCAGGATAAGAAAGCATCCTGTAATATCTACTTCGACCGCCATAGCGGTATGTACAAGATGAAAGACTTCGGTAATGACAGTTACAGCGGCGATTGTTTCTTCTTCGTGGGGCAGTTAAAGGGGCTGGACTGCAACCGGGCGGCTGACTTCGTGGAGATACTAGAAATCATCGACCGGGATTTGGGCTTGGGGCTGGTTTCCGGCACTCCGGTTTCCATGCCCCCGGCAACCGTTCGCCGGGCAGTGCCGGACAAACCCGAAGAAACACCCGAAAAGCCAGTCAAGCCCTACCAGTTCCGGGAACAGAAGTTCCCGCTTGCCGAACTGGTGTACTGGCAACAGTACGGCATCACACCCGACCTGCTGGAACGTTACAAAGTCTGCTCGCTCCGAGAATACAACAGCGAAACGGCAGAGGGTAAACCGTACACCTACACTTCATCGGTGGCAGAACCCATGTACGGCTACAAGGGCAAACAGCACATCAAGCTGTACCGCCCGTTCTCCACACCCCGCTTCCTCTACGGCGGCAGCTTCGGCGAAAACTACTGTTTCGGGCTGGAGCAACTGCCCGCCAAAGGCGACACGCTATTCATCACGGGCGGCGAGAAAGACGTGCTTTCGCTGGCGGCACACGGTTTTCATGCTATCTGTTTCAATAGCGAAACGGTGACTATCCCGCCCACGCTGGTTTATCGGCTGACATTCCGTTTCAAACACATCATCCTACTTTTCGATATGGATAAAACGGGCAAGGAAAGTTCACGCAAGCAGGAAAAGCTATTGGAAGAATTTGGCGTGGAACGTCTGTTGCTACCACTTCCGGGAACGAAAGAGGAAAAGGACATATCCGACTATTTCAAAGCCGGGAACACCCGTGAAGATTTCCTGAAACTGTTTATCGAATTTTTAGACAACCTGTATAGCGACACATTGATTATGCTAAAATCATGCGAGATAGATTTCAACAACCCGCCTGCCAAAGCGCAAGAGATTATTTCGGCGGGTGATGTTCCGTTAGGAACACAAGGCAACCTGTTCGGCATCACCGGGGGCGAGGGAACGGGAAAGAGCAATTATGTAGCCGCAATCGTGGCGGGCTGCATCTGCCCGGCTGGTGCGGAAGTAGATACGCTGGGCGTACAGATAACCGCCAACGGCAGGCACAAGGCGGTCTTGCTCTATGATACCGAACAGTCGGAAGTACAACTGTTCAAGAATGTAAGTAACCTGCTGGCACGAGCCAAACATCCGGACAAACCCGATGAACTGAAAGCATTTTGTCTTACAGGTATGTCACGCAAGGAACGTTTGAACGCCATTGTGCAGAGCATGGATAAGTTCTATTACCAGTACGGCGGCATCCAGTTGGTCGTCATTGACGGTATCGCCGACCTTGTGAAAAGTGCCAACGATGAAGCGGAAAGCGTGGCGGTGATAGATGAACTTTATCGGTTGGCGGGCATCTACAACACCTGTATTCTTTGTGTGCTGCACTTCGTTCCGAACGGCTTGAAGCTGCGGGGACATTTAGGTAGCGAGTTACAGCGCAAGGCGGCTACAATCCTTTCGATAGAGAAAGACGAAGAACCCGCCCAGTCGGTGGTAAAAGCCCTGAAAGTAAGGGACGGAAGCCCACTGGACGTTCCTCTGATGCTCTTTGCATGGGACAAGAAAGCCGGGATGCACGTTTACAAGGGTGAGAAACCCCGTGAGGAAAAAGAGAAGCGCAAGGAAAGGGAACTGGTAGGTGTTGCCCGTGATATTTTCGGACGACAGGCACATATCACTTATATAGACCTTTGCGAACAGTTGCAGCAGGTCTTGGATGTCAAGGAACGCACCGCAAAGAGTTATATCCGCTTTATGCGTGAACGGGAGATTATCATTAAAGACCCGGTGAACCAAAGCTATTTTATGATAGGTCTTATTTAATCCGGTAGCCTTATGTATATAGATAAAGAAAATTTCGTGGCTTGGATGGAGCGTATCATGGATAGGCTCGATATGCAGGACAAAAAGATAGACCGCCTGTTAAGCGGTCACAATTACCTGAACGGTGAAAAACTCCTTGACAATCAAGATTTGTGCTTTATGTTGAAAGTGAGTACCAAAACCTTGCAACGTTACCGGAAGAAAGGAATACTGCCTTACTTGACGTTAGACGGAAAATATTTCTACCGTGCAAGTGACATACATAAGTTAATCCGTGAACGCATGGATTGATTGATAATCAATATCATATATTTTCATCTTGAATCCTGTCTTGTTATGATAATAAGGCAGGATTTCTATTATTTGCAAGGTTATTCCAGCGATTTTCGCTACTTTTGCAAAAGTAACATAAGAGAATAACGGCGATTGAACAGTTTCGGCTGCAATATCGTCATTATATATAACATATTCGTTCGCCGAATATCTCACTACGAAAACTGGCACTTTTCAAAAGAAACGGGATTTTCAGCGCAATGTCTATGCTATGCTTTGTCATAGCGTGGACTTGCCTGTTTCGTTTCTTTGGGTATGCCAGTACCTCGTAGTGGAGCAGTGTAAGTTCACGCTTCTTTTTTGAGGTATCAACGAATAGGTTGAAAAAGATTATCAACTGTTTAATACCTGATAGGATGAAACAAATTAAAGCGCATATCGCCGTATCTCTTGACGGACATACAGCCACCTTAGATAAGGAACTGGATTGGTTACCCGATGAAGTAAAAACTATCGTTGGCAAATACTATTTGGATGCAGATTGCCTGCTTATGGGGGCGAACACCTACAACTACATCTTTGAACACTGGGGCGGGTGGCCGCACAAAAGCAAACGGTCTTTTGTGGTGTCACACTACGACACCAACGTGACGCCGGACTGCGGCGTGGAGTTCCTGACCGAAGAACCGCTACAAAGGGTCTATGAACTGAAACAGGAAACCGACATACTGGTGGTGGGCGGCGGCAAACTGCTTACTTCATTGATTAAAGCCGGGTTGCTGGACAGCCTGACGATATACACCGTCCCGGTCATGGCGGGCAAAGGCATCGGCTTTATCGGGGAAACATTCGGCTCACATTGGAAACTCTCGGAAAGCAGGGTGCTGGATAACGGGGTGGTCTGTTCGACCTACCTGTTTGGCGGCAGCGAATAAAAAATGCGCCCGGCGGGAACCGGGCGCAACCACTAAAATTTCAATTATCATAAGTGGCAAAACCTATCACAATGAAATTCCAGCGGCAAAGATAGGCTATTTCTTCGGTTTCGCTTTCTTTTCGGGGAATGAAAAACCGACATTGAACTGCTCGTCCAGTACCAGCGAAGCATCGAAAGCCTTTCCGTTCTTGCCCTTGAAGCCCTTGATTAGCCCGGTCTTGCGTTTCGTCACCAGTTCGACAATCTGTTTGTCGGAAAGCTGCTTGTCGCACTTGTTGCGGAATATGGTAAGCGTGCAGTCCACGTTGGAACATTTCGCCACTTTCGGGTAGAACAGGATGCGCCCGCTGCCGCATTTCGGGCAGGGGCAGGTTTCACCGCCCGCAACAGATAATTGTACCGAAAGCAGTTCCGCCGTGATTTGGGCGGCGTACACCTCGATGCCCTTTCGGAACGTGTCGGCATCCATGCTTCCCGCTTCTATCTTGGAAAGGGCGGTTTCCCACATGCCCGTCATTTCGACATCGGCAATCTTCTTGTCCTTAACTATCCTGTAAACGGCAAGCCCCTTGTCGGTAGGCACAAGGTTCTTCTTCTCACGCACGATGTACTGGCGGGCGAACAGCGTTTCGATAATCGCCGCACGGGTGGCGGGCGTGCCTATCCCGGCATCTTTCAGGCTGGCTTTGAGTTCGGCATCTTCCAGTTCCTTTCCGGCGTTCTCCATTGCCGCAAGCAGGCTGCTTTCCGTGTGCAGCGGTTTCGGCTTGGTCTGCTTCTCCAACAGTTCCACGTTGGAAATCGGCAGGCTTTCGCCCTCTTGAAGCGGCGGCAGGCTGGCGGCTTCTTCATCCCCGCCCGTTTCCTGTTCGCCGAACACGGCACGCCAGCCTACTACTTTCATCACAGACCCTTTCACCGTGAAGTCGGTATCTCCCGCCGACAGTACGGCGGTGGTAACGTCTTTCACGCACTTGCCCGAAAAGGCTTCCAGCATACGCCCGGCTACCAGCTCGTAAACCGCCCGCTCATCTTTGGTGAGTTCGCCGGGCAGGTTCTCGGTAACGATTAAGGCGTGGTGGTCGGTCACTTTGCTATCGTTTACGCTGCGGCGGTTCAGGGGTGTGCCGTCCAGCCCGGCGGCATACCCGGCAAAGCGGGGGTATTGCCCTAACAGGGCGACACGCTCCGGCATTTCATCGAAAACGTCCTCCGATATATAGCGGCTTCCGGTTCTCGGGTAGGACATCACTTTCTTTTCATACAGGCTTTGCGCTATGGAAAGCGTCTTGTCAGCCGAAAAGTTCAGCTTCGTGTTCGCTTCCTTTTGCAGCGTGGTAAGGTCGTACAAAAGCGGCGGTTCTTGGCTGGCTTCTTTCCTCTCTACGGATTTCACGGCAAGCTGCCCTGCATCCTTAACCCGTTGCAGGGCGGCTATGGCTTCGGGCTGCTGTTCCCACTTGGCGGTCGATTGGGCGGTAAAACTTATTCCCCCGCTGGCGGTATGGGCTTTGAGTTGCCAAAACTTGGCGGGTACGAAATTCCTGTTCTCCAAATAGCGGCTGCATATCATCACGAGCGTGGGTGTCTGCACCCTGCCCAGCGAGAACACCCCATGCCCGGCGGCTACGCTCAACGCTTGGGTGGCGTTTATCCCTATCAGCCAGTCCGCTTCGCTGCGGGACTTGGCAGAGAGGTAGAGGTTATCGTAACGCTCTCCCGACTGCAAGTTATCCAGCCCCTCCCGGATTGCCTTGTCGGTAAGGCTGCTTATCCACAGGCGCACGAAAGGCTTTCGGCAGTTCAAGTAATGGAAGATATAGCGGAAGATTAGCTCACCCTCACGCCCGGCATCGGTGGCGACAATAATCCGGTCGCACTTATCGAACACTTCCTTTATCACTTTCAACTGTTTCAGCACGCCGGGGTCTGCCTTGTAACCTTTCTCGGCTTTCACCTGACGAGGGATTAGCTGGAAATCGGGCGGCAGTATGGGCAGGCTCTCCCTGCGGAAGTTCGCCACGCCGTAGGCTTCGGGCATGGCAAGCTGGATTAAGTGGCCGAACGCCCATGTCACCATATACCCGTTGCCGGAAAGATAACCGTCATTACGCTCGGTCGCACCGATGATGCGAGCGATGTCTTTTGCCACACTGGGCTTTTCTGCTATCAATGCAATCATGTTGTTTCTTTTTTATGGTTTGTTACTGACTTGATTTTCCGTAAAATTTTACGGTCATAATAAATATGGTAGCCGCCCACGTAATACTGGCGGTTGTGCCTGTCTATTTCTTTCCAGTCGGTTTTTAAAGAAAGGACTATGAAGAAAATCAGGATGACAAGCGGAATAGCTATAATATAGATTAGCTGCATACCTTTATAATTTCATTCCTTTGGACTTCTTGGGTTTATCCGCTTTCAGGCTCTTGTCCTGCGCCTTATCCTGTTTCTCTTTCTGCTTGGCGGTGGGCTTGTCCTGACCCTGTTTCAACGGTTCTTTGCCCTGCTTGGTGGCTTCGTTGGTCTTGCCCTCCGAATTGACCGCTACCTGCGTCCGGCTCTCGGCGGCGGGGGTAACGTCTTTCGGCTGTACCTTGTCGGGGGATTTGCCCTGTGCGCCGGGCTGCACATGACCGTTGAACTCAACGCCCTTGCCGTCCTTTATTCCGGCTACCTGCTGCTCTGCGGGCTGCTGTCCCTGCTGCAAGAACTGGACGGCGGCACGGGGCAGGAACTCCAAGCCACGCTCCACCGCACTGACCTGCAAATAAGCACTGCGCTTCGTGCCGTCCCTGAATTGCAGGTTTTCCATTTTCACCACTTGCCCGGCTTCAAAGGCGGCTTTCTGTTCCGGGCTGACTTGCACGTTACAGATTGTATCGGGGCATTTCCACTTGTCAGCCCGCATATACTCCAGTTCGTGCGTGTACCTGTCCCGGCTGACGAACACGGGGATTTGCTCGCCGCTTTTCGGGTCTTTGATTTCAGCGATGCCGCCCAAGTTGCCAGTGCCTTGCAAGTTGCCCTGTTCCTGCTTGGTGAACCCGTGTTCATGGAACGGGCGTTGCAACAGCTTCTCGTCCTGCTGCACGCCGTGCAGCTTGGGTACTATCGTGCCGTCCTTAGCCCGATAGAAAGAGAGCTTGACATCGGTAGGTTTGAGGTAGAAGCCGCCCACCGTCCCCGAAACGGTGTAGGCATTGCGGGACTTGTAGCCACGCATTACCCGGTCGAAGTCCTTCGTGTTTTTCAGGGTGTCGGCGGTGATGCCGACTTTTTTCATGTTCTCCCAGTCGATTTTTGACGGGTCGAAGCGGTAGCCCTGCTTGAACTCGTGGAAGTCGGGCTTCGGAACTCGTAACATTTCAGCCCGCTTGTTGCCCTCCGGTGTAGGGTTGCGGTGGTTGTCCTCGATTGCCTTTGCGTCCCGCTCCGCTTCGGAAGCCCTGACACTGAAAAGTTCCAACCCGGAAGTGTCCTGATACTTGCGGAAGAAATTGGAAATGAAGTTGCTGAACACATCGCTGTTCTTGTCCACTTGCATGAACTCGCCGCCGTGCCCGGTAGTGGGTGGCACGGTCTGCAAATTGCCGTCCTTTTCGATACCCTTAACGGCACTCACCTTGCCCTGCTGTTTATCCAAGACCAGCAGCACGTCTTTTTCCTGCCCCTCTGCGGGCGGGGTCATTCTGTTTGCCATAAATAATTGGAATTTTAGTGGTTACGGGAATAGTCCCGCTCAAAGGTAGCGACTAAATATGCTATATTTGGACGGGCGGCAAGGGCTGTCCGAATTTGTCCTGCGCTGTCCCGATTTGTCCGTGGCAGATGAAAATATCCAACCAACAGTTGGAGAAATAAAAACATCTTCGGCAAAATATTTGTTATGTTTTTGCAGGTGATTACATAATATACTATCTTTGCAGTATAGAAACAAAGTACATAAATATGGCTTCATTCAGGAAAGAGATACTTGGGCAGATTGAACGGATAGATACCGGGCGTATATTCACGTTCCGGGATTTGTCGTTTGAAACGGAAAAGACCGCCAATGTTGCGGTGCTGCTCTCCGAACAGAGCCGCAAAGGGGTACTGGTACGGGTTGAAAAAGGGGCGTACTACCGCCCCAAGAAATCGGTCTTAGGATTGGGGAAGCTGCCCGTCTATCAGGATGAACAGTTTCGTTATCTTACCGAAAAACTGAACGGCTATATCACGGGGGCTTACGTCTATAATAAAATGGGGTTGACCGAACAGGTCGCCACAACCATAACGATAGCCACTCCAAACCCGGTTCGCCGTTTCCGCTTCAAAAATTTGGACGTGGAGTGCGTGAAAGCCTACTGCATGGACTACCCGGATGAAAGCCTTGTCCCGTACTTGCGGCTGCTCGATGCGATAAAGGACATGAAGCGCATACCCGGAACAACCGGACAGGACATCTACAACCGGGTCAAAAGCCAATATTTCAACGGGTACAGCCTGCCGGAACTGGAAAAAATCGTATCTTTGGCGAAAAGTTACCCGCCACGTGTCAGAAAGGTGGTGGCAGACATACTGGGCGACATCAGACAAACCGTATTGCAAACGGAAATGGCAAAGACCATTCTTCCCACGACACGGTTCAACTTGGATTATAAAACGGCATAGGACAGAAATATGAATTTACATTCGGACAAGGAAGCGTTCAAGGAAATCATCGCACTGGCGGCTGAACATTTCGGCTACGAGCAGTCGCACGTGGAAAAGGATTACTGGGTATCGAAGATACTGCGGGATATTTCCATGTCCGAATATGCGGATAAGACCTACTTCAAAGGCGGAACTTCACTTTCCAAAGCCTACGGGCTGATAGAACGCTTCTCGGAAGATTTGGACTTGTTCGTGTTCACGGGAGATAAAGGTGCGTCCAAGCAGGCGGAAAAGACATTAAACAAGAAACTTTCAAAATACATAGCCGAACTCAACAGTGACATATACAAGGAAGATTTGTCGGAAACGGGCGGTAATTACCGCAAACTGTATTTTTCTTATGACAATATATTTCAGGGTGTGGGACTGAAAGAACATTTGGAAGTAGAAATAAAGTCTTGTGACCTGCCGGACAAAAAACTAATGTTCTACCCGGCAGACAAGCGGGTTATCAAACCGATTGTGACCGCCTTTCTTGAAAGCATCGGGCAAGAGGAACTGATAAGCACCTACGGACTGGGAAGTTTTGAAACGCAGTGTATCAACCCCCGAAAGACTATCTGCGACAAGGTTTCAAGGCTGGTAAAGCTGTCTTACAATGAGGATGCAGCCGCACTGTTGGCAAAGCATATCCGTGACGTTTACGACTTGTCGGCACTCTACCACAATCAGGAATATAACGATTACCTACATTCGGAAGATTTCTTGGATGCCATGTACCGGGTGACGATAGAGGACGGACTAAACAAAAACTCCCGTTCGCACTTGTCGCTGGCTGATGCACCGATATTCAAGGATGCCGAAGCGGTCATGGCGTTACCCGAAGTGGCTACGGCGTACATTACCGATTTGAAGAAACTGACCTTTGACAAAAGCAAGATGCCGCCGATAGGCAAGGCTGTGGAAGCATTGGAGAACCTACACGAAATACTGGTTAAATTTGAAATTTATCGGAATAGTATATAATTATGGCAATTGTGAAAAGAAGATGTTTTACTCAAGCTACGTTAGAAGGTATCGCCAAAATATTGGGAGATACAAGTAATGGCTTAACGGGAAGTGAAATACAATACCTTTTACAACAATCTCAAATTGAAGATATTGATTCACAAAATACCAAATGGAAAAGGTTATATAGTGCTTTTGCAAATTACCAAAACACACATCAGTGTTCTAACAAAATACTTTATTTTATTCAATTAGCTTTATCTCCTGCCAAATTTGTAAATAATGAGTACGAGTTTACAGAAAAAAGAAATGCAATAAATCAACAATTAGCGTTTATCGGCTATCAACTAAATGAAACAGGAAAATTTAGTGAAATAATTCAAGCTAAAACGATTTCAGAAGCGCAGCAAAAAGCAGAAAACCTAAAAACAAAATTAGAGAACCGCAACGCACATTTGGCTCTCTTTAAATATTGTAAGGCTGAGTTGCTAACAAACAACTATTTTCATGCTGTCTTTGAAGCAAACAAAGGTTTATTTGATAGAATTAGGGACTTGTCATTGTATAATGAAGACGGGAACAAGCTAATAGAGTACGTATTTAGTAATACACCTATATTAATTATAAACAATTTCCAGTCAAAATCTGAAATAGACGAGCATAAAGGATTTTGTAACCTTTTAAAAGGATTATGTGGAATGTTTAGAAATCCTGAAGCACACGAACCTAAAATTAGCTGGAACATAACAGAACAAGATGCTTTGGAAATTTTAGCAATGATTTCATATTGCCATAGAAGATTGGATAATGCACAAAAAATAAGATAGCAGAAGAATTCCGCTATCCTATTTCATTATTTATTCTTCCTCTTTAATCAAGTGGCATAGCTCCGGGTCGTTCTTAATCCGGGTTATTTCGTCCTCGACTATCTGCTTGACTTCCTGACGGATACGGTCATAATTGGCTTGTATCTCCTCCTGCATCCGGTCGTTGCCGTCCTTGTCGGTGAAGTCGATTATCTGCGGCAACTTCACGTAACGGGCGGTTTCCCGTTTCACCTTTTCATTGTCCACCACGATTTCACAGTGGAAAATCTTCTGCTCTATCCGTTCATCGAAGTTGTCCGCCACAGCACCCACGAACATACCTTGCGTGAGATTGGATATTTTGCTGGCGGGTATCAGGCTGTCCATTTGGGTGCTTATCGAGGTGGACTTCTCCCGCTGGTTGATTGTCATGCTCTGCCGTTTCTGCAACACCTTTCCGAAACGCTCCGATAGGATTTTCGCTGTTTCACCGACTACCTGACCGCTGAACACGTTGCCCACAGTATTTTGGATTACCCGGCTTTCCTTGTCCCCGTAATCACGGGTAAGCTGACTGTAATCCTGAAAGCCTAACAGAACAGCAACCTTGTTGCTTCGGGCGGTGGCAATCAAATTATCAAGCCCACGAAAATATATAGTCGGTAATTCATCTATTATCACCGAACTTTTAAGCTGACCTTTCTTGTTTATCAGCTTCACGATACGGGAATTATATAATCCCAGTGCCGCCGAGTAGATATTTTGGCGGTCAGGATTGTTGCCGACAACCAGTATTTTAGGCTCTTTCGGGTTGTTGATGTCAAGTGAAAAATCATCACCTGTCATTACCCAGTAAAGGGCGGGTGAAATCATCCTTGAAAGCGGGATTTTCGCACTTGCTATTTGACCCTGTAACTGCTCTTGAGCGTCTGATTCCCAAGCATCTACAAACGGAGAAAGGTAATTTTCCAGTTCGGGATAACTGCGCAAAATAGTGAATACATCGGCGTATTTCTTGTTCAACAGTTCAATGGCATGGGGGAACGTGCAATACTTACCGCCTTGATAGATACGGAGATACCAAATTATAGCCGCCAAAAGAATAATCGGGCTTTCCACGAAGAAATCGCCCTGCTTGCTTATCCAGCTTCGATTGAGGTTAAGCATTATCGTGTAGCTGGCTTCATAAGCATCCGCAATGTCCGACATGAAGCTGGCGTTTATCGGGTTGCATCGGTGGCTCTTGCGTGGGTCGTCAAAGTTTATAACGTAAAATTTAGGCTTTACCTTGTAGCCGTCCAAGTGGTTAAGCAAATGATTGTAAGCGATTTCCGAAAGGTCGGGAAACTTATAATCATACAGGTAGAGCGCAAAACCTTTCTCGATTTGTTGTTTTATATAATTATTTACTACTGCGTATGACTTCCCGCTGCCCGGCGTTCCTAACACGATACTCGCACGAAAAACGTTTACAACGTTAATATAGCCGTTGTTCCATTTCTTCTTATAGTAGAACCGGGTAGGCAGATTTACCGAATACTCGTTCTCGATAAGCCTTGTTTCCTGCTGGAAACTTTCGTTCTCGGTATTAAAGACATCATCCATGAGGTTGTTTTTCAACAGCCGGGACACCCATATACCCGCCATGAGCATACAGATATAGCCCACCGACAGTGTGGCGATATAAAACACGGTGTCCGTCGCATGTGGCAGCGGAAGTTCCAGCAGCCACCAGTTCAGAAAGAACAAAGTTACTCCTACCGCAAGGCTGCAATGTATCTTCGTCCACGTTATCTTTTCCTCTTTCACGCCCTTAGTGCCGATGCACGACAGGGCGAGGAACACCACCGAAAAAAGTTTTGTCCAAAGAACGGATGAGAACAGCCCGGTGGTGCGCTGGAAGTTCCACAGTATCTTGTCTATCACTTCAAAGGTCACTCCCCATTCTTTCAGGGTGGAGTAACAGAACCAGTACACGTTTATTCCCACGAATAGAATACTGACAGCCCGCATAAAGTCCATGACCCGTGCAAGCCCTCTCAAATCATCTTCCTGTTGCATGATTGTAATGTTTTTTTAAGTTAGTCGATGCGCCTTGTGCGCTTCTTTTTCTTCTTTCTCTTTTGGCGGGCGGTGTCCTGCGGCTCGTCACCGCCTGATGCACCGCCGCCCAGCAAACCGCCGAAAGCACCCAGCACGGAAGCCACGCCCGAAACGATGTCGGATTTCTGCGTGAAGCCCGGTTGTTCCTGATGCGTGGATTGGTCTTGCTGCGGTGCTGACATTTCGGGCTGGTACATCTTTCCGGTTTCGCCCGAAAAGCGTTCGTTTAACACGTTCGCCGAATACTCCTTGCCCAAGCGGGAGCCATTCAACACCACCCGGCTGTCGTGGTCGATGAACGTAACGCCATAGATGCGCCCGCTGTCGTTCTGACGGAATACCACGTCAATGCCCTGCTTCTTTAGCTGCTGTTCCAGTTCCTTGCGGCTGCGGGCGGTCTGCATGGCGGTGGCGACAATCTTCCGGGTGCGCTCTTTCAGCTTGCCGTTCTTGATTGCTTCGCCCGATTTCTCCATTCTTCGCTGCACCGCTTCATAGCCCACCGACTTGCCGATGCGGGAAGCCTTTACCGGGTTTCCCGCCTTTTCGCCCTTGTCGTTCATGGCGGAATAGACTATGCCCTGATAGGGCTTGCCGTTTATCTCCCCTTTGACTTCCTCGGCGCACACGTTGTAAGCGGCAAGCAACGCCTTGTACTCCCCGAACGACTGGAAGCGGTAGCCATAACAAGCCGCTTTCACGGTGTTGCCGACTTGGTGCTTCACGTCCCCGGCGGCATAGTCTACCTTTTTAAGTTCGGGGCGTTCGGCACGTTCCTTTCGCTCTGCCGGGTACAGGTTGTATTTCTTTTCCAGTTCACGGGTGATTTGCTTGCTGCGCCGATGCTCGAATTTGTCATTAAGCGGCTTGCCGTTCTCGTCCACCCGCAACCCCACGATATGGATATGGTGGCGGTCGATGTCAGTATGCTTGTACACCAAATAAGGCTGGTCGCCATAGCCCAACTTCCGCATATACTCTTTGGCAATGTCGGAAAGCTGCTGGTCGGTCAGCACGTCTTCCGGGTGCGGGTTTATGGAAATATGAAGTATCGGCTTCTTGGTGGATAGCTGGACGGGCATCTGCATCTCAAAGCTGCGCATACACTCGCCGATAGAGAAATTCCCGTCCTCGCCCAACAGCATCCGGTTGGAGAAAAGCACCTTTGCTTCCTCGCTGTCCACCTTGTTTTGGTTGTACGCCAGTGCGCCGAACATATTGCCGCCCGTGCTTATTTTGGCAACCATAGTTCCTTGCACTCGTTTGTCAGGTCGATAACCTGACGGTTCAACATAGATAATTCAGTGGTCGCTTTTTCCAATTTATAGAGAAAAGCCAGTGCCTTTTTCTCGGAAAAATTGCTGTGCAACGCCTTTACCACTTGGTTGTAATTGACCGCTACCGCCCGGAACTGGGCATAAAATTCGGTCAGCCGGGCGCAATACTCGACCGCCGACTTATTCACTTTCACCACCCGGAACGGCTCGCCGAACAGCCGGGCGGCAATGAAACGGGACTTGCTCGTAACGCCCGACTGCTCCCATTGCGAGAGGAAGCGGGCATTCTCCCGGTCGTTCAGGTAAAGGACATGGCGGTGCTTCGCCGGGTCTGCGAGGGCGGGGCGACCGCCCTTGTTAGGTTTTCTTGTTTCCATGCTTCTTTGGATTAAAAAATTACGACTTCGGAGTGATTTTTACCCCCGCAAGGGGCAAGGCGTTTTCAGGCACGGAAAACGGTTCTATGTGCCATAGAACACACCTTGCTATTTTCTGACGAAAATCGAAATCCGTCCCGGACGGATTGGGGTCAGCGGGAAGCGGCAAGCCCAGCCGTTCACCAGCCCGGTTTTACACCTCTGCCCCTTGCAGTTCGTTACTCCGCTGCAAAGTAACGGTGATTTATAATGCTGTAAAATAGGCGATTGGTGGACAAAATGGGACAGTACAGGACAAATCGGGACACATCTGAAAACGAACGTTTTTTCTCCTTTTATTTGCAAAAGATTTCAAGATTGAAAGCAAGATTGAAAGAAAAGGATAGAAATCAGGAAAGAAATGATTGAATTTCAATGATTTCAAGAAAGAATGAGCTGGAAAACAAGATTGAAATAAAACAATCTTTCAAGATTGCAATATGGAAACAAAGAAAGCTATATGGCTGGATTGATTGAAAGCAATAAATAAATCTATCTATCAACCAATAATGAACGAAAGCAATATGGAAAACGAGAAAACACCCCTTTATGTCGCCTTTTCCACCCAAAAGGGCGGGGTCGGCAAAACCACCTTTACCGTGTTGGCGGCAAGTTACCTCTATTACCTCAAAGGTTACGATGTGGCGGTGGTCGATTGCGACTACCCGCAACACTCCATTGCCGGAATGCGCAAGCGGGATGCCGAGCAGGTCGGGGCGGATGAAGATTACAAGCGCATGGCGTATGAACAGTTCACCCGGCTGGGAAAGAAAGCCTACCCGGTATTGTGCAGTTCACCTGAAAAGGCGATTGCAAAGGCTGACGAATATATAGCCGCCGGACACGTGCCGGATATTGTCTTTTTCGACCTGCCCGGCACGGTGAACAGCGAGGGCGTGATAAACTCCCTTGCGGGCATGGACTACATCTTCACCCCCATTTCCGCCGACAAGGTGGTGCTGGAAAGCAGCCTGTCGTTTGCAATGGCTATCCAAAAGCTATTGGTGAAGAATGAAGCCTGCCGACTTGCCGGGCTGTACCTCTTTTGGAACATGGTGGACGGGCGGGAGAAAACAGACCTTTACACTGCCTACGACAAGACGATTAAGGAACTGGAACTGCCGCTGATGAAAACCTTTATCCCCGATACCAAACGCTACAAAAAGGAACTGGTGGCGGATAAAAAGGCGGTGTTCCGCTCCACGCTCTTTCCCGCCAGCCGCCCGCTGGTAAGGGGAAGCAACTTGGAAGAACTGATAACCGAAATAGTGTACTACATCAAATTAAAATGATATGGCAAAGCAAAGCGGCGGGATGCCGAAGATAGACGAGGATTTCATGAAAGAGCTTATCTCGCAGGGTGTTCCCAGTAAAGAAGATAATAAACCGAATGATGTACCGCAAGAAACACAAACAGAAACGGTGCAAGTACAGAAACCGACACCCCGCAGGCGCAAGGGCGGTTCGGGCGACTACCAGGAAACTTACTTTCAGAAAGTGGAACTGGCAGACCGACAGCCCTTGTACGTGAGCCGTACCACGCACGAGAAGCTGATGCGTATCGTGACGGTGATAGGCGGGCGCAAGGTGACGGTAAGCAGCTACGTGGAAAACATTCTGCTGCGCCACTTCGAGCAGTACCAAGACGAGATAAACACACTGTACGAAAGCAACTTCCAAAAGCCCTTTTAGCTATGGTAGCCTATTGCATATTAACCGGGCTTTTGGTGTACTATATCGCCCTATGGCTGTGGTATCGCTACACGGACAGCCGGACATCAACGGGCAGAACGGATGATGCGCCACTCCCACGAAACGGGGTTTCAGGCTACACGCTGATAGGTGAAAGCCGATACAAGGGCGGACTAATCGGGACAGCGCAGGACAAATCGGGACACCTCCCGCAAGCGGCTGAAAATGATACTATTTTTGCGCCGCAGGCTGACGGACAGCCGGAAGAAACGCCCGGTTACGAGAATGACGAACCCGACTACGAGGACGAGGAAATAGCCGGGTACATGGACGGTGACGATGATACCGGGCGGGCTACGGGCGTGAGCTTCGATGAACTGGGCGAAGCGGTACGCACGGCGAACGCCGACAACCCCACCGAAGCGGAGAAACGGCAAACCGCCGGGACACTGGCAAGCATTGAGGGGACGAACCTCTACGATGCGGTGGTGGAGAACATCAACGGCGGGCTGGCAAAGGTGGCGGAACTGCTGGGACGCAACGAAGCGGAACTGGCTACGGCTGCTGTCCCTGCCGGAACTGGCGATACAAGCGAGGAACACGAAGCGTTCGACATGAACGATTTCCTATAATATAATAATGTATAAGCCTGACAGCATGAAACAACGGGATTACGGTTGATTGGCAACCTGAAAACAAACAGACAAACGGGACTATCCCCGACCACTAAAATTTCAAATTATTCACCAGCCGGGAAAGGCGGACTATCCACCCACCGCCCGGCATTAAAAACAAATCACAATGAGAAAGAAAATCTTCTTGTCGGCGGCTATACTTGCCGCCGTGGTAAGTGCCTACGCACAGGGCAACGGGCAGGCGGGCATCACCGAAGCCACGAACCTAATCACAGGGTATTTCGACCCCGGAACAAAACTGGTGTACGCAATCGGGGCGGTCTGCGGCTTGATTGGCGGGGTAAAAGTGTATAACAAGTTTTCAAGCGGCGACCCCGACACCTCAAAGACCGCCGCCAGTTGGTTCGGGGCGTGCATCTTCCTGATTGTCGCCGCCACTATCCTGCGTTCGTTCTTCCTCTAAAAAGGCGGCAATGTCTGAATATCCGGTAAACAGGGGTATCGGGAAGCCGGTGGAGTTCAAGGGCTGAAAAGCCAGTACCTCTTTATCTTTTGCGGCGGCTTGCTCGCCGTCTTCGTGGTGTTCATCGTCCTGTTCATGGCAGGCGTGAACCAGTGGCTATGTATCGGTTTCATCGTGTCGGCTTCGCTGCTGCTCGTGTGGCAGACGTTCCGGCTCAATGCCAAGTACGGCACGCACGGGCTGATGAAAGCTGCCGCACGCAAAAGACACCCACGCTTCATTATCAGCCGAAAGGCGATACCCCGGCTGTTCAACTACAAAAGAAGAAAGGAAGAAAGAACATGAGGAATATGTTAAAGGCTACCACGCTGGAAAGGAAATTTCCACTTTTGGCGGTGGAGAACGGCTGCATCATATCAAAGGATGCAGACATAACGGTGGCTTTCAGGGTGGAACTGCCCGAACTGTTCACCGTCACCAGTGCCGAGTACGAAGCCATACATTCGGCGTGGTATAAGGCAATCAAGGTGCTGCCCGACTACTCCATAGTACACAAGCAGGACTTCTTCATCAAGGAGAACTACCAGCCCGACACCGAAAGGGACGAGCTTAGTTTTTTAAGCCGCTCCTTTGAACGGCACTTCAATGAACGCCCGTTCCTGAACCATTACTGCTACCTGTTCCTGACGAAAACGACAAGGGAGAGAAGCCGCCGACAGAGCGACTTCTCCACCCTCTGCCGGGGCAGGATTGTACCGCAGGAGATAGCCGACAAGGAAGCGGCGGCAAAGTTCATCGAAGCGGTCGGGCAGTTTGAAAGGATTATGAACGACAGCGGGTTTGTCACCCTTACCCGGCTGGCGGCATCGGAAATCACCGGGCAGGACGGAAAGGCGGGCATCATCGAGAAATACTTCTCGCTCTCGCAAACCGACACTACTTGCCTGAAAGACATCGGGCTGTACCCGGAAGAAATGCGTGTCGGGGACGATATACTGTGCCTGCACACGCTTTCGGACGTGGAAGATTTGCCCGGAAAGGTCGGGACGGACTGTCGATTTGAGAAGCTGTCCACAGACAGAAGCGATTGCAGGTTAAGTTTTGCCGCCCCAGTGGGCGTACTGTTGTCGTGTAACCACGTCTATAACCAGTTCATCTTCATAGACGACCACGCCGAAAACCTGAAGAACTTCGAGCAGACCGCCCGGAACATGCAATCGCTCTCCCGTTACTCCCGTGCCAACCAAGTGAACAAGGAATGGATAGACGAGTACCTGAACGAAGCCCACAGCAAGGGGCTTATTTCGGTACGTTGCCACTGCAACGTCATGGCATGGAGTGACGACCGGGACGAACTCAAACGCATACGCAACGATGTGGGAAGCCAGCTTGCCTTAATGGAGTGCAAGCCACGCCACAACACGGTCGATACGCCCACGCTCTTTTGGGCGGGCATACCCGGCAACGAAGCCGACTTCCCGGCAGAGGAAAGTTTCTACACGTTCTTGGGGCAGGCTCTCTGCCTGTTCGTGGAAGAAACGAACTACAAAAGTTCGCTTTCACCGTTCGGCATCAAAATGGTGGACAGGGTAAGCGGGCGACCGCTACACATCGACATTTCAGACCTGCCCATGAAGAAAGGCATCACGACCAACCGCAACAAGTTCATACTTGGGCCGAGCGGGTCGGGTAAGTCCTTCTTCACCAACCACATGGTGCGCCAGTGTTACGAGCAGGGTGCGCACGTGCTGCTGGTCGATACGGGTAACAGTTACTTGGGGCTGTCCCAGCTTATCCACAACCGCACGCACGGCGAGGACGGGATTTATTTCACCTACACCAACGAGAACCCGATAGCGTTCAACCCGTTCTATGTCGAGGACGGGGTATTTGACATCGAGAAAAAAGAGAGCATCAAGACCCTGATACTCACCCTGTGGAAGCGGGATGATGAAGCCCCCAAACGGTCGGAAGAAGTGGCGTTGTCAAACGCCGTGAGTGCCTATATCGAACTGATAGGCAAAGACCGTTCGGTAACGCCCTGCTTCAACACGTTCTACGATTTGTCCGGGATGATTACCGCCGACAGCTTGAACAGAAGAACGTCAGGGAAAAGGATTTTGACATTGACAATTTCCTGAACGTGCTTGAACCGTACTATCGTGGCGGTGAGTACGACTACCTGCTGAACTCCGACAAGGAGCTGGATTTGCTGCATAAACGCTTCATTGTCTTTGAATTGGACAATATCAAAGACCACAAGATTTTATTCCCGGTAACGACTATCATCATCATGGAAGCCTTTATAAACAAAATGCGCAAGTTAAAGGGGATAAGGAAGTTAATACTAATTGAAGAAGCGTGGAAAGCGATTGCATCGGCGAACATGGCGGACTACATAAAATATTTGTACAAGACTGTCCGAAAGTATTTCGGGGAAGCGATTGTAGTCACGCAAGAGGTAGAGGATATTATTTCTTCCCCTATCGTGAAAGAAAGTATCATCAATAACTCGGACTGCAAAATATTGTTAGACCAGCGAAAATACCTGAACAAGTTCGACAGCATACAGAACCTCTTGGGACTGACCGACAAGGAGCGTTCGCAGATATTGTCTATCAACATGGCGAACCACCCCGGACGGAAGTACAAGGAAGTTTTCTTCTCGCTGGGCGGCACACAATCGGCGGTGTACGCCACGGAAGTTTCATTGGAAGAATATTACACGTACACGACTGAGGAAAGCGAAAAAATGGAACTGTTCGCTCTTGCCGAGAAGCTGGACGGCAACCTTGAACTGGCTATCAAGCGGCTTGCAGAAAGCAAAAGAAATCCCCAATCATCAACAACTTAAAAATTAGGAACATGAAATGGATTGACAATCTGATATACACGCTATTGTCCGCCTGCCTGCTGGCGGGCTGCGAGGACAGCGGAAGCAAGGAGCTGGAAAGGATGCAGGGCTATTGGGTACACGTCAGGGGACACCCGGCTTTCACACTCTCGGAAACGGGCGGCAGATACACCGTCACCCGGAAAGCGAATGTCAGGGGCAGAATACTGGAAACGGCTTACCCGGTAACAGAACGGAACGGCTGCCTGTTCATCGAAACGGGCTTCCGCATACAGTTCACCTATGACAAAAAGACCGACCGGATAACGCTCATGCCCGGCGGCGAATACAAACGAGTTACAAACCCTGAAAACAAAAGATAATGAAAAGAACAATTCTCCTTATGGCGGTGTGCCTTTGCTTCATCGGCAAGGCATCCGCACAGTGGGTGGTGTCAGACCCCGGCAACTTGGCGCAGGGCATCATCAACACCACCAAGCAGATAGTGCAGACTTCCACCACTGCCAAGAACACGCTGGACGGCTTCATGGAAGCGCAGAAGATTTTCCAGCAGGGTAAAAAATATTACGATGCGCTCAAAGCGGTACACGATGTTGTCAAGGGCGGCATCAAGGTGAAGAAGTCCATTGAGTTGGTGGCGGAAATATCCGAAATCTACGTGCGAAACTATCAGAACATGCTGGCAGACCCGAACTACACGCCGGATGAACTCACCGCCATTTCAGCCGGGTACGCAAAGCTGCTCTCCGAAAGTGCGGACGTGTTGCAGGACTTGAAGAATGTAGTGAACGTGACGGGCATGTCGCTGACGGATGCCGAAAGACTGGCGGTAATCAACAACGCCTATAAAAGCCTGCTCAACTACCGCAACCTCGTGAACTACTACACCCGAAAGAACATATCCGTGTCCTACCTGCGGGCGAAGAAGAAGAACGACACCGGCCGGGTGCTGGCTCTCTACGGCTCGGCGGATGAACGCTACTGGTAACATATAAATCGGTATGCCTATGTTATTAGCAGCGGTGGATTTTGACAACCTGCACCAAGTGTTGCGGGTGCTGTACGATGAAATGATGCCCTTGTGCAGCAACATGACGGGGGTAGCCAAAGGGATAGCCGGGCTGGGAGCTTTGTTCTATGTAGCCGCCAAAGTGTGGCAGTCGCTCGCACGTGCCGAACCCATAGACGTGTACCCGCTCCTGCGTCCCTTTGCGCTGGGGCTGTGCATCATGTTTTTTCCAACTTTCGTGCTGGGGACTATCAACACGGTATTGTCGCCAGTGGTAAAAGGGTGCAACCAGCTTATGGAAACGCAGACTTTCGACATGAACGAGTACCGGGCGCAGAAAGACCGACTGGAATATGAAGCCCTGATGCGAAGCCCCGAAACGGCTTACCTCGCATCGGACGAGGAATTTGACCGACAACTGGAAGAACTGGGCTGGTCGCCCTCCGACATGGTGACTATGACGGGTATGTACATGGACAGGACGGCTTACAACATCAAGAAGTCCGTCCGGGACTGGTTCAGGGAGTTATTGGAAATGCTCTTTCAGGCGGCGGGGCTGATTATAGACACGCTGCGCACGTTCTTCCTAATCGTGTTAAGCATACTGGGTCCGCTGGCGTTTGCGATTTCCGTCTATGACGGTTTCCAAAGCACGCTGACCCGGTGGATTTCACGCTATATCTCCATTTACCTGTAATTTATAAACCTATCCCAGACCGACTTATCCGAATGGGAAACCAAACGGGGAGTGAAGCATGTCGGTAACGCGATAAGTCAGTTAATTGCTAAACTGCGACTGAATTGCTATGGGAAAAGACAGACACGAGGATGAAACCTGATTGGTTGAACAATAGTCCTATGACTAATGTAGAGGTGGCAACGGAAAGCAGTTATATACGTTGCCTCGCAGCACCCACGCTTATTGAACGGAGTGATGGGCAAGGAATTTACTGCGACATATCCGTCAGAAAACGGAAAAGGATGTACGTTGCATCCGACAGTCTGTCAAGCCAAGTTATCAAGTCCACTAAATGGGGATTGCCTACACGGAGATGCCGAAAGGCTATGAGCACAGGCTCTGAAAACTCCGCATGGCAACGGAGTTCCCGTAGTAGTCTGAGCGTGGGAAAGCCACGTACATGGCGAAGGGGAACAGCTCGGTAATTTAATATTGTCAAACGATAGCGTGTGAGACGTATGAGAAATCCAGAGACCATATTAAACAGTTTATCTGCACATAGCAAAGATGTGCATTACAAGTACGAAAGGTTGTACCGCATCCTATTCAATGAACAGATGTTTTATGTAGCCTACCAGCGCATTTATGCGAAACCGGGCAACATGACACCCGGCTCAGACGGCAAGACCATTGACGGAATGAGTGTTGATAGAATAGGACATCTGATAGCTGCGCTAAAGGATGAAAGTTACATGCCAACGCCTGCCCGAAGAGTCTATATCCCTAAAAAAGAATGGGAAGAAAAGACCATTGGGCAAACGTGAATTGCTGACACAACTGAAAGAGGTGGAAGCTAAGACACGGAGAGTACCGGCTTCTATGGCAATGGATAGCAACTACAAGAGACTTAAATATATCAGATATGCCGATGACTTTCTAATCGGTGTAATTGGTAGTAAAGCAGACTGTGCGAAAATGAAAGAGGACTTTACAATCTTCATGAGAGACAAACTAAAGCTCGAACTCTCCGAAGAAAAGACCCTTATCACAAATGCGCAGGATTCAGCAAAGTTTCTTGGGTATGAAATCTCTGTCAGAAAATCCGAAGCCATGAAGCGAAACAAGCTGGGATGGCTGAAGAGACCGTTCAGCGGACGCATAATGCTTACTCTGCCTATTGCCACCGTCCAAAAGAAATTATTGGAACTGAAAGCAATGGAGCTTAGGGTAATCAATGGAAAGGAAATCTGGTATGCCATGCCACGCAATTACCTGACCAAAGAAGACCCAGCCACAATCTGCGCTCGCTATACAACTGAAATCAGAGGCTTGTACCAATATTATAGGATTGCGGACAACATGTAAATTCGGTTACATAATGCGATATAGTTTCTGCAAAACTTTGGCAAAGAAACTAAATTCATCAACTGCCAAGGTTATACGAAAGTACAGAAGAGACCATGACTTGGCGATACCTTATCAAGCAAAGAAAGGAGAAACCAA